>Ga0302126_10000001_pt1 | contig 582037 bp, 561 predicted proteins | sample CB4_20m_MG_FD_203108 | JGI IMG/M metagenome (GOLD analysis project Ga0302126, IMG submission 203108) | Marine microbial communities from Western Arctic Ocean, Canada - CB4_20m | ecosystem: Environmental > Aquatic > Marine > Oceanic | place: Canada: Western Arctic Ocean | collected 2017-09-24 | reverse complement strand
TTTTGTAAAAATTTCTTAGAAGATACTGATAACATAGAGGCTGCTCTAAAATCATACGCGGAAGATGTTAGATCAGGTAGATTTCCTGGCCCAGAACATACTTTCTCATAACTACTCTTTCTGTGTTATGGTTTTTTTGAGCAGATTTATTTTCCATTAAAAGTTCCATAAATTTACTATTATCCTGAATTAAAAATATTGAATATAATCACTTTTTATGAGGCCAAACCGGGTGTTTTTGCATCACTGCAAGAAAAAATTCTACACTTAAAAAATAGGCTAGCCAGCGACGTAATTTCGGGTATGGACTGGCATCAAACCATACTTTATCTACAAGAGAAAACTGCCTGACAAAAGGAAAGATTGCTACATCAGCTAGGCTAATTCTGGGCCCCAACAAATATTGTGTTGCCGTCAATTTTTGCTCCAAAGAGGTCAGAAAAATCTCTGCCTGTGCTCGATAGTATTCTATAGTATGTTCGGGATACCGATCTGAATACTTATAACGGTCTAAAGATTCTTTAAATAAACTATCATTGTTTTGAATAATCTCATCTAATTCAGCAGACTTGGCTGAAAAATACCACTGATCTGGATCACTTTGATCTAACGCCCAATGCATAATTACACAGCTTTCGTCTAACACATTGCCATCTGGAAGAACTAATACAGGAACAGTACCTTTCTGCGATACTCTCAGCATATCCATGGGCTTGTCTCGTAGCAGAACCTCCCTTAGCTCTACTTCAATACCTGCATAAAATAGCGCCATTCTGGCTCGGATTGCATAAGGACAACGACGAAAAGAATACAATATAGGCAACATGGCAACATAAACTCACTAAAAAATTAACTTATAATAACCTCTAACTGATTATACTTTTTTACATACAAAATATTATAAAATAACATAATGAATATTCTTCCTCATATTGAAATTAATCCTGAAAAAAAAGCTGACTCCACTATTATCTGGCTGCATGGCTTAGGTTCTAATGGGCACGACTTTAAAGCTATTATTCCAGAGCTAGAACTTCCTACTCACAACCGAATAAGGTTCATCTTTCCTCACGCACCAACAATACCAGTAACCATTAACAGCGGCCATATGATGCCTGCTTGGTACGATATTTTAGAGATGACCTTTGATCGAAAAATAGATAAAAAACAATTAAAAAAATCAGTCAAAGCGGTGCATGCGATAATAGACAGAGAGATACAGAGAGGCATTAATAGTCAAAGAATCATTATTGCGGGATTTTCTCAAGGTGGAGCTGTCGCGCTAGATGCTGCGCTCACTTATACCCGAAGTTTAGCTGGTCTTCTAGGAATGTCTACCTACTTTCCTACTGCCAATTCCATCGATATAGCTCCAGCCAACCAAGATCTGCCTATTCAGTTATTTCACGGTGTTTATGATGCTATTGTTCCAGAAACTCACGGCCAAAAAAGTATTAAGACCCTATCGGCTTTAGGCCTCAAGCCGGGCTATCAAACCTTTATGATGGAGCACAGCCTATGTATGGAAGAAATAATAGCTATATCGAAGTGGGTGCAAGCCTTAATAGGTACTGTTAATCGCCCCAGCGGGGAATAATATCTTGCTTTATATCCAAATGATCAAGGATTCTAGCAACAACAAAATCTATTAAGTCGTTAATGGTTTTTGGGTTCTGATAGAAACCAGGCATAGCAGGCAATATAGTTACCCCTAACCGCGCTAATTTCAGCATATTTTCTAAATGAATTTCCGATAAAGGTGTTTCTCTTGGCACAACGATTAATTGGCATTTTTCTTTAATCACAACATCTGCGGCTCGCTCAATTAGATTATTGCTGGCGCCAGAAGCAATAGCAGATAGAGTACCACCACTAGCAGGGCAGATAACCATCGATTCTGGCGCAGAAGAGCCGGAAGCGACAGATGAAAACCAATCTTTGGCAGTGTTTACTATAATTTGCCCAGGCTCTGCATCAAAATTTAAGGCAAGGAATTCCTCCAGATTAATGTCTGCAGGCAAATCTAAGTCAGTTTCTGTTTCAACAACCACGCGTGCTGCATCAGACATCAGGAACTGAACTCGGCATTCCGCTTGAACTAAACACTCAAGTAGCCTGAAACCATACTGGGCACCAGATGCACCAGTCATAGCCAGTGTGACAGACCGTTTAAATATAGACATTGAGTTCTCCCATCAATTACTCCTGCTTATTGTCAGTTTTTTCTTTTAGGGCATTCACTAATTGACTATGGAATCCGGAAAAACCGCCATTGCTCATTATAACAATATGAGTTAATCCATCCGCACTATTCAATGTTTGCTGTATAAGTTCGTCGATATTATCAATAATATCGACTGAGTTAGAGCTCTTGTGAGCCACTTCGGTTAACGACCAATCTGCACTCTCGGGCTGATACCATAAAACTTGGTCTGCCAATCTAGTAGCTTCTGCGAGTCTGTCCTTATGAACACCCAGCTTCATAGTGTTTGAGCGTGGCTCTATAACAGCAACAATTTTTTCGTGGCCAACTTTATTCCGAATGCCTTCCAGTGTAGTAAAAATAGCCGTTGGATGATGAGCGAAGTCGTCATATACGGTTACGCCAGACACTGTAGCGATCTTCTCCATTCGACGTTTTACGCCCAAAAACTGGCATAATGCCTCACAAGCTACGTGAGGCTTCACTCCCGCATGATTCGCAGCTGCGATTGCAGCTAATCCATTTTTCGCATTATGGATGCCAACTTGTCCCCAACGAACAGTGCCCTGAATGTCCCCCTTGAAGATAACCGAAAAAGCAGAGCTATCTTTCTCTGCCAGCAATATATTCCAGTCGCCGCCCTCACCTAAAGATTGCACTTCAGACCAGCATCCATGATCGATTGTCACCTGTATATTAGCATCATCTGATGGTGTAATAATCAAGCCCTCGCTGGGTACTGTTCTGACAAAATGATGGAACTGGGCTTGAATGGCACCAATATCATCAAAAATATCTGCATGATCAAACTCTAGATTATTAAGAATAGCAGTGCGAGGTCGATAATGAAGAAACTTGGAACGCTTATCAAAAAAAGCTGTGTCGTATTCATCTGCTTCTACAACAAAAAATTGAGAGTCGCCCAAGCGAGCTGATACGTTAAAATTAGCCGGCACTCCTCCAATGAGAAATCCAGGCCCCATATCGGCATACTCTAAAATCCAAGCTAACATACTTGAGGTGGTCGTTTTACCATGAGTTCCAGCCACCGCAAGAACCCATTTATCTTTAAGGAGGTGCTCGCATAACCACTGGGGGCCAGAAGTATAATCAAGCTTATTATTTAGAATGTATTCCACAGCAGGGTTACCTCGAGACAAGGCATTTCCTATAACCACAAGATCAGGGGAAGAAATAAACTGCGAGGTATCATACCCCTCGGTTAATTCTATGCCTGCCTTTTCTAACTGCGTGCTCATGGGAGGATAGACATTCGTATCACTACCCGAGACTTGATGTCCTGATGCTTTGGCTAGTTGAGCCAAAGAGCCCATAAAAGTGCCGCAGATCCCCAGAATATGAATATGCATTCGCCAACGACTGCCTGTTAGATAATTTAGAAAACCTAGGAAATCTCTAGGCCACCAAAAATAACCTAAAAAACCCCATGGCTCAACATAACTGAATTTGAACATCATGCAAGCCTCCGTAGTCAAAAAATTATCGCTATATCGCGAAAGATCCTTACAATTGAAAACTAAACACATATAAAAATATAATAAGCTTTAACTTTGCAGTATGATTGCCCGCTTCTAAAAATGACTCCTTTGATGAGCAAAGCTATGTCCAGCGACAATAAACAAAAGAAAAATGCTTTTTATGCGCAATCTGGAGGAGTAACTGCCGTTATTAACGCCAGTGCCTGCGGATTAATTGAAGCGGCTCGAAAGCACTCGGATAAGATTGGTCATGTATATGCGGGTCGCAATGGAATTATTGGTGCTCTACGCGAAGATTTAATCGATACCAACAAAGAAACACCAGATGCAATCGCAGGTCTTCGTTACACGCCTTCTGGAGCATTTGGCTCTTGTCGCTATAAACTTAAGGATTTTGAAGAGAACAAAGCTGAATATGAGAGACTCATCGAAGTCTTTAAAGCACATAATATTGGCTACTTTTTTTACAATGGTGGAGGAGACTCTGCTGATACTTGCCTTAAAATATCTCAAATAGCAAAGCAAATGAATTACCCAATTCAAGCCATCCACATACCAAAAACGGTGGACAATGACCTACCTTTTACGGATTGCTGTCCAGGTTTTGGGTCTGTCGCTAAATACGTTGCCATATCTACCAAAGAAGCTAGTTTAGATGTTGCCTCTATGTGTGAATCCTCTACTAAAGTGTTTATTCTTGAGGTCATGGGGCGGCATGCAGGTTGGATTGCTGCTGCAAGTGCGCTCGCAGCAGTAGAAGCTGGCGATCCGCCACATATAATTTTATTTCCAGAAATTCCTTTTTCCCGAAAAGATTTTCTCGGCCGAGTAGAAGAAGCTGTATCACAACATGGCTACTGTGTGGTCGTTGCGTCAGAAGGGGCCAAATACTCAGATGGCTCATTAATTTCAGGATCCTCAAACCAAGATGCATTTGGACATCATCAACTTGGCGGTGTAGCGCCTACACTTGCTAGCATGATTAAAAGCTCTCTGAATTATAAGTACCACTGGGCTTTAGCTGATTATCTTCAAAGATCTGCTCGTCATATTGCTTCTGCTACTGACGTAGAGCAGGCTTATGCCGTAGGTCGGGCTGCAGTGGAGTACGCTCTAGCAGGAAAAAATTCGGTTATGGTGACCATTGAACGCAATAAAAGTGCTGATTATTCATGGAGCTTAGGTGAGGCACCTTTAGTAAATATAGCCAATCAAGAAAAAAAGATGCCAAAAAATTATATTACCAAAGATGGGTATGGTGTCACACAAGAAGGAAAGGACTATCTTTCTCCGCTTATTCAAGGGGAAGATTACCCGCCCTACAAAAATGGAGTACCTCAGTATACAAAGCTAGCAAACATACCCGTGAAGAAAAAAATTGGGGGTGACTTCAAGGTTTAGATCTATTAAACGGCTTGCACATCACCCTAAAAACTGACTTTTTTCTAACGGTTATGAGTATTTGTGCAATTTAAAACATATCCCAATTATCAGTATGGTGCTGTCATCACCTCTTCTGTCATAATGCACAATCTAATAATAAATACCTGAGGGATAACCAGATGTCTAAACGGTTGCTGGCAGTCTATGAAAGTTTAATTTTACGTCGCCCTGTGGCCTCGATAATATTTGTCATATTGGTCGCTATAGGAATGGCTTTTGGTCTACCAAATTTCAAACTAGATGCTTCGGCAGATTCTCTGACTCTGGAAAATGATACTTCTCTTGCTTATTATCGAGAAGCCCTACAGCGCTACGGCAGTAGCGATTTTCTAGTAGTAACATACACTCCCTATGAAGGTGATTTGTTTGATGACGACTCACTCGACACCCTGTACGAAATGCACAAAGAACTAGAAAAAATTGATGGTGTCGCTAACGTCATATCGATGATGAACGTGCCATTATTGTATAGCCCTAAAATCACCGTATCACAACTGAAAGACCCACCACGCACGCTGTTGCTGCCAGATATTGATAAAACTATGGCTCGCAAAGAGTTTCTAGAAAGCCCCATCTATAAAGAGATGATTCTGAGCCAAGATGGTCAAACTACCGCAATACTTGCCACGATGAAACTAGATGAAAAATACCTATCGCTGGTTGGTGCTCGAGACACCCTGAGAATTAAACGCGACACTGAAGGATTGAATCCTGAAGAGGTAATCGAGCTAGACAATGTCAGTAAAGAATTTCTCGATTACCGAACTCTTCGTGCCACAGAAGAACATAAAAGAGTTGCAGAGATACGTGAAAAAATGTCTAGATTTAAAGGAAAAGCCCAAGTATTTTTAGGCGGTCCCAGCATGATAACAGCCGATATGGTTGACTTCATCAGGAGCGATTTAAATATTTTTGGTACCGGTATTCTATTATTTATCATCGCAACTTTAGCTATTATTTTTCGACAAATTCGCTGGGTTGTGCTTCCGCTCATAACTTGTGTTCTGTCTGTAGAGATAATACTCGGCTACCTAAGCTGGATTGATTGGCGCCTTACTGTTATCTCTTCAAACTTTGTAGCACTACTATTAATCATAACCTTGGCGATCACTATCCATTTGATTGTACGCTACAGAGAATTACTAAAAGATGGACCAAATCGCGATCAAATTGACCTCGTGCGCGACACAGTTACGCATATGATTCTCCCATGCGTCTATACTGTATTGACTACGGCAGTAGCTTTTATTTCCTTGGTGGTCAGTGATATTCGACCAGTTATTGATTTCGGTTGGATGATGACAATGGGGATTGTTTTAGCTCTTATTCTTGCATTCATAATAATCCCAGCAGGAATGATAATACTGGGTAAGGGAAAAAACACGGATTCGGGTGACAATTCTGCGACCTTTACGCTCTATTTCTCACGCTTTACAGAAAAACATGGCAACTTAGTGCTAGGGCTTGCATTAACTGCAGGCTTAATAAGTGCTTGGGGTATGTCTCAATTGCAAGTGGAAAATCGTTTCATAGATTATTTTCGTGCCCATACAGAAATACACCAAGGATTGTCTGTAATTGACGCCAAGTTAGGTGGTACCACCCCTCTAGAAATTATTTTAGATGCACCACCGCCGATAGATGACGGCTCTCTGAGTTTTGATGAAATAATGGCCTCAAGTGGAGAAAGCAAAACTGCTCCCACTGATGACCCATATGGTGATCCATTTGCTGGAGCCTATGAAAATAGCGCTGAAGATGTTACATCTAACGTTGCCGAGGCATATGATCCTTTTGCTGGGATGTATGAAGATGAAGCACCAGCAGAATCAGCTGATGATCCTTTTGCTGGGATGTATGAAGACGAAACACCAGCAGAAGTCGATGTTGTTGAGGATAGCTACTGGCTGACAAGTGCAGGAATAGAGGATATCCGGAAGATACATCTTTATCTAGAATCCCTGCCAGAAATTGGTAAAGTTAGCTCGCTAGTAACGGTTACAGATGTTGCTTCTGACCTATCTGGCCATAAGCTTAACGATCTTGAGCTTGCTTTTATGTCCTTAATGCTATCAAAAGAAAACGCTGAGCTTCTTCTTAATCCTTACATAGATGAGAAAAATAATCAGGCACGCATCACTATGCGCGTTAACGAAACACAAGGGGATTTAAATCGACAGCAACTATTAAATAAAATTCGTTTATTTGCTGTTTCTGAAGCTGGTTTTAAAGAAGAGCAGGTTCACTTCACTGGTATATTGGTTCTTTATAATAATATGCTACAGAGCCTATTCCACTCTCAAATTATGACCATGGGCACAGTGTTCATTGGCATAATGACAATGTTTCTGATCTTGTTTCGCTCGATCTCTATATCCTTTATTGCCATTGTCCCCAATTTTTTAGCTGCAGGTGTAGTTCTTGGAGGCATGGGAATTGCTGGCATCCCTCTTGATATGATGACAATCACAATAGCAGCCATCACGGTAGGTATCGGGGTTGATCATGCAATTCACTATATAACTCGGTTTAAGCGAGAATTTGAGGTCGATGGTGACTATGTTGCATCGATGCATAGGGCTCATGCCAGCATTGGTCGTGCACTGTTCTATACAGCGATCACTATTATTATGGGCTTCTCCATCCTAGCCTTATCTAACTTTATTCCATCTGTATATTTTGGACTACTGACAGCCCTAGCAATGTTAGCAGCATTGCTAGGCTCAATGACGTTGCTACCTAAGTTGATTTTGACATTCAAGCCACTAGGCAAGTAATACCAACTAGCAACACCAGAGCTTGTTTGAAGTCCTGGTGTTGCTGCATTGATTCTGCCTATAAATCATTACTAAGCTGCGAAAGATTTATGATGCAGGCAGGGCTATAATAAGCGGTACTGAAAATATCAACATATAGGATTTTATGGATATCAAATCTTACATAAGACAGCTAGGCAGACAGGCTCGGGTTGCTTCAAAAGTAATCTCTTCCGCTAGTGCAGATACAAAAAAATTGGCGCTATTATCTATTGCAGAAGCTCTTAATGAGAATCGTCAAAATATCTTAGTCGCGAATGCTGTCGATTTAGATAAGGCCCAAGCTAATGGTCTAGATTCGGCTTTAATGGATCGATTAGAACTTAACGACGCAAGAATAGGCAGTATGATTGAAGGTATTAATCAAGTGTCCGAACTGCCAGACCCAATTGGAGAAATCACAGATTTAACCAGCAGACCTAGCGGTATCAAGTTAGGAAAAATGCGGGTGCCTCTCGGTGTAATTGGAATTATTTATGAATCGCGCCCCAATGTAACTGTTGATGCTGCTAGCCTATGCCTGAAATCAGGGAATGCCACTATTTTACGTGGTGGCAGTGAAGCCATCAAATCGAATCAAGCAATTGCAACCTGTATCAAGCAAGGTCTATCTGCCGTAGGACTCCCAGAATCTATTGTGCAGATAATTGAAACTGCTGACAGAGAAGCGGTAGGCGAACTCATCACAATGTCAGACTATGTTGATGTCATTGTTCCTCGCGGAGGAAAAGGGCTGATTAAGCGCATCAGCCAAGATGCAAAAATTCCCGTCATCAAGCATCTAGATGGTATTTGCCATGTATATATCGACGATAAAGCCAACCTGGATATGGCTTTTAATATTGCATTAAACTCCAAAACTCATCGTTACGGTGTCTGCAATGCCATGGAGACCTTGCTAGTTGCAGAAAATATTGCTGCAGATATTCTCCCCCGATTGGCTAGCGCCTACGAAGAAAAAAATGTTGAGCTAAGAGGGTGTGAAATTACTCAGCAGCTAATTAGATGCAGCGCAGCAAGGGAAGAGGACTGGAGTACAGAGTTTTTAGCGCCGATCCTCTCCATCAAAGTAGTGAAAAATATCGAGGTAGCCATCGCCCATATCACCCATTATGGCTCACAACACACTGACTCTATTGTCACAGAAGATGACTCAAGAGCACTTCATTTTATCAAAGCAGTGGATTCAAGCTCTGTGATGCACAATACCTCAACTCGATTTGCCGATGGTTTTGAATACGGTCTTGGTGCAGAAATTGGTATTTCTACTGACAAAATTCACGTCAGAGGCCCAGTAGGACTAGAAGGCTTAACTTCACAAAAGTGGGTTGTATTTGGTCATGGTGAAATTCGTCAATAAACTTGCTATTCGAGCAAACAATATATGCCCTTAAGACCCCATGGTATAGGTCTATTTGGTGGGACTTTTGACCCTATTCATGTAGGGCATTTAAGGACTGCCCTGGAGTTGAAGCAAGCATTCAACCTTGAAGAAATGCGCATGATACCTAGCGCTTGGCCCCCTCATAGACTGACTCCTTTTGGTAGCGTAAACCACCGACTCAAAATGCTTCAACTTGCTTTAAGTGAGCAAGTGGAGCAAGGGTTGATTGCTGATGATATAGAGCTTGGTAGGAGTGGACCTTCTTATACTTTAGATACTCTTTCAGAAATTCGCGCACGGGTTGGAATAGAGGCGTCGATCTGCCTTTGTTTGGGAATAGACTCTTTTGCAGATATAAATACCTGGGATAAATGGCGTAGCCTTCTTGATATTGCACATATCGTAGTGGCCAAACGTCCAGGCTGGGGTGAACCAAAAAATCAAGAAGTACTAGAATTCATGAAAAAGTGGAGGGCTACTAGCATAAAGCAATTTCATGAAGCTCCGGCAGGAAAGATTTTTATTATGAAGACGACTCCATTGCGTATCTCATCAACAGAAATTCGCAGCGCACTTCTGAAAAAAGAACCTACTTCCTGTCTGCTGCCAGATACAGTAGCTAACTACATAAAAGAAAATGAACTTTATCAGAAAACACGGGATATTCTATGAAAAAAAAACTAATCAATATCGTACTTGATGCTCTTGAAGAGGTGAAAGGTAAAGATATCATCACACTTGATGTTACCCGTTTAACAGACGTTATGGATACCATGATTGTCGCCAGCGGTAGTTCAAATCGTCAGGTGAAAGCGCTCGCAAATACTGTCATCGAAGATGCCAAAAAAGCAGGATTTCAACCAATGGGCGTAGAAGGTATGGAAAGTGGTGAGTGGGTTCTGGTCGACCTAGGTGATATAGTTGTGCATCTCATGCATCCGACCACAAGAGAGTTTTATGAATTAGAAAAATTATGGTCAATCCGTCCAAACGATCCTATCCTTGCAAGTGAATAACCTTAGAAACACAATAATATGCGTATAAAAATCATAGCCATAGGTGCCAAGATGTCCGACTGGATTGAAGCTGGCTGCAATGAGTACTTAAAGCGTATGCCCTCTGAGCTAAATCTTGAAATTATTGAACTACCCATGGGTCACCGTGGAAAAGGTGCTGACGTCCAGCGTGCTATTGCGCGAGAAGGAGAGGTCATGCTGAAGGCAATAGGAGTGAGCGATCAAGTTATCGCTTTAGACATACACGGAAAATACTGGAGCACTGAGCAGCTTGCAATAAATCTAGATCAATGGCAGCTCTCAGGTGACAATTTCAGCCTGTTGGTTGGCGGTCCAGACGGGCTGGCACAAGATTGCATCAAGCGAGCAAACAGCCAATGGTCGCTTTCGCCGCTCACCCTTCCTCACCCGTTAGTGCGTATCTTGCTAGTCGAACAATTCTATCGTGCAGCAACCATTAATGCCGGACACCCCTATCATCGTTAGTGAAAATATTTATATTAAGTCGGTTGTGCCTGCTTCTTAAGTTTAAAATCAAGCTCGCGTTTCTCTTTTCGATTTAACTCTTCTTCCTGGAATGCATGATTAAGTTTTGTTAGAGCAGTGGCTACGGACTGATCAATAAGCATGCCGTCATATTCTCCAGAAACAATATTACTTTTTCCTGATTTATCGCCATCAGAGGTGACTAATACTTCGGCATAATGGCCGCAGAGGGATTTAAGAACTAACTCTACATGAGCGTATTTTGGATGTTCTTTTTCTGACATAACCTTGCATTCTGAATATTTAAACTCTATATCATCTACTACGAAAATAAGATCATCAAAAGAAGTGCATTTAAACTTTGTCATTATATTAATTACCTTTTGTCCACTTAAAGTTCACATCAAATCATCAATTGTTGACTTGAAAGAATCTGCCGCTATTAGTTTTAATTATGGCGTAATAATGGAACTGAATTTTATATCTATTCAATAGTGTGTGCTAGCCCTATAAGTAAACCATAAAAGTTTTTCTAACTTTACTCTGCACTGGACAGCGGCTTTGCGACACTAAATTGTCTATGTTTATGTACAGGCATTTTATTACGAAGATCACTTAGGTAGCTTAAATCAATATCAGCCACAACCACTCCAGAGCCGCCTTCCAGCTGGCCAACTATTGTACCCCATGGGTCAATAATTGCTGATCCCCCCCAAGTTGGCTGTTTAGGGTGGTCTCTGTCGCCCATGTTGGCACCGACAACATACGCAAGGTTTTCAACTGCCCGTGCTCTTAACAGCAGACTCCAGTGAGCTTTGCCAGTTTTTGTAGTGAATGCAGACGGTATAACGATTATTTCAGCGCCTTGCCCCACAATATAACGAAACAATTCTGGGAAGCGTAAGTCATAACAAACAGCTATTCCCACCCTGCCGATTGGGGTATCCACTACAACTGGTGAGCTTCCCGGGCTATATTCGGAAGATTCACAATAATTACCTTTAGCATCATCGATCTGCGCATCAAAAAGATGCATCTTCCGATAGCAAGATACCTCAACCCCCTTGCTGTCAACTACAAAGCAGCTCGCGGATGTGAGGCTACTGTCATTAAGGTCTGAGAGAGAGGGCTCTTTTACTGGAATTGTACCGCCCACAATCCAAACTTTATACTTACTTGCCTGCTCTGCTAAAAATTTTCGTGCAGGGCCTATAGATTTTTCTATTTCGGCAATATTTTGAATTTCTTTACAGCCAAGATAAGCGAAATTTTCAGGAAGTACTAACAATTCGGCTCCTCTGCTAACTGCTGATTGAATTAATAACTCAGCCTGATCTAAATTGGCACCAAGATCTGCACCGCTAGTCATTTGAATAGAGGCCACTTTTCGCAATAAAGCTGTATTACTCACTATCTATCACTCTCTAAAGTGCTAATAGGCTCAATTTCCTCACTTTTAGGTGCTGTTTTGCCAGAAGTATCTATATTAAAAATTTTCTCCATCTTTATCTTTGGATCACTCAACGATCCTTTAATGCTGTAGCTGATACTAGACAAGCTTTCTACTTGTTTCTCGAATAACTTGCTAGTGACAAAGACACCTGCAGCAACCGGCAAGCCTCCAACTGCCGCGGCCACCCAAGGAAGATTGTTGCTCACGGGCAGTTTTGTTAGCAGCCGGGCATCAATTTTCTCGGAAATCAAACTTGCTTTCCCTTCCAATTCGATGTCTCCAGAAGTGAGATTGACAACCATGACGGGATCAAAAGTCACCTCGCCCTCATCAAGCAACAAGCCTCCATCCATTTTATTGTAACTCATGCCCTTTTCATAAAGGTCTGAAAAATCCAACTGTAGCCGACGAATCCAATTATCAAAATTAAATAAGCTCACCAAGCGAATTAAAGCGTTAGTAGCGCCAGAAGACTCTTGATAAAAATGTCCATCTTCAAGATGCATGGAGACTGAGCCCTTCATAGAGACCGGTGATGCTTCCCAAGGCCTTCCATACCAGCTTAGCTGGGATAGAAATTGAGCCTTCTTACTATCCATTATTACAGGGAAACCCCAAGATTTAAGCGTTTCACCAATATCATTTACGCCCAGTGAGCCCTGAAATTTTGTATGATGTTGTCCGTTATTTTCTGTCCATTCGATACTAGTGTCATTCTCCTGCCCCCCAACCCTTAACCCCAAAAAATTCGCATCTATATCGGTAATCTTTATTCCCATGCTCTGAGGCTCCATCAATAACTTCACCTTACCAAATTGCTTATCTCCCACGCTGAAATTTCTAACTGACAGCTGAAGATGGGGCAAGTTTGCTGGATTTACTATATCTGCTACCCCGCCAGATTTAGAGAGTGCTGGCAGAAAAAGTTTCTCTAGATCGATCAACATGGGGACAGAGGTGTCTTGAGGAACCCAAAGATGACCATCCATAAGATTACTTTTAATCCCTAGCATCCAGTCGCCAGCCTGATAACCTCCATTAACTTCTACCTGCTCAACATTCAGTCCGGCAGCATTAAGCTGATCAATTGAGATTTCAAAAAGTGGAGTCAAGCTACTTTTTCTTTCACCGCTCAAATTTAATATTTTTGGATATGCTTCATTCCATTGCGACAAAGAAAACGATTTCAAGTGCCCAACTGTCAAGATCTGGCCTTTTCCAGGCAACTCCAAGCGATCACTCTCAATAGCTAATACTCCCCGAACTACAGAGCCTTTTTTTAATTCTAAGTGCGACCTGATCAGCTCACCCATGTCAACTCGTAAGTCCATTGCATCGGCAAAAATAATATTTACTTCTACATTTTCTTTAACATTAGCCTTCTTGCCAAACGGTTCAGGCAAATTAATTGCAGCACCCTTCATATCGGTCTTAACATTCAGCCGAATTGGGAGTGACGGGTCTTCAAGCGGAATAAGCAGAGTGGCCATAAAATCTGTATTGCCCTTAAGGGCCTTGTCTGATGGCAGCTCAAGCAGTTTTACCAATGACGACATATCCAAACCGCCATACATCTCAATTGAAAAGTCCTTCTCTAGTGTTTCCAAGCTGGCTGCGAAGGGGGCGCCAAAAATATCACCCTTAAGGGATGGCGAAAATAAGCCTCTCTCGTCGCGATAACTTAAAACTCCCTGCAAGTTTTTCAGTGACACTTTCGTATCAGGCAGGGACATTAGCCCTTGATCGATTATCGTATCTACACTGTAGTAGCTAGATGAATTGTGTTCCGTAAGCGGTGTCTTTGCGTCCAAAGAAATAGTGGTTTCTCCGGATATATCCCAATCAGCCAGACCTATCACTCTTGACTTTAAAGGGGATCGCGCCAACACATCCACAGCTTCACCCAGATCTGACTTAATAGAAGCAAGGATGTGCACATAAGGCAGCCCTTTGTCTTTCTCGGGGTTAATACTCAAATTTGCCTTACTAATCTCTGCTTTCCCTATGCGAGCACTAAAAATTTCAGCATCAATTTTGGATGCATCCGCTGTGATGATTGAGTTGAGGTTGACCAAAGATGGCCAATTTTTATGGAACTTTAGCTCGCCATCGATTATTTTCAAATAAACCTGTGTGGACGCCTTTCGGTTAATTTTTACTTTATTATTTTTTTTCGTACCTACAGGTCCCTGCCATACAAATCCAGCCTCATGAATCTTTATATCAACCATTGCTTGATTCAGCCACTTACTTAAATTTTTATTGAGGTTATCGGGGATATAAAATTCCTTGTATCGAGAATCAAGATCTTTTGTCCCCATAATAAAATACATTTCTGGACTCAGGCCTTCTTCTCCTACAGGGATGTCTAGATAGAAGTAAGCGCGTGACTCGCCCTCGTCTCCATGCATGTCAAGAGGGCCGCTAAAGACCCTTATAGCTTCGCTTATGGGGTCATGGCGCCAAGATACCTGCCCCCTGATAGAGCTACGCTGAAGGAAATCATCAAAAGTGCCGGGCAGATACAGAGCAAAGCCATTGGGGCTATCTAGCTCTAAAAATCCGCTTTCGTTACTTACCTCTAAATAGCCATTAACTTTCCTAACTCCTGGATTTCCACCCCATGACTTTAAAGAGACATTATCAAGATTAGCTTTTAGCCGAATATCAGAATTTGTACTTTTTCCATCCACAACTAAATGCAAGTTGCGGATGTTGCCCGCAGGTTGAAATCTTTGAAGCGTATCAGAAAAATCTTTAAATGTTGTAGGAATTTTCTTCAGTATCTCACTCAGCAATGTCAAATCAATTTGGTCCATAGATAAAACGACAGACTCTAATCCGTCAGGAGTATTTTGGGCAATATTGACCACCAAAGACTTAGCCTGTAAATCATCCCAATCCCAACTTAAATCATGAAGATTTATACCCCAACCTTGATCAAGGTTGTACCAGCCATTCACACCTGTATTAAGCTTGGTAATGGGCCCAGCACCTTTAAATAGACTGTGGTAGATGCCATCAGAATAAAGGTTGCCAGACAATGTAATTGTTTTATCTTTTTTGGCCTGAATCCAAAAGACTGCATCAATATTGGCATTCAAATCAATAGTATGTTCAGATATATCAGGAAAAGTATTTTTTACTAAATTATTGATATTATTGTTAAAATTAAAATTATCAAGCTTCAAGTAAGCTGAAAAATCTAAATCTCTTACGTCTTGACCTCTGGCCTCGACGATGACGTCTACAGGATGCTCGACTCCAGGCAGACTTACTGTACTCAACAGTCGATGAAAATCATCCTGATTTTCTAGGCGAAGATTGTGTGCTTTTACTATTGATTCAGCCCCAGACAGAAACTTCAACCTAAGGCTAATCGATTCAATCTCTAAATAACGGCTATCGAGCAAGCCGCCCAAAAGACCAGACTCGTTACCACCAAGACTTTTTCCAGCAATGGTCCATGAACCTAAAGAAGACTCTTCCATGGAAATATCTATATGATCAACATTTAACTCTCGTAATATCAGCTGTTGAGACAAGATAGTTTGTATTAGATTAATTTTAAAACGTACTTTGTTGATCGTAACAGCGGGTTGATCTCCTTGGCCGGCATAAACTGATACATTTGTAACAGAAAATTGAGGTGCAAACTGATGCCACCCCCCTTCTAGTTTATCGCTCTCTAGTTTCATCCCCAGCGTTCTGGACACATAGGTATTAATTTTGAGCCGATAAGTGTCAACATCCCGAATGAAATCTTTATTCACATACAGGTATAGAGCACTCACGATTATAAATACTGATACCAGTAGCAAAATACCGCAGGCAATTTTCTTTAATACAACAGCTCGATCCAAAGAACACTCCCAATCTGGATATTGCGACTTAAACTAAAAAGCTGATATCTCTCTAGTGAATTTTACTCCAAACAATTTATACTCAGCAACATCAGTATAAACTTAGTCACTGAATCTTGAGCTTAGCTTTTCCTGATCACCTGTTGTAACAAATTGGCCCGAATAATAGCCTGTCATTGGCAACTATCCCTGATTTTCAAATAAATTATCTTGATTCAACCTGCCACCCTTGGGTAACCTATTCATCAGCAAAGATAAAGGCGGCCAAATCAGAGCAGATGTTATTGCTGGGGCAATTAGCATAACAATACTCCAGTCAGTTCGATAAAGCAGAGAAATGCTGGCTAACAATAGCTGATTGAGTAGCACTAGAAGAAAGACTAAAAAAGCTTGAGGCAACAACCCAAAGTGATAAAACCGCTTGTTTAGAAGGATTAAAATATAAGCGCAAAATGAAAAAGTTATCGCATAGCGACCAAGCATTTGCCCTGAAAATATGTCAAGGAGCATACCAGCGAGCCACGCAAAAGCAATACCATATTGGCGTTGCTTTTTAAGTAGCCAGTAAGATACAACCAATAATAAAAACTGAGGTCTCCAATATACCGTGGAGCCAAATACAGGGGTAATTTGCAATAATAATGCCATGAATAATGAAATAGTACTGTAAAAATATAAAGAGTAATTCTTATCGGGCATTCTTGCTTGCTCCAAATTTTTCTACAGTTTGGGACACGAGCAATAAATAACGACTTTGATCTATTTGAGCTGAGGGTTTAATATCTACAGCAAGATACGGATTACCGCTTATTGTATCAACAGAAGCAACTATCCCAACAGGATATCCAGCGGGGTATCGCCCACCAAGACCAGAACTAACCAACTGGTCACCTACTTTTATGTCTGCAATAGTAGAAACATAACGCAGAGCTAAATGCCTAAAATCACCATACCCCTCTGCAATAGAGCGCATCCCATTTCTCAAAACTTGCACGGGCAACGCATGAGAACTATCACTAATCAACAGCACCTTACTGCTAGTACTGTATACTTCTATAACTTGCCCCATTAACCCATCAGCATCAAGCACAGCCTGACCCTCAAACACTTTATAATCTTTCCCGCGATTGATTATAATAGTATGACTCAAGGGATCAGGAGAAACACCTGTCAGCTCTGCGACTAAAACGCTGTGTTGTAGTATTTCTGTGGCATTCAGCAAAGTTCGTAGTCGGGAATTTTCAGCGCTAAGATCTGCCATCCGTTGCAAGCGGCCCTTGAGAATCAATAATTCTACTTCTTGAAGCTTGCTCTTCTCTTTGAGATTTGCGGCGTCTGCAAACTCGTTTACGGTTTCATTTACCCATCTTGGAAGCAATGCTACCGAAAAAATAGGTATAGTGAGTTCAGCAATCCACGAGCGTGCAGGCTTTAACCACTGTGTGGTGGTATCAACTAGCAGAAGAACTCCAGCGATAACAGACAGAAATAACATTCGGCGAGCATATGAGGGGCTACTAGAAAAAAGGTTTCTCATACCGCCTTGCTCTCCACAACAGTCAAACCTTAAGCCAAAGAAACTTATTGGACCAATAATAACTATTTACTAATACGTCATCACATCCATATGTCGTTGATCCATGGTTTCTAGGGCTTTTCCCCCACCTCTAGCAACACAAGTCAAAGGATCTTCAGCTATAATAACTGGCAAGCCAGTCTCATGAGTAAGCAGGCGGTTTAGATCACGCAATAAGGCGCCACCTCCAGTTAAAACAATTCCAGTTTCTGCTATATCAGAGGCTAATTCAGGTGGAGATTGCTCCAACACTCGTTTTACTGCTTGCACTATCCCCGACAATGGTTCTTGTAGAGACTCTAATACCTCATCGCTATTTAATGTTATGCTCTTTGGGACCCCCTCAGCTAAGTTTCGACCCCTTATTTCAATCTCTCGAATCTCTTTTGCCGGATAGGCGCTTCCAATTTCAAATTTGATACGCTCAGCTGTTGTTTCGCCGATCACGCAACCGTATTTACGTCGCACGTAACTGCTAATAGCCTCATCAAAGCGATCGCCGCCAATACGTGCCGAATCAGAGAAAACAACTCCATTGAGAGACAAAATAGCAATTTCTGTCGTACCTCCTCCAATATCGACCACCATAGACCCACAAGCCTCACCTACAGGCATACCAGCCCCCAAAGCAGCAGCCATAGGCTCTTCTATTAGGAATACCTCTCTAGCTCCAGCACTATAGGCTGACTCGCGAATAGCTCTTTTCTCAACTTCTGTGGCTGCGCAGGGCACACAAATAAGCACTCTAGGGCTCGGTGGAATGAAGCTATGTGCATGTACTTTTTTAATGAAGTACTGAAGCATTTTTTCGGTAACTTGAAAATCCGCTATAACACCATCTTTTAGGGGTCTAATAGCAGTAATATTTCCGGGGGTACGACCCAGCATTCTCTTCGCTTCCACACCGACAGCATCAACAACTTTCTGGCCATTTTGATGTCGAATAGCGACCACAGAGGGCTCGTTAAGAACTATACCTTTTTCTTTGACATAAATAAGTGTATTTGCTGTTCCCAAATCAATAGAAAGGTCATTCGAAAACATTCCACGCAATCTCTTTAACATCCACATCTTCCTTGGCTTGCTGGTTCAGTATATAAGGTTGTTTTGGCGCTTCTTAGAATCGCCCTTAACTCTAACAATCACTCAGATCTAGAGCAAGTTCTATAGTTGTTTTTTCAAGAATAATTTCATACAGTAGCATAAAGCATAAAAACATCGATGGTCCTCATGGTCTCTGCCCTTCCATAGAGTACCGTTAAAGCGAGGAATGTGGTACCTTAGCGCCTGCTTTCAACCCAAACAAAAATCATCGAAGGCTGTCATTTGGTTAGATCTAAATGTCAGCTGCACAACGCGCAGAAACTATATCATGGCTATTAATTATACAGATATTGAAAAACTCGCCGAATTGGCGCGCATACAGCTCAATGATGCGACCATTGCCGAAACTACGCAAAGTATTGCAGATGTGCTCTCCCTAGTTGATCGACTAAATGCTATAGATACTAAGAATGTTGATCCTATGGCTCATCCAACAGATGCAATTCAGTGCTTACGTTCTGACAACGTAACCGAGGTCAACCAGCGAGAAGCCTTTCAGGTTATTGCGCCATGTACAAAAAACGGGCTATATCTTGTCCCTAAAGTGATTGATTAAGGAACTAACGCAGTTGACAAACGATCATACCATTCATATAAAAACTATTGCTAGTATCATTTCTGGCTTAAATTCACGCGAGTTTTCCAGCGTAGAAGTTACCCAGTATTACCTGAATCGCATACAACAGCTAGACGGCATATATAACTGCTATATAACCGTCAACGAAGAATTCGCGCTAGCGCAAGCAAAAGCCTCAGACAAGCAACGCGCCTCAGGGAATTTTCCCCTGTTTTGTGGTGTCCCTATTGCACATAAAGACATTTTTTGCACTAAAGGCGTACGTACCAGCTGCGGTTCGAAAATGCTAGACAACTTCATCCCCCCTTACGATGCAACAGTAGTAGAAAAATTCTATCACTCTGGAGCTGTAGTTTTAGGAAAAACCAATATGGATGAATTTGCAATGGGCTCATCCAATGAAACTAGCTTTTATGGATCTGTAAAAAATCCTTGGGATACCAACACGGTCCCTGGAGGTTCATCTGGGGGTTCGGCAGCGGCTATTGCGAGTCATCTTACGCCAGGAGCGACCGGAACTGATACCGGCGGATCAATTCGGCAGCCTGCTGCTCTTTGTGGAATTACTGGCCTAAAGCCGACATATGGACGAGTATCTCGCTGGGGCATGATTGCCTTTGCCTCAAGTCTAGATCAGGCTGGACCGATGGCGCGGACAGCGGAGGACTGCGCATTAATGCTTAATGTAATGGCTGGATTTGACCCTAAAGATTCAACGTCAATAAACAAATCTGTTCCAGACTATACGCTAGATCTTTCACACACAGTAGAGGGCTTAAAAATAGGAGTTCCAAAAGAATATTTCCAAAAAGGACTAAATCCTGAGACTGAAAAAGCTATACTGGAAGCGCTAAGTCAGTTAGAAAAACAGGGTGCATCGTTGGTCAGCATCGATCTTCCGCACACCAATCTTGCAGTTCCTGCCTATTATGTAATTGCGCCAGCAGAAGCATCAGCTAACCTCTCACGATTTGACGGGGTGCGCTATGGACATAGGTGTGAAAATCCCATCGACCTTCGTGATATGTACATGCGTAGTCGTGCTGAAGGGTTTGGTGATGAAGTCAAACGTCGAATTTTAGTTGGGACCTACTGTCTTTCTGCTGGCTACTACGACGCATACTACCGAAAAGCACAACAAGTTAGGCGGCTTATTAAACAAGATTTTGTATCTGCATTTGAAAGTGTTGATGTCATCATGGGTCCGACTTCGCCCACTCCGGCCTTTGAGTTTGGCTCAAAAAGCAATGATCCAATAGCTATGTATCTAGAGGATATTTTTACCATTGCAACTAATTTAGCAGGGCTTCCAGGTATGTCTGTTCCTTGTGGTTTTGTAGACAAGAAACCTGTCGGTCTTCAGATTATAGGCAACTATTTTGAAGAGGCGCGCATGCTAAATGTGGCTCATCAATTTCAATGCGTCACTGGCTGGCACCAACAAATCCCAGAGGGTGTAAAGCTTTCTAGTGAAAATGAGGAAGGTGTCAACTAATGGAATGGGAGACTGTTATAGGGCTAGAAGTTCATGCTCAACTTGCCACCAAATCCAAAATTTTTTCTGGATCAAGTACTACTTTTGGTGCAGAGCCTAATATTCAAGCATCTGCTCTAGATTTAGCAATGCCAGGAACATTGCCCACGCCCAATGAAGAGGCATTCCGCTATGCAATCATGTTTGGTTTGGCCATTGGCGCCAAGATTGCAAAAACTTCGGTATTTGAGCGCAAGAACTATTTTTATCCAGACCTTCCTAAGGGCTACCAGACTACTCAACTGGAAAAACCAATAGTAGGCTCAGGAAAAATAGAAATTGAGCTATCCAGTGGCGCCAAGAAAACGATCCGAATACATCACGCCCATTTAGAAGAAGATGCTGGTAAGTCGCTCCATGAGGACTTTGAAGATATGACTGGAGTGGACCTTAATCGCGCAGGCACTCCATTAATAGAAATTGTCTCAGAACCAGATATCAGTAACGCAGAAGAGGCGATAGCATTCGCTAAAAAACTTCACAGCATTGTCACGTCCCTAGGTATTTGTGATGGAGAGATGTCGCAAGGCTCAATGCGTTTTGACGTTAATATTTCAATTAGAAGACCTGGGGAAGATTTAGGCACTAGAACAGAAACCAAAAACTTGAATTCTTTCAAATTTATGGAGGACGCCATAAGCATGGAGGTTGAGCGGCAAATTTACCTTATAGAGGATGGCGAAAAAATAATTCAAGAAACCAGATTATACAATGGAGATACCAAAGAGTCTCGATCTCTTCGCAGCAAAGAAGAGGCTAATGATTATCGCTATTTTCCTTGCCCCGATCTACTTCCTGTAGTCATAGAAGATGACTACATTGAAAAAATCCGCAAATCTCTACCCGAACTACCAGATGCTCGATATCACCGCTTTATACAGCAATACGAATTATCAGCCTATGACGCAAGCATTTTAAGTAGTGATCGCGCGATAGGGCAGTATTTTGAAACAGCTGTCAAAACTAGTGGAGATATTAAGCTAACTGTAAATTGGATATTAGGTGGGCTTTCAGCGCGTCTTAATGACGCCAATCTACTCATCAATCTTTCTCCGGTAAAAGCCGAACAGCTCGCTGGGATGATTTTCCGTATCCATGATGGCACCATTTCAGGAAAAATGGCAAAGCAAGTATTTGATGCTATGTGGAGTGGTGACGGCGATGCGGATACTATTATCAAAGCTCGTGGCTTAAAACAGGTTTCAGATGACAAGGCGATTGAAGTACTAGTAAATGAGGTATTAGCAGGAAATCCTACGCAGGTATCTGAATTTTGCAAAGCCGAGGAAACAAAACGATCAAAAATGTTAGGGTATTTTGTCGGGCAGATAATGAAAGCTTCGAAAGGCCAGGCTAATCCAAAACAAGTGAACGATATTTTATTGCAAAAACTTAATGGGCTACCTTGATATAAAAAAACCTGCCTTAAACATAGACTTAAAAATAGTAGCTAAAGCTCATGACATTCGTAAAAGACAAGCAAAAAATTCTCGGTGAAACATTTGATGACGAAAGAATAAAAACATTTTTACATTTTAAAGCCCCTCAAAATGTAAACCCAAGTTTCCATCTACTAGAAAAATCCTACCGGGGCATGAATATAGGAAATTTTGATACCTTTGTGAATTTTTTTCTTGATAGCGGTCACAATATAAATGCAAAAAACCCTGAAGGTAAAACTTTGCTAAGTATAATCCAAGAGCATGGGCATGGGAAAGTGTACGCTGTTGTATTGAAAAAATATGGCGGAATCTAGCACACCCCAAATACGGAATAATATGGATAAAAAAGAAGCTAAAATAGCTGCACTAAGAGCCAGTCTAGTAGGGACTTGGCGACTAACCGGATGGAAGAAAGCGTCATCAAATTCCAATGGTGAATCTGATGTATTTGGCTCCAACCCCACAGGTTACTTAAATTACGATCAAGATGGTCGTATCTTAGTCCTCGCCCTACATGGTGATAGGCCTAGCCCGTCTCAAAGTCCTCCTTCAGAGGAAGAAAAAATTAAGCTTTTTGATTCCATGCTTGCTTATGCTGGCACCTATACAGTTCAAGAAGATCGAGTTTTACATAAGTTAGATGCGAGCTGGAATGATATTTGGACAAATACAGTGCAGACACGCCTCATATCCCTTAAAAAAAATCGACTGACCTACACAACGCCTGTAATGATCGACCCTGTTGATGGGAAGCCATGCATATTTAAGGTGATGTTCGTTCGAGCTTAGATATGCTGACTAAATCTTGGCATAAACAATGAAAAATCCTACATCATCATGTTGTTGTTATGGTATAAATAAGAAACAAATTGGAGATCACTCATGATTGATAAAATGAATTTTGATGGTGTTGCTGTCTGTAACTGGCAGGATATTGAGCCCGTAGAAGGGGCTCCAGGAATTACAGTCCGAAATCTTTGGCGGGGAGAAAACAATAAACGTATAGACGTATATGAATTTGAACCTGGTGCTGTTTATGGCGCCCTTGACATCCATGAGACAGGCCCTGAACAAGTATATGTAATCTCAGGAGTATTCAGTGATGGCAGGAGCGATCATAAGGCGGGCACCTTTTTGCATCACCCGGTAGGTTCAGCTCATGTGCCCCAGTCAAAAACTGGCTGCGTACTTCTGGTGATTTTCCCAGAGGGCTAAGGGAAAATTTTATTGCAAGTCTTTGGTAACTAAGTTAAAAGAAATTTTTTAGCCACTATGTCAATCCTTTGACTGTAGAAAAAACTGGTATATAATCAATTTAGCTTGAAAGTACGTTTTATATTTATGCACACCATCTCGATGCCTCACCTTTAGTAGCTCGTCCGGTTCTTCATAAGTAATAGCAACACATTTTCAGCAAAAATTGTCTTCTTTTTTAAGGCTAAAAAATTACTATTGAATTGAAAGGATAAGATTATGTCTACTACTACTGGTACTGTTAAATGGTTTAATGAAGCAAAAGGTTTTGGTTTCATCGAACAAGAGTCTGGCCCAGATGTTTTTGCCCATTTCAGCGCTATTGCTGCTGAAGGGTTCAAAACTTTACTTGAAGGCCAAAAAGTTGAATTCACAGTTACTGAAGGTCAAAAAGGACCTCAAGCTGAGAATATTACTGTAATCAGTTAAGAGCGATGCGAAAATCTAAGCTGTATTTAGTAAAATAAAAAAGGCGAGATAAAATTCTCGCCTTTTTTATTCAATACTCATCCGAATGAGATCACCTATTTTTGTTGCCACGGGCTCCCCAAACATTCTTGTCTGGCCCTCGAGCATTACCTGCGTGTCTTGGCTTTCCCCTCCCTCTGTTCTGTCTACCATTCTCTATAGGTTCAGCCTTGATTGAAGGGTCTGGAGAAAATCCATCAATAACTTTTTTAGGCAGATTTAATTTTAGAAGGCGCTCTATGTCGCGCAATAATTTATGTTCATCCACGCATACTAATGATATAGCCTCGCCTTCTTTACCTGCACGACCAGTACGGCCAATACGATGAACGTAATCTTCCGACACGTTAGGTAGTTCGAAATTTACAACGTGAGGCAGCTGATCAATGTCAAGGCCGCGGGCTGCAATATCTGTCGCTACTAGTACGCGTATCTTGCCTTGCTTAAAATCAGCCAATGCTTTTGTTCGGGCACCCTGACTTTTGTTACCATGAATAGCAGCAGCAGTCAGTCCATCTTCTTCTAACTGCTTAGCCAGTCTGTTTGCACCATGCTTTGTGCGAGTAAAAACCAATACTTGCCTCCAATTTTCAGAGCCAATCAGAAATGAAAGTAATTCGCGCTTTCGACCCTTATCCACAAAATGAATCGTTTGTTCAATTCTTTCAGATGCAGTATTTCTTTGAGCTACCTCTATTAATGTCGGTGAATTCAATAAGCCATCAGCAAGTCTTTTAATATCGTCAGAGAAGGTTGCCGAAAATAAAAGATTTTGGCGTTTCTTGGGCAGCAACGCTAGTAACTTACGGATATCGGGAAGAAATCCCATGTCCAGCATCCGATCTGCTTCATCTAGCACTAGGATTTCTACTTGAGACAAATCTAATGTTTTTTGATGAGCATGATCAAGAAGACGCCCCGGTGTAGCTACAAGAATATCAACACCTGATCGCAATATAGCTATTTGAGGATTTATTTTGACGCCCCCAAAAATTACCGTAGAGCGAACTGATAAGTACTTACTATAGGTTTTAACGCTCTCTGCAACTTGTGCAGCTAGCTCTCGGGTAGGGGTTAACACTAAAGCCCTAATAGGCCGGGAGGATTTTTTTATACTATTTGCGCTTAATATCTGCAGCATAGGTAATGTGAAGCCAGCTGTTTTGCCAGTTCCTGTTTGGGCGCCAGCCAATATATCAAGCCCTTGGAGCACCAAAGGAATAGCTTTAATTTGGATGGGTGTTGGTTTGTTATATCCGCGTTCAGAGACAGCACGAAGTATATCAGCCGATAGGCCGAGTTCATTAAATAGCATGTTAAAGGGGACTCCGGTATCAGCATATCTATGATATTATCAAAAGATCGGTCTTGCGCTGAAAACCATTTATAAGGTGTCTGGAAATATTTAAAAAAAACGCTAAGATCACTGCTTAGAGAATAAGGTACTGACCGAAAGACACCGAGATGCGCGACTATAGCAAGTGCCGCCTAACGAGTCTATCTGTTACTAGTTAAATCTTGTGCCAAATATATAAATATTTTTTTATATTGGCATCAACAGCTTATCCGGCAGCTGAGACAGGAGCTTTGTTCCTAATAGCTTTTCTATTGGCTCCAATAAAAATGCATCGTCTTCGCAGGCAAAACTTATAGACGTACCGGTCTTGCCAGCTCTTCCGGTACGACCAATGCGGTGTACGTAATCTTCAGGCTCTTCAGGTAATGTATAGTTTACTACATGACTAATACCGTCTATATGAATACCTCGACCAGCAACATCTGTAGCGACCAAAATTTTCAATTTTCCAGACTTAAAATCTGCTAGAGTCTTTACTCGCTTGCCTTGAGGCACCTCACCAGAAAGAAGCCCGACACTAAATCCCTTGCTTTTTAATTTTTCCTGAAGCCTGCGACATTGATCGCGTCGATTAGCAAAAACAATCACGCTTTCGACTTCATCCTGATCAATGATGTTGCTCAGCAGTTCAAATTTTTCAAGCGTCGAGGTTATGTAAACCTTTTGAGTCACAGTATCTGTGGCAACACTCTCGGGTTCAATTTCAACAGTGGTTGGATTAACCGTCCATTGTTCGGCGAGATTCATCACCTCAGAAGTAAAGGTTGCAGAAAAAAACATTGTTTGTCGACTTTCTTGATGAGGGGCTAAGCGGATAATACGTCTTACTTGAGGGATGAATCCCATATCAAGCATTCTGTCTGCTTCATCAAGCACCAAGATCTCAGTTCTATCAAGATAGACATCATTGCTTCCTGCAAAATCCAATAAACGCCCCGGTGTGGCCACCAAGATATCACATAAACTCTCATGCAGGCGGCGCTTCTGTTTGTCGTAATCCATACCTCCAACCAAGCTATGGACCTTTAAGTCAGTGTACTTACAAAGATCTTGAGCATCCCCTGCTATCTGCATCACGAGCTCTCGAGTGGGAGCAATAATCAGTGACCTAGCCTCGCCTGCAAAGTAATCGTCCTCAACGGGATTACCAAGGAGTTCAGTAATAATTGTAGTTAAAAAAGCGGCAGTTTTTCCAGTGCCAGTTTGGGCTTTGCCCACAATATCATGGCCACGTAACGTATAAGGCAGCGTTCTTGCCTGGATCGGGGAACAATACTTGAATCCTAGATCTGCTATTGCATGCATCAGAGAAAGGGGTAGATCGAGATCATGAAAACGTGTCTTACCGGCTTCTTGGCCCACTTTAAACTTAGATAAATCCCAGTCCGTCAAAAGATTATTACTCGCTTTGTTTTTGCGCTGAAGTTCACTATTTTTCGGTTGACTTGGAACGCCTGTTTGCTGATTTTTCTCAAAAACTGAACTATCCCTGTTTGTCATAATATTGCCAATTTAAATAAATCTTTCACCTTCGCGTATCTCTAAAAAACCGAAGGGAGTGAAAACGTTCCGGATTGTAGCATGAGATCCCCACACTAAGCTTATTTGACGAATTTGTTTCAAATATTTAAATGATGCAACACAAATCGTTATTTGATGCTTTTAAATCCGCGTCTTATTGGGTTACCCTGACGCACACACCAAGATAACTACATTTACTTTAGGGTTAATAGCATGACAGCTCAAGAAAACCACGAATTACGCAATGCCTTTGGTAGTTTTGCAACAGGTATTACTGTAATCACTGCTCTAGATGGAGAAAAGACCCCCCAAGGAATGACGGCCAATAGTTTTTCAACCGTATCATTAGAGCCTCCTCTTGTTTCTTGGTGTGTAGGTCAAGAATCAAGACTATTTGACTTATTCCAACAAGCCGGTCATTTCGCAGTAAATATTCTAAGTGGTAACCAAAAATCAACTTCTGAATTATTTGCTAGCTCACATAACGATAAATTTTCACAAGCATCTTGGCATTCTGGTGCGCATGGCTTGCCACTGCTAGATGGCTGCGCATCTCAGTTTACATGCGCTACAGAGCACCTTTACTCTGGGGGAGATCACATTATCATAGTAGGTCGAGTACTAGATTTTTCTAACAACAACATATCGCCATTAATTTTTCATGGCGGGAAATATCAAAAATTAAAATAAAAATATGGTACCTATAATTCAGCCTTAAAACATACACTGACTCGATCAAGGCCAGACAGGTCAATGAAAGTTTCTGTACCACTAAAACCAGCCTGGATCATTTTTTGACGAACCTCTTTTCCTTGACTGTGTCCGTGCTCCAGTAACAACCAGCCCCCAGGCTTAAGATGTAAATAAGAGTCAAAAACAACTGTATGGATATCAGCCAAGCCAGAATCGTTGGCCACAAGGGCTGATAACGGCTCAAATCTAACGTCACCTTCTTGGAGGTGTTTATCTTTAAGGCACAAATATGGCGGATTACTTACAATAAGGTCAAATTGTATTTCTTTTAAGTTAGAAAACCAGTTACTTTGACAAATCTTTACATTATCAAAACCAAATTGCTGTCGATTCTCCTCGGCAAGGGCAACGGCACCGAATTCTAAATCAACAGCTATAATTTCCCAGAATGGTTTTTCGCTCGCAAGAGCTAGTGCAATAGCCCCGGTTCCTGTTCCTAAATCTAATACTGAAATCTGTTGATCCAAAGGTAGAGAAAGGGCTTTTTCTATAAGCAGTTCTGTCTCTGGCCTAGGTATGATAGTGACAGGAGAAACTTTAAGCGGCAACGACCAGAATTCACGTCTTTTTATGATATAAGCGACAGGTTCTCCGTTAACTCGGCATCTCAAAAGTTCATTAAAGCGTGTCTGTTCTAAGCTGCTCAGGATTTGATTAGGCCATGTATATAAATGGGCGCGATCTTTTCCCAGAACATAACTAAGTATTATCTCTACATCTAGCCTTGGACTGTCACTTACATCAGCTAGCTCAACACTGAGTTTCAGCAAATTTGAAATAGCCATGCAATTCATAGAAGCATCAGTAGGCATCCGCTAATCCTAGCGATAAAATTCTTCTGTTCAAAGAGTGAACTTTTTTAGACATGAAACGTGCATCTACCTTTTAAGAGGAAATTGTAGCCAGTAGATCCGCCTGATGTTCATTCACTAAAGGTTGAATGACCTCATCTAACTGCCCTTCCATTACCTCTCCTAGCTTGTATAGCGTCAGGTTGATTCGGTGATCTGTGATACGACCCTGAGAGTAATTATAAGTGCGGATGCGTTCTGAGCGATCCCCGCTACCAACCAATGAACGGCGCTCTTCTGCCAAATTTTCCGCAGCAACAACTTCTTGAGCGTTTTTTAAGCGGGATGACAACAGGGCCATAGCCCTCGCCTTGTTTTTATGTTGGGAGCGCTCGTCTTGACACTCAACAACCAGTCCTGTTGGAAGATGGGTTATACGGATAGCCGAATCTGTCTTATTGACATGTTGGCCGCCGGCGCCTGAAGCGCGAAAAGTGTCAACACGAAGATCTCCTTTTTTAATATCAATATCATCTAGTGCATCTACTTCTGGCATAACTGCCACAGTACAGGCAGACGTATGTACACGGCCTTGAGATTCAGTATCCGGGACTCTTTGTACGCGATGAGCACCGGATTCAAATTTCAATTTAGAGTAAACACCCTGTCCTATGATCAAGCTAATAATCTCCTTATAGCCACCATGATCGCCTAAATTCTCACTGATAATCTCCACCTTCCATTTTTTGCTCTCAGCATATTTACAGTACATACGAAACAGATCACCAGAAAAAATAGCTGCTTCATCGCCACCAGTGCCTGCACGAATCTCCAGAAATACATTTTTCTCATCATTGGTATCTTTGGGTAATAAAAGTTTCTGTATTGCAATCACAATACTAGAAAGTTTTTCTGTTTCTAGGGTTATCTCTTCTTCAGCCATGCCTCTAATATCTAGATCAGAATCCCGAAGTAGCAGCCTTGCTTCAGATATTTTTTCTTCGACCAAGATATAGTCTTTATGAGCTTCGACAATTGGCTCCTGTTCGGCATACTCCTTAGAAAGCGCACGAAAATAATTTTGATTACCTATTACACTAGGATCGCCCAAAAGCGCTCGCACTTCTTCATGGCGATCAGTCATCAATTGTAGCTTTTCTAAAATAGATTCTTTCATTAGCGCACTTTATTATTTAATTAGCCAACAGTAAGCTTACTTGTTTAATGAGTTGACTCATTTTTATCTGATTTCTGTAATCCAAATAAATCACCAGCCAAGCGAATATGATCTTTGCGTCCCCGCTCTCCAACTTGCTTGAGTTTTCTTGATGGAGCGTGCAAAAGCTTATTAGTTAAATTTCGCGCCAAACTTCTTACTATATCCTCAGGATCTTGACCTGCTCGCAAGGCAAGCAAAGCTTTTTCAGCCTCAATATCACGAGTTTCTTCTAAATTTTTACGAAAGGCTCGAATCATATCTACCACATCAAGACCCTGAAGCTGACTTTTCCATTCACTCACACCCTCTTCTATGATTTTCTCAGCTTTATTTGCAGCATTTTCACGCGAACGCATATTCTCAAGAATAACCTCTTGAAGATCATCTACGGTAAAAAGATAAATATCATCCAAGCCTGCAACTTCTGGTTCAATATCTCTAGGTACCGCTAAATCCAACATAAACATAGGTTTATGTTTACGTTTTTTAATTGCTGACTCTACAGCACCTTTTCCAAGTATGGGCAACTGACTACCTGTTGATGAGATCAAGATGTCTGCTTTTTGAAGGAATTCAGGAATATCTGAAAATAATATTGCATGGGCGCCAAATTCTTGAGCCAACTCTTCGGCTCTACGCAGTGTTCGGTTAGAAACCGTAATGCTGCCCACCTGTTTCTCTATTAAATGTTTTGCTACCAATTCAATAGTTTCTCCAGCGCCAATCAAAAGTACGTGAGCATCTTTCAGATTTGAGAAAATTTGCTGCGAAAGGCTCACAGCAGCATATGCAACAGAGACAGGATTTTGACCAATAGCTGTTTCGGTGCGAACTCGTTTTGCGATAGAAAATGCTTGCTGAAATAACTGATTAAGTTTTGTAGAAACTGTTTCTGCTTCCTGCGCTACAGCATAAGCTGACTTGAGCTGACCTAATATTTGCGGCTCACCCAGTATCATTGAATCTAAGCCACTAGCGACTTTCATCATATGTTTAACAGCATCTTCATTTCTGTAAGTATAGCAACAGGTAGATAATTCGCTTGCTGACAACTGATGGTAATCTGCTAGCCAGTCCAAGATCTTCTCAGCACTTCCATGAGAATCATTAGGGTCAACAAAATATATCTCTGTGCGATTACAGGTAGACAGGATGGCCACCTCGCCAATGCCGGTAACTTCGATCGCATTGCGTAAGGCCCTAATCATATTCTCTGGAGCAAAAGCTACCTTCTCTCGAAGATCGAGAGCGGCAGTGCGGTAATTGATTCCAAATGTGAAAATAGTCATTAATTCAATGCTTGATAAGGCTAATCTGCAATTGTCCGGCTCTAAGCCTTTAAAGACAAGTGATATTCGGTCAATATTTAACTAGCGTTAAAGCTTTTGTTGTTGTTAAAGTATCTAACTTCAATGCACAAACAATCAAAAATTTTATACGCAAATATATGAGCAGCTACAACCTTTCCATCCTAATAATAGCGCTATGTGGCTTTATACTGAACGGCTGCACTAGCCAAATTACCAACAAAAGTATCAGTGCTCAGCCATATCAAACACCTCATACCAAGTTAGCCCCAGTGCCCATTAAAAATATCCAAACACTTTCTGAGCAAAGAAAAATATTACGTGAACGTAAATATGAGGTTCGCCCATTCACTGAAGATACCCTATATGACTTAATAATAGCAGAGCTCGCAGGCCTGAGAGGTAAGACAGCTATTTTTCAAGAAAAATATATCACTCAAGCAAGATTAACTCATGATCCAGAAATAGTTGCGAGAATTGCGAGAATTGCGCTCTATTACAATAATTCATCTCTATTGCTGGAAATGGCTAAATTATGGATGGAAGTAGAACCCGATAGAATTGAGGCAAGCAGTATATATGCCAAAGCTCTTTTAAAATACGGCCGAATCGATGAGGCAATTCCCTATATAATATTTTCTCTTGAGCGTGATGATACGGGGCCACTTCTAGACTTACTTGTCTCTGCACGCAAGATAAAAAGAGCAGAGCTGCTCGGATTTTATAAAAAAATAGAAGCGCAGGTCCCTAACAATTTTGTTCTAAAAATTACTAAGGCAAGAATTTTATATGAACAAGGTCTCAGTACAGAACCACTAGAAATTATTGATCGATTACTACTAGTAACCGCCAACAAAAGATTTATGGATACAGCTTTCGAGCTCAAAGCTGAAATACTTTTCATGCAAGGAAAAGAAAAGGAAGCGTATACTGCTATAAACCAATTGTCTGACACCAGTCTAAAGCGAGATTTGGAGCTCGAATTTGCGGAAGAAGCACTAGAAAAAAGCCCCGAAAACGGGCATCAAAAATTGACTGCACTGCTCAAACAATACCCTAATGATAAAAATATCACTTATTCATTAGCTTGTGCCGCTAGATTGCTTGGCCTTCAAGAAGAATCAATCAAGCTTTTCACCAGAGTAATCCAAGCCCCAGCTAATAAGTGGCATTATTACCATGCTCATTACGAGCTAGGCGTCCTGTACAAGAAGGATAATTCTGTAGCATCTTCTACTCATCTTACAAAATTTATAGAAGGCGCCAACACAGGCTTTATAGACGGAAAGGAAAACGCTTATAGGCTCATAGATGCGATATCTGCTCTGAAAGAAGTCATGGCAACACAGGGAGGGGTAGCCAAACTGCGACTCATACTGCATGATCTTCGCACCAAGAGACCTACGTTCGCCCCCATAACATACTTTATTGAAGCTGAAATGTTGCGTGAGCAGAAACTTCTAGATGAGGGGTACGATCTTCTTAGTACTGCTCTGCTTGAGTATCCAGAAAACCAAGACTTTCTTTATATGCGATCCACGGTCAGTGGTCTTCAAAAAAATATTCTGCAATCTGAGAAAGATCTAAGGTCTATTCTAGCAATAAATCCGAATCATGCTGAGGCACTTAATGCTCTAGGATATTCCATGACACTGAATAGTGATCGCTATAGTGAAGCACGCGAATTAATACTCAGGTCTCTTAAATTAAATCCTAAGTCGCCAGAAGCCCTAGATAGCTTAGGGTGGGTCTGTTATCGACTGGGGGACCACGCGGAGGCTATTAAACATCTAACTCGGGCACTATCAAGTTTATTGATACCTGAGCCGGAAATTGTGGCTCACCTAGGTGAAGTGCTTTGGATTACAGGGCAAAAAAAAGAGGCTAGGCTGGTGTGGGGTCAAATTTTACAGAACGACCCAAGTAACGCTATTATCCAGGAAACCCTCGAGCGTCTTGAGGTAGAATGAGCTTATGCAAAGAATTATTTTTTTACTATTTACGATTCTAGTCAGCTCGTGCGCTATCAATAAAAATTATTCGCCTTTAAATACCATTGGCTGGGAGCAACACCTCAACAAAATAACACAGTTAGATCACTGGATTCTTCAGGGGAAAATAGGCTATAGGGACTCAAAAGAAGGCGGTGCTGCCTGGATATCATGGGATCAACGAGGGGATGTCTTTGATGTAAAATTAAACGGTCCTCTTGGGATCGGCACAACTAGGATAACAGGCAATCAATATCATGCTCAATTACAGCGCGGGGCCAGGCAACCTGATACTGCAAGCTCAGCTGAAGATCTTACTGAGCTGCTGTTTGGGTGGCAGTGGCCAGTAAAACAACTTAGATTTTGGATTAGAGGCATCGCCGCCCCGTCCTCATCAAAGATGATGTCTATTTATAACAGTGACGGAACCTTGAGCTCACTGAAGCAATCGGGCTGGGCATTGCAATTTTCTGACTATCAAAACATAAAAGGCTGGAGGCTTCCAGGAAATATACAGGGCAAGAAAGGTACCTACCAATTTAATTTAAAAATAAAAACGTGGCTACCAAACTAAGGATTTCAATGAGACTATCACTTCCTTCTCCAGCAAAAATTAACTTATTTCTCCATATAACTGGACGCCAAGAGAACGGTTATCATAACTTACAAACATTATTCCAGTTACTTGATTATGGTGATCGTCTCGACATTGAATCTAATCAGAGTGGCGAAATTCAACTATCGTCGCCTATGAAAGATATTTCCGATAAGGACAATCTTATTTTACTTGCTGCTCAGGCTATCCAAAAATACACAAGATGCGCCTTAGGGGCAAAAATATCTCTAGACAAGCGGCTACCTATTGGAGGCGGATTGGGTGGCGGGAGCAGTAATGCTGCGACAACATTACTAGGATTGAATGCCGCCTGGAAGCTAAATTTATCAAATGATGAGCTTTTAAAGATAGGCGCTAATATGGGTGCAGACATCCCAGTTTTCGTTTTCGGTTATACTGCTTGGGCTGAAGGGATTGGAGAAGAGCTTACCCTTACAGAAAGACCAACTGAATGGTTTTTAGTTTTAATACCAAATACACACATCTCTACAGCAAAAATATTTGCCCATCAGGGTTTGACAAGAAACACGCATCCGATCAAAATAGCCGACTTTGTTGAGAAGAGTGGAAAAAACGACTGTCAATCAGTAGTTGAAGCACTGTATCCTGAGGTGAAAAAAGCGCGCCAATGGCTAGATCAGTTCGCTTATGCTAGGTTAACGGGAACAGGTGCATGTTTATTCTCATCTTTTGCCTCAGAAGCTGAAGCAAAATTAGTGCTTAAACAAATACCAGCGCCATGGCAGGGTTTTGTTGCTAAAGGGGTCAATAAGTCTCCTTTGTTAAAATTTCTACCTCCTAAATAAAAATTATTGGGGTGTCGCCAAGCGGTAAGGCAGGGGCTTTTGATGCCCCCATGCGGAGGTTCGATCCCTCCCACCCCAGCCATATCTCTCTAAAATTATAGCTAGGGAGCGCAAACTACAACTACCAGGGAAGATTTTGTGGCAAACTTAATGGTATTTTCTGGAAATGCAAATCCAGAGCTAGCAAAAGAAATCACACGATTTCTCGGAATTCCTTTAAGTGATGCTGTTGTTTCACAGTTTTCTGACGGTGAAATTAACATCGAAATTTGCGAAAATGTTCGCGGACGGGATGTTTTTATTGTGCAACCGACATGTCCGCCAACCCATAAATATCTAATGGAATTAATTTTAATGGTAGACGCGCTGCGTCGAGCCTCTGCTGCACGTATCACTGCGGTAATTCCCTACTTTGGCTATGGACGTCAAGACCGACGAGTTCGTTCTATTCGCGTGCCAATTAGTGCCAAGGTTGTTGCTGATATGATTGCTAACGTTGGTGTAGATCGTGTAATGACAGTTGATCTGCATGCCGAACAAATACAGGGTTTCTTCAACTGTGCAGTGGAAAATGTTTACGGTTTACCACTGATGACAGAAGATGTAGAGCGCCAAAATTACCAAAAACCGACTGTTGTTTCGCCTGATATTGGGGGTGTAGTTCGAGCTCGAGCGATGGCAAAAATACTAAACACAGAACTAGCTATAATCGATAAACGTCGGCCAGAAGCAAACCAAATAGAAGTGATGAATATTATCGGAGAGGTAACGGGCCGTACCTGCATATTAATTGATGACATTGTCGATACAGCCGGTACTTTATGCAAAGCCGCTGAAGCCTTAAAAGAACGCGGAGCAAGCAAAGTAGTGGCTTACTGTACTCATGCTGTTTTGTCTGGGAAGGCTCTTGCAAATATCGAAAAATCAGCGCTGGACACCATGGTTGTTACAAATAGCATTCCGACAAGTCCTGCTGCATTAAAAAGTGATCGCATCAGAGTTTTAACTATAGGAAAAATGCTGGCAGAAGCCATGCGTCGTGTAAGCAACGAAGAATCCATCAGTGCTATGTTTGATTAACACCTGGCTTTTCAGATAACAATCGAACACAGCAACTGATAAATTACCGCCCAATTTAGGGCTATCAGGAATATCCCTCTTCAATTCTGGTCGCGGATTACTGGGGATTAAATTAGGAGACAACATAATGTCAAATGACTTTCAGCTAGATGCAACTGTACGAAACGACATGGGGAAAGGTGCGAGCCGCCGCCTGCGTCGTTTATCTAACGAAATACCTGCCATCGTTTATGGCGGAAAAACTCCATCACAAAGCATATCTCTATCTCATAAAGAGCTAGATCGTTCGCTTCAAAATGAAGCATTCTATTCGCACATCATCACCTTGAATGTAGAGGGAAAGGCTGAAGAGGTAATTCTGAAGGATCTTCAACGTCACCCTGCAAAACCAGTTATCCTTCATGCTGACTTTTTGCGTGTTAGTAAAACACAGAAGTTTAATACGAAAGTTCCACTTCATTTTATCAATGAAGATATTTGTGCAGGTGTTAAGTTGGGTGGAGGAAATATAACGCATAGCATGACAGAAATTGATATTTCATGCCTACCTGGTGATCTCCCTGAATACATTGAGGTGGATGTAGCTGAAGTAGAAATCGGGCAAATCCTACATATTTCTGATGTTAAGCTGCCCAAAGGGGTGGAAAGTATTGCCTTAAATTATGGAGAAGAGCGCGACTCGCCTATTTTCACTATCAACAAACCCAAAGAAGAAGTTGAAGAAGAAGTTATAGCTGATGAGGCTACTGAGCAGCAGTCTGGAGGAGAAGCCCAAGAGGCTGATTCAGCTGATGATAAAAGCGACTAAGCTTCTTTTATCATCTTGACACAAACAACGAGGCTTCAGTATTGGGTACATCTGTTCAGTTAATTGTAGGGCTGGGAAATCCAGGTTCTGAATACGAACAAACCCGTCATAATGCTGGGGCCAATTTTGTTTTGGCTCTCTCAGAGCATTACCAAGCTACATTACAGACTGAAAGTAAATTCTTTGGCTCCACTGCCCGCATCACAATAGAAGAGCAGGACATACGCCTGCTAATACCCAATACATATATGAATCTAAGCGGAAAATCTATAGTAACCATGGCTAGATTTTATCAAATTAATCCAGAAAAAATTTTGGTGATTCATGACGATCTTGATCTAAATCCAGGGATCTCTAGATTTAAAATAGGCGGCGGCCATGGAGGGCATAATGGATTAAAGGATACTATTAAGGCGCTAGGCAACAACGCTAATTTTTCGCGTCTTCGAATAGGTATTGGACATCCAGGGCATGCAAGCGAGGTTGTAAATTTTGTTCTGAAAAAGGCCCCTCAATCTGAACAACAGTTAATCAATGAGGCAATCGTTGATGCCGTACGGGTAATTCCCTTGGCTGTTTCGGGAGACTGGGGCAAAGCAATGAAGGAACTGCATACGCAACAAGACAGCTAATTTTTTAGTCTTATATAAAAATCATCTATATTTGAGAGTACATCTAATGGGTTTTAACTGTGGAATCGTAGGCCTACCTAATGTCGGCAAATCTACCCTTTTTAATGCATTAACTAAAGCCGGCATAGATGCAGAAAATTTTCCATTCTGCACCATTGAGCCAAACACAGGGATTGTTCCCGTTCCTGATGTTCGCCAAGAAAATTTAGCATCTATTGTTAAGCCCGAACGAATTCTTCCAGCTGCCATGGAATTTGTCGATATTGCAGGGCTTGTTGCAGGCGCATCGAAAGGTGAAGGTCTAGGTAATAAATTTCTTACTAATATCCGCGAAACAGAGGCTATTGCACATGTCGTGAGGTGTTTTGACGATGAAAATATTGTTCATGTTGACGGGAAGATTAATCCGAGTGCCGATATCGAGGTCATCAATACAGAATTAGCTCTTGCCGATCTAGAAACTGTAGAAAAATCGTTGCAGCGAGCAACAAGGGCCATTAAAGGTGGTCAAGACAAAGAAGCTGTAACTCTCAAGGTAGTGCTTGAAAAAATTCAACCTCATCTTGATCAAGCAAAACCCTTGCGCTCACTCAACCTTGATCCAGATGAACGAAAAGCTATTAAGTCATTATCCCTCTTAACCCTTAAACCAACTATGTACATTGCCAATGTAGGTGAAGACGGTTTCGAAGATAACTCTTACCTAGAGACAGTTAAGGTTATTGCTGCATCAGAAAATGCTATCGTGGTTCCTATATGCAATAAACTTGAATCTGAAATTGCAGAATTAGACGAGGATGAAAAGCTAGAATTTCTTCAAGAAATGGGTATGGAAGAACCCGGCCTTAATCGTGTCATTCTTGCCGGATATCAACTTTTAGGGCTTCACACTTTTTTTACAGCTGGCCCCAAAGAGGTCAGAGCTTGGACTATTCCCGTTGGAGCTACAGCACCGCAATCTGCGGGAAAAATTCATACAGACTTTGAGAAAGGTTTTATACGTGCAGAGGTAACTGCATACGAAGATTTTATTGCAGGGAAAGGCGAGCAAGGCGCTAAAGAGGCAGGCAAGTGGCGGCTGGAGGGTAAAGACTACATCGTTCAAGATGGTGATGTTGTACACTTTAGATTTAATGTATAAAGAATATTTTTTGTTTTTTGACTCGTTTGGGCAGACTAAGAACTAGCGCATGGAGGCTAAAAATCAGAAAATATCTTGACAAGCCTATGTGAAATCGACAAGATTCGCGCCCCTTTTTGCTAAGGAGATATCGCAAATAATGCGGATTATATGGCTACGTAGCTCAGCTGGTTAGAGCACAGCATTCATAATGCTGGGGTCGGTGGTTCAAGTCCACCCGTAGCCACCACCTTGCAACAACAAGACTCCTATCAAAAATATTTTGCCAAGACGTTCCCATCGAGCCGGCTGTATGTCAAAAAATATCGCATACTTTGATGGATAAATTTCTCAGAATTTCTGGCTTTTGTTTTGTGGTTTAATGAGCTCTCTTTATAACGTATTATATAGGCTAGCACGACAATCGGCTCTAGAGCCATGATCGCTCCAATAGGAATGATCAGTCAGGCTTTGAATAAAGGTAGAGAATCTTGTCTTCATACGACAGAACAAAAGAAGAACTTACAAAAAATCCCAAGATCTGGTTGATCACTGGTGTTGCAGGTTTTATTGGCTCTAGTTTGCTGGAAGCTTTGCTAGAACTTGGTCAAACCGTTATTGGAATCGACAACTTCTCAAATGGTCACGCACAAAACTTAACGGCCGTGAGAAATACTGCAGGAAAATATTGGTCGAACTTTACCTTCCGTGAAGCTGATATCCGTAATCTAGACGACTGCTTGGAAGGCTGCAAAAATGTAGACTATGTGTTGCATCAGGCTGCTTTAGGTAGTATTCCTAGGTCTATCGCAAATCCTATTCTGACCAATGATTCTAATATCAATGGTTTTTTGAATATGCTCGTTGCATCAAAAGATTCTAAGATCAAGCGTTTTGTTTATGCTGCCTCATCTTCTACCTATGGTGATCATCCTGGTCTTCCGAAGGTTGAAGACATAATAGGCAGACCGCTCTCTCCTTACGCTATCACAAAGTATGTCAATGAACTTTATGCAGAAGTATTTGGTAAGACCTATGGAATGGAGACCATAGGATTAAGATACTTTAATGTTTTTGGCCCCAGGCAATCTCCTAGTGGAGCTTATGCTGCTGTAGTACCCAAATGGACAAATTCCCTATTGTCAGGTGCATCCTGCTCCATAAACGGAGACGGCAGCACCTCACGTGATTTTTGTTATATTGAAAATGTAATCCAAGCAAATATCTTAGCTGCCACCTCTACACATAAGAATGCCATCAATCAAATTTATAACATAGCCTACGGCGACAGTACCTCACTTAATGAGTTGTTTGCTTTTCTTGTCAAAGCTATTATCGAAAAAGATATCAATGTGGTAGAAAAAAATCCCACTTATCAGGATTTCCGTACCGGAGACGTCTTGCATTCTTTAGCAGATATCTCCAAAGCTAAGAAATATCTTGGCTACAATCCTAGCCATAATGCTCAAGAGGGCCTGAAAGAAACTGTAAAGTGGTTTATCGAAAATTAAAAAGATAACGGGAGTGTAAGTTGTACATTGATCAAATGGGCCGTGAAGAGCTAGAGCATTGGCATCAAATATTTTGTGAAAAACATAAAGCATTTAGAGCAAGCTCGTTAAATCTAGACTTAACTAGAGGGAAACCTTCTACCAGGCAGCTTGATTTGTCTAATATTTTAGATGGAGCTACAAAAGGCAGCTATATTACAAGTGAAGGCATAGACTCTCGAAATTATGGGCATTTGGCTGGACTGCCAGAAATGCGTTCACTAGGGGCAGAGCTACTTGGTGTCGCAAAAAATGAAGTCATTGTGGGAGGTAGCAGTAGTCTTAGCATGATGTATCTTGCAATGCTTTTTGCATGGCAGTTTGGTGTTAGCGGCAAAGGTTCTAGTTGGCGCGATCAAGGCAAGGTTAAGTTTCTATGTCCTGTTCCTGGATATGATCGACATTTCTCTATTTGTGAAGAATTCGGTATAGAAATGATCAGGGTTTCTATGGATGAAGATGGTCCTAATATGGATCAAGTAGAAGCTTTCATCGCAAATGACAAAAGTATTAAAGGTATATGGTGTGTCCCTAAATATTCCAATCCTACCGGTTGTATTTATAGCCAAAACACCATCGAGAGACTGGCAAAATTAGGAAAAATTAGCTCGCCCGATTTCAGAATATTTTACGATAATGCCTATGCTGTTCACGACTTATCAGAAGATGGGATAGATTTACCAAAAATAATGGACTATTGCAGGGAGCACAACACCCAGAATAATGTATTGCAGTTTACCTCTACATCAAAGATAACTTTTGCAGGCTCAGGTGTTTCTTTTTTGGCAGCGTCAGAAGAAAATTTGAACGTTATCCAGCAACACTTAGGTGTTTTTTGTATTGGCCCAGACAAAGTTAACCAGTTAAGGCATTTGAACTTCATACAAGATCGTAGTGGCCTTAAGCTCCACATGAAAAAGCACGCGAAACTACTGCAGCCAAAATTTTCTTCTGTCCTAGAACATCTAAAAAATAACTTTGAGGGCTCCGATCTAGCGCAATGGACCACGCCAAAAGGAGGGTATTTTATTTCTTTTGATACTCGTCCTGGTCTCGCTGACTCAGTGATAGAGCTTGCCGCAGAGGCAGGTGTAAAATTAACCCCTGCAGGGGCTACATTTCCTTATGGGCTGGACCCGGACAACAAAAATATTCGACTAGCCCCGTCTTTTCCATCCCTGGATGACATAGATAGGGCTATGAGAGTCTTTTGTAACTCAGTAAAATTAGCTTCGATAAAACAAAAAATAGGCGTGTAGAAGAATTTTGTATTTTACAGGGGCCAAGGAAATAGGAGGCAGCACGACTATCAGGATTTTGGCTTTGGCGCAGCTCCTGGGTATGGAAATTGTGCAATATTGCTACCCGTTTTGGCATCAGTGATCTTGCAAGTCCCCTCTTTCTCAACCTCATCAATACGTATAACTGAGTGCATGGGAATAAAGCTACGCTTGATTGAAGAAAATTCACTTTTAAGTTTTTCTTCTGCTGGATCAACAATCATTTGGCTGCGCTCGCCAAAAACAAATTCTTCGACCTCCAGAAAACCCCAAAGATCACTTTGATACACTTGTTTTGCATACATCTCATATACTTCACCCTGATTTAAAAAAATCACTTTATAGACTGCATTTAGAGACATATTTTTGGCCTAGAGCTAAGTTAATAATTGGTTTAAATAAACCAAACTATTATACCACAAACTACCAGATATTTATCAACTTGGGCTCTCGGAGAATAGGTTTTCTCTGGGACTGGGACTATAATGTGTAGCCAATAAACTAAAATTATACGTCTCAGATCGAACCAGCATATGACAAGAAATAACACCAAAAAAATTCATATCGTCACACACGGATGTCAAATGAATGAGTACGATTCGGCCAGAATGCGTGACCTGTTGGGTGACAGTCATCAAATGGTAGCAACCGAAAATCCAGACGAGGCTGACGTCTTGCTACTGAATACTTGCTCTATTAGAGAAAAAGCACAAGATAAGGTATATCATCAACTTGGACGCTGGAGAAAATTAAAAGAAAAAAACCCCAATCTAATAATTGGTGTAGGCGGTTGCGTTGCCAGCCAAGAAGGTGAAGCAATTGCACAACGAGCTCCTTTTGTGGATCTCATTTTTGGGCCTCAAACGCTGCATCGTTTACCAGAAATGATGGATGAAAAAAAAAGGCGTGCTGTACCTACTATCGTAGACATCAGCTTTCCTGAAATTGAAAAATTTGATCGCTTGCCACAACCAGATGCCGAAGGAGTTTCTGCTTTTGTATCAATCATGGAGGGTTGCTCGAAATACTGTACATTTTGCGTGGTACCTTATACTAGAGGGGAAGAGATAAGTCGCCCTGTGTCTGATGTATTGGCAGAAATAGCTCACTTAGCCAGCCAAAAAGTAAGAGAAATTAATTTGTTAGGGCAAAATGTTAATGCCTATAGGGGCGAGACGCCAGATAATAACCTATGCGATCTTGCTGAGCTCATTGCTTATGTTGCAAAAATTGATGGCATCGATCGTATTCGTTACACAACTTCACATCCCGTAGAGTTCTCTGAAAGTTTAATTGCAGTTTATGCAGAAGTGCCTGAATTGGTAAGCCACCTGCATCTTCCTGTTCAAAGTGGTTCCGACCGAATCCTTTCCGCTATGAAGCGAGGCCATACGGCACTTGAATATAAGTCTAAAATACGAAAATTACGAAAATTACGTCCTGACATTAGCATTTCATCTGATTTTATTGTGGGTTTTCCAGGTGAGACAGAGGCTGACTTCGAGCAAACAATGCGTCTTATCCATGAAATAGGCTTTGATCAGAGTTTCAGCTTTACATATAGCCGGCGACCCGGTACACCTGCTGCAGAACTTCCTGACGAGACCCCAGAAAAAATAAAAAAACAAAGACTGGCAATTTTACAGGATAGAATCAACCAGAATGTTATGGCTATAAGTGAAAGCATGGTTGGCAAAATAGTGACTATCTTAGTTACCGGAATATCAAAGAAAGATCCCGGACAATTGCAGGGTCGCACAGAAAATAATCGTGTGGTAAATTTCACCTATAATAATCAGAACCTTATCGGTAATTTTATAGAAGTAGAAATAACTAAGGCTTTCCGTAACTCGCTCCTCGGAAAAGTGGTCACAGAAAACACTCTTGAAGAGAAGTGTAAAAGTGAATCCACTATAAAATAACTACTATCTGTTATAATTTATACATACAAACCATGTTTAGATGTCTGTGGTGAGTTACACAAATAATATGCTGTTGGTTATAGCAGAATAGGGGTCGTCTATTGGGAAATGTAGAGACACAACCTGTTGTTCGCTCTATCAGTGTTGAGCCAAACGATACCAAACGATTAGCCTCTCTTTGCGGCCAATTTAACGAACATCTCCGACAAATTGAACAACGATTAAGAATCAAAATTCATAATCGTGGTAATATTTTTACGCTTTACGGAGATAGTCAGGCCACAGATACTGCAAGTAAAATTCTCATGATGCTCTACCAGAATAGCATCTTAACGCCAGACCAAATTCATCTGGCTATACAGCAATTCAGTTTCGAGTCTTTTATGGGTACGTCAACTAATACCATGCTAAATTCAGCTATAGATGATATAGAAAATTTTCCAGCAATACGCACGAAAACAGGCACAATAAAGCCACGCGGCATCAATCAGCAGCAATATGTTCAGGCAATAAAAACGCATACTATTAATTTCGGTATAGGTCCTGCTGGTACAGGAAAAACTTATCTTGCTGTAGCGTGCGCGGTCGAATCATTACTAAAAAATGAGGCGGAAAGAATCGTATTGGTTCGTCCAGCGGTCGAAGCTGGAGAAAAATTAGGTTTTCTACCTGGAGACATTAGCCAAAAGGTAGACCCTTATTTGCGGCCACTATACGATGCTTTATATGAAATGCTTGGGGTGGAGACAGTAGCTAAGTTAATTGATCGTAATGTTATTGAGGTTGCCCCCCTTGCTTTTATGCGTGGGCGAACTCTTAAAAATTCATACATTATTTTAGATGAAAGTCAAAATACCACCCGCGAACAAATGAAAATGTTTCTAACTCGCATAGGTTTTAACGCTACTGCTATCATCACTGGTGATGCGTCTCAGGTTGATCTACCCAAAGGAAACCAATCAGGGCTTCTTCATGCTTGTGATGTACTCAAAAATGTCGAGGGTATAAGCTTCTCTATTTTTGGGTCTAAGGATACAATTCGACATCCTTTAGTAGCTAGGATTGTTGACGCATATGAGGCACATGAAAAAGAAAGGCCATGAAACCATTAGGCACCCAGAGCATCAGGGTGGACGGACAGCATCATGATAATTGATGTACGCATGGAAAATGTCTCCGGCTGTGAGCATATTCCAGATGAAAGTGCGATTCATCAGTGGGTGACGGCGACGTTATCTGGGCACAAAAAGCCGATGGAGCTAAACATTCGCATCATTGATGAAGATGAGAGTGCCACATTAAATCATCAATATCGAAAAAAAAATAATCCAACCAATGTATTATCATTTCCAGCAAATTTACCAGAATCTCTAATGTTACCTCTACTTGGGGACTTGGCAATTTGTGCACAAGTTATTGAGCGTGAAGCGATCGAGCAAAATAAGCCTCTCTATGCGCACTGGGCACACATTGTAATACATGGTAGCTTACACCTTATTGGTTTTGACCATGAAGACGATGCGGAGGCTGAAAAAATGGAACTTCTGGAAACAAAAATACTTGCCAGCCTGAATTTTCCGCCACCTTATGAATAAAAATTTGGAGATATTGACAACCCATGATGGATGATGAACCGAGTGGCCCACAAAATAGATCTTGGTTGGAAAGGCTGGCTAACGTATTCTCTTCGGCCCCCAAATCTAAGAAAGATTTCACAGACTTATTAAATTCGGCTCGCGAAAATAACATCATTGATCATGATGCTCTGGAAATTATCGAAGGAGCCCTGAATGTTTGCGACAAACAGGTTCGTGAAATCATGATACCTCGCTCACAAATGGCAGTAATACCTCGGCATCTTGAATTAAACGACACCCTTAAGCTTGTGATAGAAAGCAGGCACTCACGGTATCCTGTACTGGATGAAACAGCCGACCACATAGTCGGTATTCTGCTGGCAAAAGAATTGTTACCGCTTCTGCTTGAGAACCAAGATGGCTTCAATATAAAGAACATAATCCGACCTGCTGCCATTGTTCCAGAAAGCAAACGCCTAAATGTGCTTCTAAAGGAGTTCCGAGAGCAGCGCTACCATATGGCAATTGTGGTAGATGAATATGGCGGTATTGCTGGGCTAATCACTATTGAGGACATCCTAGAAGAAATTGTAGGTGAAATCCAAGATGAAACGGATGATGCCGAAAAAGAAATGATAATCCCTCGAGACGAAATGGGCTATTTTATTCACGCATTAACACCCATTGAAGACTTTAACGAATACTTTAATGTCAATATGAATGCTGATGAATTGGACACTGTTGGAGGTGTCATTGTTCAAGCATTCGGTCGAATGCCGAAAGTAGGCGAAAATATAGACATAGATATCTTTAAATTTAGAATCTCCGAAGGAAACGATCGACAAGTAAAGTTATTGGAAATGCAGGTCATGCCCAATAAGATTACTTCCTGAAAGCTCCGTTATCAGCTAAGTCTAAATCCGCAGGAATACTTGCTAAACCAAGGAAATATCAATCTTGAGCTCTTTTTCAAGTAAATATGATACCAAAGTCTGCCTCATATTGATCCTATTTGGGGCTCTTTTGCCCTTTTCTATGGCTCCTTTTGATGTCTGGCCAGCAGGAATTTTATCCATAGCTGGCTTCTCAGTATTTGTCTGCGGGCACTCGGAGAAAGTGGCTTCTTTCAAATTAATTTTTCTGCGAAGTCTTAGCTACGGTCTAGGACTTTATTCTGTCGGGGCATCTTGGATTTTTGTAAGTATACGTGATTACGGTCAAGCTAATATCGGGCTGTCTTTGTTGCTCATAATCCCCTTTATAATTTTACTGTCTCTATTGGTTGCGATTCCGTTTGCTCAGGGCAGAAAAGCGTTACACATATCTAGCTCTTCCTGCAACACATCTTATGCCCTAGCCACCACTATGCTGCTAATATTTCCCAGTCTTTGGACGCTGGGTGAATGGTTTCGAGGCTGGGTATTTACTGGGTTTCCATGGCTTTATCTAGGCTATGCTCATACTGATTCATGGATATCTGGATGGGCGCCAATTACTGGGGTGTTAGGATTAAGCTGGATAACTGCTTTCTGCGGCGGACTGCTAGGACTTTTCTTTAAGCTAAGACTGCAACTTATAGCTAAAAGTACTCAAATCCAAAGTGTATTTATATCGCTAACTGGCGCACTAATACTAACTTTTTCTTTTTGGCTTGGAGGCCTTTATCTGCAGTCAGTCAAATGGACTGAGCCATCAAATAAAGTTATTTCCATAGGCTTAATGCAACCAGCCATTTCTTTGTGGAGCTCTTGGGACTCCAGTCAGCTAGATAAAATTCTTTTTCAATACCGTGAAGATACTGCAAGTCTTCTGGATAACGACCTGGTGGTGTGGCCGGAAGCTGCAATCCCAAGATTCCGACACGAGGTGCCAGATTACTTAAACTCTATTGCAAAAGAAGCGGCTAATACGAATACTGCTCTAATTATCGGCATTCCCACAATGTCCGATCCTAAGGATAATCCAAGTAATCTACATGAAACTTATTATTACAATTCAGCACTAGCTGTCGGGCAAGGTGCCGGGATCTATCATAAGCAAAATTTAGTGCCTTTTGGTGAATATGTCCCTTTCGAAAAATGGTTGCGCGGGATCATTAAATTTTTTAATTTACCTATGTCGGTATTTAGCTCGGGGGGGGCAAACCAACAAAATATTATTGTAGGTAATGATGTAGTTATCAGCACATCTATTTGTTATGAAATTGCCTATTCCGAACTAGTCAGAGAATCTGCAGAAAATGCCAGCCTACTTCTCACCATAAGTAACGACAGTTGGTTTGGAAATACGATAGGACCAAAACAGCATTTTCAGATCGCTCGAATGCGAGCTATAGAAAACAGAAAGCCGTTGATTCGAGCAACAAACAACGGAATAAGTGCGTTGGTTAATGCTGATGGGAAAACAGCTGCGGTTATTCCATCATTTTATCGAGACACTCTCGAAGGCACACTGGAACCAAGGATTGGTCTTACCCCCTTTGGACGGCTTGGCTCCAATCCAATAATTTTTCTATCTCTCTTATTGGTTCTATTAGGGCTGCTTAAAAAACCTCTAACTAAAAATTATCAACCTAAAGCCCACTATAGGTAATATCAAGAAATAAATTATTCTCATCAACAAGGAAATCTGTCTGGGTCTATAGAAAGCTTTAGCCTATAATTAAAACCTGATGTATCACAGACAAAATCAACTATAAGCCTCAACCTGGCCAAGAAAGCTAATGCAAGAACAATATCATCCCAAGGAGATCGAAACTGCTGTTCAAAAGCTCTGGGCAGAGACTTGCGCTTTCGAAGTAAAAGAGGATCTTGATAGAGAAAAATACTACTGTCTTGCAATGTTCCCCTACCCCAGCGGAAAGCTTCATATGGGGCATGTACGAAACTATACTATCGCAGATGTCATATCTCGCTACCAAAGAATGCTAGGTAAGAATGTCCTGCAGCCCATGGGCTGGGATGCCTTTGGTTTACCTGCAGAAAATGCAGCCATCAAGCACCGCACAGCTCCAGCAAAATGGACCTATGAAAACATTCAGTATATGAAAAACCAGCTCAAGAAGCTTGGTTTCGGATACGATTGGTCCAGAGAAATGACTACTTGCGATTCCAGTTACTACAAGTGGGAACAATGGTTCTTCACGCGACTTTATAAAAAAGGATTAGTATACAAAAAAACTGCAGCTGTTAATTGGTGCCCTGAAGACCAGACGGTGCTGGCTAACGAACAAGTAATTGACGGTTGTTGTTGGCGCTGCGATTCAGTAGTAGAGCGAAAAGATATACCGCAATGGTTTATTAAAATTACGGCATATGCCGAAGAATTGCTAGACAGCCTGGATACACTTAGCGACTGGCCCGAGCAAGTTCGCACAATGCAGAAAAACTGGATTGGAAAAAGCCGTGGCGTTGAATTAACTTTTAAGTTAAATCAAGCTATCAATGGCATTGACAACCTCTCTGTGTACACCACCCGCCCTGATACATTGATGGGAGCTACCTATGTCTGTATTGCAGCAGAGCATCCTATTGCTATAGCTCTCTCAAAAAATAATCCAAAGTTATTAAAATTTATTCAAGACTGCAAAGAGCAGTCTGTTTCTGAAGCAAGCATGGCAACAATGAAAAAAATCGGGGTATCCTCAGAGCTTGAGGCTATCCACCCCCTTACCGGAGAAAAAATACCAGTGTGGGTGGCAAACTACGTACTAATGGGGTACGGAACTGGTGCAATAATGGCAGTTCCAGCTCATGATGAACGCGATTTTGAATTTGCTAACAACTATCATCTGCCAATTAAGCAGGTCTTTCAACATGTCGCCGTGTCCACAGAAAAATTGCGCCGAAAAAATGCAGCTGATGCTGACAAATGCGCTGCCTACTACTTTAGTAAAAGTCGCTGGGAAAAATGGTATGCATCTAAATCACCAGATGAAGTTGTATCTATAAATTCCGGAGAATTTGATAGCCTAGGTCCCGAAGAAGCTTTTAATGCTATAGCAAAGAAACTAGAACAGCTTCGGTGCGGAAAGATAAAAACCCATTACAGGCTTCGCGACTGGGGCGTGTCTCGTCAACGATACTGGGGGTCTCCAATCCCCATGTTCAATCTTCCTGATGGTGGAGAAATTCCCGTCCCTATCGATCGCCTTCCGGTACTGCTGCCAGAAGAAGTAGAAATGGATGGAATCAGATCACCCATTAAGGCTAACCTTGACTGGAAAAAAACTACACTAAACGGTCACCCAGTTGAGCATGAGACTGACACTTTTGATACATTTATGGAGTCAAGCTGGTATTACGCAAGATACACCTGCCCTAATTATTCAGAAGGAATGATTGACAGTGTCGCCGCAAATTATTGGTTGCCAGTGGATCAATACGTAGGGGGCATTGAGCACGCCATTTTACATCTGCTATATGCACGTTTTTTCCACAAACTAATGCGTGATGAGGGGTTACTAATCTCTGATGAGCCTTTTATTAAGCTTCTCTGCCAAGGGATGGTATTGAAAGATGGGGTGAAGATGTCGAAATCAAAAGGCAATACAGTAGATCCTCAAAATCTAATAGAGCAGTATGGTGCTGATACAGTAAGATTATTCACAATGTTTGCCGCACCTCCTGAGCAATCGCTAGAATGGAATGATAGCGCTGTTGAAGGCGCGCACCGTTTTCTTCGGAAACTATGGAAAACAGTGCACACTCATCTTGCTGCGGGAGACGGGGCCGCATCTATTCTCTCTAGTCTAGATCAGAAGCAGCAGGACTTAAGACGGAAAACTCATACCACCATCATCAAAGTAAGTAATGACTTTGGAGGCCGGCAAACGTTTAACACCGCTATTGCGGCCGTGATGGAGTTATTAAATGATATAGGAAAAATGACTGCCAGAGATACTGCAGTTGGTTTGGCTGTTGAACGGGAGGCGCTTGAAACGATTGTGCTAGTTTTATCGCCAATTGCACCCCATATATGTGCTCAGCTTTGGAATGAACTAGGCCATAGAGATAGCTTGCTCGATATGAAATGGCCAGTTGCAGACAAATCAGCATTAACAAAAAATATTCTTCAGATTGCTGTGCAAGTAAACGGTAAATTACGAGCTCAAATTGATGTGCCATCTGAAACAACTGTTGAAGCTATAAAAAACATGGCCAAACAGCATGAAAATGTTCGACGCTTCACTGAGGGGCTAGCTATCCAAAAAATAATAGTGATCCCTAATAAATTAGTTAACATTGTTGCCATTTAAATGTAGTACGCTGATGAAAAAACATACTTATAGTTAGGGCCCCTAACCAAAACTCTTTTCAAGAAGAAAGGAACTACAATGAAAAAATTAATCCCCGTTATTATCTCAGGATTTCTTGTATCCCTTATGATTACTAGCTGTGGCTGGCACCTAAGGAGCAGCGGTCATACTGCAGCTTTAGCTGCTATCAATCAAATTCATATAGATGGAGATCAAAAAAATCAGCTTTATCGTTTTGTTTCCAGATCTCTCAAATCTAGCAATATCGCTATTACAGAGAACCCCAAAGAAGCTGAAATTACGATCAGGTTAATAAATCAAAGGTCCATTAGTCGTTCGGCAAGCGTTAATTCCTCTGCAAGAGTATCTGAACTACACATAACCGAGCTAGTTGATGTCGAAATTGTAACTGCTGACGGCAAGGTATTGCTGCCAAAAACAACTCTCAGTAGAGAAAAATTCTTTAATTACAACGAAGGTAATGTATCAACAAATGCTGAAGAACAAAAAATATTGAAGCGTGAAATGATGAATGATCTAGCTCGTAAAATAATAAATATTTTAAATTCAATGCTTACAAAGACAAGCCAGTATGCGACTGAAAGCTGAGCAACTTAGTGCGCACTTAGCCTCGAAAGGCCTCGCTTCTGTATATATCATTAGCGGAGATGAGCCACTCTTGGTTCAAGAATCTGCTGATATTATTCGCACAGCAGCAAAATTACATGGTTATAACGAACGAAGATTATTTTATGCAGACAGCAAATTTGATTGGAATAGCGTTCTAATCGAAGCTAGCCACATTTCACTTTTTTCGGAAAAGAAATTTCTAGAAATTCGTATCATTTCAGGCAAGCCTGGAGACAAGGGATCCAAGACACTTCAAGAATATTTATCAAAAATTAACACAGAAACTCTAACACTTATTATCACACCAAAACTAGACAGCTCGTCAACTAGGGGCAAATGGTTTACTGCTATAGAAAATCAGGGTATTTCTATACAAATATGGCCAGTCTCCACACCCCAATTACCGCAATGGCTAAATCGGAGGCTCAATCAATCTGGTATTAAGGCTAACCAAGAGGCAATAAGGGTGCTTGCTGACAGAGTTGAAGGTAACTTGCTTTCAGCTATCCAAGAAATAGAAAAACTTAAACTGCTGGCACCAGAGAGAGAGCTAACTGGACAAGCTATGTCTGATATTGTCGTTGATAGCTCACGATTTAATGTGTTTGTACTGTTAGGCAAAATTATGGAGAGTGAAGCGAAAAAGGCCTGTCACGTTCTTCAAGGCCTTCGCAGCGAAGGTACTGATGCCACTATTATTCTTTGGGCAATCACTCGAGATCTACGAATTCTAATCAAGGGAAGCGAGGCCGTTCAGTCAGGCGAGGGTATTGACTCAGTGCTTCAAAAGCTAGGGGTTTGGGAAAGTCGTAGGCCCCTTGTAAAGAAAACTATTAGCCGAATCCCTATTGAGAGATTACGACAAATGTTAAAGTTGTCAGGAGCCATTGATCGTGGAATCAAGGGCACGAGGCAAGGGTCTCCATGGGATGACCTTACTACACTGATACTTGTTCTTTGTGGTATTCAATCATTTAACTCTAGAAGTCTGAGGCTGGCTATTCAATAAGTGGAATCTTTTTCCCGAAAAAAATAATTACGCCGAAAACCCCATTTTTTAACTTCCACCACATCATCTTTTCATTAGGTATTCATCTAGCTCATGGAGACGCATCAGTGTTCCAATATCTCGCCATACCCCAGTATATATTTCGCCTTCTATGCGGCCAGAGGAGATACTTTCGCACAATACATCACGCAAGGGGAACTTTTCGGTAGTCGAGGCATGTACGTTAAATATTTTTGGCCTTAAGATAGATATCCCGCTGTACGTGTAGGTGTTATTTCTAGCATTTGGTGTGCTGACTATGCTCTCAGGCGTTAATATGAAATCTCCATCCATATGATGAGATGCATTTGGGACCAAAATTAGATGGGCATCAATTTCCGATGGTAAAAGTTTTTCGACTAAATTTTTCAATGGAAAGTCAGTCCAGACATCAGCATTAACAAGCAAGAATGGTTCGCTCCCTAGCAACGGAAGAGCTCTACGAATGCCCCCTCCTGTTTCAAGCGGTCTATGCTCTCTTGACCATTGAACATTAATCCCGAAAGCAGATCCATTGCCAATAAATGATTCTACCTTATCACCCAACCAAGATATATTTATCACCACATCTTTTACTCCAGCTGATGCTAGATTCTCAATGTGATACTGAATTAAGGGCTTTTCTCCCGCCTGCACTAATGCCTTAGGAGTCGTGTCGGTAAGGGGACGTAATCTTTCTCCACGCCCTGCAGCAAGAATCATTGCTTTCATATTTAATCTCCTGAGCTGCTTGTTGCTGAAATCTCTCCAGCTGCCTCCAAAGACTGAAACCAGGGTTGTCGAGATACTTCTGGAAGCACATATTGTTCAAACCAAAGTGTGAAATTTTTTAGCTCTGGGTATGGCCTCAACTGCTCCAAGATATAGCGAATTACAAGCGACAAGTCATCAAGATAATCGTGCTTGTCGTCTCTTAAGTGAAGTCTAGAAAAAATGCCAAGCACCTTAATATGTCGCTGCAAGCCCATCAAATCAAACCATCTAATCACCTGATTATCAGAAATTTTTGGAGCAATACCAGCATCTACGGCCTGTTGATAGCAATTTAATGCTCGCTGTACAACATACTCTTTAGGCAGCCGTATATAACAATCTCTGAATAAGGAAACCATGTCATAGGTAATAGGTCCTATGACTGCATCCTGAAAATCAATGACACCGATAGAGCCATCAGGTAACTGCATCAAATTACGCGAATGGAAATCGCGATGCACTACCACTTGCGGCTGCTCCAATGCGCTCTCTGCAATAATTGAGAAAGCATCATCAAGCAGTCTCAAATCAGCAGGGCTCAGCTCGATATTAAGCAATTTTCTGACAAACCATTCAATAAAAATAGTCATTTCTTTGAGCAGTTCCTGTCGGCTATACTCTGGAAATATTGTCTTATTTTTGGAAATTTTTTGGATTTTTATGAGCTCTATTTCAGCAAAATCATAGAGCTGACTTTGATTCTTTCCGGCTAGAAGAGGCAACAACAAATGATCGCCAAGATCTTCAAGTAGTAAAAATCCTGACTGATAATCTACTGCATGAACTAATGGCGCATGGAGAGCGCCTTCTCGAAAACAAGAGGATATGTTTACAAAATTAAAGTTATTTTCAAGCAATGGTGGGGCCAATACAGCTATTAGGGATGGATTAGAATTAACCCTAAAATATTGCCTAAAACCCGCATCGCCATTAAGTGGGTCAAGAAATATTGGCTCACTCAAAACAACACCTCGAGGCAAATACTTCTCAACCCAATCTCGTAAATAAAATAAATTTGTCATATTTGTCATTCAATTAAAAAAAAGACTACAGATTCTACCTCAAACCCTCGCATGATGCTTCAGAATGAGTAAAATGTAGGATCGGCATACTGATGACAATTTTTATTTATAGATTACGGGTAATCATGATACTAAAAAGTGCAAGTTACATCTGCGTAAAAATCAATAGAATGCTATGTTCATTGTATTCGCAGACAATACTGGTCTTCTTTAGCATGATACTGGTATGCGGTCTCTCGTTAGCAGAAACAAGTAATACTTACCTGCAGTGGGAGTGCGATACAGGAAAAAATGGCGGATGGGTGTGTGGGCAGCAGTCGATAGCAGGAAAATCCTACCCAAGACCAGTCAAAGATGAAGTTCTTGATGTCCCTCAGGACGAAGAAAATCAAACTGAATTAGTACCAAAAGTAAAACTAGCCAAGAATCTCGACTGGATAGATGAAGAAGATCTCTCTATAGATCAGCTAACGAAAAGATCTTCTGGTTGCTGTGGTGCCTATATAGAACCAGAGCGTAGCTATCCAGACTCAGAGCTCAACCCTGAAGATGCATCATTAAGAGTTGCCTCCTCGTCCACAGAGTTAATCCAGGATAATGTTGCCTACCTCAAAGGTGATGTGCATCTAACACAAGGATACCGTCAAGCGCGTAGTGATGCTGCTACACTCAATCAAGATGATCGTACGGTCGACATGGATGGTCACATAGAACTTCGAGAGCCAGGCCTCCTGCTCAGAGGTGATGCCGCGCATGTGAACATGAACTCACTAGATGTAGAAATAAATAATGCCTCCTACCTACTCCATGAATCTGGAGCTCGTGGGTCAGCTAGCATGCTCAGGCGCCCAGGTGGAGATATTTTTTATATTGATAATGGCACTTACACCACATGCGAGCCAGGCAATAACGCTTGGCGACTAGTCAGTTCCAAGCTTCGAATTAACCCTGGAACAGGAATTGCTACAGCTAAGCATGTGCGTTTAGAGATAAAAGATCTTCCCGTCATATATCTTCCATGGGTTCGATTTTCGATAGATGAGAGGAGAACCAGTGGTCTTTTATTTCCTAGCTGGGAAAGTAGCGAAGAAAACGGGTTAGACTTCTCGCAGCCAATATACCTTAACTTGGCTCCCAATTATGATGCTACCTTTACCCCACGTTATGTGCAGGAACGAGGGGCTATGGCCGAACTCGAAATGAGGCATCTGTCTGAATTATCTGAAACTATTTTTAGTGGTGCATTTTTAGCAAGTGATGACGGCGGAGATGACGATGATGAAACAATCAATGCGGTTACAGGAAAAAGAGAGAATGAAGGAGAGGATCGATGGCTAGCAGATATACAGCATAGAGGAGACTTCGGCCATCTCAGATCTACTCTCAATTATACAAGGGCAAGCGATGAAGATTATTTTCAAAATCTTGATACAACAACACTGCAGGTCAATAGCCAATCGTACCTTCGCCAGCACGGTCATCTGGGTTTTTCTATAAAAAACTGGGGTGTCTCAATTGAAGGTTCTGGGTATCAAACACTTATTAAAGACGGGGCTGACCAATACAAGTTATTGCCAAGAGTTCAAGCCAACAAAAGCTTTAGCGTTGGTGATTTTGATTTTGATTTAGAGAACCAGTATAGCGACTATGATCATAACGATAGCACCAAAACTACTGGACGCAGGCTTAACTTAGCTTATGCGGCAAGCTGGAATAAATGGTGGGACTGGGGATACTTTCGTCCTACTGTTAAGGTGAAACATATGGCATATGACCTTGATTCTCCAGTTTCTGGACAAAATGATGATAGTCCGTCAGTCACGGTGCCTATAGGAATTATAGATACTGGAATATACTTAGAAAGAAAAACCACTTGGCTCAATGGGTACACGCATACATTTGAGCCGAGACTCTACATAGTCTATGCCAAAAAAGAAAATCAAGACGATCTTCCATTGTTTGACACAGCATTATCAACTTTTGGATACAGCTCACTATTTAGAGATGAGCACTTTAGCGGTGGAGATCGTGTGACTGATTCGAAGCAAGTTTCTGTTGGATTTACTACACGACTAATTGATGATAGTTCTGGCATTGAAAAAATGCGTGCGAGCGCTGGTCAAATATTTTATCTAGATGATCGAACTGTATCTCTAGATTCATCTATAAACAAGGAAATGCGAAGGGACGAATCTCCTTATGCTGCAGAATTTGAAATGAGACTTGGGGACAACTGGCAAGCCCTTGCTAGCGCCCAATACGATTCAGATGACAACGAGCTAGATCGGGCAAGCACTAGTTTGCGCTATAATGGAGACGATAATAGGCTTCTTAACATCAGCTATCGTTTCAATAATCAGACCCCGGTCACACTTAATGGAAAAAAATATAACAACGATATTGAACAAAGTGATTTCTCTACTGCAGTGCCGATAACAAGAAGCTTGAACATTGTGGGTCGCTATAACTATGATGTTACTAACAGCAGAACCCTAGAAACATTTTTTGGAGTTCAATATGAGAGCTGCTGTGTACGCCTAAGTCTGCTTGCCCGAAAGTGGATTGATAGAGACGACAATATTGTATTACCAATGGACGACTTAGCGGAAGACAAAGGTGTATTCCTTTCGCTCCAGATCAAAGGCATTGCAGGCTTTGGGTCCAAAATGGAGTCCATATTAACAGATGGTGTGTATGGCTACGAAGCACCAAATAACTAATTCATGAAGACACAGCAATGATATCAAAAAATATCTTTTTTCAGCACTTATGTGGCGCAATACTAGCAGTCTCATTTGCTTCATTGGTACCCGCAAAAGAAGTCCTTTTGGATGAAGTTGTCGCATCAATAAATGATGAAGTGATCATGAGCAGCGAGCTAGAAGATAGGACGCTTGAAGTTCTTGATCGAATAAGAGAAAGTGATCGAGCAGGTCCACCCCAAGATGAAGTTATAGCCGAAGTTTTAGAGCGCTTGATTATTGAGCGTATCCAGCTACTTAAGGCGAAGCAAGCCGGGGTCAGATTTAGTGATACGGAAGTAAATCAAGCTATAGAACAAGCAGCTCAACGGCAAAATAAAACTATGCAGGACCTGCTCGATGAAGGACAGCAATCAGGCGTAACGGCTGCAACTTTTCGTCAAAAAGTAAGAGAGCAGATGCTCATAGGTCGAGTTCAGGAAGGCAACCTTAATAAGCGCATATCTATTAGCGAACAAGCGATCGACAACTTTCTCAATACCGAAGAGGGGCGTTCATGGGCGACCCCTGATTTCCAAATTGGACACATTTTACTACCTGTAGCTTCCGAATCCTCCGATGAAAAAGTAGCTAAAATTCAGGAAGAAATCTTGAACATTTATTTTCAAATCAAAAATGGAGAAGACTTTAAGAGTCTTGCTATTGTCAAATCTAAAGGAAATAAAGCTTCTCAGGGTGGCGACCTAGGCTGGAAAAAAGCCTCTCAGTTGCCTGAAATATTCAGTGCGACAATTGAAAATCTATCTCCAGGACAAATTAGCGAACCCATACGTAGTGCTGCTGGATTTCACCTGTTAAAGCTATACAATCGAAGAGGTATAGCCTCATCAAATCTTGTACAGCAGCACAATATCAGACATATACTGCTAGTGCCAAATGAAATCCGAGATGACGAAAAAACTCTAGAGATAGCCAATAAAATTCGCAATAAAATATTAAATGGCAAGAATTTTGATGACGTTGCTAGAACCCACTCCGAAGATATCGGTACAGCAATGTCTGGCGGGAACCTGGGCTGGTCGGTTCCTGGTAAATTTGCGGCTGAATTTGAAAAAACAATGAATGCACTTAATATAAACGAAATCAGCGAAGTCATTAAAACTCAATTTGGATGGCATATTTTACAGGTCACAGAACGCCGCGATCAAGATTTCACTGATACAATAAAGCGCTCTCAGGCCAAAAATACTCTAAAACAAAAAAGATACCGAGAAGAGCTAGAGGTCTGGCTTAAAGAGATTAGAGATGAGGCTTTTGTAGACATCAAATTGTGATAAGAATAGCTGTAACCCCAGGTGAACCTTCTGGCATAGGACCAGATTTACTTATTCAACTCATCCAGCAACCGCTTGATTTTGAGCTGATAGCTTATGCGGATCCAAATCTATTGGAATTGCGAGCCAAGCAACTAAATTTACCTATTAAACTTCGTGCGGCAGCTCCAGGGCGCCCTAAAGCACTCAAGGGTGGAGAGATTGCAATACAGCCCATCTCTTTAGGCTGCAAAGTAGTACCAGGAGTCCTTAATCCAGATAACTCGAAATATGTGCTAGATGCACTCTCCCAAGCATTGATTGCATGCCAAAATAACTATTGTCATGCAATGGTTACCGGGCCTATTCATAAGGGTGTGATTAACGCTGCGGGGTTTAGTTTCACCGGCCATACAGAATTTTTAGCAGAAAAAACTTCCACTAAAAAAGTAGTCATGATGCTTGCTACCGAGGGCCTCAAGGTAGCTCTTGTAACAACACATATACCTCTCTCTGATGTGTCAAAAACCATTACACAGGATCTATTAAAAAAGACTATTTGCATTCTTAATAGCGAATTAAAACAAAAATTTGGGATTGAATGCCCCAAAATATTGGTTTGCGGTCTCAACCCTCATGCAGGAGAAGACGGCTATCTGGGAATGGAAGAAATAAATATTATTACGCCTTGTTTGGATCAGCTGCGAAATCAAGGATTTCGTCTTGAGGGGCCCCTGTCTGCCGATACACTGTTTACGCCAAAATATTTAAAAAATTGTGACGTAGTATTAGCAATGTACCATGACCAAGGGTTACCAGTGCTCAAATACAAAGGATTTGGAAGCGCAGTTAACGTCACACTAGGGTTGCCGATTATACGAACATCTGTTGACCACGGCACAGCTCTTGATTTGGCTGGAACTGGCAAAGGAAACAAAGGAAGCTTGGTTGCCGCCATTGAATATGCCAGAAGAATGGTCATGCTAAACCAATGAAATATTCCCATAAAAAAAACGAGCATCAGGCACGTAAGCGTTTCGGTCAGAACTTCTTAGTTGATCGGGGTGTTATCGAACTAATAGTTGAGGCCATCAAGCCAGAAAAAAATGACAACTTGATTGAAATCGGAGCCGGGCAAGGTGCAATAACAGGCCCGCTATTAACAAAATGCCCGAGGCTTAGCATCATTGAGTTAGATCGGGATTTGATTCCAGTTCTTAAGGACAAGTTCCAGCAATATGCTAATCTTGAGATCCACCAAGGAGACGCGCTAAAAATAAATTTTCGAAAATTTTGCACTGATGGGCGCCCACTACGAATTGTCGGTAACCTGCCATACAATATTACCACGCCGCTCTTATTTCATTTGCTAGGCTTCAATGAATGTATTTCTGATATGTATTTTATGCTTCAGAAAGAAGTGGTGGATCGACTTGGCTCATTGCCTGGACAAAAAAGTTATGGCAGGCTGAGCGTAATGATTCAATATTATTGTAAAGTGCATCCCTTATTCTTAGTGCCACCTTCTGCTTTTAATCCAATACCTAAAGTCGATTCAGCCATGGTATTGTTGCAGCCATATTCAAGTCCACCATACAAGGCAACTGATCTAGCCCTCCTGTCTGAACTAGTAAGAACATGCTTTCAGCAACGTCGAAAAACTATACGAAATTCGTTAAAATTAATTCTTCCTGATAGGCGCCTCAAACAACTTGATGTTGATTTAACTCTTCGCCCAGAAAATCTCAGCGTTGAGCAGTTTGTGCAGCTTAGCAACCAAATGAGCTCCCTGTTATGAATGATATCATTGTGGGCGTGACCCCCCACTATTCTTCGGAATATTCAGATCCAATGAATAAGAAATTTTCTTTTATTTATCATGTTAGCATTAAAAATAATGGAGGCCGCTCGGTACAACTGATTAGCCGGCATTGGATTATCACTGATGGAGATGCGCAAGCCAAAGAAGTTAAAGGTCTTGGCGTTGTAGGAGAGCAGCCAACTATTGCGCCAGGGGAAGCATACCAATACACAAGCAGTGTCACGCTTAACACTCAAGTTGGCACCATGGAGGGATACTATCAAATGTCTTGTAACTCGGAAACAGCATTCGATGTCTCTATCCCAGTATTTTTATTGTCTGTGCCAGGAGCAGTGCATTGAGCACCTATGCCGTAGGCGATATTCAGGGTTGCCTTGAACCACTGATATCTTTACTAGAAGAAGTATCATTTGATCCGGATAAAGACTTTTTGTGGTCTGTTGGCGACATAGTGAACAGAGGCCCCTCCTCCCTTGAAACACTTCGATTTTGCTACAAACTAGGCAACAGTTTTAGGATGGTTCTAGGCAATCACGACCTGCACTTACTGGCTACGGCTTATGGGTCAAGAAAAATTAGCTCTAGCGATACATTTCAAGCAATACTTGATGCTCCCGATAGAGAAAAGCTCCTACATTGGCTTCAACAGCAACCAATGATGATTAATGAAAAAGGTTACATTTTAGTTCATGCGGGAATCCCTCCTCAATGGTCCTTAGCAAAAGCTATGCAGTTAGCGGAAGAATTGAATACTGTTTTACGTTGTGGCACCCAATCAGGTGAATTTTTTAACGCCATGTATGGAGACCAACCAGATATTTGGGATGATAGTCTGACTGGAGTAAAACGATGGAGGGTTATCGCTAACTACCTTACACGAATGCGTTTTTGCACTCTATTGGGACAACTCGATTTTACATCTAATAATACCTCTGCAATTCCGCCAGATGGATTTTTGCCTTGGTTTAGGCATGAAAAAAGGTTATCAAAAAATGCTAAGATTATCTTTGGACACTGGGCTGCACTGGAAGGGCGTATCGAAAAAGAAAACATTTTTCCTTTAGATACCGGATATGTTTGGGGTGGGCGCATGCGATTAATGGACATCGACACAAAAGAATTTTTCCATCGCAACCATACATCAGTTAATCTTTAGCCCCCTTTGAGCAGAAGTAGTCTTACTTTCATGGACCAAGCATAAGGATACGCTCCCATAATGATCAGACGCACCTCCAAGTTTTTTGCTCACATCATGGAGCGGTGGCTACCTGATGCGTTCGTTATCGCCATCATAATAACTTTTATAGTTTTAATTACCGGTGTAATTACACAAGACTATTCACCTACGCATATGGTTCGATTATGGGGTGATGGGGTGTGGGATCTTTTAGTGTTCTCCATGCAGGTAACCATTACCCTGTTCACCGGAAGTGTTCTGGCGCAAACAGAAGCGGTAAGAGGGGGTTTGAAAAAAATCGCCTCCATAGCCAAAACTCCAGAACAGGCAATTGTATTAATGACTATGATTGCCTTAATTTGTTGCTGGATTAGCTGGGGCTTCGGGTTGATTGCCAGCGCATTAATGGCGCGTCAGATCGCTCTCCAAGTAAAAGGGGTGCACTATCCCCTCCTAGTTGCCTCGGCTTACTCTGGCATGCTTGTCTGGCATGCAGGGCTATCAGCCTCTATACCATTAAAGATTGCCGCAACCGATGGTGATGAATTAAGCGCCCTGCTAGAGGGAAACACCATTCCCTTGTCTGAAACAATTTTCAGCTGGGAATCTCTAACTATATGTCTCATTCTTTTTGTCACGCTGCCCCTGGTTAATAGGCTGATGCTACCTCCACCGGCAGAAACTATTGAAGTAGAGCCCTACAAAATAAATATTAACACAAACCCCGATATAAAGATCAGCACCCCTGCTAATTACGTCGAAAATCACCGATTGCCCACTTTTTTGCTAGGATTGCTCGGCGCATACTATTTAGTAGACTATATTACGTATGATGGCGCTATTGGTCTAAATACCATTAACTTTATTTTTCTGGTAGCAGGGCTTTTGCTTCATCAGTCGCCAGCATCCTATCTGGCTGCGCTTAGCGAGGCAGTAAAAGGGCTCTGCGGGGTTGTGCTTCAGTTCCCTTTATATGCTGGGATTATGGGCATGATGGTAGGTTCTGGATTAGCCGCATCTATGTCGGGATGGTTTGTCAGCATCTCAAATGCTGACAATTTTACACTACTGACCTTCCTTAGTGCTGGCCTAGTGAATATTTTTGTGCCTTCAGGTGGAGGGCAGTGGGCCATCCAGGCTCCCATTGTAATTCCTGCAGCGCAATCATTAGGTGTTCCGCTACATCAAGCTGCTATGGCTGTTGCCTTTGGCGATGCATGGACCAACATGATTCAACCGTTATGGGCTCTTCCATTGCTAGGTATCGCAAGACTCAAAATCAGGGATATAATGGGCTATTGCACAGTGACGCTAATCTGGTCAGGATTCGTGTTTGCGCTAGGCATGATATTCTTATTTTAGAATAACCTTTTGTGAGAGTGGCGTTCAGATATGAAAAAATATTTGTATTATTTGTGTATATTAACCCCGATTTTCCCTGTAAATGCAGGCATGATAACCTTCCTAAACAATGAAGACGGTCATACCAACTGGCAACATCTGGCCAATTGGTCCGGCGGGATCTTCATTATCCTTTTATCAACCACCGCCATAATGCTTTTTTTTAGTCGAAGGCAAGCTCATCAATCGAACAGAGCCCTCGAGGAAATACGAAATCAACTTGAGCAGCGCGTATTAGAAAGAACTGCTACTTTGGATCAATACAACCAACTACTAAAAGACTCAAATAGACTTTTAGAGGGCGAAATAACACAACATAAAACAACAACAGAGCGACTTCGTTCGTCGGAGTCATATATAGCTGGTATTTTAAGCTCCATGCCCCTCATGCTAATAAGTTTAGATCAGCATGGGAAAATAACTCGATGGAATCAAAAAACTGAGTCTATTACAGGGATCAGCTCTGCACAGGCCTTAGGTAAGGATCTTTGGCAAACTTATCCAGCCATAACTATTACCCCAGCACAAATTAGCTATGCTCAAACTCAGAGTCAAGCCACAACAATTAAGCATAGCCAGCGAGGTCAGTATCACTTCGACATAACTATTTACCCACTTAGAGACCAAAAAGCAACCGGCGTAGTTGTTTTGATAGATGACGTAACAGAGACCATTCTTACTGCAAACATGCTTATACAAAGAGACAAGATGTCTTCTATGGGAGAACTAGCCTCAACTATGGCGCACGATATCAATTTCCCTCTACAGTGTATATTGAAAAATTTAAACCAAGGACTGTCCAACATAGAAAAACTAGACTCCTTAAAAAATAAAGATGGAGAAAGGCTAAAATTGCCACTGTTAGATGCCAGCCAACGAGGCCAACAAGTTCTAGCTATTATTGACAATCTTGTAGATTTTTCTGTTAGCAGGGGAGGCAAAAAACAACTCGGCGCCATTCCTTCTCTCGTTAGTGACACTCTTGAACTAGCTTGCAAGGTAATCACCTCTCCCTCTGGTCTAAAATTTAGTGATATTAAGGTTGAAATTGACTTTGAAGAAAATCTTCCCCAAATACCTTTTTTTTCCTCAGAAATGAAACAAGTATTATTAAGCCTATTTCGTCATGCTTGTTATGCAATCAGTGAAGTCACACCTGAAAAATCAAAACCCCTAATAAAGATTAAAGTTATGGAGTGCTATGAAGCACTATGGGTCAAGATACAACATAACGGCTTAGGTGTTAGCAAAGAAGAACAGCAATTTATTTTTGAGCCTTTTTTTACCAACCAATCAGTAAGCTGTAACTATGACTCAGCAAAACGCCTATCTTTTTCATATTTTATTATTACAGAACAACACAAAGGTCAGCTGGCAATCACTTCTGATTTAGATGTGGGGACCACCTTCCATATACAACTCCCGCTATCATAGCGAGCTCCTCAAAATTCCATCAAATAAGGTTGGGCTCAAGAAAAAATCAGCAACCATTAAAAAGCCGGAATAATATCCGGCTGTTTAATGGTCAAGAAGATTTATAAAAAAATTAACTATCTTCTGTTTCCGCATCAATTTCTACAGCTTCAACCTCTGGCCGATCCATTAGTCCAACATAAGCCATTGGTGCTGCGTCGCCTGATCGGAAGCCACATTTTAAAATGCTAATATAGCCCCCAGGACGATCTTGGTATCTAAGGCCCAATTCAGAAAATAATTTTCCTACAGCAGCCTTATCTTGAAGTCGACTATATGCCAACCTCCGATTAGCTACACTGTCTACTTTAGCTAAAGTAATTAAAGGCTCGGCGATCTTACGCAGCTCTTTTGCTTTCGGTAAGGTAGTTTTTATTAGCTCGTGCTCAACTAAAGACGTAGCCATATTACGAAACATGATTCTACGATGTGCACCTGTGCGGCCTAATTTTCGACCACTCTTACGATGACGCATGGTTCTATTTCCTTAAAAAATTTTGCTATCTCAGCAATAAAATTTTGAATTCCTGGCTTGCTTAAGCTGGAAATGATAAAAAACTAAACTACTTCAGCTTCAGTTTCTGTGCGTATACTTGCTGGCGGCCAATTCTCAAGACGAAGACCTAAAGATAAACCTCTAGAAGCTAACACATCTTTAATTTCGGTTAGAGATTTTTTTCCCAAATTTGGGGTTTTCAGCAAGTCAACTTCCGCACGCTGAACCAAATCACCAATATAGTAAATATTTTCAGCCTTGAGACAATTTGCAGAGCGCACCGTTAACTCCAGATCATCAACCGGACGCAAGAGAACAGGATCAACCAGATCTTCTTCTTCTTCGGGCAACGCAGCACTTTCACTCTGAAGATCTACGAAAACAGCCAGCTGTTGCTGCAGGATAGTTGCAGCGCGGCGAATAGACTCTTCTGGATCGATTGTCCCATCGGTTTCTATGTCTAACACTAATTTATCTAAATCAGTGCGTTGTTCAACACGAGCACTCTCGACCACATAAGAAACACGCCTAACAGGTGTAAAGGTAGCGTCCAGCTGCAGTCGACCTATAGTACGATCCTCATCAGAGGCATCTATGCGAAGATTAGAAGGCTGATAACCTCTTCCTTTTACCACATGAAGTTTTATATTAAGCTTTGCGCTGGCTGCTGTAATATTTGCAATCACATGCTCAGGATTGGTAATTTCACATGTGCTGTCAACAGTTATATCCCCGGCAGTAACAGCGCCTTTACCTTTCTTGGTAAGCGTCAAGGTTACTTCATCTTTTTCATGCAGAATAATAGCTACGCCCTTAAGATTAAGTAAAATTTCAATTACGTCTTCTTGGACACCCTGCAAGCTACTATACTCATGTAACACGCCATCCATCTCTACCTCGACTATAGCTGATCCAGCCATTGAGGATAATAAAATTCGGCGCAAAGCATTCCCTAAGGTGTGCCCAAAACCACGCTCAAGAGGCTCAAGAACGACCCTGGATCGGGTGGAACTTAATTCGGTTACATCAATAGTACGTGGTGTCAAAAACTCATTTGCTGATGTATGCATATTCCTAACTGCCTCTTATCGATTAATTGGCTTTTAAATCTTAAAAATTTTATTTAGAGTAAAGCTCTACAATAAGGTTCTCATTGATTTCGGATGGAAGCTCAGCACGATCTGGATAACGCTTAAATGTCCCAATCATCTTGCTTGAATCCACTTCAATCCAATCAACAGCGCTTCGTTGTCCAGAAATTTGTAGTGCTGCCTGTATGCGTAATTGTTTTTTTGATTTTTCACGAATACTTACAACATCATTCTCGCTAACTCGATAGGAAGCAATATTAACCTTTATGCCGTTCACTAGAATTGCATTATGAGCAACCAGTTGTCGTGATTCAGAGCGCGTTGAACCAAACCCCATGCGATATACAACGTTATCTAAGCGCTGCTCAAGAAGCCTCAACAAGGTCTCACCTGTTGCCCCTTTAATGACAGCTGCTTCTTTGTAGTAGTTACGGAATTGCTTTTCAAGAACCCCATACGTACGTTTCACTTTTTGTTTCTCACGCAACTGAACCCCGTAATCAGAAAGGCGTCCGCGGCGAGCACCATGTTGCCCAGGAACACTATCTGCATGGCATTTAGACTCCAAGGGTCGGATTCCACTTTTCAGAAATAGATCTGTACCTTCGCGGCGAGAAAGTTTACATGTCGGTCCTAGATATCTTGCCATTTGCTTACTACCCTCTTTATACGCGACGTTTTTTCGGCGGACGACATCCGTTGTGTGGAATAGGCGTGACGTCAGTAATATTAGTAATTTTGTACCCTGCATTGTTAAGAGCACGTACAGCGGACTCGCGACCTGGGCCTGGACCCTTAACCTCTACATCAAGGTTTTTTAACCCAAACTCTTGGGCAGCCTCGCTAGCACGTTCAGCTGCAACCTGCGCAGCAAACGGAGTGCTTTTCCGAGATCCTCTAAATCCAGAACCACCAGAGGTGGCCCAACTTAGAGTGTTACCTTGGCGATCTGTAATAGTCACAATAGTATTATTAAAAGAGGCGTGAATATGTGCCACGCCGTCAATTACGGTCTTTTTTACTTTCTTTCGCGTGATTTTTTTGTCAGGCTTTGCCATACGTATCCTTTTCTATCGCTTAATGGGCTTGCGTGGCCCTTTTCGAGTTCGCGCATTAGTTTTGGTGCGTTGCCCGCGTAAAGGCAAGCCTCGACGATGACGAAGACCGCGATAACAACCAAGATCCATCAGTCTTTTAATGTTCATGCTAACTTCACGACGCAGGTCGCCCTCAACGGTCTGCTCAGTAACAGCACCCCGAATGGCATCAATTTGCACTTCGCTTAAATTAGATATTTTTATATTTTCAGCAATACCCGCGCGAGCACAAATTGCCTTAGCAGTACTACGGCCTACTCCAAAAACATACGTGAGAGAAATCACTGCATGCTTGTTATCAGGTATGTTGACACCGGCAATACGGGCCATCTGTTCACTCCACTTTAATATTTATTTGCAATCCTACTATCTAAAATAACTCCCGCAACAGGAGTAACCCAAAAAGGCGCAAGAGAATAGCTTTGCTTGTAGTAAAAATCAATAACTCTATTCAATTAACCCTGACGTTGTTTGTGACGGGGTTCAGTACTGCAGATAACACGCAAGACACTTTTTCGCTTAATTATCTTACAGTTACGACACATTTTTTTTACAGATGCGCGTACTTTCATAATAAATCCTCTATTCTAATTAACGGCTTCGACCGCTATATCCTTTAAGGTTAGACTTCTTCATCAAAGAAGAATATTGATGCGACATCAAATGTGACTGCACTTGAGACATAAAATCCATTGTTACCACCACCGCAATAAGCAGCGAAGTACCACCGAGATAAAAAGGAACATTTAAGTACACATTTAAAAATTGCGGCAAAAGGCATACTGCAGTCATGTAAAGGCCTCCGACTAAGGTTAATCTTGTCATCACACCGTCTATGTATTTTGCAGTTTGCTCTCCGGGTCTTATCCCTGGCAAAAAAGCATTGCCTCGTTTTAAATTGTCTGACATCTCACGAGGATTAAACATTAATGCTGAATAGAAGAAGCAGAAGAAAATAATCAATCCAGCAAACATTAGGATGTGCAAGGGCTGTCCTGGACCGATAAAAAGTGCTACCTCTTGAAGCCAGTCTGCTGAGCCGGCGCCCTGTCCAAACCACTGGGCAATAGATGCAGGAAATAATAGCAGGCTACTGGCAAAAATTGCTGGAATAACGCCGGCCATGTTTACTTTCAGTGGAAGATGGCTTGCCTGGGCTGGCCCTCGACCTGGTTGACGTTGAGCATAATTAACTGTTATTCGCCGCTGGCCGCGCTCAATAAATACAACAAAATAAACGACTGCAACCGCCAGAATTCCAACTAGCAATAAAGCTAGGATATGCAGTTCGCCTTGACGTGATGATTCCAATGCTTGCCCAATAGCCGAAGGAATGCCTGCAACAATACCTGCAAAAATAAGCATTGATATGCCGTTGCCAATTCCTCTTTCGGTAATCTGCTCTCCTAACCACATTAAAAACACAGCACCAGTAACCAGCGAAATGACTGCGATAAAATGGAAACTAAAATCTACCGCATAAGCCAAACCTTGGCCCGCCAATCCTACAGACATACCGATTGCCTGAAGTGTAGCCAATAGAACTGTTCCGTAGCGAGTATACTGGTTTATCGTGCGACGTCCAGAATCACCTTCTTTCTTAAGCTGCTCGAGCGAAGGAATCACTGCTGACATTAGCTGCATGATAATAGAGGCAGATATATATGGCATGATTCCTAAGGCTAAAATACTCATACGCTCCAGCGCACCACCAGAAAACATGTTGAACATTCCAACAATTGTCCCCTGATTTTGTCCAAACAGTTCAGATAAACGGTCAGGATCAATACCAGGCACTGGTATGTGGGTGCCAATGCGATAAATAACAAGAGCTATAAACAAAAAACGCAAGCGAGTCCAAAGCTCACCTAAACCTTTTGAATCACCTTGTTTTTGTATGCCGGCTTTCGTCATTAAATTCTACTCTTCTACCTTGCCGCCGACAGCTTCAATTGCAATCTTAGCTCCCTTTGTCACACGAAGACCTTTAAGAACAACAGCTTTGGAAAGCTCACCAGAAAGAAACACTTTTGCTCGAGTAATGTGACTATTAATCAATCCTGCGGCACGCAGAGATTGAATATCAACAATATCACCATCTATTTGGTTTAGTTCGCTCAAACGAATTTCAGACGTCACGCGCGATATGCGAGATGTAAAGCCGTATTTAGGTAGGCGTTTTTGCAAAGGCATTTGACCACCCTCGAAACCCGGACGAACACTTCCGCCTGAACGAGATTTTTGGCCTTTATGCCCCCGTCCAGCAGTTTTTCCTAAGCCGCTGCCTATGCCTCGACCGACACGCTTAGCTTCTTTGGTTCTCCCTGGTGCCGGACTTAGCGTATTAAGACGCATACTATTCCCCCTCAACCTTAACTAGATAGTGGACCTTGTTAATCATGCCGCGCACTGAAGGTGTATCTTCCACCTCAACGGTATGTCTAATACGGCGTAAACCCAATCCAGCAATAGACGCTTTATGCGATGCCGACCGACCATTAGTGCTGCGCACCTGGGTAACTTTAATTTTTTTAATCTTCGTCATGGTGATAATTAACCTTAATTCAGAATTTCTTCGACAGTCTTGTCACGCTTAGCTGCAACTGTCACAGGAGAATTCATACACTGCAGCGCTTTAAAAGTAGCGCGAACAACATTAACTGGATTGGTGGAACCGTAACATTTAGCTAAAACATTATGCACCCCAGCAATCTCAAGAACTGCACGCATGGCACCCCCAGCAATTACTCCAGTACCATCTGAAGCAGGTTGCATATAAACTTTTGAAGCTCCATGATTTGCTTTTATTGCATACTGTATAGTTGTGCCATTTAAATCAATATTAATCATATTGCGTCGAGCCGCTTCCATGGCTTTCTGAATCGCCATAGGAACTTCACGAGCTTTTCCTCGGCCAAATCCTACTTTTCCATTACCGTCACCTACAACAGTAAGTGCTGTAAAACCGAAAATACGACCACCTTTAACAGTCTTGGCAACTCGATTTACCTGAACAAGCTTTTCTTGTAAGCCTTCGTCAGACGCTTCGCTTCCTTTTTGATTTCTTGACATATCGCTAAAACCTTTAGAATTTAAGACCAGCTTCACGTGCAGCATCGGCAAGAGCTTTAACACGACCATGGTATTTATATCCACTGCGATCAAACGCTACCACAGAGATACCCGCTTCTTTTGCACGCTCCGCCACCAAAAGCCCTACGCCCTTAGCTGCATCAACATTTCCAGTACTTCCGCTACGCAAAGCAGCATCTAAAGTAGAGGCTGAAGCCAGCACATGCCCACCATCTGGCGAAATAACCTGGGCATAAATATGCTTGGGCGTCCTATTGACGCACAGTCTGTTGGCTCCTAGATCACTAATCTTGCTACGAGTACGTCTCGCTCGACGCATGCGTGATTCTTTTTTATTGCTCATACTTCTAACCTACTTTTTCTTAGCTTCTTTACGATGCACTTGCTCATCAGCATAGCGTACACCTTTACCCTTATAGGGCTCTGGGGGCCTAAAGGCGCGAATCTTTGCCGCCACCAAACCAAGCAATTGCTTATTTGCTGACGTAAGGACAATTTCTGTTTGGCTTGGAATTTCAGCTGTAACACCGTCAGGTAAAGCAAACTCAACGGGATGAGAAAAACCTAACGACAGGTTAAGCTTGTTATTTTGAAGTTGAGCACGATAACCAACTCCAACTAATTGTAATTTTTTCTGAAAACCTTGACTGACACCGACAACCATATTGCTCACCAAAGAACGTGTTGTTCCAGCCATAGCATCAGCACCTTTGCTCTCGTCTTTGGGAGCGAATGTTAGGATGCTATCCGCCTGTTTAATTTCAACAGCGGCATGAATAGGCATAGATAACGCGGTTTTCGATCCTTTTACAAAAATTTCATCGGCATTGATTTGCACTTCAACACCAGATGGTATGTTTACAGGATTACTTGCAATTCTAGACATTTCTATTATCTCTTAGAATACTGTACAAAGGACTTCACCACCGATACCAGCAGCACGAGCAGCACGATCGGTCATCACCCCTTTACTTGTAGATACGATAGCCACTCCCAAACCACCACGAATAGAGGGTAGCTCAGAAGCACCGCAGTACTTCCGTAGGCCGGGCCGACTGTAGCGATCAATCTCCTCTATAACAGGCTTGCCTTCAAAATATTTTAACTCTATCGAAAGTTGAGGCTTGATGGCTTCTTCAACGCCAAAACCTTTAATGTACCCTTCATTTTTCAACACTTCTGCAACTGCCGACTTAAGTGCAGAAGAAGGCATAGAAACAATTTTCTTTTCTGCCATCTGTGCATTACGTATGCGGGTCAGCATATCTGCTATTGGGTCTTGCATGCTCATCAGTTCAATTCCTCAATTCGAGACGTTTTACCAGCTAGCCTTAACTAGGCCAGGCACATCACCACGCATCGCAGCTTCACGTAGCTTCATGCGACACAAACCAAATTTACTATAAACACCATGAGGTCGACCTGTTTGGCGACAACGGTTTCTCTGACGGCTAGGGCTAGCATTGCGAGGAAGTTTCTGCAAGCTAACTTGTGCTTCCCAGCGCTCCTCATCAGAAAGCTGCAGATTAACGATAGCGATCTTTAATGCTTTTCGTTTCTCGGCAAACTTTTTTACAATTTTTGCACGCTTCTTTTCACGCTCAATCATTGATATTTTAGCCATTTTAACCTCAATCCTTCAGTGGAAAGTTGAAAGCGCGCAAAAGAGCCCGTCCTTCATCATTATTGCGAGCACTGGTAGTTATAGTAATGTCCATGCCGCGCATTGCGTCTACTTTATCAAAATCTATCTCAGGGAAAATAATTTGCTCGGTAACACCCATAGAAAAATTTCCATGCCCATCAAAAGATTTGGGGCTAAATCCACGAAAATCCCTTATGCGGGGAATAGCAATAGAAATCAAACGCTCCAAAAATTCATACATGCGCTCACTGCGAAGAGTTACTTTGCAGCCTATCGGCCAACCTTCACGAACTTTAAACCCAGCAATGGATTTTCGAGCTAAACAAACTACAGGCTTTTGCCCTGCGATTAAAGTCATTTCAGCTACCGCGTTTTCTAGCACCTTCTTATCGCCTAATGCTTCACCTACACCCATATTAAGCGTGATCTTGGTGATCTTGGGAACTTCCATTGTGTTGGTTAAGCCAAGATCTTCTTTTAGCTTGCCAGCAATTTCATTTTTATATACTTCGTTCAGCCTTGCCATGTCATTTTCCGATCTAATTTAAACACCAACGGCTTCGCCGCTAGATTTGAAGACACGAATTTTTTTATTGTCTTCAAGAATTTTAAAGCCTACCCGATCAGCTTTCTCTGAGGTCGGATTGAAAATAGCTACATTAGAAGCTTGAATAGCTGCTTCCTTTTCTATAATGCCGCCAGTAACATTTTTTTGCGGATTAGGTTTTTGGTGTTTTTTTACAATATTAATACCAGAAACTATAAGGCGGCCATCAGTTTTAACTTTTAGCACCTTTCCACGCTTGCCTTTATCTTTTCCGGCAGTGACGATTATCTCATCATCACGCTTAATTTTAGACATAATCCTTTCCTCTTCCCCGGCTAAAGCACTTCAGGCGCAAGGGAAATAATTTTCATAAAACGCTCAGTTCTTAATTCTCTAGTCACAGGACCAAAAATTCTTGTTCCTATAGGTGCCAATTGGGCATTCAGCAAAACTGCTGCGTTATCGTCAAACTTAATCACGCTGCCATCTGACCGACGAGTACCCTTTCTAGTTCTCACAACTACCGCGCTCATCACCTGGCCTTTTTTAACCTTACCACGAGGGATTGCTTCTTTAACGGTAATTTTAATAATATCGCCGATGCGCGCATAACGTCTGTGAGAGCCACCTAAAACTTTAATGCACATCACGCGGCGTGCACCGCTGTTGTCTGCTACGTCCAGATAACTTTCTGTTTGAATCATCCTATGTCTCCTAACCAGTTATTGCTGGTTATCAACTAAATCTCAGCACCACGCTCGTCGATTTTAACCAGAGCCCAAGATTTGGTCTTGGACATAGGTCTCGTTTCTATAATTGTTATAACATCACCAATACGGCATTCATTCTTTTCATCATGGGCATGAATTTTAGAAGACTTATTTAGAATCTTCCCATACAACGGATGTTTCACGCGACGTTCAACTACAACCGTCACTGTTTTATCCATTTTGTCGCTGACCACACGACCTGACAAAGTACTAGATCTAGAAGCTGCCTCAGTCATTTGAATTACCCACTTTCTCATTTAATATTGTTTCAATACGCGCAATATCTTTGCGTGCATCTTTAATTTGATGGGTCTGACCTAGTTGCGAAGTTGCCAGCTGCATGCGCAATTTAAATTGACGCTCCAATTGGACTCCTAACTCTGCGTTCAACTCATCAACAGACTTTTCTCTTAATTCGCTAGCTTTCATCACATCACCGATCTTATAACAAAGGTTGTTTGAATCGGCAATTTAGCCGCCGCCAAGGCAAATGCTTCTCTAGCTAATGCCTCAGAAACACCATCCATTTCATAGAGCACTCTACCAGGCTGAATCTGGGCGACCCAGTATTCTACGTTGCCCTTACCTTTACCCATCCTAACCTCAAGAGGCTTATTGGTAATTGGCTTATCAGGAAAAACTCTAATCCAAATTTTACCGCCTCGCTTAATATGGCGAGTCATTGCACGACGCGCTGCTTCAATTTGACGCGCGGTCAGACGACCCCGGCCAACAGCCTTTAATCCAAACTCGCCAAAGCTTATTTTACTACCACGCAATGCAAGACCACGGTTACGACCGGTATGTTGCTTGCGGAATTTTGTACGTTTTGGTTGCAGCATCTCGCTTTACCCTTAACTCGCCATCTTAATTCTTATTTTAGTGGTTGATTTTTAGTAGGCACTTGCGCAGCCTCTTCAACCCCAAACACTTCACCCTTGAAAATCCAAACCTTAACACCAATAATACCGTAAGTGGTTGCTGCTTCAGCGGTATTGTAATCAATGTCTGCTCTAAACGTATGCAGAGGTACACGACCTTCGCGGATCCATTCTGATCGAGCAATTTCTGCACCACCAAGACGACCACCCACCTGAATCTTTATACCTTTTGCTCCTTGACGCATAGCATTCTGAACAGCTCTCTTTGTGGCACGACGAAACATCACACGTCGCTCTAATTGCTGAGCAACACTTTGTGCTACCAGCAATGCATCGAGATCAGGTTTACGCACTTCTTCAATGTTAACGTGCACCGGTACACCGACTATCACAGACAACTGATTACGTAAACGTTCGACACCTTCTCCTTTTTTCCCTATCACAATACCTGGACGGGCTGTATGGATAGTGATACGAGCACTCTGTGCGGGACGCTCTATATCAATCCGGCTAACAGAAGCGCTAGACAGCTCTTTTCTGAGGAATTCTCGCACAGAAAGATCTGAATTTAATTTATCTGCATAGTCTTTTTGACCTGCATACCAAACCGAGGTGTGTGTTTTAACAATCCCCAGACGCATACCATTTGGATGTACTTTCTGACCCATTAAACGGTCTCCCCATCAGCAACTTTCACAGTAATGTGACAGTGGCGTTTTAATATACGATCAGCTCTACCTTTTGCACGAGGGCTAACACGTTTTAATGTCTTACCCGCATCAACATAAATTGTTGATACAGAAAGTTCATCTACATCTGCGCCTTCATTGTGCTCAGCATTAGCGATTGCAGAGAGCAGTATTTTTTTAATTATGTCGGCACCTTTCTTTTCGCTAAAAGTTAGGACATCTAAAGCCGCCTCTACAGGCATTCCTCGTACCTGGTCGGCAACAAGTCTAGCCTTTTGGGGCGATAATTTAGTACCACGCAATATAGCTGCTACTTCCACAGTCATTTACCTCTCAAGCTTTCTATCGCTTAGCTTTTTTGTCCGCAACGTGCCCACGAAAGGTACGTGTTGGAGCGAATTCACCGAGTTTATGTCCAACCATCTCTTCATTAATCATGACGGGCACATGCTGTCTACCGTTATGAACTGCAATAGTTAAGCCCACCATATCGGGGCTGACCATTGAGCGACGAGACCAAGTTTTAATTGGACGCCTATCATTTTTTTCCTTTGCCTCATCAACTTTCTTTACTAAATGTAAATCAAGGAATGGACCTTTTTTGAGAGAGCGTGACACTATTGTTTCCTCATTCTCTACTAATTATTTTTTAGTACGCCGACGAACAATCATATTGTCCGTGCGCTTGTTTTTGCGTGTTTTGTAACCTTTGGTAGGCATACCCCAAGGAGACACTGGATGACGACCACCTGATGTGCGACCCTCACCGCCACCATGTGGATGATCAACCGGATTCATAACAACACCACGAACAGTGGGCCTAACACCTCGCCAACGCGAAGCTCCAGCTTTACCTAGAGAGCGCAAGCTATGCTCACTGTTTGATACTTCACCTATAGTTGCACGACAAGCTACAGGAATTTTTCTCATCTCCCCACTACGAAGTCGAAGAGTTGCATACTGCCCTTCTCTCGCAATTAATTGTGCTGAGGTTCCAGCACTACGAGCAATTTGAGCACCTTTGCCTGGTTTCATCTCAACACAATGAACAATGCCACCTACCGGTATGTTGGCAAGAGGGAGCGTATTGCCCGCCTTAATTGCCGAACCAGCACCTGATTCAATTACATCTCCAACAGCTAAACCCTTGGGAGCGATTATATAACGACGCTCTCCATCTCTATAACATACAAGCGCTATATAGGGGGTTCTGTTTGGATCATATTCTAAGCGCTCAACTTTAGCCGGAATGCCATCCTTGTTTCGCTTAAAATCAATTAATCGGTAGTGCTGCTTATGTCCACCACCAATATGACGAGTAGTGATTCTGCCATTATTGTTGCGGCCGCCCGACTTTGATTGACTCTCAAGCAAAGGAGCATGCGGGGCGCCTTTATGTAGGTCAGGGTTTACAACACTAACCACATGGCGACGGCCTGGGGATGTTGGTTTTCTCTTTATAACTGGCATGTCAACAACTCCCTTTTACTCTGCAGACGCAAAGTCAATTTCTTGACCCTGCTCTAAACGGATGTATGCTTTTTTCCAAGTAGAGCGTCTACCCAACCCGTACTTAGTTTGCTTTGTCTTTCCTTTCATCACGGCAACAGAAACACCTAAAACCTTAACATCAAAAAGTTGCTCAACTGCTGACTTTATCTCAGGCTTTGTCGCATCTTTAACGACTTTAAATACCACTTGATTAGCAGATCCAACAGCAGAAGTAGCTTTTTCTGTAAAATGCGGCCCTAACAAGACTTTGAAAATGCGTCCTTGGTTCATCCTAGCATCTCCTCAATTCTTTTAAGTGCAGGAACAGTCACTACTACTTTTTCAAAACGAATCAAACTAACAGGATCAATACCTATAGCATCGCTAACATCTACTTTGTGCAAATTTCTTGAAGATAGATAAAGGTTCTCGCTAACTTCTTCAGTTACGATTAGTACATCTCTGTCTAAATTGTAGTCGCCTAATTTTTGAATTAGGGATTTAGTTTTTGGGGCCTCGAGATCAAATTCTTTCACTATAACTAGACGTTCTTGGCGAGCTAGTTCTGACAAAATAGAACGCATTGCAGAACGGTACATCTTACGATTTAATTTTTGCGAATGATCTTGCGGTTGAGCAGCGAATGTTACGCCCCCAGAACGCCATATAGGGCTTCTGATAGTTCCAGCTCTAGCTCGACCAGAGCCTTTCTGTTTCCAAGGTTTGCGGCCTCCACCAGATACAGCGGCTCGATTTTTTTGAGCACGAGTGCCTTGACGAGCACCTGCCAAGTAAGCAGTAACTGTCTGATGCACTAGATCTTCATTAAATTCTTTACCAAAAGCTAAGTCAGAAACTTCAATAGTTTCAGTCTTACCTTTAGTTTTTGAAATATTTAGTTCCATCAACGATCCCCTCAGCTCTTCTCAGCCGCACGAACGATCACATCGCTACCCGGCGCACCCGGCACCGCCCCTTTAATAAGAAGCAGGTTGCGCTCGATATCAATACGTACAATTTCTAGGTTTTGAGTGGTAACTTTCTCGCTACCCATATGACCCGACATCTTCTTACCTTTCCATACTCTCCCAGGAGTTTGACATTGACCAATCGAGCCATGAGCACGATGAGATAGTGAGTTACCATGAGTGGCATCCTGCATAGCAAAGTTCCAACGCTTAATAACACCAGCGTAGCCCTTTCCTTTTGATGTGCCTGTAACATCTACCTTCTGGCCCACTGCAAACTGGTCAACAGCAATACTTTCACCGACTTGAACTTCAACAGATTTATCAGTTCTCAGCTCCCAAATACCACGTCCAGCCTCGACACCGGCTTTAGAAAAATGTCCGGCCTCTGATTTACTGACACGCGAAGAGCGACGAGCACCAACAGTTACCTGAACAGCAGAATAGCCGTCTATCTCATCGGTTTTAATTTGAGTGATACGATTAGGTTCGACTTCAACCACTGTAACAGGGATTGAAGCACCGCTATCATTGAAAACACGAGTCATACCACTTTTGCGGCCGACAATACCAATAACCATCTGTATAACCTCATAGTGTACGGGGCTTTTACCCGCTATGGCCGCCCATTTCAGAGCGTTACACCCACTCAGCGTTGGCTGAGCATGGGCTTATTTGTTGAAAAATAATTTATATCTTATTGTCTAACTCAACCTAGACTAATTTGAACTTCAACTCCTGCTGCTAAATCTAGCTTCATCAGAGCATCTACTGTTTTCTCAGTCGGCTCTACAATATCTAGCAATCTTTTATGAGTACGAATTTCATACTGATCACGCGCATCTTTGTTCACATGCGGGGAAGTCAGAATAGTGAAGCGTTCTTTGCGAGTAGGCAAAGGAATCGGTCCACGAATTTGCGCACCAGTGCGCTTGGCCGTTTCAACAATTTCTTGTGTCGAAGCATCAATCAGCTTGTGATCAAATGCCTTGAGACGAATACGTATACGTTGATCCTTCATGGAACCAAACTCCAACTATCTATCTAAAAAAAGAGCCTACAGATTCTGCATGTTCATCAGAACCCTGAAAAAAGGAGGCGAGATCTTAAGGCTGAGCGCAATGCCTGTCAAGCACATTGGCTGCCTTTATTTTATTTTCTTGATATTAAGCAAAATGATTCTGCAACTCACAAGCATTTACACTTAGTTATCATAGATGCGCAGTCTATACTCGAAAAAAATTAAATCCATATTTATTATAGCTTTTGCAAAAAAAAAAAATTCTGCTTTAATTTGTTCGAAAAATAGCTAAATCTTAGCTATTTCGGACAGTATTGCCCTTTTTATTACTTAAATTACAGTTTATTGCTAAATATTTATCAATAAACTAGAAAAATTCTTGTATAATTACGCGCATTTTTTAGCCCTTGTAACTTATCGAGTATCATAATGACTGACCTATCAAACTACAGAAACATTGGTATTTTCGCCCACGTTGATGCGGGGAAAACAACTACGACTGAACGCATCCTAAAGCTTACCGGAAAGATTCATAAAACTGGCGAGGTGCATGACGGAGCAGCAACTACAGATTTTATGACACAAGAACAGGAGCGAGGAATTACTATTCAGTCTGCCGCTACTACCTGCTTCTGGAGAGATCATCGCCTTAATATTATTGATACGCCTGGTCACGTTGACTTTACAGTTGAAGTCTATCGTTCACTAAAAGTGTTAGATGGTGGCGTTGGTGTGTTTTGCGGTTCAGGTGGGGTAGAGCCGCAATCTGAAACAAATTGGCGCTACGCTAACGATTCTAAAGTTGCCAGGATCATATTCATTAATAAATTAGACCGAACAGGCGCAGACTTTCTTCGCGTCGTGGGACAAATCAAAAAAGTCCTAGGGGCAAATCCTTTAGTTATGACTCTCCCTATTGGTCGAGAGGATGGCTTTAAAGGCGTTGTTGATATCCTGACTCAAAAATCTTACATATGGGACGACTCCGGACTGCCAGAAAACTTTAAAATAGAAGATGTACCTAGCGATATGTTAGATCTTGTTGCCGAATACCGCGAGCAGTTAATTGAAACAGCTGTCGAGCAAGATGATGATTTAATGGAAAAGTATCTTGAAGGCGAAGAAATTTCAATCACAGACTTAAAGCGCTGTATCCGCAAAGGAACTATAGCATTGGATTTCTTTCCCACCCTATGTGGTTCAGCATTTAAGAATAAAGGTGTTCAGTTGGTTTTAGATGCAGTAATTGACTATTTGCCATGTCCTACTGATGTCATTCCTCAGCCGCTTACAGATGAGCTGGGCGAGCCAAACGGAGAGCTGGCGATTGTTTCTACCGAAGAGCCTTTCCGAGCACTAGCCTTCAAAATTATGGATGATCGTTTCGGTGCTTTAACATTCATACGCATTTATTCAGGTGTTCTCCGAAAAGGCTCATCTATTCTGAATTCTTTTACAGGAAAATCTGAACGTATTGGCCGTATGGTTGAAATGCATGCAGATGACCGCAAGGAGCTGGAAGTTGCACAAGCAGGTGATATTATTGCTCTCGTAGGGTTAAAAAATGTTAAGACTGGGCAAACTTTATGCGACCCCAAACATCCATGCACGCTTGAACCAATGATATTTCCAGAGCCTGTAATTTCTATATCTGTTAAACCTAAAGATAAGGGCGGCTCCGAAAAAATGGGTATTGCTATCGGAAAAATGGTTGCAGAAGACCCTACTTTTTGTGTTGAAACAGATGAAGACTCGGGAGAAACAATCCTTAAGGGTATGGGTGAACTACATTTAGACATTAAGGTAGACATACTCAAGCGCACCTATGCAGTTGAACTTGAGGTAGGCCAGCCACAAGTTGCATACCGAGAAACAATTACGCAGCCAATAGAAGATAGCTATACTCATAAAAAACAATCTGGTGGTTCAGGTCAATTCGGAAAAATTGACTACCGAATTAAGCCTGGGGAAGTAGCTTCTGGCTTCACATTCACATCCTCCGTAGTAGGCGGCAATGTTCCAAAAGAATTCTTTCCTGCTATTGAAAAGGGTTTCAGGGGTATGATGGAGCAGGGACCGTTAGCAGGGTTTCCTGTCTTGGATGTCGAAATTGAGCTTTATGACGGCGGATTCCATGCGGTCGACTCTTCAGCAATTGCATTTGAAATTGCTGCAAAAGGGGCATTTCGCCAATCTATGCCAAAAGCAAAACCGCAGCTACTAGAACCTATCATGAAAGTCGATGTCTTCAGCCCAGACGATCACGTGGGTGACGTAATTGGTGATCTTAACCGCCGTCGAGGAATGATAAAAGATCAAGAAAAAGGGGTTACAGGTGTCCGGATCAAGGCAGATGTTCCGTTAGCCGAAATGTTTGGGTACATAGGGACTCTTCGTACAATGACATCAGGACGAGGTCAGTTCTCAATGGAATTTGCGCATTATTTACCTTGCCCCAATAGTGTTTCTGAGAAAGTCATTCTGGAAACGAAAGAAAGGAAAGAAAAAGAGGATAAAGCTAAAAAGTAACAATTGTCTTAAAAAAATCTAAAAGCCGCCTTCAGTTGGGGCGGTTTTTTATACTTAAAGAAAATGACTAAAATTGATTTTTAGCCGTCACATGATCAACGATATTTTGGGGTGCCTCGGAATATTTATCGAATTCCATTGTAAACGTCGCACGCCCCTGTGTAGCAGAGCGAAGGTGGGTAGCATAACCAAACATCTCCCCAAGAGGGACTTCAGCGCTTATAACCTTACCCATAGCTCCGTCATCCATGCCGTGAATGACACCTCGACGTCTATTAAGATCACCAACAACATCTCCCATATTGGCTTCCGGGGTGATCACCTCAACTGTCATTGTCGGCTCAAGCAAAACTGCTCCGGCATCCTCGGCAAGTTTTTTGGTCGCCATAGACCCCGCTATCTTAAAAGCCAGCTCATTCGAGTCTACATCATGATAGGAGCCATCAAACAAGGTTGCTTTTAATCCAAGGAGAGGGTAACCCGCCAGTACTCCGTTTTGCATTTGCTCGGTTATGCCTTTTTCAATAGCAGGGATGTATTCTTTCGGTACTGTTCCACCAACTATTTCATTAACAAAATCTAACCCTTCTGCAGCAGGATCATCTGCTGGCTCAAATTTAATACAAACATGCCCGTATTGGCCGCGACCACCAGATTGACGAATAAACTTACCTTCTGTATTTACAGTATTCCGAATTGCTTCACGGTAAGCGACCTGTGGTTTCCCTATATTAGCCTGAACACTAAACTCACGGCGCATACGCTCCACTAGAATATCTAAATGTAGTTCGCCCATACCAGATATAATTGTTTGTCCTGTCTCCGCATCAACACTTATACGAAAAGAAGGGTCTTCCTGGGCAAGCTTACCTAATGCAATTCCCATTTTTTCCTGATCTGGCTGAGACCTTGGTTCAACAGCCACAGAAATTACTGGCTCTGGAAAATCCATGCGTTCCAGAATAATTTTAAACTTCTCTTCACAAAGAGTGTCGCCTGTAGTGACATCTTTCAAACCAATAGCAGCGGCTATATCTCCCGCGCGGACTTCACGTATATCCTCTCGACTATTAGCATGCATTTGAACCATTCTACCTACACGCTCTCTTTTCATCTTTACAGAGTTGTACACAGCGTCACCACTTTTAAGCTTTCCAGAATATACTCGGAAAAAAGTTAAAGTGCCTACAAAAGGGTCAGTGGCAACCTTAAAAGCTAGAGCGGAAAAAGGGGCGCTATCATCTACCTCAAAAGCACCCACAGCATCTTCATCTCCAGGAACACTCTCAATAGGCTTGGCATCAAGCGGGGAGGGCAAATATTCAATCACTGCATCCAAAACTGCCTGAACACCCTTATTCTTAAATGCAGATCCCCCAAAAACAGGGAAAATTTCGTTTGCCAGTGTTCGCTGCCGAATCGCAGATTTTATCTCACACTCCGACAGCTCTATTCCTTCAATGTATTTTTCCATCAAGTCATCACTTGCTTCGACTGCCGCTTCTATAATGTATTCACGCATGAGCTCACATTCTTCGCGAAGGTCGCTTGGTATTTCTTGATAGTCAAATGTTAAACCCTGATCGTCTTCATTCCAAAGAACTGCCTTCATTTTAATCAAGTCAACAACACCAGTGAATTCACCCTCAGCGCCAATAGTCATCTGCATTGGAACTGCCGTAGCCCCTAAGCGAGCTTCGATCTGACTGATCACCATTCTAAAATCAGCACCAGAACGATCCATCTTGTTAATAAATATTAAACGAGGAACTTGATATTTATTCGCCTGTCGCCAAACAGTTTCCGTTTGCGGTTGCACGCCAGAAGAGCCGCAAAGAACAACGACAGCACCGTCTAGCACCCTTAAGCAACGTTCTACCTCTATCGTAAAATCAACATGTCCCGGGGTATCGATAATATTTATACGATGCTGTTCTAGTTGCTGCTCCATTCCCATCCAAAAACATGTCGTTGCTGCAGAAGTGATAGTAATCCCGCGCTCTTGTTCTTGTTCCATCCAGTCCATAACTGAGGCGCCATCATGTACTTCGCCGATCTTATGTGATCTCCCGGTGTAAAAAAGAACTCGCTCGGTAGTAGTGGTTTTGCCTGCATCTACATGAGCGCAAATACCAATATTGCGGTAACACACGATAGGAGTTTTACGAGACACTATAATTTCCTCAACACAATGAAGCTAAAACAGGAAGTTGAAATTTATTCATCTTATAAAAACCACAAAAGGCAGCTGAAACCAGCTACCTTTTGATATAAGACACAACTTTGGACATCATTATCAGAAGCGGAAATGAGAAAACGCTTTGTTGGCATCAGCCATACGATGAACATCTTCACGCTTCTTGACTGCCCCGCCTTTGCTTTGCTGAGCATCAATAATCTCTCCAGCTAAGCGTTGAGCCATTGATTTCTCTCCGCGCTTTCGGGCAAAATCTACCATCCAACGCATTGCCAAGGCCATACGACGGGAAGGGCGGACCTCGACAGGCACTTGATATGTGGCCCCACCAACACGACGTGCTTTAACCTCTACAGAAGGAGCAATTTTTTCCAGCGCTGCTTCAAAAGCGACAAGAGGATCTTCTTTAAGGCGATCTTGCACAATATCCAATGCGCCATAAATAATACTTTCAGCAACAGCCTTTTTGCCGCTGACCATTACATGGTTCATAAACTTAGCCAATATTATATTTCCAAATTTTGGGTCTGGCAATATTTCACGTTTGGCAACAACTCTTCTTCTAGGCATACAATTTTACTCTTTTTTCAGGGTTTTCCGGAATTAAAAAATATTACTTATCCGGCCTTACTTAACTTTTTTAATCTAAAACAAAGACGTCTTTATTTTTTAGGACGCTTAGTTCCATATTTTGATCGACTTTGCGTTCGTTTAGCTACGCCTGACGTGTCAAGAGCGCCCCTAATAGTATGGTAGCGTACACCTGGTAAATCCTTAACACGACCACCACGAATCAATACAACACTATGTTCTTGTAAGTTATGGCCTTCGCCACCTATGTACGAACTTACTTCGAAACCATTTGTTAGTCGAACACGACATACCTTACGTAAAGCAGAGTTAGGCTTTTTAGGTGTAGTCGTATATACCCTAGTGCAAACACCTCTACGCTGAGGGCAAGCCTGCAGTGCGGGCACGCCAGACTTAACTACTTTGCTTTTCCTCGGCTTACGAACCAACTGGTTGATCGTTGCCATTCAATTAACTCCAGATAAAAGCCTTCCTTTGAAAGCTGTATTTTTAAATTAAACCCGAACAACAGGCTCCTATTTAGGGAGGCGGCATTTTAAAGATACGCGCGCTTCTAGTCAAGAGAGGTGACCAATTAAGGTCATTTTTTACTTAACTCTGTTCCAGGCTCTCACCCGTGCTTAAAGCCTCGCTTAATGCTGCTTCGATATCACTTGCGCTAACTTTCGTCTCCGCTTCTTTCTCTCTAGCCTCACGACGTTTCCGATGGTAAGTTAATCCTGTACCAGCAGGAATCAAGCGACCAACTACTACATTTTCTTTTAATCCACGAAGACGATCCGCTTTTCCTGTGACCGAAGCCTCGGTAAGAACTCGAGTGGTCTCTTGAAAAGAAGCAGCAGAAATAAAGCTTTCTGTTGCAAGAGAGGCTTTAGTAATACCAAGAAGAAGTCGCTCATACTTGGCAGGAACTTTTCCTTCAAGTGCTAGTTTTTCATTTTCTTCAAGTATTCTGGTGAACTCAACCTGTTCTCCTTTCACAAAAGACGAATCACCCATGGCGGTGACCTCAGCCTTGCGCAACATCTGGCGGCATATAACTTCGATATGCTTATCGTTTATTTTAACACCTTGCAATCGATAAACTTCTTGAATCTCATTGACAATGTACTCCGCCAGGGAGTCTACACCCTGTAAGCGCAGAATATCATGAGAGTTCTCAGGGCCATCAGCAATCATTTCGCCCTTAGTGACATTCTCGCCTTCGAACACACCCAATTGGTGCCACTTAGGTATCAATAACTCATAATGGTCACTTCCGTCAGGAAGTAATTTTCCATTGGGGGGTGTAATAACTAATCTTCGCTTACCTTTGGTCTCTTTACCAAAAGTTACGGTACCAGAAATTTCAGCTAATATAGCTGGATCTTTTGGCCTGCGAGCTTCAAACAAATCAGCTACACGGGGTAATCCGCCAGTAATGTCCCGAGTTTTAGACCCCTCTTGTGGGATACGAGCAATAATATCACCAACCCCTACATGATTATTGTCGCGAATACTAAGAATGGCATTGGGCGGCAACATATAGTGTGCGGGCACAGTAGAGTTGACAAAGGTTAATTCTTTTCCTTTGTCATCAAGCAAGGTAACCATCGGTTTAATGTCTTTACCAGCAGATGGGCGCTCATTAGGATCAATTACTGCAATATTTGAAAGGCCCGTCATCTCATCAGTTTGAGTTCGTATGCTAAGCCCCTCCTCCATACCAGAAAAAGTCACCTGTCCAGCAACCTCAGTAATAATTGGGTGTGTGTGCGGATCCCAACTAGCTACCACATCGCCAGCAGCAACAATAGAGCCTTCTTTCACTCTAATCACAGCCCCATAAGGCAACCTATAGCGTTCACGCTCTCTACCATTTTCATCAGCTAGAGCCAAGCCACCAGATCGCGATACAGCTACAAGCTCTCCATTTTCACGCTCTACTACCTTAATGTTAATTAAGCGGACTTTTCCGCCTGTTTTCACCTGAACGCTATCAGCAGCAGAGGCACGAGACGCTGCGCCACCAATGTGGAATGTACGCATAGTAAGTTGTGTGCCAGGCTCTCCAATAGATTGGGCGGCAACAACTCCAACTGCTTCACCAGAATTAATCCTGTGGCCTCGGGCTAGGTCTCGTCCATAACATTGCGAACATATGCCATGACGAGTCTCACAGGTAATTGGGGAGCGGACTTTAAGCTCGTCTATACCTAGTAGCTCGATACTTTCTACGCATTTCTCATCAATCATATAGCCAGCTTGCAGTATAACTTTCTTCGAGCCAGGCTTAACTACATCGACTGCAACTACACGCCCCAGAATCCGGTCACCCAGAGATTCAATGATATCTCCACCTTCAATAACTGGAGTCATTAGTAGCCCCTCTGATGTTCCGCAATCTTCCTCAACAACTACTAAGTCTTGCGATACATCAACTAGTCGGCGAGTCAAATAACCAGAATTGGCTGTCTTTAGAGCAGTATCCGCCAAACCTTTTCGAGCTCCATGCGTTGATATAAAATATTGCAGCACGTTCAAACCTTCACGGAAATTAGCGGTAATTGGTGTTTCAATAATAGATCCATCGGGACGAGCCATCAATCCACGCATACCTGCTAGCTGTCGAATCTGTGCAGGAGAGCCTCTGGCTCCGGAATCTGCCATAATAAATACTGAATTAAAAGAGGCTTGTAACTCTATATCACCAGCTTTGTTGACAACCTCTTCCGTGCTAATCACTTCCATCATTGCCTTGGCAACCAGATCATTAGCGCGAGACCAGATATCAACTACTTTATTATACTTTTCCCCCTGCGTTACAAGGCCTGAGGCAAACTGACTTTCTATCTCTTTCACTTCGTTCTCAGCCTGAGCAATGATATCTCCCTTGGATAAAGGAATGGTAAAATCATTTACTCCAATAGAGGCGCCAGACTTAGTAGAGAAATCAAACCCGGTATACATAAGCTGATCTGCAAAAATTACCGTTGCCTTCAATCCAACATCACGATAGCAACGATTAATAATTTTTGAGATTGCTTTTTTAGTCATAGGCTGGTTAACCATGTCGTAGCTTAAACCATCCGGAACAATGTCCCAGAGTAGAGCACGACCCACTGTTGTCTCTACAATATATCTTTTGGATTGAGCATCACCTTGTTCGTCAAAAAGGACCTGATTAATGCGTACTTTTACTCGAGCCTGAAGATGAACCTGCTTTCCATAGTAAGCCCCGGATACTTCTTTCAGGTCGCCAAAAATACGACCTTCACCCAATGCATTAACTCTTTCCCGGGTCATCCAATACAACCCTAGAACAACATCCTGAGAAGGAACAATAATTGGCTCCCCGCTTGCAGGAGACAAGATATTGTTGGTTGACATCATCAAGGCGCGGGACTCGAGCTGGGCCTCCAAAGTTAACGGCACATGAACCGCCATCTGGTCGCCATCGAAGTCTGCGTTATATGCTGCACAAACTAGTGGGTGTAATTGAATTGCTTTCCCTTCAATAAGAACTGGCTCAAAAGCCTGAATGCCTAGCCTGTGAAGTGTTGGGGCGCGATTGAGCAACACTGGGTGCTCGCGAATCACCTCGTCAAGAATATCCCAAACTATAAGCTCTTCACGTTCAACCATTTTTTTAGCAGCTTTTATTGTGGTAGCCAGCCCTCGAAGCTCAAGTTTTGAAAAAATAAATGGCTTAAATAGCTCTAATGCCATACGTTTAGGTAGTCCACACTGATGTAACCGTAGAGTTGGACCAACTACAATTACAGAACGCCCAGAGTAATCTACACGCTTACCCAATAAATTCTGACGGAAACGACCCTGTTTACCTTTAATCATGTCTGCAAGCGATTTCAAAGGTCGCTTATTAGACCCAGTGATAGCTCGACCGCGACGTCCATTATCTAAAAGAGCATCGACTGATTCTTGGAGCATGCGTTTTTCGTTTCTTACAATTATATCTGGCGCATTTAGCTCTAATAAGCGTTTTAGACGATTATTGCGATTAATTACTCGACGGTATAAGTCATTCAAATCAGATGTAGCAAAACGGCCTCCATCAAGAGGGACCAATGGTCTTAAATCTGGCGGTAATACTGGCAATGCCTCAAGGATCATCCATTCAGGCTTGTTGCCAGAACCAAGGAAGGCCTCTAGTAATTTGAGTCGTTTAGATAATTTTTTTATTTTTGTTTCTGAGCGAGTATTTGGTATCTCCTCGCGGATGATTGCAATTTCTTGATTCATGTCAAGATCTTTCATTAGGCTCTGAATACCTTCTGCACCCATTGTTGCCTCAAACTCATCACCAAATTCTTCCATAGCTTGAAAGTATTCATCGTCTGTCAGCAATTGACCGCGATCAAGTGTAGTCATGCCAGGATCAGTCACAATGAATGACTCAAAATACAGCACTCTTTCTATTTCACGAAGAGTCATGTCTAAAATCAGACCAATACGAGATGGTAAAGATTTAAGGAACCATATATGGGCAACTGGGCACGCTAGCTCAATATGAGCCATTCTGTCCCGACGTACCTTGGCAAGAGTCACCTCTACACCACACTTTTCGCAGACAATGCCGCGATGCTTCATGCGTTTGTATTTCCCACAAAGGCACTCATAATCCTTTACTGGACCAAAAATTTTAGCACAAAACAAACCTTCTCGCTCTGGCTTAAAGGTCCGATAATTAATGGTTTCCGGCTTCTTAACTTCACCATAAGACCATGACCGAATCATATCCGGTGATGCTAGGCCAATACGAATTGCATCAAATTCGTCTGTTTGATCTTGTGATTTGAGCAGATTTAGTAAGTCTTTCAACGCCTTTCTCCAAGATGGGTGCTATATTTTAATAGCGGGCAAATGGTCCGCCCCAATTTATATTTTTCTTCGACTGTTAGCTGTGGTTATTTGTCTACTTCTAGCTCGATGTTTATAGCCAGCGAGCGTATTTCCTTAACCAGCACATTAAAGGATTCCGGCATACCTGGATCCATACGATGATCGCCATCAACAATGTTTTTATACATTTTAGTGCGGCCACTCACGTCATCAGATTTAACTGTCAGCATCTCTTGTAGAGTATAAGAGGCGCCGTAGGCCTCTAGAGCCCACACCTCCATCTCACCAAAGCGTTGGCCGCCAAACTGAGCTTTACCCCCCAAGGGTTGCTGGGTAACCAGACTATAAGATCCTGTAGATCGAGCATGCATTTTGTCATCTACTAGGTGATTTAATTTCAACATATACATATAGCCAACAGTAACCGGACGCTCAAACATATCACCTGTTCGGCCGTCATATAGCTGCATTTGACCACTTTCAGGGAGATCTGCCAGCTTCAGCAATTGCTTTATTTCAACCTCATCTGCACCATCAAAAACAGGGGTTGCCATGGGTACACCGGCCCGAAGATTTTGCGCAAGTTCATCAAATTCCTGGCTTGACAGCTTGTCAAGATCAACTTTTTGGGTCCCTATACCAACGTCATACACTTCTTGCAAAAATTTACGAATTTCAGCAGTCTTTATTTGCTCTTGGAGCATCTTGTCTATCTTCTCACCTAGAGTTTTTGCTGCAAGCCCCATATGTGTTTCAAGCACCTGCCCTACATTCATTCGAGAAGGTACACCCAAAGGGTTTAATACAATATCAACAGGTACGCCATGCTCGTCATGCGGCATATCCTCAACTGGCATGATTACTGAAATTACCCCTTTGTTGCCGTGACGGCCAGCCATCTTGTCTCCTGGCTGCACTCGACGCTTAACAGCAAGGTACACCTTAACTGTTTTCAAAACACCAGGGGCAAGATCATCGCCACTTTGAAGTTTATTCTTCTTATCTTCATATCGCTCATCTAAGATAGAGCGACGTTCTTTAAGCATTTCGTCGGCGCGACTTAATTGCTCATTAAGAGCTTCATCAGACATACGAACACCAAACCATTCTGAGCTAGCAAATGCAGCCGCAACCTCAGTTGTTAATTTGTCTCCTTTTTTGAGTCCAGGGGCCTTGATTATCTCGCTTCCAGAAAAAGCAGTCGTTAAACGTTCAAATGTAGCATTTTCCATGATGCGAAATTCATCATTAAGATCAAGCCTAAATTGAGTAAGCGCAGTAGTTTCAATCTCTAATGACCGCTGATCTTTTTCTAGGCCTTCACGTGTAAATACTTGCACGTCAATAACCGTGCCTTTAGTTCCAGACGGTACGCGCAAAGAAGTATCTTTTACATCAGAAGCCTTCTCACCAAAAATGGCGCGTAAAAGTTTTTCTTCCGGAGTCAGCTGCGTTTCACCTTTTGGTGTTACCTTACCTACGAGGATATCGCCAGCAACTACCTCGGCACCAATATAAACAATGCCAGACTCATCTAATCGAGAAAGAGCAGCCTCTCCAACATTAGGAATGTCAGCAGTAATTTCCTCAGAGCCCAGCTTAGTGTCACGCGCTGTGGCGGTAAGTTCTTGAATGTGAATTGTTGTAAAACGATCCTCTTCGACAACACGCTCGGAAATGAGGATAGAGTCTTCAAAGTTGTAGCCATTCCATGGCATAAAGGCAATACGCATATTTTGACCTAAGGCTAACTCACCCATATCAATAGATGGCCCATCCCCAAGAATATCACCCTTAGCTATAGCATCCCCCAGACAAACTATGGGGCGCTGATTAATGCATGTATTTTGATTTGATCGTGTATATTTGGTCAAATTATAGATATCAACACCGGCATCGCCAGTCTCAACCTCTGAATCATTGACTCGAACGACAATCCTGCTAGCGTCTACACTTTCAATCTCGCCGCCTCGACGTGCAACCACACAGACCCCGGAGTCAGAGGCCACAAAGCGCTCAAATCCTGTACCCACTAGTGGCTTTTGAGCCTTCAATGTAGGCACCGCCTGTCGTTGCATGTTTGAACCCATCAGCGCACGGTTTGCATCATCATGCTCTAGAAATGGTATCAATGCTGCAGCTACAGAAACAACTTGCTGTGGAGAAACATCCATATAATGAACTTCATCAGGCGACTTAAGGTTAAATTCTCCCTGATAGCGAACACTCACAAGTTCTTCCGATAAGAGCCCTTTCTTATTTACGGATGCAGATGCTTGGGCAATAACATATTCAGCTTCATTGATGGCTGACATGTACTCTATGTCATCAGTGACTTTGCCGCCAACAACCTTGCGATAAGGAGTTTCTAAAAATCCATAATCATTAGTTCTGGCATAGGCCGACAATGAGTTAATCAGTCCAATATTTGGACCCTCTGGGGTCTCAATGGGGCAGACTCTACCATAGTGGGTCGGATGAACATCACGCACCTCAAAGCCTGCACGCTCACGAGTCAACCCGCCTGGCCCAAGGGCTGAAATGCGACGCTTATGCGTGACTTCTGACAGAGGATTGTTCTGATCCATAAACTGAGACAGCTGACTTGATCCAAAAAATTCTTTCATAGCAGCAGCAACAGGCTTGGCATTCACCAAATCTTGGGGCATTAAACCATCGGCCTCAGCAACAGAAAGGCGTTCTTTGACGGCACGTTCAACTCGAACAAGACCAATGCGGAACTGATTTTCAGCCATTTCACCCACAGATCGTATGCGTCGGTTACCAAGATGGTCAATATCATCGACGATCCCTTTTCCATCGCGGATACCAATCAGTACCCTTAGAACACCAACAATGTCTTCTTTGCTTAAAATTCCTTCGCCACTTTCTTCTTTGCGGCCAAGACGACGATTAAACTTCATTCGACCAACAGTTGACAGGTCATACCGATCTAAACTGAAGAATAAGTTATTAAATAGATTCTCGGCAGATTCTTTTGTAGGGGGTTCACCTGGGCGCATCATGCGATAGATTTCCACCAATGCTTCTAGCTGCGTGCGCGTACTATCTGATCTTAATGTATCCGCAATAAATGAGCCACGATCAAGATCATTTGTATAGATAGACTCAATCGAAGAAAGTCCTGCAGCGCGTAATTGCGCTAATATTTCCTCAGTAATCTCTGTATTACAATCCAGTAAAACCTCACCAGTCTCTGGATTAATCACATCTTTAGCTAGCGGACGTCCATAGAGATACTCTGCTGGAACAGCCAATTTGGTAATTTTTTGTTTTTCCAGATCCCTCACATGGCGCGCTGTTATGCGACGTCCATCTGGAACAATCACGTTACCTTTTTTGTCTGTAATGTCAAAATTTGCGATATCCCCACGCAATCTTGAGGGTACGAGATCTAGGGTATAAGTGTCATCCTTGCACAGATTAAAAGTACTAGTTTCAAAAAACTCAGCCAACATTTCTTCGGCACTAAAGCCAAGTGCGCGCAATAGCATTGTCGCTGGCAACTTACGTCGACGGTCAATACGCACAAAAACTAAGTCTTTTGGGTCAAATTCAAAATCAAGCCATGAGCCACGATAAGGAATTATTCGGGCAGAGTACAACAGCTTACCTGAAGAGTGCGTTTTCCCTTTATCGTGATCGAAAAATACCCCTGGAGAGCGATGCAATTGAGATACAACGACTCTCTCAGTACCATTAATGATAAAAGTTCCGTTGTTAGTCATCAATGGGATTTCACCCATGTAAACTTCTTGTTCTTTGATATCTTTAATAGTTTTATATGAAGAATCTTTATCGTAAATCATTAGGCGGACACGAACTCTAAGCGCGCATCCAAAAGTGACACTTCGAAGCTTGCACTCCTCTTCATCAAAGACCGGCTTACCCAACCTATAATCTACATATTCAAGTCCCGCATTCCCCGAATAACTTACAATTGGAAACACAGACTTAAATGCTGCATGCAAACCGGCTTCCATTCTGTCTTCGGTTGGAACACCCATTTGCGTAAAATTTCGATAGGAGTCCATCTGAATTGCAAGCAAATAAGGTAAGTCCATAACCTGCGGAAGCTTCCCAAAATCCTTACGGATGCGTTTTTTCTCAGTATACGAGTAGGCCATCATATTCCCCATCAAGATCGTTTAGCCTTTGGGCTTTACGAGCTGTTTAGTACCTTATGTAAGGCTACTAACCTTTTGCAGAAAAGGATTTTTTCTTAACGCCAACTACCTGTTCAGCATAAAAGCGCTAAAGGGCCAGAAGGTTTTACCCCTCCAGCCCAAGTCCAGCTAATCATAAGACAACCGGCCGTCTCAAGCTTATTTAAGCTCGCAAGTAGCGCCGGCTTCTTCGAGCTGCTTCTTGGCCTCTTCCGCATCCGCTGGAGAAGCGCCTTCTTTGATAAGCGAAGGGGCACTATCTACAAGATCTTTCGCTTCTTTTAAGCCTAACCCAGTGATAGCACGAACAGCTTTAATAACGTTTACTTTCTTCTCACCCATTGAAGTGAGCATCACATCAAACGAATCTTTAACTTCCGGGGCATCCCCAGAATCTCCACCGGCTACTGGAGCAGCAACAGCAACAGCAGCTTGCGCAGATACTCCAAATTTTTCTTCCATTGCAGCTACAAGTTCCACAACTTCCATTACGCTCATTGAAGCAATCGCTTCTAAAATGTCATCTTTGGACAGAGCCATGACCTATCTCCTAATTAAATAAATTTATTAAACTGTTCTATGATTTATGCAGCTTTCTGCTTTTGATCACTGACAGCTCCTACAACACGAGTTACTTTGGTGGGCACTTCATTAAGAGTACGAACCAATTTAATAACTGGCGCAAGCGTTACATTTGCCAACTGTCCTAGAGCTTGCTCTAAGGTTGGTAGCTTAGCTAGCACGTCGATCTGCTCTTTGCCCAACAACTGACCACTGACAGAAAGAGCTTTTACTTCAAATTTATCATTTGCCTTCGCAAAATCTTTAAATAAGCGAGCTGCAGCGCCTGGGTCTTCCATAGAAAAACCAAAGAGCGACGGACCCGTCAACACTTCATTTACACACTCAAACTCTGTACCTTCAAACGCGCGTTTCGCAAGTGTATTGCGAATAACACGAATATCGATATTTTGTTCGCGTGCTTTTTCACGAAAAGTTGTCATGTCAGTCACACTAACACCGCGAGCATCAGCAATTACCAATGACAACGCATTGGAAGCGGTCGCGCTAACTTCAACTACAATCGCTTTCTTGCCTTCGAGATTTAATGCCACAAGACTATCTCCTCGACTTAATTGGTCCACCCAAAGCAGGCTTCTCAATTGGTTAGGCATCAACATAAAATACTATTGATGCAATTTCGGCGAAAAAATCCAGTCATACAAATACTGAATCGGGTTACACCATTTGCGTAGGCGTTTCTTCAGCCAGAAAAATAGCTGGAGATTTCATTAAACCTTATAAAAGGCACCTACGGTCTTTAACAGCCTAAGCAGAAAAAATGCTCAGACCCCAAAGTTAAATTTGGCCTCACAACTTAAAGGCCATTGCGTCTTATGCTTCTAGAGACGCCTGATCAATTAGTAATCCAGGGCCCATTGTCGTTGAAAGTACTATTTTTTTAAGAAATACGCCCTTTGCTGATGCTGGCTTAGCCTTCTTTAAATCTACAATCAACGCTTCAAGATTTTCTTTTAACGACACAACATCAAAATCAAGACTGCCAATTGCGCCATGAATTATGCCGTTCTTGTCTATACGGTAACGAACCTGTCCAGCCTTAGCATTTTTAACAGCTGTGACTACATCCGGAGTTACAGTACCAGTTTTAGGGTTTGGCATCAGGCCACGAGGCCCAAGAACTTGACCCAAAAGACCAACTACTCGCATAGCAGCAGGTTCAGCAATAACTACATCAAAATTCATATTTCCAGCTTTGATATCTTCTGCTAGATCTTCCATTCCAACTAGATCGGCCCCAGCCGCTTTGGCTGCCTCTGCAGCATCACCTTGAGCAAAGACTGCGACTCTAACATTTTTACCGGTACCATGAGGGAGTGTTGTAGCTCCACGTACTGCTTGGTCTGATTTACGAGGATCAATACCCAAATTCACTGCAACGTCAACCACTTCAGAAAATTTGACAGTAGAAACTTCCTTCAGCAAAGATACCGCTTCGCTAATTGAGTATTGCTTACCAATTTGAATTTTTTCACGAATAGCGCGTATGCGCTTAGATAGCTTAGCCATTTATACGCCCTCCACATCAAGACCAATAGACCGAGCAGAACCAGCGATAGTTCTAACAGCTGCATCAATGTCAGAAGCAGTCAGGTCGGCTTTTTTGATTTTTACAATTTCCTCTAATTGCGCTCGAGTAACTGCTCCAACTTTACTTGTATTAGGAGTAGCGCTTCCTTTTTCAACTCCCGCAGCTTTCTTTAATAAGTATGATGCAGGCGAGGTTTTCATAGCAAATGTAAAACTTTTATCCGCATAGACACTAATCACAACAGGTACAGGAGAGCCAGACTCTAAATCCTGCGTCTGGGCATTAAACGCCTTGCAAAATTCCATAATATTGACGCCTTTTTGACCTAAGGCAGGACCCACAGGGGGGCTTGGATTAGCCTTTCCTGCCGGTACTTGAAGCTTTATATACGAATCTACTTTCTTAGCCATTTATTTTCTCCAAAAGTGGGTGTAACGCCTCAAAGCTTCCATAAAAACAGCTCATCTCAGGCTTCCCAGCTATAGCCCAACACAGACATTAGCAATAAAAAAATTTAGATCTTCTCTACTTGAACAAATTCGAGCTCGACAGGTGTATTGCGCCCAAAAATTGATACGGACACTCGCACTCTGCTTTTCTCATAGTTAACTTCTTCTACTACACCATTAAAATCATTAAATGGCCCGTCAATGACGCGGACCACTTCGCCTGCCTCAAAAATAGTCTTAGGCCTAGGCTTATCTTCAGAATCTTGCACTCGTTGTAAAATCGCATCTGCTTCTTTGTCTGTAATTGGGGCAGGCATATCTGCCTTGCCTCCAATAAACCCTAATACCCTGGGGGTTGCCTTGACCATATGCCAAGAATCATCATTCAGTTCCATCTGCACAAGAACATAGCCAGGAAAAAACTTACGTTCGCTTTTGCGTCTTTGGCCGCCTTTGATTTCCACCACCTCTTCTGTAGGCACAAGAATATCACCAAAACTGTCCTCCATACCATTAAGGATAACGCGGTCTTTAATCGCTGCAGCAACTTTCTTTTCATAGCCCGAATAGGCATGTACAACGTACCAGCGCATGTGAACCCCTTAACCTATAACCATGGAAGCAATCCAGCCAAAAAATGTGTCTAAACCCCACAAAATCAAAGACATAATTAGCACCACAACTACTACCATCAACGTTGTCTGATTGCGTTCTTGTCGCGTAGGCCAAACAACTCTGCAAGCTTCGTTATATGCTCCGTGCATTAACGCTATCAAGCTGTCGCCTTTTTTCGTCTTTGAGCCAATAAAAGCAACACAAACTGCAATGAAAATCCAAGCTACCGCACGATAAAGCAGCGACTCCTCGGAGAAGTAGTGATTACCATAAATTGCTCCGGCGGTTAACGAAACAACAATCGACCATTTCAGGCTGTCCAACCTATACTGCTTTTCTTCCGTAGTCGCATTCATATTGCATTGCGCCCCTACTTGTCTTGTTTAATGAATAAAGGCCAGCTTCAAGCATGTTATTGGCAGGCCAGGAGGGACTCGAACCCCCAACACCCGGTTTTGGAGACCGGTGCTCTACCAATTGAACTACTGGCCTATCGTATAAACCTAAAAAACACGACAACAATAAAGTCGAGACCTCAAAGAAGCCTCGACTTTGCATCAACGTAGCCTACTTGTTACTCAATAATCTTTGCTACAACACCAGCCCCTACCGTGCGTCCGCCTTCACGGATCGCAAAACGTAGACCTTCTTCCATAGCAATTGGATTAATTAGTGTAACTACCATCTTGATATTATCACCAGGCATCACCATCTCAACACCGTCCGGCAACTCACAAGCACCCGTAACATCTGTAGTTCGGAAATAAAATTGAGGACGATAGCCTTTAAAGAAAGGTGTATGACGGCCACCTTCATCTTTTGACAAAACATACACTTCAGCTTCAAATTTAGTGTGCGGATTAACAGAACCTGGTTTAGCTAGCACTTGGCCACGCTCTATTTCTTCACGCTTAGTGCCGCGCAACAAAATACCACAATTCTCACCAGCGCGACCTTCATCAAGCAACTTGCGGAACATTTCTACGCCCGTACAAGTAGTTTTCGTAGTATCGTTAATGCCGATAATTTCGATCTCTTCGCCAACTTTAACAACCCCACGTTCAATACGGCCAGTTACAACAGTACCACGGCCGGCAATAGAAAATACGTCTTCAATGGGCATCAGGAACGGCTGATCAACTGCTCGAACTGGGTCTGGAATGAAAGAATCTAGCGTCTCAACAAGAGTTTTTACAGCTGTAGTGCCCAGCTCGTTATCATCTTCTCCATTAAGTGCCATTAATGCAGAACCTGCAATAATTGGGGTGTCATCTCCAGGGAACTCGTAAGTATCAAGCAGTTCACGAAGCTCCATTTCTACCAATTCGATCATTTCGTTGTATTCATCGGAGCCAACTCCACCACAATCCGCGGCAAGCAAGTCAGCCTTGTTCAAAAAAACCACAACATAAGGAACACCAACTTGACGAGCAAGAAGGATATGCTCACGCGTCTGAGGCATAGGACCGTCAGTGGCACCACAAACTAAGATCGCACCATCCATTTGGGCTGCACCTGTAATCATGTTTTTTACATAATCCGCGTGACCCGGGCAATCAACATGGGCGTAGTGACGATTAGGGGTATCGTACTCTACGTGAGACGTAGCAATAGTGATACCGCGAGCACGCTCTTCTGGTGCATTATCAATACCATCAAACGCAACTGCCGCTCCTCCCCATACTTCTGCACATACGCGAGTCAGCGCTGCGGTTAGTGTGGTTTTACCATGGTCTACGTGACCAATTGTGCCCACATTGACGTGGGTCTTATTACGCTCAAATTTTTCTTTTGCCATGACAAAAACTCCTCAATCAATACTTGCACTACATTTATAGTTAAAATTAACGGTATACCGTATCTTATTAAACACTGGAGCTCATAACCGGATTTGAACCGGTGACCTCTTCCTTACCAAGGAAGTGCTCTACCGACTGAGCTATATGAGCATTAACTTTCGCTGTCGGTAGTATCTGGAGCGGGTAGCGGGAATCGAACCCGCACCATCAGCTTGGAAGGCTGAGGTTCTACCATTGAACCATACCCGCCTATAACCGCGACTCAACAGAACAACTTTTCTGCTGGGACCAAATCTATTTTTTGTTGCAAAAATAACCTACCCATATACTCATCATCGAAAATAACCAATCAATGACGCCACAATCTCTAGCCTCTAAGCCAAAAAAACACTTAGTCGCATAACGTACATAGTACCAAATTAGTACCAAATCTAAAAATTTGGTGCAGGGGGGTGGATTCGAACCACCGAAGCTTTCGCGTCAGAGTTACAGTCTGATCCCTTTGACCGCTCGGGAACCCCTGCGTAAAAGGCTGCACATCGTCCACATCCATAGTACGGCTTCCCTATTGCAACTACCCCAAGACTCCGGTCATGCTAAATATTGGAGCTGGCGAGAGGAGTCGAACCCCCGACCGGCTGATTACAAGTCAGCTGCTCTACCAACTGAGCTACGCCAGCCCAAACCCTATACACAAATAGGGAGCGCGATTTTAGTGAATGTTGACACTATAATCAACAGCTGATGTGGCATAAAATGAATTTTTCATGTTTTTTATGAATAAGTTGCTCTATCGCAACAAATAATAATCAAATTACTAGTCAATAAATCTAGGTTACGGAAAATTTTAACCCATCTAAAACTAGTTCTGGTTCAAAATATACCAAATCATCGAATATAGTCGCCAGCTGCTCTCCATTTCCACCAGTCAATATAATCTGGGTTGCCATTTTTTGATCTTGCATGCTTTCAGCAATCGATTCAACCATCGATTTTAACATCAGCAGTTGCCCTCTAATTACACACTGCTGGGTTGACTGGCCGGGCAATAAACACGCTGAATGTCTCATGTCTAGCAATTTTATACTTACATTCTTGGTACCAGCCAATAAGGCTTTTTGCACCATTTCAAGGCCAGGCATTATATAGCCCCCTAGATGCTGCCCACTACCATCTACAACATCCAAAGTGATTGCGCTACCAGCATCAACAATGACACATGGTAATCGAAATCTATTATAGGCGGCCACAATGGCCATCCAGCGATCGACCCCCATAGTCGATGGGTCGGCATAGCCACAAAAAACCCCGGCAGTCTCTTTTTCAGACTTAGCTTCGAAAAATAAACACTTTCTCTGGGATGAATACAGGGCTATTCTTTTTACAATGCTCCTGTCACTGACAGAAGACATCCTGATTTTGTCTAGCAAGGGAGTTTGATCTAATTTCCGTAACCACGATTCAATATCTTCGTTAGCAACAACGCCTCGAGATTGAACAATGTCGTCCAAAAATACTCGCCACTTAATTCTGGTATTACCCGCATCGACCTCGAGAATCATTCGAATCCTCGCAAGCTAATTTCTCCACCGCTGAATATTTTTACCGCTCCATCCACTTCTAGTATTAAGGCTCCACTATTATCTATACCGCGAACAATGCCTTCGACAGAATTATTCATCATAAGCAATTTTACCTTTTTATTCATAAATGCATCATGCTGCAACCATTCTTCTTTGTAGCCCACAAAGCCTGTTTTTTTATATTTACTTAACAGCAACAAAAGTTGATCTATAATAATCCCGGCAAGTTGGTTTCTTCCCACCCTGGAGTCCGATAACTCACTAACATTTGCCCATGCCTGAGCAATCGATCCAGAAAACTGTCCCGACATATTTATGTTAACCCCTACGCCAATCACAACCTGGCAGTACCCAGAAGGATCGCCAACAACTTCCAGTAAAATTCCACCAATTTTTTTATTCTGATATAACAGGTCATTTGGCCACTTAAGGCTTAAGCCTTCGACACCCAGCAATCTAAGCCCGCGAAGCACTACAACAGCCACAGCAAGACTTAAACCTTCTATTTCCTTCACGCCGCCGTCAAAACCCCAGACTAAAGAAAGATAAAGGTTGCACCCATAAGGACTGACCCAAGATTTACCACGACGACCGCGACCGCTTGTTTGCTCTTCAGCTAAAACTACCCAGCCAGACGCATTGTCTTGCTCGGCACGCTGTCTAGCAAGTATGTTAGTAGAAGACACTGTCGATAAAAGTTGTATCTTTAACAATAGGGGCTTGACAGCTGCAGACAACTGGCGATGAATTAGGTTTATGTCTAGCAACTCGAGACCACCAGATATTCGATATCCACAACCTTTTTTGGATTCAAGCAGTATGCCCAATAAGCTAATTTTTTGTGCTTGCTTCCAGACAGCTGATCTAGAAATTCCTAGCTCTTTGCCTAAATTCTCACCAGAGTGATATCTTCCATCACTGAGAATAGTTAACAATCTATCCATTTGAATTCAACAAGAAAAGCATGGTGTTCTTCCATATAAAGTGTATCCCAATCAATAACAGCAGCAATGAAAAATACCTTTTTAGTATTTCAGAAGGTAATTGGTATGCTAACTTCGCCCCCACTTTTGCAAAAAATATACTTGCAATGATGATGCCAAAAAAAGCTGGGGCATACACAAAACCAATAGTTTTTTCTGGTAATTCTTGACTACCCAATCCTTGAACTGCGTATACAATGGCCCCACTAAAGGCTATAGGTAAGCCACAAGCTGCTGATGTTGCAACAGCATTCTTCATTGGCATTTGAGTCCAAGAAAAATAGGGTACCGATAATGAACCGCCCCCAATACCAAATACGCTAGAGAAAAATCCAATAACTGAACCAATAAACGACTTCCCAATATAGCCTGGCATAGCCACCACCAGGGAAGACTTACTCGGTATCGCCATAGCGAGGGCCACGCAACAAAGAAAAATACCAAAGGTGAGTTGCAAAAAAAGCCCTGTAATACTGATAGCAAAGCTGGCACCTAAAGCAGCTCCAACAAGTATGCCTGGCGATAACCATAAGGCTACAGGCCAGACTACCAAACCGTGCTTATGGTGAGAAGCAACAGAACTAATAGAGGTCACCGCTATGGTGGCTAAAGAAGTGCCTATAGCCATATGTGTCAATACTTCAGAAGAAAAATTTTGGGCAGAAAAAGTGAAAATTAGTATTGGCACAATCACCACGCCTCCGCCAAGACCAAATAATCCGCTAACCATCCCTGCGGCAGCACCAAGACAAAGATAGAGAATAAAAATATCCATATTTTGCTCATGAAAAAAATAATGAGCAAGTATTATGCCCGATTTTTGAATATGTTAAATCCAGAGATCGCATCCATTTCAAAAATAAAAAAAAACGCCCTGATTCGTCTGAATCAGGGCGTTTGAATTAAAAACCTGGCGATGACCTACTCTCACATGGGGAAACCCCACACTACCATCGGCGATACATCGTTTCACTTCTGAGTTCGGGATGGGATCAGGTGGTACCAAAGCTCTATGGTCGCCAGGAAAACTGTTATGAGTCAAAATCAATTAATTATATTAATTGGTCTAGTCTCAAATAGGGTGCAGAAATGTTAAAACAACAAATTTTTATTTTATATAGGTTCTTAATGCAGTCATTTCTATTATATGGTCAAGCCTCACGGGCAATTAGTACTGGTTAGCTCAACACTTCACAGTGCTTACACATCCAGCCTATCAACGTCCTAGTCTTGAACGGCCCTTCAGGGGACTTAAAGTCCCAGGGAGATCTAATCTTGGAGGGGGCTTCCCGCTTAGATGCTTTCAGCGGTTATCCTGTCCAAACATAGCTACCGGGCAATGCCATTGGCATGACAACCCGAACACCAGAGGTCTGTCCACTTCGGTCCTCTCGTACTAGAAGCAGCTCTCCTCAAATCTCCAACGCCCACACCAGATAGGGACCGAACTGTCTCACGACGTTCTAAACCCAGCTCGCGTACCACTTTAAATGGCGAACAGCCATACCCTTGGGACCGGCTTCAGCCCCAGGATGTGATGAGCCGACATCGAGGTGCCAAACACCGCCGTCGATGTGAACTCTTGGGCGGTATCAGCCTGTTATCCCCGGAGTACCTTTTATCCGTTGAGCGATGGCCCTTCCATACAGAACCACCGGATCACTATGACCTACTTTCGTACCTGCTCGACTTGTCAGTCTCACAGTCAAGCACCCTTATGCCATTGCACTCATAGCATGATTTCCGACCATGCCGAGGGTACCTTCGTGCTCCTCCGTTACTCTTTGGGAGGAGACCGCCCCAGTCAAACTACCCACCAGACACTGTCCCCGATCCGGATAACGGACCTGGGTTAGAACCCCGAACATACCAGGGTGGTATTTCAAGGATGGCTCCACGCAATCTAGCGATCACGCTTCAAAGCCTCCCACCTATCCTACACAGATAGGTTCAAAGTTCAGTGCCAAGCTATAGTAAAGGTTCACGGGGTCTTTCCGTCTAGGTGCGGGTATACGGCATCTTAACCGCAAATTCAATTTCACTGAGCCTCTGGTGGAGACAGCGCCGCCGTCGTTACGCCATTCGTGCAGGTCGGAACTTACCCGACAAGGAATTTCGCTACCTTAGGACCGTTATAGTTACGGCCGCCGTTTACCGGGGCTTCGATCAAGAGCTTCGTCCGAAGACTAACCCCATCAATTAACCTTCCGGCACCGGGCAGGCGTCACACCTTATACGTCCACTTACGTGTTTGCAAAGTGCTGTGTTTTTAATAAACAGTCGCAGCGGCCTGGTCACTTCGGCTGTCGACAGCTTACGGAGCAAGTCCGATCACCGCCAACAGCGCACCTTCTCCCGAAGTTACGGTGCCATTTTGCCTAGTTCCTTCACCAGAGTTGTCTCAAGCGCCTTGGTATTCTCTACCTGACCACCTGTGTCGGTTTGGAGTACGGTTTCTTATTACCTGAAGCTTAGAAGCTTTTCTTGGAAGCATGGCATCGACCACTCGGCTCAAAAGAGAGCCTCGCCATCACGTCTCAGAGTAATGTTCTCCCGGATTTACCTAAGAGAACCCCCTACACGCTTAGATCGGGACAACCAACGCCCGTCTGATCTAGCCTACTCCGTCCCTCCATCGCAATAATAAGAAGTAAAGGAATATTAACCTTTTTTCCATCGACTACGCATTTCTGCCTCGCCTTAGGGGCCGACTAACCCTACCCTGATTAGCATGGGATAGGAAACCTTGGTCTTTCGGCGAGGGGGTTTTTCACCCCCTTTATCGTTACTCATGTCAGCATTCGCACTTCTGATACCTCCAGCAGACTTCTCAATCTACCTTCAACGGCTTACAGAACGCTCCTCTACCATGCGTGTAAACACGCATCCACAGCTTCGGTTACCAGTTTAGCCCCGTTATATCTTCCGCGCAGGCCGACTCGACTAGTGAGCTATTACGCTTTCTTTAAAGGATGGCTGCTTCTAAGCCAACCTCCTAGCTGTCTTAGCCTTCCCACTTCGTTTCCCACTTAACTGGTATTTGGGACCTTAGCTGGTGGTCTGGGTTGTTTCCCTTTTCACGACGGACGTTAGCACCCGCCGTGTGTCTCCCGTGATTGCACTCACCGGTATTCGTAGTTTGCATGGGGTTGGTACCTCGGGATGAGGCCCTAGCCCAAACAGTGCTCTACCCCCGGTGGTGAGACACGAGGCGCTACCTAAATAGCTTTCGAGGAGAACCAGCTATCTCCGGGCTTGATTAGCCTTTCACTCCGATCCACAAGTCATCTCCGCATTTTTCAACATACGTGAGTTCGGTCCTCCAGTTGATGTTACTCAACCTTCAACCTGCCCATGGATAGATCGCCCGGTTTCGGGTCTACTCCTAGCAACTAAACGCCCTATTAAGACTCGATTTCTCTACGGCTCCCCTAAATGGTTAACCTTGCTACTAAAAGTAAGTCGCTGACCCATTATACAAAAGGTACGCAGTCACAGAACAAGTCTGCTCCTACTGCTTGTACGCATACGGTTTCAGGATCTATTTCACTCCCCTCTACGGGGTTCTTTTCGCCTTTCCCTCACGGTACTGGTTCACTATCGGTCAGTTAGTAGTATTTAGCCTTGGAGGATGGTCCCCCCATGTTCAGTCAAGATAACTCGTGTCCCGACCTACTCGATTTCACTTAGAACGTCTTTTCGTGTACGGGGCTATCACCCTGTATCGCGGAACTTTCCAGAACCTTCCACTAAAACGTTAAAAACTTAAGGGCTAATCCCCGTTCGCTCGCCGCTACTTAGGGAATCTCAATTGATTTCTTTTCCTCTGGGTACTTAGATGTTTCAGTTCCCCAGGTTCGCCTCATACACCTATGTATTCAGTGCATGATACCCGCTTTATAGCAGGTGGGTTTCCCCATTCGGAAATCTCCGGATCAAAGTTTGTTTGCCAACTCCCCGAAGCTTATCGCAGGCTCCTACGTCCTTCATCGCCTCTAACTGCCAAGGCATCCACCGTATGCGCTTAGTCGCTTGACCATATAAGACAAACGACTGCATTTACGACAATTATCTTTCGATAATTTTTTGCCGAACTTGTGTATTCATAAGAATACACTTGTATAAAAATTACTATATATAATTAATACAGCTTTAACATTTCTACTTTTTTAAAGAACGTCTGGCATAAAAACCAGAATTAAATCATCAAAAATAATTTAATTCTGACATCTATAAGCAGTATTTTTAGAGAAAGTGGTGGAGCTAAGCGGGATCGAACCGCTGACCTCCTGCGTGCAAGGCAGGCGCTCTCCCAGCTGAGCTATAGCCCCAATGCAACCTTTCATGCATATGAAATGGTGGGTCTGGGTGGATTTGAACCACCGACCTCACCCTTATCAGGGGTGCGCTCTAACCAACTGAGCTACAGACCCACTGTCTATAGGTGTGCGTATAAAAACATACACGCGTACTGCTTTAGCCAATAATCAGATAATGAGAGTGGGCACTTAACTGAAATGTCAGTGCATCGATTAAGGAGGTGATCCAGCCCCAGGTTCCCCTAGGGCTACCTTGTTACGACTTCACCCCAGTCATGAATCACAAAGTGGTGAGCGTCCCCCCGAAGGTTAGACTACCCACTTCTTTTGCAACCCACTCCCGTGGTGTGACGGGCGGTGTGTACAAGGCCCGGGAACGTATTCACCGCAACATTCTGATTTGCGATTACTAGCGATTCCGACTTCACGCAGTCGAGTTGCAGACTGCGATCCGGACTACGACCGGTTTTGTGGGATTAGCGCCCCCTCGCGGGTTAGCAGCCCTCTGTACCGGCCATTGTAGCACGTGTGTAGCCCAGGTCGTAAGGGCCATGATGACTTGACGTCGTCCCCACCTTCCTCCGGTTTGTCACCGGCAGTCTCCTATGAGTTCCCACCATTACGTGCTGGCAACATAGGACAAGGGTTGCGCTCGTTACGGGACTTAACCCAACATCTCACGACACGAGCTGACGACAGCCATGCAGCACCTGTCACCGAGTTCCCGAAGGCACGAAGCTATCTCTAGCGACTTCTCGGGATGTCAAGACCTGGTAAGGTTCTTCGCGTTGCATCGAATTAAACCACATGCTCCACCGCTTGTGCGGGCCCCCGTCAATTCATTTGAGTTTTAACCTTGCGGCCGTACTCCCCAGGCGGTCTACTTATTGCGTTAGCTGCGCCACTAAGACCTCAAGGATCCCAACGGCTAGTAGACATCGTTTACGGCGTGGACTACCAGGGTATCTAATCCTGTTCGCTCCCCACGCTTTCGCACCTCAGCGTCAATATCAATCCAGTGAGTCGCCTTCGCCACTGATGTTCCTTCCTATATCTACGCATTTCACCGCTACACAGGAAATTCCACTCACCTCTATTGTATTCTAGTCAGACAGTTCTGGATGCAGTTCCCAGGTTGAGCCCGGGGCTTTCACATCCAGCTTATCAAACCGCCTACGCGCGCTTTACGCCCAGTAATTCCGATTAACGCTCGCACCCTCCGTATTACCGCGGCTGCTGGCACGGAGTTTGCCGGTGCTTCTTCTGTAGGTAACGTCAGGGTTAGCAGTTATTAACTACTAACTTTTCCTCCCTACTGAAAGTGCTTTACAACCCTAGAGCCTTCTTCACACACGCGGCATGGCTGGATCAGGCTTCCGCCCATTGTCCAATATTCCCCACTGCTGCCTCCCGTAGGAGTCTGGGCCGTGTCTCAGTCCCAGTGTGGCTGATCATCCTCTCAGACCAGCTACGGATCGTAGTCTTGGTAGGCCATTACCCTACCAACAAACTAATCCGACGCAGGCTCATCTAATAGCGCAAGGTCCGAAGATCCCCTGCTTTCCCCCATAGGGCGTATGCGGTATTAGCATGCGTTTCCACATGTTGTCCCCCACTACTAGGTAGATTCCTACGCGTTACTCACCCGTCCGCCGCTGTACTTTCTCCCGAAGGAAATTTCTCGCTCGACTTGCATGTGTTAGGCCTGCCGCCAGCGTTCAATCTGAGCCATGATCAAACTCTTCAGTTTAAAATTCTTTAACCTCTTTCATATCTTAGAAAGATTAGATTAAGAGGGAGCAGTTTCACAAAAACCTGCGACACTACTCAAAAACTTGGCCAAACACTTTGGCTTACCAAATTACTTATTTTGGTGAGTTACTTGTATTTGATGATTCGTTGTCACATGAATCATCTCAGCAAGCACCCACACTCATTATCTGATTAATTGTTAAAGAACGTTGCTCACGTATGGAGCGGGTTGCGTATTCTACGGATCGCCTCCTTAAAGTCAACAGTATCGATGGTTTTTTTACTAAAAAATTCACGACTTGTGGCTGTTAATTTTTCGTTTCCAATCAACCTTGAAACGGACGCGCATTCTAGCCTTTCACGCCTAGCTGTCAAACTATTTCTTTATAAAAGTAGTTCTTTTTTTCGATTTGATTAATATGTTCACAAGAACTGGGGATTTTAGCTTTATTTCTGAGCAGAGAACTTTGCTTCTGAACAAAAAGAAACGTTATTTTGGGCGTTTATTTTTATAATTTTTTTGCTTAAACGGTCAGCTCAAATAAATGATATTTTTTCTTCCCGAGCTTAACTATAAAAAATCTCCCGAAAAGTGCATGATCCAAGGAAAAACATCTTGCTATCTTCATGTTATCTTCGTAACACTTAGTGACCCCATTAATAGATAGGGCATTGCGCAAAAGTGCATCCTTAACCTCTTTGCCGGAAAGGGCTAGGCCGCACTCTGAAAAAAGCCCTGTCATAGTTTGCCCATCTAGTTCCGACAGTTCTAGGCTACTTGACGGCAAGCCATCTTGCTTAAGTTGAACTAAGTCGTCTTCGCTCAAAGATGCCAGCTCACCTGAGAAAAGCTCGCGAGTTATCCGTTGTGCCGCAGCAAGACTAACCGGTCCATGCACAAGCTCCGTTACTTCTCTCGCAAGTACGTCTTGAGCAGACTTTCTACCCTGAATCAGGGCATCAACTTTTTCTATCTCATCAATAGCACTGAGTGATAAAAAAGTGAAATACCGCAAAAAGGTATACACATCTGCATCTGCAGTATTCAACCAGAATTGATAAAATGCATAAGGCGACGTTTTTTTAGGATCAAGCCATATGGTGCCAGCTTCAGTTTTACCGAACTTAGTGCCATCTGATTTTGTTACTAATGGTAGCGTCATACCGAAAACCTGACTACCATTTAAGCGTCGTGAAAGATCAACGCCGCCGGTTATATTCCCCCACTGGTCTGATCCGCCAATTTGCACAGTGCAATCATGCAGTCGATTCAGTTGAGCGAAATCATAGGACTGGAGCAACATATAAGTAAACTCGGTATAAGATATACCCTCGCCATCTCTATCGAGTCTTTGTTGTACAGACTCCTTATTAACCATGTTGTTGACAGAGAAATGCTTGCCTACATCTCGCAAGAAGGACAACAGATCTATTTTTTCGATCCAATCCATATTGTTCACCATCTCAGCAGAACGGTCGCCAATATTAAAATCTACAAATTTAGATATCTGCTCTCTAATCAAAATGACCCAGTCTGCAACTACATCAGGTGTATTAAGTTTTCGTTCTTGAGCTTTAAAGCTTGGATCTCCAATTAATCCTGTCGCACCTCCGAGTAGAGCAATGGGTTTATGTCCTGCCTGTTGAAAGCGTCTTAAAACTAACAAGGGCACCAAGCTGCCAATGTGAAGGCTATCTGCTGTTGGGTCAAACCCACAATAGAGAGTGCGAGAACCAGTTGACAGGTGCTCAACTAGCTTCTCAGCTGCGGTCATTTGGGCAATCAAGCCTCGTGCTTGAAGGTCGTCTATTAACTGCTCACTGTTCTTGTCCATCTTTAAAGTCTCTACCTTGAACAAACCACGAAGGATGCAAACGATACATTATCTCTCTACAAAAACAAACATTTCTGAGACTGGACTTAAAAATCCCAACTGTGGACTTAAGATGATTTCTGTTAATATGCAGTTCTGGTATTAACATCAATATAAAGTAGTATATAAGCTATTATGCCCCAAAATAGATATCACAATGCCAAGCAGGCTTATTCGATATTATCCTATAAGATATTCACATCTAAGGTCTGCGCTACCGTATCATTGATTTATTTCAAGGCATATGCAGCAGCATTGGTTTACCTCAAGGCATATGCAGCAGCATTGACTTATGCAGTTGCTATACTAGCAATGATCTTTTATTTTTCAGCCGAAAGAACACCCATAAAGCGTATCGAAAAAGATATAGTCGTCAGTTTTGATAATGGAGAAAAAATAAAAGCAGCATCGGATGTTTCGGCATTCAGCTCTTCCAGTCTAGAGTCGTCTTCTGACAGTAGTGTCGAACATCTAATATGGAAAGATCAGATCATTAAGCATGGCGACAATCTCAGCATCATTTTCCAAAGATCTTCTTTGAGCGCAAAAGACGTTCTTGACTTAACATCTATCCCTCTATCCGAGCCTTTATTGGCAGTACAGCCTGGACAAAAGATACAATTTGCCCTATCTCCTGAAGGAGAGCTCATACAACTTAGATACATTAAATCCAAACTAGAATCTTATCTCTATGTCAAGACCGATCAAATAGAAGGAGTTAAATTTACTGGGAAGCATATTATTTTAAGTCCTGAGATAATTTCTACTTATCGCGATGCAATAATTGAAGGCTCGCTATTCCTCAGCGGTGAGCGCGCTCGGCTGCCTTATGGTGTAATTATGGAGCTCGCTAATATCTTTGGTTGGGATATCGACTTTGCGTTAGATATACGAAAGGGGGATAGTTTTTCTGTTCTATATGAAGAAAAATTTTTAAATGGAGAAAAAATAGATGAAGGCCATATTTTAGCTGCTGAATTCGTCAATCAAGGTAGATCGTTTAGGGCTGTTCGTTACCTAAGCGTCGATGGAAGCGCAAAATACTACACCCCTGAAGGCTATGATATGCGAAAAACGTTCCTTCGCGCGCCGCTTGATTTTACTCGTATAAGTTCTAGTTTTAATTTAAAACGCCAGCATCCCATACACAAAAAAATAATCGCTCATCGGGGTGTAGACTATGCTGCCCCGCGAGGTACTCCAATTCTTGCGGCGGGTGACGGCAAAATTATTGCTAGCAGCTACAATAAAGCCAATGGAAATTATATATTTATACAGCATGGCCAAGAGGTAATCACCAAGTACCTTCATCTTCAGAAACGAAAAGTGAAAAAAGGGCAAAAAGTCTCGCAGAGGCAAATAATTGGAACATTGGGCTCTACGGGTTACTCTACAGGCCCTCACTTACACTATGAATTTTTAATCAATGGTGTTCACAAAAATCCTCGCACGGTCGCTCTTCCACAGGCTAACCCGATCAAAAATTCTGAGAGAGTCCGATTCGAGCAGCTCACAAAACCTTTAGTTGCACAGCTTAAAAGCCACCAAAAAACATCAAAACTAGCTATGATATTATCATCCAAAAAACAAAAATCTAATAATTAGATACTCAAGACTATGAGCGAGAAGCAACTTTATATAGGTCTTATGTCTGGAACAAGTGCAGATAGTATTGACGCTGTCTTGGTAGACCTCGGACCTCAGAAACCTGAAGTGCTGCTCACACATTCACTTAAATTAGAGAGCAGGATAAAAGAACAAATCAATTCACTCAGCGCCTCAGGAGTAGATGAAATACATCGAATGAGTCTGCTAGACAGATCTCTTGGGAAACTATTCGCGCAAGCCGTCAATGAATTAGTCTATTTATCAAGATCGATAAAAGGAACAAAAGATATTTTAGCAATCGGTAGCCACGGACAAACTATTCGGCATTATCCGCCAGGAAAAATTTCTAACAACGACGAAGGCTATAGCTTGCAAATAGGCGATCCAAACACTATTGCAGAGTTAACTGGTATCACTACAGTTGCTGATTTTCGTCGTCGTGATATCGCATTAGGCGGGCAAGGGGCTCCTCTTGTCCCAAGATTTCATCTAGAGTTCTTTGAAAAAATTGGCTCTATACGTGCCATTATCAACATAGGGGGTATCTCTAATATTACCCTATTGCTCGGTGATGGAATGACCTCATCAGTTCTTGGTTATGATATAGGTCCAGGTAATGGGCTAATGGACAAGTGGATCAAGGAAAATCTTGGAAAAGATTATGATGAAAGCGGTGCCTGGGCCTCCGAAGGGAGCGCTGTTAAGGCGTTACTTTCTAGTCTAATGAGTACTTCTTATATTATAGAGCCGGCCCCCAAGAGCACGGGTCCAGAATTATTTAATATGTGCTGGTTACAAGAACACCTAAGAAAAATTCCACCTTGCAGGCCAGCAGACGTTCAAGCGACATTGTTGGAGTTTACAGCTAAAACTATCACTCAAGCGCTGCATTCTCACAAATTAAAAGTAGATGAAGTATATATCTGTGGTGGTGGTGCGCACAATATTGCTTTAGTTCGTCGTCTTGGAGAATTGCTGCATCCAACCCTAGTTGAAAACACATCAGCACTAGGTGTTGCTCCAGGATGGGTTGAAGCTGTTGCCTTTGCTTGGCTAGCAAAGCAAACTATCGAAGGGGCACCTGGCAATATACCAGCTGTAACTGGGGCGAAAAAAGCCTCTATACTAGGAGCGATTTACACAAAGTAAAGCCAGCTCTAAAAGAATATGACTTACATTGAAAAAGAAGATCCACAACCACATGTAGCGGTAGCATTTGGATTAGAAATAGAGAACTTAGACCCTTGGAGGCCTTCCTCATAATCTACAGTGGAGCCCACTAAATATTGAATACTCAGGGAATCCGCAAGCACAGAAATACCTTCTTCTTCTATAATAGTATCATCTTCGGCTACCAACTCATCAAAACTGAATCCATACTGAAAGCCGGAACAGCCGCCACCAGTAACAAACACTCTTAATTTGAGCTCAGGGTTACCTTCTTCTTCAACTAAATTTTTTACCTTTGCTGCTGCGCGCTCTGACACATACAGAGGCATAGGCACAAACGTTTGAATACCTGACATTTATATTCCTGTAGATTACTGCAACCAAAAAAGATATAACCAAGCCATCATAGCATACACTAACAACTTACTCGTTGGATGTTGCTATATCGTCGTTTTCCAAAACTTTAATGTCGTCCGGATTGGGCTGATAGACAAAAGTTCCGTTTATCTGGGCACCTTTTTCTATTTCAATCAATACATAGTAGAGATTGCCTTCCACATAGGAATTAGCCACTAGGTGGACTTCTTCTGAGGAATAAATATTCCCCTCTACGCGTCCGTTAATTACAGCCATAGGGGAATGAATATCTCCTGTAACCACACCTGTAGGCAAAACTCTAACTCGATCACCTCCTTCGCTAGAGAGAACATTGCCAGTTACCTGGCCCTCTATTTCTAAATTTCCAGTAAAGTGTAGATCTCCAACAATACGAGTGCTTTCAGAAATCAGCGTTGTATTTCCTGATGAAAAATCTCTAGTCTTATTTGCAGACATGCCTTGCTCTCCTTTAATATTATTCGCTAGCTGTTTGACTTCAGTTCAAACGATACTAATTCTTATCAATCTTTCACTCACGCTCACGACGTATCTTGCTATCATCCTGTTACCATGTTTTTGCAGATACACTCTGCGAGGAAAAGCCTGCAGATAATCCTATAATACCTTTTAGAATATCAAAATACTTAAATTCTGATTTTCTAGCAACAGAATCAACCATGCTATCGAGCGGATCAGGTCTAGAACTTTTTCCTTTCCACCTGTGACACTTTTTACTGATAGCGTAAGGTCAACCTAGGGCAGCAAGGCGGGGCTTTCTAGAGCCGTACTTTCTGGCAAGCCAAATAATATATTCATATTCTGTATTGCCTGGCCAGAAGCACCTTTCACAAGGTTATCTTCAACAACAAGAACTACAATCTTATCTCCACCACCAGGACAAAATACGCTAATTCTACACTTATTGGTGCCTTTAACAGTGCGTGTCTGAGGATGACTGCCGGCTGGCAAAACATCAACAAAAGGTTCATCTCTAAAGCAATCTTCATAGATTTTCTGTATATCCACACCTTTTACTTTAAGTGTCGCATACAATGTAGAGTGTATTCCTCTGATAATTGGTAGCAAGTGAGGTACAAACGTCAATTTAACAGGCTCTCCTGCAATATCCTCCAGACCTTGCTTAATTTCCGGCAAATGCCTATGTCCAGCCACACTGTAGGCTTTAAAGCTATCGCTGGTCTCCGACAAAAGATTTTCTATGTTAGCCTCACGACCAGCACCGCTAACGCCAGATGCAGTATTAGCAATAAGATCATCAAGATTTACTAACCCTGACTCAAGTAGCGGCTTAAATCCAAGCAATACACTGGTAGGGTAACAGCCGGGGCAAGCAACTAGATCGGCATTCTTTATTTCCTGTCGATTAATTTCTGGTAATCCATACACAGCCTTATCAAGCAGTTCTGGACAACCATGGGCTTTTCCGTACCATTGTTCCCACGAAGTAGAACTTCTTAGTCTGAAATCAGCGGACAGGTCAATAACTTTGATGCCTCTTCTTAGCATGCCTGGTGCAGCTTCTTGAGCAACCCCATGAGGAGTAGCGAAAAATACGACATCACAATTATTTAATTGATCAGAGTTTGGGTCAACAAAGCTCTGATCATAATAGCCTCTAAGGCTGGGAAATAAATCGTCTACTCGACGACCAATCTCGGTGCGAGAAGTTATCACCAGCACTTGCGCATTAGGATGCATCGCCAAAAGCCTTAATAGCTCGACGCCAGTGTATCCTGTGGCACCCACAACACCGATTTTAATCACTATGCTATTCTTCATGTCATCAACCTTTGTAGGTGTTTATAATAACCCAAACAATCTAAGATTAAACGTAGTCTCACAGAATATAGGTGATGAGCGAATGGACTGGATAAAAGAATTTCTCATAGCGAATCATAGTTGGATAACTGCAATACACATTATTGCAATGGTTTGTTGGTTTGCTGCGCTGTTTTACCTGCCAAGGTTGTTTGTTTATCACTCCATGTCTGACGATCAGATAAGCAATGAACGATTTAAAATTATGGAACGGAAACTATACAGGGGCATTGCAAACCCATCTATGGTAATCACCATTTCTATGGGAATAGCTCTTTTTTGCATTTCTCCTGATTACTATAAAGGAGCCCTCTGGTTTCAAATAAAACTTTTCCTAGTTATTTTATTAGTTGTATATCACTGCATCTGTCAGCAGCTAATGAGTCAATTTCGAGATGACAATAATTCCTATAGCCATATTTTTTATAGATGGTTTAATGAGGCTCCAGTGATCATACTGGTGGGGGTTGTTATTTTGGTCGTAGTAAAGCCTTTTTCATAGCACCCTATTCTCAAAAAATAGAGGGCTTTGTTTTAAAATCTCTTTTTTATTACTTGGCACACAGGGTCATAATCAAGGATAATAAGCACTAAATATTTCACTCTAAAGTCGTTAGGCAGTCCAATCCATGCAACGATCTCAACAACTATTCAAAGCTGCGCAAGAACATATACCAGGTGGCGTTAATTCTCCCGTAAGAGCCTTTAAGGCTGTTGGCGGTTCTCCCATATTTTTCGAAAAGGCTGACAAAGCATATCTATATGATGCTGATGGCAAGCGTTATATAGATTTTATTCAATCCTGGGGGCCAATGATTTTAGGGCACGGCCACCCTAAGGTTATTTCGGCAGTAAAAACACAAATGGACAAAGGTATCACTTTTGGTGCGCCTACCGAACTAGAAACAAGATTAGCGGAAAAACTTTGTACTCTTGTGCCAGGAATGGACATGGTTCGTATGGTTAATTCTGGTACTGAGGCTACTATGAGTGCTATTCGCCTAGCTAGAGGCTTTACTGGTCGCGATAAAATTATAAAGTTTGAAGGCTGCTACCACGGACACTCTGATTCTCTTTTGGTTAAAGCCGGATCGGGAGCCTTAACCATGGGAGTACCTAGCTCTCCAGGGGTTCCATCTGTGTTAGCCGATTTAACCATAACGCTCACCTACAATAATATTGATGATATCAAAAATACCTTTGCTCAAATTGGCTCTGAAATCGCATGCGTGATCATAGAGCCAGTTGCAGGCAATATGAGCTGCATCCCACCAATTGAAGGTTTTTTGGAGGCTGTACGCGAAGAGTGCACTAACTCTGGTGCGTTATTAATTTTTGATGAGGTTATGACCGGATTTAGAGTAGACGTCCGGTGCGCCGTGGGACGCTTTGATATTGATGCTGATCTGATCACTCTTGGCAAAGTAATTGGTGGTGGCATGCCGGTTGGGGCCTTTGGAGGCAAGCGTCATATCATGAACCAAATTGCACCAGTTGGACCGATCTATCAAGCTGGAACACTTTCAGGAAACCCTGTAGCTATGACGGCGGGATTGGCAACTTTAGAGTTGATCACTCAACCTGGATTCCATGATTCATTGTTCGCCAAAACTACAAAATTTGTTAGGGGTCTGCAAGAACAAGCAACCAATGCCAATATTCCTATGACTACAAATCACGTAGGTAGCATGTTTGGCTTCTTTTTCACCGAAGAGCCCGCTGTAACAAATTATCAGCAGGTTATGGCATGCGATACTGCGCGTTTTGGTCACTTTTTCCGTGGTATGCTAGATGCTGGAGTCTATCTTGCTCCTGCAGCTTACGAAGGCTGCTTCATGTCCGCAGCGCATACAGACGAAGATATAGCATTTGCGTTAAATGCGGCAGCGAAGGTATTTAGGCATTTATAACCTGCAACTATTTGCTTTCTGTATGCTGAAAAATAATGATTTTTAGCCTGTAAAGAAAATTAAGGTCCGGAGAAATCATGAGCTTTAAACACATCCGAGGCGTATTCCCATATACGCGCATGCGTCGAAACCGAACTGATAATTTTTCACGCCGCCTCATCAGAGAATCTACGTTGACTCCTGATGATTTAATCTGCCCTTTATTTGTAATAGCGGGCAGTCGTCGTCGCGAAAAAATACTCTCTATGCCTGGAATAGAAAGGCTTTCTATTGACCTCTTGGTGAAAGAGGCTCAAACACTAGTAGATCTTGGCATCCCTGCAATCGCTTTATTTCCTGTTCCCGATCAACAACATAAAACTCTTTTGGCTGAAGAGGCATTCAATCCAGATGGGTTAGTGCAGCTAGCTACAAGGGCCATCAAGCAGGCAGTTCCAGGGTTAGGCATTATCACTGATGTAGCACTTGATCCTTTCACAACACACGGCCAGGATGGCATCGTTGATGATGACACCGACTATGTTTTGAACGACATAACTATCGAGACTCTAGTGAAGCAAGCTCTCTCGCATGCCGAGGCAGGCGCAGATATTGTTGCTCCATCAGATATGATGGATGGACGCATCAGACGCATTCGTGAAAATCTAGAAGAATCCGGGCATGTCAATACACGCATCATGGCGTATTCTGCCAAATACGCTTCTAGCTACTATGGACCTTTTCGGGAGGCTGTAGGCTCTGCCAAAAATATTAAAAATGCAGAAAAAAAAACCTATCAAATAGACCCATCCAACACAAATGAAGCACTGCATGAGTGCGCATTAGATCTGGAAGAAGGGGCAGATATGATTATGGTTAAGCCCGGCATGCCCTACTTGGACGTAGTGCGCAGAGTAAAAGAAGAACTTAAGGCACCTACATTTGTATATCAAGTGAGCGGGGAATACGCCATGCATGTAGCCGCGTTCGAGAACGGCTGGCTTCATCGAGAAAAGGTAATAATCGAATCTCTTTTATGTTTTAAGCGAGCCGGAGCTGACGGAGTTCTAACCTATTTTGCTAAAGAAGCCGCCAAGATACTCAACAGGTAAATTAAAAATGTTATCTTTAAAACAAATAGGCAAGGGTCTGTTTGTGTTTAAATATTAATCTTCCAGAATTTTCAAAAGAGCTTGGGCGTGCCCAGCTGCCACTATTCCTAGATCTGTTAAGTAGCCCCCGTCGAGATGATCGGTTAAACCCTTATGAAATAGTCTGGCTGCCGCGCTTACCGAGCCTGAAGAAGCGTCTTGTTCATGTATCTTTAGGCCATATGCTTTTGATTTCAAGTTAAACTGATTTAAGAGTCTGATCTCTTCCATTTTGTCGTTAAAGTTCATCTTATCTTCCATCCTACTGTAGTAGATAGCAGTCCTTCTGGACAGTACTTTTAGGCTGTCTTTGTAGTGCGAACTCTAATTAATCAGCAGCAGCTAAAGACTCGTACTCCTCAGTATCCATTAAATTATGTAATTCGGTCGGATCTGATATTTTTACCCTAAAAAACCAACCACTATCATATGGCGAACCATTAACAATTTCGGGCTCATCTTCTAGTAATGCGTTAACTGCAATTACCTCGCCAGAAATAGGCGCATAAATATCTGAAGCTGCTTTAACAGATTCTACAACTCCAGTTTCTTCTCCTGCAACAACGCTCATTCCGAGCTGTGGCAACTCAACATAGACAACATCCCCAAGACTTTCTTGCGCATGTTCACTTATGCCTATTGTTGCTGTGCCGTCCCCTTCATCACGAACCCATTCATGGCTAGCGGCGTATTTTAAACCGGATGGAGCTTTTTTCATTGAGGTTTCCTTATTCCACTTCTTGATTTCTAACCGTTTGACCAAAACGATATAACTTAAAAAATATCTAAGATTCTAACCTTGATTAACCCTAAACTAAAGTACAAGTATTGGGCTAGCTGTACTTAAAAATGCATACTATAAAATCCCCATCGCTTCTTTCACAATTTTATTTTTAATAAAGCCGAGTTTGTTTATAAGCCTCATGCCGTCATTGCGCAATAATCGCATAGGCAAGTGCTGATCTTCAAATAACCTTTTCAGACCCTCCATTACGGCCATCATGCCCAGATTATGAGGTTTTCTGCTGCGTTGATAACGACGAAGCGCCAAAAAATTACCCGGAGATAATTTTCGATATAATGCATTTTCTATTTCATTAACTAAAGCTATTGCATCTTGAATGCCTAAATTAACCCCCTGTCCGGCTAGCGGATGGATCGTATGTGCGGCATCTCCTATTAGTGCAATTCCTGGCATAACATAATCTATTGCATGCCTTTGCTTAAGTGAAAAACTAGAGCGCTTTTCAACTTTGGTTATTTTTCCTAAGCAGCTACTACCTGCCAACTCTAGAGCTTCACAAAAGGCAAAATCATCAAGTAACATCAATTTTTCTGCTACGGAATCTTTCTGAGACCAAACAATAGAGCAGTGATGAGAGTTCCCTGTCTCTGCCTGCAAGGGCAAAAAAGCTAGCGGTCCATCCGGCAAAAATCTCTGTCTGGCCGTAAAATTATGAGCTTTTTCGGTGACGACGCTAGTGACGATGGCATGATGCCCATAATTCCATTCTCGCAACTGGAAGCCGCATAAATCACGCACCTTGGATTCACCTCCATCAGCAGCGACCAGAAGCTTTGTCGTTATAGCGGTTCCATCACTTAAGATGATGGTTGTTACTTCTGAGTGCCCTGACGAAGACTTTTGGTCTACATCTACAACCATGGCAGGGCATAGTAGCTCAACATTTTCTAGCCCTTCCATTCGATGTAAAATACTTTTAATAATCAATCTGTTTTCTACAATATGGCCTAGGCTGGACTGGCGAATATCTTTACAATCGAACTCAATATTTCCAGTGCCGTCAGACTCCCATATCTCCATTCGCTGGTAAGGGCAAACACGCTGACTAGCAATATTACTCCATACCCCTATATCTTCGAGAAGGTGTCGAGAGGATTCAGTTAATGCCACCACTCTAGGATCAAATTTTGCCTTAATATCAGTATCCTTAAAAGGCTTTGCTTCAAGAATAGCTATTTTTAGATTCACGCAATCCGAGTGTTGGCGCGTTGCCAGCAATGAGGCAAAAATGAGTCCCACCATCCCAGCCCCAGCAACAACAATATCGTATTCTTTGTCACCCATCACTTCTTATTCCTGTATCAAACACAAGAGAATCTAGTGGTCTAAACTTAGCCAGCTCATGACCTCTCGTCTGAAGCCCCATACCTAATTGCGTAAAATTTCTCCTGAACAAGGGAAGTACATCTAATGCCAGTAGCCCAATATTTCTTGCTAGCACTATAGGAAGAGCTCTATTACCAAATGTTCTAGGCAATAAATCACTCAGTAAAATTGTTCTCTCCTGATCTAATTTTTGATTATCAAGATAGCGCTCTAGTACGCTATATTCCCCTAATGAAGAGCTGCCTTCTACTGCTGCCTTTGCTAGTTCATTAGCCAGCATAGCCACATCACGCAATGCTAAATTGAAACCTTGTCCTGCTACTGGGTGCAAAGAATGTGCAGCATTACCCACAACCACAACATTGCTGCGGACTTGTTCGTTGCTAGTGACTAACCTCACAGGGAAGCTGTAACGCGTACCGATTCGTTGAAGTTTTCCCAGCCTGTACCCAAAGCATAATTGTAACTCTTTCAGGAATGCATCTTCAGATTCTGATAATAGTTTTTCAGCCTGAATTAAAGAAACTGTCCAGACTAGCGAAGCACGATAATCTCCATCTATCGGCTCCAGTGGCAGCATAGCTATGGGTCCAGAATCAGAAAATCGTTCATAGGCAATGCCAGCATGATCTTGGGACAATGAAACATTCGCCACAATAGCCACTTGCCCGTAATCTTTTACAGTAAAATCAATACCTAGCATATTCCTAGTTTCCGACTTAGCACCATCTGCAATTACTAAAAGCTTTGAGTTCACTTCTCTACTTTTACCGACCCCAGCTGTGGAGACAGAGAATTTCATACCGCCTTTTACAGCTTTAAGTTCAGCTATTTTTGCTGAATCAACAATCTCAATATCCTCAGCTTCTATTAATGCCTCTGATAAAGCAGAGCTAATCCATCTGTTTTCAACAACATACCCCAGAGCGGGCAAATTTTGCTCTTCGGCACATAGTCTAGCACTACCCGGGTAACCTTTATCAGAAACATGCACCTCACTTATTTCGGTAAGTTTAGGGCTCAGATTCTCCCACAATCCAAGGATTTCAAAGATCTCACGGCTACTTTGCGAAAGAGCTGTAGAGCGGGCATCAAAATACGATTCCAAGCCATCAATAGACTGTGTGGTCTGCATTGGCTGAGCATCTACGATTTGAATGCGCCAGCCGCACTTACAAGAAGACAAAAGTAAAGCCAGACTAGCTCCAACCATGCCGCCGCCAATGATTGAAATATCAACATCTTGTCGAATTAGCGACTGATTAGTCATATTCTTATAGACTCTAATTTGCTATTTAGAAGCCATTAGCGCTTCAATTTCGAATGTGGTTTTGGGTGCATCGCTAGATAGCACTTTAGGGGCATTGTCTGTAACCAAGATATCATCCTCAATACGAATACCAATTCCACGCCAACGTTTATCAACATCTTTGTTGTCTGGGGAAATATAAATTCCTGGCTCCACTGTAGCCACCATACCTGGTTGAAGCACTCGCCATTCTTCATTTATTTTGTAATTGCCCACATCATGCACATCCATACCCAACCAATGACCAGCTCGATGCATATAGAAGTCGCTATACTTTTTAGTCTCGATTAGTTCGTTAATCTCGCCATCCAGAATACCTATATCACGCAATCCTTCGGTAATAATACTTACTGTGGTCTTGTGAGAATCATTCCAGAAATTATTGCTGGAACAAGCAGCTATCGCTGACATTTGAGCTTCTAAAACTATGTCATAAATTACTTTCTGTTCATCTGTATACTTTCCATTAACAGGAAAAGTTCGAGTTATATCTGCAGCATAACTATGTAGTTCGCAACCAGCATCAATTAATACCAAATCTCCATCTTTCAGTTTTGAATTGTTCTCTACATAATGAAGAATGCACCCATTGACGCCACCGCCAACGATAGTTCCGTAAGCAGGAGAGTTAGCTCCGGCCATAGCAAATTCATATTCGATTTCCGCTTGCAGTTGATACTCATAGACCCCCGGAGCACAGTTCCTCATTGCTCGGCAATGGGCTCGAGCAGAAATAGTTGCGGCTTTCTCCATGATCTTTTGCTCTTCTATACTCTTAAGCAAACGTAACTCATGGAGCGGTTGTTCCAGATTAATAAATAACTCTACAGATGAGCCTGTCGAGCCAGCATTACCTCTATTATTTTCCACTTTTTTTGTCAAAAAAGAATCAAAGTTAGCATCCTTGCCGGCGGTGTAATAAATCTTTCTTCGGCCTTCAAGCAACTTTGGTAAAATTTCATCGATATTTTCAATAGGAAAGGCATCATCAGCACCATACTTTAGGCGAGCACCTTCGGGTCCAGCTCGGCGTCCGTCCCATGTTTCTCTTTCCACATTTCTGTCCCGACAAAACATCAAGAATTGCTGCTGCTCTCGACCGGATATCAAAACTAGTACAGATTCTGGCTCTAGAAATCCAGTTAGGTAAAAAAAATCGCTATCCTGGCGATAAGGATAAAGCACATCCCTATTGCGAGATTTCTCAGGTGCTGCCGAAAGAATAGCGATGCTATTATTAGGCATCATCGACATTAATTGATGTCTTCGTCGATTAAACTCTTGATTCGTAATCATTGTGTATTTTAATTCTCAAAAAATATTATCTGGAAAAGTGTAACTTAAGAATAGCCATTATCTGACTAATGAATCACTTGTGAATCAGCCTTATCGGGGGCAATCATCTCTCCGCAAATAGTTGCTACTGCAACTCTAATATATTCAACTAGCTCAGTATAGCTGGCCTCGTCGTCATCTTCATCTCCAACATCTTTCTCATCTAAAAGCTGCACATTAGAAATAGATGCCAAATCATCCAAGGCCTCCGCTGTATTGCCAAGAGGCTCCTCTTTTAAGGATAGCTTTGAATTTCCCAACCCATAAAGGAATCCCTGACACCATTCGCTTAACGAGGTCAGTCGCTCGTTCAAAGAGAAGTCATCATCAGGAAGTAATGGTGAAAACTGAAAATCAGTGCTATTTATCTGGTCTACAGAAAATTGATATAAGTCGATGAGCATATCGCCCAAGTCTTCCACCCTTTCAGGATAGACATCAAGAAACTCTGCCACAGTCGTCACCAAGAAATCTTCAGAAAAAAACTCTTTACCACTGATTTCTCCACATAAAAAACCATGTAACTCCGACGGACTGCCTATTAAGTTTGCTCGAACAAAGGCATCAGCGATTTCATCATAATCCATTATTATCAGCACTTACATTATTGAATGGTATCTCATCCTATCATTCTTGAGGAAAGCAAGCACCTCAGATCAATCGACTAAAAAAAATCACTTCTATACATTTAGTTAGCTTCTTTTTAACGAATTAACTTTAAGTTTGTTGACCAATCCATAGCTGGGCAATTATAGTTAGCCACAGTAACTTAGCTGTGGGCGGGTAAATGTCAGAGGATCTAGGGAAGCTTGAGCAAAAAATAGATCGAATTATTGCTATATGCGCTCAACTGAAAAAAGAAAATATATCTCTTAAAAAAAGAGAGTCCGGCTTGCTACTGGAGCGAAGCAGGCTTCTGGAAAAAAGCGAAATGACTCGCAATCGCTTAAAACAGACGATCATGAGGCTAAAAAACCTCAACAAAGAGAACTAAAAATCGTGAGCCAACAAACAGTCGATATCCATATTTTAGACAAAGACTATCAGGTAAGCTGCCCTCTAGAAGAGCATAACGCGCTCATGGAGTCTGCGAAAAAACTTGATGAACAAATGCGAGTCATCCGTAATAGCGGCAGTGTTATTGGTGCTGAAAGAATTGCTGTAATGGCGGCATTGAATCTGACCTACGAGATTTCGAAACTCGAAATTAAACTTGCTGCAGAGAGCTCTCCCAGTAAACTTACGCTAGATCTCGATAAAAAAGTTTCTGCCGCCCTCCAAAGCTTCGAAGAATCGTCCACTTTATAATCTCTTCAGGGTATAATGTTTTTACGCCCTGGGGTACTCGCCAGTTGATGAGTCCTTGAGCCGATAATTTATAATCTGGGGGGTTTAAGCCGATACGGTGTGCATGTCCGCATGACGGAAAGCCTAATGTATCGCTGAACCTGCCACCTTGAACCTTTCGGTTCAAGGCGCAATCAATAGCGGTATCTTCGGGGACACCTATAAAAAAAGAACTTCTTATGGATACGATTGCCATACGCCAGCTAATGCGTGAAAAACGTCGCTTGCTTACGCCAAGGCAGCAAAAAATTGCTGGGGAAAATATTGCTAAGCAACTCTCCACGTTTCCTCCCTTTTGTAATAGCAAACGCATTGCATTTTATATTGCCCATGATGGAGAAATAGACCCAGGATTTGCTATGGGTATAGCTGAGGCTGCCGGAAAAGAATGCTATTTACCCATACTGCATCCACTCAAACAAAATCGTTTGTATTTTGCTCGACATAGCAACGCTGACTTTTTATCAATTAATCGATATGGAATAAAAGAACCCCTCCTTCGAAAGGCAAAAGTTATACCCGCATTTGCCATTGATCTAATTCTGTTGCCATTGGTTGCATTTGATCGTTCTTGCAATAGGATAGGTATGGGTGGGGGGTTTTATGACAGAACACTGCAGTTTCAGCAACACCTTACTAGGCTTGTAGGGCTCGCACAAAGTTGCCAAGAAACTGGTAGTATTAATAAGCAGCCTTGGGATATCCAGCTGCAAGCTGTTGTAACCGAAAAAAGTGTCATTTATCCTAGTTAAAGTTGCTCAGTAAAAATGCACTCACAGAATAAACTACTGCCACTAGAATCAATAAAAAATAAGAAAATTTACCATGAGAAAAACTAAGATTATCTGCACCATCGGGCCAGCTTCAGAGTCGTTTTCTATGCTACAGCAGCTGGCTGAAGCCGGTATGAATATTGTTCGCCTGAACATGTCTCATGGAGACCATGAATCTCATACACGGGTTATAAAATCAGTCCGCACCCTAAATAAAAAACTCCCCAACCCTATTGCTATTCTTATGGACACCCAGGGTCCAGAAATTCGTACAGGGGACATAAAACAAGAACTTAACCTGAAAAAAAATGATGTAATCTCTATTGTAGCTCGCGGGGAAGAAGATGTTGAATCGACTTCAATAAGCGTCAATTACGAGGATTTAATAAACGATGTAACCATCGGAGATATGATTACGGTTGATAACGGTCTCATCAATCTAGAGGTGCTAAGCAAAGAGGACCGAATCATGCAATGCAAAGTTATTGATGGTGGTATTTTAAAAAGTAAGCGCCATGTCAATCTGCCCGGTATTCGAGTCAACTTGCCAGCAATTACTGAAAAAGATAAGCGTGACATTTTATTCTCCATAGAACAAGAAGTGGACTTCATCGCGCTCTCATTTGTTAGAAATACAGAGGATGTCGAACAATTAAGAGTGCTACTGGGTGACAAGGTTGATAAAATTAAGATTATCTCAAAAATAGAAGACCAAGAAGGCGTAAAGAATCTTAGCGATATTGTTAACATATCAGATGGCGTAATGGTGGCGCGTGGAGATCTTGGTGTTGAAATTGCAATCGAAAAACTACCAAGGGTTCAGCGTCGAATTATTCGACTTTGTGCACAACGAGGGAAACGTGTAATTGTTGCAACACACATGCTGGAATCCATGATAGAAAATCCAATACCTACTAGAGCTGAAGTTACGGATGTGGCTAATGCTGTCTACGAAGAGGCCGATGCTATAATGTTGTCAGGCGAGAGCGCCATGGGAAAATATCCTGTGAAGTGTGTCGAAATACTCTCTCGAATCACTCAATCAATAGAACAGAGTCCAGGTCTACAGTTTGTTAAAGATTTGGAGCTAGAAAATGATCATGCAGAGATTGCATCTGCTGCAGTAAAATTAGCTGAATCTATTAAAGCAAAAGCTATTATTGTTCCTACAAGACGCGGGAAAATGGCTAACTATGTGACCAATTGCCATCCGCAGACTCCTATTATTTGCGCTTTTACTAATGATAGCCGCACTCGTCGTCAGCTAGTACTCAACCGAAATGTGCTTAGTTTTCGAATAACTTTCAGCGAGGACCCAGAAAAAACTCTAGCAACTGCTGCCAAAATTCTTATGACCCGCACAGAATTCTTGCCCGAAGATAGGGTTGTAGTAATATCGGATGCTTTAGCTGGTTCAGGCATTGATGCAATACAAATTCGCCAACTGTCAGATCTGTTGGTCATCGATACAGAGTGATCGCCCCTACCAGGAGGCGATCTTAGCTCAAAAAGAATTGATAAGCCGGATTTTCTGTTTCCTCGGCCCAGCTATACTCCAGATCATCCAGGAATACATGCGCCTTCTTTCTGTCTTTTCTTGGAATCTGGAGTCCTGCAAGCACTTTTCCGTCAGCCGAGCCATGATTACGATAATGAAACATAGAAATATTCCAACGGTCGCCCAGTCTTGTCAAAAACTTCATTAATGCCCCCGGACGTTCTGGGAATTCAAACGTAAATATCATTTCATCAGTAGCTTCTTTGGCTCTTCCTCCGACCATATGACGAATATGCAATTTAGCAATTTCATTATCTGTCATATCTACCACCGGATATCCTTTGTCACCAAGATCTGCAACTAGATTATACCGATCATCGTCTGAAACGACTTGGACGCCAACAAAAATATGCGCCTGAGACGCGCCGCCCATCCGATAATTAAATTCTGTGATATTGCGCTTGTTTAAAGAAGCACAGAATGCCTTAAAACTACCTGGCTCTTCAGGAATAGTGACAGCTAAAATAGCCTCTCTTTTCTCTCCTATTTCAGTACGCTCAGAGATATAGCGGAGGCGATCAAAATTAATATTTGCGCCGCACTCCACAGCTAGCAATGTCTGTTCTTTTGCCCCGGTCCGTCCTACATACTTTTTTAATCCAGCTAACCCTAAGGCTCCAGCTGGTTCACAAATAGAGCGGGTATCGTCAAAAGTATCTTTAATGCTGGCACAAATTTCATCAACAGAAACTGTTATAACCTCATCAACAGTATCCTTTAAAATACGAAAAGTCTCTTTTCCAATTTGCGCTACCGCCGTACCATCCGCAAAAATTCCAACATTCTTTAAGCGAACCCTGCGCCCCGCTTTCATGGCTGCATCTAAACAAGCAGAATCTTCAGCCTCAACAGCAATCACCTTAATCTCAGGACGAACAGTCTTGATGTAAGCGGCCATACCTGCGCAAAGGCCTCCGCCGCCTACAGCTATAAAAACAGCATCTAAACGTTCAGGGACTTGCTGTAATATCTCCATAGCAATAGTGCCCTGGCCCGCTATTACCTCCGGATCATCAAAAGGATGGATGTAGGTCATCTCTTTTTCAATTACTAGTCTTTGAGCATAATCCGAAGCCTCGTCATAACTATCACCTTGTAATATGACTTTAGCTCCAAGAGCTTTTACTGCATTTACTTTAATTTGTGGCGTAGTGGTTGGCATGACAATAGTTGCCTTAGCGCCTATTTTTTGTGCTGCCATAGCCAAGCCTTGAGCATGATTGCCTGCTGAGGCTGCAATAACCCCTTTGGCTAGCTCAGCCTTGCCAAGAGACAACATCTTGTTGTATGCCCCGCGCAATTTGAAAGAAAATATTGGCTGCAAGTCTTCTCGTTTTAATAGAACGCGGTTGCCAAGCCTCAAGGACAGTTGCGGAGCCTCGTCTATAGGGGTTCTTACAACTAGGTCATAGATCTGAGCATCCAGAATTCGTTTTACGTAACTTGTAGGCATTTTTGCTCTTTATTTAATTTAAAATTTATAGATTAAGCCGTCTAGGACTAATAGTAAATTTTCACTACATGCAAAGCCAGCACTGATGGACATTTTCTATCATTTCGTACCCTGATCCGTATAATAATGAACAAGTGCATCATTTGCGGCCCAACAATAAAGACCTCAACTATGACTTTAGATATCGACTTAACCACACAAGACGCTCTCAAAAAAACTGTTGCGCAAGCAGCGGTTGACTACACTCTAGGCAAAATAAACATAGGCAGTATTGTTGGAATCGGTACCGGCTCTACTGCTAATTTTTTTATTGATTTGCTAGCGTCGCATAAAAATAAATTTAGAGGTGCAGTTGCTAGCTCTGAAGCTTCAGAGCGAATACTCAAACACCACGGCATAGAGGTTTATGATTTAAATTCCGCCAATGAAGTGGCTATTTACATAGATGGCGCCGATGAAACAAATCAATACTTAGAGCTTATGAAGGGTGGTGGTGGTGCCTTAACAAGGGAAAAAATCACTGCTGCTGTAGCGCAAGAATTTTTATGTATAGCTGATGAATCCAAGTGGGTGGAGCACTTAGGAAACTTTCCATTACCGATTGAAGTCATTCCTATGGCCAGAAGTCATGTTGCAAGGGAAGTTGTCAAGCTAGGAGGAGATCCGGTTTATCGTCAAGGAATTATAACCGATAATGGAAATGTCATTCTAGACATTCATCATCTGCATCCAATAGCTTCAGCGTGTGCCATGGAAGAAAAAATTAATCATATTACTGGTGTTGTAACTAATGGCATTTTTGCAATAAGGCCTGCAGATATTTTGCTGCTAGGCACTAAAGATGGCGTAAAAACTCTTTATCCTGCAAAAAGATAGCCGTGTTATATCATAACTATGGCTTAAAAATTTATTAGCGCACCTGCAATGTTGGCTCATTTAGAGCTGCAAACTGCTCTCGTAATTCCAAGATATGCTCACTCCAAAAACGAATAGTATTAAACCAAGGAAAAGCCATAGGAAAAGCAGGATCACTCCACCGTCTAGCTATCCAGGCAGTATAATTAATCATTCTCAGTGTTCTCAGCGCATCAATTAACTGAAGCTCTCGCGGATGAAAGTCAAAAAATTCATTATAGCCATCTATAATTTCTGATAACTGCGCAGCCTGTCGATCTCTATCTCCTGATAGCAGCATCCATATATCCTGAATGGCAGGAGCCATAAGCGTGTCATCAAGATCTACGAAATGGGCATTACCATCCCTCCATAAAATATTGCCTGCATGGCAATCACCATGGACACGTATATGCTGAATAGTGCCCGCATTACTGATGCTTTCATCTACCGCTTGCATAAGATCTTTGATGAGCGAATCATAAGATGCTTTTAATTCTTTTGGAATAAATTGCTCGCTCACCAACATGGATGGCTCATGTCCAAAGGTATGGCTATTTAACATATGACGAAAACTGAAAGGTCTCACGGCACCTATTGCATGTATTCTGCCTAGTAGCTTGCCAAGCAAATATAAATTATCAAGATTGTCTAGTTCGGGGCCATGTCCACCCTTTCTAGGGAAAAGTGCAAAACTAAACCCTTCATGTTGAAATAAACTTTGTCCTTTATCGTTCAATATGGGGGCAACCACTGGTAGTTCTTGTTCTACCAACTCAAAGCAAAACTGGTGTTCTTCAAGAATCTGTTCTGTGGTCCATCGATTTGGACGATAAAATTTTCCAATCAATGGAGCTTCGTCTTCGATGCCAATTTGATACACGCGATTTTCATAGCTATTCAAGGGAAATAGTCGGCCATCACTGAGATAGCCGCAACTTTCCATGGCATCAAGAATAAAATTAGGCGTCAGGCTATCAAATGGATGCGACAAGGGATCACTGCTATCAACTGCATCCTCTTCTGGTTCTTGCACATTACCATTAATCATTTACACAGCTCGCTGCTCTTGGGTCTTGCTAACAGAAAAATAATAACAATAATAGCTAACGCCCAAGCGAAACAGGTAGCAATATAAGGCTTTCCGACGTCAAGCAATCCAATAATAGTTAAACCAGCAACATTACCTATAATCTGCATCGTAACTATTAGCGGCGCATATTGATGACTACAGTCCAGTTTGGCTGTCAGCCCCATCGCATAGGCAGCAGAAAAATTCCACGCCCCTCCAACAAAACAAAAGGCAACGAACATGAGTGGTTGTGGCAAATTCCCAGACAATCCTATCACCAGAATAACAATAGCAAGCCCTAAAGCTATTATTGCGGGCTTAGCATAACTAGGTCGAATATCCATTAATGCTGCAATCAAAGCCCCCAGACTGCTAGCCAATGCCAAAAATATCATATGGGGGCCGGCACCATAAGCTATGGGCTCTATGGTGCCGCGCACCACATTGCCGCCAAAAAATATTAACAATACTGCAAGCAACGCAAAGAGAACAGGGGCCTTCTTCTCATCGTCAACAAAAAAATTTATTCTCTCTTTTTTTAATCCTACGGGCATCATTCGACTTAATATCACTGACACCAAACATATACATGAAGCAGCGATCAGTGCGTCATTAAAGCTAATTGTCTCAGCGATCGATGGAGGTAACAGGTAGGCTGCAAGTGCAACTACACCGGCCTGAAGGCTCAAAACTAACGCATAACTACGGATAGGGTTAAGGCTTGCCCCAAGGCAGGTAACGGCTGCTGCGCAACTAGTACCAACAAAAATCCCCGCTAATCCCTGGCAGATCAATAAAAAAGTAAAGCCCGACACAAATATAGGCAGCGCAAAACTCATTAAGCCCATCATCCCGCTTATGAATATCAGTGATCTCCAGCTCACCAGCAAAATAAATAAAGTCGACAGCGTCATAGCCAGAGCAACGCCGCCCAAAAAAACCCCTCCAAGCCATAAAGGCGTTGTCTGAGTAAGGCCTAAATCTTTAGCTGCTAGCGCCAAGATTAGAGGCATATTAATCAAATATGCCGTAGCACTTAATGTGACCATTATTGCGGTCAAGCGTGCGCCAATGCTGTTTATATCCACATATTTTTTTTCAAATAAAAGTGACGACATCCACCAGCCTTTAGGTTCTACTACAAAATCATCGACGTTGTTTTTTGAATTACATTCTTATTGCTAGCCAGCGGAATGTCCAGTTCAGTTGAAATAAATGCAATAATCAGCTTGGATGCTGAAAAACTCTACGCACTCAATCAAGACACCTAAAAACGCTACTCCTTAGCAAGGGAGCCTCGTTTACCATATGGTGCTGTGCGCTATGTATGAGTTCAATCTTTATATTACAGAACTTCTTTCTTAGTACTTTTAAATTATATTGCCAGTCAACAGTCTTATCATGGTCTCCCTGAACAACTCTTAAGGGGTAATCGCTCGATGGATAATCTAGAAATTCCTCGATCCAAAATCTCATAGCCCCAATCCATTCTATCAGAATAAATTTGGACTGAAGCGGGTCATGGTTTTCTACGAATTCATTAAATTTCTCATTGGCTGTATTTGGCTTATATTTTCTTTTTATTTTTTTCAAAAATAAACGTAGTAAATAATACACATACAAATTTTTCTTCCAATTCATAGGATGAATTAATGGGGCAAGCACTATTATCTCAGAAAAATTATTTCCATAATGATGCGCCTTAGGGCTCAAAAGATACTTAATCAGAATGGCCCCTCCTGTGCTCTGACCAACTGCTTTCCACGGTTTAGGGAAGCGAGCCTCACAACTACACAACAAGTCAGAAAAAGCGTCCGCATAGCGATCAAAGTTCTTAATTGTTGCTCTGTCTCCGCTTGACAACCCATGTCCCGGCAAGTCGAATGCAACTACCGCATAACCTAGTTTGACAAGATATTTGATTAGATGTCCATAAAGACCCACATGATCCAGATAGCCATGGATAATAAAATAGGTGCCTTTGGGATTATCGGGGAGCCAATATTGGGCGGCAAGCTTAAAATCGCCAGATGTATATAAACCCAAACAATGACTTATTGCAGAGTGCTCAGAGGAAAAAGATAATCCATAATGATCGATATAGCTAAGTTCAGATGTCGTTTTGGCTGTCCGATCAAAGTCTACATCAAAACTTAAGATTTGAAGGTCTTTGCGAATCATCTCTAATAATTCAAACGTGAATATCATGTTCTCTTGCTGCCGAACCTGTATTATTTTAAATTAACATAGGGTGGCGGCCAAATACTGCCATTTTTTATCTTATGGCATCATGGACAAAAAATATCTAACTAGGATACCGCTCCACTAGAATAATTCTGATGCATTTTATCTAGACTAGATACTCTTATTTTTCTCGCATTGCCGGCTGTACCAAACGATTTATATCTATCAATACAAACATTCTTCATGGCTAGGGTTGTCTCCGCAAGGTATTTTCGAGGATCAAACTCTGACTTATTTTCAGCCATAAAGCGTCTAACAGCTCCGGTAGAAGCTAACCGAAGATCCGTATCTATGTTTATTTTCCGAACTCCATGCTTTATGCCTTCTACGATTTCCTCTACTGGTACGCCGTAAGTCTCAGGTATATCACCACCAAATTGATTAATAACTGTTAACCATTCTTGCGGCACCGATGATGAGCCATGCATAACCAGATGTGTATTAGGAATACGGGAGTGAATAGCCTTTATCCGGTCAATATCTAAAATATCTCCTGTGGGCGGACGGGAAAATTTATAGGCGCCATGAGATGTTCCGATGGCAATAGCAAGGGCATCTACGCGCGTTTTCGACACAAAATCTGCAGCCTCTTCTGGATCAGTTAGCATTTGATCATGAGACAAAGTTCCTTCAGCTCCAACGCCGTCTTCTTCTCCAGCTTGGCCAGTCTCCAGAGATCCCAAGCAACCCAGCTCGCCCTCTACAGACACCCCACATGCATGGGCCATTTCAACTACTTTTTTTGTAACTGCTACGTTATATTCATAAGATGCTGGAGTTTTTCCGTCTTCCATCAAAGATCCGTCCATCATCACTGAACTAAAGCCCAGCTGGATAGAGCGTTGACAGATATCAGGGCTCGTACCATGATCTTGATGCATGCACACTGGAATATGAGGAAATTCCTCTATAGCTGCTAAGATTAAATGCCTCAGAAAAGGCGCTCCAGCGTATTTTCTGGCGCCCGCCGAGGCTTGAACAATTACTGGCGAGCTAGTGATATCTGCAGCCTCCATAATCGCACGCATTTGCTCCAAATTATTTACGTTAAATGCAGGAACACCGTATCCATTTTCGGCAGCGTGATCCAATAATTGTCGCATTGAAATAAGAGCCATGAGTTTATTCCCCAATAATTCTGCTAGTCGCCCAGCCTTTAAGGTAGCTGATAAACAGCTACAGTTTTTTATATTTTAACTTACTTAAGCCTGTATTTTAAATCGGCTCTCAAGAATCTCTACAGCAGGAAGAACTTTTCCCTCTACGTATTCGAGAAAAGCGCCCCCACCTGTGGACACATAAGAAATTTTATCGGCAATACCATATTTATCTGCTGCTGCCAGAGTATCTCCGCCTCCAGCAATAGAAAATCCTTTGCTGTCGGCAATTGCTTCTGCAATTGCTCGAGTGCCTTCTCCAAATTGATCGAATTCAAACACACCGACAGGTCCATTCCATAAAATGGTCCCGGCTTGCTTTAGCATGTTAGCTAATTTTTTTGCTGAGACGGGACCAATATCCAAAATCATATCCTCGTTGGAAATTTCTTCCGTTGCCTTTAAAGTGGCTGTAGCAAACTCTGAAAATTCTTGACCTACTATGACATCCGTTGGGAGAAGTACATTGGTTTTCAGCATAATCCTTTGCGCATCAGCAATGAAGTCATGCTCGCACAGTGAATTACCTATCGGTAGTCCTTGTGCTGCCAAGAAAGTATTAGCGATACCGCCGCCTACCACGAGCTGATCAACTTTATCTGACATTTTCTCTAGCACAGCAAGCTTTGTAGACACTTTTGATCCTCCCACAATCGCCACCATAGGGCGCGCTGGGTTTTCCAAGACCCTCTCAAGCATTTTTAATTCACGAACCAACAAAGGTCCGGCGCAAGCAACTGGAGCATATTTTGCTACGCCATGGGTAGAAGCCTGAGATCGATGTGCGGCCCCAAAAGCATCCATGACAAAAATATCACAAATAGAAGCATAAGCCTTTGCCAAGCTTTCACTATTCGTTTTTTCTCCTTGATTAAAACGAACGTTCTCTAGTAATACTATTTCGCCATCATGACAAGAAAGCCGTTCTGTCCAATCTGAAGCCACCCTTACTGTCATCCCAAGTAGTGCGCTTAAGTGTCTGGCAACTGGCTGGATAGAATACTGATGGTCAAACTTATTTTCGGTGGGCCGCCCCAGATGAGACATTAATATTACGTTAGCGCCAGACTCCAGAGCACACTGAATAGTTGGTAATGCGGCACGGATACGGGCATCTGAAGAAATAACTCCATTTTTGATTGGAACGTTAAAATCCTCACGAATCAGGACACGTTTTCCTTTCAAGCATAAGTCTGTCATTTTAACTACATTCAAAATCACACTATCCTTATTTTCTCAAATCTATCCAATGCCTAGCTAACTCAAGCATGCGATTTGCATATCCCCACTCATTATCAAACCAAATCAAGACTTTCACTAGTCGCTGCTGGCTAACACGCGTTTGGCTAGCATCGACAATACCGCTCCGCATGTCATGATTGAAATCGCAAGAGGCAAGAGGTTCTTCTGTATATCCAATAATACCAGATAAGATGCCATGAGACGCTTCCTTCAAAACCCTATTCACAGAAGAAACATCTACATCTTTTTTAAGCAAAATAGACAGATCAATGACCGATACATTAATCGTAGGCACACGCATAGCTTGAGCTTCAAAACGTCCAGCTAGCTCGGGCAACATTCTATCAATACCCAAAGCTAAACCGGTATCCACAGGAATAATAGAATGAATTGCAGCACGTGTTTTTCGCAAGTCAGTATGGTGGTAGGCATCAATAACTGGCTGATCATTCATGGCGGAATGAATAGTTGTAATTACACCCCCTTCGACCATAAAGGCTTCATGAAGAGTCTTGATAACTGGCACCACACAGTTAGTCGAACAAGATGCATTAGAAATAATAGTTTCATTGCCATTCAGGCTATCTTCATTAACACCAATGACAATGGTGGCATCTACATTTGGCTCAGCTGGCTGCGAGAAGAGTACTTTTTTAGCTCCAGCCAGTATATGTTGTTCTGCCGTCAAGCGATCAGTAAAAGCACCGCTACACTCCAAGACTAGATCAATGTTTAAGGTGACCCAAGGCAACTGACTTATATCTTTGAACTGAAATATGGAAATATTGTCTCCATTGACCAGTAAGGTGCTATCTGCAAGTTGCACACTACCAGGAAAGTGCCCATGGGTTGAATCGTATTTAGTCAGGTGTGCTATGGTTTTACAATCAGCAAGCTCGTTAATGGCGACCACTTGTATATACTCACGATGCTTAGATTCATATAATGCGCGCAATACAGAGCGTCCAATGCGACCATAGCCATTAATAGCCACACGAATCACAACATGTCCTCCTGATTGCCACCCATAGTCTGCTCCAGAATCAATTACAGCTGTACTAAGACGGCATTAACTACATTGTCCACCGTGAATCCAAAGTGCTCCATTACCTTTCCACCTGGGGCTGATTCACCAAAGGTTGTCATACCAATCACTCTGCCATCAAGTCCAACATATTTATACCAATAATCTGCATGGCCTGCCTCTACCGCTACCCGAGCTCTTAGGGTAGGAGGCAAGACTGCGTCACGGTAAGTAGATTCTTGTGCAGAAAAAATTTCAGCGCAAGGCATTGATACCACTCGGGCATTAATACCCTTCTCAGACAATAGATTTGCAGAATCAAGCGCCAAGCCTACTTCCGAACCAGTTGCAATAATGATAGCGTCTAAATCTCCTGAGGCCTCATATAATATATAGCCCCCTCTAGATATGTCAGCCACTTGCTGCTTGCTGCGTAGCTGTGCAGTTAAATTTTGCCTGCTAAACACCAGTGCACTGGGGCCATCGTGTCTCTCGAGGGCTCTCTTCCAGCATGCTGCCGATTCTATGGTATCGCAGGGACGCCAAGTTTCTAAGTTAGGGGTTGATCGTAGGGTAGTTAATTGTTCTACCGGCTGATGTGTCGGACCGTCCTCGCCTAATCCCACAGAGTCATGAGTGTAGACGAAGATACTTTTCTGCTTCATGAGTGCCGCCATGCGTACTGCATTCCTAGCGTATTCCATAAATATTAGGAACGTAGCACCATAGGCAATAAATCCACCATGCAGTGTAATGCCGTTCATCATGCCGCTCATGCCAAACTCACGGACACCATAAAACAAATAATTTCCCGACGCGTCGTTGCTACTAATACCTTTTGATCCAGACCAAAGGGTCAAATTTGAACCTGCCAAATCAGCAGAGCCTCCCAATAATTCCGGCAGCAAGGGTCCATAGACATTCAAACAATTCTGTGATGCCTTTCGAGATGCAATCTTTTCCATCTTTTCTTGGCACTGACTAATGTAAGTATTCGCCTTCTCATTAAAATCTTTAGGTAGATCTCCACTCAAACGACGCTCAAGCTCTATAGCAAGTTCAGGGTGGGCATTACGGTAACTACTTAATTTTTTATTCCATTCCGATTGAGAGTTCATACCTTTTTTAACTGCATTCCATCGTGTGTACATATCTGATGGAATCTCAAACGGACCAAGCTTCCAACCCAGCTGCTTACGAGCTAGCTCGATTTCTTCAGTGCCCAATGGTGCCCCATGGCAGTCTTCCTTGCCTTGCTTGTTGGGAGAACCAAAACCAATAATAGTCTTACAGCATATTAAGGTAGGTTGATTTTTTTGCATGCGAGCTTCCTCAATAGCCGCCTTTATCGCATCAGCATCATGCCCGTCAACATGAGGAATTACCTGCCAACCATACGCCTCAAAGCGAACCGGCGTGTCATCTGTAAACCATCCTTCAACTTCGCCATCAATGGATATGCCATTATCGTCATAAAAAGCAATCAACTTACCCAATTTTTGGGTGCCAGCCAAAGAAGAGACTTCATGTGAAATTCCCTCCATAAGACAACCATCGCCCAAGAAGCAATATGTGTAATGATCTACAATCTCATGCCCTTCTCTATTAAACTGTGCGGCTAGGACTTTCTCGGCTAATGCCATCCCTACAGCATTACTCAACCCTTGTCCCAACGGACCTGTTGTTGTTTCTATACCTGGCGTATATCCATACTCCGGATGTCCGGGTGTTTTTGAATGTAGCTGACGAAAATTCTTTAGATCTTCTATGGATAGATCGTAGCCGCTTAAATGCAGCAATGAATATAACAACATAGACCCATGGCCATTAGATAACACAAAGCGATCACGATCGGCCCAAGACGGATCCGCAGGATTATGATTCAAATAGTCATTCCATAGCACCTCAGCGATATCTGCCATCCCCATGGGTGCCCCAGGATGGCCACTATTAGCCTTCTGAACAGCATCCATACTCAGTGAGCGAATTGCATTGGCAAGATCACGTCTAGAAAGCATTTAAAGACTCCTACTTAAATAAATCATTGAGACATTCAAAAAAACGGGGTGACATTCTCTCTTACTAAGAGACTCTCGTAAACACTCTAATTATACACTTTAATCTATATCAATATTTTTTGATATAGATATAGAGTTGTGATAAAATTGTTACAAATGATAAATACCGCTCAACAAATAAACGCTTCTTATCTCAACCAAACAGCTTTGAATACAACTGCCTTAGCAGTTTTCTTCAAAGCTGCTGGAGAACCACTTCGTTTAGATATTCTCAGAGTCCTGCAACATAACGCCTATGGCGTCCTTGAGCTCAGCGAACTCTTTGAGGTAAAGCAATCTGGCATGAGCCATCATTTAAAAGTGCTTGCTAATGCCGGACTTGTTGTTACACGCAGAGAAGGTAACACAATATTTTATAGGCGCTCTCCGCTACCTGCAAAACCAGCTATGCAAGATCTGCATCGTGGTCTTTTTGCAACTATTGATTTGATTGAGATTTGTTCTGATCTAGCACAGCGAATTCAACTTATAAACCTTGAGCGCACTCGAGCTTCACGAGAATTTTTTGAACAAAATGTTAGCCAGTTTCATGCAAATCAGGACCTAATCGCTAGCTATGCCCAATACGGGCAAACAGTAACTGAGTTTTTGGATGCGACGTCTACAAAAAAGGGTCGAGTTCTTGAGGTGGGGCCAGGAGAAGGGGCTTTTCTTTTAGAGCTTTCAAGACGATTTGATCGGGTAATTGCTCTCGACACATCAAAAGAAATGCTTGCTCTGTCTCAAAAAAAAATCCAAGATCAAAAATTAGCTAACGTAGAGCTAATTCATGGCGATACTCGGCTAGCCTTAGAAGAGGAACTGGTAGTTGATTGTATCACCTTGAATATGGTGCTTCATCATGCGCCAGATCCAGCAGCTATTTTGAGTGACCTGGCTAGATTGCTTAAAAAAAATGGTGTCTTGCTCATTACAGAACTCTGCCATCACGACCAAACTTGGGCGTATGAATCATGTGGCGATCTATGGCTCGGCTTTGAACCCAACGACTTAAGCAGTTGGGCTGACGCTGCAGGGCTAGATGAAGGAGAAAGTCTTTATCTTGCTCAACGCAATGGTTTTCAAATACAACTGCGGCAATTTTTTAAAAAAACTAAGTGACTATTTATCACAACAGGAAAAAATCTATATGTCTAATTACAGTCTTTTTACTTCAGAATCTGTTTCCGAAGGACACCCAGACAAAATGGCTGATCAAATTTCTGATGCGATCTTAGATGCTATTCTTAAAGATGATCCTCATTCTCGGGTTGCCGCAGAAACAATGGTCAAAACAGGCATGGTTGTCATTGCTGGTGAAGTAAGGACAAATACTTATGTCGATTTGGAGGATATTGTCCGTAATGTCATTACAGGCATTGGCTACACAAGTTCTGATATAGGTTTTGATGGTGCCTCATGTGCCGTAATTAATGCCATCGGCAAACAGTCTAATGATATTGCTATAGGCGTAGATGAAGGTGAAGGAAAAGAACTAGGGGCTGGAGATCAAGGTTTGATGTTTGGCTATGCAACCAATGAAACAAAAGTCCTGATGCCAGCGCCTATTTACTATGCGCACCGGCTAGTAGAACGACAAGCCCAGTTGCGGAAAAATAGTGAGTTAGCGTGGTTGCGTCCTGATGCCAAAAGCCAACTAACCTTGCGCTATGATAATGGTGTGCCTGTTGCAGTAGATGCCGTCGTGCTTTCCACTCAACATACCCCTAATGTCTCGCTGTCGGATCTTCGAGAAGCTGTACTTGAAGAAATCATTAAACCGGTGATTCCGGAAGAATGGCTTCACAAAGATACCCAATATCACATCAACCCCACGGGACAGTTCATTATTGGCGGCCCTATGGGGGACTGTGGACTCACTGGTCGAAAAATTATTGTTGATACCTATGGCGGAATGGCACGCCATGGTGGTGGAGCATTTTCAGGGAAAGATCCATCTAAGGTTGATAGATCTGCAGCCTATGCTGCGCGCTATGTGGCAAAAAATATTGTGGCAGCAGGCATTGCTAATCGTTGCGAAATACAAGTTTCTTATGCAATTGGTGTTGCGGAGCCAACCTCCATCAGCATCAATACCTTTAATACAGGAAAACTTGGTGATGACGAAATTGTGCGCTTGGTGCGAGAGAATTTTGATCTTCGTCCACAAGGCGTCATTGATATGCTGGATCTAAAACGACCTATTTACCAAGCTACCTCAGCCTATGGGCACTTTGGCAGAGAGGAAGAGAACTTCACGTGGGAGCGAACCAATAAAGCTAGTGTTCTAAAAGCCTCTTTATAAGAGATTATTTTACTAAAATTCAAATTAATATCGAAAGGAACAGAAAATGAACAATATGATTATTAATAACGACTATAAGGTCGCAGACATTACTCTAGCAGATTATGGCCGCAAAGAAATTGCCATAGCAGAAACAGAAATGCCTGCATTAATAGCTCTCAGGAAAAAGTATCATGCAGCGCAACCCCTCCAGGGAGCAAAGATTCTCGGCTGTATTCATATGACCATCCAAACAGCTGTATTAATCGAAACGCTCGAAGCTTTAGGAGCTGAAGTGCGTTGGACGTCTTGTAACATTTTCTCAACACAAGATCATGCAGCAGCGGCAATTGCTGCAAATGGCACGGCTGTCTTTGCCTGGAAAGGTGAAACTGAAGAAGAATACGAGTGGTGTCTTGAACAGCAAATCCTGAAAGATGGAGAACTTTGGGATGCAAATATGATTCTTGATGACGGCGGTGATTTAACAGGGCTGCTTCATGAAAAATATCCGCAAGTGTTAGAACATGTTCATGGGGTCACGGAGGAAACAACAACTGGCGTGCATCGTCTTTATGAAATGCTCAACAATGGCGAACTAAAGATACCGGCCATTAACGTAAATGATTCTGTTACAAAATCCAAGAACGACAATAAATATGGTTGTCGCCACAGCCTCAGTGATGCTCTCAAGCGTGCAACTGATCATTTGCTTTCAGGGAAAAAGGCCCTCGTTATTGGCTATGGTGATGTTGGCAAGGGTTCTGCGCAATCGTTACGCCAAGAAGGCATGATTGTAAAAGTCACTGAGATAGACCCAATCTGTGCGATGCAGGCATGCATGGATGGATTTGAAGTGGTGTCTCCCTATGTCGACGGTGACCCGTCTAAGGCTGTAGACAGTGCCTTGTTGAGAACAACAGACCTACTAGTGACTGCCACTGGCAACTACAATGTGTGTGATGCAGATATCCTAAATAACCTAAAAGCAGGTTGTGTTGTATGTAACATTGGTCATTTTGATAATGAAATTGATACTGCTTATATGCGAAAAAATTGGAAATGGGTTGAAGTAAAAGCACAAGTCCATCAAGTTTTTAGAGACTCTGCAACAAATGACTACTTATTGCTGCTCTCCGAAGGAAGGCTAGTTAACCTAGGAAATGCTACGGGACATCCCAGCCGAATAATGGATGGATCGTTTGCAAACCAAGTGTTAGCTCAAATGCATATTTACAAGCAAGCTTTTGCGCATCAAGATAATGCTACTAAAGTAGATTTATTGCGTGTAGAGGTGCTACCGAAAAAACTAGACGAAGAAGTAGCTATTGAGATGGTGAAAGGGTTTAGCGGCACACTCACTCGCCTCAAAGCCTCGCAAGCTAAGTACATCAACGTACCTATCGATGGTCCTTTTAAGGACGATAGCTACAAATACTAATTAATTAACCTAGCAACTAGCACTGCTATTGAAAATCCCTGGTAAACTATGAATACTCGCCATTTGAGTTTTGAGTTCTTCCCGCCTAAGACTCCCGAAGGAAAGGAGAAACTTATTCATGTGCATCGCAAACTGAGTGAGCTCCAGCCAGAGTTTTTCTCGGTCACCTATGGTGCAGGCGGTTCAACCAGAGAATTTACTAGGGATTTTGTATTAGCGATTCAGGCTGCAGGTTCCAGTGCAGTCCCTCACCTCTCTGTGTGTGCAGACGAAAAATCATCGTTACTCACACTACTTCATGAATACAAAGATGCAGGAATCAAAAAAATTGTAGCGCTCCGAGGTGACTTGCCCTCTGGTATGGGTGGGCCCAAGCAGCTTATTTATGCAAATGAACTTGTTTCTTTTATCCGTGAGCACTTTGGTGACAGCTTTGAGCTTTTAGTTGCTGCTTACCCGGAGATTCACCCCGAAGCTGAGAGCTATGAAAAAGATATTTATTGGCTGAAGAAAAAATTTGAAGCTGGCGCCAGTCGTGGAATCACCCAGTACTTCTACAATCCTGACAGCTATGCTTATTTTATAGAACAGTGCCAAAAAGTAGGCATTGAAGCTCCAATCATTCCTGGCATTATGCCCATTACCAATTACCATAATTTGATTCGATTCTCAGATAGTTGTGGTGCTGACATTCCACGCTGGATCAAGAAAAGGCTTCATCAGTATGGTGATGATATCGATAGCATCAGAGATTTTGGGTTAGACATTGTAACTAGTCTCTGCGAGAACCTGCTTTCAAATGGCGCGCCCGGTTTGCACTTCTATACAATGAACCAAGCAGACGTGAGTCTCTCTTTATGCAAAAGGCTGGGTTTTCTTGACGCTGATGCGAAACACTAGAATTTTCACAAACCAAACTCTCTCGCCCGGACTAGAGATAACACTTGATGACGTGGTCTCCAAACACCTGGGAACCGTTTTAAGGTTAACTACGGGAGATCCGGTCATATTATTTGATGGTCAGGGCGGAGAATTTAAAGCAACCATCAGAGGATCTAGCAAGAAAAAAGTGACTGTGCTTATTGGTGACTACCTGGAGACCAACCGAGAGTCGCCATTACATATTCATTTGGGTATTGGTCTTTCGCGTGGCGATCGCATGGACTGGGTCATACAAAAAGCCACTGAAGTTGGAGTTACTGAAATAACGCCACTGATTACTCAAAGAACAGAAGTAAAGTTGGTCGAAAATAGAATACAAAACAAGTTATCCCACTGGCAAAAAATCTGCATTAGCGCTTGCGAGCAATCCTATAGAACTGAAATTCCTCAAATACACTTACCCATCAAAATGAACCAGTGGATTACTGACGTCAAATCAGAAAAAAAACTGGTGCTCCATCATCGTGGAGACAAGACCCTCTCGGCCATCAAAGAAAAAAATATTTCGAGTGTTTCTCTTTTGGTGGGTCCTGAAGGCGGCCTTACCGAGGAAGAAATACAAGCATCTATACATAAGAACTTTGAGCAACTGACGCTTGGACCAAGGGTTCTACGTACAGAAACGGCCCCGGTTGCTGCGATCAGCATCATTCAATCCATATGGGGCGACTTTGTTTAGAAGTCAGACTACGAGGACATAAAAAAAGAGTCGAAGATATACTCTTGACCCTTTTTCTACAAAAATTTTATCTAACCAAAAATATTAATGCTTCTTTTCTTTTTCTAGCGCTTCTTTAGCTTTTTTGGCTTCCTGCTTTTCTTTGTACATCGCATCAAAGTTGATGGGTGCAAGCATCATCGGAGGATACCCAGCCTTAAGTAGCACATTGTCTAATGTCTCCCTAAGATAAGGGAACATAATTAAAGGGCAAGCAGAGTGAAGCGCTTCATCCAAACGTTCGTCTGAAAAACCGCTAATCAAAAACAGTGCCGCCTGATCAATTTCATGAGTAAAAGCTACAATATTTTCATTTGTTGCTGTCACTTTAACAGTGATGATGACCTCATAGCGACCATCGCTATCAATAGCTGTATTCGTAATATTAAGATCTAACGTAGTTTCCGGCTTCCAGTCAGTGCCAAAAACACCTGCTGAGTTAGGAGACGTAAATAGATTTTTTTTCAAATAAATTTTTTGCATCGAAAAATGCGGTTGATTAGTCTCTTCTGACATTTCTTTTTCCTTGATTTTTTTGTGGTCTGATTGCGACCCAAATGATTGTCCAGAGATGAGGTGGAAGTTCGTACTTAGCCATCAAAAAGTCGCTGAAAATACAACTCAGTTGCCTTATGAGTATTTGGAAACTATTGCATCCATGACTGAATAGATTTTTATAAGCTTCAGACTCACATTGAGATAAAGTATTTTAAACCGAAAATAAATAAGTCCCAGCCAAAGGCTGGGACTTATTTGGAACTATCAACAACTTATATCTTAGCTGGTGCTTTGATTCCTACCCACTCAAAGAAAACCTTCAAGTCTGGTTTGACATCATGCATCACTGGATACCAAGGAGTTGGCGCTTCAATGTCAAGCATAGTGCCACAATCTGGGCATGAATACTCACGGTATACTTGCCAGCTAGTGTCTGGAGACATTAAACGTGGATACACTTGATCCATTTTTTCAGCTGTGTCACGAACATAAATGTTTGCGTTAAGCTTCCAGTTTTCTTTGTAGTGTCCAAAATCCTTACCGCAATCACAGAAAGCGTGGATTTCTTCGTCACTATCTCTTATAGCTAAGTTCAGGTGTGGTCCTAATGCCATAATAACTTTATGTTTGTATGTCATTTTTTCCTGAATTACTTCCATGTAAAGCTTATAACGATCTTCATCTTTAGGCATGGAAAGCATTTGATGCACTGTATCCCAGGCTAACGTGCCATCGACCAGCTGCCCAACTTCTTTTTTTGTATATGTAGACATATCTATACTCTCTTATATCTAATTGATCATTGATTGAGTGCCCCAAGGGACACTCGGTTCAATTTCTCAGTTAACGATTATTCCTCAGTCATAATGACGGGCTTACAGTCCGGCATTTCACTGATATCCATAGTCTTAGTAGATCCAAACGTGGGGATTCCCAGGCTTGACTCTAGCAAGTTGTAATCTGCTGGTAAGTCCCAGAATGTTTTAAATTCATTTAGGAACGGCTCAGACAAAGCAAAACTTGAAGCAAACATCTGCTTAACTTGTGGAGAGGCTATATTGTCAACAATATTTTTACGTTCACCTTTCATCCACTCTCGGACAGGAGTACTACGCTTGATACGGTCTTGCTTAATTTTAGCTTGAGCCGCAGTAGTCTTAGCTGAATCTACAGTGTAGACACCCTCATGATCTTGAGTGTATACAACGCCATAAATTTTCTTGGCGTATTCAGGAAGAATGTAGTTTTCGTTAAGATCTTCTTCGATACTTTGTGCGCCTGAGTGTAAACGATCCAAAGGATCACCGAAACCAGGACCACCACGTAGGTAGTTCAAGTATAGGTCACCATTATCGAAGATTGCTTCGGTAGTGATACATTGCTTGTCACGCTTAACTACAGCATCTGGTCCAAGATGTTTTTCCCACTCGCAATCATCTGGGTTCAAATCTTCACCCAAAGGAATTGATAGACCTTTTGCGATTCTTCCATCTTCACCGATAAGACCAGTGTTGTGAGCTTCAAAACGGTAACCAGTTGCTGAAGGATAACCACCCATCAAGCCCCAATCACTGTTCATGTAGCCATTGCCCATGAAGAACATAGTCCAGTCACATGATGCGTGAACCATACGCAAAGTTTCAAATCCATTACCACCACGCCATTTGCCGTAGCCGCCTGAGTTGGTTTTTTGAGTACGACCCATGTATAAGAGTGGCTCTGCAAGTTCCCAAATCTCAATATCACCCATATCACCTTCAGGGTTCCAAATTGCAGCAGCATTATTAAGGCCGTCTTTCATAGCACATGCACCCGTACCACAAGCAGCAGTTTCGAAACTGTTAACAGCGTGAATATCGCCGTCTTGGTTGATACCGCCACCTTGTAGCCAGTTACAAGGGTTAGAGTTACCAGAGTTAACTTCTTCTAGATAACCACGACCAAAGTATGTGCGACTAATACCGCGCCACAAAGAGCTCCAAGAAGAAACCAAGAAGTGCCATGCATCAGCGTGAGCTGTACGACGGTCATCTGGGTTAGTCCAAGTACCTTTAGGTAGACGGAACTGAGTTGCATAACGACACCCGTCATTAATACGCTCTGTAGGTACAAGACTTTGAGTCATCATTACCCAAATACCAGAGGTAAACGCTGTGGGGTTTGCGTTATACGTATGCCAGCCCCAACGACTACATCCTTCAAAGTCTAAACGCCAGCTAGCGTCGGCCTTAACAGTAATGAGGCATGGTGCATGCATAATTGAGTCAAGTTTAGCGAAGGGAGAAGGTACAGCTACATCTGGATGAGTGTAAGGTACGTCAACAAATGCAACAGTCCTAACTTCACCAGGAATACACATAGCCTTAATACGACTAGTTAGACCACGGCGACCATCTTCAATAACTTCGTTTGCAAAGATATCCCATGCTTCAACGCCTTCGTCAGCAATAGTTTCTTGAACCATTTCGCGAATCATTGACGTACCAGCAATACGTGTCTTCTCATCAAGAATCCAGTATTTTACAGTACGTACGTTACGCTGGCTTTCATGCAACCAATCCCGTAGCGGGGTATCGTTGACGCCAGTTTTACGGCAAGTGATCTGCAAACCGTCACCGAAGCGCTGGATTTGACCGTTTGACATAGAACCTGGTCCAACAGCACCAGTATCAATTACGTGTGTTACGCCACCTACCCATGCACACAAGTATCCTTCGAAGAATACAGGAATGATAGTTGCAATATCGCAAGGGTGAACGTTACCAGTCTGACAATCATTGTTAGTGAACATGTCACCTTCATTGATTCCAGGGTTGATTTCCCAGTTGTTCTGGATCATATACTTGATCGCAGCACCCATGGTACCAACGTGAATGATAATACCAGTAGATGTAGCAATACAGTCACCAGCTACGTTGTAAAGGGTGAAACACAACTCACCTTCTTGCTCAACGATTGGAGACGCTGCAATCTTCTTAGCAACTTCACGAGAGTTAACCAATCCCGCACGTACTTTAGAAAAAATACGCTCGTATTTGATTGGATCTTTTTCTTTCAATGTTAAGGTTTTGATACCGTCGTAGTGCCCGGTTTCTGACGCACGCGCCAGAATACCATTACGGTTCTCATCCAAAGACATACCATTTCTCAATAGTTTGCCTAATTCTGCACCTTTTAAGGTTTGTAAAATAGTCATTTTAATTTCCCTCTATTATCCTATTGATCTAGATCGCATCGACAGTGTTGAAAGCTACTTTCTGTATTGCGTCGGTTTCAACCAAGTGGAAAAGACGATGGTTATCCAGGAACGTTTCGAAGCCGGTTGGCACTACAAAAGTAGTTGCATCGGATTCAATAACACACGGACCCTTAACGTGGTTACCAGGCATCAAGCTTTCCATATGATAAAGATCAGCTTCAACCCACTTACGTTGGTCGTAGAACTTACGAGTGCCTGTTTTAGCTCCAGCAGGTGGTTGTTTTCCGTGATCTTTCTCATTAGGAATAGCAGGTTTGCTAGTCTCAACCGAACCACGAAGAATCGCACCAGTAATGCCAAAACCAAGCTCAGGAGAACGAGCCGCATCAGCATATACGCGAGCGTATTCTGCATCAAAAGCTGCAACCAATGCTGGCCAATCTTTTTTGTCTTTCACAGATTTCAATGGCGAATCAATTTCCAAGTCATTCAGCTGACCTAGGTACTGCATGCTATATCCTGGTGTGAAAGTAATGTCTTTCTCAGAGAAACCATTAATTTCAAATTCTTCCAGAATCTTAACCTTTAGTGTATCCCAAGCTGTTTGTAGCTGTTTAACCGAAACATCTAGATCTTCATCTGTAGACTCTTCAGTGATACCAACATTCACACTCATATCATAACGATATTCGAAGTCTGCTGAAGCACAACCAAATGCTGAGAATCCAGCAGCCCAAGCAGGAACGATAGTTTCTTTAAAGCCTAGACCTTTAGTGTAACCATAAGCATGAACTGGACCGCCGCCGCCGTATGAGAAACATACGAAGTCGCGTGGGCTATAGCCTTTACCAGAGATCATTGCACGCAGATGTTGACGTAAAGAAAGGTCAAGTAGCTCGATCACACCCGCAGCAGCGTCTTCCAAAGAAAGACCCATAGGGGTAGCGATTTGCTCTTGTACACATTTTCTTCCGCGCTCAACATCAAGCTTCAAGATTCCACCAAGGAAGTTATCTGGGTTCAAGTAACCAAGAATAATATGACAGTCAGTTACAGAAACTGTATCTAGACCGCCTTCTGGCCAGCAAGTACCAACACGATAACCAGCGCTATCAGGACCTAGCTTTAGAGAGTTTGAATAAGGATCAATACGTACGAAACTACCCGCACCTGCACCGATACTGTCCATAGCTACCATAGGTAGAGAAAGCACCAAGCGAGCCATATCACTATCTTTATGGATAGAGTAGTTGCCGCCAGTGATCAAAGCCATATCAAAGCTAGTACCACCAATGTCGGAACAAGCAATGTTTTCATAGCCAAGCTGTTCACCTAGATATTTAGCACCAATTACACCACCGATTGGCCCAGACACTAATGAGCGAGCCAATTCTTTTGCTTTCCAGCCAATGGTACCGCCATGGGTAGCCATTACGCGTAGATCAAAAGTAGCACCATAAGACTTCATTTTGTCGCTTAGTGCGCCAAGAATCTTACGAGAAGGCTCAGCAGCATAGGCTTCTAGGATTGTTGTATTAGTACGGTGACTTTCCTTACGTGCTGGATAGTAGTCAACAGAAGCAAATACAGGAATATTAGAGCCTTTGTCTTTAATTACTTTAAGGACCGCATCACGAACAGCATGCTCGTGTGCTGGGTTTAGGTAAGAGCTTAGCAAGCTAATTGCAATCGCCTTGACGCCCTGATCAACTAGTTCGCCAGCAGCAACAATAGCTTCTTCTACGCGAACAGGTATTACAACATGTCCTTTTGAGTCAATACGCTCAGTTACACCACGAGTGTCGTGGATGTGAACCAAAGATTCATCGTACTTATGCGTATTCAAATGTAGACGATCTTCGAACGCATAGCCTAGGTAGCACTGAAGTGCACGGCCCATACGATGGAAATCCTCAAAACCTTTACTTACGATAAGTCCGGTACGTAGTCCTTTACGGCCTACAACACGGTTCAGCATCGCAGTTCCAGAAAAAACACAAGTGACCATTTCTGGATATGTGTCTTCAACTGTACGTCCCCAATGAGCTAAAGCGTCCACACTAGAAGTTAGCACTGCTTTGGATTCATCAGCATCACTCTGTGCTTTACCGACAACAAAAGAGCCGTCTGCGCGCACAAAGAACGTATCTGTCATAGTTCCGCCTGCATCGATCCCCAGGACCTCGACGGGATTAGTTAATTCGTTCAAGTTTATATCCTCTTTCTTATATTCATGAGTTGTTAACTTCATATTTTTTGTAAAAAACCATTTAGATACTTAAGTCTTATAGTTTATATGTATCTAAATCAAACAAAAAATACCCTCAAAAAACCACTTCTTAATTAATGCAATTCAGTAGAAAAATACTTATAAAAATCACTGATTTACAAAAATTACCGACAAAAAACCACCGCTATTTGCTCCTTATCTGTTACCTATAAAGAGTATGCGGAGGCTTATATCGAATCGAATTAAAGCATGAGAAACTAAGTCTGTCCAACATATTTAACGATAAAATCTCTCCAAAAGAGCTATTTATAGTTATTGATTTTTCATAAGTCATTAATTTTATTTTAATTTTATTTAATCTGGAGCGAAACAAGCTGCCATATTAATTTTTAGGGATATTAATATTCTATGGCACCCAAGACTACTTCAAATATGTATATACTGAGCGCACTAAAACCTACTGCTATTTTCGTTGGTGTGCTACTTACCCCTCCGCCCAAGCAATCCAAAACAGGGAAGCTAAATTGCCTCTTTTAAGAAATCGTCTCAATTTACTTGCTGAAGATACTGCATCAAGAATACTTCTGGGCATCACAAGGGGTATCGAAAAAGAAAGTTTGCGTGTCACTCCAGCAGGAACAATAGCCCAGACACCCCATTCATCGTTGCTGGGTTCTGCCCTCACTCATCCACAGATTACTACTGATTTTTCAGAAGCATTGCTTGAATTCATCACCCCTCCGTCAACCAATGCAAATGAAATATTACAAACATTAGAAGATATCCACCGTTTTACCTATCAACAGATAGGCAATGAGATACTCTGGACTAGCAGTATGCCTTGCCAACTAAGTGGTGAAAGTGATATTCCCGTTGGGAAATATGGGTCATCAAACATTGGGGCAATGAAGCATACTTATAGGCTGGGGCTAGGCCATCGATACGGGCGACTCATGCAGACTATAGCCGGCATCCATTACAACTTCTCGGTCCCCGATGAGTTGATGGAGCTGCTAAGAAAGAACGAAAAATCTACGTTATCCCCACAAGATTTTAAAACCGAAAATTATTTTTCCCTAATACGAAATTTTCGTCGTCATTTTTGGCTACTACTATATCTATTTGGCGCTTCCTCGGGAATTTGTCGCAGCTTTGTTAAAGGAAGAGATCATCAGCTGATCCAATTTGATGCCGATGAACACAGTCTGTATCTTCCCTATGCCACATCCATAAGGATGAGTGATTTGGGCTACCAGAGCAAAGCCCAAGATAAACTGACAGTCTGTTATAACAGCCTACAAAGCTATATTCGTACTCTTGGGGAGACATTGGCTGAGCCTTATCCAGGTTATGAGTCAATCGGATTGAAAGATAGTGCCGGAGACTACAAGCAACTAAATCTCAACATATTGCAAATTGAAAATGAATTCTATAGCCCAATACGCCCAAAACGAACTGCTCGCCCAGGACAATCACCCCTTCGGGCTTTACAGGCAGCAGGGGTAGAATATATAGAAGTTCGCTGCATTGATCTTAATCCCTTTTTGCCGCTTGGCATAGATCGTGCGCAAGTAGACTTTATGGACATTTTTCTATTGACCTGTTTGCTCTCCAAAAGCGCTCCAACAGACCAGCATGAATATCATCATATACTGGAAAACCAACGATTGATGGTTCACAACGGCAGGAGCCCAGACTTCAAACTTCACAGTCGTGAGGGCATGCGATCTTTTTCAGATTGGGGTCATTCTATTTTTAAAGAAATGTATCCGGTTGCTCAACTCCTTGATCAACAACACCAAACAACTCGCTACCAAGAAGTTCTAGGTAAGCTAGAAAAACTTATTGATGACCCATCTCTCACTCCTTCTGCAAAAATTCTCGAGACAATGAGGGAAACTGGGCAAACCTATTTTAAGGTAGCAATGGGGCATGCACTAAAGAGTCGGGAATACTTTTTACAGGAGAAGCTTGCACCAGAAACCACTAGAAAATATGAACTAATGGCCGCGGAATCTTTACGACGTCAGAAAAATATTGAAGCATCGGATACCCTATCTTTTGATCAATTTCTTGCAGCACATCACCAACAATACGACTTTAAAGTATAGGTTCTCTTAATTAAGCTTTAGTATTGTCGAAAAGTCTGCAGGGTTATCATCCATGTCTGTCGAAGGGTTGGTGCTGGTATTGGTAGGCTGTACGTCGCCAGTTTGATAAAGGTCAGAACTAGAGCGCTCGGTGAGATACAACTTAAAGCGCTTATCTAGATAGTACACAATAGCTCGCATATGTTGCTTGCCTATAAATTCATAGGCCGTCTTTTCTGGGCGATCACAAATATAAAAACTGCCCACAAAGTGATCGGTTGTCACGCCCTTAAAGCGACCATAAGTCTTCCATAAATTGAATATATTTAATTTAACGAGCTGGCTATCCACTTTTAGACACCAAGACAACTTACCTAGCTTCGGATCAAACCCCTTATAGCGAGCCCTTCCTTGCTGAAATTTTGGATCCTTAGTCCCCATTGGTCTCGTATTTTCGTTTGATGCGCCCTGCAAGCCTGTACCTAAACCTGTGCCTAAGTCTCCATAAGAAGTAGATGTCATAAAAAGAGAGATGAACAGTGCCAACAAGAATTTTCTATACATTTATTACACTCTTAATTTTCTATAATGAGTTATATAGTGTTGCATTCTACACAGTCTAAAGATCTAATTCACCATGGTTGACCTGATTGCATTAAAAAATATTAGTGTTCAACATTTTCCCCCAACCCGAGGCTAAAAGTTGATAACAAACAGGCAAATAAATTTTTTCGCTTTTATATTTTGCATGGGGCTCATAGCGACTGCGCTTTATATGCAGCATGTAATGGAATTACGCCCTTGTTACCTTTGTGTAACACAAAGAGTTTTTGTGGTTACTACAGGGATGCTTACCTTGCTAGCGTTACTTCACAATAGAGGTCTTAAGATCTACGGATCACTAACTATAGTAAGCGCACTAGGTGGTGGCTACTTTTCCGCCAAACAGTTGTGGCTTCAAAATCTTCCTGTTGACCAAATTCCTGCCTGTGGGCCACCTGCCGAATATTTATTTAATGCCTTTAACTTTACCGAGGCTTTAAGCATGTTGCTACAAGGTGATGGGAACTGTGCAACAATACAGTGGACATTTCTGCACTTAAGTATTCCTGGATGGACACTGGTTAGCTTTCTGCTGCTGGCTATACTGGGGCTACTACCAATCATTCGCAAACGTTAGAGATGCTACGAGGATTTATTGCTTTATTGATTTTTCAGGGGATTGGAGAATCCATTGTTTATTTTGGACATTTACCAATACCTGGTCCAGTGATTGGCATGATGCTACTTTTTTTAACGTTACAGGCTAGAAATCAAGGCACCCCAGCCTCCCTTGAAAGCATTGCTCACCTCATGATCCGCTATCTTTATTTGTTCCTGATTCCAGCCTGTGTTGGATGCTTTTTTTTGATCAAAAATAACTTGGAAGGGTGGATCATAATAATCGCTAGTGTTGCTATATCCACTTTTGCAACCATGATCATTGGAGCACTGATGATGAAATATATGCTGACAAGACATCAAAAAAAGTCTAGGGAAAATTCATAATAATGGAAACGGCAAGCTTAGCTATTATGTTTACGCTAACCCTTTTGGGTTTTTGGGCGGCTACCTGGGTCTTGAGTGCCAGTCAGTCAGAGTCTGTTATTCATCTGTTCCTGCATCCGTTAGTCGTAGGTCCTTTTCTAGTGACAATTTTTCTCATATTGTTACGCATTGATTATCAGCAATATCGCTTGGCTAATGAACCATTCTTCTTTTTGCTCGATACCGCAATTGTCGCTTTAGCCGTACCTTTGTATCAGCAATTTTACAACTTCCGAATAGCAGTCAAACCCTTACTGATCACTTTAATATTTAGTGCCTTTTTTGCAAGCATTAGCGCGGCAGGGTGCGCCTTAATGTTCGGTGTCGATATCAGCAGTATAGCGTCTCTAGCGCCAAAATCAGTAACTACCCCCATAGCGCTTCGTATTGCAGAAAAGATTGGTGGAGACTTGTCTATGACTGCTGGAATAGTGGTGCTAACCGGGATAATAGGCGCAATTTTTGGACCCGTGCTATTTAATCGGCTAGGCATCAAAGATGACCGCATTAAGGGGTTTATTCTAGGGATTTGTGCTCACGGCATAGGCGCCGCAAAGGCACTTGAAATTAGTCGAAAGTGTGGTGCATTTGCTATACTGGGTCTTAGTGCAACTGGAATACTGACTGCTTTAATCTTGCCTTACATTGTTCTCTTTGCAGTAAAGTAATAAAAAGGCCCTAACGGGCCTTTTTATTACTAAGGTATATGGTGACTACTTATTCTGATGTTAGGACTTTCTCCAGCTCTACCTCAAAAACAAGGGTTGCCATAGGTCCAATTGTAGGCAATTGCCCCTGCGGTCCATAAGCAAGCTCTGGGTGAAGATAAAGCTCCCATTTGGCACCTTCTTTCATTTTTTGTAATGCTTCTGTCCAGCCAGGAATAACGTCAGCAAGACTAAGTTCTACCGAACCACCGTGCTTAGACGAAGTATCGAATTCACGACCATCAATAAATGTACCCCTGTAATGTACAAGAACGCGACTTGTTGCTGCTGGTGATGCGCCTGCGCCCGGGATAATAATTTTATATTGTAAGCCCGTTTCTGTCGTGACGACGCCATTTTTCGTGCTATTTTCTGATAAAAATTTCTTACCTTCTTGAATATTTTTTTCTGCTGTAGCATTCATTTCTTCTTGATACTTAGCAGTTTTTTCCTGCTGTGCGGCATAGTAGTTCTCTACCACCTTTACTGCATCTTCCTTAGAAATTCGAGGACGTTGATTATTCAATGCATCAGCCATACCTAATGCAAAAGCTTTTTGATCAATCTTTGTATCTGAAGTAAAAAATTGAAGGCCTACATCGCCGCCTACGATGTAACTAAACTTTTCAATTTCGGTTTCCATGGTTGATTCTTCTGCACCCACAACCGAAAGCAATTCTTTTTCTGCAGCAAAACCTAATTCAGGTGATTCATTATCATTGCAAGCGACTAAGCCAAGGGCTGCTGCAAGGATCAAAAATAAGTGTGTGAATTTCATATGACTATCCTTTTTAAGCCTATCTGTAATTGGAATTATTTAACAAGTAGCGCATCATAACTCATAAGTCCTGAAAACTTAATCAGAGTCTTGAGGAAGACTTGCATGAAACAGCAATGGATGACCGATTAAGATTTCAGGAGCGTTCAGCATGGTCAAATAATTATTAAGATTAATCATTTGCCATTCTGTGTTGACCGCATCATTAATAATAAAATGCTGTTCTTTTGCCCAGTGATACAGAATCTCTTGGACCACTTTTTCGGCAGTTACTTCCAATTCTTTCAGCACTCTAACACTGTTTTTAATTAATGCTGACACAGCCACAAATCGTCTCACTCGGCGCAATGGTTGCACAGCACAATGATCCCATTGTTTAATTTTCTCCCCTGCCGCGGTTAAATCCTTATTTGTGATCTCAATACCACAAGAGCCAAGCCAACAGCACAGAAGCAGCATGTTAACATTGGCGTCGTATTTATCTTGGTATTGAAGACAGTGCTCTGCCACACCTGATCGAGCGTAATGCGATAGCGAATAAATCCAAAAAGAATTTTCTGTATTGCTGCCTAGTTTTTTCAAAGCTTGCGGAATCTCATGTCTTGATCATAGCCAACACGGCCTGCACTAGCTTTTCGACACCGACTGCCGCTTCACTGATATTGCTCGCCAGCATGTATGCTGGGGTTGTCACTAAAAGATTCTTATCGTCAATGCATATATCGTTGACGCTGCAGACTTCGTGGATAGCTCCAGTAGCTTCGATAGCCTCAGCGGTCGACTTATCATCACCAATAGTGAAACGAACTCCTTCCCCAAACAGCTTACCTGCCATTGCCGGCGCAATACACATCGCACCCACTGGCTTTTTGGCCTGGTGCGCTGCTTGAACAAAACGCTTTAGTTCTTCATTTAACAAAAAGGCAGAGCCCTTGACAGCAAAATCACATAGATTTTTAGCGGCGCCAAATCCACCAGGTATAATAACTGCATCAAAATCTACCATGTTGGCCTGGGCTAAATCTTTTATGTCTCCGCGAACCAGTCGAGCAGCCTCCGCTAATACGTTTCGACTCTCATCTTCGACTACATCACCAGTAAAATGGTTAATAACATGCATCTGTTGAATGTCTGGGGCAAAGCATTGCACTTGTGCTCCCGCTTTATCTAAGCACAAAAGAGTGATGACAGATTCATAGATTTCTGATCCATCAAATACACCGCATCCTGACAAAATCACGGCTATTTTTTTACTCAAAACTTATCTCCTGTTGTCTTAGCTATAATATCTTACAATATGCGAGCGTACATAAGATCCCAAACTCCATGACCCAGTCGTTCGCCTCGTGCCTCAAATTTAGTGACTGGACGAAAGTCTGGCCTCAATGAGTACTTTCTTGCACCAGCGGTATTCTGATAACCTGTAGCCGATTCCATCACCTCCAACATCGACTCAGCATACGGTTCCCAATCAGTCGCTAAATGGACCGTACCCCCTATTTCCAATTTTTCTCTAAGCATTTGAATAAAACTTGGCTGTATTAGTCGGCGTTTATTATGTTTCTTTTTATGCCATGGGTCAGGAAAATATATTTGCACACGGTGGATGCTAGCATCAGGGATGCAGTCTTCAATAACATCTATGGCGTCAGCCATATATACTCTGACATTTTGGAGGGACAGCTTGCCTGCATCACTAATTAAACGTCCAACGCCAGGAGCATGCACCTCGATACCCACGAAATCTTTATCTGGCTCAAGTTGAATCATGCTGAGCAACGATCCGCCCATACCAAACCCAATTTCTAGTACTTGAGGGGCATTGCGCCCAAATTCTGACTGAAAGTTTAGCAGCCCTTGATGCAAGCTTAAGCCATAATTTGGCCAATGATCATGAAAGCCTAGCTTTTGTCCATCGGTCATACGTCCAGAACGAACAACATAGCTTCGTATGGATTTTTTTTTGTACTCGGGCCTGACGTCTTCCACCTTTAATAACTCCGTACTATTTCAGGCTATAATGACCAAGAACACCATGACTAGGATTTTACTAAAGTCCTAGTCAGGGCAAAAGAAAGGACCAACCAGCCAACCAAAAACATACTACCGCCGATAGGCGTAATCATGCCAAAGGCCTTGATGCCAGTAATAACTAATAAGTAAAGGCTGCCTGAAAAAATGATGGAGCCCATGACAAACAACCAGCCTACAACGCTCCATAAAACAGTATAATGGCGATTTGCAGCAACAATGACTGACAGCAACGCCAGGACATGGAACATTTGGTACTGCACCCCGGTTTGCCAAAGATTCAACATCTCTGGTGCCGTAGTGCCCTGAAGCAGATGAGCGCCAAAGGCGCCCAAGGCGACAGCAAAAAAACCTAACATTGCTGTCATGCCTGTTAGCATCTTCATTTTTCATCCTATTCTATCGAGTTGATAATTTATCATTTCATGCAGAAAAACAAATAAAAAAGCCGCATAAAACGCGGCTTTTGGAAACTTAAGCCCGCTAAGAGTTTACGCCTCCATGCTCATCCGGACTTTTTTCATTGCATTTTTTTCTAGCTGCCTCACACGTTCTGCAGAAATCTTATATCTAGCCGCTAAATCATGAAGTGTAGCTTTATTATCTGTTAGCCAGCGACTCTGAATAATGTCACGGCTACGCTCATCCAGCTCGGCCAATGCTTTCGTCATGCGATTGTGGCTATCGTTACCAGTTTCTGCTATCTCAGCCAATAATGCTGGATCAGCCGTCTTGTCCTCTAAATACAATGCTGGCGCTTGGTAAGGGCTCTCATCGTCATCTGATGAATAGTCAAAGCATTCATCATGACTTGCAAGACGCTTTTCCATCTCCATAACTTGGGAAACTTCAACACCCAAATCGTCTGCAATTGCTTTAGCCTCATCATTGCTTAACCATGCCAAACTTTTCTTGGCGCCACGCAGGTTAAAGAACAATTTTCTCTGAGCTTTAGTAGTAGCAACTTTAACTATACGCCAGTTTCTTAACACATATTCATGTATTTCAGCTCTAACCCAGTGCACGGCAAAAGACACTAAGCGAACACCTTTTTCAGGATTGAAACGCTTAACGGCTTTCATTAATCCAACATTACCTTCTTGAATTAGATCGCCCAAAGGCAATCCATAACCGTTATAAGAGCGTGCAATATAAACAACAAAACGAAGATGAGATAAAACTAAGCGCCGTGCGGCGTCTAAATCCTCATGGTAATAAAGATCTTCGGCGAGAGCACGCTCTTCCTCGGCGGAGAGAATGGCAATTGCATTAGCGCCCTGTATGTAAGCGGCAATATTTGCTCCAGGGGTCATCCAATCCAAAGGTTGTAAATTTTGACTCATATAAACCTCATATAAACCCCGAAAACTCGGGACAGATATTTTAACAGCTTAAAATTAGATTACCATACCAATATAAAATATCATAACTCGCTGTTTTGAATCAATAAAAATTATTTTGGTTCGATAGAGGCCAGCTGTCTTACAATCGCCAACCAAGCCCCCAAAAACCCCAAACCAGCACCAATAAGTAAAAGCCACATTAAACCAGAAGATCCCAAGCCTTCTAATTGGAATACACTCTGATAAAGATCAGCTAAGTGTGCCACAGGCGCAGACATCCAGTGTACAAACACAGTAACTAAAATCCATGCCAGAGCCCCACCTATAAAGCCATACCAAGCACCAGTATACAAAAATGGTCGCCGAACATAGCTGTCGGTTCCACCTACAAGCTTCACAACAATCACTTCATTGCGACGATTTTCAAGAGCAAGCCTAACAGTGTTTCCAATAATCAACAAAACACTAAAAGCTAGAATCACCCCAAGCATCAAGGCCAACTTCTCGCAAACCTCCAGCATTGCTTGCAACCTTTGCAGCCATTGCATGTCGACCTGAACACTATCAACAAGAGTCTCTTCCTGTAATTTTCTTACTAGGGTTCCGATAGCCTCAGAATCATGCTTGATGTCTTCCTTCGGTTGAATAAGAAGGACTGCTGGCAATGGGTTTTCATCCAGCATTTCTAAAACGCTTCCAAAATTTGACTCTAAACGAAATTCGTCAAGTCCTTGCTGGCTGGAAATATATTTCACAGCAGTTATATCGATATCTGACAATAAACTTTTCTTTAGTTTCTCGGCTTTCAGTTGAGAGGCTGTCATCTTTAAAAATACAGTGATTTGAGTTGTGGACTCCGCATGGCTGCCTAGTTCTTTAAGGTTAATAACACCGACATATAAAGTTAAAGGTAAACCCAAAGCTATTGCTACAACAAGGGACGTCATTAGCGTCTGGAGTGGTTCGGCGCACAATCGACGAATTGTGCTGGCGAACGACTGATAATGGCTCCGGAAATAACCTTTAAATTGATCTGAAAATCTCTGTTTTCGTTCTTTAGAAATCAATAAACCTGGGCGGTTTTTAGCTTCGGGCTTGCGACGGTAATTACGCTTCATTGAGACTTTCCGTCCTCTAATAGCTGTCCGTGATCCAGCTTCAATAAACGCAATCCCATAGAGGAAATTAGATCTACATCATGTGTAGCAATCAATACTGTGACGCCAACCTCACAAAAATTATGGAATAAGCGCATAATTTCCCTAGACAACCTTGGGTCAAGATTGCCAGTAGGCTCGTCAGCTAGCAAGATTCGTGGTTTATGCACAACAGCTCGAGCAATGCCTAGACGTTGTTGCTCCCCCCCAGATAAAATCATTGGATTCATTTTTTCTTTATCTAATAATCCAACTTTATCGAGAGCAGCTCTAACCCTTCGCCCAACTTCACGATGCTGTAATCCCGAGACTAAAAGAGGCAACGCAACATTATCAAACACACTACGATCAAAGAGCAGTTGATGATTTTGAAAAACAACCCCTATATTTCGCCGATAATATGGCATTTGGCTGTGATATATACGATTTAAATTTTGGCCATCGACAAGCAAGTCCCCGCTAGTCGGCCTCTCCATAAGCATAATAAGCTTCAAAAGAGTGCTTTTGCCTGCTCCAGAGTGGCCCGTCAAAAAAACCATCTCACCAAGATCTAGATCAAAACTCAAATTGCTTAAAGCTTCATATCCAGATGGATAAATTTTGCTTACTTTATTGAACTGAATCATATCTATCAGGCATTCTTATTGTCACTACTAAGTACCGCTTCCACATAATTGCGCGCATCAAAAGGCTGCAAATCTTCAAGATTTTCTCCCAGCCCCACAAAACGCACAGGAACACCAAAACGCTTATATAAAGAAAAGATCATTCCACCTTTAGCGGTACCGTCAAGTTTAGTTAACACTAAACCAGTCACAGCAACCGCATCGCTAAATTCTTGCATTTGATTCATAGCATTCTGTCCCGTACCAGCATCAATAACTAGCAGCACTTCATGGGGGGCAGAGTCATCGAGCTTGGCGATAACGCGTCTAATTTTTTTCAGCTCCTCCATTAGATAATTTTTTGTATGAAGTCGTCCTGCTGTATCGGCAATCAATATATCGACACTATTAGATTTAGCTGACCCTATAGCATCAAAAATGACAGAGGCGCTGTCTGCACCCTCTCCTTGGGCAATCACAGGTATGTCATTTCTGTTTCCCCAATCTTGCAGCTGCTCAACAGCAGCTGCCCTAAAGGTATCTCCAGCAGCAAGCATAACTATCTTATCCTGCTTGCCATAATATTTGGCAATTTTTCCAATAGTGGTTGTTTTGCCAACGCCATTAACGCCAACCACAAGTATGACAAACGGAGATTTCTGAGAACATATCTCTAACGACTTTTGACAACCAACGATTTTATTAATCAAAATATCCTGTAATGCCACCAACAACCCATGTCCGTCGATCAGCTTTTTACGTTTTAGCTGACTGGTTAATTCTTGCATTATTTCGACTGTTGTTTCTACGCCTACATCCGCCAATAACAAGCGCGTCTCCAAATCTTCCAAGAACTCAGCATCAATCTCCCGCCCAATAAGAAAGAGGTCACTAAAACTACGTCCTGTTTTCGATAGCGCACGACGAAATCGTTCCTGTATTCCAACACCTATATTAATTTTTTCAGGGTCATCGGAGGCTTGATCTAAAGATTTATTGTTATTTGGCTCATGAGTATTTGTTGTTTTTTCATTAGCTTGTAGCTCTCGTTCTATGCTAGATTCTACATTTTTCTGACGGCGCAAACGCTGGAAAAATGTCTGCTTTTTGGCAGACTTTAATACGCTATTTTTTTCTTTTGCAGAAATATTTGTTGTATCTGTTGAAGACATTATTCTAACTCTATGAAAACTGATTAATGCATGCTATCACTTTAGAACGAGAAAAACGCTTTGAAACATTCAGGTAATCAGAAATTTTTGTCAAAAAAATCTAACAATAAGGTTCGAATTATCGGAGGAAAACTGCGTGGCCAAAATCTAAATTTTGCTGATATTGAAGGGCTAAGGCCAACCGGAAGCCGTATAAAGGAAACTCTTTTTAACTGGCTCACTCCTTCTATTATTGTAGGCTCGAACTGTCTAGATCTGTTTGCTGGGTCAGGTTCTCTAGGAGTTGAATCTGTATCTCGAGGAGCTTTTAGTGTAACAATGATTGAAAAAAATCATTCTGCATTTACGGCTCTAAAAAGCAGTTGCTCCTGCTTGGATATGGAAAACGTAACCATCATTCAAGCCGATGCACTAAAATGGTTAACTGAAAAAAATGATTCAAGGCCTTTTGATGTGGTATTTCTGGACCCCCCTTTTGACTCTAATCTGTTAACAGCCTGCTGTAGCTTGCTAGAAGAAAATGGTCTTCTAGCAAAAAAATCATACATTTATGTCGAAACAGATCAAAACCGTTTAGCCCCAATCATTCCGACTGACTGGAAGCTGCTTAAAGAAAAAATATCAGGGCAAGTGGCCTATAAGTTATACTGCCGAGATTAAGGCTATAGGCTAAAGCATATTGCTTATATAAATAATTCCAACTTTCGAGCAAAAAATGTGAAAACAATCGTCTACCCGGGAACATTTGATCCAATCACCAATGGCCATGCTGATCTCGTAGAGCGTGCTAGCAGGCTTTTTGATCATGTAATCGTTGCTATCGCGAGCAGCAAAAGAAAGGCGCCATTATTTGATATGGACGAACGCATTGATCTAGCTCGCAAGGCCCTATCGCATTTTAATAATGTAGAGGTTATTGGGTTCGACTATCTCCTGGTTAATTTTGTAAAAGATCAAAATGCAGATGCAATTCTTCGGGGTCTCCGTGCGGTATCAGACTTTGAATATGAGTTCCAGCTAGCTAATATGAACCGTGCACTGTCTCCTGAAATAGAAAGTATTTTCCTTACGCCTTCAGAAAAATTATCCTACATCTCATCTTCTTTAGTCAAAGAAATCGGCTTACTTGGTGGAGACATTAATGCTTTTGTTCCGCCATGTGTGCGGGATGCTTTAGCAGTAAAGTTTAATATTGCCTAATAGTACCCTTAAAGATAAATTATTTTTGGCAGCAAGAACAATACACCGAGGAACGCTGACCTAACCTTATTTCTTTTAGTATCGATTTACAGAGAACGCAAGCCTTTCCTCCTCGACCATAAACAAAAAGCTCTTGCTTAAAATAACCCGACTTACCCTCATTGCCTGAAAAATCTTTTAAGGTTGTTCCTCCCTGATCGATCGCTTTTAACAAGACCTCTCTGACGTTTTCAACTAAAATTTTATATCTATCAAGCGTAATTCGGCCAGCTGGTTTTTTTGGCCTGATCCCGCTAAGAAATAATGTCTCATTAGCATAAATATTACCCACCCCCACAACAATCTTATTATCCATTAAAAACTGTTTTATCGAAGTGGTCTTGCCGCGAGACAAACAATACAAACGTTCCGCATCAAATTTTGGTTCAAATGGCTCGGGACCCAAATGCTTAAGTAGCCTATGCTGTTCGGGGTCTCCTTCTATCCATAAGATAGAACCAAATCTTCTAGGGTCTGTGTAACGAAGTATAGTTCCATCATTAAAAACGATATCTACATGATCATGTCTTTCGGGAGGACTTTTCTCTAGCAAAACTTTGAGATTGCCAGACATGCCTAAATGCACCATCAGATGTCCGTTCAAAAACTCAAACAACATATATTTTGCACGCTGTCGTGCAGATTTTAGTAACTGCCCATTCAGCAATTCAAACAAGTTACCTGGAACTGGCCAACGAAGATTGGGGTTTCGAATGATAATACCAGCTACTTGTTTTCCTTCGATATGAGGCAACACTCCTTTTAAAGTAACAACAACCTCTGGCAATTCGGGCATATCGACTCCTTGCGAAGGTAAACTGAAAATTAATTCATTATGCTGTCATAAGCTTCATTATCAAAAATAATAAAAAAACCCCGATCTCTCAGGGTTTTTTTATTTTACAGCCTACAACAAAGCTTACTTAATTTTTGCTTCTTTGTAAGGAACATGCTTTCGAACCACTGGATCGTATTTACTAAACTCTAGCTTATCAGGCTTAGTGCGTTTGTTTTTATCCGTAGTGTAATAGTGTCCAGTGCCAGCACTGGAAACTAATTTAATTTTATCACGACCCGATTTAGCCATTATTCTTCCCCTTAAACCTTCTCGCCACGCTGGCGAATATCTGCAAGTACCTGCTGAATTCCCAACTTATCAATAACACGTATTCCCTTTGCAGAAAGACGCAGCTTCACAAAGCGCTTTTCTTCTTCAACCCAAAAACGATGAGAATGTAGATTCGGCTCAAATCGACGACGAGTCCTATTTTTTGCGTGTGAAACATTATTTCCCGACATCGGCCGCTTGCCGGTGACCTGACATACCTTAGACATTGTATCGCCTCTAATGATTATGCCGCCAGCTCAGCGGCCACTCAATCAAATTTGTTAGTAAATTTTTATTAAAAAATCTTCTGAAGGTGAGAACGCTTTCCAGCTGAGTTGTACGCCCACATAAAGAGCCGCATTTTATACCAGAAGCCGCCGCCCGAAGCAACAAAAATTCCATAGATTAACCTGAATGTAAGATTTCATGTCTGTTTTGTGATGGTATAGCAAGTACTGACTACGCAAATGACTTTCTCGATGGTATCTTATACACCTAAGATAAAAATTTCAGGTAAATTATTGATGTATTCCTTAGCCAACAAGCGTGTTTTGCTAGGCGTCTCTGGCGGCATAGCTGCATACAAAAGTGCCGAGGTTGTTCGGCGTCTGCAAGATTTGGGTGCCACAGTTAGAGTCGTAATGACTGCAGCAGCCACAGATTTTATTACCCCACTTACTTTGCAAGCGCTATCTGGAAATCCTGTCCATACAAAACTACTAGATACTAAAGCAGAAGCTGCTATGGGTCATATTGAATTAGCAAAATGGGCTGACGTAATACTAATTGCCCCTATATCAGCCAACTTCATGGCTAAACTTGCTAGCGGGGAAGCCAGCGATCTTCTTTCTACATTATGCCTGGCTAGTCGCTCCTTGCTGGCTGTTGCTCCAGCCATGAACCAAGGTATGTGGAAAAACCCAAGCACTCAAAAAAATATTGGGTATTTGCGAAGTCGCGGAATTCATATTTTTGGCCCAGCAGAAGGCTCTCAAGCATGCGGGGATACAGGCCCAGGACGAATGATAGAACCGAAAGATATCGCAGAGCTTACCGCTGATTTGTTTGAAACAGGCTCCCTAGCAGGGATTAAGGTAGTCATTACCGCAGGCCCTACGCGTGAAGCTATAGATCCCGTTCGCTATATTAGCAACAACAGCTCTGGGAAAATGGGCTATGCTTTAGCTGAAGCAGCTAGTGAGGCGGGCGCAGAAACTATATTAATAAGCGGTCCCGTAAATTTAAAGCCGCCTAGTCGAGCAAAGACCGTCTATGTCACAAGTGCTAGAGAAATGCATATTGCTGCACTCGAGGAGGCCGTTGATTGCCAGCTGTTTATTGCCTGTGCTGCGGTAGCAGATTATCGCCCAGTGAATCAATCAGAACAAAAAATTAAAAAATCTAAGGATGAGATAACTATTAATCTGATCAAGAATCCAGACATTGTGGCTGATATTGCTGCCCTTACTAATCGTCCCTTTACTGTAGGATTTGCCGCTGAAACCCCACAGACAAAAGACTGTCTAGAAATTTATGCGCGTGAAAAATTAGAAAGAAAAAATCTTGACCTTGTTATTGCAAACGATGTTTCAGGTCGAACTATGGGCTTTGATAGTGATGACAATGCTGTTCTGGTAGTCGAGACAAGCAGTTCAGAAGCGATACCAAAAACAAGCAAAACTATTTTGTCGCGGCAGTTAATTGCAAAAATTGCACAGATGCTAAAAATTACCAATAAAACGTTATAATGGCTCCTCGCTATAAATGATAGTTTTAAATCTTCAGCCCTTGATCAGGATCCAGACATGTCACTAACCATCGCAGAAGCAAAAAACGTAGCAAAGGTTCTGTCAGAATCGTTGCCCTATATTCAGCAATTTACCGGTAAAACTATTGTTATTAAGTTCGGGGGGAATGCGATGGTAGACGAAAAACTAAAAGCTAGTTTTGCGCGAGATGTAGTGATGATGAAGCTAGTTGGAATGAATCCAGTCATAGTTCATGGTGGAGGACCTCAAATCGGAAACTTATTATCAGAACTAGGCATTGATTCACATTTTGTAAACGGCATGAGAGTTACAGATAGCAAAACAATGGATGTGGTTGAGATGGTTTTGGGTGGAGCTGTTAACAAAGAAATAGTTCAACTTATTAATCAAGCTCGCGGAAAAGCTGTGGGGATTACCGGCAAAGATGGTCAGCTGATCAGGGCTCGCAAGTTAAAAGTGTCTAAAAAACCTTCGGGGCAAAAGACACCTGAGCTGCAAGAACCAGAAATTATTGACATAGGGCAAGTAGGCGAGGTGGTATCAATTAATACCGATGTTATCGACATGCTAACTGCCAGTAATTTTATCCCTGTTATTGCACCTATTGGTGTAGATAACGAAGGAAACTCGTATAACATTAATGCTGACTTAGTTGCTGGCAAAATTGCTGAGGTTCTTCAAGCAGAAAAATTAATGCTCCTAACTAACGTCGCCGGCCTGCAAGATAAAGATGGTGTGGTGCTAACCGGCCTATCCATAAAACAGGTGGATGCATTGATTGCTGACGGCACTATTTACGGAGGCATGCTTCCCAAGATCCAGTGCGCACTGAATGCAGTGAAAGGTGGCACAAAAAGTGCCCATATCATTGATGGTCGAGTGAATCATGCATCTTTATTGGAGGTTTTCACCGATCAGGGTGTTGGTACAAAAATTACAGACCAAAGAAGCAGAGACTGAGGTCCCTATGGCCGCTGAAAAAAATTCAAGAAAACAACAAATTCTGCAATCCTTGGCTCTAATGCTGGAGGAAACACCAGGCGGAAAAATAACTACTGCCAAATTAGCATCAAAGGTTGGTGTCTCAGAAGCGGCTCTTTATCGTCATTTTGCTAGTAAAACTAAAATGTACGAGAGCTTAATTGACTTTATTGAGGACACTTTGTTTAGTCGAATACGCATAATTCTGACAGAAGAGTCCGATGCCGCGGATCGTTGTTACAGAATTCTTACACTAATGCTGACCTTTTCTGAACGTAATCCAGGAATCACCAGGCTGTTAACTGGCGATGTCTTGACTGGCGAAACAGATAAGCTTCATGTGCGCATAAAACAACTCTTTGATCGACTAGAGATTCAATTAAAACAAATTTTGCGAGAAGCAGAGATTGCTGAAAATGTTCGCACAACCTGCACTATAGGAGCATCAGTCAATATGATTTTAGCTCTAGCAGAAGGGCGCATGAGTCAGTTTGTGCGCAGTGGATTCAGTCGTTTGCCTACCGAGAACTGGCAAGAACAATGGTCAATCGCTATGGTTGGTTTTTTCCGAGATCCGACATAGCTACAAGCTTAATGCAAAGAAGATTTTAGAGTTCTGATGTACCATGCCAAGATATTTGATTAAAGTTTGAAGATTCGCAGCCAAAATAAAGCAAAGCCATCAGAAGCAGAAGCCCTGCGCTAAATATTAGCTCTTAAGCTCCGCATTAAACCAGTTTTTATGGAGAAACTTAAACACCAATGCCAGATATTATTCCAGAAAATTCTATAGGGATTATAGTCCCAGAAACAATAAATTTTGATGAGCCTTTAGAGTTAGCATGCGGGCGGGCGCTAGTCAGTTATCAGCTTGTCATAGAAACCTATGGGGAGCTTAATAGCGACAAGAGTAACGCTATTTTGATATGCCATGCCCTTAGTGGGTACCACCATGCTGCTGGCTATCATTCTGAAGATGACCAAAAACCAGGCTGGTGGAATAACCATATTGGCCCAGGAAAACCAATTGATACAAATCAATTCTTTGTGGTATGTCCAAACAATCTAGGAGGATGCCATGGCAGTACAGGTCCAAGCTCGATCAATCCAGAAACAAATGAAGCCTGGGGTGTCAATTTTCCTCCGCTAAGGGCTCGGGATTGGGTCAATAGTCAAGCAAGGCTTGCAGATAAACTAGGCATTAATCAATGGGCTGCTGTTATCGGCGGAAGCTTGGGAGGCATGCAAGCTATGCGTTGGGCTCTTGAGTTTCCAGATCGTGTCAGACATGTAGTAGTCATTGCCGCAGCAATGAAACTCAGTGCGCAAAATATTGCCTTCAATGAAATGGCTAGAAATGCTATCAAGTCAGACCCTGATTTTAAAAATGGAAGTTTTATCAAAGAAAACACCCAACCACGAAACGGGCTAGCATTAGCAAGAATGATTGGTCACATCACCTATCTTTCTGATGAAGAAATGGGAAATAAATTTGGCCGCACACTCAGTGCCGGCTCCTTTCAACAGGGACAATATACGCCTGTTGAATTTCAAGTAGAAAGTTACTTGCGCCACAAAGGTGATACTTTTTCTGAGAATTTTGACGCTAATACTTATATTTTGATGACAAAAGTCTTAGACTATTTTGATTTGGCTCGCGAGTATGACAATGATCCCGTCAAAGCGTTTAGTCACGCTAAATGCGATTTTTTAATAGTGTCTTTTTTGTCCGATTGGCGGTTTTCCTCAGAGCGTTCAGAGGAAATTGTTAGTGCGCTAATAGACGCAAAAAAGAACGTTTCATATGCTGCCATTACCTCCGATCTTGGACATGATGCGTTTTTGCTGCGAAATGAACGTTATGAAAAAATTCTTGCAGCCTATATGAGTCGCCTGCTCAAGGATCCAGAAAAACCCAAACACAGCGTCAATACGCCAGAGGCAGTGCTATGAGCCTACGCACCGATCTTGAATTTATTCAAACCTGGATTGCGCCGAACAGCAGGATTTTAGATCTAGCCTGCGGTGACGGAACATTGCTTCAAAGTCTAAAAGCATCCAGTCAAATTGAAGGCTATGGGCTAGAGATTGATCCAGAAAAAATTACTGAAGCAATATCAAACAATGTAAATGTAATCGAAGCTGATCTCGATTCAGGGTTATCACAATTTTCAGATAACAGTTTTGACACTGTGGTAATGACCGAAGCCCTTCAGGCTATGCGGAATCCAGATCTTGTCCTAGATGAAATGCTGAGGATCGGAGAAAATTGTATTGTAACTTTTCCAAATTTTGGAAATTGGCAAACAAGGATTTTTCTGGCGACTCAGGGGCAAATGCCTGTAACCAAAAAGCTAAGCTACCAGTGGTATAACACCCCAAATATTCACTTCTGCACTGTCTCAGACTTTGAAGCTCTCTGCGCTGATAAAGGTATCCATATAGATAACAAGAAGTTTACTGCTGACCGTTTTCCTGGTGCCTGGTTAAAAACTTTGTGGCCTAATTTATTTTCTGACACTGCTATTTATATGCTAAGCAAACATATCGGACCTAACAATGACTAATTTTAAACATTTATTGATTTTTTTTCTAATAGCGTTATCGACGTTTAGTGCCTCTGCGGAAGAAAAGCCCTATAAAGATATTGGGGAATATAGGGTTTTTTATAGCTCCTTCAACAGCAGCTTTATTCTTCCGGAAATCGCTAGTATTTACAGTATTGCGCGAGGCAAGGACAAAGGATTGGTAACCATTGCCATCACAAAATCTGACCAAATAGGAGGCAAGAAAGCCTTTGTTTCTGGAACTGCTACCAATATGCTCCAGCAGCAGCAAAAATTAAGCTTTATTGAAATTAAGGAAGGTGAGGCCACCTACTATTTGGCTCCATTTGAGTACTACAACGAAGATTTTTTGACATTTAAAATTGAAATTATGACGGAGCCTAATAAACCAAGCCTCTTAGTGTCATTTCAAAATAAATTTTACTATGAAAAATAGTGCCTGCTCCTTACATTTTTACAACCAAAGAATCCTGCAGCATGAAAGTAATACTCGCAACTAGCAACGAAGGTAAACTAAAGGAATTTAAAAGATTATTTTTAAATTTGGATTTTGACGTAGAGCCACAATCAAAATTTAATGTTCCTGATGCTGTCGAAGATGGTCTAAGTTTTATTGAAAATGCGTTAATCAAGGCTCGTCATGCATCGAAACTTACCGGTTTGCCTGCAATAGCAGACGATTCTGGTCTTGAAGTAGACTGCTTAAACGGGGCTCCTGGAATTTACTCCTCTCGTTTTTCTGGAAAAAATTCAACAGATGAGAAAAATATTTCGAAATTGTTATCGGCCTTGGTAAGTACACCCTTGTCTGAGCGTATTGCTCGATTCCAGTGCGTTATAGTTTACATGCGACACCCCGAAGACCCCACCCCAGTTATTGCCCAAGGGGCTTGGAAAGGGCTGGTTGCTCTAAACCCACAAGGAGATCATGGTTTTGGTTATGACCCTGTATTTTATCTTCCAGAGCTTAAATGTACCTCAGCCGAATTGGGGCAAGAAGAAAAAAATAAGATAAGCCATCGAGGCATAGCAATGACAAAATTGATACAACAATTATCCCCATAATTTAAAAAATCAACTGAATACATACTATTGTATAACGTACATAATTAAGCGTACTGAAAGGAGAAGCTGTGAAGAAAACTGCAACATTACTGGTTAGCTGTCCGGACAAAAAAGGTATCGTGTCCTCAATTTCTAGTTTTCTTTTAACTCATAATGCCAATATCTTACATGCCAACCAGCATCTAGATACAGAAAACAATCTGTTTCTGATGAGGCTGGAATGGGATGTGACCGATTTCCAGTTATGTGAAAAAGAATTTCAACAGCATTTTCAATCAATTGCCAGCCAATATGGCATGACATGGAAGTTACGATCAAGCCAAATTAAAACCAAGTTGGCCATTATGGTCTCTAAATACGACCATTGTTTGGCTGATCTATTGTATAAACATAAAAATGGAGAATTAAATTGTGAAATTTCTGTAGTGATTAGCAACCATAAAGACACTGAAGCATTGGTAGGTTTTTATGAGATCCCTTTTCATCATATTGAGCTCAATCAATCTAATAAACAAGAAGCTGAGCAGGAACAATTTACACTATTTAAAAAATTCGATGTTGATCTAATAATTTTAGCTAGGTATATGCAAATTCTATCGCCAAAATTTATAGAAAAATATCCACAACAAATTATTAATATTCATCATTCGTTTTTACCTGCATTTGTTGGAGCAAAGCCCTATCATCGAGCCTATGAACGCGGAGTCAAACTAATTGGAGCTACCAGCCATTATGTTACGCAAGAGCTCGATGGAGGCCCAATTATTGAGCAAGATATTGCTCGTGTTTCTCATCGCGACCAAGTGGATGACCTAGTTCGAAGGGGGAAAGATTTAGAGCGAATTGTTCTTTCTAGAGCCGTGAGATGGCATATTGAAAATAGAGTATTATTATATAAGAACAAAACAGTCATTTTTAATTAATTTAAGGTAATAGGGTCCAGAACATTGGACTAAAATCCATGCAGTTTGCCGAACTATCTCTTCCACCTCTTTCGCTTTATGTCCATATTCCATGGTGCATACGAAAATGTCCATACTGCGATTTTAACTCACATACTACCGACAAAAAAATCCCTGAAGAAGAATATCTGATAGCGCTAATCAAAGACCTTGACACAACATTAGACCACGTCCAAGGAAGGCAGCTTAGCTCAATTTTTTTTGGTGGAGGAACTCCCAGTTTATTTTCAGCCGACACTATTGGAAAAATTATTCAAGCAGCCAAGCTTCGTATTGGTTTTCATGCGGAGATAGAAATTACCTTAGAGGCCAATCCAGGGACATTTGAGCAAGAGAAATTTTCTGCCTATAGGAACCAAGGAGTTAATCGTTTGTCCATTGGAATACAAAGTTTTAATGATAACCAGCTAAAATCCCTTGGGCGCATTCATTCCTCTGAGCAAGCTATCGAGGCTGTTAAAAATGCAAGAATTGCTGGTTTTGACAACATAAATCTCGATCTAATGCATGGATTGTCAGGCCAGAATACAGCTGAGGCGCTTAATGATTTAATTTGTGCCATTAAGTTGGATCCCACTCATATTTCTTGGTACCAACTTACCATTGAGCCCAACACTGTGTTCTTCAACAAGCCTCCTATATTACCAACAGATATCATTCTTGAGTCTATCCAAAATAAAGGGGGGCAACTTTTATTAGATGCTGGTTACGAGCAATATGAAGTATCTGCCTATTGCAAGAACAATAGAAAATCTGTACATAATATGAACTACTGGGAGTTCGGTGACTACCTCGCAATTGGCGCTGGCGCACATGGAAAAATTTCTTTACCAAAAGAGAATAGGGTTATACGAATACAGAAAACTAGGTCGCCAGAAGATTATTTACGCAGAGAAGGGTCCTATGTATCTGCCTCCAAAGATATTGATATAAAAGAAATGTCTTTAGAGTTTATGATGAATGCACTGCGCCTTAGTCAAGGCGTTGATATCCGCACTTATGAAGACCGAACAGGGCTATCTGTCAATCAAATAGAACCTGTTTTAAGAAAACTAAAAGAACAAAAACTAATAAAAAATTCACGCGAAAAAATTTGTCCCACCAAAAAAGGTCATATGTTTTTAAATTCTACACTTGAGGCATTCTTTGAAAAATAAAACTTTAGTGCCCGACTAGGTTTCCACAAGGGTAAGCATAAAATCTGCATTTATTAAATATTGTTGTTCGATCTGCAGTACTGTTGCCATTAAAGAATTTTCAGCCAACCAGCCTTGAGAAAAACGCAAGGCTGTTCCTTATTTTTCTGCTAATGGCATAAAGGGCAGATCGCCTTCGGCTGGAAGTATGTGTTTAAATAACACAGCTAACTTAATTAATACCATTAGAGTCTTTTAGTCGAAGTGAGTGCATACTACTAAAATTCTTAAACTCCCCCATAGGGAATTTTTGTCTGTGGCCACGAACTAACAATCCTAAGAACTTCTGTTCAGATCTATTAAAGCCTTGCAAGTCAGAATGCTCGACCAAGTACTGGTCATGTTTATTATATTGAGTATGCACAACACTTAACCCTGTCTCATGCAAACGTGTGGCCCCGCCCAAAAAATCCCTATCAGATGAATTAAGGCCCCAGTCACCAAAACAGAAATCAAATAACAATATGACTATTTCTTTGACTTGTTCAGCATTTTATTGGCCAACTTCACTTCTCAGCATCATGGCTGATATTGAGCACCCTCTAATGTGCTAAACGGTCCAGCAAATCATAGCTAACCTCTCTTAAGGCTCCAGCAGAAGTGCTCATATGCTTTATATCAAGAGAGTCAGATATTCCATAAAGAATAGTGAAACCAGGCGCAATCAAGAAACGACATCCTTGCTGCGGCTAAAGTTAACTCCTACTTATTTTTTATCTAAAATCAACTCATGTTGCATAATTATTTTTTGCAATCTTGTTGTTTGTGCCAAACAACCATAAAAACAGGCAATTGATGTTTGTTTGCTACCCAAGGCGAGTGTTATCATTAATGTGTTATTACCTTTGTATGTATGTATCTTTTGAAATTTAATCTACACACACTATATGGAGATTGCTAAATATGGACGATATCGTTCACGTTACTGATACCAGCTTTGAAGATGACGTTTTAAACGCTGAGTTGCCTGTATTGTTAGACTTTTGGGCTGCCTGGTGCGGACCATGTAAAATGATTGCACCAATGCTAGACGAATTAGCTACTGAGTATGCTGGCCGAATCAAAATCTGCAAAATGGATGTAGATGATAATTCTATTACGCCAAGCAAATTTAATGTTCGCGGTATCCCAACATTACTAATGTTTAAAGATGGAAATGTAGAAGCAACAAAAGTAGGCGCACTATCGAGGGCTCAGTTAGTTGAATTCATCGAAGGCAACTTATAATTAATTGTGCGAACAACAAATTTTATCCTACGTTAATGTATTGCGATTTAATATTATCAAGCCTATACTTCTGACTTGCTGCAGTGCAAGAACCCCAAGATTGAGACAATCGCTATATTTCAACTAACCTTACTTTCGTCGGCAGAGCAGTTGCTTCTGACCAATATACTATTCAAATTTCAATAACCTTGTATCCCTTTATTTATGAATCTAACAGAACTTAAAACCAAACCCATTGATGAGCTCATAAGAATTGCTTCAGAAAATGGACTTGATAACCTAGCTCGCTCAAGAAAGCAGGATGTGATTTTTAGTATCCTCAAGCGCCATGCAAAAAGCGGCGAAGACATTTATGGCGAAGGTGTCCTAGAAATCCTACCTGATGGATTCGGCTTCTTAAGATCATCAGATGCTTCATACCTAGCAGGGCCGGACGATATTTACGTGTCGCCAAGCCAGATTCGTCGATTCAATCTAAGGACCGGTGACTCCATTGCTGGAAAGATCAGGCCTCCCAAAGAAGGCGAACGATATTTCGCCATGCTTAAACTAGATGAAATTAATTTTGATAAGCCTGAAGATGCACGGAACAAGATTTTATTTGAAAATCTCACCCCCTTGTTTCCGGATGAGCGTTTAGTCCTAGAATCAGGCAATGGGTCTACAGAAGATCTTACTGGTCGTATTATTGATCTGGTCTCACCGATTGGCAAGGGTCAACGAGGGCTTATTGTAGCGCCGCCTAAAGTAGGCAAAACCATAATGATGCAGCACACAGCACAGGCTATTATTCGTAATAATCCGGAATGCCATATCATTGTGTTGCTTATCGATGAAAGACCGGAAGAAGTTACAGAAATGCAGCGGACTGTTCGAGGAGAAGTGGTTGCTTCAACCTTTGATGAGCCACCTTCTCGACATGTCCAAGTAGCTGAGATGGTAATAGAAAAAGCAAAAAGATTAGTAGAGCATAAGAAAGATGTTGTAATTCTGCTTGATTCTATTACTCGTCTTGCTAGAGCGTATAATACCGTCCAGCCCTCTTCTGGAAAAGTTCTAACAGGTGGTGTTGATGCTCATGCCCTAGAGCGTCCAAAGCGATTTTTTGGCGCAGCAAGAAATATCGAACAAGGCGGGAGTTTGACAATCATAGCTACTGCGTTAGTCGAAACTGGGTCAAAGATGGATGAGGTGATCTACGAAGAGTTCAAGGGAACAGGCAACCTTGAGCTTCACCTTGACCGAAAAGTATCTGAAAAACGAGTCTATCCTGCAATAAATATTCGCAGATCTGGCACACGTCGTGAGGACCTGCTAATGGTTGAAGACGATCTACAAAAAGTTTGGATTCTTCGCAAATTATTGCATAGCATGGAAGATTCAGATGCTATTGAATTTCTGATCGACAAGCTAAAAGGCTCAGAAACCAACGATAAGTTTTTCCTTTCCATGAAACGAAAATAGGAATTTTTGGATCATTATTTTAGTTTGAAATTTTAGGGAGAGAGCCGAGAAATTATCCATCCCTTCTCGCCCAGTAAGTACTGGAACCGGTCGTGAAGGCGCAATTCACCTCCTTGCCAGAATTCAATTTCAGCAGGAACCACTCTATAGCCGCCCCAAAAATCAGGGCAGGGTACCTCCATGTTGGTATACTTTTTTTCTATGCAGCTATATTCGTCCTCGAGAGCTGCCCGAGAAAATAGTTTACTACTTTGCTTTGAGGCCCATGCTCCTAGCTGGCTAGCTCTAGGGCGCTTTCTGAAATAAATAAGTGACTCATTTTCAGATATTTTCTCTACCTTTCCGCCCACAATGACTTGACGGTCAAGAGAAAACCAAGGAAATAGAAGACTGACATTTGGGTTGCCCTCCATCTCAAGAGCCTTGCGGCTCCCAAAGTTTGTATAAAATATAAAACCTTGTTTATTGACACCTTTCAGCAGAACCGTGCGCTGCCATGATTTCCCAACAGGATCGACCGTTGCCAGTGACATTGCAGTAGGATCAGGTAGCTGTGAATTTAGCGCCTGATCCATCCAATAAGAAAATTGATCTATAGGACACCCTTTCAAAGATTCCTTGGTCAAAGAATCGTATTGATATTCTCGACGAGTACCTTCAATCGACATTTAGACTCTCCAGGGCGTACAGCTATCTTCACCCAACATGAACGACGGGTAGGTTATTCAGACCAAGCGTACGCTAAAAATCCCCTCTACATTAGAGATTTTTTTCAGCAACTCTTGTGTTGGCTCTGACTCAACATCTATAATATTATAAGCCACATCATTCCTACTTTTATTCACCATATCAATCACATTGAGGCTGCAGTCAGCCAGCAAAGAAAGCACGCTACCTAAAATTTTAGGTACATTTTTATTACAAAATGTAATTCTATATCCGCTATTTTTAGGCATTTTTGTTGCCGGGAAGTTAACTGAATTGCGAACATTTCCTTGTTCCAGATAATCCATCAGTTGATCTGCAGCCATGATGGCGCAATTTTCTTCAGCCTCTTCTGTACTAGCGCCAATATGAGGCATCAATATGACATCTTTGCGCCCTAGCAGCTCAGGTGTAGGAAAGTCTGTAACATATTTGCTCAAATTTTTATGGTCTAAGGCATGTCGCACGGCACTGGAGTCAACTACCTCTTCACGGGCAAAATTAAGCAAAACTGCTGACGCCTTCATAAAAGTTAACGTCTCAGCATTAATTAAATGCTTCGTCACATCTAGTGCTGGCACATGCAACGTAATGAAATCTGCTTTAGCCAGCAAACTCTGCAAATTATCCATTTTTTCTACTTTGTGGGATAAACGCCAAGCCGCTTCAACAGACATTGCAGGATCAAAGCCAACAACATTCATGCCTAACTCTAGAGCCATATTGGCCACCATGGAGCCAATGGCACCAAGTCCAACTACACCTAGAGTTTTGCCCATAACCTCAGAACCTGCAAATTGACTTTTTTGCTTCTCAAGCAATTTCGACATCTCGCCGGCATCCTTGATGTCCGTCAGGCCTTGTACGTAATTCATTCCTCCAAAAATATCTCTTGATGAGATAAATAATGCAGAAGCAATCAGTTCTTTTACCGCGTTGGCGTTAGCGCCAGGAGTATTAAACACAACGATCCCTTTCTCGGTAAATTTTTCAATTGGGATGTTATTTACGCCGGCGCCGGCCCGAGCTACAGCTTTAACGCTCATAGGTATCTCTTCATCATGAAGTTTCTGGCTTCTAAGCATAAAAGCGTCTGGATCAACAGCATCACTAGAAACATCATAATTTTCAGAATTAAAACGATCTAATCCTTTGGATGAAAGTTTGTTATAAGTGCGAACTCTATACATATCTTTTGCTCTATGTCGGTGATGATTAAGGGGTTATGCTGCAACCTGATAATACGCCCATTTAAGCCAAGGCATAAGTGTCTCAAGATCTGAAGACTCTATAGTAGCTCCACCCCAAATACGCAATCCAGCCGGTGCGTCACGGTAAGCGCCTATATCGTAAGCAACTCCTTCCTGCTCTAGTAATTTTACCACCTGTTTTACTTTGTCAGCCTCTAAATCAAGGGTCAAGCAAATACTAGTATTTGATAAAGTTTCAGGCTCTTCGGCTAAAAAATTAATCCAGTCATTATGTGCAACAAATTGCTTAATAACACTAAGATTTTTTTCTGACCTAGCAATAGATGCTCGAACACCCCCTATAGATTTAATCCAACTAAGGGCATCGAGGTAATCTGCCACACACAACATTGAAGGGGTGTTGATGGTTTCTCCTCTGAAAATACCATCAATTAGCTTGCCGCCCTTAGTAAGTCTAAAAATTTTAGGCATAGGCCAAGGAGGGGTGTAGCTCTCCAGCCTTTGGACAGCACGAGGACTCAGTATAAGCATGCCGTGAGCTCCCTCACCACCTAAAACTTTTTGCCAGCTGTAGGTAACAACATCAAGTTTTTCCCATGGGAGGCTCATAGCAAAAACAGCTGATGTTGCATCACAAATAGTTAGCCCAGTTCTATCGGATGCAATCCAGTCGGCCTGTGGAACCTTTACTCCAGAGGTGGTGCCATTCCAAGTGAAAACTATATCATGATCAGCATTAGCCTGAGAAAGATCAGGAAGTCGCCCATAATCAGCGCCAAAATTATTAACATTTTCAAGTTTTAATTGTTTAATTATATCTGTAACCCAGCCTTGACCAAACGACTCCCATGAGAAAACATCGACGTCTTTGGCGCCAAGTAAAGACCACATTGCCATTTCAAAGGCGCCAGTATCTGAAGCTGGGACAACGCCAACGAGATAACCTTCAGGAAGCCCTAAAATCTCTGCTGTCTCAAGACAGGCTCGACTCAGAGCAGACTTGCCCACTACGGCTCGGTGAGAGCGGCCGAGCGACGAAAGATCTAAATTATTTACATCATAGCCAGGTCTTTTACTGCAAGGGCCAGAAGAAAAGTTAGGATTGGCTGGTTTTTTTGTCGGTTTCATATTTTATTGCCTAAGAATACGAGAAGTTTAAATATTTTTACAATGATAACACTAGGGGCATTCAGCTATCATCTCAAACTAGGCTGCTGGCATGCTTAATTATTTAATTCAGACCGCTCTTTATCAATTAAAAAAGTAGCGACTTTTAACATTTCTCTGGGGCTTCCTGCAGTGCGGCCCGAAATACGATATTTTCCGTTAACCACAATTTCTGGGGTGCCTCTTAGGCGATATTGTGCTTGCTTCTTCTCTGCGAAATCTACAGCCATTTCTATAGTTCCTGAATTAAATATCTTGGAAAACTTCTCCGCAGTGACACCGTGGGCTAAAAAGAGGCTGGCTATTTCAGATTCATTTTGTAATTTTTCTTTTTCTAAATTCATGGCATCAAAAATAACATCATGCATCACATCAAAAATTTTCAAGGCCTGCGCTGTATAATAGGCTTTAGCATGCAGGCGCATCTCGGTCTGCCAAACCGCAGGAATGCCAACAAAATAAATATCTTCTAATTGAGCTTTTTGCCATGACTCTAGTATTGGTTTAAAACTATAACAGTGCCCGCACCCGTACCAAAATAAGTCTACCACTTCTATTTTTGAAGAGTCCCGAGTTAACACCGGCTCCGGTAAAATTTCATATTGAACACCAGCCTGATAAGGGTCTTCAGATGCTTGGCATAACAATGCAGCCGGGAATATCAAAGCAAGCAAGAAATTAGCTAGCACGCGAGCCATCAATTTGTACCTCTATGGTCAATCATTTTAATCCAGCAATAAAATTGGCAACTGCATCAATTTCAACATCACTCATATGCTCGGCTACACCACGCATAATTTTTGAGTCTCCATCATTAATTCTAGCATCTTTATTCTGAGGATCGTGGGCGCCAGTACGCCAAGCTCTTAATTGCTTAGCCGTATACTGGGCATGCTGTCCGCCCAGCAATGGGTATCCGGCAGGACTATTACCCTGTCCAGCAGGAGAGTGGCATCCTGTACAAGCAGCAACACCAGTTTCAATATTGCCTCCTCGGTATATAGCCTCGCCTTTATCAAGATTATCTTCTTTAGCTCCAGATATCTGAATATTTTGCGAAGCATAGTAAGCAGCTATATCAGCTAAGTCCTGATCTGAAAAGGAGTCTAATATTCCAGTCATCGAGGCTATGTTGCGTCGGCCTGACTTAACATCTTTTAATTGTTTAGTAAGGTACTTTTCACCTTGCCCGGCCAATTTTGGAAAAGAAGCCACTGCGCTGTTACCATCAGAGCCATGGCAACCAGAACACATGGCTGTTTTTGGTTTACCCAAATCTGCATCACCAGCCGCAAAGCTCAAGGAGCAAGCTATCATGCAACCAAAAACCACAGAAAAATTTAAAATCATTTTTTTCATTAGTTAATCCGCTCTCTGTATTCCGCTACAATGTATAATTAATGTTGTCTTCGTAAAAACTAAGGCATTATATACCAACTCTTCTTGGATCTTAATAGTGAAATCAAGATACCTGCAGGTCGCCTATGACTAACAACCTTTTATTCAATAAAGCTGAGTTTTTGCTTAGTGCGCCCTCTATCAAGCAGGCTCCAGACGATACAGGAAAAGAGGTCGCTTTTGCAGGACGATCAAACGCTGGAAAATCAAGCGCCATTAACACTCTAACAAACAACAAAAAATTAGCTCGCACCAGCAAAACTCCGGGTCGAACACAGCTACTCAATTTCTTTTCCTTAAGCGAAGACTGTCGTTTAGTGGATCTACCAGGCTATGGATTTGCTAAAGTTCCCAAAGCAATAAAACAAGCATGGGACCGTAATCTTGCTGTCTATCTCCAAGAAAGACAATCCCTTAAAGGCTTGGTGATGTTAATGGATATTCGCCACCCACTTCAGCCATACGACTGGCAGATGGTTCGATGGGCTTCAGCATCCAGCATGCCAATACATCTATTATTAACAAAATCAGACAAATTAAAAACAGGGCCCGCCAAAAGTACCCTACTAAAAGTAAAGCAAGAGCTCGCGAAAGAGAGCTTGGTAGATAATCTCTCTTTGCAGACTTTTTCGTCTCTCAAAAAAGAGGGTCTTAGTGAACTCAACGAGCGACTAGGGGTATGGCTAGCATAATTTTATGGCATAAAAAAACCCAATCATCGGCAGTGACTGGGTTACGCTGTGAGAAGAAGTCTTTCTTGGGGGAAAGCAGAAGTATCTATTGCGTACTTAATTAGATACCTTTAAGCGTTAAAGTTCCGCAAAAAATAAATTATTTTAAAAATATCATCATTTAAGTTTTATTAATGCGCCTCATCCCAGTTGTCTCCTTTGCCCAAATCAACCAATAGCGGAACACTTAGGTCTGCAACAGCTGACATACGATTTCTCAGCCCATCAGTTATCATATCAACTTCGGACTCCGGAACTTCTAAAACAAGCTCATCATGCACCTGCATAATCATTTTAGATCTTAATCCAGCAGCAGCCAACCAAAAATCTACATCTATCATCGCCAGTTTTATAATATCTGCAGCCGTACCTTGCATAGGGGCGTTTATTGCTGTCCGTTCTGCTGCCTGTCTTCTCATTCCATTACTCGAGTTAATTTCTGGCAAATACAGCCGACGGCCAAACAAGGTTTCCACGAAACCTTTTTCAGCAGCAGCTCTACGAGTGTTGTCCATATACTCCTTGACACTCGGGTAGCGAGAAAAATACTTATCTATATATTCTTGGGCCTGATGTCGACCAATATGCAGTTGTCGCCCCAAACCAAAAGCTGACATGCCATATATTAAGCCAAAATTTATAGCTTTTGCGCTTCGTCGTTGGTCTGTGGTCACTTTGTCCAAAGCTACGCCAAATACTTCAGCAGCTGTTGCTTGGTGGACATCTAGTCCTTGCAAAAATGCATCAGTTAAACCTTTATCTCCAGACAAATGAGCCATTATTCGAAGCTCTATTTGAGAGTAATCTGCAGCTAATATTTGAGAGCCTGCGGGTGCAATGAATGCCTGACGAATTCTTCTTCCTTCTGCTGTCCGTATGGGGATATTTTGCAAATTGGGGTCTGATGATGACAGCCTACCCGTCGCAGTGACAGCCTGATGATAAGAGGTATGAATACGTCCAGTAACAGGGCTGATCATTTTTGGTAGCTTGTCCGCATAAGTGGACTTTAGTTTAGATAAGGTTCGATGTTCTAATAATATTTTTGGCAATGGATAATCTAGCGCTAGTTCCGTCAGCACCTCTTCCTTTGTAGATGGGGCGCCCTTCGCAGTCTTCTTTAAAATCGGAATATTAAGTTTTTCAAACAGAACTTCGCCCAACTGCTTTGGGGATGCCAAATTAAATTTTTCTCCCGCTAGTTGATATGCCTCTTCCTCTATTTCTTCAAGCCTAATCCCCAGTTCTTGGCTCTGATCATTGAGCAACTTGGCATCCACCAATGCTCCATTTCTTTCCATACGAGAAAGTACTGGTATCAAAGGGACTTCGATTGCGTTAAACACATGCAATAGGCCTTCTTGCTTTTTCAACACGGGGAAAATAGCTTGATGTAGGCGCAAGGTAACATCTGCATCCTCTGCGGCATAAGGTGCCGCAGTTTCGATCGGCACCTGATTAAAGGTCAATTGACCTGCACCTTTGCCCACAATGTCTTCGAAGTGAATCGTCGTTTCTTCCAAATATTTTAAAGCCAGACTATCCATGTCATGGCGGCTTCCTATCGAGTTGATCGTATAAGACTCAAGCATGGTGTCGAACTTAATTCCCGACAAAGTAATCCCATAATTACCAAGAACATTCATGTCATATTTGAGATTTTGGCCCACCTTGAAGGCGGAGGGATTCTCTAAAAGAGGCTTAATTTTTTGTAAAACTTGCTCTCGGTTCAGCTGCTCCGGAGCACCCAAGTAATCATGGGCCAAAGGAATATAAGCAGCCTCATAAGGCGCCACAGAAAACGATAGGCCAACAATTTTGGCCTGCATATAATCTAAACTTGTTGTTTCCGTATCAAAAGAAAAATATTCTGCTAGCTTTATTTTTTCTAACCAGCTATCCAGCTGGTCTTCCGAATAAATAATCTGGTAATTTTTTTCTTTAGGCTCAATAAGGGCTGTCGGGGTACCAAGCTGTTCCTTATTAATTGCTAATTCGTTAGCCCATGTTTTGAGCTCTAGTTTCTTGAACCAAAAAAGAAGTTTATCGTTGTCTGGCTCAACATTGACCAAGTCATCCAGTGTTTGCTCTAACTGGACATTTATTTTTATAGTTGCCAGCTTATATGAGAGATCTGCTAATTCTTTATGCTCTAGCATCTTGTCTGGTATATTTTTTGCGCCGCGAAATTCTAGGTCCGCTATTTTTTTAACATCCTTATAAATATCAGCAAACCCGCCAATACCTTGTAATATCGCTAATGCTGTTTTTTCACCCACACCAGGGACCCCTGGTATGTTGTCTGACTTATCGCCCACAAGCGCTAGGTAATCAATAATTAATTCTGGAGGGATTCCAAACTTATCAACTACGCCCTGTCTATCCATGTGCGTGTTGGTCATAGTGTTGATCAGGCTGACGTATGGTCCGACTAGCTGGGCCATATCTTTGTCGCCGGTAGAAATCACCACATTGCGTTGTTGAGAAGCTGCCTCTACCGCCAGTGTACCTATAACATCATCTGCTTCAACACCATCAATAATTAGCATAGGCAGACCCATAGCTTCTATGATTTTATGAATGGGTTCAATTTGAAGGCGTAGATCGTCTGGCATAGACGGCCTGTGCGACTTATATTCTACATAGAGATCATCTCTGAAAGTTTTTCCTTTGGCATCAAAAATCACGACGATTGGACTATCCGGAAAATCTTTCATCATCCGACGCATCATTGCAATCACACCCTTGACTGCACCAGTAGGATGCCCCGAAGATGTTACTAACGGCGGTAACGCATGAAATGCTCGATAAAGATAAGAAGATCCGTCCACCAGAATTAGTGGTGCTTTATTTTTCATGCGCTGCTCGACTGTGTCTAAAAATTTTATTCTACTCTAAACATGTTAGAACTGTTGCAGAAAAATCGTTGAAAAATTCTATATAGCTACCTTGCCCTAAAGAAACGTTACGACCCATTGCGTCTAATCCTCTAGAGTTTAATTCGAATTTTTCAGCCAACTGATCTGCAATTTTATTATTTCTCTGAGGGTAGGTAAAAATACAAGCAGCATTAACACTTAATGTCTCGAGTCTGGCTCTGTGTCGCGCAGTAATCGAGACGCCCTCCATTAAATCGATTATTCCTAGCTGGCGAAGCCCGTAATGCTCTATAAAATGCCCATATCCGTCATGTTCAACTATAAAACCTCTTTCTTTAACTTGTCTAAATTTTTCTTTTAGCTCTCCATCCATAGTCTTAAGCAATACAGAGAATATCTCGACATTTTTTTTGAAAACAGCCTTATATTCAGGATATCGATGGCTCAAAATGCGCTTAAGCTCGTTTACTACCTGTAGGCTATTTTCTGGATTTAACCATAAATGAGGATCCAAATTATATAGGTTGCTATCTTGTCCATCTATCACTAAAGAATGATGGTTTTTATAGTTATGTGTATCTTCTTGGTGCCCTAAAATGTTCGTTTCAGGCCACTGGATGTTTTTGAATGTCGTTAGCTGAATGACGTTGGCTGATGGATAGTTTTCAATTGCCTTAGACAGATGGCTTTCAAGTCCTGGGCCGACCCAAACAAAGAAATCTGCACTTCTAATTGCTCTGATATCTGAAAACTTAAGCTTATAGTCGTGGGGGGAGACATTGCCTGAGAGCAGCACTTCTACAGGAATCTCATCGCCTACAACTGCTTTTATTAGCATGGCGACAGGTTTGATTGAAGTCATTATGGTGGGGCCTGCTGAAGCCGCCAAAGGAATATATATCAGGGTAAATAGAATAGTGCTAAAAAATTTAATCATCTTATTTTTTTACCAAAAAATTAATTTGTTATAATATACTATTATTTTTTATAAACTGAAACTAATCTTATAAAAATGATATAAGATAACATCTTCTTTATATAATATTTAGGAATTCAAGCGTGCTAACATATTCTCGTCTTGCCTATCAACATCATGATCATCAGCGGTGTGTTGAAACTGCGTTAGAAAAGGCCAGAGTGTTATGCGAGGAGAGCCATATCAAGCTGACTCCTATTCGAGAAGCTGTACTTAAAACCATCTGGACCAGCCACCAACCATTGGGGGCTTATGATGTTGTAGACAACTTAGCTTTGAGTGTTCATACGGGTAAGCGCATCAAGGCTCCCACAGTATATCGCGCTATTGAATTTCTTCTTAATCTGGGACTTATTCATCGAATTGCTTCACTAAATGCTTATATTGGTCGCTCATTTCCTGAAAAAGATCATAATGATTTTTTTCTTATCTGTCGGATATGCCGTGCCACTGCGGAATGCAGCACTGAACAGATAGGTGATATTGTTTTACATGCAGCGGAGCGGGTTGGCTTTCAGGTAGAGCTATCAATAATTGAAGTAACTGGGCTTTGTCCAAGGTGTCAGCAGGAGAAAAAATCATGATTCCTCCCCTCATCAAGCTGAATAGCATTAGCAAATATTTTAACGGCAACAAGGTTTTATCTTCAGTAGATCTAACTATCAACCAAGGACAAATTATTACTTTAATTGGCCCAAACGGGGCCGGCAAAACAACTCTGGTCAAGATTGTACTAGGTCTCATACATGCTGACGAGGGCGTAATTTCTCGTTCGCCTGACCTGCGCATAGGATATATGCCGCAAAAGCTCCATATTGATCCCACCATGCCAATCACTCTTGAGAGATTCTTAAATCTAACCGAAAAAAACAAGAAACTATGCGCTGATGTTTTAGATGAAGTGGGGGTCATTCAGCTCTTAAGCTGCCCCTTGTCATCCTTATCGGGCGGGGAGATGCAAAGAGCCCTCTTGGCACGGGCCATTCTTCACAAGCCAAATTTTTTAGTGCTCGATGAGCCTGTCCAGGGTGTTGATGTAGTGGGGCAAGAGGCTCTATACAAGCTCATTAGCGAACTACATGGCAGGCTGAATTGCGCGGTACTTATGGTTTCTCATGATCTCCATCTGGTGATGTCCTCAACCAATGAAGTGATCTGCTTAAATCAACATGTCTGTTGCCATGGCCACCCTGATCAGGTTAGCAGAAATCCAGCATTTATTGAGATTTTTGGAACCAAAACGACCGCATACACAACATACACTCATCACCATGATCACCAGCATAGCCTACACGGGGAAGTAAAAAAATCCAAGGTGTCAGAAAAATATGTGCCTGGGCGCAGCCATGATTGATGTTCTTCTTTATGCGTTTCTAGCCGGAATAGGGGTTGCTATTATTACTGGGCCGCTTGGAGCATTTATTGTCTGGCGACGCATGGCTTATTTTGGTGATACATTGGCCCATTCTTCATTACTAGGGGTCGCACTTGGTCTGCTGCTTGCGGTCAATCCTACTATATCTGTAATTGTCACCTGCCTAATATTTGCATTAGTACTGGTCGTCTTGCAGCAACAAAAAAATCTTGCTTCTGACACCTTGCTAGGAATTCTTTCTCATACCTCTTTAGCTGTTGGGTTAATCGCAATAGCACTAATGCCAGATATCAGAGTTGATCTTTTAAGCCTACTGTTTGGAGACTTATTAACAGTTAATGCAAGTGACGTGATTACCATATATGTGGTCAGCGCTATTGCAATGTTTTTACTGGTCAAGCTGTGGAATCCGTTATTGGCTATCACTATTGATGAAGAGCTAGCGCAAGTTGAAGGAATACGCTTCAAGACAGTACGAATAGCCTTCATGCTTATCATTGCTTTAGAGATTGCAGTCGCCATGAAGGTAGTAGGAGTGCTGTTAATTACTGCCTTGCTCATTATACCTGCAGCTACAGCAAGAATTTTTTCTAAGACACCCGAACAAATGGCTTTTTTGGCCAGCCTAGTGGGTTGCTTAGCAGTGATTTTAGGCTTAGCCAGCTCATGGTACATAGACACGCCTGCAGGGCCATCTATAGTCCTTAGCGCAGGCCTTCTATTTTTAATCTCTCTCTTTAAGAAAAACAAATAGGCCTTTCGCTACTAGTCCAGCGTTGCCATTATCGACTTCAAGGAAACTTGCATTTTATCTACATTAAATGGTGGTCTGAAAAATCCATGGTAATCGCCGTAGGGATTGATGATCACAAAATTACCGCTATGGTCGATCGTATAGTCGTCTTCCTTCAAAGAAACTCTAGAGTAAGGAATGTTTAGCTGCACGCCCAGACTCATCAATACGTGCTTGTTCCCTGTTACTCCTATAAATTCTTTATTGAAATAGGGCACATATTGAAAAAGTTTTTCTGTAGTATCTCTTTCTGGATCTAAAGAAATCATAACGACTTGCAATTTGCCTTTATCTTCAAATGACAAGGATTCATAAAGTTTTGCTGCAGTAGCCATTGTGGTGGGGCAAATGTCCGGACAATGAGTGAAGCCAAAAAAAAGCAAGCTCCACTTGCCCTTCAACTGAGCTGAGGTAAATAACTCTCCATGATGGTCCGTTAATTCAAACTCACTAAATTTCCGCGGAGTATCAAGCAACACTGCCCCATAACTCATTAACTCTTGCGGGCTTAAAATACGCGGCTGATTGATTTTATTAAGGAATCCAAGCATCACTAATGCAATAAATACGGATATCCCCAACAAAGTAAATCGAATACCGCGGCTATTTTTTTGCCCAACCATAACAATTGCATCCTTATCTTTATAGCTCAACACTAAGACTTAAAAATACAAGCCTCTTCTCGAAATCAAAGTAAATTTTAAATAAAATAATGATCTATCAGCATAATAATAAATAGCGCCATTAGATAAACTATAGAGTATCTGAACGTATCCATACCTGCGTCAGGTTTTTTACCAATCATCATTGTGATCGCCCAATACAAAAATCCAGCACCCAAAGCTAGCGCCCCTAAAAGATAAAGCCAGCCACTCATCCCTGTTGCGAAAGGGAGCAAGGTAACAAGGAGCATGATAACGGTGTACAGCAAGATACTTTGTTTTGTATATTTTTCGCCATGGGTTACCGGCAACATAGGAATCTCTGCCTTAGCATATTCGTCTTTACGATGCACAGCAAGGGCCCAAAAATGCGGTGGAGTCCAAGCAAAAATAATCAACACCAAGAGCAAGGCATGGCCATGCACTTCTCCTGTTACGGCGGTCCAACCTAGTAGCGGCGGCACCGCTCCGGCTAAGCCGCCTATGACAATATTTTGAGGAGTGGCGCGCTTAAGATAAGAGGTGTAAACCACTGCATAACCAAACAACGAGGCTAGTGTAAGCCATGCTGTGAGCGCATTAATAAAAATTAATAAAATAGCCATGCCTGCCGAGCCCAAAATTGCAGAGAAAAACAGTGCTTGGCGGGGCTGCACTCTTCCTTTGGCAACAGGGCGGTTCAATGTTCTAGCCATTTTAAGATCAATTTTTCGATCTACTACATGATTGATAACGGCGGCGGACCCAGCACAAAGAGCAATACCAATATTACCCAAGATCAGCGCATTAAAAGGAACCATGCCGGGTACAGAAAGAAACATCCCTATGACTGATGTTAGGATCATTAGCGCAACAACCCTTGGTTTTGTCAGCTCCAGATAATCATCTAGGCTGGCTTTTTCTACCTCCGACATTGCTGTTTTCATTATCCCAAACCTCAATTAGTGTTATTTTTGCTTAGCGTGCGCCACTCTGCTTGCAAGACTTATCAGTATCAATAATATCAGCATACTTCCCAAATGATGCATTATTGTTGAAACAGCTGAGTCACGAACATACCCAGCGCCAATAACAAAAATTACCTGCCCAAACAAAACGGCGGCTAGAACATAGCCCATACGCTGCACGCGATAATCAAGTACTGCTAATAAGAAAGCCGACAAGCTCAATAAATAAACTGTTGTAATCAAAGCTCCCAGTCTGTGGACAACATTTACTGCCACACGAGCCTTGCTTTCTAAGGCCTCGATCCCAAGAGGTTGGACTAAATTAAAACCCTCTTGTAGGTTCATTTCTGGCCACCATGCATTTTGACAAGATGGAAAATCTGGGCATGCAAAGGCAGCAAACTTTACGCTTGTCCAGCCACCCAAGGCAATCTCTATTACAACTATTATAATGGCTAAAGTTATCCATGGTTTAATTTGATCTAATCTAGAGATAATTTCTTTTGACGCTAGCCAATACGTGCCATCAAGCCTTAAGGCTAGCAACCAAAGCAACGCGCAAATAACTATGCCGCCTAACAAGTGGATTAGTGCTGCCTGAGGCCAAAGAACCAAATCAACAGACCACATACCCAGCATAGATTGCCATACAGCTAAAAATAAAATAAACGTTGGCAGCCTAAAGGGGTAGCTGTCATCTTCGCGAAGACGCCATGAATTGACAGCCAACCAGATGACTAAGAGCGTCAACACAGCAGACAGCAACTGATGCGTTACCTCTGTCCAGCCGCCCGCACTAAAGTAGTGTTTGAATACCTCGAGTGTATTTTCGTGCATAACAGAAAAACCGCCATCACAATCCAACCATCCTGAGCAATCAAATCCGGTGTCTGTAAAACGACTATATACCCCGAGAGCCGCAACTATCAAAGCAAGGGCTGTAGACAAAAATGCTAATAAAAATCCCGGTTTGCGAGAGTTTTTGGCATAAAAAATTAACACTAGTTTTATACTCTCAGGCCATCAAAGGGTGTGTAGTTGGTAAGTTGCCAACCATAAGTTACTGGGCAGAATATTTCATTAGGTGTTCAATATCTTCTATGATTTCATTTCCTTTGTTGGCTAAGCTATAAGACATCATTACCAGCCCTTGCTGATCAACCAAGTATGCTCGAAGGAGCTCTGGATTTTTTGAACCAAAAGGAGTATTTGTATTCTTCAACAGCATCTCAAATTCTTCTCTACTGCCATATATAACTTTTAGAAAAGGGTGGTTCAGTTTTAAATATGCAGAAGTCTCATCGACGAGCTGTTGATCCAAGGCAAGGTACAATCGCTCGAATCGACGACTATATTTCCCTAGACTGATATGAATCTGTCGAGTTAAATAAATTAACTCTCTGCAGCGATCTACACATTCTCCATCGCCAGCAATAATCATTCTCCACTTAGGTTTTTGATCTGCTAAAGTCCACGCATCGTCTTCATCATTTTTAAAATTTAAGCCCGCTATTGGCGCTGGAGGCACCACAAAATCTCCATAATTAGTGGTCCCTAATTTTTCTAGCAATAGATTCCGCTGGTCTTCCGTCTTCGGGTATATCAAGAACCCTGCGATAATAACGCCTCCCAGCATTAGTATCATAAACCAAACCTGCCATTGATTTTTTGTATTCCTTTGCTTCACCATTTTTCCCCACTTGAACAATAATAATTATTTACGCCTAGAGCTGATAAAAAGCCCAAGGTTAGAATTAGCGAAAATTGCTAGGATTATTAGAGCCAGCGCCAAGGCTCCCCACTGGTAGGCGTAACCTGTATGTTTTCCTGGCTGAACATTTACCACAAACCACCCCGTCATCAACGCTCCTGTCTCTCCTGCATCCAATCTAAGGCTGTAGTCGTAAAATTCATTTCCTAGTTTGTTGGAGATAATTTCGGGATCCAGGCTTTGTATAACAATTCGACTTTCTCCTTTAACCCATGGGTCTTCGCCCAGCATAATCTGTTTTCCTGGAGAGCGGTACAAATAGCCAACTAGGCTGACATTCCCTGAAATACTTGGTATTTCAGGCAAAATTCTACGGTCTAAATCTGCAGGAATCCAGCCACGATTAACTAAAATGGAATAGCCTGCGGTTGTTTGAAAAGGGCTGATCACTTCATATCCTGGACGTCCGCCACGCACGCGATTATCCAACAACAAAGTGGAGCTGTGATTATACTGTCCATTCACCTCTACTCTCACATAACCCAAATGGTCTACTTCGGTGTTTTGATTAAAGTAGATCTTCTGTACAGAAGAAATTGGAACCGGCTGAGCCTCAGCACGATACTTGTACATATCTAGTAGCTGGCGCTTCTCATCAGCCCTATCAACCTGCCAGAATGCAAGGCTTATAGTGACTGGTAAAAAAAATGCTGTAAACAGCATGATTTTCCAATTCAACTCCCATTGAAAACGGAGCTTCATTTGATTTTTATCAGTTTGTAGCGTCATCACGTAGCCTTTTTGCTAACAACAAATTACTTTATAGTGGCTGCTAAGTTCTGGTGCTGCCGATTTTAGAATATAGGCGGAATAAGCTATAATCATATTCATTATTTTCACGTCCAAAAAGGAATGTCCGTGCTTCTAAAATTTATTATCGTCTTATTATTTATAGGTATTATCGTGAGCCTTAGTAGCGCATTAGTCTTCCTAATGAAAGATGTTGGAAACACCCGAAAGAGAACACTTTACGCTTTAGGGGTTCGTATTTTTCTCGCTGTAGCGTTAGTGGCAACAATTACCTGGGGAATCTATTCAGGACAGCTTGGCAGTAAGGCCCCGTGGGACAAACAACTACATCCGGAGCGTGTTCTCTCCCCAAAACCAAAACCCTAGACACATTAAATATACTTACTTTTCTTTAAACTAAAAACGGTCAGGAGATTCCTGACCGCTTTCTGTCGGTTTAGCGTCAACCTTATGCTAAGCCAGAATATACACGAATAAAAACAAGCCCACCCACACAACGTCAACGAAATGCCAATACCAAGATGCCGCCTCAAAACCAAATTGATCTTTATCGTTAAAGTGTCCTTTAAGGCCTCGCACCCATTGCACAAACAACATAATTGTCCCAAATGTCACATGCGCACCATGGAATCCTGTCAACATAAAAAAGGTGGTGCCATATATACCCGAAGACAGAGTCAGGCCCATATGGTTATATGCTTCAATATACTCTTCTGCCTGAAGGATCAGAAAAATTATACCCAAGAAAACTGTAATACCTAGCCACAAGTTAAACTTCTTGCGGTCATTATTTTTAATCCCTGTATGCGCAATATGTACAGTAACACTAGAGCTTAGTAGAATAATTGTGTTCCACAATGGGAGCCAATGTAAGATTTTATCCCAGCCAGGAAAACTCATATTCTGCTCTGGACCTAAAAATTGAGCAGCGTCACCATTTGCAGCCTGATCAGGTGTTACCATGAGAGGCCAAGTTGGCTCAAATCCAGCCCATAACAGTTCATTTTCTGTTGCCTCCCCGCCTAGCCAAGGTAGTACTAGCGCACGAATATAATATAGTGAGCCAAAAAATACGGCAAAAAACATTGCTTCAGAAAAAATAAACCAGCCCATGCCCCAAACATAAGAGCGCTTTAGCTGATCGCTGTTCATCCCTGCAATATTTTCTTTTATTACCAGGGCAAACCAAGCGTAAAGAGTAAATGCCAACACTAATGCGCCCGCCAAAAAAACCCAGGGGCTCTGGCCCTGCACCCAGGATCCTGCACCAAGCGCAATTAGCCCTAACCCTGTTGCTGCAAAAACAGGTAGTTTGCTGGACTCTGGAACGTAATAGCTGCCTTCAGTTGACATTATTTTTCTCCTTCTTCTGCGTTATAACGCAGCTAAATTCATCAATTTAGTTGTGCGACCGGTGGGTCTTCACGGTTAGTTATATCAAACAATGTGTATGACAATGTAATTGTGTTTACAGACTTTGGTATGTCTTTATCTACAATAAACACTAAAGGCATATCTGTTTCACTCCACGCATCTAAGGGTTGCTCGTTGAAACAAAAGCACTCCGTTTTATGGAAGTATTTCGTTGCGCTAAACGGAGACACATTTGGTACCGCTTGCGCCACCATATCCTTTGATGTTCGATTTCTTGCATAAAATGCAACCGCTGTAGGCTCTCCAGGGTGCACTACTATTTCAGTAACTTTAGGAGAGAAGTCCCACGGCATGGAGCCGTTGTTGGTCGTAATAAACTGCACCTTAATGCTACGGGTAATATCTACAGAAGCATCTTGAGCCTCATAACGACCGCCGGTCTTGCCGCCAATGCCGGTTAAATCACACAAGACATAATACAGTGGCGGCATGACAAAAATAGCAAATATAAACATGCCGGCTGCTCCAACTAGAAGCTTGACTAGGGTCTTTTTGACCGGGCTAGTCGACATATTTTCTCCTTTATAATTATTTTATTGTCGGCGGAGTTGAGAACGTGTGGTAAGGAACAGGTGTAGGTAAAGTCCACTCCAGTCCTTCCGCACCTTCCCAGGTTTTTGGCTCACTGACCGGCGTACCAGAACGAATAGTTCTGACCACGTTAAACAAAAATAGTAGTTGAGCTGCGCCATAAGTAAATGCACCAATACTGGAGATCATGTTCCAGTCGGAAAACTGCAGTGCATAATCTGAATAACGACGCGGCATCCCAGCTAATCCTATAAAGTGCTGAGGAAAAAATGTTATATTAAATCCTATGAACGAAATCCAAAATTGCACTTTTCCCATAGTTTCGTTGTACATTTTTCCAGTCCACTTTGGAAGCCAGTAATAAACTGCAGCGGTGCTTGAAAAGATTGCACCAGCAACCATTACATAATGAAAGTGAGCAACTACGAAGTAGGTATCGTGATACTGCACATCAGCAGGCGCGATAGCTAACATGATCCCAGTGAAGCCGCCTATCGTAAATAAGATCACAAAAGCTACGGCATACAGCATAGGTGTTTCAAAAGTTAATGACCCACGAAACATGGTCGAAATCCAGTTGAAAACTTTAGCTGCTGTCGGCACCGCGATCAGCATTGTGGCATACATGAAGTAGAGCTCTCCGCCAATAGGCATTCCTACTAAGAACATGTGGTGAGCCCACACAATAAAAGATAAGAACGCGATAGAAGCGGTGGCATATACCATAGAGCTATAACCAAACAAAGGCTTGCGGCTGAAGGTTGGAATAATATGAGATATCACACCAAATGCCGGCAGAATGATGATGTAAACTTCTGGGTGTCCGAAGAACCAAAAAACATGCTGGAATAATACGGGGTCACCCCCGCCAGCAGCGTTAAAGAAACTAGTCCCAAAGTTAATATCCATCAACATCATGGTGACTGCGCCAGCCAATACGGGCATTACTGCAATTAATAAGAATGCCGTGATTAGCCACGTCCAAACAAACATTGGCATTTTCATCAATGTCATGCCGGGTGCGCGCATATTCAACACAGTAGCAATAATGTTAATAGAACCCATGATAGAGGATGCGCCCATAAGGTGAACCCCAAAAATAAAGTAATTTACTGTAGGGGGGGCATAAGTTGTTGAGAGGGGGGCATAAAACGTCCAGCCAAAGTTAGGAGCCCCGCCTTCCATAAAGAATGTCGCTGTCAATAAAGTGAAAGCAAAAGGCAAAATCCAAAAGCTCAGATTGTTCATGCGAGGTAAAGCCATATCTGGCGCTCCGATCTGTAGCGGAATCATCCAGTTAGCTAGCCCAACAAATGCCGGCATAATGGCACCAAATACCATTACTAGGCCATGCATAGTTGTCATTTGATTAAAAAATTCTGGCTTTACAATTTGCATGCCGGGTTGAAATAACTCAGCACGAATAACCATTGCAAAGAAACCACCCATTAAAAACATAGCAAAACTGAACCAAAGATACATTGTTCCAATATCTTTATGATTCGTGGTAAATAGCCAGCGACCTATACCTTTAGCGGGACCATGTGCCATGACTAAACTCTCCCTTATTTACCTTTTTTCCAATTATAAACATCGATGGGTTGAGTTATATCTCCCACATCGTTACCCCAAGCGTTTCTTTCGTAAGTAATTATTGCTGCCTGATCTAATTCTGACAGTTGGTCTCCAAAAGCCTGCATCGCAGTTCCAGCTTGACCATTAACAATTATATCTATGTGTGCCTCTACCGGACCAACTGCAATCCCTTGACCAACTAGTGAGGGAAAGATACCAGGGATACCCTGACCGTTAACCTGGTGACAACCAGCACAACTGCGGTTATATGCTACTTCTCCCTTCTCCATCAGCTCATCCATGGTAAACGTTTTATTAGTTAGCTCACGAATGGCGGCCTGCTCAACTTTCTTTTCAGCCAACCAGGTCTTGTATTCTTCTTTTTCAAGCACATTGACCACAATCGGCATGAAAGCATGGCCTTTACCACACAGTTCTGTGCATTGCCCTCGATAAACACCAGGCTTTGTTACAGTTGCCGCTGCATCATTCACAAATCCAGGAATGGCGTCTCTTTTTACACCAAAGTCAGGAACCCACCAAGAATGAATAACATCATTGCCTGTAATTAAAAATCGTACTTTAGTGTTCACCGGTATCACGAGAGGCTCTGAGACCTCTTCATGGTAATATTGGCCTTTTGGGGCTCTGTTATAAATTTCAGATTCTGGGGTAGTCAGCTCGCTCAGAAACTTGATATCTTCCCCTAGGTATTCATACTGCCACTTCCACTGCAAACCAGTGACTTTAATGTCTATTTCGGCTTCTGACGTATCATAAACATCCAGCATTGTGGTGGTAGCAGGAATACACAACAGGATAAGAATAACTGCAGGAACAGCAGTCCAGACTATCTCGGCTGTGGTATTTTCATGAAAATTTGCCGCAACAGCCCCACGAGACTTGCGATGTGCGTACATGGAATAAAACATGACCGCGAAAACAAGCACGCCAGTGGCGGTGACTATCCAAAAAACAAGCATGTGAATATCGTAAATTGAATTGCTCACAGAGGTTACACCTCTGGGCATATTTGTTGCCCAACGCTTAGCTTCTTCTGCTACTGCCCCGCCTGATATGGCAAGTGCTATAACAGGGGCAAACAAAAGCGCGAAAAGCATTTTTGCTCTTCTTAACATCGCCCTATCTCCAATGAAAGTGATTGTTTAGATTCAGCTGTTGTTGGCACTCAAAACACTCATTGTGCTCAATGCCCTCAAAAACCAGCCAGTATTATACCAAATTTTGGTAGCGCTACTCTAGTGTTTATAGTCAGTGTTTATATAAATTTGCTCTAACTGAAGACAATATCGATTATAAATATCAAATATAATGACACTGCATGCCGCTTCAGCGGATCTTGAAAGTTCTGTTTATTATCGGCGTTAAGAGCATGCGTCTTTCTCGAAAATAATATCAATGCAGCTCCTTGGGGTCAACCAGCCTAACTGTTTGGGTCTCAGCCAGCTTCTCTTCTTTGCTGATATTAACTCTGGTTTCGACCTCTTTTGGGTCACTTTGCAAAAACATTTGATCTTTAAATCCACAGCTTACGCAGTGCCGATAGTCTCCTCCGCCTTCCTTAAAAATTGTTAACTTGTCCATTTCGCTACATCTTGGACATATAGCGCCAGCAATAAAACGTTTTGTAGCTTTAAACATAAAAAACCCTATCTCGGTAATATTTTTATCAGAGCGTAACGACATCACCCAACAAGCAAAAAATTTTATTTTATATATAATAAAATAATCTGCGTCCTCTGAAGAGAGGTCTATTATAACGCTATCCTTTAGTTATCATGGAATTTAAATGGCTAACAATATTCGATCTTATAAAGGAATGACTCCTGTTTTAGGAATAAAGGTGTATGTAGACCCCGCAGCTACTGTTATTGGAAACGTCACACTGGGTGATGATGCTTCTGTATGGCCAGGGGCAGTAATTCGCGGTGATATGCATAAAATAATTATAGGCAACCGATCTAACATTCAAGATAACGCTGTTCTACATATTACACATGTAAGCGCTTTCAACCCTAAAGGATGGCCCTTGACGGTGGGTGACGATGTTATCATTGGCCACGGGGCAATACTGCATGGCTGTACAATAGGAAGTCGAATTCTAGTCGGCAACGGTGCTATTGTGAACGATGGAGCCGTGATAGAAGACGAGGTTATTATCGGAGCAGGGACAGTGGTGCCTCCTGGGAAAAAACTAGAGAGCGGAAATATTTATGTCGGCAGTCCGTGCCGTTTGTTGCGCCAAACAACAGAAAAAGAACGCGCCTTTTTTGTTTACTCTCCGGCCAATTATGTGCTGCTCAAAGATCAGTATCTAAAAGAGATAAAACATGGTCTAAATAATAATGGCTAAGCTGGCACGCTGGCTATTCGCAAATATTTTTGCTGCAACGCATGACTACAGGTCATATTTGATTTCTTAGTTTGGCAATTACTGACTGAGTTTCCGGTCTGACCCCTCGCCATATATAAAAAGATTCTGCCGCTTGCTCCACCAGCATGCCTAGGCCATCCGAAATTTCTATCGCGCCATTTTTTTGGGCCCAATCCAAAAATATAGGCTGCTCTGAACCATACATCATGTCATAACAGGCTGCATCTTTTGCCAATAAAGCCTTAGGTAGCGGCGGGAGCTCCCCTGACAAGGTGGCACTTGTCCCGTTGACCACTAAATCAAACTGTTGGCCTTCCAGCATGTGAAAGTCACAGCCCAACAAATATCCCATCTCAGCAAAAGCTTTAGACAGCTGCAATGCTTTTTCAATAGTACGATTAGCAATTACTACGTGCTGCGGCAATAATTCAAGCAGCGGCTCAAGCATTCCCCTCACCGCACCTCCGGCACCAAGCACAAGGATTTTTTTACCCTTTATTTGCCATCCAAGATTGCTAATCAGGTCTCGGACTATGCCGGCGCCATCGGTTGTGTCCCCCAAAATTGTTCCATCACTCTGCATACTAAGCGTATTCACCGCACCGGCATGCCTAGCTCTAGCGGTTAGTCTCCCCGCATAGTCATATGCATCAAGCTTAAAAGGTACCGTGATATTGAGGCCTTTCCCTCCAGACGAAAAAAAAATATCTGCTGCCTTAGCAAAACAATCTATTTCCACTGTTTGTTTTTTATAGGAAATGTTTTCACCGGTCGCCACAGAAAAGGCAGCATGAATATCTGGGGACTTGCTATGTTCTACAGGGTTGCCAAAAACAGCGTAATTATCAAGCATAGGCTAGAGACCATTATGTTGCAGAGCTTTAAATACAGAATAAATTAATCAAAAAAAATTTCAACATACGTATATTTACAACAGCGCTCATATCCAATCACGGTGTTGCAGGTAAACATCATACAATTCTGCTTCTGGGGAGTTTTTTGGCGGATGCCAGTCATACTCCCATCGGACCATAGGCGGCAATGACATCAGGATGGATTCGACTCGACCGCCTGTTTGCAGACCAAACAGTGTGCCCCTGTCATAAACTAAATTAAATTCAACATACCGCCCTCGACGATAGAGCTGAAATTCCCTTTCTCTATCACCCCATGGTATCAATTTTCTACGCTGCACGATTGGCAAATAAGCATCTAAAAAACTATTGCCTATTGAAGACATCAATCCAAAGCTATCATCAAAACCATACTGGTTAAGGTCATCGAAAAAAAGGCCTCCTACGCCTCTCGGCTCGTTGCGATGTTTGAGAAAAAAGTAATCATCGCACCATTTTTTTAGTCGAGGATAGACATCCTCTCCAAAAGGCTGGCAGGCTTCCTTTGCAATTTGATGCCAATGCTGACAATCATCAGTATTTCCATAATAAGGCGTTAAATCGTAACCGCCGCCAAACCACCATACAGGTGTTTCTCCTGGCTTCTCGGCCACAAAGAAACGCACGTTTGCGTGCGCGGTAGGCACATATGGATTTTCTGGATGCATAACTACAGAAACCCCCATGGCCTCAAACGATCTGCCCTCTAATTCTGGGCGTGCTGACGTAGCTGAAGCAGGCAGTTTTGCGCCGCGGACATGAGAAAAGTTAACGCCGCCTTTCTCAAACACACCGCCATCAGTAATTGTCCGACTGCAGCCCCCGCCGCCTTCTTCTCTGCTCCATTTATCTTCTTGAAACAAGGCCCTAGAATCCTCGGCCTGCAGGGCGATACAAATACGACTCTGCAAATCTAACAAGTATTCTTTTACTGCTGTTTTGTTTGTCATACATTAATGCCAACTAAGAATTAAAAAAAATTTTGTATCGTCTCGACAGCGCGCCTGATAAAACTCCATTGGTTTTAACGTAAAACTGCACCCGTTTGTAAATGTTTAATTGACGTAGGGTTGGAGCTCTTTCCAAGCATGCCAGGTACCACGTAGTCTAGTTGTGTGCGAAAGTAGCTATTAAGTTTTAGCTTACTTTTTGCCGGAGGGAGCCCATGAGGATTTGCTGACGTTGAAACCAGCGGTCCATCAAACTCAGCACAAAGAGCTGCAGCAACTGGATGATCGGTTACACGCAGTGCTAGTGTTAGCCGACCCCCGGTTATCCATGGTGGGGCGACATTATTGTTAGGGACTAGCCATGTTTGTGGGCCCGGCCAGCTTTCTTGCAATTCGTCCAACTCTTGTGATGATATATCAGTCAGAAAGGGTTGAAATTGCTCAATGTCTTTGGCTATGAGAATGAGGCCCATTCCCCGTCGTCGTCGCTTCATGGTCAATATCTGCTCAACGGCGCTTTCAGAAAAAGGGCTGCACCCAAGCCCCCAAACAGCCTCAGTAGGGTAAGCAATAACACCATTGGCATTAAGAATGGTTGCGGCCTGCATGATTTGAAAAGAGTTACGATCAGGAGGAATCATCGCGAGTAATTGTTCAACGGTTTTTTAGTTTCTCTTGCAGAGCGGCATCTTTTGCAATGACTGCCTGAGCATTAGCCTCACGCTCGTTAATAAGGGCCTCGTGCAGCTTGGTGTTAGAAACTGCAATAATTTGTATTGCTAAATAAGCTGCATTTTTCGCTCCAGCCTTACCTATAGCAACGGTGGCAACAGGTATTCCGCCTGGCATCTGTACTGTGGAAAGCAGGGAATCAAGGCCATCCATGGAGGTGGCAATAGGGACTCCGATGACCGGACGAAGAGTATTTGCTGCCACAGCACCTGCTAGATGTGCAGCCATTCCTGCTGCACAAATGAAAGCTGCGCAGCCTCTTTTGTCTGCCTCTTTGACAAAACTGTGTGTTGCTTCAGGAGTGCGGTGGGCAGAAGCTATTTTAACCTCAAGGGGAATATCAAATTTTTGCAAAGTCTCGATACATGACTCCATCACGGGCAAATCGGAATCCGAACCCATAAGAATTGCAACAAATGGCTTACTCATTGTGTATAATTCCTTAATTATTTGTATAAAGCAGCATATGTTAGCAGTGGTTAACACCTAATGGCCAGAAACTCGTTAAAAACAATATGTCATTACTAAATATTCTTGAATTTCCCGACGCGCGCCTTCGCACAGTAGCCAAACCTGTTGCAAAGATAGACGAGGCTGCCAAAAAACTAATCGGTGATATGTTGGAAACAATGTATGCGGCTGATGGGGTTGGTCTAGCCGCCACACAAGTTAATGTTCATTTGCGTATAATAGTGATCGACTTACAGAGGGATGGCGGCGATCCGCTGATATTAGTTAATCCAGAAATTGAGGTATTAGATCAATCGACATGCCCAACTGAAGAGGGGTGTCTCTCTGTTCCTGGATTCACTGAAACTGTTAATCGTCCCGAAAATGTTCGCGTAAGGGCTCTGAACAAAGAAGGTCAGGCTTTTGAGCTTGAGCCCCAGGGGTTGCTAGCCGTATGTATACAACACGAAATTGATCATCTAAATGGAAGGTTGTTTGTAGACTACCTCTCCTCCTTCAAACAAGAGCGACTCAAAAAAAAAATGATAAAGCAGCGTCGTCAAGATAATCCGTCATCATAATGGTTAAGTATGAGAGCCGAGGGGGGGAGACCATTGCGCATTGTATTTGCTGGCACCCCTGAATTTGCCGTCCAACACCTCAAGGTGCTTTTAGGTAATGATAGCGCTCATGAGGTTGTTGCTGTTTATACGCAACCAGATCGTCCAGCGGGTCGAGGGAAAAAGCTCGCCTCTAGCCCAGTAAAGACCTTAGCCGAAATAATGGGGCTGCCGGTATACCAGCCCATAAGTCTCAAAGACCCTGAACAGCAACTGATCTTAACCAGCCTCAGGCCTGATTTAATAGTTGTTGTTGCCTATGGCTTGCTGCTACCACCAAAAATTTTGAATATACCTAAATATGGCTGCGTCAATGTGCACGCATCGCTTCTGCCTCGATGGAGAGGTGCGGCGCCAATACAAAGAGCCATAGAGGCAGGAGATACCAAAAGCGGCGTCACTATTATGCAAATGGATACAGGGCTCGACACGGGCGATATGCTAAATTTTGTAGAATGTAAAATAGCCTCTGATGAAACTGGGGGTTCTCTTCAGAACAAAATGTCAGCTATAGGGCCGTCCGCTTTACTGCATACACTAGAAAAAATAGCGCGGGGAGAGAGCGTTCCGGTCAAGCAAGATAGCGCCTTGAGTACTTACGCAGCAAAGCTTACTAAAGATGAAGCTTTTTTGGACTGGTCAATGCCAGCCGAAAGACTCTCTCGAAAAATTTTAGCGTTCAATCCTTCTCAGGTTGCTTGCACCACTCTAAACAACGAGCATGTTCGAATTTGGCACGCAGAACCCAGTATTGCCTGTGAAGCTGTTATTCCTGGAACCATAATAAGCACCAATAATGATGGCATCCAGGTAGGTACAGGACAAGGAAGCCTGCTGATAACGCAACTTCAATTGCCTGGAAAAAACCGCTTACAAGCATCAGAAGTACTACGATCCAAAGCAGTTTATTTCTCTCCTGGTAACATCTTTGGGCAAAAGGCTGATGATCAGTGAATCCTCGCATCGCTGCAGTGCATATCATTACCAGCATACTTCACGATGAAGGATCTCTTAGTACGCTGGTTCCGCACTATGTCTCAAAAGTAGCCGAATCTGATCGCGCCCTGATGCAGCAGCTGTGTTATGGCACCCTTCGTTATTACCCTATGCTATTAACCTATCTGGATATTTTGCTAAAAAAACCTTTTAAAAACAAAGATCAAGATCTTGAAGCGGTGATCGCGTGCTCTATTTATCAACTATTAGAAACCCGTATTCCTCCCCATGCGGCCGTCAACGAGGCCGCTGATGCATGCAAAGCATTAAAAAAACCATGGGCGACAGGATTGGTAAACGCAGTATTACGTCGTTTTCTGCGTGAACGAACACAGTTAGATTCAAGTTTAGAGAAAAACTTAGTTTTTCAGACTGCGCACCCGGACTGGCTAGTTAAGCTCTGGCAAGAAGCGTGGCCTGAACATCTCGATGCAATTATTGAAGCAAGCAATTCACAGCCGCCCATGACCCTTAGGGTAAATCAGAACCAAACCAATCAAAATCAATATCTAAATCTACTCAAAAAGGCAGAGATTGCTGCTATTGCAACACTGGTTAGCTGTGATGGGATTTCTTTAGGGCGCCCTTTAGACGTAACACAGTTGCCTGGGTTTTTAGATGGCGCTGTTAGCGTTCAAGATGAAGCAGCACAATTGTCTGCTCATTTACTTAATTTAAGTGCTGGCCAAAGGATTCTTGATGCTTGCTGCGCTCCTGGTGGAAAAACCTGTCATATTTTAGAAGTGCTTGAAAAAAAATATGCACAAGGTAGTGCTGTAACAGCCGTTGATGTTTCAAAAAAACGACTGGAGCGCGTAAAAGCTAATTTAGACCGACTGGGATTGCAGGCTCAACTGATTGCCTGTGATGTCCTTGAAACACAGGACTGGTGGGACGGGAAACCCTTTGATCGTATTCTGCTTGACGCTCCTTGTTCGGCTACAGGAGTGATTCGTCGTCATCCTGATGTGAAACTACTGCGCAAACCGACAGATATTGATAAGCTAGCCATATTGCAATTGGCGCTACTAAAAGCACTCTGGCCCCTACTAAAGGAAGGCGGGATTCTGTTATACGCCACATGTTCTATATTGCCGCAGGAAAATGATATGGTAATTTTAAAGTTTGTTCATTCCACACCAGAGGCAGCTTTAGAAACAATAGATCTTGATATTGGCACGAAGACCTCAAGCGGGCGTCAGCTGCTTCCAAAGCTCGGGGGCCATGATGGTTTTTATTATGCTCGGCTGCGGAAAAACAAAAAACCCCTGAAGCTATAGTAAATAGTGTTTATGGATGCATTAAGTAGTGTTAAAAAGCCAATAACACAAATCACGCTATTGATGGGCGTTAAGGACTATCTGTTATGAAAATAGTAATCATTGGAGCTGGTCGAGTAGGTAACACTCTAGCCCAACACCTATCAGGGGAGTCAAACGATATTTCAGTGGTAGACCTAAATGAGAAAAAACTCCTGAAGTTGCAAGAGCGAGCTGACATAAGAATTGTGCATGGGATGGGCTCACATCCAGATGTTTTACTGAGAGCAGGTATCGAAGATGCAGACATGTTGGTCGCTGTAACAAAAAGCGATGAGGTGAACATTGTTGCCTGTCAGGTCGCCCAATCATTGTTCCGAACACCCACCAAAATAGCCCGAATAAGAAGCGCTAGTTATACATCCGAAAAATATCATGGTCGTCTATTTCATGAAAAAAACTTTCCAGTAGATTTTATTCTCTCGCCAGAGCAGGTAGTCACGGACTATATATGTCGTCTCGTTAAACAGCCCGGTGCTTTGCAAGTGCTAGATTATGCAAATGGGCTGGCCCAACTAGTTGCTGTTAAGGTAGAACAAGGCGGACCGTTGCTTGGAAAAGAACTGAGGGTACTGAAAGAGCACATGCCAAAAGCTGATGCTCGAGTCGCTGCAATCTTTCGAAAAGATCGACCCATCATCCCTCAGGGAGACACTGTCATTGAAGAAGATGACGAGGTTTTTTTTATTGCTGCAAAACAAAATATTCGCCAAGTTATGGGCGAGCTTGGCAGGCTGGATAACCCCTATCGTCGGCTGATTATTGCTGGCGGAGGCAACATCGGATATCAGGTTGCTAGAGCACTAGAAGACGACCATAGCATCAAAATTATCGAATATTCAAAAGAGCGCTGTCAGTACATATCTGAGCGTCTTAACGACACCCTCGTGCTTCATGGTTCTGCTGCTGATCAAGATTTGTTACTAGAAGAGAACATTGATAAAACAGATGTCTTTCTTGCTCTGACCAACGATGACGAGGTTAATATTATGGCCTCACTGTTAGCGAAACGGCTTGGTGTTCGCAGTGTTATGACGCTAATTAACAACCCAGTTTATGCCAACCTCATCCAAGGGGGCGAAATTGATATCGCCATTTCACCTCAGCAGGCAACAACCAGCGTTCTTCTGGCTCATGTCAGAAAAGGAGACACTGTCAGCGCTAATTCTTTACGAAGAGGTGCCGCTGAAGCCATGGAAATTATTGTGCATGGGGACAACAAATCATCAAAAGTGGTGGATCGAACTGTTGGGGAAATTAATGCTCCTTCAGGGGTTACAATAGCAGCCCTCGTTAGGGACGGAGAGGTTATAGTTGCACACCACGATACAGTAATACGCAACAACGATCATGTTATTTTGTTTGTAGTGGACAAAAAACAAACCCGAGAGGTTGAACGACTCTTTGCGGTTGGTTTTAATTTCTTCTAACTAGACATATACGTTTATATACAGAGCCAAACAACAATATAAAAAGCTAAGGGCGCTATAATAAAATAATGAATTTTTCGATGATTTCAAAAGTTCTTGGCATGTTGATGATGATATTCAGCCTAACTTTGTTGCCCCCCATTTTAGTTGCCAGCATCTATAACGAGACTACGCACCAAGATTTTTTCTTGTCTTTTGCAATTATTTTTTCTATCGGAATGCTCATGTGGCTTCCGTTTAGTCGCAAAACTGTTGTACTTCGTACTCGCGATGGATTCTTAATTACCGTAATGTTTTGGCTAGAATTAGGCATTGTTGGCGCTCTACCATTTTATCTCACTGATGTTATTAATTTATCTTTTACAGACGCTGTATTTGAATCGATGTCCGGGCTTACTACAACGGGGGCAACCGTGCTTTCAGGGCTAGATTTTCTTCCAAAATCTATTCTGTATTATCGCCAACAATTACAGTGGCTCGGAGGCATAGGCATAGTGGTGATAGCTATTGCTGTTATGCCAATGCTTGGTGTTGGCGTTGTACAGCTTTACCGAGTAGGGGCAACCGGAACAACAAGCGACAGCAAGCTTACCCCTCGCATAACAGAAACTGCAAAAGTGCTATTTATCCTTTATATATGCCTAACTCTGGCTTGCCTGACAGCTTATTGGGCGGCAGGTATGACTTTTTTTGATGCTCTCTCGCATAGTTTTTCTACCGTAGCTATAGGTGGTTTTTCGACTCATGATGCAAGTATGGGGTTTTTCGAGAACAACCCGGCTATCATCAGTATTTGTATTGTTTTCATGATTTTATCCGGGTTAAGTTTTGGCCTGCATTACTATGCGTGGATAAGACAATCTCTTTTTCACTATCTACACAACCAAGAAGCTAAGCTGTATTTAACGATGCTTTTAGCTGGCGCCATATTGGTATCTTTATGCCTCTATTTCAATGGAACATATAGCCAAAGCGAAAGCATGTACCATGGCGTCTTTCAGTTTGTATCCATTATGACCACCACTGGTTTTGTGACAGATAAGTTTACTAGCTGGCCAAGCTTTTTACCCTTCTTTTTAATATTCTTTTCATTTTTTGGCGCCTGCGCCGGGTCTACTGGAGGGGGCATCAAGGTGGGCAGGCTGCTAATAATTGCAAAACAGATTATGTCTCATGTCTATAAGCTTATTCATCCAAACGGAGTCTTTCCAGTAAAAATTAAGAACAGGCATGTGCCGCATTCTATTTCTGATGGTATTTGGGCTTTTTTCGGTATTTATCTTGCGGTATTTTATTTTATGCTTTTGCTGTTGATGGCTTCAGGGCTAGATTACGCTAGCTCATGGTCTGCTGCTGCGGCCTCTTTAAATAATTTGGGCCCTGGTCTTGGCGAGGTCTCTGAGCACTATGGAAATATTAATGCTTTTGCAAAATGGGTGCTTTGTTTCGGTATGATCTTGGGGCGGCTTGAAATATTTACATTACTAGTACTGCTTACACCTATGTTCTGGCGAAAATAAATCTCTGTCACGAAGTCGCACTCTAGCTACTTCGCCGTTTTTAGCTCACGCGCTCGATAATACGCTTGTTCCGAAATCTTATGATATTTTTGTATCTGTTTCTTAAACGCCTTTTGAGACTCGTAAGCTTTCTTAAATCTAGAGTCCTCCAATACCATTTTATTTAGCACCTCGTCAGTGATGCGATGTAACTCCACTAATACGTCATCAGGGAGCTGCCTTAGTTGCACATTATGCGTATCCACCAAAACATCTAATGCCGCCTGGTTCCGAGCGGTGTACTCATCTAACATATCTTGATTAATTGCTCGCGCAGCTCCTTCAATAATTGCGCGTAAGTCTTCAGGTAGGGAGTCGTAAGCCTGCTTATTAATGATTAACTCAAGGGTGGGGCCAGGCTCTTGCCATCCAGGATAATAATAATATTTAGCGACCTGATGGAATCCTAATGCAAGATCATTGTAGGGGCCCACCCACTCAGTGGCATCAATAACCCCCGTTTGCATTGCAGTGTAAAGTTCGCCACCTGGAATATTCACAGTCTCTACGCCTAAACGACTAATAACTTCACCGCCAATCCCAGGAATCCTCATTTTTAACCCTTTCAGGTCTCCCAGATTTTTAATTTCTCGATTGAACCATCCTGCCATTTGAACGCCTGTGTTTCCTGCAGCCAGCGGCACTAAATTAAACGGCTCGTATAGCTCTCTCCATAGCTCCATACCTCCACCATAATGCAGCCAACTGTTCATTTCTTGCGCATTGAGGCCAAAAGGCACCGTAGTAAACAGGGCGGCCGTTTGTGTTTTTCCCTTCCAGTAGTATGCGGAGCCGTGACCCATCTCCGCAGTCCCTTGAGAGACCGCATCAAAAGTTTCTAGGGCTGGCACCAGCTGCCCTGCACCATACACCTTAATTTGAAGGCGACCTCCACTCATCTTGCTCGCTAAAATAGAAAAATTTTCTGCTGCTAAGCCCAATCCAGGAAGGTTTTTTGGCCATGTAGTTACCATCTTCCACTTATAAATTTTTTCTGGGGGTCGCTGTGTAGCCTGATCAAATGGTTGATTTTTCTCAGAGCCGCTACAACCAATGAGCCCTGATATACAAATCAAGAATAAAGTGATCTTTCGGAAAAAAGTGTTTGTAGTCATAGGGGTGTATCGCTATTAAGCATCGTGTTTCTGTATAAATTTCATATGGGGGCCAGCTTGGCATAAGACTGTACTAACCACTTGCTGCCTGCATGAGAGAAATTCACCTGTATTCTGGCATTAGCGCCGTTGCCTTCAAAATTTAAAATAACGCCTTCGCCAAAAATCTTGTGTGACACTCTCTGTCCCAGAGCCAGGCCAGTATCTGTCCCTTGATCGCTAAACCTGCTTGCAGTTTTTTTTGCATAACTGGTAGGGCGAGCTACCTGTCTTCCTAGCCTCACCTCCTCAATATGTTCGGAAGGGATATCCCGCACAAAACGCGAAACACTATTATAGCTTTCGGTGCCGTATTGCTGCCGTGATTCTGCAAAGGTAAGGTATAATTTTTTCATGGCGCGAGTGATACCGACGTATGCTAGGCGCCGCTCTTCTTCTAATCGAGAGGGATCTTCTGCAGACATTCGATGGGGGAATAAATTTTCTTCCATTCCGGCCAAAAAAACCAAGGGAAACTCGAGCCCTTTTGACGAGTGGAGCGTCATAAGCTGAACTGCATCTTCATCTTCGTCTGCTTGTCTGTCCCCAGCATCCAATGCCGCCTGGTCAAGGAATTGCGGCAAGGAGGGCTGCTCTTTATCTTCGGGCTCAAAACTACGGCATGCAACTACCAGTTCTTGCAAATTTTCCACCCTAGATTGGCCCCGATCGCCTTTTTCTTGACGATGAAAGTCAATCAAGCCAGACCCAAGAATAGTGCTATCCACCTGCTCTGGTAAAGCCAGCCCTGTGGCGTCTTCGTCTAGCCTATGAACTAGGATCATGAAAGACTGGACAGCGCTACTAGCGCGGCTAGAGAACCTTTTTTCCATAACAGCTTTGTCTGCTGCGGCCCACATAGTTATACTTTTATCGCGAGCAAGCTGCCTCAGCGCTTGAACTGTCTTGTCTCCAATTCCCCGCGTGGGGGTATTAACTGCTCGCTCAAACGCAGCATCATCATTGCGGTTGATCACTAGTCGCAAATAAGCTAGGGCATTACGTATTTCTTGTCGTTCATAGAATTTTTGGCCCCCATAAATTCTATATGGAATCTGTGAGCGTAATAAGGCTTCTTCTAATACTCTAGATTGTGCATTGGAGCGGTATAGAATAGCGGCTTCGCTTCGCAAGCCTCCGGTCTTAACCCAATCATTGAGACATTCGGCAATAAAACGGGCCTCATCATGTTCGTTAAACGATGAGTAAAGAGAAATAGGCTCCCCTTCAAGCTCTTCAGTCCAAAGACTTTTGCCCAATCGATCGGTGTTACGAGAAATAACTGCGTTAGCGGCGGATAAAATATTTTTGGTTGAACGATAGTTTTGCTCAAGCCTGACCGTAGCAGTTTCGGGATAGTCGCGATTGAAGTTTAAGATATTTTCTACTTTTGCTCCGCGCCAACCATAAATAGATTGGTCGTCGTCACCCACCGCGGTGAGCCTGACGGTCTGCCCTGCTAGCAGCCTGACCCAAGCATACTGAATCGCATTTGTATCTTGAAATTCATCCACTAAGATTTGACCAAAACGCTGTTGATAGTGGGCTAGCAGCTCGGGCTTGTTTAGCCAAAGTTCGTGTGCCCGCAAAAGCAGCTCCCCAAAGTCCACCATGCCTGATCTTGCGCACGCTTCCTCATAAGCCACATAGATTTGCAGCATAATTCTCTGGTAGGGGTCTTCGGCTGGCGACAAGTTTTTTGACCGTAACCCTTCGTCTTTTTGTTTGTTGATGAACCCCTGGGCTTGCCGGTATGGCCATTTGCTATCGTCTATTCCCAGCGCCTGATAAACACGCTTAACCAGTCTTAACTGGTCATCGCTATCTAGTATCTGAAAATGTTCGGGTAGGCCGGCATCTTGCCAATGCATTTTTAACAATCTATGCGCAAGACCATGAAAAGTACCTACCCACATGCCCGAAACAGAAGACCCCAGCATGTCTTCCAGGCGGGCTCGCATTTCTTTTGCAGCCTTATTAGTAAAAGTCACCGCCAAAATACTATAGGGCGAATGATTTTCAATCTGAATTAACCAGGCAATGCGGTGAACCAGTACACGCGTTTTGCCGCTGCCTGCGCCAGCTAATACCAACAAGTGTTTGTCGGTGCTAGTGACGGCTTCTCGCTGAGCAGCGTTTAGCGGGTTAAGAATTGTCGTTACATCCATAGCGTCAAATTTTAGCAGAACAATCCGCCGATAGGTTGGTATTAGCAATTTATAAAACAAATTTTTTGAGCAACAACTACAAAAGCTCCATTTGCTTGTAATTTATTTACAATAGGGTAATAAGCCAAAGAAAAACAGCCGTTACTGATGCTGGCTCTGTTGTCGAACACACCTTTAAGGTTTTTGCTTCTACTGTTGATGCACTGCTAAAAGTCAGAGACTCGATGGCTGTGGAGAGGCTAGGCCTTGCTATAAACGCCATGTGTGCCCCTAAGCGAGTAGATTTTTACGGCCTCGGCCCTCCGCAATCATCTCGGTTATTTTAAATGCCGCATATGACAGTTGTGTGTATCACACCCTGTTTCTTCTCGGCAAAAAATTACGTGGGGTTTGACTTGCTGCGATAGTCCTTAAGATAATCATACGCTGATTGAATTTCTTGTGCCCTTTCTGTGGCCACCTTAATCATATCTTCCGGTAAGCCTTGGCCTATTAGCTTATCTGGATGATGCTGGCTCATAAGTTTGCGGTAGGCTTTTTTGAGCTCTTGGTCAGTACATGTCTTGCTCACGCCTAAAGCTTTGTATGCATCCGCTATGCCTGATTCAGAGGTTGGGCTATTTTCAGAGAAGCGACCCTGATTAAGAGTCATTTCGAGAAGGTTCTTAAATTCAGCCTGGCTATAACCTAAACGCAAAGCAACTTTTTCCAAAAACTTCTCTTCAGCCAAATCTAAATTATTGTCAGCCAAAGCCATAACTATTAAATACATGAGCAACGCCTGCTTTAGCTGCGAGGTCTGCCCACAAGTCTCTAAAAATAGGACTAGTACGGCCTCAATCTCGGCTTCATTGGCGGCGCTGCCGCGCTTAAACTGCTGAATAGCTGCTTGCCGATGCGCTCCCTTCATCCCAATTTTTTGAATGAGCGCTTCAATATGGTTAACTTCATCTTTAGAAATGTGGCCATCAGCTTTAGCTAATTTTCCCATCATCACAAAAGTGGTTTCTAGAAAAACCGTTTGGCGGCGCGCATTTCCAAAAGGATTAACTCCCCCTATCCCATAATTTCTTGCGCGGTCAATACTGCTACCAATACAATAACCTAAGAACGCCCCAAACAGGCCTAACAGTTGATACCCAAGCAGGGCAACGATGTACTTATACATGAAAGTCCACTCTCTATGTTGTTTTCAAAAAATGCCTATTTATAAAACATCATACCAGTTGGGCGGTTTGCTAGAAAGACGGCTGGGCGATTATAACGGCTAGATATCTTCACAAAAACCTTAGCTGTGCGCAGTTTACGATCATCACTAAGCACAGGGACGATATCTGATATATCAATATATTTATCTCTGTAGATTGTATTTAAAGTCCTGCAGACAACACATGTGGCGGGCGGATCTGATAGGATAAACTATGGAAAGTAATTTATTTGTAATTCTTGGCAATCAGCTGTTTGAGCCTCAAGAATTAAAAAACCTAGGCTGCAAGGAAGTCTTCATGGCAGAAGACCATGGCTTGTGTTCTTATGAAAAACACCACAAATTAAAACTCTATTTGTTTCTCTGCTCTATGAGAGAGTACAAAGACGAGCTACAGCTAAATAATATTAAAGTACATTACTTTAAATTAGACGAACGCAAAGCAAACCAGCCTTATGTCGAGCTCTTAAAAAGCTTCATAAAAAAACATCAGCCACCTTCAGTCCATTTTTTTGAGATTGAAGACAAACCTTTTGAAACTATTATTTATGGAGAGCTGAAAAAAGAAAGTCTTTCTTATGTAACCCACCAATCGCCTATGTTTATGTTTTCAAGAGAAGAGTTCAAGCTGGCCGTAAAAGGAAAGAAAATTTTTAGAATGTCATCGTTTTATCAACAGGGTAGAAAAAAATTCAACATTTTATTAGATGCAAACAAAAAACCTCTTGGCGGAAAATGGTCTTTTGACGAAGAGAATAGAAAAAAAATACCCGCAAGCTCTGTCATCCCTCCGCCGCCCCAGCACAAAAAGTCAGCCCACCATGAAGAAGTTAGTTGTTTGATCAACAATTATTTTGGTAGCCATCCTGGTAGCCTTGAAAATATCTGGTTTCCCGTTACAAGAAAAGCGGCGACTGAGCATCTTGAAGACTTTCTGAAAATGAAGGCAGGCAACTTTGGCGCATACGAAGATGCTATGGTCGAGGGCAAGAATTTTCTTTTTCATAGTTGTCTTAGCGCAGCCATGAACACTGGTCTTCTGTCTCCATCAGGGGTAATCCAGAAACTACTCAGCCATGCAGAAGAGTTTTCCATTCCCCTGAACTCACTAGAAGGCTTCATAAGACAAGTACTGGGTTGGCGAGAGTTCGTTCGGGGCGTTTATCAAGAGAAGGGGGATTACCAGTTGGCTCAAAATTACTGGGGTCACAAAAGAACGCTGTCTAAAAGCTGGTATTCAGGATCAACCGGATTGGTGCCACTAGATGACTGTATTCAGGGCGCTCTTCAATACGGCTACAGCCATCATATTCCGAGACTAATGGTAATCAGCAATCTGATGAACCTTTGTGAGATAGATCCCAAAGAAATATATAGGTGGTTTATGGAAATGTATATTGACTCGTCGGAATGGGTCATGGTTCCAAATATTTTTGGAATGGCCACTTATGCAGACGGGGGGCTTATGTCGACAAAACCTTACACATGTGGATCAAATTATATTTTAAAAATGAGCAACTATAAAAAAGGTCCGTGGTGCGACGTGGTAGATGGACTGTATTGGCGATTCATGGAAAAAAATAAGCGGTTTTATGGGTCTAATCCTAGGCTGTCAATGCTAGTAAGGTCGCTAGACAAAATGGCCGATGAACGAAAAACTTTAATTTTTGAAAAAGCAGAGCAGTTTATTCAAGAAAATACTGGGTGAACCTAAAATTGATCTTTTTAGGAGCTTTACAGTCTCATCAACTTTTTTATCAAAATACTTGTCTTTGGGGCTCTCAGTGCCTATAGAGTGTTTATAAGTTAGAGAATAGTGTACATAAAAGATTGTTTCGTGTCGTCTGAAGAGACCATTATTGTTGCCCCCCTGAATACAAAATAGGCCTTGCTTCAATGTAAAGTGAGCACACTGCGAACATAAAGAACAAAACCTTTAATATAGTTCCGGTCAAGTAAAAACCGAAGGTCTGCGCTGAGGTTCCAACAAAATCATACAGGCTAGCTTTAAAACATGGAGGTTTGCTTATGATTAAGTCCTCAATATATTCTTTAAAATTATGCTTTACATAAATTACATGCTTGAATTTCATGGAAATGCTATCTATCATTACTGCAATATTTTCGATGCTGCAGTAATTAACATACAAGGAGCCTAAAATGGCAATGAAGTTTGATGGAACACAACTAACTGATGGTAACACTGTAGTCGCTAACGTGACTGGCAACAATGCCTCAAAAATGACTTTTGGTAGAGGAAAAAACAGCACTATTATTTATAACGGCGCCGATAACCTCGAACCCCTTTTAAACATTAGACGCTTTATTATGTATCAAGGTATCGGGACATTAACTCCTGTTGCAATAGTAAGAGACGACAAAATTTATAAGGGTCTAAGCCATGATGAGGTTTTAGGAACTATGCAGGATGTTGAGAAGGCTATCGAGGGGCCAGCAGACGGTATTGTTAAAGCTGCTCTGTGGGTAGCAAAGGGCCGGTAGTACTTTTTATCACAAGCCTTTCTTTAACTAAAACCTATGACCTAACGTCATAGGTTTTTTTGGTCCCACACAATAAACTATTTATTTGTAATGTTCTCGGCGATCAGAGAAGGTTCGCACTCTTTTCCTCCAGGCCTGGTAGGAGCGCTCTTTGAGGTTTTCTCGCATAAGTTTTTTTACGTCTTTTTCTAGCAAGCCATATAGGTTTCTTATATTTTGAAAGCTCGCGTGGTCTGAAAGAGCCATTGCAATAATTTCACTTTTTTCAGTTTCTGAAAGCATACTTGTCATCTTGAACTTTGTCCTGGTTCCTGAAGTGCAAGAAAAATCTTCACTTACTCAACCGTTACTGATTTAGCAAGGTTTCTTGGTTGGTCTATGTCGGTGCCTTTAAGCACCGCTACGTGGTAGGACAACAACTGAAGAGGCAGGGTATAAATAATTGCCTCTAGGCTTTTGGGGACGTGGGGGATGCTAATAACGGTCACTCCTGGTTCGTTTTTCAAACCAGCGTCGTGGTCCGCAAAAACAAACAACTGGCCGCCTCTGGCTTTTACTTCCTGTAAGTTAGATTTTAACTTTTCAAGTAAGGCGTTGTTTGGTGCCACAGCAATGACTGGCATCTTGCTGTCTATCAACGCAAGTGGTCCATGTTTTAGTTCTCCTGCGGGATAAGCCTCGGCATGAACATACGAGATCTCTTTTAATTTTAGAGCGCCCTCCAAAGCAACAGGGAATTGGACGCCCCGACCCAAAAACAAAGCGTGGTTCTTGTCAGCAAAGGGCTGAAATGTTTTTTCTATCGCGCCGCTCAGCTCTAATGTTTTTCGACAAAGCTCGGGCAATTGGTGCAGCGCCTCTACCAACTGCTGTTCCTTTTTATGGTCAAGCCCCTGGCTTCGACCCAGACCAATACAAAGCAACTGTAAGGCCGCCAGCTGGGTAGTAAAGGCCTTCGTGGAGGCTACGCCAATTTCTGGTCCGGCACATGTCATTAATACTAAATCAGAAGCACGAACCAAAGAACTGTTGGCCACATTGCAGATAACCAGGCTTGCTAAGTATCCAGCTTTTTTTGCTGCCTGCAGGGCGGCCAGAGTATCAGCTGTTTCGCCGGACTGTGAGATAGTCACAAATAACGTATTTTCGGGTATAACACATGTCCGGTAACGATATTCGCTGGCTACCTCTACTTGACAAAGTATCCCTGTCCATTCTTCCAGCCAATACTTCGCAATCAGCCCAGCATGATAGCTGGTCCCACATGCTACGATATGTACGGACTCGGTCTTCGAAAAAATAGCTGGCGCTGCTGTGCCAAAAGCTTCTGGCAAGACGTGTTTTTCGCTAATTCGCCCTTGCAGGGTGGCCTTAAGCACTTTGGGTTGCTCAAATATTTCTTTGAGCATGTAATGGTCATACTCACCCTTGTCAGCGATTTCGTCTGCACTAGAAATTGTTACTGTTTCTCTTTCTGCCGTCTCGCCCAAAATATCTATAAGGTGGTATGAGGAGTCGCGCAACTCAACAAGGTCGCCTTCTTCTAGGAAAATAAATCGGTCTGTTACTTGTCGCAACGCCATCTGATCTGATGCGATGAAGTTTTCTGCGACACCAAGGCCGAGAACTAGCGGGCTGCCGCTCCGAGCACCGATCAATGTTCCGGGTTCTCTTGCGCACATTACCCCTAATGCATAAGCGCCCTGTAAGCGAGTAATGGTTTTTTGCACGGCTCCCTTAAGGGAGCCCAAGCTAGAAAAATAATAGTGTATGAGGTGTGCCACCGCCTCGGTGTCGGTGTCAGAAACAAACACATATCCTTGTGCCTGCATCTCTTTGCGCAGTTCAGCATGGTTTTCGATAATTCCATTATGGACAACAGTCACCTCAGAGGATTGATGTGGGTGAGCGTTCACTTCTGATGGAACTCCGTGGGTTGCCCACCTGGTATGCGCTATTCCTGCAAATCCAGAAGCAGAAGAAGCCGCCAAGGAGTTAGCTAGATTTTTTACTTTTCCTGTATTTCTATAAACACAAGTGTCGCCTTTTTCGTCCAGAAAAGACAATCCAGAGGAATCATAGCCACGATACTCAAGGCGCCTTAACCCTTCTATTAGAACACCAACAATATTGCGTTGTGCTACAGCACCAACAATCCCACACATAAACTTATCCGATGATTATTGAAAACGAGCTCTTAACAATTTTTTACTGCCTATGCCCAATATTACTTTTTCTTTGTTGGGCGAACCCAATATGGTACGTTTTTCTGCGGCGCTCTAGCCAAGGTAAGCTGATCGTCTGGGACGTCTTTTATTATGATTGATCCGGCACCAATTGTGGCATTTTTCCCAATTTTAAGAGGGGCCACCAACGAAGAGTTGGAGCCTATAAAGCTGTTGTCCGCCATGATGGTCTTATGTTTGTTAGCACCGTCGTAGTTGCATGTAATCGTGCCTGCGCCAACATTCACATCCGCGCCTAGTTCAGCGTCGCCCACATAGCTCAGATGGCTAATTTTGCTTCCTATGCCTACTTGTGTATTTTTAACCTCTACAAAATTGCCTATTTTGGCGTTTTTACAGACCACTGTTCCTGGCCTCAGTCTAGCAAACGGGCCAATCACTGCATTGCTATATATTTCGCTTTTCTCTATCACGCTGTTGGCTTTAACTTGGACGCTGTCTCCAATCATACTGTCAGTAATTAAGCAGTTAGGGCCAATGCTGACGTTGTTTCCCAGCTTCACAACGCCCTCAAATACTACATTTATATCAATAAAATTATCGTTGCCGCTGCTTAGGGAGCCACGAATATCTATCCTGTTCGGGTCCGCTAAGGTCACTCCAGACATCATTAGTTTTTCAGCTTGTTGTTGTTGATAAAAGCGCTCAAGCTTGCTCAGCTGTATGCGCGTATTGACGCCTGCTACCTCTTGAGGGAAGCGGGGCATTTTTGTTACCACATTGATGCCGCTTCGTTTCGCAATAGCCACCAGGTCTGTTAAATAATATTCGCCTTGGGTGTTTTTGTTGTCGATTTGTGGCAGCCACTCTCTTAAGTGGCTTGTTTTTAATGCCAGAACACCGGTATTCACTTCTTGAATCTTTAGCGCCTCCGGCGGTGCATCTTTTTGCTCAATGATCCCGCACACGTCTCCCTGCTTGTCTCGCAGGATTCTGCCGTATCCTTCGGGATCTTCAAGGGTTACGGTGAGCAAGGCCATCGTATCGTTGTCGACTGTATCGATAACCGCTAAAACAGTCTCTTTGGAGATAAGCGGAACATCGCCATAAAGAACCAGTGTAATGTCTGAGGGGCCTGAGACAGACACAGCCGCCTGAACTGCGTGCGCTGTTCCTAGCTGCTCATCTTGCTGGGCGTAATGTATTTGTTCTCCTGATATCGAAGCTTTTACTTCCTCAGAGGCCCGCCCCGTAACAATAATTATTTTGGAATCAGGCACGCTAGACGCTGTATTCACAACACGCTGAAGGAGGGGCTCTCCCGCCAAGCAATGTAACACTTTAGGGAGGGCAGAGTGCATTCTCGTGCCTTGTCCTGCTGCAAGAATCACAATATCAATTGTCATAGCACCGCGTGTTCCGTAATTTTGCTATATTTAATCAGGAACAACCTCCAATTGCTACGCTCAAGCTTCAATATCGTATATCTAAGACAAATAAAAGTCGAAAAAAAAGGGCGGCAATTGCCGCCCTTTTCTTCCTATGTTTATTTTTTCCCGCCCAAATTCTTACGAATCTGATCAATCGTTCTAAGCTGAGCAGCAGCCACAGCGAGCTGTGATGCTGCTTTAGAGTAGTCAAATTCACCGCTTTGATTAGAAATATCTTTTTCTGCCTTGTTTTTCGCTTCTATCGCTGCGGCCTCGTCAAGATCGTCGGCACGAAGTGCGGTATCAGCAAGTATTGAAATAGAATTGGGCTGAACTTCTAAAAACCCACCCGAAAGATAATAAATTTCCTCTTCGCCTCCTTGCTTAATAATACGCACAGGCCCTGGTTTTAAATCAGTCAGCAGCGGGGCATGACCAAAAGCTATTCCTAGTTCGCCCTGTGAGCCAGCGGCAACCACAAGCTCAACCAGCCCTGAAAACAAAGACTGCTCGGCGCTTACAATTTCGCATTTGACTGTCATCATAGCCATATTATACTGCCTTTATCTCGCTTATTTAAGCTGCTTAGCTTTTTCTATGGCCTCTTCAATAGATCCAACCATATAGAATGCCTGCTCAGGCAAATCATCATGATCTCCATCAAGAATTCCCTTAAAGCCAGCAATGGTCTGCTTCAAAGAAACGTATTTTCCGGGCGAGCCAGTAAAAATTTCTGCTACGTGGAACGGCTGTGACAAAAATCTTTCTATCTTCCGAGCACGAGCAACTACCTGCTTGTCTTCTTCAGACAGTTCGTCCATGCCCAAAATAGCAATGATATCTTTTAGTTCTTTAAATCGCTGAAGAACAGACTGCACACCTCGGGTCACGTCGTAGTGTTCCTGACCTACTATGAGAGGATCAAGCTGACGAGACGTTGAATCAAGAGGGTCCACTGCTGGATAAATTCCTTTTGAAGCGATATCACGACTCAATACTACCGTGGAATCCAAATGAGCAAAAGTGGTTGCAGGGGACGGATCTGTTAGGTCGTCTGCCGGCACATATACTGCCTGAACCGAGGTGATAGATCCAGTTTTAGTAGAAGTAATGCGCTCCTGAAGCACGCCCATTTCTTCAGCCAACGTGGGCTGATAGCCCACAGCAGAAGGCATACGTCCAAGCAGCGCCGAAACCTCTGTTCCCGCCAAGGTGTAACGATAAATGTTATCGACAAACAACAACACATCTTTACCTTCATCGCGAAATTTTTCTGCCATGGTCAGGCCGCTCAAAGCGACCCGCAGCCTGTTGCCGGGGGGCTCATTCATCTGGCCGTACACCATAGCTACTTTTGATTTGCTGGGAGTTTCAATATTAACAACCTTGGACTCCTGCATTTCAAAATAAAAGTCGTTGCCTTCTCGTGTTCTTTCTCCAACGCCAGCAAAAACAGATAGTCCGGCATGCTCGGTCGCAATGTTGTTGATTAGCTCCATCATGTTTACAGTTTTACCTACACCAGCCCCACCAAAAAGACCAACTTTTCCGCCTTTGGCAAACGGACAAACCAAATCAATAACTTTAATCCCAGTTTCTAGCAACTCATCAGAGGCTGCGAGCTCGTCATAGGCCGGCGGCTTTCTATGAATGGCCGCTCTTTCTTTTTCGCCAATAGGGCCCCGCTCATCAATTGGGTTGCCCAGCACGTCCATGATGCGGCCCAAGGTCTCTATTCCTACTGGAACAGAAATTGGGGCTTTTGTGTTGCTCACGTTCAAGCCACGACTTATGCCCTCCGAAGACCCCATAGCAATAGTGCGTACAATGCCGTCACCTAGTTGCTGCTGAACTTCAAGAGTTAGCTCTTTGCCTTCAACCAACAATGCGTCATACACATTTGGTATTTGATCACGAGAAAACTCTACATCAATAACTGCGCCAATAATTTGAACAATACGTCCACTACTCATTTCCGGTTCCTCTTAAGCTAAACCTTAAAATATTTGGTTAAACTGCTGCTGCACCACTAACAATTTCTGACAACTCTTGGGTAATGGCTGCCTGACGTGCTTTGTTATAAAGCAATTGCAGTTCTTTCACTAAATCGCCTGCGTTATCAGTGGCACTTTTCATTGCTATCATTCGCGCCGCTTGTTCGCAGGCTTTGTTTTCTACAACCGCCTGATAAACCTGAGACTCAATATATCGAACCAACAAACCATCCAACAACTCCTTAGCGTCTGGCTCATACAAATAATCCCAGTGGTGGGTTAACTTTTCATCCTCTGCTGGCTTAAGCGGTAGCAACTGTTCAACTACTGGCGCTTGCGTCATCGTGTTAACAAATACATTTGACACCAATAAAAGCTGGTCTATTTTTCCTTCTTCATAGGCGTCTAGCATGACCTTGACCCCGCCGATTAGATCGTTAGCGGTGGGCGTATCGCCCAGATCTTTCGTGGTGGCAACAATGTTGCCCCCGAAACTACCAAAGAATGCTGCTGCCTTGTTTCCAATAACACAAAGGTCGTTGGAGACTTCTTTGTCAGACCATCCTTTCATCGACTTCATGGCTTGTTTAAACAGGTTGGTGTTTAAGCCACCGCACAAGCCACGATCTGTAGAGATGATGATATAACCAACACGCTTAACTTCGCGCTGCTCCATGTAGACATGCTTGTACTCGCTTACTGCTCGGGCAATTTGCCCCACTACAGAACGAATGCGGTCTGCATATGGTTTGCCAAGGGCCCGCCGCTCTTGAGCTCGACGCATCTTGCTCGCGGCCACCATTTCCATAGCACTCGTAATTTTTTGAGTGCTTTTAATGCTAGAAATTTTGGTTTTAACTTCCTTCCCAACAGCCATATTCTATGCCTTCATGCTAAAACAACAGACGCTTGCTTTAATCAGCGATTACCAGGTTTGCGTGCTAGAAAATTTCTTCAGTGCTGCCTCAAAACTAGCCTGAATATCATCATTCCAGTCGCCCGTTTTGTTGATTTGCTCCAACAGGTCGCCGTGCTCTGCCTTCATATAAGAAAGAAGAGCGGACTCAAAATCACCTATTTTACTAACTGGGACCTCTGAAAGAAATTTATTGTCAGCCGCATAAATCATTAGAGCCATTTCTGCGACGCTTTGGGGCGCGTATTGTTTCTGTTTCATAAGCTCAGTGACTCGCTCACCATGATCTAGTTGTGCTTTTGTGGCCTCATCAAGATCAGAAGCAAACTGTGAAAATGCGGCCAGCTCTCTATATTGAGCTAAAGCTGTACGAATGCCACCAGATAGTTTTTTCACGATCTTAGTTTGTGCTGCGCCACCAACTCGAGACACCGAAACACCGGCGTTCATGGCTGGGCGTACGCCAGCATTAAACATAGAAGCTTCGAGAAAGATTTGACCATCTGTAATAGATATCACATTGGTTGGTACAAATGCAGAAACGTCTCCCGCTTGTGTCTCAATAACAGGCAGCGCTGTCAAAGAACCAGTTTTACCCTTCACTTCACCTTTGGTAAACTTTTCAACATAGTCTGCATTTACACGAGCAGCCCTTTCAAGCAACCGAGCATGCAGATAAAACACGTCTCCAGGGTAAGCTTCTCGACCAGGGGGCCTTCTTAACAACAACGATATTTGACGATAAGCCCAAGCTTGCTTGGTTAGGTCATCATAGATAATTAGTGCGTCTTGCCCTCTGTCTCGATAATACTCGCCCATAGTGCACCCACCAAAAGGCGCCAAGAACTGCATGGCGGCAGGATCTGAAGCTGTGGCAGCAACAACAATGGTGTGCTCCATTGCCCCGTGCTCTTCAAGTTTTCTCACAACGGCGGCAATTGAAGAAGCCTTTTGTCCAATAGCGACGTAAATACACTTGATTCCGGAATCTTTTTGATTAATGATGGCGTCAACAGCAATTGCTGTTTTGCCGATCTGGCGATCTCCAATAATCAGCTCTCGCTGTCCGCGACCAATAGGCACCATAGCATCAATTGCTTTTAGGCCTATTTGTACTGGCTGGTCTACTGATTGTCGAGAAATGACGCCGGGAGCCACTTTTTCAAGCGCATCCGTCAATTTTGCGTTGACTGGCCCCTTTCCGTCAATAGGATTTCCTAGTGCGTCTACCACGCGGCCTTCTAGCTCTGGGCCTACTGGCACTTCCAGAATACGGCCAGTACATCTAGCTTTCTGTCCTTCGGCCAAAGACTGGTAATCGCCCAAAATGATTGCGCCGACAGAGTCGCGCTCTAAGTTAAGCGCCATGCCATATATGCCGCCATCAAATTCGATCATTTCCCCGTACATCACGTCGGCTAGACCATGAATACGAATGATGCCGTCTGATACGGACACAATGGTGCCCTCGTTACGTGCTTCAGAAGATACCTCAAGACTATCAATACGCTGCTTGATGATTTCACTGATTTCGGATGGATTCAATTGCTGCATGTCTTCGGTTCCTCGATCCTAGGAATGTAATACTTGAGCAAGTTTACTCAATTTGCCACGAATGGAGCCATCAATAACGGTGTCTCCCGCCCGAACAACAGCTCCACCAATAAGACCAACATCAACTGATGCTTGCATATTGACTTCTCGTTCGAGTTTTGCGCTGAGTGCACTTGCCAGCTTGTTTTTCTGTACATCGTTCAGTTGAACAGCAGACACCACAGTAATATCTATGGTTTTTTCTCTGTTCGCCTTTAACGCTTCAAATTGTTTTGAAATTTGCGGCAATAACCCTAAGCGCTTGTTTTCCGCTAAAACCCGCAGAAATCCTTGAGCTTTTTCATTAATCGCATCGCCACAAATTTCTATGGTGTTCGTTGCCTGCTGTTCTGACGTATAGCCAGGGGCACCAAGCAGCTGCACCACTTTTTCTTCCTGAGAAACGACAGAAGCGGCCTTTAAGCTATCTGACCAGCCCTTTAGGTCAGCCGCATCTACAGCATACTCAAATGCTGCTTTCGCATAAGGTCGGGCCAGCGTGCTTAATTCTGCCATTTTACACCTCTACCTACAGCTGTGCTGCTAAATCGTCAACTAAAGCGCTGTTTGCTTTTTCGTCAATATTTGCTTTCAGGATTTTTTCTGCGCCCGCTAAAGCCAAACCTGCGACCTTGCCGCGGAGCTCTTCCTTGGCCCGGTTCACTTCCATATCAATTTCTGCTTTAGCCCCGGCTTTCATACGATCGGCTTCTGTCTTTGCCTGCTCTTTAGCCTCATCCACTATCTGTCCGGCTCGCTTATTTGCTTGCTCTATAAGGACTGTGGCTTCTTTTTTTGCTTCCTTGAGTTGCGCTGAAACTTTTTCTTGCGCTATCTCAAGGTCGCGTGAAGCCTTATCTGCAGCATCCAGCCCAGCTGCTATTTTTTTCTGTCTTTCTTCCATCGAACTAATGATGGCGGTCCATACAAATTTCTTGCAGAACCAAATAAAGAACAAAAAAGAAATCATCTGTCCGAATAAGGTCAGGTTAATATTCACGCCAACACCTCGTTCTTTGGGTTATCTATTAAGGGTACGCGCATCAAAATTAACCCGCAACACCTGGTGCAACAGCAAAAATAAGGTACATACCAATACCAACACCAATCATTGGAATCGCATCAATCAGTCCTGCGAGCAAAAACATTTTACCCTGGAGCATTGGTCCCAATTCTGGCTGACGCGCTGTTCCTTCGAGCAGCTTGCCGCCCAACAAACCCATACCTACGGCGGCACCCAATGCGCCAAATCCAACCATAACTGCAGCTGCGATCATGATAAGTCCCATTTCGTTCTCCTAATAACTAAAGTAAGTTGTAAAATTTAGTGATTCTCGTGTGCCATACCTAGATACACAACGGTTAACACCATAAAAATAAACGCTTGCAGGGTAATAATTAAAATATGAAAAATTGCCCACCCTAGCTGCAATGTTCCACCAAAAGCGCCCAAAATCCAACTGCCGCTCATGTACATAATGGCGATTAAAATGAAGATCATTTCACCAGCATACATATTCCCAAATAACCTCAAGCCAAGCGAGAACGGTTTTGCTAGCAAACCAACCAACTCAAGCGCAAGGTTAATTGGCATAAACATAGCCTGAATGATTGGGCTTTTTGCCGCAAACGGCTGTAATGTTAGTTCGCCTAAAAATCCAGAGACGCCCTTAACTTTAATGCTGTAGTACAGGATCATACCAAAAACAGCTAAAGCCATGCCTAGCGTGATATTAGGATCGGTAGAAGGCACTATTTTTTGAAAGGGCACTCCGCCCACCTCAAACAAGTGAGGAATAAAATCAACTGGTATTAGATCCATTAGGTTCATGAAGAAGACCCAGACAAAAATGGTTAGTGCTATAGGGGCAATCCAAGGGTTGTTGCCATGGAAGCTGTCTTTTACAGTCCCGTCTACAAACTCAACCATCATTTCAATAAAATTTTGCATGCCTGTTGGTACACCGCTCGTTGCTCTATTAGCAGCGAAACGAAACAAAATACAAAAAACTAGCCCAAGAAAAATTGACCAACCAAGGCTGTCTACATTAACAGCCATGAAGCCCATTTCTGCTGCTTCTTGAGCATTGTGAGCAAAACCCCAACCATGGTCTGTTTGACCAAAAGTCAAATTAGTTAGGTGGTGCTGTATATAGCTTGTTGATGTTATCTCTACACCGCTTGCCATTCTTTTCTCTCAAACCAAATAAATTTTTTATTTACAATTCAGTGTTTTCGCAACACAAAACCACTGGACAATTATCATGGCGCCATAAGCAAGAAACAGCGCGGGTACATCTAATGGACTAATAAGGCCAAATGATAACCCAAACAGTAGAGCTGTAAGCAAAAGCTTTCCTGCTTCTCCCTTCTGTATAGCGCTCAATATTTTTGGCGCCTGCTTGGCCCCAACATATCGAAAGGCCAATAAAGAAAAATAAGCCTGTGGCACTATTTGTATTATTCCGCCAATCAACACTGAATAAGCGGTCTTTATATCTAATGGAGCCACTACTGCTACTACTACAAATAAAATTAATATTTGCGTTTTTGCTATACGGCCTACTGGTGGGGCCTCTATGGTGGTTCTCATTTATTACCAACTTCTTTCAATAACAACGCTTTGATTTTAAAAAGCGCGGCAATTATATGTAGTACCAACAACAGATTCAACACCTCTTTTGTATTAAACCTTGTTATCGCTCTATGCGTTTCTTAATACTCAGTATTTTTCTTGGTTATTTAATATGGCTTAAAATGCCGTCCAGCTCGTCCAAGCTGTTGTATTTTAAAATCAAGCGGCCCTTTCCTTTTGCGCTGTGCTGAATAGCCACCTCGGCGCCTAGTTGATCTGACAGCTTCTCCTGCAGTCGCTTTATATCTGGATTTAATTGATTCGCGTTTGGATCTTTTGGTTTATCTTGTAACAAAAACCTAACGTACGCTTCTGTTTGTCTGACCGTCATATTTTTAACAACTACCGCTCTGGCAGCGTCTAGTTGTACCTGTCCCTGCAAACCCAATAGGGCTCTACCATGCCCCATCTCTAAATCTCCATGCTCAAGTAGCCTTTGTACTTCTACCTTCAGTGTCATTAGGCGCATAAGATTAGCCACGGCACTCCGCGACTTGCTTACCGCATCAGCCACCTGTTGCTGAGTAAGCTCAAACTCTTGCTGTAGGCGAACCAAAGCTTGTGCTTCTTCGATAGCATTTAAGTCTTCTCGCTGAATGTTTTCAATAAGAGACATAGCTAACGCCGCATCATCAGAAACATTTTTTATCAAAGCAGGTATTGTATCCAACCCTGCTAACTGTGCTGCTCGCCATCGCCTTTCTCCGGCGATAATTTCATAGCTGTCCGGACCCGTCGGTCTAACAACCACGGGCTGCATAATGCCGTGTGTTTGTATGGACGAGGTGAGCTCTTCTAGGGCCTCGGGATGCATGTCGCGACGAGGCTGGTATTTTCCCCTAACTAAAAACTCTACCGGCAGCGACTTTAATAGCTCTTGGTCTGTTTTCTCATGCTTTTCGATTGCTTCTGTTTCGCGGCCAGCTGCCAGTAAAGCGTCAAGACCTCTACCCAAACCTTTTCTTTTGCTCATGGTTTAACCTACAATTTCTACGTTATGAGTTAATCTTTGTTTTGCCGCGTCTCAGAATTTCTCCAGCCAAACCAAGGTAAGCAACAGCGCCCTTGGAGCTTTTATCATAAACAAGGGCTGGCAGCCCATGGCTAGGGGCTTCTGCTAGGCGGACATTTCGGGGGATTGCTACCCGGTACATCAGGCCACCAAAATGGTGCGCCAATTGTGCTGTTACCTCGTTTGATAGACTGTTTCTTGGATCAAACATTGTTCGAACAATTCCTTCTATTTTTAACCCCGGGTTAAGGTGTTGGCTAATTTTTTTAATAGTGCCAATCAGGTCTGACAGGCCCTCTAAAGCAAAGTATTCACACTGCATGGGCACAATAACCCCATCACATGAGACCAAAGAATTTATTGTTAACATGCTTAGGGATGGAGGGCAGTCAACTATAATAAAATCATAGTTATTTTTTATACGTATGAGGGCGTACCGAAGACGACTTTCTTTGTTTTTTAGCTTTAATAGCTCAACCTCTGCTGCGGTGAGATCATCGTTTGCAGGCAAAACATCATAGCTTCCTGACAAGCTTCTCTGCACAACCTCTTCTGCCCCAATAGCCCCAACCAAAACATCAAGCGCAGTGACCTCAAGGTCGCTTTTGTTTACCCCACTGCCCATGGTTGCGTTGCCCTGGGGATCCATATCAACCAACAGCACTCGTTTGCCGTAACTAGCCAAAGAGGCAGCGAGATTTATGCTGGTGGTGGTTTTCCCCACACCACCTTTTTGGTTGGCGACGGTAAATATCCTAGTCACAAGGGTTTCCTCGGAAGCGTTGCTATGGTAGTTCTATTTCAACAAGGTGGCGTTTGTTGTTTACGCCAGGCACCACCAAACGGTGTGAAGCAACGACCTTATAATGTTTTGGTAACATACTCAACTCTTGGTCTGGAAGTTGGCCCTTCATAGCATAAAACCGACCCCCTTTCTCAAGTAAATGTTTGGTTTTCTCAATCATGTCACTTAGGTCTGAAAAAGCCCTGCTTGTAATGGCGTTAAAGCGTGCTTCTGTTTGATGTTTTTCTGCGCGGCCCTGTATCTCATTAACATTTTCTAGACCTAGTTGGTTTTTTGCTTGAAACAAAAATCTTATTTTTTTGCCGTTTGAATCTAACAGGGTAAAGCGGCGCTCTGGATATAATATAGCTAACGGGATTCCTGGTAACCCGGCCCCCGTACCCACATCCAAAATATTTTTTCCCTTAATAAACGGCGCTATGCTGAGACTATCAAGCAAATGCATGGCAACCATGTCTTCTGGGTTGCGGATAGCTGTTAAGTTATAAGCCTCATTCCATTTTTTTAAAATTTCTAGGTAGTCTAAAAACAGGTTTATTTGTTGGTTTGTGGTAGGCAAACAAAGCTCCATTGTTCCTGTCTCAAGGAGTTTTTTTAGTTTACTTCTCATGGCTTATGCGGTCTTTATTGTTTTTATAGCGGAACTCTTTTTAAGATGAACCAACAATACAGAAATAGCTGCTGATGTTACACCGGGTATTCGGGAGGCCCTTGCTAGTGTTGACGGTCTAAGGTCCGAAAGTTTTTGTTTTGCTTCGTTAGAAAGACCGCTGATTAAACTAAAATCAAAATCATCAGGAATTTTTGTGTTTTCTTGCCGACGAAGTTTGTCAATTTCACCCTGTTGTCGGTTTATGTATCCAGCATATTTGGCTTGAATTTCTACCTGCTCTGCAACCTCCTTCGACACGCTGGTGGTTTCATCAAACCCTTTAATGTCCCCATAACCCAGTTCTGGTCTTTTTAGTAAATCCAAAAGATTATACTCTCGGGTTAAAGAAGACCCGGTTTTGTTTTTGATTGCTTGCGCCAGCAATGAGTCTGGTTGAACCCAGGCGCGCCCCAAACGCTGCTGTTCAATTATAATTGCTTCTTTTTTTTCACAAAAAGATCTCCAGCGACTCTCGCCAATCAACCCAAACCCTCTTCCCAGCTCTGTTAATCGAAGGTCTGCATTATCCTGCCTTAACAACAACCTATACTCTGCTCTGCTTGTGAACATTCGGTAGGGCTCAACAGTCCCCATAGTGATTAAATCATCAACCAAAACACCCATGTAAGCCAGGTCCCGTTCAGGGCACCAGGGCTCTTTTTCTTGAGTCATAAGTGCTGCGTTTATACCTGCTAACAACCCTTGTGCTCCAGCCTCTTCATATCCTGTTGTTCCATTAATTTGACCCGCAAAAAACAAACCCTCTATACATTTGGTTTCTAGGGAATGCTTTAAATCCTGAGGATTAAAGAAATCGTATTCTATTGCATAACCAGGCCTGGTTATGTGTGCATCCTCAAAACCCTTAATCGATCTAACCATCTCCATTTGCACATCAAAAGGTAAACTGGTGGAGATGCCATTAGGATAAAGCTCGTGTGTTGTTAGCCCTTCTGGCTCTATGAAAATTTGATGTGATTCTTTGTCTGCAAATCGTACAACCTTGTCTTCAATAGAGGGGCAATAGCGAGGACCTACACCCTCGATGACCCCGGTGTACATTGGAGAGCGATCCATAGCCCCCTCGATGATTTCGTGTGTTGTTTTGTTGGTGTGTGTTATATAACAACAAATTTGTTCTGGGTGTTCGTTTGTGTTTCCCAAGAAAGACATAACTGGTTCAGGTTTATCGCCCCATTGCGGTTCTAACCCATCAAAACTCACAGACCGCGCGTCAATACGTGGTGGCGTCCCTGTCTTTAAACGACCAACCCTAAAGGGCAGCTCGCGCAACCTGTTTGCAAGACCTATAGATGGTTGGTCGCCGGCGCGACCCCCTGAATGATTTTCCAACCCTATGTGGATTTTTCCAGCCAAAAAAGTTCCGGCCGTTAGGACCACTGTTTTTCCAAAAAAAATCAAACCCATTTGAGTGACAACACCAGTAATACTATTTCCTTCGGTTATTAGGTCATCTACTGACTGCTGAAAAATAGAGAGGTTGGGTTGGTTTTCCAAGGTTTTGCGAATAAATGCTTTGTACAACAACCGGTCTGTTTGGGCCCGGGTGGCTCTTACAGCGGGACCCTTTCTTTCATTTAAAACACGAAATTGTATGCCGGCTGCATCGGTAGCGTGGGCCATAACGCCACCCAAAGCATCAATTTCTCTAACGAGATGACTTTTTCCTATTCCACCAATTGCAGGATTGCATGACATTTGCCCCAAGGTTTCTATGTTATGTGTAAGCAAAAGAGTCTTTCTTCCCATTCTCGCAGCAGCCAAGCACGCCTCTGTACCAGCATGTCCACCACCAATAACAATCACGTCAAATTTTTCTGGGTAATACATAAATACAACCAGTCAAGAAAATTCAGAAACAAGTCTCTTAGTATAATATAAATAGGGTGGCGGTTCTAAAAAACCCTTCATGTATTATTAATGGCACTAAGTTATATATGTGTTGTTATGTATATATATTTAAATTTATTATTATTATTATGTAGGTTTAATTCTGTGCAAAACACAAAAAATCCTTTTTTAATCAAAAAGATAAAACAATATAATCCCTCTTTATAAGCTAACCATAAACGGTTTTTTATAAACCCAAGGTTGTGGATAATATGGCTACTTATCCACAGATATAACCAGGGGGTCTTTATCCACAAAAAGATCCACAGAGTATTCCTTTGTTTCCCCTGGTGTAATCTACAGGTTATTTTTGTTTAATTTTTGAATTTTTAGCCAAACAATTAAAAAATTAGAAGTATGTAACCATATGATTCATTATTCCATTGCTCTATCGGAGTTTTTTCTTTAGAATCCATCGCCCTTAGAGGTGTTAGTTAGTTAACGGAAGTTTTGATCATGAAAAGAACATTTCAACCCAGCATAATAAAGCGTAAGCGTACACATGGATTTCGTGCTCGTATGGCTACAAAAGGCGGGCGTGCTGTAATTAACCGCCGTCGTGCTAAGGGCCGTCAACGCCTATCAGCTTAATTTTTCGCCTTATGGGGGTTTCTGCCTTAACTATAAGGTGGGTTGTTTGTCTTTAGGGGTGAACACCTAAACTACTATGTCTGAAGTTACCTTTGGTAGAGAAAAGCGACTATTGACAACACAGGCTTTTCAGGCCGTTTTTGGTGATACACATCATAAGGTCTCCCACCCAAATTTTTTATTATTAGCGCGCCCCAACCAACTATCAAACGCAAGATTAGGGATGGTTGTGGCTAAAAAAAACATCCGGTTTTCTGTCCACCGAAACAGAATTAAGCGTGTTGTAAGGGATTCTTTTCGTTTAATGCAGCATGATCTTGCTCCTGTGGATGTTATATTCCTTGTTCGTAGGGGTATGGATAAATTATCATCTAAAGATCAAACCGGCCTTATGTTAGGGGCGTGGAAAAAATTGCATAAAAAGCTGCGGATTACATCATGACAATTGGCACTACCACTGTAGTTCAAAAACTATGTATTTTTCCAATAAAATGCTATCGGTTTATATTGAGTCCTTGGCTGGGGGACAACTGTAGATTTTCGCCCAGTTGTTCTTGTTATGCAGAGGAAGCTATTGTGGCACACGGTGTCTTTAAGGGGGTTTTCTTTACATTTTATCGACTTATAAGGTGTCACCCCTTTCATCTAGGGGGTTACGACCCCGTTCCCCCAACAGACCAAAAAAATCGGAAGAAATAAATATGGATTGGCAACGCTCGTTTCTTATTGGCGCCATGTTGGTGGTGTTGTATATGCTTTTTTTGGAGTGGGACGGCTTTCAGGCACAATACAATCCCGTAACAAATAGTCCTGCTTTAAGTGAGTTGGTGGTTCCAGAAATCCCCTTGGTTGAACCAACCAACACCCCCACCCCCAAACCAATGACAAACGAGATCCCCTCTGTCGTTGTGGGTGGAGAAACAACAACAATTTTTCAAGACATACAAAACGAAAAGAGCGAGCGGGTTGTTACAGTTTCCACTGACGTATTGACAGTTCATATTGATACTCATGGGGGGGACATTGTTCGGGTAGAGCTACCAAAACACCTGGCTGATATTGACGACAAAGATACCCCATTTATTTTGCTGAATCGCACAGCAACAACAACCTATATAGCACAAAGCGGCTTGATCGGGGTTAACGGCACAGACACAAAAGCAGGAAGGCCTGTTTTTAAGGCCCAAGCCACCCACTACCAATTACAAGAAAACGACGACTCATTGCAAGTCCAGCTAATGTTGGAAGAAAACAACGTTACGATTACCAAGCAATATACTTTTACTCGTAGCGACTATCTTGTGGAGCTTGAATATAAAATAACAAATCAGAGCAACACAGCATGGAAGGCCGGCCTGTATGGTCAAATAAAGCGAGACAGTCACAACCCTACAGTTGTTAATGCTATGGGAATGAAGCCGTTTCTTGGAGCGGCCCTAACAAGCAATGAGAACAACTATCAAAAATTAGACTTTGAGGACATTACCGACAAGTCTTTTGAGGACAGTCTTTTGGGTGGCTGGGTTGCGATGGTTCAACACTATTTTGTAAGTGCTTGGGTGCCAAACAAAAGTACCAAAAATAACTTTAATGTTCGAAGGTTGGGCAGCCAAGACGTTTATATTTTAGGCTTCACCTCCCCAGAAATTACAGTCAACCCAGGGGAAAGTGGCAACATTAGCGCAGCCTTTTACTCTGGACCTAAAGACCAGTACCGCTTAGAGGAAATATCTCCATATCTCGATCTTACCATAGACTATGGTTGGTTGTGGATGATAGCAAAACCGTTATTTTGGGTGCTGTATCAGCTGCACCAATTTCTAGGAAACTGGGGCTGGTCAATTATTATGCTCACAATCTTGATTAAGGCAGCCTTTTTTCAGTTATCAGCTAAAAGCTACACATCTATGGCTAATATGCGTAGGCTTCAACCAGAAATGCTGCGCTTAAAAGAGCTCCACGGGGACGATCGTCAAAAAATGTCTCAAGAAACAATGAGCCTTTATAAGCGTGAAAAAGTAAATCCAATGGGGGGGTGTTTGCCCATTCTGGTTCAGATGCCGGTTTTTATAGCACTATACTGGGTGCTGCTTGAAAGTGTTGAGTTACGACACGCCCCTTGGTTGTTGTGGATTAACGACCTATCAGTGAAAGACCCATTCTTTGTGCTCCCTTTAATTATGGGGGCCAGTATGGTTATACAGCAAAAACTAAACCCCACGCCACCAGACCCGATGCAGGCCAAGGTGATGCAAATTATGCCTATAGCGTTTACTTTTTTCTTTCTATTTTTTCCGGCAGGCCTTGTTCTCTATTGGACGGTAAATAATTGCCTTTCAATTCTACAGCAGTGGATTATTACACGCAGAATAGAAGGGGCGGGAACAAAAAACTAAGACAATATGGGCTTAGCTGCCGGCGGGCAGCGGTTCGATGATTGCCTGAGTGTTAAAAATGTATTTATCTTCCGATCAGGACACAATAGCTGCGATAGCAACCCCGCCAGGAAGGGGTGGGGTTGCTGTGTTGCGCATTTCTGGCCCCAACCTTGATGTATTAATATCTGGCCTGTTATCAAAAGAACTGCAGCCTAGGCATGCTGTGCTCGCAGATTTTTTGGACGCCAGCGGAAGCGTCATAGACCAAGGGCTTGCAATATTTTTTCCTTCGCCCCACTCGTTCACTGGAGAGACAGTGTTAGAGCTTCAGGGGCACGGCGGCCCGGTTGTCATGGACATCTTATTGCGTCGCAGTCTTGAGCTGGGGGCCCGCTTGGCTAGGGCCGGAGAGTTTTCCGAACGAGCCTTTCTGAACGACAAAATAGACCTAACGCAAGCAGAGGCTACCGCTGACCTTATTAGCGCATCTTCAGAGCAAGCAGCCAGGTGCGCTGTTCGTTCTTTGCAGGGTGAGTTTTCTAAGCAAATAGTTGCGCTGGTGGGGGCGCTTACTGCCCTGCGCATTTATGTTGAAGCAGCGATTGATTTTCCAGAAGAAGAAATTGATTTTTTGGCTGACCCCAAGATAACCGCAGACCTTGATCGTTTGCTTGCAAAATTACGTGAAATCAAAACTAAGGCGCATCAAGGATCGTTAATTTCCGAAGGAATGACTGTTGTAATTGCAGGAAAACCCAATGCGGGCAAGTCTAGCCTCCTGAACGCCCTTTCTGGTCGAGATAGTGCGATCGTTACGCCTATGGCGGGCACAACTCGCGACATTCTTAAAGAACATATCCATGTTGATGGAATGCCACTGCACATAATAGATACTGCAGGCCTTAGGGAAACAGAGAACCTGATTGAGAAAGAAGGCATAAAAAGGGCCTGGGGCGAAATTGATCGCGCTGACAGGGTATTATTTGTTATTGACAGCGCTGATGAGTACTCACTAGACCTTCAAGCAAACTGGCCAGAGTTTTTTGATCGATATCCAGGCCGAAAAAACATTAGTTTTGTACTAAATAAGGTGGACCTCTCTTGTTTGCCGGCTGGAATATCAGAATACGACTATCCTGTAATTGGGCTTTCGGCAAAACAGGGTTTGGGTTTGGGGGTGCTGACTGAGCACCTTAAGGATTGCATGGGTTATACCGGTACCAACGAAGGTAGTTTTGTTGCGAGGCGCCGACACATAGAGGCGCTAATTAGCGCGGAAGAGTTTCTTTTACTAGGCCGTTCGCAGCTTCTTGGAGCTGGGGCTGGAGAGTTGTTAGCAGAAGACCTGCGGTTGGCCCAACAAGCGCTAGCCCTCATTACGGGAACGTTTACTAGTGATGACCTGTTGGGCCAAATTTTCGGCAGCTTTTGTGTTGGAAAGTGACTTTTTTAAGCAAACCGGTCACTAAAATAGTTAATGTTATTTTTTACAGTCTGACTATTGTAGTGACAAGAAATTCACAGGAAAAAATCAAGTTATCAATAACTTATCCACAAGAAAGCATACAAATATAGCCATAAAGACGCCTTTGAGCTGTTTATAAACACAGCGGCGCCTGTTTTCTTATCTTGTTGTTTTAAAAGGGTATTATTTATTATTGTCTGCCTGTTTTATTTGTCAAAAATTGTGGATAACCCGACTCTTTCTGGCTAGACTAGAGTCTCGGCAAAGAAGCTGGTTCCAGAATCGTAACTAGCAACAATAATTAGTATTTTTTGGGGTATTGCAACTTGGCTCAAGTGTTGTGGGATCAGTGTTTAGGTCGTCTTGAAGAGGAGCTTCCTTCACAACAGTTTAATACCTGGATTAAACCCTTAAAGCTAGATCCGCTGCCTAGTAGCAGCATCGTCTTATTGGCGCCTAATCGTTTTATAAGAGACTGGGTGTTAGATAAATTTTTATCACGCATTACAGAAATTTATCAACAGCTTAGCAGTACGCGCTGCGAAATAAAGGTTGTTGCGTCAGAGAGCACAACCAGTGCGCCAAAGCAGGCAATACTACAGCCCCAAGTGCTAACCGGCAGGTCGCTGCCAGCGACCACGGCTATAGAGGTTCCTGCTACCCGCCCGCCCGTCAACGTTGAGGGCGGCTTAAATCATAAGACCTATCTCAACTCAACGTTCACGTTTAATTCTTTTGTGGAAGGAAAATCAAACCAGCTCGCTTTGGCCGCTTCGCGTCAAATCGCAGACAACCCGGGCGGGTCATATAACCCCTTGTTTATTTATGGTGCGGTTGGTCTGGGAAAAACCCACCTAATGCACGCGGTGGGCAACGAACTACGCCGACAAAAACCAAATGCAAAGATCGTTTATTTGCATTCAGAACGTTTTGTCGCAGATATGGTAAAAGCCTTACAGCTTAATGCAATTAACGATTTTAAGCGTTTTTATCGGTCTGTTGATGCTCTTTTGATCGATGATATGCAGTTTTTTGCTGGCAAAGAGAGATCACAAGAGGAGTTTTTTCATACATTTAACGCCCTGCTAGAGGGCGGCAAGCAGATGATATTAACTTGCGATCGGTATCCAAAGGAAATTGACGGTTTAGAGGAGCGACTTAAATCCCGTTTTGGTTGGGGTCTAACTGTTTCTGTAGAGCCACCAGAGCTTGAGACCAGGGTCGCCATCTTAATGAAAAAAGCAACGCAAGCAAAGGTGGCCCTGCCCACTGAAGCGGCTTTTTTCATTGCTCAGCGGGTTCGCTCCAACGTAAGGGAGCTAGAGGGCGCACTAAAAAGAGTGATAGCAAGCGCTCACTTTACTGGACGCCCAATCAATGTTGATTTAATACGTGAATCCTTAAAAGATTTGCTTGCGATACAGGACAGGTTGGTCACTATTGATAACATTCAACGGGTAGTCTCAGAATACTATAAATTAAAGATGTCCGAATTGTTATCCAAAAGACGCAGTCGATCGATTGCCCGCCCCAGGCAGGTTGCAATGGCTCTCGCCAAGACGCTAACGAACCATAGCTTACCAGAAATAGGAGAGGCCTTTGGTGGCAGAGATCACACAACCGTTATGCATGCCTGCAAGAAGGTTAAAGAGCTTCAAGAAGAAAGCCGTGACATGCAAGACGACATGAAGCACTTGTTGCGTACACTAACAACCTAATTTTTGTGTAGCCTGCAAACTATAGCGGGGAGCGCTTAACTAATTTGAATTGGAGCCGCCGATAAATGAAATTTAAAATATTGCGAGAAGAGCTTCTAAAGCCGTTACAACTAGTTGTCGGGGTTGTAGAGAGGCGCCAAACCCTACCGATACTTTCTAATGTATTAATCGTTCTTAAGGGCAACCGCCTGTCTCTCACTGGAACCGATTTGGAGGTTGAGATTGTTGGCCATGCCACCCTAAAGACGGCCGCAGAAGATGGCGAAATTACTGTCCCAGCCCGCAAGCTGATGGACATATGTCGGTCTCTGCCAGAGTCAACTGATATCACATTTAATGAAAAAGATGGCCGTATACAGATTGTTGGCGGCCGCAGCCGGTTTACATTGTCGTCTCTCCCCGCAAGTGAGTTTCCGAGCGTAGATACTGGCGATACCGGCCAGACCTTTGTTATCGGCCATCTAGAACTAAAGCAATTAATTGGTCGTACGTCATTTGCAATGGCTCAGCAAGATGTACGCTATTATCTAAACGGGATGCTCTTAGAGGTGAGCGACAATCGAGTTAGAGCGGTAGCAACAGATGGCCATCGCTTGGCCATGATGGATTCGAGCAAACTAGAGATTGAGGGTGAAAAGATCCAAGCAATTATCCCTCGAAAAGCAGTGATTGAGCTTTCCCGGCTTCTTCTTGATGACGGAGAGGTCACCATTGTTTTGGGCGACAATCACATGAAGGTGGTTGCTGAGGACTTTCGATTTATTTCTAAGCTAGTTGACGGGGCTTATCCAGATTATGATCGAGTGGTTCCCAAGGAGGGCGACAAGCAAATGGTAGGACTGCGTGAAGACCTGCGAAGCAGCTTTAGTCGTGCCTCTATACTGTCCAACGAAAAATATCGTGGAGTCAGACTTGTTTTAGCAACAGGCCTTTTAACGCTAGTGGCTAATAATCCAGAGCAAGAAGAGGCTAGAGAGGAGGTTGTTGTGACTTATGACGCCACAGAGCTAGATCTTGGTTTCAACGTTAGCTATATTATTGATATTCTTAATATTTTATCTGGACAAGATGTATGTTTTACTTTTTCTGATGCAAACAGCAGTGTTTTGATTGAAGATCCTGCAGACCAAAGCGCCGTGTACGTTGTTATGCCAATGCGGTTATAATTTTTAAAAAAAGATTTTCTTTTATGTTTCTAAAAAAGCTTGGTATACATGGCTTGCGAAATCTTTCTCATAATGAAGTATATTTGTCCCCAACCTCTAACTTTTTTTATGGGGTCAACGGCAGCGGAAAAACAAGCCTCTTAGAGGCAATTCACGTGCTAGGCCGAGGCCGCTCATTCCGCTCTCGAACCCTAGAGCCGATAATTAACGAAGAAGAACAAGCATGCACCGTGTATGGAGTGGTGCAAGCCGAGCGCTCTTCTGTATCCTTGGGCGTAACGCGATCTCGAGCAAAAGAGTTTGAGTTTAAGATGAATGGCCAAAAAGTGAACAGCGCATCCTTGCTTGCTGACACTATGCCACTTTTAGTTCTCAGCGCCGACACTTTTCGGCTTTTGGATGCTGGCCCGCAATATCGCAGGCAATACATAGACTGGGGTGTGTTTCACGTGGAACGTGCTTACAGGTCTCTGTTACAAAAGTTTAAGCGCGCTCTTAAGCAGCGGAATTCATTGCTGCGATGTGATAGAATAGATATGAGTTCTTTGAGCGTATGGGATATCGAGTTTGTTGAATTAGCAGATCAGATCAACCAGTACCGCAAACAATACTTAGAGAAATTAATTGAAAAAATTCAATGGGTTATAGGTGAAATTACTGAATTAGACGGCTTTGAGTTTAAGTATTTTCCTGGTTGGGACGCCGCAAAAAACTTGTCAGACGTATTGTATGCAGACCGCCAAAGAGACGTGCAGATGAAGGCCACAACTCACGGCCCCCAAAGAGCAGACCTGAGAGTAAGGTTTAATATGCGTCCGGCAAACGAAGTGTTATCCCGCGGGCAAACTAAGATAGTTGTTACCGCAATGCAGGTCGCACAAGGCTACTTGTATCACGAAATGACAGGACAGCAATGCCTTTATTTGTTAGACGACCTGCCTTCCGAGCTTGACCTGTCTCACAGGAAGCGAGTGGGGGGCTTGTTGTTTAGGCTGGGCGCACAAACTTTTGTTACCGGGGTCATCAAAGAAGACCTAATGAGCTCCTGGCCCATCGAGGATGAAAATGTAAGTATGTTTCACGTGGAACATGGCCATATTATCCAAGAATAAACCTCAATACTACATGACCTTAATTTAGGATGTTTGTATGACTGAAAATAAAACTTATGACTCAGACAGCATCAAGGTGCTCAAAGGCCTCGATGCGGTCAGAAAGCGCCCGGGCATGTATATCGGAGACACAGATGATGGTACGGGCCTCCACCACATGGTGTTTGAAATAGTTGATAACTCCATTGACGAGGCCTTGGAGGGGTTCTGCTCAGAAGTCGTCGTCGTGATCCATCAGGACGAGTCAGTAACAGTTTCTGATAATGGCCGAGGAGTACCAACAGAAATGCATGAAGAGGGCGTTTCTGGCGCTGAAGTGATCATGACAGTGCTTCATGCTGGCGGAAAATTTGATGAAGATAGCTATAAAATTTCTGGCGGGCTTCATGGTGTGGGCGTTTCTGTGGTCAACGCGCTATCAAAGGAGCTTACGCTGACCATTAAGCGGGGCGGCAAGATACATCAACAGCAGTATAGTCATGGCGTTCCTCTAGCCCCACTAAAAGTTGTTGGCGAAACAAAAGAAACCGGGACCGCTATTCATTTTGTGCCCTCAACTGAAACGTTTACTAATATTAAATTTCACTATGAAATCTTCGTAAAAAGGCTCCGGGAGCTTTCTTTTCTAAATTCGGGTGTTCGAATTATTCTAAAAGACGAAAGAACAGAAAAAGAAGACGTTTTTGAATATGAGGGGGGCTTAAGGGCCTTTGTTGAGTATCTCAACACTAATAAAACAACTATAAATAACATCATGCATTTTTCTGTGTTTCGGGATGACGGGGTCGGTGTAGAGGCTGCCTTACAGTGGAATGACACTTATCAAGAAAACATACTGTGTTATACCAACAATATTCCACAGAGAGACGGCGGGACGCATTTAGCCGGCTTTAGGTCGGCCCTCACAAGAAGCTTGAATACCTATATAGAAAAAGAAGGCATGGGAAAGACCAACAAGGTCAGCACGACAGGAGACGATGCCAGAGAGGGCCTAACCGCAATTGTTTCTGTCAAGGTTCCTGATCCTAAGTTTTCTTCTCAAACCAAAGAAAAATTAGTGAGCTCTGAAGTTAAATCAGCGGTTGAGCAAGAAATGGGAGGACACTTTACAGATTACTTGCTGGAAAGCCCCCAGGAGGCTAAAAGCATAGTTCTCAAAATGGTTGAAGCCGCAAGAGCGCGTGAAGCAGCGCGCAAGGCTAGAGATATGACTCGCAGGAAAGGGGCTCTTGACATTGCCGGGCTACCCGGGAAGCTTTCAGATTGTCAGGAAAAGGACCCCGCTCTATCAGAGTTATATCTTGTAGAGGGCGATTCAGCTGGCGGCTCGGCCAAACAAGGCAGAGACCGTAGAACTCAAGCTATCTTGCCGCTAAAAGGGAAAATTCTTAACGTTGAAAAAGCTAGATTTGATAAGATGCTTTCTAGTGTCGAGGTTGGAACGCTCATAACAGCTCTAGGTTGCGGCATAGGTGCCGCAGAGTTTAATCCGGAAAAGCTTCGTTACCATACGGTTTTGATAATGACAGATGCTGATGTCGATGGATCGCATATACGCACACTATTGTTGACTTTTTTCTTTAGACAGATGCGTGAGCTCGTAGAGCGCGGCCATATCTATATAGCGCAGCCACCTTTGTATAAGCTCAGCAAAGGAAAACAAGAACAGTACCTGAAGGACGATGAAGAGCTTACTAGGTTTTTGACTCAGTCAGCCCTAGAGGGCTCCAGCCTGCATGTTACTAATGGTGCGCCGGGAATTAGTGGGGGCGTTCTTGAGGCATTAGTGCAAGACTATCGTCATGTCATGGGGACTATAGAGGGTATGTCTCGAGTATACCCAGTAGAAATTTTAAAAGCATTGGTTTTTCTTCCCCCTCTAGATGCAGAAAAACTAAAAGATAGGCCTTCAGTAGAAGGCTGGAGCCAGCTACTGCTTACGGCACTAGAGAAAGACAGGATATCAGGCAGCAAGCTGTACAGCATAACTGTTGAGCCACAGGAAGAGAGCCAGAGTTTTGTCCCCAAAGTAGAAGTTACGGCTCATGGCGTGCCTTCAGGTTATTTTCTGGGGCAGGATTTTTTTGCCTCCAGGGAGTACGCAGCCATCGTCTCTCTTGGCGCCCAACTGCAGGGCCTGCTAGAAGAAGACGCTTATATAATGTCTGGTGACACGAAAAAAGCAATAGCCAGCTTTGGCGAAGGCCTTGACTGGTTGATGGGGGAATCGCGTCGTGGGTACAGTATTTCACGCTATAAGGGGCTGGGAGAAATGAATCCAATTCAGCTATGGGACACAACCATGAACCCAGAGACCAGGCGGATGCTTAAGGTTACCGTTGAAGACGCAATAGCCGCCGATCAAATGTTTACTACCCTCATGGGTGATTTGGTTGAGCCGCGCCGTGACTTTATTGAAAAAAATGCCTTATCAGTAACAAATTTAGATATTTAAGTTAAGCTGAAATGTCAATGTTTTAGGGTTTTCTGCGTAGCTTCGATCACGTTTTTTACATGCTCTGTTAGCAGCCGACTATCATCGTCGCTGTTTGTTTCTATTGCCTTGCCAATAGAAACATGTATTTGTCCAGGCCGCTTGATAAAAGCGTGCGGCGGCCAGCAGTGGCCAGCATTGTGGGAGACAGGAATAATTTGAGCTCCGGCCGCAATTGCTAGCGCTGCACCACTTCGTCCATAACGACCTATTTTTCCAAGCGGCATCCTTGTGCCCTCAGGATAAATCAGTACGTTGTTCCCAGAGGCCAGGCGCTGCAGGCCTTGGGATAAAATTTGCTTTAAGGCCCCCCTCGGACTGCTTCTGTTGATAGCAATGGGGTGCATAAAATATAAAGCCCAGCCAAAGAAAGGAATCCAAAATAACTCTTTCTTAAGGATGGTGCTTACAGGCCTTAGAAGCCGCTGGAGATAAAAGGTCTCCCAGCCAGACTGATGATTGCTTAGTATTACGCAAGGGGCCTCTGGGATGTTCTTTAGGCCATCAACTCGTAATGTTACCCCGCAGCTGACACCCAGCCACTTAATGATCAAGGCGTTAGCTAGAGTAACAATATTATGTCTTGCCCTGCAGGGGAGAAAAATACCAATAGTGCAGGTAAATGTGCCGAAAAATGCTAAAATTAAGGCATAAATAACGTAAAATAGTAGCGATCGTGTAAAAAGAATCAAGGTGTTCACAGGCGAGCTCTAGCGCAGAGATAGTCCGCTGCTTGTGCTAAATCGTCAAAAATATTGGCTTGCCGCAAAATAACCTCTTCTTGCTGGCGCAGTATTTTTTCAGTTTCTGCTCCTTTGCCCGTGCGCACCAAGATAGGCATACATTGGTGCGTTAGACCTGCTTGCAAATCACGAAGGCTGTCTCCAACTAGAGGAACCCCGGCTAAGCTTACGGCCCATTTTTTTGCTATTTGGTCCAGCAGACCAGAGGCTGGTTTTCTGCACCCGCACTGATCTTCGGGGCTGTGTGGACAATAAAAAATTCCAGCGACGCCGACATTGAAAGGCAGAAGCAGGTCGGCTAGTTTTGAGTGCATTGCATCAAGAGTGTTTGTGTCAAACAAGCCACGACCTAGCCCTGACTGATTGGTCGCGATAACCACGGTATAGCCAGCCCGGCAAAGCCGGACAATTGCATTAATGCTTCCCGGAAGGGGCACCCACTCTTCAGGCGTTTTAACATAAGCATTAGAATCTTGATTGATAACGCCATCTCGATCAAGAATAATGAGTTTGATCATAAGGGGGTAGTGCTCACTATGAAGGCTTTTATTTTGATGGCACCAACAATGAAATGTCAGCTACCTCAAGAAACAGGTTTCGCAGTTGGCGCAACAAAACAAGACGGTTGTTTCGTATTTCTTGATCGTCAACCATCACCATAACATTATCAAAAAAATTATCTACAGGCTGCTTGAGCTGCGACAAAAGCTTTAGTGCCTCAGCATAAGACCTTTTATTAAGGAGCGGGCGAATTTTTTCCTCAAGCGTTACCAGTAGTTCAGCAAGGGCCACTTCCGACGGCTCCACCAAGAGGTGCGCTTTCACCTCTTTTGATAGAGCTGCCCCTCCTTGCTTAGCAAGAATGTTTGAAACTCGCTTATTGGCAGCAGCTAGCGATACCGCTTCAGGCAGGGTGCTAAAAAAATGCACTGCGCTTACTCGAAGATGAATTTCAAGAGGGTTTCTAAGCTTTCTTGCGGCGACAGATAGAAAAACTTCAGTTGGAATTTTTTCATCCTCGTACCAAGATCTAAAACGGTCAGTAACGTAAGTAAGCACTTGCTTTATTACATCATCGTTAGCAGCCAGCTTGCCTGTTAGGCAGACATGCTGAGATGCCGCAACCGAAAGCGCCTCATAAAGATCTATATCAATTTTTCGCTCAATAATTATTTTTAACAAGCCAAGACTTGCGCGACGAAGAGCAAAGGGGTCCTTGGAGCCAGAAGGCGACTGCCCGATACCAAATATACCGACCAGCGTGTCTAGTCGATCAGCTAAAGCTAAAACAGCCCCTGTTGCTGTCAGCGGAAGCGTGTCGCCTGCAAAACGAGGCAGATATTGCTCTAATAATGCTTCAGCAACTTCGGGGTGCTCTCCGTCATTAATGGCGCAATAACGCCCCATGACGCCCTGTAGGTCTTCAAATTCACCAACCATTTCACTCACCAGGTCCGACTTGGATAGTTCGGCGGCTCTGACGGATAAGGCTGCTTTTGCCCCCACAATTGGCGCCAAAAACTGCGCAAGACCAGCTAAGCGCTCCGTCTTATCATAGACAGAGCCAAGTTTTTCTTGAAAGATAACAGGCTTAAGAAAATTGCGCTTCTCGGCAAGGGTGGTTTTTTTGTCAGCATCATAAAAAAAAGCAGCGTCTGCTAGACGCGGGCGGATGACTCTCTCGTTTCCGTTGATAATTTCTAGGGGGTTTGCGCTATTAATGTTCGAGACCGTAATAAACAAAGGAAGCAGTTCCCCAGTTTTATTTTTTACATGAAAATACTTTTGATGCTCAGCCATTGAGGAAATTAATGCCTCAGAGGGGACAACAAGAAAGTGTTCTTCAAACCGCCCCAGAAGCGGCACAGGCCATTCGGTTAGGGCGACCACTTCATCCAAAAGCGGCTCGTCAATAACAGCTATCCCGCCAGCCTGCGAAGCAGTGCAGGTTACACCAGATCGAATAAGCTCCTTTCGTTCAGAAAAATCAGCAATAACAAAAGCACTGCGAAGCACTTCTTTGTAGTTTTCGGGGGAAGAGACAACAACACTACCGCTGCTGTGAAAGCGATGCCCTTGAGTTGTGTTGCTTGAGGTTAGCCCCATAATTTTAGTTGTGATAACATTTTCACCGAACAAAACCAACACCCAGTGCACAGGGCGAACAAACTCATAAGGGTTTGCTCCCCAGCGCATTTTTTTTGGAATAGGTAGAGCGGAAAGAGCAGCCTCAATAATTGAGCCTGCTAGCTCGCTTGTTTTCTGCCCGGGCTTATTGGCGCGATGACACAACTTGTCTTGGGTGCCGTCACTTTCAACCTTGCCAGACAGGGCCTCTATGGGGATGTGGTTTTTGGCAGCAAAAGCTTGAGCTGCAGCAGTTGGGCGACCCTTGGCGTCAAATGCAATTTTTGCAGGAGGCCCCCATATAACTATATTTTTGTTTGGAGTCTGCTCATCAAGTTCTTTTAGAAGAACGGCTAGCCTGCGGGGCGTGGCGAAAATCTCTGCCTCTTTAAAGTGCAGAGAATACGAGCTAAATTGAGAAACCAGCTCGTCGCGAAATGCCCGCGACAACGACAACAGTGCTTTGGGGGGCAGCTCTTCTGTGCCAACCTCAACTAAAAAATCTGCGCTCATTTTTCAGCCCCTTTGGCTTGTTGGATAACTTTGTTTGCTAGTTTTGTAGGGGCTAGAGGGAAACCAAGGGCAAGCCTAGAATTAAAATAAGCCTTTGCTACGGCTTTAGCTAAAGCCCGAATTCGCAAAATATACCGTTGCCGCTCTGTGACAGATATTGCGTGACGGGCATCCAGAAGATTGAATGCATGAGAGGCCTTAATAACCATTTCGTAGCCAGGCAAAGGCAGGCCTTTTTCTACGAGTCTTTTGCATTCATGCTCCAGGGCATCAAAGCTTTTGAGCATAAAGTCTACATCAGCCTCCTCGTAGTTATAAGCTGACATTTCTACTTCATTCTGGTGAAATACGTCGCCATAAGTTACTTTTCCTGCCGGGCCGTCTGTCCAAACTAGGTCATAGACACTATCAACACCCTGCAGGTGCATGGCAATACGCTCAAGACCATAGGTGATTTCACCAGCAACAGGAAAACATTCGAGCCCGCCTACTTGCTGGAAGTAAGTAAACTGAGTGACCTCCATTCCGTTTAGCCAGACCTCCCAGCCGAGACCCCAGGCCCCCAGTGACGGCGACTCCCAGTTGTCTTCAACAAAACGAACATCATGAATGGTTGTATTGATGCCTAGCATTTGCAGCGAATCAAGATATAAGTCTTGGAGGTTGTCTGGCGAAGGCTTCAGGACTACTTGAAATTGGTAATAATGTTGCAGCCGGTTGGGGTTTTCACCATAGCGCCCGTCCGAAGGCCTTCTACACGGTTGTATATAGGCCCCGTTCCACGTTTCGGGGCCAATAGCGCGCAAAAAAGTAGCAGGATGGAACGTGCCTGCCCCAACCTCCATGTCTAGTGGTTGCAAGATAACGCAGCCGTGACGAGACCAAAATTGCTGTAAGGCTAAGATCAGCCCCTGGAAGGTGGAAATATCTTGTTCAGCTTGTGACACCTAGATCGTCCTTTAGAGTCGAAAGCATACGATTATAAGGCCGCAAACCACGAATAGTAAGAGGCTGGTTGCGCAAATATTAGAAGGGGTTATTGAGGTAAGCTATTGGAGGCATAAAAAAATAGAGTTTAACTCTTAATGATTAAAGCATTATAGTGATTTTTAATCATATTAGACGACCCAATAGGAGGCCGGCAAGGTGCATAAATTTACTGTTTTTGGCCATCAAGCATGTGGTTTTTGTCGCCAAGCAAAGTCTGTGCTGGAGGCTAAAAACTTAGAGTTTAAGTATGTGGACATTCACGAAGAAGGCATAAGCCCTGCGGCTTTAGAAAAAACAATAGGCCGTCCTGTGGGTACGGTGCCACAAATTTTTCATGGTGATTTTTATGTGGGCGGGTATCAAGAGCTAATGAAATATTTAGTTAAAGAGCAGTTGATGTAGAGACACCGCTGATTCTGCCCCAGCTAGTATTTTAAAGACGGCAGCCACGTGGCTACAGATGGCCAGAAACAAAGAAGAATCATTAAGAAAAGCTGTATGCCGATAAAAGGCACAACTCCTTGATAAATATCTTTTGTTTTTACGGTTTTTGGCGCAACACCGCGAAGGTAGAATAAGGCAAAACCAAAAGGGGGCGTTAAAAATGAAGTCTGTAAGTTAATAGCGATCATGACTCCCAGCCATATCGGGTCTAGTCCCATACCAAGAAGAGCTGGGCCTATAATTGGAACCACAATGTAAGTTATTTCTATAAAGTCGAGAATAAATCCGAGAAAGAATATCATCACCATTACCGCAAAAGTGGCACCAAACAACCCTCCGGGAATATTACTCAACAGGTCTTCAACCAGCGCTTCGCCGCCAAAGCCACGAAACACTAAAGAAAATACCGCGGCGCCAACTAAAATAAGAAAAACCATAGAGGTCACCTCAGTGGTAGTTTGTGCCACCTCTTTTAGTCGATCAATAGATAGCCGCCTCGAGCCGAGGGCCAACAAGGCTGCGCCAAACGCACCAACACCGGCAGCCTCAGTTGGTGTAGCTATGCCGGCCAAAATAGACCCCAAGACAGCAACAATTAAAACTATCGGCGCCAATAAGCCCTGCAGGAGCTGTAAAACAGCAACCTTGCTTTGCTCTCTTGGCGGAAGCCTTGGAGCAAGATGGGGCCTAAAGTGTGTGATGATTAGCAAGTAGATAATATACATTGCTACCAGCATGAGGCCCGGAATGACGGCCCCCAAAAAAAGATCCCCGACGGAAACTGTTTTGGGGGCAAAGATACCTAGAGCGAGCTGAGACTGTTGATAGGCGCTGGACAGAACGTCTCCTAGCAATACCAGGGCAATAGAAGGCGGGATGATCTGGCCCAGGGTGCCTGTAGCGCAAATAGAGCCCGCCGCTAAAGACGAAGAATAGCCTTGCTTCAGCATGGTCGGCAAAGACATGAGGCCTAGGGTGACCACTGTAGCGCCAACAATCCCCGTGCTTGCTGCTAGCAACATTCCAACTAGAACAACAGATATTCCTAAGCCGCCTTGCAGCCTACTGAATAATAAGGACATGCTGCTCAGCAGATTTTCTGCTAGGTTAGATTTTTCTAGCATGACGCCCATGAAGATAAATAACGGCACGGCTATCAAGGTGGTGTTGTCAATTATGCCATAGAGGCGATTAGGTAAGGCATACAAAAACGACATATCGAAGTTGCCGCTAAAATTACCAATTAGTGCAAATATCAGGGCAGTGCCAGCTAACGAAAAAGCCACAGGATAGCCAGCCATCAGAACCACACAGACCGCAATAAACATAATGATAGAAATATGTTCCACCACTACGCCTCTCCTTGTGGCGAGGCAGGCATTTTGCTATACAACAAGAATAAAATATTTTTTATGATTTCTGATAGGCCTTGCAGCATAATTGTTACAGGCATTAATAATAATAAAGTTTTTAGTAGATACAACCAAGGTAGGCCGCCCGCCTCCCGTGATGCCTCATTGATGGCCCAGCTGCTAGCAACATAGTCCCAGCTAACGATTAGAATCAAGAGACACACGGGCAGTAGAAAAAACAAGGCCCCTAATATTTCAATTACAGCCTGTGTTCGAGGGTTAAAGTTTTGATAAAAAATATCGACACTAACATGACCTTTTCGTTTAAGGGTAAAAGCAGCGCCAGCTAAGAATACAGCCGCATGCAGGTATGTTACCGCTTCTTGTAGGGCTATCGAGCCAGTTTCAAAAAAATATCGCATTAAAACTATAGCGCACGTTAGCGCTACCATTGCCAGAGTTAGCCAAGCAACAATGCGGCCAGTCCACTCAGTAAAATGGTCAATACCGAGAGCTAGCAATTTAAAAGGATGGGCGAGCTTATAAGCCATGGAATGTCTTGCACCTGATGGGGGTTTGGTGAATTATACTTGCACAAGGAAAGCCAATCATCTGATATTAGTTATTTTAAAAAAATTGTTGTTTTTCTGACACCTCTAGAGAGCAATAATCTTGTCATAGTACTGTCATTAAAAACTTATAGTATGACCTCAGTAAATTAAACAGGCCTCGGAGGCAATAGTGAAAAAAACATTCAAAATAGCACTTACCGGCGCTGCGATGGCGCTACTCATGTCAAGTGGTTCGGTATTAGCGGGCGCGCGTGATTATGTTAGCGTTGTTGGCTCATCAACAGTGTATCCTTTTGCTACAGTTGTAGCAGAGCGTTTCGGAAAAAACACTGGTAGCCCAACACCGAAAATTGAATCTACAGGATCAGGCGGCGGCATGAAGCTTTTTTGTGCGGGCGTTGGAACAGCTCATCCAGATGTAACCAATTCTTCGCGTCGTATGAAGGCATCTGAGTTTGAAAAATGCCAAGGCAATGGTGTAACGGACATCATAGAGGTTCTTATTGGTTATGACGGTATCGTGGTAGCCAATTCCAAAAAAGCCAAACAAATGAGCCTGACTCGCAAAGACCTGTACTTAGCCTTGGCGGCTAAAATTCCTGGCCCTGATGGCAAGTTGATCACAAACCCAAATAAAACCTGGAAAGACGTTAACGCTGAGTTACCAGCAGTTAAAATTGAGGTTATTGGACCACCACCTACTTCTGGAACACGCGATGCTTTTTCTGAGCTAGCAATGGAAGGCGGCGCCAAAAAATTTGAAGCTTTAAGAGCCTTAAGAAAGGAGGAAAAGTCTGACAGCATCATGGAAATGATGGACAAGCTTGGAATCCCTCCAAGCGCCTACAACAAGAAGGGCAAAAAAGTATTCAAGGCTGTTACCCATGCGCTTCGTGAAGACGGCGTTTATATTGAAGCCGGTGAGAACGATAATCTGATTATTCAGAAACTTGAAGCTAATCCTGAGGCGTTGGGTATTTTTGGATTCTCTTTCTTGGATCAAAATAGCGACAAGGTTCAGGGCTCATTAGTCGAAGGCAACATGCCTTCATTCGATAATATTGCGGATAAGAGCTACCCAATCTCACGTCCGCTGTACTTCTACATTAAAAAGGCTCACATAGGGGTTGTTCCTGGTATTACGGAATATGCCGCAGAATTCAGCAGCGATCGCGCTTGGGGCCCAGAAGGATATCTTGCTGACAAAGGCATGATTTCTATGCCAGTAGAGCTGCGCGCTAAGTATGCAAGCGATATAAAAAACACAGTGCCAATATCTGGCCTATAAAAGTTTTCTCCCTATGGTGTTCATCTCTCTGGAATATCATAAAAGGATAAGGGCTTGGCAATTTGTCGGGCCCTTTTCTGTTTAAGGATGAATTTTTCAGTATAATGATTGCGTTGTGAAAAAGTAAAAATAGTGCCATTAACAGCAACTGGAACAGCAATGGGATTAACCTCTTTAGTTTTAATTTTACTGGTGTTGGCTTTTGTGGTTTATTCTACGGCCCGCTCTCGAGCCATCAGCCTAGCAAAACCGCTTGGTGGAATAAGCCACCTGCACTCTCTGCCATTTTTTTATGGCATGCGTTCTGCAATTTGGTGCGCAGTCCCAGCGCTTGGATTGTTGATCATATGGTCGTTGTTTGATGATCATATAATCAGCACCTTGGTGTTAAATAGTTTGCCAGAAAGCATGAGGCCCGCTTCAGCCACTGAGCACAGCTTGCTTATAAACAGTATAGAGAATATAGCGAGCGGCGCGCTAAGCTCTGTAGCGTCAGACCCACACCTGGTGTCTGCTGCAAAAGTATTAGACGACCTAAACGCTATGGCTGCAAATTTAGTCACGATAGTTGTATTATCAACGGCTATTTTTTGCAGCGCGTTGGCCTGGATCAAGCTTTCCCCTCAATTGCGAGCGCGCCAAGCAGTAGAGAAGGCGTTCAAAATAGCTCTGCTTGCAGCAGCTTGTGTGGCGATTTTTGCCACTCTTGGCATTGTTCTGTCGGTATTATTTGAATCTATAAGATTTTTTCAGATGGTGCCAGCCTCAGAATTTTTGTTGGGCACAGAGTGGAGCCCGCAAATGGCTATTCGTGCGGACCAGATAGGCTCATCTGGTAGTTTCGGCGCCATTCCGCTTTTTGTGGGAACGTTGTTAATTTCTTTCATAGCGATGGTGATAGCAGTGCCAGCAGGACTAATGTCAGCTATATATTTGGCTGAATATGCCGAACCTGGGGTACGTAACTTTGCTAAGCCAGTGCTAGAAATTTTGGCAGGAATTCCCACCGTTGTGTATGGCTTTTTTGCCGCACTAACGGTTACCCCCTTTCTTCGACAGGCTGGAGCAAATATAGGATTAGACGTATCATCAGAAAGCGCTTTGTCCGCAGGACTTGTGATGGGCGTAATGATCATACCGTTTGTGTCTTCGTTGGCAGACGATGTAATTACTGCAGTCCCTCAAAGTTTGCGGGATGGCTCCTTGGGGCTTGGTGCAACCAAATCAGAGACAATTAAAAAAGTTATTTTTCCTGCTGCGCTGCCTGGGATAGTTGGAGGGGTCATGCTGGCAGTCTCGCGCGCTGTTGGAGAAACCATGATTGTGGTTATGGCGGCCGGCCTAGCAGCAAAAATGACTATTAATCCATTAGAAACAGTAACTACAGTGACGGTGCAAATTGTTACTTTGCTTGTTGGAGACCAAGAGTTTGATAGCCCTAAAACGTTAGCAGCTTTTGCTTTGGGTTTAATGTTGTTTGTGGTTACGTTAGCGCTTAATTTCTTTGCGCTGCGTGTCGTGAACAAATATAGGGAGCAATATGATTAACCTAACTGCGGCCTCCCGAGAGCAAAGAATTAGACTGGGTCTAAAGAAACGACATAGAGCAGAAAGACAGTTTAAATTTTATGGTGCTCTGGCTATTGTATTTGGTTTGGCCTGCGTTTTTTTGTTGTTTGGCGACATCGTTAGCAAAGGACATAAAGCCTTTCAGCTAACCTATATTAATCTTGAAGTAACTTACGACCAGGACATTTTAGGTGTAAACGATCCAACTGATGCCAGGCAAGTGTCCCTAGGAAACTTTCATGGAGCGATTAAGGCTGGACTAAAAAACCGTTTTCCAGAAGCGACCGGACGAAAAAATAAACGGGAACTATACAGCTTAGTCAGCAATGGCGCAGGATATAATCTGCGTGATCGCCTAATTGAAAACCCAGTGTTATTGGGCAAGACAATAAAAATATGGGTGATCGCCGATGATGACGTTGACACTTACTATAAGTCTATAGGCGAAAGCGATGGACCGTTTACGGGGCGAACGAGCGAACAAAAAGAAGGTTGGTTGAAAGAGCTTATAAAGGCTGGAGATATAGAGAAACGATTTAATTTTAATTTTTTCACGGAAGGTGATTCTCGAGAACCAGAGCTGGCAGGCATACGAGGAGCGGCAATGGGCTCCTTCTACACGTTGATTATTACTATACTGCTTGCTTTTCCTTTGGGTGTTGCGGCGGCAGTATATTTAGAAGAGTTCGCTCCTCGCAATCGTTGGACGGGCTTTATTGAAGTTAACATTAATAACCTCGCTGCTGTACCGTCGATCATTTTTGGGCTACTAGGCTTGGCAGTTTTCATTAATTTTTTCCATGTGCCTCGATCAGTGCCACTGGTGGGAGGGTTGGTGTTAACCTTGATGACTTTGCCGACAATAATTATTTCAAGCAGGGCCGCCATCAAGTCTGTGCCTCCGTCAATTCGTGAGGCCGCTATTGGCGTTGGTGCGTCTCCGATGCAGGTGGTTTTGCATCACGTGCTTCCCCTTGCTATGCCCGGAATGCTGACCGGCGCCATTATTGGTATGGCGAGAGCGCTGGGCGAAACAGCGCCACTTTTAATGATAGGAATGGTGGCATTTATCGTGGACATCCCCAGCGGCTTTCATGATCCATCCACCGCGCTACCCGTTCAAATTTTTCTTTGGGCGGATAGCCCAGAAAGAGCTTTCGTAGAAAAAACATCGGCGGCAATTATGGTGTTGTTGGCCTTTTTGATAGTAATGAATACTTTCGCCGTAGTTCTGCGAAAACGTCTTGAACGAAGATGGTAGTAGAGGCCAAAAGGATAAATGATGAACACGATAGAAAAACACACTACAGGTATTACTGCTGGCCTACAGGAAGGCAGTAGCGTAAAAGACAGCGAAGAGCAGCATCCAGAGGAAACCGTAGGAAAACCACTGATAGATAGCCCAAAAATGTCTATCCGCAATGTCGATGTTTCCTATAGCGACAAGCAGGCCATATATAATGTCAATTTAGATGTTGGGAAACACGAAGTGATTGCTATGATTGGGCCGTCTGGCTGTGGCAAGTCTACGTTTCTTAGGTGTCTTAACCGAATGAACGATACGATTGACAGCTGTAAGGTGTCCGGTTTAATCACGCTAGATGATGAAGATATTTACGCTTCAGATATGGATCCTGTGGCGCTACGCGCAAAAGTGGGCATTGTTTTCCAGAAACCCAATCCTTTTCCTAAATCAATTTATGACAACGTGGCTTATGGTCCTCGACTGCACGGCCTTGCTGCCACGAGAGCCGAGATAGATGAAATTGTTGAGGTGAGCCTTACCCGAGCTGGGTTATGGAACGAAGTAAAAGATCGGCTTGATCAGCCCGGCACAGGGTTTTCAGGCGGCCAACAGCAAAGACTATGCATAGCAAGAGCCATTGCTATTAGTCCAGAGGTTATTTTGATGGACGAGCCGTGCTCTGCTCTAGACCCGATTGCTTCGGCTAAGATCGAAGAGCTCATTGCGGAATTGTCACAGAATTACACTATAGCGATTGTGACGCATTCAATGCAGCAAGCGGCACGAGTGTCTAACCGAACAGCGTATTTTCATTTGGGCCATTTGGTTGAGGTTAATGATACCGAAAAAGTGTTTACTGCGCCTACACATCAGCTCACAGAAGCTTATATTACTGGGCGTATTGGATAAAAAATAATAAATCGGTTAGTTTAATGGTAATAAATTGTATGTAGGGGTCACCAATGGACAAGTTACAGCTAGATCAGCATATATCAAGACAGTTTAATGAAGACCTTGAAGACATTAAAACGGCTATGCTGGCGATGGGAGGGCTGGTAGAGAAGCAGCTAGAGGATGCCATAACGGCGGTTACAGAAGCAGACAGTAAGCTAGCTGAGCATATTATAAATACCGAGGCGCAGATCGATGAGATGGAAAAAGACATTGACGAAACCTGCATTACGCTGATTGCTCGACGTCAACCTGCGGCCACCGACCTACGGCTAGTAATGGCGGTGAGTAAAACCATAAGAGATTTAGAGCGCATCGGAGACGAGGCTCAGAAGATCGCTAAGATGGCCATTCTTTTGACGGAAGACGGTAGTCATCCGCGCGGATACGTAGAGGTGCGTCATATTGGAAGCTGTGTTCGATCAATGTTGCGTGACTGTCTGGATGCATTTTCAAGATTTGATGCTGAATCTGCTATCGCCACTATGCTGCAAGATGAACAGGTAGACGTGGACTACAGGACAGCCCTTCGTGAAACAATTACTTTTATGATGGAGGATCCTCGCAGCATATCTCGTTCCATGAACGTTCTTTGGGTGCTTAAATCGTTAGAGCGTGTTGGCGACCATGCTAAAAATATCTGTGAACAGGTTGTGTATCTTGTTCAAGGAAGAGACATCCGCTGATTAGCATCAAATCATGCTGATCTTTGCATGTGGCATGTTCTTCAGGAACCGGATAAATTATCCGGTTTTTTTGTAACAGCATTTGTTGGTTTGAGCTAGCATGTGCGCGACATAATAAATTTATGGAGTTCTGATTTAGTGAAAGAATTATTTTTAAATAACCAAAAGTGGGCAGAAAAGGTTGAAGAAGACAATCCTGACTTTTTTCAGGACTTGTCTGAAGAGCATGCTCCAGAATATCTCTGGATTGGCTGTTCAGACAGCCGAGTTCCTGCAAATGAAATTATTGGCTTAATGCCAGGGGAGCTTTTTGTTCATCGAAATGTTGCTAATTTGGTAGTCCATAGTGACCTTAATTGCTTATCAGTGATTCAGCTGGCTGTTGAAAAGCTAAAAGTTAAGCATGTTATTATTTGTGGTCATTACGGCTGTGGCGGCGTAACAGCTTCGGTTTCAAACCAAAAGTTTGGCGGTTTGATTGATAACTGGCTACTTAATGTCCAAGATGTCGAGTATCTGCACAGGGCGGCTATAGATTATAGCGGCCAAGAAGAAAGGACCATTAACCAAGTCTGCGAGCTTAATGTGATAGAGCAGGCAGTCAACGTTTCCATGACTAGTATTGTTTTAGACGCCTGGGCTCGCGGGCAGAAGCTGGTGATTCATGGCTGGATTTACAGCATGACCGACGGGCTATTAAAAGACCTAGGGGTAAATATTTCAAATGCTGAGGAAATGAGATCTCAATATAACTCAGCAATTGAGGACATCAATAGGCGTTACTCTGGCGGTTGATTTCACAGGATCAATATTGAGGTGTTTTTATGTTAGTAGTTATTTCTCCTGCAAAAACATTAGACTACAGTACGCCGGCATCAACCGACAACTACAGCCTGCCAGGCTATCTTGACGATTCTGTGGAATTAATTCGACAACTTAGGCGCCTTTCTCCTTCCGAGGTGTCTAGCCTGATGCATATTAGCGACAAGCTGGGGAGCCTTAATTTTGGTCGGTACCTAGATTGGCGCCCAGAATTTAATACAGACAATGCTAAGCAATCTATTCTGGCCTTTAAGGGAGACGTTTATGCTGGGCTGGATGCTGCAAGCCTATCAAGTCTAGACCTGCAGTGGGCACAGAATCATTTAAGAATACTATCTGGCCTTTATGGATTGCTGCGTCCGTTAGACTTAATGCAGCCCTATCGGTTAGAAATGGGCACAAAATTTCCCACGAGTCGTGGTAGTAACTTATATGAGTTTTGGGGCAATAAAATTACAGAGGGGTTGAACCAAATTCTTGATGCTGAAAAATCTCAATTGATTATTAATTTGGCCTCTAATGAATATTTTAAGGTGATAAGAACACAGTCACTTAAAGCCAACATAATCACCCCTGTATTTAAGGACTGGAAGAACGACAATTACAAGATTATTAGTTTTTTTGCCAAAAAAGCTAGAGGAATGATGAGTCGATTCATTATTGAAAATCAAATTGATGACCCTGAGAAAATAAAATCTTTCATCTCAGGCGGATACCTCTTTGATCAGGCTATGTCGACACCAAACGAATGGGTGTTCACAAGAAAGACAATGGAATAGCGCCGAGTGTCGATACCAAAAATATTTTCTCAGGCTTGTGAAAATAATCGTCAGCCAATCTTAGACTTATTGTTGCGTTTTTTTGCTAAAACCAGATCTGTCTTGGAGATTGGTAGTGGCACCGGCCAGCATGCAGCTTTTTTTGCCCCTCGCCTCCCCCATCTTGTTTGGCAGACGTCAGATCTAGCGATAAACCACACAGCTATTAATGCCTGGATTAATGACTACCCATCAAGCAACATTCGTCGCCCATTAGTCTTTGATGCAAGCTCCTCAAGCTGGTCATGTCGTTTGATGGACGGGCTTTTTACAGCCAACACCTGTCATATTATGCCATGGCCTACTGTAGTCAGTTTATTTGCAGGACTGCCTTCGCTGCTTGCCTCGGAGGCCACCATAGTTATATATGGGCCCTTTAAGTACGGAGGGCGGTTTACTAGCGCAAGTAACGCAGACTTTGATTGTCGACTAAAGATGCATAACCCTCATCAGGGTATACGAGACTTTGAAGCGATTAATGGGCTAGCGTCTTCTGCTGGGCTAGTCTTGCAGGAAGACCTACCCATGCCTGCAAACAATCGATTATTAGTTTGGCAAAGAAAAAACACTTAGCCCGCTTATAGCGCTTTTTTGTAGGGCAGTCGTTTAGAAGCATGCGCTATGTAGTCTTTAGTGTGCTTGTCTTCCTGGTCTAAAAATTTCTGTATTGCTTCTGCAAAGCCAGAGTGTCTAATCCAGTGTGATGAATGCACCTCTACCGGCTTAAATCCTCTAGAAATTTTGTGCTCTCCTTGAGCCCCTGCATCAAAACAAAACAAATTTTTTTCAATAGCAAACTCTATACCTTGGTGATAACAGAGCTCAAAGTGCAGAAATTCGAATTCTTTTTGGCATCCCCAGTAGCGACCGTAGAGGTTGTTATTATCAAAAAAGAATAGTGCGGCAGCAACCTTCTCGCCTGCTTTTTCATCTCTCCCTTCTGCTACACACATCATTGCTTGATTTCCTATGGCATTACCCAAGTTTTGGAAAAAGTCTTTTGTTAAGTATCCGTTTGTTCCATTGCGTTTTGAGTATGTTTGTTGATACATGGCATGCATAAATTCCCACCAAATAGGAGTAATTTCTGCACCCACCAAGCGGGTGATATGTAGTTGTTCGTTTGCTAAGCGGCGCTCCTTAAGGAGATTTTTTCTTTTTCTTGAAGTCAGCGTGCCGATAAAATCGTCGAAATTAACATAATGGTCGTTATGCCAATGATACTGAACCCCAGTACGCTGCATTGCTAATTCTGGGACCAGCGTTTGGGCTAATTCGTGTTGTGGGAATAATAAATGCCATCCTGAGGCCCCGCACTCTTCTGCTAAGAGCCTGATTGAGGCCAGTATTTTTTTAGCCACTAGCTGGCTATCAATATTAGGCAGTATACCTATGCGCGGCCCAGTTGAAGGCGTAAAAGGTATTGCAGAGATAAGCTTAGGGTAATACGGGACTCCATGTTGAGCATAAGCATCAGCCCAAGAATGGTCAAACACATACTCTCCCCACGAATGATGTTTTAAGTACAGCGGCATAGCGGCTATTATTTTGTCATTAGATTCTAATAATAAATGCTTAGGAGTCCAGCCAGTTTCTGCGCATACACTACCAGAGGACTCCAACAGAGACAGAAAGCTATGCCTAAGAAAAGGATATTTTGATTCAAAAAGAGAGTCCCATAGCGATGGAGGACACTGATCAATAGATTCCAATATTCGAGTTTTCAAGCTTTAGCCTTTTAGGTGTCGATTTTGACTGAGCCCATAGGAAACCTGCACCTAAACGCGCTGCCTTTTCCTAGCGTGCTCTTTATTTCTAGTAAGCCAGAGTGGCGAATTAGAACATGCTTAACGATTGCAAGGCCCAGCCCAGTTCCGCCTGTTGCAGAGGAGCGGCTTGCGTCAACACGGTAAAACCTCTCTGTAAGCCGAGAAATGTGAGTGGAATCTATGCCGCTACCATTATCAGATACCTCAATAACTTGAAAATTATTTTCGATATAGGCTTTAACTTTAATTTTTGTTTCAGCTGGATTGTGTCTGAGGGCATTCAAAACTAAATTAGAAAAGGCGCTATATAGCTCTTTGTGGTCCCCCGACAGGCAGACTGCGTCAGCGTACTCTAAGCTTACTTTGTCCGGCTGACCCACAGAAATACTTTCACTGATAACAAGAGCATCTTTAACAATATCTTGTAGTAGTTGTTCTGTAGCTATTGGAGTTTTTGGTGCCGGCGCTGCTGTGGACTCTAACTGAGACAGCATAACTAAATCATTAGCCAGACAGGTCATCCGGCTAGTTTGTTCTTGCATTTGCCCCAGTGCTTTTTTCCAAGCCTGAGGCAGGCCCTCTTGAGCGGCTAGCAGTGTTTCGGTATAGCCGGATAGCACTGTCAATGGCGTACGTAGTTCGTGAGAAATATTCCCTAAGAAGTCTTGACGTACTTGTTCTAAATGCTTTAATCGAGAAATATCCCTAACTACCAAAAGGATTTCACCTTGACCAAACATAGCGGCACTGAAGAGAACAGTTCGGTTGGGGTTCTCTGATGCAGCTAGTTCTAGCTGTGTTAATTGTATGGGGTCTTCAATAAAAGCGACAAATCTTGGATCACGAACTATATTAACTATGGACTGCCCTCTATCGCTTTCTTTTAGGCCTAATATTTTTACTGCCGAGGGATTCCACCACTCTAATATTCTTTCAGCAGAAAGAGTAAGAACCGCATCTGGTAGAGCCGCGGTAACCTGACCCACGCGGCCCGATAGTTCTTTGCGACTTCGCTTAGCTCGTTCATTGCGCTGTTGCATACGATATAGATGATCTGCCATATCTGCCGGAATACCAGAAATATCAGGAGGATGGCCCACGCAGCCTCTTTCTAGCCACCGATATAGCTTTAGGATGCCTAAAGAGGCCCATATCAAATACAGGAGGACCGCTATTAGCCAGGTAAGAACCAGATGATCGTTTGTTAAGCCGACAATTGTCGACAAGAACAACAACAGGAGGATCAACTGTGCTTCTGATGCTAGGCCTCTATGCAAAATTTAAATCCTATTTAGTCAGAAATTTTAGCAGAGAACCGATAACCTGCCCCCCTAACAGTTTGTATCAAGCGATCATGACCTTCAAGCAATAATGCTTTCCGTAGACGTAGAATATGCACGTCAATTGTACGCTCGTCCATGTACACATTCCCACCCCAAACATAGTCTAATATTTGGTTCCGCGAGTACACTCTTTCTGGATGTGATAAAAAAAAATTTAAGAGCCTAAACTCAGTAGGCCCAAGATTAACAGGTGTACCAGAGATGCTGACACGATGGCTGACAGGATCAAATATTAGCTGATCTACCTTAAAGGGCTCTTGCGGCGCTTCCCCATCCGAACGCCTCAACACTGCTTTGATACGAGCGATCAAGTTTTTGGGAGAAAATGGTTTAGAGACGTAGTCGTCGGCTCCTGATTCCAAGCCCTGCACCATGTTGTCTTCTGCAACTTTAGCCGTCAACATAATAATAGGAAGAGAATTCGTTTGCTCATCACGCTTTAAGCGTCTCATTAATTCCACACCGCTAGTGCCTGGCATCATCCAGTCCAGCAACATTAAATCTGGCTCTTCGTCTATTATCAGGCTGTGAGCTTTGGAGGCGTTTTCGGCCTGTAAAATTTTGTAGCCAGCAGGCTCCAGAGCCGAAGCTATCATTTCGCGTATAGGGGCTTCGTCATCAACTATTAAAATAGTTTGTTTTTTCATAGCGCACACCAATCAAAAGTTGAAACCATTATTACATGACATTTACATAACAAAAATATGACAGCTGTGCTGTTCTCCATTAGATTGCGCAGTAGTCTAATGCTAGACCAATAAAAATTACTGCTCCCACGTAGTTGTTGTTTAAAAAAGCCTTAAAACACCCCCTTTTGTCACTATTGCGTATTATGTACTGCTGGTAAACAAATAGAGCCGCGGCAGCTATCAGCGAGCAATAAAACCATTCTCCTCGCTCAAAGAAAACACCAGTTATGGTTAGCAGCACCAAAACTGCTACCTGCAAGCATGCGGTAATAGCCCGATCCATTTTGCCAAACAAAATAGCCGTGGATTTAACGCCAATTTTTAAATCATCGGCCCTGTCAACCATGGCATAAAAAGTATCATATGCAATAGTCCACATGACTATGGCGCTATACAGCCACCACAACATACTATCGATTTGATTGGTTACGGCAGCAAAAACCATAGGAACGCTCCAGGCAAAAGCCGCGCCCAAAAATACTTGTGGTAGATGAGTGTACCTTTTCATAAAAGGGTAGCTGGCAGTTAAGGCAGCGCCTATGCAAGAAAGCTTAAGCGTCAAGTTGTTAGTAAACATGACCAAGGTAAGTGCGCCAGCGCACAGTATAAAAAAAATTATGAGTCCTTCTTGGGTGCTGATAGAGCCGCTAGGAATTGGTCGATCACGAGTCCTCTCTACATGACCATCAATTTTTCGGTCAGCAATGTCGTTAATAACGCAACCTGCGGCTCGCATCAACACTACACCAAAAGTAAAAATTATAAAGTTTTTCAGAGTTGGCGGACCTCCGCTGGATAGCCATAGGGCCCACAGGGTAGGCCAAAGCAACAACAAGGTTCCTGCTGGCCGATCAAAACGCATGAGCCTCAAGAAGACAGGCAGGCGTTGTTTTAGGTTCTTTATCTTAAAGCTATACATATGGTTGCTAACACGTGATTAATTTTAAATGAAATTTGGACTGAAAACTTTTCAATGAAAACTACTTGAAAGCAATTTTTTGTTAAATCCTGGTATAAATAGTTCACTCACAAGAAGCGGCTTTTTATCTAGATAAAACAATGAGCGGCGACCCCAAACAGCCGCGTCATAATTATTGGCAAACCCTTGATGCAGATAACCATTATTTTGCAGGCAGCCTATCTCAATATCACCGCGCTGCATGGCAATGTCTCTGAACAAAAGAGCCCCTAAAGGCTTATTATTTAGTTTTCGTAAATTTTTTAAGCGGCCAGTAAGAGTTTTGACAGGAATAACACTGCGCGCATACACTAATGGTATATTGCAACCATACAGAATGACTTGTCGGATCAATGCTTTCTGCCGCAAAGGCATTCCGAGCGCTCGAATTTCTGACAGCATTGGTGAAGCCATTTGTTGTGTTAGCACTTCGACTTTAAATTCTCCCCGACTTAGCTTCATGAGACGCTGCGTTAGAGACCCCCTGTCAAGAAGCCAGCTACGCAACCCCGTTGGCGTTGCAGTATAGGGTGCCCGCACATAGCTTTTCCAGTTGGGCTCGGAAAGAAATATTTGATTAGGGTTATGATAAGCGAACAAGTTTCTACCTGTAGGTCGTCTGATAGCGGTGTATTCTAACCTGTAAAGACATTAATGTTGCATCCTATACTTGGCCATAACGCTCGCCGTCCCCAAGCCATCTTCGGATAATTGCTTGGGCGTTTAATGGATGTTGGTCCAATAGTAACTCTGCTGATAGTTTGATTTCTGGCAACAAATGACCGTCTCTTTGTAAGTCTGCAATCCTGAATGCCATTTCACCCGTTTGCCTGGTCCCCAGAACTTCTCCGGCACCACGAAGCTTTAAGTCCATTTCAGCTATTTTAAATCCGTCGTTCGTCTGGCGCATAATTTTAAGTCGCTCAGCCCCTTGTTGTGATAAGGACGGGCCATACAACAACACGCAGTGACTTTCTTCTTTTCCTCGCCCCACTCTTCCTCGAAGTTGATGGAGCTGCGCTAGGCCAAGACGCTCAGGGTTTTCAATCACCATCAAGCTTGCATTTGGGACATCAACACCCACTTCAACCACAGTTGTGGCCACCAAAAGTTGAGTTTTCCCCGCCTTAAACTGAGCAATAGTAGCAGACTTTTCTCCTGTTTTTTGTTTGCCGTGCGCCAAGCCAATTTTTAGCTGTGGAAGCAAAAGATGCAGTTCTGCTGCAGTCGCTTCTGCGGCTTGCGCTTCCAGCAGATCAGATTCTTCAATAAGCGTGCATACCCAGTATGCTTGGCGACCATTAGTACAAGCTTTTTGTACCCGATCAATTACTTTCTGTCGATTGCAGTCCGCGATAACGACTGTATTAACAGGGGAGCGCCCAGGCGGGCTTTGGTCGATGACAGAGCAATCGAGGTCAGCATACGCGCTCATAGCCAGCGTTCTGGGAATCGGCGTCGCAGTCATTGTAAGCTGGTGGGGAATTTGGTCGTCATTCCTACCTTTTTCCTTCAAGGCTAGACGCTGATGAACCCCAAAGCGATGTTGCTCATCAATTATGGTTAACGCTAGATCTCGAAAAGAAACCTCTTCTTGAAATAAGGCGTGGGTCCCAATTACTATTTGCGCAGAACCATCTTTGATTGCGCCAAGTTGTTGTGTTCGAGCCTGTCCTTTTACTTTTCCTGTAATCCATCCAATTTGAATTCCTAGTGGATTGAGCCACGCCTCAAAAGACTGGCGATGCTGCTCTGCCAAAATTTCAGTTGGTGCCATGAGGGCGGCCTGTTTCCCCGCGGCTACACATTGAATCGCCGCTAACGCGGCAACGACAGTTTTTCCTGAGCCAACATCCCCTTGCACTAACCTCAGCATAGGATATGAATTATATAAATCTTTTTGAATCTCAAAACTTACTCGTTTCTGTGCACCTGTGAGCTCAAATGGCAAAGCATCTAAAAACCGCCCTCTCAGGTGATCTTTATTGCAAAGAGGTGGGGCCTTATGACTTTGAACTGCTTGTCTAAGCTTAAGCAGGCTTAAATTATGAGCTAGCAGTTCTTCAAAGGCCAGGCGCTGTTGGGAGGGATGCTCCCCTTTATTTAATTGTTCGATGGCCGCGGTGTTTGGTGGTTGATGAATAAATTTTAATACAGTAGTAAGAGACGATTTTTTTAATTTTTCTGGAAGAAGCTCTATTAACTGATGTTCGTTCATTAAGCTCAGAACTTGCAAGATAATGCCCCGCATCCTTTGTTGAGATATACCTTCAGTTGTGGGATATACCGCAGTCAGATATTGCTGGAGGGGCAAAGGATGGGCTGGATCCAAAAATTGACATTCTGGATGGTAAACCTCGAGCCCCGAGCTGCCGATTTTTACTTCACCATAACACCTAAGATGAGAGCCTACTTTTAGATTGTTTCGTAGGGCGCTACTAAAATGAAAAAAACGTAGACTGATAATCCCTGTGTTGTCCTGAAGCCGACATAGCAGACTGCGACGACGACCAAATACGACGTCACATCCACGGATTGTCCCCTCGATAACAACCTCTGTGTTTGGTTGCGCGCCTCCAATTGCCGATACACGTGTTCTGTCGATATAGCGTAGAGGCAAATGGAAAAGTAAATCTTGTGTTGTCTCTATCCCCAATTTGGACAACCTTAAGGCAAGCTGAGCCCCGACCCCATTGAGTTTTATTACAGAAATTTGATTAAGAGACTGACTAGTCATTTATATGAAGGACTTGTTGGGCCTGATCTACAGCCAGGCAAAGGATTGCGTTTAATGGCTTCTCGAAGCGCATCAATAGCTTTGTGTCTAGGAAAACTTGCTCTCCACGCTAATGCGGTTGATCTGCGAAGAGAAAGTTCTTCAAATGGGCGGGTAGTTAGAAAGCTGTCGCTATAGCCTGATCCTGTCGCAGCAGAAAACGGTAAAATCGTGATCCCAAGCCCTGAGGCCACCATATGGCGAAGCGTTTCTAGCGAGCTGCCTTCAGATTCTGTGCGAATTTTCCCTGGATGCTTGTTGAGATTTGGAAGGGCTAGTCGGACTTGATCCCCAAAGCAATGCCCTTCGCCTAGCAATAAAACATTTTCATTATCTAGGTCGGTTGATTTTATAGAAGCTTGTTTGGCAAGAGGGTGTGTTTTTGGAAGCAATAGCACAAACGGCTCAGAATATAGGGGCTGCACAACGACATCAGGGGCATCGAAGGGCAATGCAACAATGATAACATCTAGGACCCCGCATCTTAAGCGTTCTCTCAAGGTCGAAGTAAAGCCTTCTTCCACAATGAGTGGCATCTGTGGGACAAACTCTTGCAGGTTGGGAATAAAGTGAGGGAAAAGATAGGGGCCAATAGTAAAAATAGCACCCACATGAAGAGGGGTGGCAAGCTGATCTTTCCCTGCAGACGCTACATCCTTTATTTTTTCTACTTCTTCCAGCACAAGATGCGATTGAGCGATAATTTTTTCACCTAGAGGGGTGATAAAAACTCTATTTTTTGAACGCTCAAATAGTTCAACGCTAAGTTCTGTTTCTAATTTCTTGACAGCAATACTGAGCGTCGGTTGACTGACGTTGCATCGCTTAGCCGCTTCGCCAAAATGTCGTGATTCTGCAAGAGTGACGATATAGCGTAATTCAGTTAAAGTCATAATTGTTTCTCCGTTTATAATCATAGCTATAATAAATCACAAAGGGAAAGCTAATTGAAAATTTTATTTATAGGTTGTGGAGATATTGGTCTTCGAGCAATCCGAGCGCTACCAAGCGGCAGCCTAGAGTTTGCTTGGCAAGCGCAGGCTATGCGACGAAACCCTTTGGCTTTGCCGGCAGATATTGATGCAATAAGGGGGGATCTTTGCAACACAGGAGACCTTTTGGCTGTATTAGACAAGTCTAGTGTTGATGCAATAGTGATCACTTTGACCCCGGATCATATGAGTGATCAGGGCTACCTTGACAGCTATGTTGCTGGAGCAAGAGCTTTGAAATTAGCCTTGTCTAAAACAGAAAATCCTCCTCGCTTAGTAGTGTGGGCCTCAAGTTCAGGAGTATATAGTCAAACTAATGGTGAATGGGTCGACGAGCTTTCGGAGGTAATTCCAATATCGTTCCGAGGCAAGCGATTGCTGGAAGCAGAGAAGATAATAGGCTCTTTATCAACAGAGCCCCTATTATGTAACGGTCGACCGATTAAGCCTTTAGTGGTGAGATTTTCTGGAATATATGGCCCCGGTAGAAACAGACTAATTCATCAGATAAAACAGGGCAAAATCGCTGCCAAAGAACCCACCGTCTGGACCAACAGAATCCATTCAGAAGATTGCGCTAGAGTTATTGTTCATTTGCTAAAAAGATATGCGCAAAACAAACCCTTAGAAAGCTTATATCTGGCTACAGACGATGAGCCGGTTTCTGCACATGAGATGCAGCACTGGTTAGCAAAACAGATGGGGGTTTGTATTTTAGGTGACAGCGACAATAAGAAAAATAGACAGAGTGCTGGATTGTCAAATCGAAGATGTAGTAATAAATTGTTGACCAAAACTGGTTATAAATTGGCTTTTCCTAGCTTTAGGGAGGGCTATCTTTCTCTTTTAAAAAATGAATAGAGGCAGCTAAATCACCATGATGGCATCCATCTCAACAGCAGAATTTTTGGGTAAGGCGCTTACTCCAATTGCTGCTCTGGCCGGGTAAGGTTGGTCAAAATAGCGAGCCATAATGTTGTTCACCGCGGAGAAATCATTTAGGTTGGTGAGATAAATATTTAATTTTACAATATTTTTTAGAGACCCACCCGCTGCTTCACAAACGGCAGTAAGGTTTACAAAAACCTGTTCTATTTCAGCCTGTATGCCACCCTTGACAATAACCATAGTTTTAGGATCCAGTGGTATTTGCCCAGACAGGTAGACAGTATTGTTTACCTTGATCGCCTGTGAGTATGTGCCAATGGCTGCAGGGGCTTTTTCTGTGTTAATTGTGGCCTTATTGATCATCGGATTGCCTCTTCAATTTTTAGTGCGGTAGACCCGCTGTACTTGCTTCAATAGTCTTATACGCCTAATAACCTGAGCGAGATGTATTCGACCTTTAACCTCAATTAACAAATCGACAATACTAGAATCCCCGTCTCTTTCATCTGCTTGGATTTTAAGTATTACTGCTTCACATGCTGAAATGCGTGATGCGAGTGTGGCAATAACCCCCCTCTCAGAAACCAGTTGAACTTTAAATGCTACAGCAAAATCGCCTTTTACTTTAAGCGACCAATTGAGCGAAATGCATTTTTCAATGTTAGTACGAATTTCATTAAGATTTTTACAGCTATCAAGGTGGACTACAAGTCCTTTGCCGGGACTAAGGTGGCCTAAAATAGAATCTCCAGGTATAGGATGGCAACACCTCGCATAATTTATAATCAATCCTTCTCTAGTGTCAATCATAATTGGTGATTCGAATTCTTCAGGAATGCTGTCTTTTCGCATAGATGGCGGGGCCATAAGGTTAGCCAAAGCATAGGCCATGCGGTCTCCCAAACCAATTTGCTGCAGAATCTCTTCAAATGAAGCGCAACCTGTTTCCGCCAACGCTCTTTTTATCCAAGATTTACGAATACTTTTGTAGTTTGTGCCGAAACTGCCAAGTGCCCTATTGAGAAGATTTTTCCCCAAGACTATAGATTCTGCGTGCTGTTGGTGCTTAAGGAAATGACGAATAGCGCTTCTGGCCTTGGCTGTCATAACAAAATTGAGCCAAGATGGGTTAGGTTGCGCATCTTTAGTGGTGATGATTTGAAGCTTAGCCCCGCTGTCTAGTCGTGTCGAAAGTGGAATCAAGTCACCATTACTTTTGCAGGCAACACAAGTATTGCCTAAGCCCGTATGCACCGCATAGGCAAAATCGACCGGTGTTGCCCCATGAGGAAGGGAGATAATATCACCCTTGGTTGTGAATACATAAACCTCGTCTGGGAATAAATCAGTTTTTACATGCTCAATAAATTCTAGAGAATTACCAGCTTGTTTTTGTATTTCAAGCAGCCCTTGAATCCATCGATAAGCCCTTGGATTTCCTTCTTGCTGAGACTTGTAAAGCCAATGCGCAGCAACACCAAAATTTGCCATAGCATCCATGTCCCGTGTTCTTATTTGGATTTCAATAAGTACACCATGCGTTCCTATTAGAACGTTATGGAGAGACTGGTATCCATTGACCTTAGGAATGGCAATATAGTCCTTAAACTCACCTGCTACTGGTTTAAATAGATTGTGTATAACCCCTAACGTACGGTAACAATTATCTACAGAGTCAACCACAATGCGAAACGCAAAGACGTCCATGATGTCGCGAAAGGATTTTTTTTTGGATTTCATCTTTTGGTAGATGCTCCAGAGGTGCTTTTCACGACCGGTCACCTCTGCCCCAATAGACTCCTTATCTAGTCTCACCTCAATCCCATCTTGAATTTCTTTAACAATCTCTCGGCGAGGACCGCGCGCAGTTTTACGAGCCTCCAGCATCCGTTTGTACCTAACCGGATACATGGAGGAAAATCCTAGCTCTTCAAACTCAAGCCTGAGGTTGTTAATTCCTAATCGTTGAGCAATAGGAGCATAAATATCTAATGTTTCTCTGGCAATTCTGCGACGCTTTTCTGGACTTAAGCCATGAATAGTTCTCATATTATGCAGCCGATCAGCTAGCTTTATTAGCAATACGCGAATATCTTTCGACATAGCCAAGGTCATTTTTTGAAAACTTTCGGCTTGTCTTTCGGCCTTCGAGGTAAATTCAATTTCACTTAGTTTGCTGACACCATCTACTAGCTCGGCAACAGTGCTTCCAAAATGACCTATGAGTTCTTTTTTGTTGATATGGGTATCTTCAAGTACATCATGCAATAAGGCCGCCATAAGCCCTTCGTGGTCAAGATGCATGTCTGCGAGAATTATAGCTACAGCAAGAGGATGAGTAATGTATGGCTCACCACTTTGCCTTAGCTGGCCTTTATGGCACTGCTCAGCAAACTCGTAAGCTTTCAGAACACTTTGGACTTGATTTTCTGCGAGATAAGAGGAAAGTTTATTGCCTAGCGCCTCGGCGACCAAAAAGGCTACCAAGATTTCTCCTCCCGTATGAAGCTATTCTTCTGCTGCACTTTGTAAAATTGCAGCAGGGTCTTCTAGTGAAGGCGACACTCCAACCTCAGAGATACTTTCGCCTTCAGTTATTATTTCTGCTTCTTCTGTATCTACAGGTTCTATTATAAAATCATCAGGCTTCTTTCTTTCTATTAGAATGTCTGCTGTTATAAAACCTTCTTCAATTTCTCGCAAAGCCACTACGGTAGGCTTGTCGTTTTCCCAGGGAACTAGGGCTTCTTTAGAGCCCAGAGCTAACTGACGGGCCCGTTTAGAGCTAACCATAACAAGCTCAAAGCGGTTGTCTACATTCTTCAGGCAGTCTTCTACAGTAATTCTGGCCATGTGCGGTTCCGTTTGGTTGGTTACTTCTTGAGCAACCAAGAAGTTCTGTATTGCATACAGGGCCGCCTAGTGTACAAAATTGCTGGTTTCAGGACAACAAATCCTTGAGCAACGAGAGATATTTTTGTTCTTGACGCGGAAGTTTCAGTCGTTTGCTTAAAATAATAGAGCCAATGTCATCAAGCGCCTCACTAAAACCATCATTAATGATTAAATAATCAGCTTCTTTGAAATGAGAAATTTCTTCCTTAGCAGCCGATAAACGTCGTTTTATGACAGCTGAGGCATCTTGCCCACGACTTGTTAGTCTTTCCTCAAGCGCATTCAGTGATGGAGGTAAAACGAAAATACTGATGCAGTCAGACAGAAGCCGACGAATCTGTGCAGCCCCTTGCCAGTCAATCTCGAGAATAACATCTGCTCCGCTCAAGAGGGTCTGTTGTACCCACTTTTGAGAGGTGCCATAAAAATGATTGAACACTTGAGCGTGCTCAAGAAAAGCTTGCTCATCAACTAGGGAAAGAAAAGCCGCTTGATTGACAAAATAATAGTCTACACCCTCTTTTTCTCCGGGCCTCATTGCACGAGTTGTATGAGAAACGGAAGCATGCAAACCAGAAGTCTTTTTCAACAAGGCGTTTACCAGGCTTGTTTTTCCAGCCCCAGAAGGGGCAGAAACTGTATAGAGGGTCCCTTTTTTAGGCATTGAGTGTATTTCCTTTTATTCTTTAATTTTTATAAATTAGGCTATTCAATATTTTGAATTTGCTCTCGCATTTGCTCTATTAGAACTTTTAGCTCTACCGAAGACTGTGTTGTATCGCTTCCAATAGATTTTGAGCCAAGCGTATTGGCTTCGCGGTTCAACTCTTGCATCAAAAAATCCAGCCTTCTTCCAATAGGCTCTTGGCGTTTAAAAATATGATCTATCTCTATCAGATGTGTATCGAGCCTATCGAGCTCTTCCTCTACATCAGCTTTTTGCGCAAGCAGCACTAATTCTTGCTCAAGACGTTCTTTGTCAAGATTTAGCGACATATCATGAAATTTGTCTATAATTTTTTGTCTTCGTGTCTCTAATAGGAGCGGAAGTTTTTGACGCACACTGCTAATCTCACCTGCAATAGCCCTAAGGCGTTGTTCAATAAGAAGCTGGAGCCTGCTCCCCTCTCTCCGTCGACCCTCTTTGAGTTCTATTAAAGTCTCTTCAAAAAGAGCCACCAATGTTTTATTTATACCGCTGTTGTCTGCCTCTATTTTTTTGATTACCCCCGGCCACCGCAGAATATCAAAAGGGGAAATTTTTGCAGGGCTATTTATTTGGGTTGCTAGGGCCTCGCATACAGATATGCATTCTTCTACTATTGGTTGATTTATAGCTAGCTTATCAGGCGTTTGGGTGGTGTTTATTTGTAGTATGCAATCTATTTTTCCTCTCTCAAGATGTTTTTTGCAAAGTGCTCGCAATGTCATTTCAAGCTCTCGGACTGAGTCAGGTGTATGGAAATGTGCGTCTAAATAGCGGTGGTTAACAGAGCGTAATTCCCAAACAGCTGTCCCCCATTCGCATTGGATGGACTTGCGTGCAAAAGCAGTCATGCTGTTTGTCATATTTGGCGCCCATAAAAATAAAATATTGGTATATATATTAACATGCTGTCACATAAGCTGAATAAATCAGCTAAAATGACATCCTATTTTCTCAGGAAGCAAACAATATGTCTCGACCTAGTGGCCGCTCTACAGATCAACTACGCAATGTAACTATTACTCGTAACTATACTAAGCACGCTGAAGGGTCTGTGTTGGTTGAGTTTGGCGACACTAAAGTCATTTGTACGGCTAGTGTTGAGAATTCTGTTCCACACTTCCTTCGAGGAAAAGGCCAAGGCTGGATTACAGCAGAGTATGGCATGCTTCCTCGCTCAACAAATTCAAGAATGAGTAGAGAGTCCAGTCGAGGCAAGCAGTCCGGAAGAACCCAAGAAATTCAAAGGTTGATTGGCCGCTCATTAAGAGCAGTTGTTGATCTCAAAATTTTGGGCGAAAATACCATTAAGATAGATTGTGATGTTATTCAGGCTGATGGTGGCACACGAACAGCCTCGATTACTGGCGCCTGTGTTGCATTAATGGATGCCGTTAATTACCTAAAAAAGACAGGAAAGATTCAAGAAAGCCCTTTGATTGGGATGATTGCATCTGTATCAGTTGGTGTTTACAACGGAACGCCCGTATTGGACTTAGACTATGCTGAAGACTCTACGGCTGAAACTGACATGAATGTTGTGATGAACAGTGATGGAGGGTTTATTGAGATTCAGGGAACTGCAGAAGGCGCTCCCTTTGCTCAAGACCAGCTTGATAAAATGCTAGCTTTGGCTAAAAGTGGCATCAATGAGTTGCTGGAGCTACAACAAGCCGCACTATCTGAAGGCTAATCAATGGTTATATGCCGGCAACTACTCGTGTGTCGAGCAGGAGCGAGCCAGCTATCCCATGAAGAAAAAACTCTAGCATATTAAGGACTAAAAATAAAAGCATCGGCGACAAGTCTATAGCCCCAAAAGATGGAAGAATGCGCCTAAATGGCTCCATTACTGGGGAAATAATTTGCTGAATTAGCACTATAGCCGGATGCTGACTCTGTGGGGCTATCCAGCTGATAATAATCGTGGCCAGCAACCCGTAGAGGTAAATATTTAGAAATACAGACAGCGTGCCCACTAAACCCCAAGCAAGAGCCATAAAGATACTGACCATGCCGGCACCATTAATTGTAAATGTTAGCTGTATGATTAACCACTGAACCAGTAAAGCCAGCACTAGGCTGGCAAGGTCACATGAGCGAAATGGTGGCAAAAAGACGCGTATCGCACTACTTGGTAGTCGAGTGGCTTTAATGATAAATAAAGAAATAGGGTTATAAAAATCTGCCTTAACCAGCTGCAGCAAAAAACGAAATATTATTAAAGTTAAATAAAAACTACCTAGGGTTTGGACTAAATATGTTGCGTATGGGGTCAGTGTGGTCATGGCCTGCTTATCCGTTAGTTATATTGATAGATTTTTAGTGCTTATCGATTTAGTCTCATGCTTCTTTTGCCAGCTCTTTTGCTCGTTTAACGCAGCTAGTCATTGCTTTGTTGAATAATCCTAAAATATCCCCTTCAAGAAATGTGTTAATAGCTGCTTCAGTAGTACCAGCTGGAGAAGTAACACGTCTACGCAACTCTGCTGGTTCTATGTCATTCTCCATTGCCATTTTTGCCGCACCTAAAGCAGTTTGCAAGATTAATTTTCGAGCAACTTTCTGACTTAGGCCGAGCTCTATACCGGTTTTCTCCATAGCCTCCATAAAAAGAAAGAAATAAGCGGGGGCGCTTCCAGAAACTGCCGTAACCGCATCAATATCTTCTTCCTTTTCGAGCCAACAGCAGACTCCAACAGCATTAAAAATTTCAGTGGCTAAGCCACACTGTTCACGGCTGACAACCGTATTAGCAAATAATCCCGTTGCACCAGCTTGAACCAGCGCTGGAGTATTAGGCATGCATCTAACGATAGGAGCGTCCTTCCCTAGCCATTTTTGTAAGGAGGACAAGGGGATACCTGCAGCAACGGAAATTACCAGTGGTCGATGTTTTAAAGAGGCAGATAGTTCTAGAGAGACTGATTTTACCATTTTAGGTTTGACTGAAAGCAGTATTACTTCTGCGCCGGTAGCTGCAATAGAGTTATCTTTCGTCGTACTGATTCCAAATTTTTGGTTTAGGCGAAAAAGCTTCTCTTCTGTGGGACCGCTAACAGTAATATGGCTTGAGGGATGTCCTTTGTCTAAGATCCCACCTATTAAGCTAGTTGCCATATTGCCACCACCTATAAATGCTATTTTTGGCTTGCTCACAAGAACCTCCTTAATAATTAAATCCGTTGTATGTTGCTATAATAACTACCTGGGACCAAAAATAGCTGAGCCCACCCTGATAATTGTTGCACCTTCTTGGAGTGCAGCTTCAAGGTCAGACGACATCCCCATGGAAAGCGTATCTAGTGTTGTCAGTTGAGGGGAGCTATCCCTGACTCTCAGGAGTAGTTTTGACATAGCCTTGAATGTTTTCCTTTGCTCTATCTCTGTTGCATTGTGTTGAGGTATTGTCATTAAGCCTCTAAGGTTTAAACGAGGAAGGGCCTTAACTGCAGTAGAAACTTCAGAACACTCTTGAACCGATAGTCCTGATTTGCTTTCTTCTTCACTAATGTTTACCTGTATGCAGACATTTAGTGGCGGCTGATTATCTTGTCGTGATATATTTAGTTTTTTGGCGATTTTTGCTTTATCAATTGTGTGCACCCAGTCAAAATTTTCTGCTATTTTTCGTGCTTTATTGGATTGCAAGGGACCAATAAAGTGCCAGCATATATCCGATAGGTCGGAAAGTTCCTGTTGTTTTTTAAGAGCCTCTTGTAAATAATTTTCTCCAAAGTGTTTTTGTCCTAATGCGTATGCAATTCTTATAGCCTCTGAAGGCTGGCCTTTGCTGGCCGCGACAAGGATTATATCTTTTATGCAGCGATCTGTAGTTGCCAGAGCTTGCTGAATGCGGCAGTTAATATTGTTCAAATTGATAGGTATATTAATCATATAAGGCCGACTAAAAATTAAGATTTATTGTAGGGGCAAGTATAGCATTACGGTAAAACTGCTATGGTTGGGTCTGATAGCCAAGTTTGTAAGATAAGTACAGCTGCAAGATCATCCACAGGATTGTCGCGATAGTTTGTTGAACTATGTTTTTTGTTTTTTTCATGCTTAAGCTGATTTTGATGCTTTGCTTCAAATGTAGAAAGTCGTTCATCGACCATCTCTACTTTTATTCCAAATTTACCATGTATTCTGCGAGCAAATTTACGCGCTCTGATACAAAAATCACTCTCACTTCCATCCATATTCAGAGGCAACCCCACAATTACTTGATTTGGTTTCCAGTCATCTAGTAGTAGTTTGATCTTGTCCCAATCAGGCATTCCGTTTTTTGCCTGTAACACAGCTAGTGTGTTTGCTGTCCCTAAAAAGTTTTGGCCAATAGCAACTCCAATTTGGCGTGTACCAAAATCAAAAGCTAGGACAGTGAGGATTTCTTTAGTGATAATTTTATTCCTATTCTAGTTCTAGGCATAACAAATTTTTTAGTAGCATCTTAGTCTCTACCTGCACAAAACTAAAACTATAGGTTTTTTTCAATGGCGGCCAGTAGTTGTGCTCCAATATCTGTGTGTTGTTCGCGATCAATTTCTCTGGCACATGTGGGGCTAGTAATGTTGATCTCCGTTAAGTGGCAGCCAATGACATCTAGCCCGGCAAACAGGATGCCTTTTTCTTTTAATACTGGCCCTACTTGGCTGGCGATCCAAAGATCATTCTTGCTTAGCGGTTGCACAATACCTTTGCCGCCCGCCGCCAGATTTCCTCGAATGTCTCCCTCCGGCGGAATCCTTGCCAAGCAATAGGGAACGGGCTCTCCTTCAATCATCAAAATACGCTTATCCCCTAATTTTATTTCTGGGATAAATTTTTGCGCCATGATGGTTCTCCGCCCATTATCGGTCAGTGTTTCTATGATGACATTTAAGTTGAGATCATTTTTCCCAATTTTAAAGATAGATGCTCCTCCCATTCCATCAAGAGGCTTAAGGACAATGTCATGATGTTTTTTGTAAAAATTTTTAATTTGACCGACATCCCTACTAACCAAGAGGGGTGGCGTACATTGAGGAAAAGAAGCTGCAAAAATTTTTTCATTGCAGCCCCTAAGGCTTTGAGGCTTGTTAAGAACCATTACACCTAGCTTCTCTGCTGCTTCAAGTATGTAGGTTGTATATATGTATTCAGTATCAAAAGGAGGGTCTTTGCGCATAAGAATGACATTCAGGTCTGACAGTGATGTAAGTTTTGGCTGCCCTAAAGAAAACCAGTCTGTCTGATGATCCTTGACTCGTAGCTGAGACATACTAGCGACTGGATTTTCATTCTCAAGAGATAGGTCATGTTGCTGCATATACATAATCTCCCAGCCTCTGTTTTGCGCGGCAAGAAGTAATAGCAGTGTGGTGTCTTTGTATGGATTAATTGATTCAATTGAGTCCATTACAACGCCCAGAGTTCTGGTCATGCGTGCATCCTATAAGATAGCCGGCTGTATTTGTTATTTTTTAACGCTTGAAACATGTTTGTTACTATAAATCATTCCTTAGTTTTTAAAACCATGTAGATCCGCTTAATGTTTGCAGTTTATTTTTTGAATGACTTTTATACTGTGATTAAGCTCATTTTTGCGAGCAGTTTTAAAGAATCATCTACTAGACATGTAGTCGTAATCGGTCAATCAGATTGCTGGACGGGTTAATTGTCAGAATTACAGCCTCAAGTAGAATAATAAGATAAAATAAGCTAGCTTTGGTTGCTTGGAGACGCATCAACATGAATAGAAAACTATATCAGTCACATAAGAATCCAGCTCTTTTCTTGATTACACTGGCCTTAATAGCTGCACTAGGGTTTATTGGCTACATAGTGTGGTTAGTTGCTTCATTGCCCTTAATCCAGGAAGAGCTAAGACAGCTATACTTCGTTATTCTGTTATTAGATGAATATCAAAAATTTTCTTATCCTGTGTTCTGTGCTGGAGCACTATGCGTTGTTTTATTGATGCTTGTTAGCGTAGAGATATATCGAAGATCACGCGAAAGATTTGCTATAGAGAACAATAATCAGCAGGCTATTTTTTTGCTATTAGATCAAATATCCTCGCTCAATGACGTTGATTTGCACGGCGATACTGAGGAAATTCAAGATTTTAACGGCACTATTTCGGAAGCAATAAAGTTTTCTATTGAGCAACTGCAGACCCTCGCTGATCAAATACAGGGGTCATCAGAAAATTTGTCAGCAACAGTAAATGAGACCCGAGTAATTTCATCCCAGTTAGCCGAAGTGTCCGAACACCAATCAGATGAAATAGCTGCTGCAACTAAAGTTATTAAAGAATTAGAGGGGGCCATCGATGGACTGTCTGTTCAACTGAAGGGAACTGTTGCTGAGACAGAGAAAATATCTTCCCTTGCCAAAAAAGGGACTACAATTATCAAAAATACTGCTTTTGATATTGACAGCACACAAGATCAAATCAACGAAACCTCCAAACATGTTAATCGGTTGAGTGAAAATTTTAAGGAAATTGGAAGCTTGGTTTTAGCTCTCAATGATATGGCGGATCAAGCACATATTTTTGGTCTTAATGCAGCTATTCAAGCTTCCACGGCTGGAGATGCAGGAAAAGGATTTGGCGTAATTGCTGAAGAGATTCAAAGACTAGCAGAACGTTCTGGGGTTGCCACCAAACAAATAACTGCATTGATCCGTATTGTTCATGTGGGCACCAATGAAACTATTAGCTCTATGGATAAGGCTGTACTCACGGCAACCAAGGGCAAAAAGGTGTCAGACGATGCAAATCATGTCGTGACAGATATTGAGGGGGTTGTGTTGGGTTTGGCCAAACAGATCAACGATGCAGCTATAGCCTTAACAGCCCAGAGGACGCTGACTATTAAGTGTTCAAAAACGATGGATGTGATACAGGATATATCATCCCAGCTGCTCTTCGGTACAAATAATACGGCTGAAATTATGAATGAGCTTGCTGATGTATCTTTGGGTCTGAGTAATGCTGTGTCTGGATTTAGGCGGCCTGCTGTTTGTGAAGATCTGACCGATGACCAATCGCAATCAATTTCAACCCCAGATTTTAGTTTTAGCGCCAGAGAAAATCAGATTGATTTAGGCAAATAATAACTGTGCCAATCATTGATTCTAGGTCCAAGATAGGAGGTATGCAACCACCATTTAAATTCATAAGAGTATTGATATGGCAGAGCAGATAAGCGGACAATCAGAATGGATTAAAATTTCTCAAGAATAGATCAATCAATTTGCAAATGTGACAGGAGACCATCAATACATACATGTTAGCCCAGAGCGCGCAGCAAAAAAATTTGGTGGTCCGACAGTACACGGATTTCTATCGCTTTCGCTGATACCTCATCTGATGATGGAGGCACTAGTTGATCAGATTGGGCCGTCTACGGTGCTAAATTATGGGGTGAATCGATTGCGATTTATTTTGCTTATTCGTCCATGTAACTTTATTCGCCTTAATTGGAATATTGCATGTACTGGGCAGAAAAAATGGCCTGTTGCTGACTGTTGACGCAGTCATCGAGGCTAAAGGTGAGGAAAAACCAGCACTAGCAGCCGAATGGCTTGTATATCATCGACTAAATATTCCCTCTTTAGGGTTGACCTCCATCGAACATGTTTAATGTGCACTAAATAATTTAGCTCGTACAGTTTCCCTATATTTTGTTGGCGAAGCACCAAAGTGCTGACTAAAAATTTTACTGAATGAAGCAGTGTCCTGATACCCACTATGGAGGGCTACTTCGAAAATAGGAAGATTGGATTTTTGTAGTAACTCTCCTGCGTTGTTCAACCGGATAGACTGTAAATATTCTAGAGGTGTTTTTCCTAAGGCGCTCTTGAATCGTCGGTTGAAGTTTCTAGTGCTAAATTCAAATTTTTTTGCCACCTCACTTATCAAGATAGTCCTATTGTAATTATCTTCCAGCCAAATCTGCGCTTGAACCACTTGTTCGTCTGGATGCCGCTGTACATCATCAGAAAAATAACTAGTAGGCTTAAAAGAGCTGCGAATTTCATGGAAAAAGTTCCTTTCCACTTGCTTTGCAGCATTTCGGCCATAGAGCCTAGCTGAAAGATGAACCATTAGTTCAGCCATAGAATTAACGCTTGCAGCACAATAAAGGTTCCCTGCCTGAGTAATAAAGTACTGTCGTTTTAATAGAACGTTTGGATAATCTTTTTGGAATTGATCGAAATAGTGCCAATGTGTTGTTGCCGGCTGTTTGTCGAGGAGACCAGATTTGGCAAGAAAACAGACACCAGTTCCTACTGCTATCACTATGGCCCCTTGAGCAACTTGTTGTTGCAGCCAAGGTATGTAATCTTTGTATTTTATTAGAGCTGGTCTTGGATTTCGCCATAACGCAGGTAAGTTAATAATGTCAAAATTTTGTGAGTCATCAATAGTTGCGGATGGCCGAATATCAAAACCAGACGGCGATGTAATGGAACATTCATCAATAGACAGAGTAAGTGCTTCAATTCTTCTAGTGTTTGGGTATTTAGGCCGAACGGTGGCCTCTGCTGTTCGTAGCATTTCCACTGGAAGTGTAGCGCTAGTGCCAAGGATATTATCATAGAGCAGCGTTGCTATCCGTAGAGGGGGTTCTTTTGATGTTACTTCTATGGCCATAATGACAAAATATATGGCTATAAATGACAAAAGTCAATGAACTGTAGCCTGATAAACTTACTTATATCTATATAAACAAGAGTGTCAGCCGATGCAAGCTTTGCCAATTATAGTAGGTTTTGGTGGTTATAATGCTGCTGGAAGAAGTTCGTCTCATCAGGCTTTTCGCCGCATAGTTATTGAGTCTCTTTCGGAGTATCAGCAAGAGCAAACCATAGTTGGCTTGGCTTGCCTGATGAAGCTGGTCTCATGGGACGGGGAGCTTTATGTCGATGCAGAAAACAAACAGTGTACCCCGAAGCAGGTGGTAGAGGCCTTTGGTAATTTAGTGCTTAAAGGCACCTTAATCCGTCGTCTGGAGGATTCTTTATTTGATCCCAAAAAAATATACGGCCACAAACGAATAAAAATAGAGCCTCAAAATGGAGAAGCTGTAGTTTTCAGGCTAGCCAAAAAAGATATACCTGCATCGATTCCTGAGCACTGGAATATTACATATTTGGATGAAGCTTTTTGCGAGGTCAGCATTAAAGGCGCTGCAGATTTTTTAGTACCGACATATTCTGAACAGGCAGCCAAAGCTGCAGGACAGCTCCCCTCAGGCTTTGATCCTGCTGCGCAATATAGCTCGCGTTTTCATCCCAGAGGACTTCAGTTGGCGCTACTGGGGGCCAGTGATGCGCTAGCTTCTATCGGGATTCCATGGGACAAAATAGCAGCCAGCATTCGCCCTGATGAAGTTGGTGTTTATTGCACTAGCATTATGGGACAAGTCACTAAAGAGGGGCTGGGCGGGTTACTACAGGCAAGACTTTTGGGAGAGCGGGCGACCTCAAAGCATTATGCCATGGGCCTGAATACAATGCCTGCAGATTTTGTGAACGCTTACGTAATAGGCAGTGTGGGCCACACGGCTGCAATAACAGGAGCTTGCGCATCTTTTCTTTATGTTTTGCAGGCAGCAATTCAAGATATCAGAAGCGGGCGAAGAAGGGTGGCGATAGTTGGCAGCGCTGAGGCCGGGTTGACTCCAGAAATCATGGAGGGTTTTACCAGTATGGGCGCTCTAGGCACTGATATTAATCTTTGTAAGTTGGATTCATCGAAAACACCAAATTGGCGAAAAGCTAGCAGACCATTTGGAGAAAATTGTGGATTTACAATTGGTGAGGCTACCCAATACATAGTTCTTATGGATGACGCCCTTGCTATAGATCTTGCGGCAGACGTACATGGTGCTGTTTCTGATGTGTTTATCAATGCAGACGGCATCAAGAGATCTATATCAGCGCCTGGTGCTGGCAATTATGTTTCTTTTTCTAAAGCGGTAGCATCAGCAATTGCAATTGTAGGTGAATCAACCGTTCGCAAACACAGTTTCATTCATGCACACGGCTCTAGTACCCCTGCAAATAGAGTTACAGAATCTAGAATATTTGATCGTGTAGCAGAAGCTTTTTCTATCAAGGATTGGCCTATTACGGCTGCAAAAGCTTTCGTAGGGCACTCTTTGGCAGCAGCTAGTGGCGATCAACTCGCCTTTGCACTGGGGACATTTAAGTACGACATACTTCCTGGCATTAAAACAGTCGATAAGATTGCTGACGATGTTGCTCAAAAACGCTTGTTTTTCCCTTTACAGGACATGGATCTTGTTAATCGAAAAATGGATGTAGCATTTGTAAATTCAAAAGGATTTGGTGGTAATAATGCTACAGCAGTAGTCCTTTCTCCGCGCAAAGTGGAGAATATGCTGTCTGCTAGGTATGGATCAGTGATGGCAGATTACCAAAGCCGTCGAGAAGAAACTCGTCAAGCAGCAAAAAATTATGCCGAAAAAGCAGATAAAGGCAATATTCCAGTTGTCTATCGCTTCGGGGAAGCTCTAGTTCAAGAACAAGATATTGATATTTCTTGTGATGGCATACATATGCCTGGGCATAAACAGGACGTAATATTTGATAAATTAAATCCATGGGCGGACATGGATTGAAAGGCATGCAAAGCTAAATCAGTCTATTTTGCGCAGAGAATAAGTTTATTTTTCGATGCCTAAGGATTCCCACAGCCTGTCAATTTTTTCTTTTATTTTGGTATCCATTTCGATTGGTTTCCCCCACTCTCTATCTGTTTCACTCGGCCATTTATTAGTGGCGTCAAACCCTACCTTTGAGCCCAATCCAGAGACAGGAGAAGCAAAGTCTAAATAATCAATGGGGGTGTTATCAATTATCACCATATCTCGCTTAGGGTCCATTCGAGTTGTAATGGCCCATATTACATCACTCCACTCGCGAGGATTCACATCGTCATCTACAACAACTACAAATTTCGTGTACATGAATTGTCGTAAAAAAGACCAAACTCCCATCATCACTCGCTTGGCGTGGCCAGGATACTTTTTCTTCATCGAAACAACAGCCATGCGATAGGAGCAACCTTCAGGTGGAAGATAAAAATCAATAATTTCTGGAAATTGTTTTTGTAGAATAGGAACGAATATTTCGTTCAGTGCTACCCCCAGAATGGCTGGCTCGTCAGGAGGTCTGCCAGTATAAGTACTATGATAGATCGGGTTTTTGCGATGAGTGATTCTTTCCACCGTAAAAACTGGAAATTGATCCACTTCATTATAGTAGCCAGTATGGTCTCCAAAAGGGCCTTCAGTCGCCATTTCGTCTGGATAAAGAAAGCCTTCTAGGATAAATTCAGCGCTTGCTGGCACTTGAAGGTCGCTGCCCAAACAGCCCACCACCTTTGTTTTTTCACCCCTTAGTAGTCCTGCAAAAGCATATTCTGAGAGAGTATCTGGCACAGGTGTGACTGCACCTAGTATAGTTGCGGGGTCAGCACCTAAAGCTACAGCAATTGGGAATGGTTCTCCAGGATGGGCTAGTTGCCAGTCTTGAAAATCAAGCGCCCCTCCTCGATGAGACAACCATCGCATGATTAGTTTATTTTTCCCTATTACCTGCTGGCGATAAATACCTAGATTTTGTCTTTCTTTCTCTGGACCTCGGGTGATAACTAGCGGCCAAGTAATCAGTGGCCCCGCATCACCTGGCCAGCAGGTCTGAATTGGTAGTTTGTTTAAATCAACATCTGCACCTTCAATGATAAAATCTTGGCAGGCAGCTTTTTTTACAACCTGTGCTGGCATGTTTAGAATTTGTTTAAACTTATCACGATTTCCCCAGAGGTCTTTTATTCCTTTCGGCGGTTCTGGCTCTTTTAGAAAAGCGAGCAACTCTCCTACTTCTCGCAGGGCAAGAAGAGTTTCTTTTCCCATGCCCATCGCAACTCTTTCTGGCGTACCAAAAAGATTGCCTAACACAGGAATATCGAATCCTTTGGGATTTTCAAATAATAGAGCTGGGCCGCCAGCGCGAAGGGTACGGTCACAAATTTCCGTCATCTCTAGAACAGGATCAACTTCGACTTTAATGCGCTTTAATTCGCCGCGCTTTTCTAGGAATTTAATAAACTCCCTAAGATCTGAGTGTTTTATTGTCATGTTAGATAATAGTTAGAAATAGGTATACTCCAAGTGTTACGATAAAAACTTGTAATTGCAACTTCTTACAAGTTGTTAAGTAAGCTAAAATTGTATCTGAAATTCTAGATCGTAGCGCTAAATAATCGATTTATAAGTATATTCTGAGCTCCAAAAAGAGAAATACATGAATAATTTTCTTATAGCACCATCAATCCTGTCCGCAGACTTTGCTCGATTGGGAGAGGAGGTAGAGGCTGTTATTGATGCAGGTGCTAACCTAGTCCATTTCGATGTAATGGATAATCATTATGTGCCTAATTTGACTATTGGCCCCATGGTTTGCAAGGCGTTGCGTGACCATGGGATAGTAGCCTCTATTGATGTGCACCTCATGGTTGACCCCGTAGACCAGCTTATTAACAGTTTTTCTGCTGCCGGCGCTAACTGGATAACCTTTCATCCGGAGGCTTCTCAGGATGTTGATCGCTCCCTGCAACTGATAAGAGATGCAGGATGTAAAGGTGGTTTAGCGTTAAATCCCGAAACGGGGCTTGATGAGATAAAACACTTTTTAAAAAAAGTGGATATAATTCTACTAATGTCTGTAAACCCTGGCTTTGGGGGACAAAAATTTATTCCAGCGACATTAGGTAAGTTGCGTGAAGCTCGTACCCTTATTGATAACAGTGGGCTAGACATTCGCCTGGAGATCGATGGGGGTGTTACCACTAAAAATATTAGAGCAATTGCTGAAGCAGGGGCAGATACTTTTGTTGCCGGTTCAGCCATCTATGGTTCTGATGATTATCGTCAAGCCATTAATTGTATGCGTGCAGAATTATCCAAATTGGAGTTTGAGCAGTCATGACCCCTGAGCATTTTGCCGAGCTAGCTAAGCAAAATTACAGTCGAATCCCAGTGATACGAGAAGTTCTGGCCGATCTAGAAACACCATTGTCTTGTTATTTAAAGCTAGCAAGAGGGCCATACTCGTATTTATTTGAATCTGTTCATGGTGGCGAAAAATGGGGGCGTTATTCCCTCATAGGCCTGCCATCAAGTACCATTATAAAGGTCTTCGGCGATCAATTGGTGATAGAAAAAAATAATCAAATTATAGAATCTAAGACTACGATAGATCCTCTAAGTGATATTGAAGCTTTTCAGTCCAGATACCAGATACCTGAGTTACCTGAGTTGCCTCGCTTCACAGGAGGACTTGTAGGTTATTTTAGCTACGATACCGTACGTTATGTTGAGGAAAGATTAAAGCAATCGGCACCCAAAGATGATTTAGGCAATCCAGATATCTTATTGATGGTGTCTGATGAAGTGGTAATTTTTGATAATCTGCTGGGAAAACTAATTTTTGTTGTTCACCAGGATGCTTGTGATATAAACGCCTGGGGTAAGGCCCAGCAACGACTAGATGAGCTTGAAGCTAAACTCAAAAATTCTGTTCCGGATCTGCCATCATTGAACTTAGATAGTAAAGAACAAAGTGAATCTGCTTTTGTGTCTAGTTTTGGCGAAGAGAATTTTCTGGAAGCAGTCAGCAAGATAAAAGACTACGTGTTAGCCGGCGATGCAATGCAGGTTGTTCCATCGCAGCGGTTATCTCTAGACTTTAATGCCGAACCCTTGAATCTTTATAGGGCATTACGCTGCCTTAATCCATCCCCTTATATGTACTTTCTGGATCTAGACTCCTTTCATATAGCAGGGTCATCGCCAGAAATTTTAGCTCGTCTAGAGGATGGAGCGGTAACAGTGAGACCTATCGCCGGAACTCGTCGTCGCGGACACACCTCCGAGGAAGACCTATCCCTAGAAAAAGAGCTGCTAAGTGACCCCAAAGAAATTGCAGAGCATTTGATGCTCATTGATTTGGGTCGCAACGATGTGGGAAGAGTTGCCCAAATAGGAACAGTAGAAGTCACTGATCAGATGCTAGTAGAGCGTTATTCGCATGTTATGCACATTACATCTAATGTGACTGGTCAGGTGAAGCCAGGCACTACGGCTATGGACGTGCTGCGAGCAACGTTACCGGCTGGTACTTTGAGCGGAGCTCCAAAAATTCGTGCTATGGAAATAATTGACGAGCTTGAGCCAGTGAAGCGCGGGGTGTATGGGGGAGCTGTAGGCTATATTGGCTGGAATGGCAATATGGATACTGCTATTGCCATCAGAACCGCAGTAATTAAAGACGGTAAGCTTTATGTGCAAGCTGGCGCCGGAGTAGTAGCAGATTCGGTTCCAGAACTGGAATGGAAAGAAACTATAAATAAAGCACGCGCTATTTTTCGTGCTGTTGATTTAGTCGTCTAAGGCACCCTGGCTATGATTTTAATGATTGACAATTATGATTCGTTTACCTATAACGTAGTGCAGTACTTGGGAGAACTCAAGGCTGAGGTGCGCGTCATCCGTAATGATGAGCTGACATTAGACCAAATCCAATCAATAGCCCCAGAAAAAATTGTTATCTCCCCTGGACCATGTACCCCTAACGAAGCAGGCATTTCTGTTGCGGCGATTGAACATTTTTCTGGAAAAATCCCTATCCTAGGCATTTGTCTGGGCCATCAAAGTATTGGCCAAGCTTTTGGTGGAAAAATTATACGAGCCAGAAATGTAATGCATGGGAAAACGTCCTTTATTTATCATAACAACAAGGGAGTATTTAAAGGCTTGCCCAATCCTTTTGAGGCAACTCGCTATCATTCCTTAATTGTCGAAAGGGAAAGTTTGCCGCGTTGTCTTGAAGAGACTGCCTGGACTAAAAAATCGACAGGAGAGATTGATGAAATTATGGGTTTTCGTCACCGCGATTTTGCAGTAGAAGGCGTACAATTCCATCCAGAATCGATTCTTACTGAAAATGGGCACGACTTGCTCGAAAATTTTTTGAAAAACTAAAAAAGGCTATGATGGACATTCAGCAGGCAATTAACAAAATTTTGAATGGCCATAATCTTTCGATCAGTGACATGCGTGAAGCAATGATGCAGATTATGACGGGAAAAGCTACCGATGCTCAGATAGGTGGATTTTTGATCGGACTGCGCATGAAGGGTGAAACGGTCGAAGAGATTACTGGTGCGGCCCAAATAATGCGTGAACTATCAGTGCCATTACACTTAACAAATGAGCATTTGGTGGATATCGTTGGAACAGGTGGCGATAGCGCAGGGATCTTTAATGTGTCTACAGCAAGTATTTTTGTTGCGGCAGCAGCAGGTGCGAACATTGCCAAACATGGCAATAGAGGGGTTAGTAGCAGCAGTGGTAGCGCAGATTTGCTAGAGTATGCGGGGGTAAATTTAGATTTATCAGCAGAACAGATAGGCCTTTGCGTAGAAGAGGTTGGGGTTGGTTTTATGTTTGCCATTAATCATCATGGCGCAATGAAGCATGCTGTTGGTGCACGCAAAGAGCTTGGCGTACGTACTATTTTTAATCTGCTGGGTCCGCTCACCAATCCAGCCAAAGTTCCCAATATGCTGCTGGGCGTTTATGATCGCAAATGGTTAATCCCGCTTGCAGAAGTAATGAGGGCACTAGGCTGCGAACATGTACTTGTTGTTCATTCTCAGGATGGATTGGACGAGATTAGTATTTCGTCTGATACCTGGATTGTAGAACTCAAAGACGGCGAAATTAGCGAATACACTTTAATGCCAGAAGATTTTGGAATGAGCAAAGGTAATCTTGACGACCTGAAGATTTCTGATGCAAAAGAAAGCTTGGATTTGATAAAGTTAGCGCTGTCTAAGCAGCGCGTCTTTTCTTCTAAGGTTGAGTCTGCATCTGATATAATTGCGTTAAATGCTGGAGCAGCACTTTATGTTTCCGGCGTCGCGAATAATTTAGCAGAAGGTGTTATTTTAGCGCAAGACGCTATTGGTAGTGGCTTAGCTAAGGAAAAAATTTCTGAGCTTGCTGCGTTTACTCGTTGTTTTTAGGCAAGAAAAATATTACAAATCGTAGTCAAAATATCATGGATGCAGCATTGGATACTCCAACAGTTTTAAAAAAAATTCTAACTAAAAAGATAGCAGAGGTCGCTAGTCGACGGCGAAATGTGTCGCTGGCCGAGTTAGAGCAGCAATGTTGCGGAGAGCTAAAAAACAGAGAAGTAAGAAGTTTTTCAGGCGCCCTTTCTGCAAAAATAAATACAGGAGTATCTGCAGTTATTGCCGAAATTAAAAAGGCATCACCTAGCAAAGGGGTGATCAGAGAAAATTTTGACCCTGAAAAAATTGCTATAAGTTATCAGAAAGGCGGCGCAGCTTGCTTGTCTGTTTTGACGGAAAGTGCTTTTTTCCAAGGCTCAGATGATTATTTAAAAATAGCCAGAAACGCCACCTGTTTGCCAGTTTTAAGAAAGGATTTCATAGTTGATCCTTATCAAGTCTATGAGTCTTATGCGCTAGGCGCAGATTGTATTTTATTGATTGTTGCAGCTTTGAGCCAGATAGACATAGAGGAGCTGCATGGAGTTGCCCGACAGCTTGGCCTGGATGTGTTGATGGAGGTTCACAATGAAGAAGAGCTTGATAGAGCCCTGTTGATTGATAATCCAATGATTGGAATCAATAATCGTAATCTGCATACTTTTGAAACAAGTCTTGATACAACTATTCAGCTCTTGAATAAGATTCCAAAAAATAGAATTATTATTACTGAAAGCGGCATACTCAATTCAGACGATGTTGCCACCATGAAAGATCATGATGTAAATGCTTTTTTGGTGGGTGAAACATTTATGCGTGCAGATGATCCAGGATTAAAATTATCTGAAATGTTTATGTAGACTAGGATTTTTAGCTTAGCTATAAGTACATGAATTTTTTAAATTTCTTGAGGCCTTTTATTTTTATGAAAGCAAAGATTACATGGGGTGGAGAGGTTAAATTTATAGCCGAGTCTGAGTCTGGACACAGGATTATCATGGATGGTCCTCCAGATTATGGCGGTGGAAATGCAGGACCTCGACCTATGGAGATGATGCTGATGGGGATGGGAGGTTGCTCAGCTTTTGATGTGGTTCATATTTTGCAGAAAAGCCATCAAAGCGTAGCGACTTGCGTGGCAGAAATTACTGCAGTCAGAGCCAAAGAGGTTCCTGCAGTATTTACTAAAATACATCTACATTTTCTGGTGTCAGGCGACAATCTAAAAGAAAGCATAGTGCGTAACGCAGTTAAGCTGTCCGCTGAAAAATATTGCTCCGCTTCTATTATGCTCACCAAGGGTGGCGTCGAGGTTACTCACACATTCGAGATTAATAGCCCTAAAGTCTGATTGTCAAAAATTAGCAATTAAAAAAAGGCAGCTTATGCCGCCTATAAAAGAATACTGAGGGAGAAGAACAAACAAGATTTTCAATTTGGTGGAATCGGTCCTGGAAAGCGATTCAATAATCTACTCATCAACAAAATAAATATACAGCACTTGACACACATTCTTAAAATGTATATATATTATGTTATCTATAATTTTTAGGAATAACAATTAATGGGTTACTCTATAGATATAGAGTGCGCCTACCATGCTTATATAATGCTGTTGCCAGCATTCATCTGCTGCTATCTAAGATGGCAGTTTACCTCTTTAGTGCTATCTAGTTTGGAGTATGATCTTGGATGCAAAACTGTTATCTCGCGTAGACCTTAATTTATTAGTAGCACTACAGCGACTCTTAGAGGAAGAGAGTGTGACTAAGGCTGCCGAAAGGCTGTTTATCACACAACCGGCTATGAGCAAAACATTACAACGTTTGCGAGAAACATTTAATGATCCCTTGTTTGTCAGATGTGGGCGAGGATTGTCTCCTACCCCAAGAGCGATCGAGCTAAAAAAACAATTGCCAGCAGTTTTAGCAGCTATAGCAACCATGATGCTAAAAGAAGAGTTTGATCCCCTAACCTTTGAGGGAGAGATATTTATTATGGCTGCTGAATTTATTGCCGTTCAAGTGATGCCAGCCTTAACTCAAAAGCTAGTTAAGGAGGCACCGTTAATGACCATCCGGCTGGTGGGTGAAGACTCTAACACCAAGGTATCAGGCCTAGAAAAAGGTGATTTGGATTTTGCTATTGAAATTGCACGCCCATACACTGAAGACTACCACGAGACCTCGCTAGGGAGTTTTACGCCGGCTGTATGGATGAACACTGGGCACCCTTTGACAGAGAAAAAGCAGCTTAAACTGAATGAAATGCTAAATTACCCTTTTGTTCAGTATGCCCTGCTTCGGTCACCATCTGGCGATACGGCCCAACAAACACGCTTTGACTCACAATTAAAAGAGAAAGGCCTGAAGCGAAAAAAAGCAATGGTAACCGATCAGCTGATGACCGCCTTAAATGTTTTGCGGGCAACAGATTGCTTGATGATGGGGACTATGCATGATTTAAAAAGCGATGGCGCTACTTATGGAATTGTCCGTAAGGCCTATCCAAAAGAATTAGACTTTGATAACTCTGTACCAATAGTGTTAGTACAGCATTCTAGGAGCGTTAAGTCTGCAGCACATGACTGGATTAAACAGAAAATTATAGAAGTGGTTTGCCCGCTATTAACCGCTAAATAACGTAAAGATAAATCTAGACTCTTAGATAAAATAACTAATTTTTGTCATCGCTTTAGACGCAGTAGTCATAAGTGATTTGGCTGGTGAGGGGAATGCTACCCCTCCAGCCTTTAAGGCTGACTCTGCGTGACGGGCTTCATCTTCGAGCATTCTCTCAACAATTATCCGACTCTTGATGTCATTAGAGGGTAACTTTTGTAGGTGAATACTTAGGTGTTCGCAAACCTGATGTTCTGTGGCTGCAACAAATCCTAGGCTAAGTTTGTCGCTAACAAGACCGGTGATGGCGCCAAGACCAAAAGACATAACATACCATAGGGGGTTTAGCGTGCTGGGCTGCTCCCCAAGTTGAACCACGCGTTCTCGACACCAAGCCAGATGGTCCACCTCCTCACTGGCTGCATGCTCCATTTCATGCCGAACAGTAGTGAGTTTTGCTGTTAGGGCTTGCCCTTGATATAGGGCTTGAGCACAAACTTCTCCAGTATGGTTGACTCGCATTAATGCTGCAGATTGGCGTTTTTCTTCGCTAGTTAGTGCTTCTTCAGAAGTATTTTTTGCTGGAGAGGGTCGATTATGGACAGGGTTCTCGGATGTTATTGTTTTTAGAGCCAAGTCCACTTGAGCTAAAAAACCATCAATGGATGAAAGTCGTCTTGAGTTCATCAGTGCTTCCAAATTACTATGTAAAGATAAAGGATTATAGCAAAATTATAAACTATATAGTTGGGCGTTAAAAATGAAAGTTAACAAACATGTAAATCTGGGCAATGGAATTTATAGCGTTGATGCTCGATATATCTGTCCAGGTAATGCGTGCTGCTATTTGATGATCGAAGGCGATCAAGTCGCCATAATAGAAACGGGAACAGCCTATACAGCAGAGGGAATTCATGAGGCCCTGATATCACTGGGATTCGGAATTGAATCAGTTCGATATATTGTTCCAACTCATGTGCATTTAGATCATGCGGGAGGAGCTGGTGTGTTAATGCAAAGGTACCCTAATGCACAGCTAGCTATTCACCCTAGAGGTGCGCGACATATGATCAATCCAGACAAGCTGATTGAGGGGTCAAAAGCGGTATACGGGGAAGAAAAATTTACCCAATTTTATGGAAAAATTATCCCAGTCTCTGCGGATCGAGTTTTGATCATCGAAGATGGAGAAAAGCTTTATTTGGAAAATAGAGTTCTAGAGTTTCGCCATACTCCTGGGCATGCAGAGCATCATTTCTGTATCTGGGATCAAGCTAGCCAAGGATGGTTTTCCGGAGATACATTTGGGATTTCATATGCAGCAATGGCGAGCGATCTAGATCGATTCATTATACCTACCACGTCGCCAGTGCAGTTTGATCCAGATAAATTATTAGCTTCTATAGATCTGTTGATGAGCTATGGCCCTAAAAGGTTTTTTTTAACTCACTACAGTGTTGTTGAGGAGCCAAGAAAAAAAGCTGATTTGCTGCGCGAGCAGATTGAATGCTATCGAGAGATTGCCTATTCGCTTTGCCATGAGCCGGATAGAGAGCAGAAAATTTTACTTGCAGTGAAGAAGATGACGTTAACTAGAATCTCCTCTGCCCAACCGAGCTTAGACTTAAAGGCAGTAGAAAAGTTATTAGAACTAGATTTTATCCTAAATGCTCAAGGTATAAACATATGGGCATCTAAACAAGAGCAGAAAAAGAAGTCAGACGTGTGAACAAAATAGACACTATAAAGTTAATTTCTCTCTGCCTACTGCCCGATATCCAATATCATCACGAAAGAAAACATTATTCCAAGAAATCTGATTAGTGAGCTGATAGGCTTTTTTTTGTGCCTCGCTGACGTTATCTCCTAAACCAACTACACAAAGCACTCTGCCGCCATTGGTTACTGTCTTGCCGTCAATACACTTTGTTCCCGCATGAAACACTTTTTCCGCGCCTGATGATTTTTCTGGCAATCCATATATTATATCGCCTGTATCATATTCATAAGGATAGCCTCCTGCGGCAAGCACAACGCCCAGCGCTGACCTGGGATCCCATTCAAGGCTATGCTGATCTAGTTTTTTGTTTAGCGCCGCAACACATAGGAAAACTAGGTCTGATTTAAGGCGCATCATGATGGGTTGTGTTTCTGGGTCGCCAAAGCGACAGTTGTACTCTATTACTTTGGGCGTGCCATCTGACATGATCATTAGGCCGGCATAAAGAAAACCTGTGTAAGGATTACCCTCTGCCGCCATACCCAAAACGGTTGGCCTGATTACCTCCTTCATAATACGATTATGGATTTTAGTTGTTATAACAGGTGCTGGAGAATAGGCGCCCATGCCTCCAGTATTTGGACCCTTGTCATTATTATCTCGAGCCTTGTGGTCTTGTGAGGTTGCCATTGGCAGTATATTTTTTCCGTCAACAATAACAATAAAACTTGCTTCTTCTCCTGCTAAGAACTCTTCTATGACAATTCGGTGGCCCGCTTCACCAAAAACATTGCCAGCCAGCATGTCATTGACAGCTCGCTGTGCTTCATCAAGTGTCATTGCAACCACTACACCCTTTCCTGCAGCTAATCCGTCAGCCTTCACTACGATAGGCATATTTTTTGTATGAAGATAAGCAATAGCCGGCTCTATTTCAGTGAATTTCTGATATTCGGCAGTAGGAATACCGTGCCTGACAAGAAAATCCTTAGCAAAAGCTTTTGAGCCTTCTAGCTGCGCAGCCCTCTTGTTTGGACCAAAAACGGGTAGATTTCGGTCTGAAAAAAAATCTACAATACCATCTACTAAAGGTTGCTCTGGGCCTACGATAGTTAAATTCACCTCATTGCTTTCGGCAAAAAAAGCTAACTCTTCGAAGTTGCTTGGATCTATAGCTAAATTGGCTACTTTTGGTTCTAGCTGAGTACCGGCATTCCCTGGCGCCACAAAAACTTTTTTAACGGCATGATTTTGTGCGACTTTCCATGCCAAGGCATGCTCTCGTCCCCCAGAGCCAATTATTAAAATATTCATGGATTTTTCTCTTTGCAAAGGAAGGATCTATTCTTAGTGGCGGAAATGTCTGATCCCGGTAAAGACCATTGCCATGCCGTACTCATTTGCAGCAGCGATAACCTCTTCATCTCTAATTGAGCCACCTGGTTGAATCACACAGCTAATACCTTCGCTGCCAGCATTATCGAGACCATCTCTAAAAGGAAAAAATGCATCAGACGCCATAACCGAGTCTTTGATTTTAAGACCTGCATGCTCTGCTTTTATACCAGCAATTCGCGCCGAATTTATACGGCTCATTTGGCCAGCACCAACGCCAATAGTCCGATTATTTTTTGTATAAACTATAGCATTAGACTTGACCATTTTTGCGACTTTCCAGGCAAAAATCATTTCATCAAGTTCTTTTTCAGTAGGCTTTCGCTGGGTAACCACCCTCAAATCTTCTCGAGTGATCATCTCGTTGTCTCTGTCTTGAATGAGCAGGCCTCCATTGACGCGTTTAAAGTCAAAACCTTGAGGTCTTTCTTGTTTCCATTCTCCACATTCTAAAAGGCGAACATTCTGTTTGCTGCTGATGACGCGTTTAGCTTTTTCAGAAATACTTGGCGCTATGATGACTTCTACAAACTGACGATCGCATATAGTCATAGTAGTTTTTTCATCGAGCTCTCGATTAAAGGCAATAATTCCACCAAAAGCTGACTCTGGATCGGTGCTAAAAGCTAGATCATAGGCTGCACTGATATTTTTCGCGACTGCAACACCGCAAGGATTGGCGTGTTTTACGATGACACAGGCAGGCTGATCGAACTGTTTGACACACTCTAGTGCAGTATCTGTATCAGCGATATTGTTATAAGAAAGCTCTTTGCCTTGTAGTTGTTTTGCAGTTGCAATATTGGCTTCAGTTACATTCTTCTCTACATAAAATGCTGCATTTTGATGTGGATTTTCTCCGTAGCGCATTTCTTGGGCTTTCATGTATTGCATATTGAAGGTGTTAGGGAAGCCAAGTTTTTCGTTATTAGTGTTACGAGCACCAAAATGGTTAGCAATCATGCCATCATAGGCGGCTGTATGTTCAAATGCTTTTACCATTAGGTCATAACGAGTCTTGTAGCATGTGTAGCCATTTTTGCTGTTCATCTCATTTAGCACTAAATCATAGTCTTGGGCGTTAACAATTATTGCCACATCTTTATGATTTTTTGCTGCAGACCTGACCATAGCTGGACCGCCGATATCTATATTTTCAATTGCGGCAGGCAAGCTACAGTCTGGATCGGCAACAGTAGCAGCAAAGGGATAGAGGTTGACCACTACCATATCAATCCCTAGGATTCCATGTGCGCTCATGACAGTTTCATCAGTACCGCGACGACCCAGTATGCCGCCATGAATTTTTGGATGAAGTGTTTTTACCCGACCATCCATCATTTCTGGAAATTCGGTGTAGTCTGAAACCTCTCGAACGTTAATGCCATTCTCTTTAAGCAAGCGATAGGTTCCGCCAGTAGATAGAATTTCAATTTCCAGCATGCTTAGTGATTCGGCAAATTTAACTATTCCAGTTTTATCAGATACGCTTATAAGAACACGTGAAACTTTACGTAGGTCGCTCATAATATTCTCATTAATAATTTTTTCTTATTGCAAAATAGTTAGTTCTAGACAGGCTTTAACTGCAAGAGATTATATTGTTTAAGCTTCTTTCTTAGCGTTCCGCGGTTGAGCCCAAGCATCTCAGAAGCCTTACTTTGGTTCTGTAGGGTATATTGTAGCGTTACCTCAAGCAAAGTAGACTCGACTTCGCTAACAACTAAATGATATAGATCACGAGCAGCCTGATCACCCAGATCATGAAAGTACTCTTCTAATGCATGCTCTACACACTCGCGCATAGATCCATGCCTATGCGCCCTTATGTGCTTAGAATTTTTTTCTAATTGTACTTTCAGTGCTTTACTAGTGCTCATGCTGCTTCGTTCCATGTAATTTTTATTGCTTTAAAAAACTCATGCAAGCTTTGTATTTGTTGCCCAGGCTCCTCTAATCGACAAAAATGATGCCGAAATTGCTGACAATCGGATAAGGCATTAACATACCAGCCCACATGTTTTCGGGCAATCCTAACCCCCAAGTATTCCCCATAGTGGTTATGAATGGCTTTTATATGTGAACTGATTATACCTACTACTTCACTATTTGTGGGTTCTTTTGGGATTTTTCCCTGTTCAAGGTAGTGATTAATTTTTCTAAATATCCAAGGATTTCCTTGAGCAGCACGACCTATCATAACTGCAGCTGCGCCAGTATAGTCTAGTACTTTTTTGGCATCTTGTGGCGTGCATATATCGCCATTTGCGAAAACAGGTATTGATAAGGCCTCTACTACAGAGGCGATAGTATCAAATTCTGCATGGCCTAGAAAACGGCATGCACGTGTACGACCATGGATGGCTAATGCCTGTATTCCTGAATCTTCTGCAATTAATGCAATTTTCAAAGCATTTCGGTTTTCTTCATTCCAGCCAGTGCGAATTTTTAGGGTAACAGGTACATCTACAGCGGCAACTACAGCCTTTAGTATCAATTCAACTAGGCCTTCATCTTGAAGTAAAGCTGACCCAGCCGCACGTCTGCATACTTTTTTTGCCGGGCAACCCATATTTATATCGATAATTTCTGCACCCAGCTTAACATTTTGGCGTGCCGCATCTGCCATTATTTCTGGAATGCTTCCAGCAAGCTGAATAGATCTTGGGGAGGCTTCATGTTTATGTACCAAGCGCTGCTGGCTCTTTTTGCTGTTCCATAGACTGGTATCGGAGGTGATCATTTCTGCAGTAGCAAGCCCCGCCCCTAGCCGCCTACAAAGATTGCGAAACGGTAAGTCAGTGACTCCAGCCATGGGGGCCAACATAGTTTTACCTTCCAGGGCATGAGTGCCAATTTTTATCAAATGTTGCAGCCTCTTTCAGTTTTAATACTTCTTTAGGGGGGAGGGATATGATACCAGTTGGTTATTTTAGTCAAAAGTTTATTATAAAAGCATAAGGGCAGGCTAGCATTTCCAACACCCAATAGCGTTTATATAATTTTATTAAGCGAATAACTGACTTATAAGGTAGCTCTATGGAGCTACAGGAGCCCACGTTTTTTCGCAGTCAATAAAGCCCAGTTTTCTTTATATACAGGCGCATCAAACTCGAACCACGCTGAAAAATTTTCTTGGACCTCTTTACTTTGGTTTTCGATTACCCCTGACAAACAAAGAAGTCCGTCAGGACCAGTCAAAGAAGCTAAGCGTGACGCCAGAGAGATAAGAGGACCGGACAATATATTGGCAATTACAATATCAGCTGGATTATTTGGGGCCTTTTCTGGCAAATATACATCGATGACATTAGACATCAAGCCGTTTCTTTTTGCATTTTCAGTAGTAGCCATTAATGCTTGTGGGTCTATATCTATGCAGGTAGTATTTTTGGCCCCAAGCAACAATGACGCAATAGCAAGTATTCCTGAGCCGCAACCATAATCAATAATAGTTTTTCCTTCTAATCTTGCAGCATCCAGCCACTGCAGACATAAAAATGTAGTGGGATGTGTTCCGGTTCCAAAAGCGAGCCCAGGATCAAGCAATAGATTAATGCTCTCTGGCTCCGGCGGTTTGATCCAGCTAGGACAAACCCATAGACGATGACCGCATTTGATAGGTTGATAATTTTTAAGTGACTCTCTTTCCCAGTCTCTATCTTCAAGCAGCTCCCATCGGTATTCTATTTTTTTTAATTTTAATTGTTGGCTTAAGATGCCACTTATTAGATTGGTGTTAGCTGAAGCATCAAAAAGTCCAGTCATGCTGACTAGGTCCCATAAAGGGTGCTGGCCAATTTCTGGCTCGAGTATTGCTTGATTGCCGTTATCTTCATATGAAACTGAAAGAGCCCCGACATTTGCAAGAACCTCTTCTACTTGCCCTGCCATGGATTTTTTGCTACTTATTGTCAGCTGAAGCCAAGGCATGATATTTCCTATGCGTTATATGGGGTGCGAAGATACTTTAAGTTTGGAAAATTTTTGATTAGAGGGAGGGCAGATGCACTAGTGTTAATTTTAAAAACTAGCCTTGAAGAGCTAGTTTTTTCTCTAAATAATGGATATTAACACTTCCTTTGAGGAACTCTGCATCAGAAACCAGGTCTCGCTGCAGTTCGGTGTTGGTTTTTATGCCCTCAATATGAAGTTCGTCTAGCGCGCTCGCCATTCGCAAGAGCGCAGAACTTCGATCTTTGCCGAAAGTAATTATCTTACCTATGAGAGAATCATAGTGTGGGGGTACCGTGTACCCCGCATATATATGCGAATCGACCCTCACTCCGTTCCCTCCAGGAGCATGATAAGCGGTAATTTTTCCGGGGCTAGGCATGAATGTAGAGGAATCTTCAGCGTTTATTCGGCATTCAAAAGCATGTCCAACAATTTTGACGTCCTGCTGAGTTATACTGAGTTTTTCTCCTCCAGCAATCAAAAGTTGTTCCTTAACAATATCTATACCAGTAACCATTTCCGTTACAGGGTGTTCTACTTGCACCCGTGTGTTCATTTCTATAAAAAAGAATTGCCCGTCTTCATACAGAAACTCAAATGTACCAGCCCCTCGATAACCAATTGTTAGACAGGCATCAACACAAGACTTTAAAACGTTATTCCGTGCAATCTCAGGAATATTTGGTGCAGGGGCCTCCTCTAAAACTTTTTGATGGCGGCGTTGCAAGGAACAGTCTCGATCGCCTAGGTGAATAGCATTGCCTTGTCCATCGGCCAGTACTTGGACTTCTACATGGCGTGGATTCTCTAAAAATTTCTCCATATAGACGGTGCCATCACCAAAAGCAGATTGTGCTTCTGCTTTGGTCAACTGTATAGCGCTGATTAATTCGATTTCGCTATGAACGACACGCATGCCTCTGCCGCCCCCCCCGGCAGCAGCTTTAATAATAACCGGATAGCCGACCTTAATTCCGATTTTTTTGTTACGAGCGACATCATTAGTTAGGGGTCCGTTTGAGCCTGGTACAGTAGGGACCCCCGCTTTTACCATGGCCTTTATAGCGGCAACTTTGTCACCCATTGTGCGAATAACCGAAGCAGTCGGTCCAATAAAAATAAAGCCACTTTTTTCGACCTGCTCAGCAAAATCAGCATTTTCAGCTAGAAATCCATAACCGGGGTGCACTGCCTGGGCGTTTGAGATCTCCATGGCGCTAATGATCGCTGGCACATTCAGATAGCTATGTGTTGAGGAGTTTGGGCCAATACATATAGATTCATCGGCGAGCAACACATGTTTAAGATTTGCGTCAGCCTTTGAATGAACTGCAACAGTTTTTATTCCTAGCTCTTTGCATGATCTAAGAATTCGTAGCGCGATTTCACCGCGATTGGCAATAAGCACTTTTTCCAGCATAGCTGTTGCTCCTGTCCTTTGCGGTTTAAACTATAGAGATAAGTGGTTGGTCAAACTCCACTGGTTCACCATCTTTGGCTATGATTGCTCCAACAGTCCCCGCTTTGTCAGCTTCAATTTGATTCATCATCTTCATAGCTTCAATAATGCACAATATATCACCGATATTGACATGCTGGCCTTCCTGAACGAAGGCCTGCTCTCCTGGAGCTGATGAGCTATAAAAAGTACCAACCATTGGAGACTTCACAACATGTCCCTCAATGGTCGTGGCTGCAGATTCTTCATTATGTGAGATCTTTGTAGCCGTAGGTACAGACCTCGTAATGGGTGCAGTCAAACTGACCGGTGAAGCAACAAATGCACCGCCACGGCTTATGCGAATAGACCCTTCAGCCTCTTTAATTTCTAGCTCATTAATGTCCGAATCTTCTATCAAATCTATTAATTTTTTTACTTTCCGAATATCCATCTGTGCTCACTCTAAATAGGGGGGGAGGGTTATTGTTGGTGGCCTAGTTCTACCAGGGCCACATTTAATGCTAATTCATAGCCAAGGCTACCAAAGCCACAAATTACTCCTTTGGCGATATCAGAGAAATAGGATGATTGCCTAAATTCTTCACGTGCATGTATATTAGATAAATGCACTTCAATAAAAGGGATGTCTATCGCCAGTAGTGCATCTCGGAGTGCAATACTAGTATGGGTAAAAGCCGCAGGATTAAAAATAATGTACTTCGTGCCTTCTTCTTTTGCGGTATGTATGCGCTCTATCAGGGCATGCTCTGAATTGCTTTGAAAGGCCAACAGCCCACAATCCCTTTTTTTGCAAATGTCCATAAGGCCTTGATTAATAGTGTCAAGATTTTTGTTTCCGTAGAGGTCAGGTTCTCGAGCCCCTAATAAATTTAAGTTTGGGCCGTGAAGTACTAGTATAGTAGCCATGATTTTCCTGCAAAAATTATTGAAGAAGTATATTGATACACCGACTGTACTTTTTAGGAGACCCAAGTCTGCATTAAAATTTATAAACTGTCCAATTTTTTAGATTTTTGGCTCTTTTCGCTACAATCTTACGTAAAATTGCAGATTTTTAGAAAATTAAGCTATCATTTGACTGCCATTTGAATCATTTTATCCATAGTTTTAAGAAGATAGGTGCAAAATCACAGAAATTTTATAGTATTTTTATAAATATGTGCAATTTTTATCGTATTTTCGTTGAAAATGCATCAATTACACTGCTAACAGTTAATATTTGAGGCAGAATTATAGGGGTAGTTTCTCCTGAAGGATAAAATAGGTATAGAGGAACGCCACTCCGATTTTGATTATTTAATAATTTGGTAATTTCTGGATCATAGCTGGTCCAATCCCCCCTCATGTAGATAACGTTTTGGGACTCTAGGCTAGCTAAAAAACTTTTTGAGTTTAGTACCAATTTTTCGTTAACCAGGCAGGTGATGCACCAGTCTGCTGACAAATTAACAAAAACTGCATTTTGATTTTTAATTAGCATGTTCAATGCATCTGCTGAGTAAGGCCTCCATGCGTCATTCTGGGAGTTCATGCCTTGCTTGTCCCAAAACAGCAAAAGAAAAGCGGAAAGAAACGCCGCTATTGCCACCAAACCAATTATTCGGGTCTTGTAAATTTTCAAAAGCCAAATTGCAAACAACATAAGAACAACGCCACACACCACTGCAGACAGTGTGTCGCTGTTAGTTTGCCTGCCAAGAACCCAAAGCAACCAGACGGATGTTAAATATAATGGAAATGCTAGAAATTGTTTAAAGTGATCCATCCATGCTCCAGGTCTAGGAAGTTTTTTGGATAGGCTAGGCAGGCAGGTGATAAGAAGTATGGGAAAAGCCATACCGAGACCTAAAAAAATAAAGGTGCTTAGTGCAGTCCAGATCGGCTGTGTTAGCGCAAAGCCTAAAGCAGTACCCATGAAAGGCGCAGTGCATGGGCTGGCGACCAATGTAGCAAGCAACCCAGTCATAAATGAAGAAATTAGATTGTTCCCTTCGGTTGTTTTTTGACCCCAACTCATTGGCGCGCTTCCTAGTGTTAGCCACCCAGAAAAATTGAGACCCATGAGCACAAATAAATAGATTAGGAGTCCAATAAAAACTGGGGATTGCAACTGAAACCCCCAGCCTATACCTGCGCCTGCACTACGCAAAATTATCAGAAGCGCTCCAATAGCTATAAAGCTTATTATGATGCCTGCAGTGTAGGCCAATCCATGTAAATATTTGCCGTTAGGGTTCGTGCTTAGACTGGACAAGCTCATTGCTTTAATGGAAAGAATTGGAAATACGCAGGGCATAAGATTAAGGATTAGTCCGCCCAAAAAGGCCAGCATCAGCATAAGGGGCAGAGCACTCAACCGATCCTGCGCTACTTCATTGCTAGTTGAAAATTTTTGCTGAGCTGCTTCTGTAATCAGGGGTGCCGGTTTATCACTATCTAGAAAGATGGTTTGGCGTCTGGGGGGGTAACAGAGCCCAGCATCAGCACACCCTTGTGATTCAATGACAATTTTTTGTGGAAGATCTTTTAGGGGAATAAGAATTCTGGTTTGATGATAGTACACTTCCAGATTTTTCTCATAGTAGTCATCGTAAATAGACTGCCCAGCTTCATAATGTGGCCTGATATTCAGCGGCCTATGGTCCAAACTAAAAAAATTAAAACGATCTCGATAAAGATAGTAGCCTGAGGCTATATACCAGTTTAGAATAAGATGCTTGTCTTGAGTTTCTGCGGTGAGCTGGAAGGCCTTTTCCACAGGCAAAAAATTAGTATTTTGAACGATAGAGGATTGGCTATATGTTGCCTGGCCAGTAGCGATGTTTTCTTCAAAATTGGCGATCGCAGCATTTGTCGCAAGCAGCAAGCAAAAGAACAAAAAGTGTAGAATTTTTTTTATCATCTGACCGCTCATTAAAATTGGTTCGGGCTCAAAAAAAGAACTTGATAATATATTCTACAATTCCCAGTTACGGTTTACTTGTTTTTTTAGACAAATTCGTATTTTAAGGGCTTTTAAAAAGTAATGAAAATTTTTTTTTCGGGTAGATATTTGGGTATTTTCTTAATAGTAGTGTTAGCTACGTCTTCCCAGGCGATAAACGCGTCTAAACAAGATGATATGGGTGGTCACCATGCTCACTCACATGGAGACTATAGTGCTCATGATGGAGTCGGTCAGCTAGCAGTTAGCGATGGGTATATTCGCAAAATGCCCCCAGGACAAAAGGTAACAGCTGCATTCATGATACTACAGAATTTTACAGATAGGGCATGTCGAGTAATAGGTGCGTCTACAGACATTGCTGACAGAGTCGAAATTCATAAGCATTTTTATCAGAATGGGGTTATGTCTATGCGACCTGTTGAGGGGGTGGAGTTAGCCCCTGGAAAGAAGGTGTCTTTCGAACCCGGTGGTTACCATTTAATGTTATTTGGATTAAAGCGTGAACTAGACGAAGATGAGCAGCATAGAGTCACTCTTATTTTTGATAGGTGCCCAGAATTACCTTTTGATGCAAAAGTAAGAAGTATTTTTCACAATAAACATCAGCATTAAGCATGGCAGTTGACACTACTTTATTATAGCTTTCGATCAAAAGTCTGAGTTTAAGGCCCTAAATTTTATAGCGAAGCTAATATTTTGGGGTATTGCTCTGGGTTTAGTCTAGGCCCAGCCTGGCTGACTACATGCGCTGCTGCCAAGGCGGCAAAATTTCCAGATTTTTTGTAGCCATACCCATGTGTAATACCATACAAAAAAGCACCGGCGAATATGTCTCCTGCTCCGTTTGTATTGATAGCGATTGCGGGGTGAGCCTCAATTAAGTGTTGATTTTCACCATCGAATACTATTGCCCCCTTATCCCCCATAGTTAGAACATAGGCCACTGCAGATTGCTTAAGCAGTTCTAAGACGCACTCTAGGTCACTACCTTCTGTCCAGCTGACGGCCTCCGCTTCATTGCAAAAAAGAAGGTCTATTTTTTTACCGAGCATTTCTTTTAGTCCAGACTTAAAGAAAGTTACCATTGCTGGATCTGATAAGGTGAGCGCAATTTTGATACCACACTTTTCTGCAATTTCTCGAGCTCGAATAGCTGCTTTGCGCCCAGTATCTGATGAGACGAGATAGCCTTCAATGTACAAGTATTCAGATTGCCTAATTGCTTCTGCATCAAGATTCTCAATCGAAAAAGTTTCACTTACACCGAGGTATGTATTCATGGAGCGCTCAGCATCCGGAGTAATCAAGACCAGGCATTTTCCTGTAAGGCCCTCCGTTAAGGCGCTATTGGAGTTAAATTTAACACCGGCATTGTCTAAATCATGAAGATAGAATTCTCCATCCGCATCATTAGCTACCCTACAGGAATAAAAGGCTTTTCCGCCAAAAGCGCTGAGTGCAATAATAGTGTTGGCTGCTGATCCGCCACTAGCGCGCTTAGAAGTGGACAGTTGGTCTTGCAAATGATGTATAATTTCTTGCTGACGATCTTCATCCACAAGAGTCATTAAGCCTTTTCCTACCTCTAGATGCTTTAAGTCTGAGTCAGTGACTTGTATTTCAGTGTCCACCAGCGCTGCGCCGATGCCATAAACATTGTATTTGGACATGTGTGTAGAATATTTGTTGTTATAGAATAGAGTAGCATTATCTGTCTTGCAGGCTAACAGTGAAAGCCCTAATTGCAAATAAAGGCCTGCTGTTTCTAAACCAGCAGTTTTTGACACCCATTTGCTGACTAGTGCGAGTTTTTGAAAAGTGTGTTTTTAAGTACAGAGGGATATCTTTGGTTCAAGGAATAGCAAAGAAAGGCCGAAGCAAAAGTAACATAAGCAATAAAGATAATTCTCGCTTGGCTTGGATTTGGCGAATGATTATTTTTATTCTTGTCGCCACCACTATATTTTTGGTAATAGTGGATGTGTTTGTCTATAAAAAGTTTGTCGGTAAAAAGTGGTCACTGCCGTCCCATGTATACAGCCGACCCTTAGAGTTATATCAGGGGCTGTCTTTGAGTCGACAGTTGCTTGAGTGGGAGCTCAAAGAGCTTGGTTATAAGAAGGTTGATGCAGCTAAAGCCCCAGGTCAATTTAGTGTATCTGAGCAGTCGGTGGAATTTTTCTCTCGTGGTTTTGAGTTTTGGGATGAAAGAGAACCCTCCAAATTGATGATAGCCATATTTTCTGGAGACAAGATATCTGGTCTAAAAGACAGTCATGGTAGAGTTATAGCGATAACAAGATTAGAGCCTATGATGATAGGGGGTATTTATCCATCCCGCAAAGAAGATCGTCAGTTGGTGAAGCTTGACAAGGTTCCTCCGACATTAGCAGCAGCATTAGTTGCAATAGAAGACCAGGATTTTTATCGACATCAGGGAGTTTCTTTTAGAGGAATAACGCGCGCTTTTCTTGCCAATATGACAGAGGGAAAAATCGTCCAAGGTGGAAGCACTATTACACAGCAGCTTGTTAAAAATTTTTACCTTAACGAAAGACGAACGTTATCTCGGAAAGCACTAGAAGCAATAATGGCAGTATTGCTGGAAATCCATTTCACTAAGCAAGAAATTCTTGAGACATACATCAATGAAGTGTACTTAGGTCAGTCTGGAGACAGGGCTATTCATGGCTTTGAAATGGCAAGCAACCATTACTTTAATCAGCCGGTTCAAGAGCTGCAGTTACACCAGACGGCTTTACTTGCTGGCCTTGTTAAGGGGGCGTCGTTTTATAATCCTTGGCGCCATCCTAAGCGTGCTTTAAATAGACGAAACCTAGTTCTCGATGTAATGAACTTGGCGGGTGTCATAAGTAGAGTCGATGCAACGACAGCTAAAGCAAAACCACTGGCGATTATCTCCCCTATATCTGGTCGGAGTCACTTGAAGTATCCGTCTTATTTAACTCTAGTAAAACGCCAGTTGCGTCAGACGTATAAACAATCAGATCTACAAACAGCCGGACTTCGAATATTTACCAATTTTGATCCTCAGATCCAGCGTAAAGTTGAAGACAAGATCGCAAAACGGATTGAAAACTTAGAATCAGGTTATGGTATTGAAATAGGGAAATTACAAAGTGCTTCTGTGATTGCGCGTGTAGGCTCAGGGGAAGTGGTAGCTGTTTCAGGAGACAGGAAGCCAGGCTTTGATGGCTTTAATCGCGCCCTGGATGCAAGACGTCCCGTGGGATCAACTATTAAGCCTGCAGTGTATTTGGCAGCCCTAGAAAATCCTGAATCTTATACCTTAAACAGCAAAATTGAAGACACCTCAATTTCTGTGAGTACAGAAAATGGCGATATTTGGCAGCCACGTAATTTTGGGAGGAAAAGCCATGGCCTGATACCTTTATATGAAGGATTGGGGTATTCTTATAATCAAGCTACAGCTAGACTTGGTATGAATGTTGGTTTGCCTGCAGTCATAGATAGCATTAAAAGACTGGGGTATTCGAGACCATTGCCGAGGCTTCCTTCTTTGCTGTTGGGGTCAATTGAAATGTCACCGATAGAGCTGGCGCAAATGTATCATACGATTGCAGCAAACGGGTTTTATTCACCACTTCGTGCAATTAGCAGTGTATTTACCGCTGAAAATATTCCACTGAAGAGGTATCATTTTGAGGCCGAACAGCGATTTGACAACAGGGTTATGCACTTAATTAGTTACGGACTTCAGGTAGTTTTACGAGAAGGCACCGGAAAAAGTGCCTACCAAAGATTACCAGAAGAGCTACTGTTGGCCGGAAAAACTGGCACGACTAACGATCAGAGAGATAGCTGGTTTGCTGGGTTTAGTGGCAATTATTTAAGTGTGGTATGGATGGGTCGGGATGATAATGGAAAAACTCCTCTTACCGGAGGTTCTGGTGCACTAAGACTCTGGATAGACATCATGGTTGAGCTTGAAAATCGATCTTTGGTTTTTCAAAAACCTGATGGTGTAAATTATTATTGGGTCAGCTCGAACCAGAATGGCTGCCATAAACCAAGATATCTGCCATTCATCGCGGGTAGCGAGCCAGATAAAAGAGAAAGCTGTGCGTCGAAAAATGATACAGGTGTTTTAGGCTGGTTTAGTCGAAATCTCGATTGGTAAGACCTTATTTATTGACTGCTGGATGATAAGAAGTATGAAGACTGGGTTGCAGTATGCAGTTATTTTCACGCTTAGCTTTTTCTTAGCGGCAGCATGTACTCCAGTCGCGCCATCGGGAGGCAGGCTTCCCTCATCAGGTCAGGCTATTACTCCAAGTAGCCCTATCACAGATCCTGTATCAAAGGACGCAGTGATCAAATTGCTTGAGGATGCTTGGCGATACAATCGTGAAAGACAGCATGATCGATCTAATGCCGTAGCAGAAAGAGCAATGCGCATTAACCATTCAGAAGCTGAAATTTATCTCGTCATGGCATCAAATTATTTTTCTTTAGGGCAGTTTTCTCTTGCGGAACAAGTAGTCTCGAAGGGGTTACCGCTAGCATCTGGCAACAAACCAATAAAGGAAAGTTTAAACCAATTCTTGATTTTGGTTCGTGCAAAAATTATTCAAGAATAATCTATGCTGTGCGGCGTGATGAACGCAAAATTTTTTGAGAATACGAGGAAGTTAGCAATAAATTTGCTATGCGATTAGCGTCGTTATTTTATAAGTAGTATCAATTTGAAACTTTTAGTTTCAGCCACTAGTTTTATTTTAAAAAATTTTTCAGCATAATTTTCTAATGGAACAAATCTATTAACGACGAACAGCGCCATTCCTCTTGGCTTTAGGCGCTTATAGCTGTTAGCAACAAATTGCCGAGTAAGTTCGCTGTCAGTTGTAAAGCCTTTATGGAACGGCGGGTTACATATTATCGCATCAAATAATTGACCAATGTTGTCGGCGCAATTGCTAGCCACTACTTCACCATTAAGTGATAGCGCAGAAAAATTTTTTGAACAAGCTATTATTGCAGCAGCATTATTATCGGTAGCGACAATTTTCGCCTTAGTGTGCTGGCTGGCTCTTATTGAAAGATAACCATAGCCGCAACCAAGATCCAAAATATTGGCTGGCTCTTTATTAAAAAAACTTAGAAATTCTGGAAAAAAATCGCCTAAAAAAGCGCTACCTTCGTCTATTTTCTCCCACCCAAACAAGCCTGGTTTGCTAGTCAGCATTTGGCCGGAGAAAGGGATACATTTCGTCAGATGGGCATAGCCTTTGTCTTCAATTGCTAGCTTTGCGAGTTGATTTTTTTCAGCCTCTCGCCGTTGAGTGATTGATAGATAAACCATACCATTTTTGTTTATTTGTGTTGATGCCCCAAAATATTGTGCTGCTTTTTCGCCATAGGTTTTAATACCATCACTTTTCTCTCCGCTCATTAGCAGTTCGCCATTATCCGCAAGCAATCGATAAGCACTTTTAATAATATAGTGAGTCAAGGCTTTTTCTTTGGATACACGAAATAGCACTTGGCTAAAACTATTATCAGGAAAATCTGAAAAATCAAAATCACTGAAAAAAATGTTAATTTTTAGGGATTTTGCGTGCTCGAAAATATCATAGCGATTGGTTACAACAGTTGTTTGACTGCAAGACAGAAATGGTAAATTGGAGCCTCTTACGTTCTCATCGGCAATAATTAGTCGAGAGCCAGAGACATCGTTGGCTTTATTTAGCAACAAGCTAAAACATGAATCTTGTATTTTGGAGTTATGAGCAGAATAGTTAGTCACGATATAGAATGCCCTTAATTGCTCGCTCTGTAATTTATTAATTTTTAGTTTAAGGTCAGTCTCGTAAACTGATGGTTTTCCAGCCACGACGAGTGGCCTCTTCTTTTAGCTTAGGGCAAGGATCTACTGCTACAGGATGACTTACAACCTCTAGTAGAGGCAAGTCATTAATCGAATCACTATAGAAGCTGCTCCCTTCAAGACTAAGGTTCGATGTCTTGAGCCAGTTGTTTAGGCGCTTAACTTTACCTTTTTGAAAACTTGGTATTCCGGATACTTGGCCGGTAAATTTGTTGTCAGATTCTTCAAGCTCAGTAGCAATTAAATGCTTAATACCTAATTTTTTACATATAGGCGCTACAATAAATCGATTTGTTGAGGTCACCACCATTAATGTATCTTCTTTGTCTCGGTGTGTTGTTAATAATGCTTCCGCTTTATGAAGCCACATGGGTTCAATGATTTTTTTCATAAATTCTTTATGTAGAGCATCGAGCTCGGAACGAGCTAGGCCAGATAATGGAGCTAGTGAAAACTTCAGATACGCTAAGATGTCTAATTTCCCAGCCTGATAGTCTGTGTAAAATTGATCATTTTTACTTTTAAAGTAAGCGGAATCTACAATTTTTTTTGTTGTTAAGAACTCCCCCCAGCTGTAATCGCTGTCACCGGCAATAAGAGTGTTGTCTAAGTCAAACAAGGCTAAGGGCATGATAGGGTCCATGAAGTTAGTATGCGCAGTATAGCTTAACGAAAGATAGAACTGTCCTCAATATGATATTTCATGTAAATTATGTAGTTATAGAGATGTTTAACTAATCAAAAAACCAGCTATTTAGAATTCTGTATGTTCGAAATATTTCTGGTTGAGAGCATTATTGTGGTTGATAAAGACGGATTTCGTCCAAATGTTGGCATTATAGTTTCTGATGGTATGGGCAAGTTGCTTTGGGCTAAGCGTATTGGTCAGGATGCTTGGCAGTTTCCTCAGGGCGGCATTGATGCTGAGGAGTCTTTAGAAACTGCACTTTATCGCGAGCTCTTTGAGGAAGTTGGTCTTGAGTCTCAGGATGTCGATATTCTTGCTTGCACTAAAGAGTGGCTCCGCTATCGTCTGCCTCAGAGTATGCAGCGAAAGAATTCAAACCCCTATTTTGTTGGACAAAAACAAAAATGGTTCCTACTTCAGCTCTTAAGCAACGAAAAAAAGATATCTTTGGATCAGACCCCACATCCTGAGTTTGATAAGTGGGCTTGGGTAAATTACTGGTACCCTGTTAATCAAATTGTCGAGTTTAAAAGGAATGTTTATCGCAAAGTACTGAAAGAATTTTCACCACTACAGTGCAATCTTGAAAAAAAGGCTGAATCTTACCCGAGGGTGATAAGGTAAATATGTCTATTCTCGAATCACTACGAAAAATTGTACAAGAAGCTAATTCAGCTAAAAACTTTGATGAAGTTCTCAATGTCATTGTACACCAAGTTAAGAACACTATGGATACATCAGTGTGCTCTGTGTATCTTTATAACAAAAAGGACGATAACTATGTCCTTATGGCAAGTGATGGCCTTAATCCAGATGCTGTTGGTTCAGTTTGCTTACCTTCTGGCAAAGGACTTGTTGGTTTGGTAGCTTCGCGCGCAGAGCCAATTAATCTTGAAGAAGCTTCTGTGCATCCTAGATTTGCCTTTTTCCCCGAAACAGATGAACAGTTATTCCACTCCTTTTTAGGCTCACCAATTATTCACCAGCGAGTAGTTCTTGGTGTGCTGGTCGTACAGGATAAGCAGACTCGTCGCTATGATGAGAGCGAAGAGTCTTTTCTTGTGACAATTGCCGCCCAGCTGTCTGGCGTTATTGCTCATGCTAATGCTACAGGTGAGCTGAATCGAACGCTTAATCCTCAAGATACACCCACCAATGAGCGTATTTATTCTGGTGTAGCAAGCGCCCCAGGAATTGCTATAGGCACTGTGATAGCAATGCATTCTCATACTGCCTTACAGGCTACTCCTTCAAGACAAGCGATAGATGTTGACACAGAGCTTATTTTATTTCGAAAGGCGATGAGTCTGGTTAAAAGTGATATGCGTGCCCTAGATAAAAGTATGGTGGGAATATTAAGCGATCAAGAGCGAGCCCTGTTCGATGCCTACGTATGTATGCTAGATGATCAGGCTTTGGGTGGAGAAGTTATTGTACTTATTAACGAAGATGGTCTTAGTGCACAAAGTGCATGGACTCAAGTTATATTAAGTCACATTAATATGTTTAAAAGTATGACCGATTCGTACTTACGAGAGAGGGCTTCTGATCTAGAAGATCTGGGGAGAAGGGTACTAAGTTATCTTCAAGAGACTGAAACTAAACGTACAGTATTTCCGGATAATATTGTCCTCGTAGGTGAGGATCTATCAGCTGCTTCTTTTGCTAGTGTTCCGCTAGAAAAAATTGTTGCTATCGCCTCTGTTAAAGGCTCCCGTAATTCGCATTTGGCAATTCTTGGTCGAGCTATCGGTATTCCTACGGTTATGGGCGCGATCGATCTGCCTTGGGGTAACTTGGACGGTGAAGAGGTTATAGTTGATGGTCACAATGGACATGTTATTGTTTACCCAAATACTTCATTGCGTAAAACCTATGAGAGCCAAGTCCTTGAAGAAAAACTATTAGCGGCCGATCTTGAAAAATTTTTAGATCAACCCTGCGAAACCTCTGATGGACATAAAGTTTCTTTATGGGTAAATACCGGCTTGCGCATTGATTCAATGTTGTCGCTCGATCGAGGTGCTGAGGGTGTAGGACTTTATCGAAGTGAAATCCCATTCCTAATGCTGGACCGCTTTCCGTCTGAAGAAGAGCAGCGTAAATCCTATCGTGAGCAATTAGAGATGTTCTCCCCCAGGCCCGTCACTATGAGGACTTTAGATATTGGGGGCGATAAGGATTTATCTTATTTCCCCATTGAAGAGGAAAATCCATTTCTTGGTTGGCGAGGCATCAGAGTTTGTCTCGATCACCCCGAAATTTTTTTGGTGCAACTTAGAGCCATGATGAAGGCTAGCTTGGGGCTAAACAATCTCAGTATATTGTTGCCTATGATAGCCAGCATGACTGAGTTAGACAGCGCCTTGGTGCTAATTAATCAAGTTTATAACGAGCTTACACAAGAGGAGGGATATGAGATTCAAAGGCCTCATGTAGGCATAATGATTGAGGTGCCAGCAGCAGTTTACCAAATTCATGAGTTTGCCCGTAAAGTTGATTTTCTCTCTGTTGGCACTAATGATCTAACTCAATATCTATTAGCAGTTGATCGAAATAACTCAAGAGTTGCCGATCTGTATGATTTTTGTCACCCCGCTGTCTTGAGAGCGCTTAGGGTTATTGCCAGTGGAGCAAAGGATGAGTGTACTCCCATTAGCGTTTGTGGAGAGATGGCAGGTGACCCAATTGGGGCCATACTGTTGATGGCTGCAGGCTTCAGTGTGCTTTCTATGAGCGCCACCAGCCTATTAAAAGTCAAAGCTATGTTACGTCAAGTGAGCTTAGTGGAGGCGAAGCAGTTGCTTGAAGATGTATCCTTAATGCCAGATGCTCAATCTGTCAGAAATTATGTGGAGCAAGCGCTTAACAAGGCTGAAGTTTCAGGACTTTTTAGTCGTTAATATCTATATTGATTGTCGCTATTACTAGCTTCATGGTTAGATGGGTTGGTTATAAGAAGTCATTGAATTTTACCCAAGATAGATAACAGTAGTATTATCACTGAAACTATCCTTAGCTAAAGTTGTTACATGCTAATTTATCCAGAAATCGATCCTATTATTTTTTCCTTTGGGCCCCTAAAAATCCATTGGTATGGGTTAATGTACTTGCTTGGTTTTTTTGTGGCTTGGAGAATTGCACTTTTTCGTAGCCAATCGAATTGGTCGCCCATACGCAAAAATCAAATAGAAGATCTAATTATTTGTAGTGCCTTCGGGGTAATATTTGGTGGTCGTTTTGGTTACGTAGTGTTTTATAATTTTGAACAATGGCTTCTGGACCCTCTATGGTTGCTGCGCATCTGGGAGGGAGGAATGTCTTTTCATGGCGGATTGCTGGGTGTTTTGGTGGCACTTTGGTGGTATAGCCGAAAAATAAATAAGTCTTTTCTAGCTTTAGGTGATTTCGTGGCACCTTTGGTCCCGATAGGTCTCGGTTTAGGCCGTATAGGTAATTTTATGGGTCAAGAGCTTTGGGGTAGACCAACTGATTCTTGGGTAGGAATGATATTCCCCAATGATCCTGACCAGCTATTAAGGCATCCTTCTCAACTCTACGAGTGCTTTTTGGAAGGCCTGCTGCTTTATATTGTGTTGATTGTAGTCTCACGAAAACCGCGACCGAGGGGTGCTTTAGGGGGCTTATTCTTGTCGCTCTACGGTAGCTTTAGATTTATTGTTGAGTGGTTTCGAGAGCCAGACATTGCTATTGGTTTCGACTTATTTGGGTGGATGACAAGAGGCCAGTTATTGAGTTTGCCTATGATATGCATCGGTACAACACTTATTATATATGCTTATTTTAGCGCTAACTTTAATAGGAAATTGGTTGATAAAAGAGGCCAAGAGTAAAATGAAGCAATACCTTGATTTAGTCCGACACATAAAGGACAACGGAGTTCGAAAAAGTGATCGAACAGGCACTGGAACACTTAGTATTTTTGGCTATCAAATGCGATTTGATCTCAGTGAAGGCTTTCCTTTGGTTACTACTAAAAAGGTTCACCTTAAATCAATTATCCATGAATTAATTTGGTTTATTCAAGGTGATACTAACATCAGATATTTAGTAAAAAATGGGGTAAATATTTGGAATGACTGGCCATTTCAAAATTGGTTAAGGGAGACAAAACAAGAGCAGGATTTCCCTACGTACTCAAAAGCATGGCGGGAAGAGATGGCCCAGTTTGTGATTCGCATAAAAGAAGATGATGCATTTTCTCAAAAATATGGTGATCTGGGCCCCGTTTATGGGCGCCAATGGAGAAACTTTGAAGGAGTCGATCAACTCGCTGGGGTTGTTTCAGATATTCAAAAAAATCCTGATTCTAGACGGCTAATTGTCTCGGCTTGGAATCCCAGAGATATTCCAGTTATGACTAAGTCTGGATTGCCGCCCTGCCACACTTTGTTTCAGTTTTATGTGGCAGAGGGACGACTATCCTGTCAGCTCTATCAGCGCAGTGCCGATGTTTTTTTAGGGGTGCCTTTTAATATTGCATCTTATGCGTTGTTGATGTTAATGATTGCTCAGGTTACAGGCTTACAGCCTGGAGATTTTGTGCACACGTTTGGAGATGCACACTTGTATGTTAATCATTTAGAGCAGGTCGAAAAACAACTCAGTCGTGTTCCTCGACCTATGCCAAACATGGCTGTTAATTCATCAGTAACAAGCTTGTTTAATTTTACATATGAAGACTTTAAGCTAGAAAATTATGAGCCTTGCCCTGCAATACCAGCACCGGTGGCAGTGTAATGACAGATAAAATGAGACTCTCTCTAATTGTAGCTATGGCTAATAATCGAACTATAGGCCTAAACAACACTCTACCTTGGCATTTGCCAGGAGATTTGAAATATTTTAAATCTATTACCATGGGAAAACCTATCGTAATGGGCAGAAAAACTTTTGATTCGATTGGCAAGCCTTTACCTGGTCGATTGAACATCGTGATTACGCGTAATACTAACTGGTCTTTTAGTGGTGTTGAGGTTGCCTCATCCTTGGATCAAGCAAAAAATATTGTTTCATTGATGGATGAATCTATGTCGGAGATTATGGTAATAGGTGGGTCTGAAATATATAACACAGCCATCGATCAGGCAGACAGACTTTATATCACTCGAGTGCAAGCCTCGTTTGAGGGGGATACTTTTTTTCCTTTGTTTGATGAAGAGATTTGGCATGAAGTAAGTCGTCAAGAGCCAGAGCAGCAAGGAGAAACACCCTACTTTTTTCAAATACTAGAAAAAATTTGAGGGTTGTTTGCAAGAAAGTTTTTTATTTTTAAGTTAACGTCCCTTGTGGCACACTTGTCTGCACTTGAAGCAAGCATGGCGTAAGCCTTCACAGCTACACCATCAACAAAGAGTTTAATAATAACAGAGAGGAGTCGAAGGGGTCAGTAATCTTCATAGTTTTTTGCAGAAAACCTTAGAGTTTCTTTGGAAGTTATAAAGAGATTGGCGTTTTATGGGCAGTTCTTCTAAAGAAGAGCCAATAAAGCCTTTTTCCATAAACCAGTGACTTGCCTGAACAGTAAGGACAAACAATTGGCTGATTGCCATCTTAGAGGCTTTATTTTCTATAGACCCCAATAACCGGCCAGCATGGCCTTGGTTCATAAACTCAGGGTGTGTGACAACGCATGCTATTTCTGCTGAAACCCGATCATCTAAAGGATAGAGGGCACAACAACAAATAATAGTACCTTCTGTGTGTTCTATTATGGAAAACTTTGAAATCTCTAGCTCTAATAGTTCCCGAGACCGCTTTACTAAGGCCCCTTTTTCTTCTTGGGGTGCAATTAATTCCAGAAGCCCTCCGATATCATCTATCGTTGCTTGCCGAATAATTTCGTTGCTATTTTTTAAAATTAAAGTGCCTCTTCCGTCGCGAGTGAAGAGTTCTTCTAAAAGCGCACCGTTAGAAGTATAGCTAATAATGTGACCACGACTGATGTTGCTTTCGCAGGCTTGATAGCACGCCTTAAGTAAGCGTTGCTGTTCCGAGTCTTTATCTGTTTGATTCAGACGATTTAACGCTTCACTTAGGGACAAAGTTTTTAATAGCCCCCCGCGATGATCAAAAATACCTTCGTTTTGGCAGAACATAATTAATTTTTCTGCGTTTAGAGCAACAGCAGCTTGTGCCGCTACATCTTCATAGTTTAGATTGAATATTTCTCCCGTAGGTGAATAACCAATCGGTGAAAGCAATACGATAGCATCGTCGTTAAGGTGCTTTTGAATAACCGCCTCATGAACCCTTCGAACTTCACCGGCATACTGGAAGTCCACACCATCCTTTATACCTATTGGCTTTGCAGTAATAAAATTACCGCCTACAACTTGTATTCGTGAGCCGTGCATAGGGGAATTGACCGCTCCGATAGAGAGCATTGCCTCGATGTTGATCCTTACGTTCCCCACTGCATCCTTTAGGCAAGACATAGCAGTAGAGTCGGTAATATCAGTTTGCTTGTTGGATCTTTCATTAAAGCCGGAAATTTTTAGGCGGTCATTCAATTGAGATTTAGCCCCATGCACTAAGACAAGCTTAATACCCAGACTATGCAGTAAAGCAATATCAAGAATTATGTTGGCAAAATTTTCATGGCCCACCGCCTCTCCGCTAAAGGCTAGCACAAAAGTTTTACCCCTATGGGTGTTTATATAGGGGGACGTGTCGCGGAGGAATTTCACGTGCTCGGTCACTGTATTTGCTTCGCCCATTTGATGGTTAGCTTTCATGGAGTTCTTTTTTAGACGTCTGGAGATGCATCAAAATAAAAGTAATTAACCCTATTATAAATAATGCAGGTTATAAACAACAGTGGCCAAGCTAGCCAATTTAAAATTTTAAATATTTTTATTCAAACAAGAATTACTGTAAGAAATTCTTCTTCATAAGACTACGACTTTGTTATGAGCATTGTTGAGGGCTATAATTCATCTTCGAAGCTTATAATAAGCGTGTCTGATTAAAATATATTTTATGTAGGAGTATTAGATGTCATTTGCCGATAGAGATGGTTGGATTTGGTTTGATGGTGACATGGTTCCTTGGCGTGATGCTAAAGTGCACGTTTTAACCCACACACTTCATTATGGTTTGGGGGTTTTTGAGGGCGTTAGAGCATATGAAACTGAAGAACAAGGTGCCGCCATTTTTCGTCTGCAAGAGCACACTGATCGTTTGTATGGGTCGGCAAAAATTTTAAACATCAATATACCTTATACCAAGGAGCAGCTAAATGAAGCCCACAAATTGGTGGTTCGTGAGAATGGACTGCATCAGGCATATTTGCGTCCTATGGTATTTCTTGGCTCCGAAGGAATGGGTTTGCGTGCAGAAGGACTGAAGGTCCATGTAATAGTTGCAGCTTGGGATTGGCCGTCATACATGTCCCCTGAAGCATTAGAGCAGGGCATTAAAGTTCGCACGTCTTCATATACTCGGCATCACCCAAACATTGCTATGACAAAAGCGAAGGCTAATGGTAACTACATCAACTCCATGTTGGCATTAAGGGAAGCCTTGGAATGTGGCTGCGAAGAAGCCCTAATGTTAGATGTGGAGGGATTTATTGCTGAAGGCAGTGGTGAAAACGTTTTTATTATTAAAAATGGAATTGTTTATACCCCAGAGCTCAGCTCTTGTCTCGATGGAATAACGCGTAAAACTGTCATGCAGTTGGCAGAAGAAGCTGGTTATAAAGTTATCGAAAAGCGTATCACTCGAGATGAAGTGTATATTGCAGACGAGGCGTTTTTTACAGGCACTGCGGCAGAAGTGCTTCCTATTAGAGAGCTAGATGGCCGAATTTTGGGTGCTGGACATCGGGGCCCTGTCACAAAACTTATGCAGTCGCAGTATTTTGATTTGGTTCGAGGTCGGGTAGCCAAACATTTGGACTGGCTTGCCCCTGTAGGAAAGTGACCGTAGAATTTCCTAGGAAGCCCATGACAGCTAGTAAAAATATGGCACCGAAAAATCAAGCAATAGGGAACAAAGTTTTGGTTGTTGGGCCATCATGGGTGGGCGACATGGTGATGGCTCAGTCGCTGTTCATGTTACTTAGACAGCAAGACCCAAACGTATTAATTGATGTGTTGGCTCCGAGCTGGAGTCGCCCAATACTAGAGCGTATGCCGGAAGTACGTCGAGCGATTGACATGCCTATTGGGCATGGAAGTATTATGTGGGGCGATCGACGCAAAATTGGACTTGAGTTACGCTTAGAACATTATGCTCAGGCGATCATTTTGCCTAATTCAATGAAGTCCGCATTAATCCCTTGGTTTGCCAAAATCCCATATAGAAGTGGATGGAAAGGCGAAATGCGCTATGGCCTGCTAAACGATCTTCGTCATTTAGACAAGGGTTCTTACCCCCTAATGGTGCAACGTTTCGCTGCGCTTGCTTTACATAAGAGCGCGGAGCTACCAGACAGTTTACCACGGCCAGCTTTGACTGCTGATAGTCAAAATGCGACAGCACTTTTGGCTCGCTTGAGCTTGACGAGCGGGCGAAAAGTTTTAGCTTTATGTCCAGGGGCAGAATTTGGACCTTCCAAGCAGTGGCCTGAAGAGCATTACGCTAAAGTGGCGGCTAATAAGATCTCTGAAGGCTGGCAGGTTTGGTTGCTAGGTTCTGAGAAAGATAGAAGGGTGGGGCAAAAAATTATTGATAGCTTGTCATTTAATTATCGTGAGCATAGCTACAACTTGGCTGGTGCTACAAAATTAGGTGACGTGATTGATCTGCTCTCCATTGCTGATGCCGTAGTGAGCAATGACTCAGGGCTAATGCATATAGCTGCAGCCTTAGGTCGACCTTTGGTGGTGGTATATGGATCCACTTCTCCAAAGTTTACCCCACCTTTGGGAAAGAAAGCAGTTATGTTGTCTGTTCCTGTGGACTGCGGACCTTGCTTTCAGAGAGAGTGTTCAATTAAGAGCATGAAGTGCCTTAATGATTTATCTCCAACCAAGGTAATTTCAGAGCTATCACAACTGGTTCCCAATTAATGATAAAGGTACTAGTGATAAAAACTTCATCTTTGGGTGACGTTATTCATACACTTCCAGCTATTAATGACGCTATCTCTGCTATCCCAGATATTACATTTGACTGGGTCGTGGAGGAGAATTTTTCTGAGATCCCTGGTTGGAATTATAGAGTTGATCAGATCATTCCAGTTGCATTAAGGAGGTGGCGCAAAAACCCTTTTAGATCTTGGTATTCTTCAGAATGGATAGAGTTTAAAAGAAAGATGAGCTTTCAGCATTATGATGCAATAATCGATGCGCAAGGCTTACTGAAGAGTGCTTGGCTTGCCAGATATGCAAATGGGCAAATATATGGCTTTGACAAATACTCTGCTAGGGAGCCGCTAGCATCAAATTTTTACGATCATCTCGTGAGTGTGCCTAAAAAATTGCATGCTGTGGAGCGAACTCGGCTTTTATTTTCTAAATCATTAGGGTATTCGCTGGATTTTCGGCGGGGAACATACAATCTTCCTTTTGAGTCAGACAGACAGCGGTCTGTTGTTTTGCTTCACGGAACTACCTGGGCATCAAAGCATTGGTCTGAAGAGTCGTGGATTAAATTAAGTAGTATGCTTATAGATGCAAGTTATCGAGTTTGCTTGCCTTGGGGTGATGAAGGAGAAAGACAACGTGCAGAAAGGATTTCTCAAGCATCTGGAGCTAAAGTGCTGCCTAGAATGTCTCTTACAGAGATAGCTTCAGTCCTGTCAGAGTCAGCTGGATGTATTTCTGTAGATACAGGTTTGGGGCATTTGGCTGCTGCCGTGAATACCCCCACCTTAGCTATTTTTGGGCCAACGAATCCATTTTTTACAGGATTCTATGGTCTTCATCAGAAAAACTTAGTCTCGGAATTTAAATGTACTCCTTGCATGTCTCGAAAATGCTTATACCCTTCAAACTTAGATCAAACAGCACCTTGTTTTGAAGAGCTGACAGCAATTAGGGTGTTTGATGAATTTGTTAGGCTGATAGAAAAATCGGTTTTCCCAGAAATAATCAGTGTCGTGAACCAGAAAAAGGAATCTAGCGAATGAGGCTAGCATTTTGTTTGTATAAATATTTTCCTTTTGGGGGCATGCAGAGAAATTTTCTTAAAATTGCCAAAGAGTGCACTGATCGCGGACACAAGGTTGTTGTATATACGATGGCTTGGCAGGGAGAGCAGCCAAATTTTTTAGAGATAGTGATTGTTCGGGTAAATGCTATTAGCAGTGCAAGAAGGTATCAAAAGTTCTCCGTTTGGCTTAATAAAAATTTAAGAAATGAATCTATAGACTTAAGGGTAGGATTTAACAAAATGCCAGATTTAGATGTTTATTACTGCGGAGACCCTTGCTTTGAGTACAAATCTCGTAATTTACGCCCTTGGTGGTATCCATATACGAATCGTTACAGGCACTTTTCTAAATTTGAAAAGGCTGTCTTTGAGCGCGGGTCTGAAGTAGATATTCTTATGTTTTCTCCCATACAAAAAAAATTATTTCAAAAATTTTATGATACAGAATCATCTCGTGTGGCGATGCTTCCCCCAGGAATTAGCCGTGATCGTTGCGCTTCAGTTAATTCGGCTGATATTCGAAAATCTTTTAGAGAAGAATTTGGTTTGGGTGCTGATGATATTTTGCTTTTGCAGATTGGCTCAGGATTCCGAACCAAGGGGCTTGATAGGAGTTTACGTGCAATCTCGGTTTTACCTTCTAAACTAACAGCCCGCGTGCATCTATATATTATTGGACAAGATGATCCTAAAGAATTTGCATCTTTAGCAAAAAGTCTGGGAATTTCTAAGTTAGTAACTTTTTTTTCTGGCCGAAACGATGTCCCCAGATTTCTGCAGGGAGCAGATATTCTTTTACATCCATCCTATGCTGAGAATACCGGGGGGGTGATACTCGAGGCAGTGGTTGCGGGCCTGCCAGTTTTAGTAACAGATGTCTGTGGGTATGCTCATTATGTAAAAGAAGCAAAAGCTGGGATATTGCTGGAGTCACCTTACTCTCAAAATATGTTTGACTGCAGGTTAGAAGAAATGTTGCTGGAAGATAAACGTAAATGGCGCCAAAATGGAATTAATTTTGCTAAAGAAGCCGATATCTACGATATGCCGGCAAGAGCTGTTGATGTGATTGATCGGGTGATGAAAAAAAAGTGGACTGCAAAGAATTGGGCGGATAGGGTCGAATGAAACTATTCCTGGCTGAGCCTTTTGCATCAAAGTGGGAAAATATCGACCCATTCAAAGAAGTATTTTTGCTTGCAGGCGAAATTTATCGCGATATGGGCGATCGCTGCACGAGTCGCTTTGAAGTGGATGGTAAGGCTTACTTTGTAAAGACTCATACAGGGGTGGGATGGCTCGAAATTTTCAAGAATCTTTTTTGCTTGCGAAAACCTATTTTAGGCGCTGAAAACGAATATCAGGCTATTGTCCGACTGGGTGAGCTGGGAATCAAAACAATGGTAGTGAAGGCCTTTGGTTCCAGCGGGTGGAATCCAGCGAAAAAGAAATCGTTCTTAATCACTGAAGCGCTCGAGCCTACAAAACCTCTAGATGAGTACTGTAATTCTAAAATTTTAGTTGCAATGGGGGCATTTCAGCGACGCAGTTTGGTCCGAAGGCTTGCAGAAATTACTCGAGCGTTACATGAAAATGGTATTAATCATCGCGATTACTATTTATGTCATTTCTTAGTTGATATTTCTGAGCGCCATTCAGAGGATTCTTTTGTTAAGAGGCCAATTTCTTTGATTGATCTTCATCGTGCACAAATTCGTCAACGTACCCCTAGACGTTGGAGGCATAAAGATTTGTCGGCTCTTTATTACTCAGCAAGTCGTATAGGGTTTAATCGAAAAGATATGCTTTGCTTTATCCGAGAATATAAAGAAAAATCTTTGAGGGATACCCTGAAACATGACCGCAACTTTTGGGGATCTGTAGTTCTTCAAGCTAAAAATCTTCACCAGAAGGGTGTTCGAAAGGGTTATCATACTTGAAGCTTAGTATCAGTACCGATGACTGTCATTTTATAATGCTCTGTTCTAGAGGGGTAAATGGTGCCTAAATTGTTATCTCTTGATTATCTTAAATCGACAAAAAGTGCCGAAGCCACTCCTTTTGAGCTAGAAATTCCGGGAAGAGAGCCTTTTTTTTGTGAGGAAATTTTCAGACATTTGCCTGGTAAACGATTAGTTTTTCGTTCTCGATGGGGCGGGACAGAGGTCTTGGTTAAGCTATTCTTTCAGCGCAAAGATTTTGAGGCTGAGCAAGCCGGGCTGAATGCCATGCATTGTGCTGGGGTGCTTTGCCCAAAGAAAATTTGGGGTATGGTGGATACAGAGCAAGGCTATTTTATTGCCACTGAATTTCTGGCTGAAGCTTCCACTCTGCAGGATTATTACCAGAGCCTTTCTAAAAAACAGTTCCTTCCATTGCTTTGCGGTGCTGTAAAATTAATTGCTATATTGCATCGAAACGGCTTGATGCAGGAAGATATTCATTTCAGTAACCTTATGGTTAGACAGGAAAAAATTTATATGATTGATGGAGGCGGCATTAAGAAATTAAGCACTCCGATAGCCAACCTGGCGCTCTTTTTTGCACAAATGACGCCTGATTATGACCATATGGTTCATTCTGCTATTGATTCATATAATTCAGATTTACCTGTGACGAAGGATCTCTTGTCTGCAATAACAGATATGAGAGAGATTCGCATTAAGAGGTATTTAACCAAGACTCTGCGCTCTTGTACAAAATTTCGAATGTTTAAGACAAGGTATTTTTTTGCCGTTGCAAAAAGAAGTTTTTTGACTAAAAACCTCAGGCAGTTAATTGATGAGCCAGAAGTAGCCATAGGTCAGGCTACATTTATTAAGCGTGGCAATAGTGCCACAGTCCTTAAGATTGCTGTTGATGAGTGCAATTGGGTAATAAAGCGCTATAACATCAAGAGTTTTTGGCATAGATTAAGTCGTTGTTGGCGTCCAAGTAGAGCGTGCGTTTCATGGCAAGCTGCTCATCGCTTAGCATTATTGGGAATTTCTACTCCGCGACCTATAGCCATGCGAGAAAATAGAAATGGGCCTTTTCGGAGAGAGGCATATCTGATTACTGAATTTCTAGATGGTAAAGATCTTCATGCATGGCTGCTCGCTTCACAGGACGATAAAATACCTAATTGGTTAGGCCAAACGGTACTCCATTTGTTTGACACTTTATGGCATAGCCGAGTTAGTCACGGAGACATGAAGTCCACTAACTTTATGATTTCCGGTAAGACGCTGCATGTGATTGATCTAGACGCAATGAAATGGCATAAGTCAGAAAATTCTTTCAAAGAAGCCCTCTCTGGGGATCTACAGAGGTTTATGGATAATTGGCAAGGCAACACCTGGATATATTTTGAAAAATTGCTGCGCCCTTTTTCAGAAAAACTTAATATCACTTTAACCAACAAAAAGGTCTAATCGTGTCTACTATTATTCTTGGTATCTCTGGCGCATTAAATCATGACGCCTCTGCAGCCCTTTATGTTGACGGAAAATTGGTTGCCGCCGCCGAAGAAGAGCGCTTTATCCGCGACAAGCATGCTAAGGGAAAAATGCCATTTCATGCAGCTAAATTTTGCTTTGAATATGCTGGTATTAGCCCCCAATCAGTAGATGTGGTGGCAGTCCCTTTTGCTCCTATCTCAATTTTATCTAAAGCTCGTTGGCATTTTGCAAAAAGGTATTGGTATGCACCTGACCGTGCTTTGGATGCGCTGTTTAATGGAAACCGACGTTATCGGCGTTACCGTGATCGAGTTTTTAACTTATTGCGTGATATAGGAATTGATTCAAAGAAAATAGAGTTTGAGCCCGTTGAGCATCATTTAGCCCACGCATCTAGCGCTTACCACTTAAGTGGTTTTAAGGAGAAAACTGCCATTATGGGTGTAGATGGTAAAGGCGAGTATGCTACTACTTTTTTTGGTTATGGTGAAAATGGAAAGATTCATAAGATAAAAGAATTTTATGATCCCGACTCTTTAGGCGGACTCTACGGTGCAATTACTGAATACCTTGGTTTTGAGATGCTCGATGGAGAATACAAGGTAATGGGAATGGCACCATATGGCAATCCAAAAAAGCATGATTTTTCACGACTAATTGAATTTGATGGTAAAAACTTTCAGATTAACACTCAGCTTATTAACACTGTAGGGTTGAGGCGTTACAAAGAAAATGGCGTGGGCTTCTATTTTAGCCCTAAGCTAATTGATTGGCTTGGTCCTAAAAGAGAAGGGGATATCGCAGATGAACCTTATATTGATTATGCCGCCACCATTCAAGACTTGTTTGAAAGTGTGGTTCTTAAATTAATGGACTATTATTTAGGGGACATTATTAAAGAAACCGGCAAGTTAGCCTTTTCCGGCGGTGGCGCCCTTAATGTTAAGTTAAATCAGAAAATTATTGCTAAAGATTATGTAAAAGAGCTATTTGTCCAGCCGGCATCTGGTGATTCCGGGACAGCAATTGGTGCAGCCTCTTTTGCTCTGATGAAAAGGGGTATACAGCCTGAAAAAATGGAGCATGTCTATTTGGGCCCTAGCTTTTCTAATGATGATTGCATAAAAGCCTGTCAGCCCCACACACAGAAGCTTGCATATAAAGTAATAGACTTCGTGCCTGAAAAGATAGCAAAAATTTTAGCAGATGGAAATCCTGTTGCTTGGTTTCAGGGAAGAATGGAGTTTGGCCCCAGAGCTTTAGGGGGCAGATCTATTTTGGGCTGCCCAAGTTCTGCAGGTGTTGCAGCGCGAATTAATGAACAAATAAAATTTAGGGAAAGATGGCGACCATTTTGTCCTAGCATGTTAGATAGAGTTGCATCTGAAATGTTTAAAATTGACCATCCTGCGCCTTTTATGACTTTTACATTTGAAGTTAATGATACTTGGAAATCTCGTGTTCCCGAAGTGGTTCATGAGGATGGGACTGCTCGTGCTCAAGCTCTGAAAAGAGAGTTTCACCCACGTTATTATGAGCTTATGGAGGAGATGGAGAAGCTGACGGGCAATGGAGTTGTTCTGAACACTTCGCTGAATAGGAGGGGTGAACCTATGGTCTGTTCGCCAGAAGATGCATTGAGCATGTTTTTTGGTTCAGATCTGCAGTATTTAATTATGGAAGACGTGCTGGTGGTCAAAAATAAGCAGCTTCTCGAGCCATTTTCTGGGTAATTTTTTCTTCAAGAAGATGCTGTAATGTTTAATTGGCACCCAAAAGCAATATGGATGAACCATGACAACTGTTGATAAAGGTCAGCTAATATTCAGTATTATTATTCCAGCCTACAATTATGCTCATACATTGGATAGAGCCATAGACTCGATATTGGGTCAGTCTGGTGATGATTATGAAATTCTAATCATTGATGATGGCTCAACTGATCATACATCTAAAATCTCAGATGGCTACTGTCAAAAATTTCCTAAAAAAATTAAGTATTATTTGCAAGACAATCAAGGGCCTGCAGCTGCAAGAAATTATGGTGTTGAGTTTTCTGTCGGGAAGTATATTTTTTTTCTTGACGCAGATGATGAAATGGCTCCTAGCCTTTTGGATTTTTTGCGAAAACGCATATTATATAGAACTGATATCGATGTATTTTTTGGAGACCATATCTCTGTTGCTTCAGATGGAATAGCTGCTTATAGGGCTACAAGCCCTTTGCCGCAAACCCATGAAAAGCGTTTTTCAGCATATATACTTAAAAAATTACACTTATCTCACTGCGCGAAGCTTCTTCACCGTAGAGTTTTTGAGGGGGTAAGTTACCCCATTGAACTGAGAAGCTCGGAAGATATTCCTTTTATGGCTCAATTACTAGCGCTCTATAAATGTGAACTTGTGAGTGTGCCAATGGCTATCGTTCATAAACATGAAGACAGTCTTCGCCACAACACAGCTTATGCTATGGAGGTCGGAGAGAGAGTTGCAGATCATATTTTTTCTTTTGCTGCTCTACCCGATTGGACTGCTAAGTATGAAAAAACTTATAGAGCTAGAAGATGTCTGTCCATTTTTCGAACACTGTATTTATCGGATCAAAAGAAGGAGGCTTTGATTTTTTACAAGAGAGCCCTATTCTTGTCTCCATTCTTGGCCTTAAGGCCTGGGTATATAAAAAAGGCAATAGGGGGATGGTTTTGTGGTTGAGATAAAGAAATTAACTATTTTAGTTATTACTATTACAGAAAGACTCCAAGATAACAGTAAATGTTATGAGCGTTTGGGTCAAAAATGCAACATGGATCTATTAAAGCTAACACGAGATCAAGCTAAAAAATTCTATAACCATTTAAATCTTGAGGGCCTTGAGCGATATGATAGGGTCTTAATGGATCTTCCCTTTAGGGCTATTTTTTCGTCACAAAAGCAACTTCGTAAGATTAAAAGACTAACTATGTGGGAGGATGACACTTGTCAAAATTATATCAAGCAATCGCGGTGGTATGGAAAATTTGTTAAATTTTATCGCTCTCTTCCGGGGGTTAGAGTTCTAACGACCAGTGGTTTTGTCACCGAACAGTTTATACAAGAAGGTATAGATGCAGTTTATATTGGAAAATCTTTTGACGAAGTTGTTATATTTAATAAGGGAAAAAATCGAGATATTGTATATGCTTTTGTAGGCAGAACTAATAGCAAAGTATATAGCTTGAGGAAAAAAACTCTCGATGAAATTGCAAGTCTTCTGCCCATCAAAATGGTCAGATCAGAGCCTGGTTCGACATACAACGACCTCTTGAATCGAATAGTTTATTTTATCAGCGCAGATGTTGGACTCGATGAGTACATGGCCAAAAATTTTGAGGCGCTAGGAGCGGGCTGTGTGCTTTGCACGTATTCAATTCCATTCGAGAATGTATTGGTTGGCTTTAAGGATATGGAGAACGTAGTCCTTTACTCCTCTCCTGCAGAGCTTTTTAAAAAAATTAGTATTCTTGAGGCTGATCCAGCCTTAAAAATAAAAATTATAAAAAACGGACTATTGCTTGCAGAACAACACAGTTTTCAGCATCATGCTGACGAGTTGTTTAATGCGATTGCTGTTAAATTTTCTCGTGATGTAAGAAAGCTTAATTTTTTTGAGAAAATTTTTAACTGATCAATGCATTTTAAGGAATCCGTAATGGGGTTTTTTTCGATATATAAATTTCAACGAAGCGATGTATTAGTTTTCGGGTTAATAGTTTTTTTTCTTGGCTTCATGTGTATTGATGATGCAAAACTACACAATAATATTTATTATGTTCTAGTCCTAGGTCCGCTACTTTTTTGTGCACAGGCAAGACATTTTAGTGAATTGCATCAATCCCCTCTAGCGAATACTTTTTTTATTTTTTTGGTCTATTCCGTTTGTACTACGTTTTGGTCAGATTTTTACTCTACAGAGCTTCTGGTTAAGTATTCTAAGCGTGCTGGGTACATATATGGCTTATGTTTGGTGACCCATATCATTGTTTCTGATAAACCAGAATTTTCAAGACTGCTCATAAAATACCTAGCCCTAGCTTTTTCAGTTTTTGCATGCATCTGTTTATATATATTTTATAGTGATACATACATTGAAGGCAACTTGGACAGTACTGGTAGGTTGTGGGGTGTAAACCTCTTGGAGCACCCTACATTTTTTCCTACTGTGTTGATAGCATATATTGCAGCGCGACTGCTAGATAAAAGCGATTTTAGTCAGAAATCAGATTGGCTATCACTGTCTTTTATGGTGAGCCTGTCGATCCTTGTTGTCGTGCTATCTGACTCTAGATCAGCTTGCATGGCCCTTATCGCGCTAATAACTTCCTATGCTCTCATTGAGAAAAAGTTTTTTTGGATAATTTGGATTGCCGTTACCGTCATAACTGTCTTCTTACTTCTTTGGTATACGAAGTCCGCAATCTTTTTTGGACGATCCGGTTTTCAGCGTCTTGATATTTGGATGATATTTTATGAAAGATGGAGTGAGTGCAGCTTCTTTTTTGGCTGCGGCATGAATGGTTGGAAAACACAGATCACTAACATAGGAGGCGAAGTCTACATGCATGCCCATAGTTCCTATATAGGGCAACTTCACACGGGTGGGACTGTGCAGCTTGTTTCTTATATGGCTCTGCTGTCATTTTTTACCTATCAAGGTGCCTTGATTAGAGCGACAAGGCCGTGGACACTGGTATTAGTTGCTGGAGCCACTGTATCTTTATTTGAGTTTAGCAAGATATTGGTCACCCCTTCCCCTTTATGGCTTTTGATTTTGATACCAATGGCCATGATAATAACGCTCAGCATTAATGAGCATAGAAAAAACTAGGTTAGCTGAGACTCCCCCAAGAAATATTATTTGAAACGCGCTATGCTAATATAATATAAATGAGAGTTTTTTCATAAAGGACAGCTTCATGACATTTGTTGTGCCGCAATTTGATCTAGCTCGAGTGCTCGTTGTAGGAGACCTCATGCTTGATAGTTATTGGCATGGAGCATCTACTCGTATCTCCCCTGAGGCTCCAGTGCCAGTGGTGAATATAGATCAATCCGAAGAGAGACTCGGTGGTGCCGGCAATGTGGCATTGAATCTGGCTTCGTTAGGGGCATCGGTCGTTGTTGTTGGCGTTGTTGGCAATGATGAGGATGGGAGAGCGCTTAGAGTTAAACTGGAATCTGCCAATATATGTTGCGATTTACAAATTTCAACATCTAAGCCAACAATCAAGAAACTTCGGATTATCAGCCAACATCAGCATCTTCTTCGATTGGATTTTGAAGAGCGCTTTACTGTCGAAGACTCCTCGCAGCTATTCAAGAAGGTTGAGGCTTTAATTTCCGGCTCCAAGGCACTGATTCTTTCTGATTACGCAAAAGGCTCTTTGCAAGACCCATGTTCATTAATAAATCTAGCCCGTAAATATGAAATTCCTGTATTGGTCGATCCAAAGGGGGTTGATTTTGAGCGATATAGGGGCGCTACACTTTTAACCCCTAACTTTTCTGAGTTTCAAGCAGTAGTAGGTGTCTGCACTAATGAGCAGATGTTAGCCGAGAAAGGCGACTCACTAATGGCATCGCTAGATATAGCAGCATTATTGATCACTCGCAGCGAAAAAGGTATGACACTTTTACGACAAAATCTCCCGCCCTTCCATCTGCCTGCACGCGCTCGCGAAGTTTTTGATGTCACTGGAGCCGGCGATACTGTTATTTCATTGCTAGCAGGCGCCCTCGCTTCGGGGGCTGATATGTTGGATGCAGTCACAATGGCTAATATTGCAGCTGGAATTGTAGTAGGAAAATTGGGGACGTCGACTGTTAGTCACCCAGAGTTATGCCATGCTATGTATGCAGACCATGGTGCTGAATTCGGCGTGACAAACGACGAGCAATTAATGGCTCATGTGATCGACGCAAGAGCTAGAGGCGAAAGAATTGTATTTACCAACGGGTGTTTTGATATTCTTCATGCTGGCCATGTTGGTTATCTCAAGCAGGCCAGAGAAACAGGAGACAGGCTGATTGTGGCCATCAATGCAGATGCCTCTGTCTCAAGATTAAAAGGCCTTGGTCGTCCAATTAACTCAGTAGATCGACGCATGGCTGTATTGGCGGCACTAAAGTCTGTCGATTGGATTGTGGCTTTTGACGACGAGACCCCAGAGCGCTTACTTACTCTAATTAAACCAGATGTTTTGGTTAAAGGTGGAGATTATAGCCGTAACGAAGTTGTTGGTTTCGAAATAGTTGATTCTTATGGCGGAGAGGTTCAGGTGTTAAATTACTTTGAAGACTGCTCGACCACCGCTATTGTAAAAAAAATCCAAGAGAAATAAGCAGTATTCTCAATGGTATGTCGACTAGAGCTTTCGGGCCGATAACTCCTTTGCTTTTGCTGCATTGTCACTTAGATGAGAAGGATTTATTGTACCTACAATTATGCTACTTACCCCTGGGTGTTCAAAAATCATTTGAAAGCCCTCTCTTACAGAATCCTCCGCCATTGATTTGACTGCATGGCCGCTAGCCAAAGCTTTTTTGATAAGCAATCCTTTGTTATGGGCAGCGCAGTAATCAATAACCGGAAGTTCATCGTTATACTCTAGGTTCCATGCCACCATCACTCCATCTGATTTTTTTGCCGCTAAAAGTCCACCTTCTATGGTTTTACAGGACATGCCAAAAGCTTGAATCTTGCCTTCAGTTTTAAGCTGAGCAAGCGTTTCTAGGGTTCCATGATTGTTGATGATATTTTCATCATCGCCGTCTGAATGCACCAATACAATATCGATAATGTCAGTGTTGAGCCTTTTCAAGCTTCGTTCAACACTGATTCGTGTGTATTCAGGCGAGAAGTTAAACTGTGATACACCATCTTGGAATTCTTCGCCAACCTTGCTGCAAATTATCCATTGATTGCGCAGCCCTTTTAGCAGTTTCCCCAAGCGTTCCTCGCTATTACCATAAGATGGAGCTGTATCGATTAAATTAATGCCAAGGGCGCTTGCTTGGGCTATTAAGTTCGCTGCATCTCGATCATCTGGAATTGTATAGCTTTGAGGGTATTTAACCCCTCGATTGCGACCAAGTTTAACTGTCCCTAAGCCTAGGGTGCTAATTTCAATTCCAGTATTACCAAAAATTCTCTTGGGAAGCAAAGCTAGTCTCCAAACGCTGTTTGCCAAGGGGTTTTGGCTATATCAGGCGAATCTAAAAAAGATAGATTAGGTGCCGGTGCTTCAGACTTCTGTAACTGCTTCGCATCTAGCAGTGCAATAACTTCATCGGCTAGATTAGGGCACAGTGTAAGCTTGGTCGGCCAGGCCACAATAATATTAGAGTGTTTTTTAGTGCTGCTAGCAAATGCTTTATCAGGTCTGGTAAAGTTGTTTTGTCTTGGTTCGGCTCTTTCTATAGGCAATGCTGCCCATTCGGCGTTAGATAGATCAACCCAAGGCATTAGCTTAAAGATCTCTTCTTCTGCATTTTGGATGATAACCTCGGGGGGTAACCCGACACCTTTTTCTGCCAAGCTGCCACCTAGGTACCAGACCTGAGTCTTTTCATCACAGGGGTGACTCGAAATGGTTAGTCTTGGTGTTTTTTCTGCCCCCAAGCAATGACCATAAAAAGAATGTGGGTAGGTATGCTTGACCATTAGCATATGCAAGGGTCGTCGTTGCATACGAGGAGAATCTTCTCCAATTTCATTTAAAATAGATTCATTGCCTTCGCCCGCAGTTAGTACGAATTGATTAGCATTTAGTGAATATTCTTGATTATTATAAAAGAAAACCAAAGATGCCTTGTTGTTAGCATCTTTTCGCCATTGCGTCTTTTCCCAGTTAATTTTAAAAATACGGCCAAGGTAATTATTGGCTAGAACCTTAACAACGCTAGGCACATCCAGAACTATGTCCAATAGCTTATAAACGCTACCTTTAAATTGATTGTTTTGAAAAATAGGAGGTAGGTCATCTTTAGGTACTTTATTTATACGTCCGCGAGCAGCCTTGCTTGCTAAAAACGTAGTCATTTTTGACAAGACACTTGTGTTGGACCACATGTAAAAATGATCGCTTAATTTGGCGGCACCTTTTAGATCGACATCTCCATGGCCTGCCATACATTGCTGCCAGTGGGTTGGCATTTCAGCAATAGCTTCTGATGCACCTGTTAGGGCTCCATTTAGGGTATATTTCATACCGCCATGTATCATTCCTTGGCTTGCTACAGTCTGATCGCTACCAAGAGCATTTTTTTCGAACAATATAGCATTGTAGCCTTTTCTAACTAGGCGGTTTAGCAACCATAATCCAGCCACGCCTCCTCCAATAATAGCGATATCACAGGTCATCTGTTGTTGTTCGGTTGCGGCCATGCTAGCTGGGTTCCTTTGGGGTAACTTTTATTCTAATTTTTTAAAAAAATGATTAACCAGTTATTTTTTCGAGCATTGATTTAGAAGACTAGTATAGCCCGACTAATATCATTATGCTTTCAGAAGAATTTTCGGAGTTATTAAGTTGATGCTCAAATATATTTTAATTTTTTGATTGGCTCTGTTATATGTACCGTATATTTTACACAATTCTACTTTATTTTTTAACGCCTTTGGTGGTGTTGAGAATGTTTTGGCGCGCTCGAAAAAATCCTCAATATAGTGATCGCTGGCACGAAAGATTTGGTTTTGTTCCTGAAATTGATGCGAGCCAAGAAGTAGTTTGGATACATTCTGTTTCAGTGGGGGAAACGTTGGCAGCAGTGCCGTTGATAAAAAAACTCAAGAAACTCTATCCCGATAAACTTTTGGTGATAACCACCACAACTCTTACAGGTTCAGAAAGAGTGCAGTCCATTTTTTCTAGCGGGATTTATCATGTCTATGCTCCCTACGATTTACCGGATACTGTGAATCGTTTTTTGAGGCGCGTGCATCCAAGTTTAGTGATAATTATGGAAACAGAATTATGGCCAAATCTAGTTAATTATTGCCATGATGCCGACATACCTGTGATTATTGCTAATGCCAGAATGTCAGAAAAATCCTCAAGGGGATACCAAAGGTTTTCTCGACTTACAAAGAATATGCTAGAAAAAATTAATTATGTAGTGGCGCAACATGTTGATGACGGTAAAAATTTTTTGAAGCTAGGGTTGAGCGAAACACAATTGATGATTGCTGGAAATATCAAGTTTGACGTCGCGCTAAATAGTGAGCTATCTAGTGAATCATCTAGATTAAAATTAGACTGGTCCAGTCAAAATAATCGACGAATATTTCTTGCAGCTAGCACTCATCGAGGTGAAGACGAGATAGTCCTAGATGCTTACAAGAAGATAAGAAAAAATTATCCAGAGATTTTGCTAGTTATGGTGCCGAGACACCCTGAAAGATTTTCTGAGGTAGCGCAACTCTGTTTGGAGCATGGCTTAAGTATCGTCAAGAGGAGTGATGGTGTTAGGCCAGAAATACGTGATCAGGTTTTGCTTGGAGACACCATGGGAGAACTTATGCTTTTTTATGGGGCATGCGATGTCTCTTTCGTAGGAGGGAGTTTGGTTCCATCCGGAGGACATAGCTTAATTGAGCCAGCCATCTGGGGAACTCCACTGATTAGCGGTCCATCACTATATAATTTTTCTGAAGTATCGCGATTACTTGAAGATGCCCAAGGTATGCGTATATGTCAAGACTCCAGTAGCATGGCCAAGATTGTTCAGGAGCTTTTGGGAGATACCTTAGAAGCAGAACGAATGGGAGCTGCTGCAAAATCTGTGGCAGAAGGTAATCGAGGAGCTTTAAATAAACTGATGAAGATTATTGATGGGCAGATTTCATGACAATAATTTCCGGATCAAGCCAGTTATTTAGCTCGATAAGGTCCTTAGGACTCAACTGTCCAGACACTTCCTTGAGACGTAAGAGGCTATCAATATAGTCGTAACGAGAGTCAGCATAGTCTCTCTTAGCTTGATATAGACTTCGCTGTGCAATTAAAACATCAGCAATATTTCGAGTTCCTGCCTCATAACTTTCTTCGGTGGAAGTTAATACACTTTTTGCTGAACCTACAGCCTGTTCGCGAGCCTGCACTCGCGCAACGTTTGTGAAAACCTGCAAGTGCTGAGACTTGGTTTGCTGTGCGATGCTTCGTTTTTTGCCTACCCAAACTGCCTTCAGCTGCAAAGACTGCTGCATGGCTTGCCTTCTTTCAGCGCTTATAAGCCCTCCAGTAAAAATAGGCACACTGATTTCCACCCCAGTGCTATATCCTAAAGAGCTGCTTTCAGACGGGCTTGAAAAGGTGGTGTTGGTTTGCAGGTCTGTTCCCATAAAGTAGCTATCAGAACGATCATCATAGTAAGATATAGATCCTGTTAATTTTGGCAAATGTTCATATTTTTTTGATTTTGCATTTTGCGCTGCTGCATCTCGGGCATGACGAGCAGCCTTAAGTGAAAAATTATTTGCCAGTGCAAATTGAACCCATGCCTCTCGACCTAAGGGCTCTGGTTTTATAATAGGAAAACCGGTAGCTAGTCCGACCAGTTTTTCATGAGGCTGACCTGTCAGGACTGTTAGGCCCTCAAAAGCTATATCAAGAGCAGCTGTTGCTTCTAGAGATTTAACTTGGGCGTTATCATAGGCGGCCTTAGTTTCATGTATTTCTGTGATAGGGGTTAACCCAACCTCAAAACGTTTCTTAGCCTGGTCCAGTTGATCTCTTATAGCCTCTTCTTCAGCAATCGTTGATTCTAAAGTTTCCCTTGCTCTGAGAACTCCATAATAAGTATCAGCGCATCTTAGTATGAAGGATTGCTGATTTGCAGAAAATTGCAATTGAGCCTCATAACTGAGCTCTTTTCCTTGTTGAAAAGAAAACCATGCGGGCAAATTAAAAATTGGCTGAGATAGCGTTATGGAGTAACTTTTTTTGTCCTGATCGGTATTGCCCTTGCGACCGAATATTGAGCTTTGACCTAAAACCGAAGTCGATGAACCTTTCCATTCATTTTCTGAGTATGTACCTATGGCATCAATATTCGGCAATAATGCCGCCCTGTTAATATTTTTTGATTCTGTTTTTGCAAGATATTCAGCCTGTGCCGCTAGCAGCTCAGAGTCGTTGCGCAAAGATACCTTATAAATCTGTAACAGTGTGTCTGCGCTCCAACATAACGGGGCCAATATGCCTAGACTGATGAGGATAAAAAAATTAGCAAAACGGTTCATTCAAATTTTTCCAATTTTGGTGCTGATGATGCTACATTAAGTCTATCAGATTTCCTCGGACTAGCCATTGCTAGAGTATTTATGTCATGAGATTTTTAAGTTTATGAAAAAAACTAACCAAAAAATTGCGTATTGGCTATGACGATGCCTAGACATAAATATAACTCTCAGGATGTTTTGGTGAAAAAGCAAGAAGAAGTGTTTTCTGGTTTTTTTAAAATGCTTCGAATTACTTTGCGCCATAAGCTTTTTTCTGGTGCATGGAGCAAACCTATTGAGCGAGAACTATTTCAGCGTAACGCTGCTGTAGGGATTTTGCTTTATGACCCTATACACAAGCTAGTGGGGCTGATAGAGCAGTTTCGGGTGGGGGCGTTAGATGAACGGAGTGGACCTTGGCTGTTTGAGGTTGTTGCTGGTATGGTTGATTCTGGGGAGTCGCTAGAGGAAGCGGCTTTGCGAGAAGTGAAAGAAGAAGTTGATATCGAAGACATCGAATTAAAGCATATTTGTGAGTATTGGGTGAGTCCTGGAGGAACGAACGAACACATGCATCTTTATTGTGGGGTCACTAACCTGATCGGCCTCAAAGGCAATTGCGGCATGAATGAGCACTCTGAGGATATTTCTCTGCATATCATTGCTGAAGATGATGTATTCTTATGTTTAGAAAAAGGACAATGCAACAATGCGGCAACTACAATCTCTTTGATGTGGCTACAAAAGCAGTCCAATAATTTTTTTAGCTAACCATTTTATACCTGTGTCGATATGACCAAGTGTGGAGCAAGTCGTTTGATAGCGAATATTAGAGCCCAATATAAGATAGACCTTCATGGCTATATGGCTGATGGCGATGCTAACTATGCTCGGCTATTAAAGTTATTCCCTAAGATTGATGAGGCTGATCAGCGCAAGATCTACGTTTGTAGCGCAGGCAAGCATATCTTGCGATTTCAGGTGTTAGAAAGAACGCCTTATACAACGTTGATAAAGCTTGACGAGGAAACGGGTACATATGTCCCATGCAAAAGATTAGATTCATGGTTGAAATTGCCTCTCTTGAAATTAAGACTGTACCACGATGCGAAGATGGCAGAGGTGGTGTCCTGTGATGGAGTTAGGCATATTCGCCCACGCTACGAGTATTTGAATAAAAATAGGTATCAGCCGGATGAAAAAGCTCAATGGAATCAATTTCTCTCAGAATGGTTAGCGTATTGTCTTGAGTTTGGGTATGACCCTGTTCCAGTGTTTTAGATTTTCTGTCTTTTCTTGAGACCCAAACAGCATCTGATTGAAGGTATGTGAGGTATTTGGGCGCCAAAGAAGTAAACTGAAGAGAGATATTATGGTGCGGCTTGTACAGATTACAGATTGCCATTTGGGCGCAGAAAAAAATTTTATATCGCATGGCGTAAATACTTACGAGAGTTTCTCTAGAGTACTGCATGAAATTACCACTAAATTGCCCCCCTCCTTAATTATCGCTTCGGGTGACATTTCTTCTTCGGGCGAAGAATGCTCGTATCAACTTTTTTCTGATGTAATGGAATCTTCATTGATACCCTATAGATGGCTTCCTGGTAATCATGACGATTTTTTGATGATGAGCAATATAATTGTGCAGCCCTTTGTTCGGGTAGAAAAGCAAGAAAACTGGGCTGTTGTTTCTTTGGTTAGCGCCGATCCTGGAAACGTGGCTGGCGTAATTGCAAAAGATGAAATCGAGCAGCTAAGGAGTTTATTAAAAAATTGCCAGAATTATTTTGTGCTGCTCTTTGTTCATCATCACCCTGTGAGTATAAATTCCAGGTGGCTGGATGAGCACTGCATATCAAATAACTGGCAAGTTGAAGAAATATTAGCTCAATATGATAATGTAAGGGGGGTATTTACCGGCCATGTCCATCAAGAAAGAGTTACTAATTGGAATGATTTGCTTGTTTATAATACCCCCTCAACTTGTTTTCAGTTTGCTAGTGATGCTGAACGTTTTCAGTTGGGTGAAAAAGCGCCTGGTTATCGATGGATTGAGCTATATCCGGATGGCTCTTTTGATACAGGAGTGAATTATCTGAAAGCCTGATATGCAGACATGAGCTAATTTTGAGAAGGCTATATTTATTGTCTTTAATTGCGTAAAACTACTTTGATTTATCTGTTCTCTTGAAAGAATTTATATCACTATAATGCCTTGATGTAGAAAAACTCTGGTGGGTTATGACAATAATTTATATTCATGGGTTTAACAGCTCTCCAGCTTCTTTGAAGGCAAGGCAAACTAAGGATTGGCTGGAAAAATCATCTTTAGATCGCAGCTTTCTGTGCCCGGCGTTAGATGGCGATACGTTTATTGCAATTGACCAGCTGCAGGCCATTATTGATCAGTGCAGGGAGCCTGTTGGGCTCATCGGCAGCTCTTTGGGCGGGTATTATGCAACCTGGCTCGCTAAAAAATATGGCCTAAAGGCGGTACTTGTTAATCCAGCCGTCCGTCCGTACGAGTCTATGAGTGAGTACTTGGGAGAAAACACCAATTACCATTCTGGTGAGCGTTATATGCTAAACCAGAGTCATATTGACATGCTTCGAGATTTGGATACCAAAGAGATATGCGTGCCAGATAGTATCTGGGTGTTGCTTCAAACAGGTGATGAGGTGCTAGATTATCGTCAGGCGAGGATGAAGTATTCTCATTGTATTTTGACTATCGAGCCTGGCGGCGATCATAGCTTTCAAAATTATACGCGGCATTTACCTGCCATTATTGATTTTTTACAACCATAGTCGATTTTTTATGAGTAATTACACGGCAGAAGATATTGAAGTTCTAACAGGACTGGATCCGGTAAGAAAGCGCCCAGGAATGTATACGGACACAACACGACCAAATCACCTGGCTCAAGAAGCTATAGATAATAGTGTTGATGAGGCTCTTGCGGGTCACGCTACAAAAGTAATGGTGACACATCATAAGGACGGGTCTTTGTCTGTTTTGGATGATGGGCGCGGCATGCCGGTGGACATTCATCCGGAGCAGGGTTTGCCCGGCGTAGAGGTGATCCTTTCTACGCTACACGCTGGGGGAAAATTTTCTGGAAAAAATTATAAGTTTTCTGGTGGTCTTCATGGGGTTGGTATTTCTGTAGTTAATGCGCTTTCATCTAGATTAGAGGTTACGATTAAGCGTGATGGTAACGTATATCATATGGGCTTTTCTGGTGGAAATAAGTCGTCTGAACTAGAAGTTGTAGACAGCTGTGGGAGGAGAAATACAGGCACTTTGGTGCACTTCTATCCGGATCCACAGTATTTTGATTCGATAAAATTCTCTATTGCACGACTCAAGCATGTGTTGAGGGCAAAAGCAGTGCTTTGTGCGGGGCTAGAGGTGAATTTTAGTGATGAAAGCACTGGTGAAACTGATACATGGTTGTATGCAGACGGACTAAAAGATTATCTTCAGGGGGCAACAAAAGAATGGGAAGCTATCCCCTTAGAGGCTTTTGTAGGAAGTTCTTCCACTGAAACTGCAGCCGTTGACTGGGCTGTACAATGGTTGCCTGAGGGGGGAGATGTAATTCAAGAGAGTTACGTTAATCTAATACCGACAGTGCAAGGGGGAACTCATGTTAATGGCTTCCGAACCGGACTGCTGGATGCTATGAGAGAGTTTTGTGAATTTCGAAATTTATTGCCACGGGGGGTTAAGCTCGCTCCTGAAGACATATGGGATAGATGTGCATTCGTGCTGTCCTCTAAATTAGCCAATCCACAGTTCTCAGGTCAGACCAAAGAACGCCTATCCTCTCGTGAGGCCGCATCGTTTATTTCCGGCATTATAAAAGATGCCTTTAGTCTTTGGGTTAATCATCACACAGAGGACGCTGAGCTCTTGGCGGAGTTATTTATAAATAACGCCCAAACACGTCTTAAGGCCAGTAAAAAAATTGCAAGAAAACGAGTGACCGCAGGCCCTGCTTTGCCAGGAAAACTTGCAGATTGCTCTTCTGGCAGCCCGGAACGCTGTGAGATATTTTTAGTAGAAGGTGATTCAGCTGGCGGCTCCGCTAAGCAAGCAAGGAGTCGCGAATTTCAGGCAATCATGCCTCTAAGAGGGAAAATATTAAACACCTGGGAGGTTGATAGCGAGGAAATTTTGGCATCTCAGGAGGTTCATGATATTTCAGTCGCCTTGGGGATTGATCCGCAAGCAGCAGATCTTAGCAGCCTAAGGTATCATAAAGTATGTATTTTGGCGGATGCAGATTCCGATGGATTGCATATTGCTACACTTCTCTGCGCTTTATTCGTTAAGCATTTTCGTGCAATGGTCGATGCGGGGCATGTATATGTTGCAATGCCACCATTGTATAGAATAGACGCCGGTAAAGATGTATTTTACGCCTTGGATGAAAGCGAAAAACAGGGTGTTTTAGATAGAATTTTAGCAGAAAAAAGAAATGGAAAAGTCAACATACAGCGCTTCAAGGGGCTGGGTGAAATGAATCCTATGCAACTACGTGAGACCACTATGAATCCTGATACACGCCGTTTAGTCCAGTTGACGGTAGAAACAGGTGACAATACCAATCAGATGCTCGATATGTTGTTGTCTAAGAAGCGCGCAAATGATAGAAAAGTGTGGCTTGAAGAAACGGGAAATTTAGCGGAGATTTAGTGTTCCGCCTTCATGATATTTAATGTGCTATTTCGGGCAGAAATCGCTCTTAAAGTAAAATTTGATCAAGGACTGATGATAAGGATATGACAGAAACATTGTTGATTGGCGAAACCCCGGAACAAACACCCCTTCAGGATTATGCTGAAAAAGCATACCTAGATTATTCAATGTATGTGATTCTTGACCGCGCATTGCCTAATATTGGGGATGGCCTTAAGCCTGTTCAAAGAAGAATTATTTATGCAATGAGTGAACTGGGACTGAAGTCCACAGCAAAGTACAAAAAGTCTGCACGAACGGTAGGCGACGTGATTGGTAAATTCCATCCTCATGGCGATAGCGCAGCTTACGAAGCCATGGTTTTAATGGCCCAGCCGTTTTCCTACCGCTATCCGCTAGTTGATGGTCAGGGAAATTGGGGCGCGCAAGATGACCCCAAATCTTTTGCAGCAATGCGTTATACCGAGTCTAAGTTAGCTAAATTTTCAGATATTTTGTTGGGCGAACTAGGCCTAGGGACTGTTGATTGGAAACCAAACTTTGATGGGACGCTAGATGAACCGATAGTAATGCCAGCTAGAGCTCCGCATGTACTGTTAAACGGCACTACAGGTATTGCTGTAGGTATGGCGACGGATATTCCCCCTCATAATTTGAGAGAATTGATCGGTGCTTGTGTCCATCTACTTGACGAGCCCAAGGCAACTCTAGAGGATTTATGCGAGTACGTTAAGGGGCCTGACTACCCCACGGAATCTGAGATTATTACGACTCATGAGGATATCTTAAAAATCTATGAAACAGGTCGTGGTAGTTTAAAAATGAGAGCGATATGGCATAAAGAGGACGGCGATATCATCTTGACGGCTTTGCCTCATCAAACTTCAGGTGCAAAGATCTTGGAGCAGGTAGCCGCGCAAATGAATGCGAAAAAATTACCTATGGTAGCCGATCTTAGGGATGAATCTGACCACGAGAACCCAACTCGACTAGTGATTGTTCCAAAGTCAAATCGAGTAGATCTTGAAGTTTTAATGAACCATTTGTTTGTTACGACTGACCTGGAGAAAAGCTATAGAGTCAATATGAACATGATCGGCATTAACGGCCGACCAGAAGTAAAATCGTTAAAAATTATTTTGTCTGAATGGCTCACATTTCGCTTGGAGACTGTTAAGCGACGTATAGCCTATCGTTTAGATAAGGTAGAGAGGCGATTACACCTCCTAGATGGGTTATTAATAGCCTTCCTTAATATAGATGAAGTGATTCAGATAGTGCGGAGTGAGGATGAGCCTAAAGCTGTATTGGTTCAACGTTTCGACTTGAGCGACATACAATCTGAGTACGTTCTAGATACAAAATTGAGACAGCTTGCGCGATTAGAGGAATTTAAAATTCGAGGAGAGCAGGAAGAGCTTACCAAAGAGCAAGAAGGATTAGAGAAAATTCTTGGTTCTGCTCAGCGCTTAAGGACGCTGGTAAAAAAAGAATTATTAGAAGTAGCAGAAGAATTTGGCGACAAAAGAAGATCCCCTCTTGTAGAGAGAGTCGAGGCGAAGGCTTTCAGTGAGGCCGATTTAGTGATTTCCGAGCCAGTGACCGTTATCCTATCTGACAAGGGTTGGATTAGGTCAGCAAAAGGGCATGATCTTGACCCTCTTTCACTTAATTACAGGGAGGGCGATAATTTTCTCTGTGAGGCAAAGGGCCGTAGTAATCAAAATGTAATCTTATTGGATTCCGAAGGGCGCACATACTCCGTCCCTGCGCACTCTCTTCCCTCGGCGAGAGGCCATGGTGAGCCGGTAACTGGAAGATTGAATGCAACTTCTGGTGCAACTTTTAATGGTTTGATTATGGGGGAAGATAGTCAGCACTTACTTTTAGCAACTGACGCAGGTTATGGGTTTGTGGCAAAACTTGAAGATCTGCATACAAAAAATCGTTCAGGTAAATCAACAATTTCTGTTCCCAGAGGGGGGAAAGTGCTTGCGCCGACGCTGGTGCCTAACATTCATCAAAGTTTAGTGGTCGTTGTAAGCAATGAAGGGCGTATGCTAATTTTTCCTCTTGCAGAGCTGCCGCAGCTTGCTCGAGGTAAAGGTAATAAACTGATAAGTATTCCGTCTTCTAGACTTCAGTCAAGAGAGGAATTTATGGTTGCTGTCACTGTTTTTGATCAGCAACAGACCCTCCTAGTTTTTTCTGGAAAACGTTACTTAAGTCTCAAGCTGCCAGATTTAGAGCATTATCGGGGAGAAAGAGGTAGGCGAGGCAATAAGCTACCGAAAGGTTTTCAGAGGGTAGACAAAATAGAAGTTAAACCTTTGGCGTGACATAAACTTATTTAGGTGCGATAGTTTTTATGTATTGCTTACTTGAAGCCTAATTCATTTTTTAATGATTTGAGCCTAAGTTTGAGTTCCGTTTTACTTAACGGAACCGTCTTCTCTTCCTGTTCTGAAAGGATAGGAGCAGTCAATTTTCTTCCCTGAGAGATTTCTCGACAGATACGACGATAGTTTTCTAAGTATGCTGGGTAGCTACTAGATTCTGCTTCGTTAGTCAGACGATACCAGCCAGTGTCTTGGCCTGCATGGTAAATCGCCAAATGTGACCACTTCGCATCACATTTTGGGGAGGCAGCATTGCACGCTTCTATGTATGCTTTTTTGGGGCTTGGCAGGCTCCCGTCTTCACTAGACATTTCGCAGCACTGCAGCATGCGATTTAGCGTCGGTAGATAGTCCGAGGTCTCTATGATTTTTTTTGCCCCCTGCAATATCTGCCTTTCTGTAAAATAGGAGAGAGTATCCAGCCACAAACGTTTGGCTTGATTGAGCACATCGGTGTCACTATATGCACTATAAAATTGATTATGATAATTTACTCTAAACAGAGCAAACACCTGATTGATAGCATCTATAAGTTTAGATGAGTGCTTAGCTGCTGGCCCAGCTTCTGTCACTGAGCTCGTCGATGAGGTTACTACCTCTTGTACTGTTTGATCGATTAGATCGTTGTTTGTTGTCATTATATGTCACCTGCGAAGAAGCTGATTGCTGTCGAGACCACTCTCGTTTCACCTGCTGTAAAAATTTTGTGTTCCATGAAGTGTGCGCCTGAGCACTTTCTCTCCAATAGAGGGTAAATTCAGGTGATAATCGCTCTGCAAAATCTCGAGGGATATTTGCTAGGACTAAAACCTCATAAAGCTCCTCGCTGGGCTGCCAGTCTCGGGGTATTGGTCTGGGATCAGAATCTTGTTCCATTGTAGCGCTAAATTTCGCCCATTGGCGTTTAACATGCATCACAAAACGACTATTCCAGGTATTGGAGGCATCCCCGCGTTCTGCCCAATACAGCATAAACTCCGGTATGGCATCTTCAATGAAATTATGATTAATCCCTGCCTGCCGTACAAGGATATCCATAGCATCTTCAGAGGGCATCCAGTCGGTACTCATCCGAACTTGTAGGTCAAGTTTTTTGCTCTCTGTTTGATGATTGCGCCACAAACGCAACACATGCTTGATGAATTTTGAACCCCAGCTAAATTGAGGATCGTTGCGTTCTGACCAGTAGGTAATAAACTCTGGCAACTGATCACTGATAAATTGAGCCGGTATATTGTATTGCCCTAACTGTCGCAAAACATCTTTTTCTGGTGACCATGATTGCGATAGGGTTTTTGCGCCTTGCCTGTGATGGGAATTGTCTGTCATAGGTTTCCCAATAGCAGGTTGCTGTTTTGAGGTTTCTTTCTCATTAAAAGCAAAACGAAGTTCGCTGCTCTCAAGTAGTGGCGAGGAGGCAACTAATAGGACACCCTTATCGCGAAGACTATAGACCAGACGTTGTAATATTTTGATATCCCAAAAAGGTGTAATTTTTTGGAGTTGATGTATGTTTACAGTAGCCCAGCAATAATCATCGTTTGATTCTTTTTCGTTGTGATATAGCAGCTCATTTAATGCTTGAAGTAGGACAGCTTCCTCTAGTCCAATTGTGGCTGCCAGAGGAATTGAAATGGTAAGCATTTTTTCAGATATTAATGACATATCAAGTACCTTATCAGAAATATCAAAGTAAGTTTATTTAAAGAATCAAAGATAGCTAGTTTCTTCTGCACATGTCGGAACTTCTTTCTGATGTCTCGTGATAAACTTATTATTATTTTCGGAGGCTCTTTAAAGTGGCAAAACAGAAAATATCGTCTTATGTGTGCAATGATTGCGGTGCCGATTTCAACAAATGGCAGGGTCAGTGCGCTGAATGTGGCGCATGGAACACTTTGACAGAGCTGAGGATAGGGTCCTCTAAAAATTCCTCTGTTATGCGTAATGCCGGTTTTTCAGGTGCAGCGAACGGTTCAATCAGTGTGCTGTCTGAAATCATGCTTGATGAGGTGCCTAGAATCATAACCGGAAGTGTCGAGTTTGATTTAGTTTTAGGTGGAGGCCTAGTTCCTGGCTCATGCATCTTAGTCGGTGGTGAGCCTGGTGCAGGAAAAAGTACGTTATTACTACAACACCTTTGCAGTCTGGCTCAAAACCATAAGTCTCTCTACGTAACCGGGGAAGAGTCGCCTCAACAGGTGGCAATGCGAGCCAGTCGGCTTGAACTACCGTCAGATAAACTACAAATTATGGCTGAGACTTCAGTAGAGGCTATTTGTGCTGCTGCCATACAGTATCAGCCAAAAATATTAGTAGTAGACTCCATCCAAGTCATGCATTTAGATGATGTAGCTTCTGCCCCCGGAAGTGTATCTCAGGTCAGAGAAAGCGCCGCAATGCTTATTCGTTATGCTAAAGAGACAAATACTGTGCTTCTGTTGGTAGGACATGTCACAAAGGATGGTGTGATTGCTGGGCCGAAAGTTCTAGAGCATATGATCGATTGCTCCATGATGCTTGAGAGCTCTAATGATAGCCATTTTCGAACACTTCGTTGCAATAAGAATCGCTTTGGCGCCATAAACGAACTAGGTGTTTTTGCAATGACGGACAAAGGTCTTAGAGAGGTGCCTAATCCTTCGGCAATTTTTTTACAAAGAGGAGATGAAGTGGCTTCTGGTAGTCTGGTGATGGTGATCTGGGAAGGCACCAGGCCATTGTTGGTTGAACTACAGGCGCTAGTGGATCCAAGTCATTTAGGCAATCCTCGGCGAGTCACTGTAGGTTTGGATCATAATCGCCTGGCCATGCTATTAGCTGTTTTGCACCGTCATGGTGGTCTGATGGTTGGCGATCAAGATGTCTTTGTAAATGTAGTAGGCGGAGTGAAAGCTCTCGAGACTAGCGCCGATCTTGCTTTAATCCTTGCTGTGATCTCTAGTTTTCGAGATCGCCCATTACCAAGAGACCTAGTTGTATTCGGTGAGGTTGGGCTTTCTGGTGAGATTCGTCCAGTACCGAATGGTCAGGAACGTTTAAGGGAGGCTGTAAAGCATGGCTTCAAAAGAGCTGTTGTCCCAGCAGGAAATGCCCCCAAAAAAGCTATCCGTGGAATGGAGGTTATCGCTGTACGTAAACTAACAGATGCCATCGAAGCCCTCGACTGAATGTCGATTGACTTTTAGAGCTCATCTCTGTAACTTGGCGAGCATTGTTTATCTGTAGGTGTCCAATTTATAAGTCTGTAAATTGGGTGAAACGGGAAATCAGTGAGTTGAAACCCAGTAATGCTTGGGAGTTGACGATTCTGATACTGCCCCCGCAACGGTAAGTGAGAAGATTTGCTTTTAACTAGTAGATCTAATGCTAAATCAAACAACCACTGTACTAAAGTATGGGAAGGTGATTTAGCAGGGAAACCACTCATGAGTCCGGAGACCGGCCTATAGCTACACATAACGAACTGCGGGGAGCGGTGGCGTTAGTTTTGGTATAGGTTTTTTTTAATCCTATACTCATCTCTTCGTTATTTCTTTCGCGTGGATATTACTTAAATCCGCATTTGTTCGGGGACGAACATAACGAGGTCACATGAAAACTAAATTTTTTTTTGGTGCAGTTATTCTTGCTGTTACTGTTTCTATTCCAGTGTCTGCAGAAACACATAGTGCAGAAGTTATAGTTACGGCAACACGTACATCACAATCTATCGCCCAGACGCTCTCATCAGCCACCGTAGTCAGTGCTGCTGATATCGAGAGATACCAGCCAACCGATCTACTTGATTTATTTCAGCATGTCCCTGGCATTGATTTAGCTCGGAATGGAGGAGCAGGATCAGTTCCTAGTCTATTTATTCGCGGTTCAAACACAGGACACGCCTTATTTTTAATCGATGGGCAACGTTTTAGTTCTGCTAGTCTAGGTAGTACATCTTTTCAATTTATAGATCCCAGCCAGATAGAACGTATAGAAATTGTACGTGGTGCAAAATCAAGCATTTATGGTAGTGATGCAATAGGCGGAGTAATTCAAATATTTACCAAAAAAGGTGATTTTAAACCTTCAACAATGATATCTACTGAAGTGGGGTCTAACGTCTTAAAAAGAACTGCCATATCAACGCGTGGAGCATACAATCAGTTGCGTTATTCGCTAGATGCATCATATTTGGAAACAGATGGAATAGACGCACAGCTAGAAGATAGGGAGCAGACTCGAGATAATGACGGCTATAGAAATCGTTCAATTAACGCTAACTTTGGATATACATTTGATAATGGAGTGGATGTAGGGTTAGGTATTTTAGAGGCCAATTCTCGTAGTTATTACGATAATGCATCTGACGGCTCACGTGGAACTGATCCCTATTCAGATAACACCATACAAAATATAGGATTTAATATTAGTGCCCCTTTAACAGATTGGTGGCAATCTAAAATTTCTATAGGTCGATCTATGGATGACATTGATGATACTAATGCTGTAGATGGGTCACATTTATCAAATTTTCGTACAACTAAAGATCAGTATTCTTGGCAAAATGATATCGAAATATTTGACGGTCAGCTGGTGACATTTGGTGTCGATCTTTATGATGACGAGTTAATCGCTAGCACAACATATACTGATACTCAGGGTGCTTTAGTTAAAGAAAGAATGAATCGTGCATATTTTGCTCAATATCAAGGAAAATTCTCTATTTTTGATTATGTTCTAGGGTTTCGCGAGGACGATAATGAGGAGACTGGCAAACAGGATACTAGTAACTTTGCCTTAGGGGCACAGCTAGGAAAGAGCCATCGAGTGACGATAAGCTGGGCAGAAGGCTTCAAGGCACCGACCTTCAATGATTTATATTGGCCAATTGGAGCCTATGCTGCTGGTAATCCAGATCTGCTCCCAGAGGATTCTGAAATCTTTGAGCTAGGAGCTAGGGGAGATTATTCCTCATGGAAATGGGAAGCTTCTATTTATCAAAATCGCATCGATAATCTTATTGACTGGGCTGAAGCTGGTACAGCGGAATATCCATCTCAATGGGCCCCTAGTAATGTCTCCAGTGCTAAAATTAAAGGTGGTGAATTTAGTGCCGATACAAATATTGGTGGATGGGATATTACTACCAGTTTTTCTTATACCGATCCACGCAATCAAAAAACAGATAAGATGCTTCAAAAACGCGCCAAAAAGAAATTTACTTTCGATATTGATCGTAGTTTTTCTCGCTGGAATGCAGGGGCATCTTTCAACGCAACTAGTAAGCGCTATACTAATACAACTAACACCGCGAATTTAGGAGGCTATGGTCTATTAGATTTTCGTTTAAGTTACCAGCTCGCCGAAAAGGTTAAGATGCAGTTGAAAGCTAATAATGTGTTCGATAAGCATTACAGGACTGCTAGTGAAAGCTATCATATGGATGGCTCTAATTGGGTGTTAAAATTCACTTATACGCTTTAACTAATTGGCTCTTGAGCTGACTTTGGAGTAATTTCATGACAGAGACTGAAAGCCAGGCTGAGCGCCAAAAGCGCAAAATGCAAAAATTGAAGACAAAAGTTGATCAACATGTTGCAGCCTGTGACCAAGAAAGAGGGGTTATGATCCTTCTTACTGGTGATGGCAAAGGTAAGAGTAGCTCAGCTTTTGGAATGGTTATGCGCTCTCTTGGTTATGGATATAAGGTTGGCGTGGTTCAGTTTATTAAAGGTCAGCAGCTGTCAGGCGAAGAGCTCTACTTGAGGGATTCTTGCCCTCAAGTAGATTTTTATCAGATGGGTACTGGATTTACGTGGGATACGCAGGACCGTGATGCAGATATTGCTGCAGCTAAAACTACATGGGAAGTAGTGGCGCCTATGTTGCGTGATGAGAGCTATCATCTGGTAATCATAGATGAATTAACTTATATGCTGAGCTATAAGTATCTTGATGAATCTATGGTAATTGATGCCTTATCGAATAGGCCAGCAACCCAGAGTGTCGTAGTTACAGGTCGTGGCGGCACCTCTTCTTTGAAAGAGATAGCGGATACCGTCTCAGAGATAAAAGATGTGAAGCATGCATACCATGACAATATAAAAGCTCGAAAAGGAGTTGATTATTAACTGGGGCTAAAGTCAGAGGAATATAATTGAGAGAGACGAAAGCCCGAAAATTTACATTGATGCTCTTGTTGGCACTACTACCAGCGATGATCGGCGCTGCCTTGGTTGGGCCTGTTTTTATTTCTCCTATCAAGCTGATAGAAGTGCTGGCTGGCTGGTTAGGGCTAGGTCAACCCGCATTAGACCAGATTAGCGTTCAGCAAGAAGGGGTAATTTTTTCTGCTATCCGGTTTCCCCGGGTAATTCTTGCTGCATTGGTGGGCATTTGTTTGGCAAGTTGTGGGGCAGTGATGCAAGGGTTATTTCGTAACCCTCTGGCTGATCCCTCATTGATAGGTGTTTCCAGCGGTGCTTCTGCAGGCGCTGGATTGGTAATTGTATTTGGTGGCGCTTGGATTCATGGCAGCAGTTGGTTTGGGCTTACTTTTGTTGCTTTTGGAGCTTGCATGGGTGGTGCCTTAGCCGTCCTTCTCGTCTACCGTTTGGCTACATCTTCTACGGGTACTTCAGTTCCAACAATGCTCTTGGTCGGCATTGCAATTAGCGCTTTAGCAGGGGCTTTGAATGGAATATTTAGCTTCGTTGCAGATAATGAAATGTTACGCCGCATGAGCTTATGGCAAATGGGTAGCCTAGATGCAGCTAATTGGCCTCGCGTCGCGATAGCTGGTTGCGCTGTTGTTTTGCTGATTTTTGCCCTTCCGAAACAAAGCCGGGCACTTAATGCATTACTGCTGGGCGAGTCAGAAGCGCGCTACCTAGGAGTAGATGTGGAGAGAGTCAAGCAGCGAATTATTTTTCTCACTGCAATAGGAGTGGGAATATCAGTTGCTGTGGCTGGAATGATTTCATTTGTGGGCCTTGTTGTGCCACATTTAATGCGCATGATGATTGGCCCTGATCACCGATATCTCATTCCTAGTTCGGCTATAGCCGGAGCAATTTTATTAGTAGTTGCTGACAGCTTTGCGAGAGTCGTAGTGGCTCCAGCCGAACTTCCGACCGGCATTTTGACCGCACTTTTGGGCGTTCCATTTTTCTTTTGGCTCCTAACAAAAAATCATCATAGAGCAATGAGATAACAGTCATGTCCTTAATAGCTTCTAGGTTGTCACTCAGTTATTCAGACATTCCTTTTTTGAGAGATATTAATCTTTCTGTGTTGCCAGGAAAAATTACTACAATAGTCGGTCCTAATGGCGCAGGGAAAACCACATTGCTACAGTGTCTGGCGAACGAGATTTCCCCTACTTCAGGCTCGGTAACTCTGAATGGCCGAGATATCAGAGATTGGCCATCAGTTGATCGAGCTATAATGTTATCTATTTTACCCCAGCATTCATTTCTAGATTTTCCTTTTACTGCTGAAGAAGTTGTGATGCTAGCTAGAACTCCTCATGCGACTGGTGCAAACATAGATCAAAAAGTGGTGGCTGATGCACTAAAGGTTGTAGATGGTAGTTATCTATCGAAACGGCTATACACCGAACTGTCGGGAGGAGAAAAACAACGCATTCATTTGGCGCGAGTTTTGGCTCAAATTTGGCATCCGCATACAAAAGAGTCTTGTCAGGCGCGTTTCTTGATCCTAGATGAGCCGACTTCCTCTTTTGACCTAGCACATCAAAAATTAACTTTGAAGATTATAAAAAATTGCGCTGAAGAGGGTATTGGTATTCTGTTGGTGATGCATGATTTAAATTTGGCAGCAGAGTGCTCTGATCAGATAATACTTTTGGAGTGCGGAGAAATAGCAATGATAGGTACTCCAGAAGAAGTTTTTACTGTAGAGGCAATCAACAAAGTATTTAATGTAAAAGCTAATATTGGACAGCATCCTGAAACTGGAAAATTATTAGTAATAATATAGTTAATCTTTAGTCGTATTTTTTTATATTAGATCAGGGCTGTTGTTTTTTTGAGGAGTAAGTTGTTGAGGACCCATAAGGCTAAGAGATCCGCGCACTGCATCCTGATAGCAGTGCTAACTGCTTTTCTTCCCTTAAAAACAGTTGCCGATGTGCGTTTGATGGACGACACAGAAAGGGAGGTTCTGTTGAGTCGACCAGCGCAAAGAATCGTAAGCTTGTCTCCGCATCTTACAGAATTAGTTTTTGCAGTGGGCGGAGGGGGGCAACTTGTAGGTACTGTAAGTTTCAGCGATTATCCTGAAGCAGCGAATGACATCCCCCGTATTGGTTCATACAACACAATTAATTATGAAGCAATTGTTCAAATGCAGCCAGATTTGGTTTTAGCTTGGGGTTCTGGCAATGGTGAAGAAAAAATTAGCAAGTTAAAATCTTTGGGATTGACGGTTTATATTTCCGAGCCAAAGATACTCGAAGATGTAGCTTTATCGCTTCAAAAAATTGGTATTTTAGTTGGTAACAAGGATCAAGGTAACGATGAGGCAGAGAATTTTTTAAAAAGGCTGACCAAGCTTAAAAAAAGTTATAGCAATCAATCGCAAGTGAGCGTGTTTTATCAGCTATCAAGTGAGCCAATAATGACGCTTAGTGGGCGCCATCTAATTTCTGATGTGGTGACATTATGTGGAGGGCGGAATGTTTTTGCTGAAGCTTTGCCGATAGCGCTTAAGGCGAACAAGGAATCTTTGTTGCGATCTAACCCTCAAGTTGTGATAGCAGGGGCCGAGAAGAAAAACCAGCTAGCATGGCTAGATCGCTGGAAGCGTCTATCATCAATAACGGCCGTCCAAAACGGACATATATATTTTATACACCCAGATCTGCTGTCAAGGCATACCCCTAGGATTATTGATGGAGCAGAAAAAATGTGTAATTTTTTGGCAAAAGTTCGTAATCAAAAAAAAGAAACAGAACGCTAATTTCTCGGCGTTCTGTTTGGTCTTTTCTTGAGTCCTAGATTTTATATCCTAAAGGTCATAACCGCGCTCATTGTGCTGAGTAAGATCAAGACCATCTTCCTCGTCATCTCTGGAAACGCGTAGACCCATCATGGCATCTATCACTTTAAGTAAAACATAGGTAACAACAGCGGTATAAATTAAAGTGCTCAGCACCCCAATGAATTGAATTTTTAGCTGAGCAGTTATAGCGATTCCTTCAGCTAAACCTTGACCGCTAAAAATTCCAAGCTCACTAGAGGCAAAAACCCCCACTAAAATTGTCCCTAAAATGCCCCCTACCCCGTGCACGGGAAAAACATCTAATGAATCGTCTATTTTGAATCTCTGCTTTATTAGCTGTGTTGCGTAGTAGCAAATAATCCCTGCTGAAAAACCAATAATTAGTGCACCGCCAGGACCCACAAAACCAGAGGCTGGGGTAATAGTACCAAGTCCTGCAACCATTCCAGTGACAATGCCTAATACAGAAGGTTTTCCATACTTAATCCATTCCATCATCATCCAGGCTAGCGCTCCCGTGGCGGCAGATATGTGTGTCACTAGCATTGCCATACCGGCATCCCCGTTAGCAGCCAATGCTGATCCAGCGTTAAATCCAAACCAACCAACCCAGAGCATTCCGGCGCCAGCCACTGTTAGTGTCAGATTGTGAGGAGTCATTGGTTGTTGTTGAAAGCCTTTTCGATTACCCAGAACGATTGCCGCAACTAACGCTGCTGTGCCTGCTGTGATATGCACTACTGTGCCGCCGGCAAAATCTAGCAGCCCCATTTGCTGAAGCCAGCCACCACCCCACACCCAGTGGGTAACAGGAACGTAAACTAGAAGAAGCCATACGCTGCTAAATATAAGCACGGCGGAGAATTTTATGCGTTCAGCAAATGCTCCAATAATTAATGCTGGGGTGATTACAGCAAAGGTCATTTGGAACATAACGAAAACAGATTCTGGGATGTTGCCTGATAGAGTGTCTTCAAGAACATTTACAAGCATGAAATTGCTGAAGCCACCAATCCAGTTGTTTAATGCTCCGCCATCACTGAATGCCAGACTGTAACCACAAATAAGCCATATTAATGACGCGATACAAGTGATTGCAAAGCACTGCATAAGGACGGAAAGCACGTTCTTGGCGCGAACTAGGCCAGCATAAAAAAGTGATAAGCCAGGAAGTGTCATAAACAACACTAGTGCAGTAGCAGTTATGATCCAAGCTGTATTAGCGCCATCAAGTGTTTCTGTGTGTCCGACACTTGGAGCCATTAGGGTCAATAATAGGGAGGGGGCGAGTGAAAAGTGTCGATTTAGGTGTTTAAACATGATCCAGTATCCTTTTGTCCTATATTAGTGCACTTTAATTTTTTAGATGCTTATAAAGCATCAACTTCGGTGCATTTTTTATTGTGATTACTGTTTAAATGGGGTTTTTATCCCCATTTACCTATTTTACATGCAAATATTGAGCCATAAATCCTATTATCATGTATTTAAATAGCGCCTTATATGCTATTTCAGTGCAATTTAAGTAGGATGCAAGTATAAAATATATTTTTAAGAAAATAGAATAATGTTATTTTTTATGAACTGGGAGCGGTTTCCAGGCGAACTCAGGTGTTAGACTTTCCGAAGCATTGATTATTTCCTCTGGCTCCGGTTTGCCACGGTATTTTAGCTGCAATCCTTTTAAAAAATTACGTAAAACTTGATCTTTACACTCTCTATGGTTCTTGTGGCTTTCTTTCCTAAAGAAAGAACTTAATTCATGGCTACTTAGCTCGAAGCTAGCTAGACTTAGTATTTCTAAAATGTCTTCTGACTTTAGATTAAGTGCAATTTTTAATTTGATAAAGATAATATTATTGGTTATTTTTTTTTCGGGCAAAGGTTGCACCCCGTCTTTTCTACCCCTTCTATCGATAATCAACCCATTAAGAAAAGAGGCTAGACTTGTGTCGCTACAGTTAAGGTAATTTGGATCAGCATCTTTTTTTAGCCAGTTGCTAAGCTGCTTTCTAGTAGTTTCCAAATCTCCTAGCTTGAAGGCAGCAAGCATTTTTTGGTCGCTATAATCGAAGGTGTAGCGAATGCGTCGTAATACATCATTATTTGTCATTGAATTTCCTTTATGGTATCGAATGAGCATAGTTGTTTGTTACACTAGCGCATAGCAACATACATGCTAGTTGCATTGGTTTGCTGTATTCGTAAATTTATATTAATATTTTCCTATGCACGAATATTTAAGAACAACTTACAAGAAGAACTAAATTATGTATAGAGATCTAGCATCAAAACTCAAAGAAACAGAAGAAACGCCGTGGGATGTGGCATATGAACACTTGGCGACCTACAGAAAAGAGGAGACTAATACCCTGGTCCCCCAGTTTTATTCTACTGACGATGGGTTTACATTAGGTTTTTGGCTTCTGAAATTACGCCAAGATCGTGCAAGTGGATTATTGACAGAAGAGCAAATCAATCGCTTGGATAAACTAAAATTTGTTTGGGATCCTCACGAGCCTCATTGGGAAAAAGGGTTTGCTGAGACGCAAAAATATAGAGCGAAGTTTGGTGATAGCTTGGTGCCTGAAAATTACCTTACAGAAGATGATCACTATCCATTGGGTGACTGGGTCAGAGCGCAGCGTTTGACTGAAGGCAACTATCCAAGAGAAAAGTATCAGAGGCTTTGTACGGTAGATTATGTCTGGGATCTTCGTGAGTATGATTGGCAAAGAGCATTTGCTGCCTTGAAATTATACAAAGAAGAGCATGGCGACTGTTTGGTTCCTGCAGATTATTTTACTGATGAAGAGTCGGTAACAGGTGAACTAGAGTTAGGCCAATGGGTGATTCAACAACGCGTAAATATGGTCTATAGCTGGTTGACAGAAGAAAAAATGTTAGCACTTGATGCAGAAGGCTTTGATTGGACTCCGGAATCTGGAGAGCCGCTACACCTACATCTTTATAACACCAGTGACTAATACTCTAAATTAGAGTATATTTTTTTTCCTAAAGGTCGCCTATTAAGGTGACCTTTTTTCTTTTTAACTTTTTAGTCGTTTGTATTTGATGCGCTGAGGTTGCGCGTCAAGCCCTTTTCGGGCTACAAAATCATCATGGTATTCACTAAAGCTGCCCTCAAACAAGACAACTTCACTGTCTCCTTCATAAGCTAAAATATGTGTGGAAATCCTGTCTAGGAACCAGCGGTCATGTGAGATTACCATCACACAGCCAGGGAATTTTTGAATAGCCTCCTCTAGTGCTCTCAGAGTCTCAATATCCAGATCGTTAGAAGGTTCATCTAAAAGTAAAACATTTGCTCCTTGTTTGAGAGTAAGGGCCAAATGCAATCGACCTCTTTCACCTCCAGAGAGATCACCAACCCTTTTTTGCTGGTCGCCACCTTTAAAGTTGAACCTTCCAGCATATGCTCGCGAAGATATCTCGTAACCGCCAATCTTGAGATTCTCTTGGCTGTCCGAAATCGCTTCCCACACACTCTGACTGTCGTTTAGATTTTCTCTACTCTGGTCAACAAACGCCAGTTTGACTGTATCTCCAACAATAATGTCTCCGCTATCAGGCTTCTCTATACCAGAAATCATTTTGAAAAGAGTCGATTTTCCTGCGCCATTACCTCCTACAATTCCTACAATAGCCCCCTTGGGAACACTAAAAGATAGGTTATCTAAGAGTAATTGATCACCAAAACTTTTACTGACTCCTGAAAATTCTATGACTTTATCCCCTAAACGAGGACCAGGAGGGATATAAATTTCATTTGTTTCATTGCGGCTTTGAAAATCCTGAGAGCTCATTTCATCGAAGCGGGATAAACGAGCCTTGCTTTTAGCATGGCGACCTTTGGGGTTTTGTCGTATCCATTCAAGCTCGTTTTTAATGGTCCTTTGGCGAGCGTCGTCCTGTTTCTTTTCCATATCAAGGCGCTGTTCTTTTGTCTCCAGCCAAGTGGTGTAGTTCCCCTCGTAAGGAATACCATGACCTCGATCAAGCTCCAAAATCCAGCCAGCAACGTTGTCAAGAAAATATCGATCATGGGTGACAGCAACTACAGTTCCTGAAAATTCTTCTAGAAATTTTTCTAGCCAATAAACAGATTCAGCATCTAGGTGATTGGTAGGCTCATCTAACAAAATCATATCAGGCTTTGAAAGCAATAAGCGACATAGGGCCACTCGGCGTTTTTCGCCCCCTGAGAGCTTGGTTACATCTGCATCCCATGGCGGCAACCTAAGAGCATCAGCTGCAATGTCTAGCAAGTGATCTAAGTTATGAGCATCCCAGTGCTCAATAATATTTTCTAGCTGACCCTGGCGTTTAGCTAGCTTGTCGAAATCTGCGTCTGGTTCTGCGTAATCTAGGTATAATTGATTTAGGTCTTTTAGCGCATCGATCGCCTCACAGACACCATCCTCAACATTTTCACGTACATTCTTATCTGGGTTTAGGTGTGGCTCTTGCGGCAGATAACCAACTTTAATGTTGGGCATTGGACGCGCTTCACCCTGGATATCAGTATCAAGACCCGACATAATTTTCAGTAGTGTAGATTTTCCAGATCCATTGAGACCAAGAACGCCAATTTTAGCTCCTGGAAAAAATGATAGCGAAATATCTTTTAGTATTTCCCGCTTAGGTGGAACAATCTTGCCAACGCGGTTCATGGTATAAACATATTGAGACATAAGGCTTACAAAACATCTGGTTATTGGTGTACCTTATATTTTAGCGGAAATAAGCAACTGACAGGAATGATTTATTATCGGACAATAGATATATGTTGTAAATTTAGAGTTTTTGCGAGAAGGAAAGCAAGTGATGGAGAGGTCAAAAAGAGAGAACAGAGCAGAGGAAGACTCAAGGCCATTGCGTTTTGTTACAGCAACCTCACTTTTTGATGGGCATGATGCTGCTATTAATGTAATTCGTAGGTTAATTCAAGCCAGAGGTGCCGAGGTAGTTCATTTGGGGCACAATCGCAGTGTTGCCGAGGTTGTTCGTGCTGCCATTCAAGAGGATGCCGATGCTATTGCTATTAGTTCATATCAAGGCGGTCATATGGAATATTTCTCTTATCTATTGGAGCTATTGAGAGAATATGGGGCTGAGCATATAAAGGTTTTTGGAGGCGGAGGCGGTACGATTACTCTTGAAGAAAAAGAGATTTTAGAGTCAGCGGGAGTTTGCCGTATATATCATCCTGCGCAAGGCATGGAAATGGGTTTAGTGGGAATGGTAGATGATTTATTCAGCCTTGCTCAAAATGAATCACCAGATAATCCTAAGATATCAGTTTTAGAAGACAAAGAATCTTTTGTCCTGCAGTCAGATATTAATGATGAGATGAGGATCTCTCAAATCATCTCAGCTATAGAAGATGGCAGTATGCCTGACGATGTTCTTGAAGAGCTTAAAACCAAATGGAGTTTGACTTTGAACAAGTCGCCGGTGGTCGGCATTACTGGCACTGGTGGCGCAGGCAAAAGCAGTGTTGTTGATGAGCTGCTAGAAAGATTTTTACAGCAAAGGCCAGACATTCGCATTGCAGTTTTGGCTGTAGACCCCACTCGGCGGAAAACTGGAGGAGCCTTATTGGGCGACCGTATCAGAATGAATAGCCTTACCTCCGCTAATTTTTACATGCGGTCAATGGCTACACGAAGACAACATTTGGCGACCAACAAAGTGCTTGGGGACGTCGCTCTTTATTTGAGATCGGTAGGTTATGACTTGGTGCTTGTCGAAACAGCGGGAATTGGGCAAAGTGATTCCCAGATCGTCGATGTTGTTGATTTATCAATTTATGTCATGACTAGTGATTATGGCGCAGCTACTCAGCTCGAAAAGATAGATATGATTGATTATGCTGATGTAGTTATCTTAAATAAATTTGAAAAACGTGGGTCTGAGGACGCATTGCGAGATATTCGCAAACAGTGGCAAAGAAATCATAATGCGTTTGGTTTGCCACTTGATGAGATACCCGTTTACTCTACTATTGCTAGTCAATTTAATGATCCGGGACTTAATTATGCTTTCTACAGTTTGTGTAGATTGCTGGTCGACAAAAAGAAGCTGGATGCAAGTGTCTGGATACCAGCAGTTAAGGTCTTCCCTAAAAATTCCAAGTCTGTAGTACTTATTCCTGAAAATAGAATTCGTTATCTTGCAGATATTAGCGAACAGGGTAGGCAGATTCGCTCTAGAAATTTGCATCAGGCCGAGCTTGCATCAGAAGCTTTCCAGAGCTACCGCATGCTTTTAAAGCTCCAGGATGAGCTATTACCAAACCCTTTCGAGCTATATTCTAAGTCTGGACTTCTAGAGTCAGCCTCTGATAAGACGTTGTCTGCTCTGCGCCTAGTATACCAAGATGCAATATCTGAACTGTCTAAGGAATCAATAGAGTTATTGCAGCAGTGGCCAGAAAAAAAAGCTGGTGTAGAAAAAGAAAGATACTCTTACTCTGTCAGAGGTAAAGATGTTGTAGGCGACAACTTTATAGATTCTTTAAGTCTTCTTAAAATTCCAAAAGTTGCGGCGCCACAACACCAAGACTGGGGAGAGGTGTTAAATTTTTTGCTAGCAGAAAATTTACCAGGAAGTTATCCCTATACGGCAGGCGTTTTTCCTTATCGTCGTGCTGGAGAGGATCCTGCGAGAATGTTTGCTGGTGAGGGAACCCCAGAGAGAACCAATCGTAGATTTCATTACGTTTCTGAAGGATTGCCTGTCGCACGCCTTTCTACTGCCTTCGATTCTGTGACACTTTATGGCGCTGATCCAGAGAAGCGGCCAGATATTTGGGGGAAGATTGGTAATTCTGGAGTTTCAATCGCAACACTAGATGATATGAAGAAGCTTTATTCTGGTTTTGATTTATGCTCACCCACAACCTCAGTTTCTATGACGATTAACGGTCCAGCTCCCATGATTCTGGCTTTTTTTATGAATGCAGCAATTGACCAACAAGTAGAAATTTACCTTAAAAAGAATGATCTTTGGAGCCAAGCTGAACGTAAGATAGATAAGTTTTTTGAGAATAAAAAACGACCTCAATACCAAGGAGAATTGCCTGATGGTCACAATAAATTAGGCTTAGCAATGCTCGGTATTACAGGCGATAAGCTAGTGGACAATAAGGTTTATGTTCAAATAAAAAAGGACACCTTGTCCTCGGTTCGTGGAACTGTTCAAGCTGACATTCTGAAAGAAGACCAAGCTCAAAACACATGTATTTTTTCAACAAATTTTGCAATGCGAATGATGGGTGATGTGCAGGAATATTTTGTCAAAAACAAGATCCAAAATTATTATAGTGTCTCGATCAGTGGGTATCACATCGCTGAAGCTGGCGCGAATCCGATATCACAACTAGCATTTACACTATCCAACGGTTTTACCCTGGTAGAGTATTACCTAGCGCGAGGCATGAAAATAGATGACTTTGTCTCCAGCTTCAGCTTCTTCTTTTCTAATGGCATGGACCCTGAGTATGCTGTGATGGGTCGAGTAGCTCGTCGCATCTGGGCAAGGGCTATGAAGGAGCGATACGGCGCCAGTCCTCGCAGTCAAATGCTTAAATATCATATTCAAACGTCGGGGCGAAGCCTGCATGCACAAGAAATGAGCTTTAATGACATCCGCACAACGCTACAGGCATTATATGCAATATTTGATAATACCAATAGTTTGCATACAAATGCTTATGACGAGGCTATAACTACCCCAACATCAGAGTCGGTGCGTCGAGCTATGGCGATACAGCTGATTATCAATCGTGAGTTCGGTTTGAATTTTTGCGAAAACCCATGGCAGGGCTCTTTTGTGGTTGATCAGCTAACAGATCTACTGGAGGAAGCTGTTTATATTGAGTTTGATAGAATATCTGCACGTGGCGGCGTGTTAGGTGCCATGGACACCATGTACCAGAGAGGCAAAATTCAAGAGGAAAGCCTTGATTATGAACACAAAAAACATGACGGAAGTTTGCCGTTGATTGGTGTAAATACATTTCTTCCCAAAGAAGGCGAAGAAGAAACTATAGAGGGTCGCGAGCTGGCCCGATCTGATGAGGTGGAAAAACAACTTCAAGTAGACAACTTAAAGGCATATTATTCTCTAAACAAGAATAACGCGCCAGGCTTATTGGCCAATCTTCAGTTAGCAGCACTAAGTGAAGGCAATATATTTGAAAGTCTTATGGAGGCAGCTAAGTTGAATTCTCTTGGGCAGTTGAGTTCAGCTTTATATGATGTTGGTGGACTGTATAGAAGAAATATGTAATATCGTTTCATAATATTCAGTCCTTTAAAAATATCTCACGTAAGTAAAAAATACGGACTTAATAAGCGTGTAATTTCTTAGTTAATTTGTGTACAATTTAAGCTCTTTATGAAGAATTTTCTTACCATCAATTAAAAAAACTAACCGCGTGACATACATGTTTGATAAAGACCAAACCATCGAAAATTTTGACCCTGAAATCTGGTCATCAATACAGAGCGAATCGCAGCGCCAAGAAGAACATATTGAGCTTATTGCTTCTGAGAATTACACAAGCCCTGCTGTGATGGCAGCTCAAGGAACAAAGCTTACTAACAAGTATGCTGAAGGTTATCCAAATAAGCGCTACTACGGTGGATGTGAGTTTGTAGATCAGACAGAAGAACTTGCTATTCAGCGCGCCAAAGAATTATTTGGCGTGAAGTTTGCCAACGTACAGCCTCATTCAGGATCTCAAGCAAATGCTGCCGTGTTTCTGGCACTTTGTTTGCCAGGTGATACCATTTTAGGTATGAGTCTGGATGCTGGAGGTCATTTGACCCATGGCGCTAAACCGAGTTTTTCTGGAAAAATTTATAATGCTGTGCAGTATGGCTTAAATCCAGAAACTGGTTTGGTTGACTATGATGAGATAGAAACTCTAGCAGTTGAGTGCCAGCCAAAAATGATTATTGCTGGATTTTCTGCTTATTCGGGAATTCTAGACTGGGGCCGTTTTCGTGAAATCGCAGACAAAGTAGGAGCTTATCTTTTGGTTGACATGGCCCATGTATCCGGTCTTGTTGCTGCAGGTGTTTATCCTAGCCCTATACCCTTTGCAGATGCTGTTACATCCACCACACATAAAACACTCCGTGGCCCACGTGGCGGCATTATTCTGACAAATAACGAAGATTTAGCGAAGAAATTTAATTCTGCTATTTTCCCTGGCGGTCAGGGCGGGCCGCTTTGCCATGTCATTGCTGCTAAGGCTGTTTCATTTAAAGAAGCTATGACTGATAGTTTTAAGGTTTATCAGCAGCAAGTAATAAAAAATGCTAAAGCAATGGCAGCCACTTTCATGGAGCGTGGCATTAAGATTGTATCCAGTGGTACTGAAAATCATCTCATGCTTGTTGATCTTATTGGCAAAGAATATACCGGAAAAGATGCTGATGCGGCCTTAGGAGAAGCGTTTATTACAGTCAATAAAAATGCTGTCCCTAATGACCCTAGATCCCCATTTGTTACCTCTGGCCTCCGTATAGGTACTCCTGCTATCACTACTCGTGGCTTTACTGAAATTGAATCAATTGACCTTGCCCACTGGATATGTGACATATTATATAGTCTGGAAAATAATACTTCGCACGCGGTCATCCCTCAAATAAAAATCAAAGTACTTGAGGTTTGTAGGCGTTTTCCTGTGTATAGCAAATAAAGAGTTTGCTTTGAAATCCGGTCTTTGACTTCGCACGCCTCTAGCTCAGCCCTGCTTTGTGCCACCGAGGGGCACCCCAATGTGTTACAATTACACACCGTTAATTAAAAAGTAGCAGTGTTATGTATTGTCCTTTTTGCGGCGCAGAAGATACCAAGGTAATTGATTCTCGATTAGTTGCAGAAGGCGGCCAGGTGAGACGCAGGCGCGAATGCTTGTCTTGTCGAGAGAGGTGTACTACATATGAACTTGCTGAATTGGTGATGCCTAGAGTCATCAAAAGTGACGATACCCGCGAGCCTTTTGATGAAAAAAAACTTAGAGCAGGACTTTTAAGAGCTCTTGAAAAACGTCCGGTAAGTATTGATCAAATCGAAGATGCCATATCACATGTTCAGCATAAACTAAGGGCAACTGGCGAAAGAGAAATCACTTCTAGAATGATAGGAGAGAGAGTAATGATAGAGCTTAGGGGTTTAGACGAGGTAGCTTATGTGCGTTTTGCCTCTGTCTATAGAAGTTTTCAAGATCTTAGGGAGTTTCGTGACGAGCTTGATCGACTGGAACGCAAGCCGCTCGAAGGGAGCAAGGAATCACCTTAGATGACAAGCATTAATCACTTAAGTAGTTTTGATTTTGAAATGATGGCCCAGGCTTTAAGGCTTGCAGCTAGAGGGCAAAAAACCTGCATGCCAAATCCTGCTGTAGGTTGTGTTGTTGTGAAGAATGGTCGAGTATTAGGTGAAGGATGGCATGAATTAGCTGGCGAAGATCATGCTGAGATCAACGCACTGAAGTCGATTGGTAAATTATCTCATGGCGCTACTGCTTATATCACACTTGAGCCATGCAGCTATCATGGGCGCACCCCCCCCTGTGTAGATGCTTTAGTAGTGGCTGGAATTGCTAGAGTGGTCTATGGCATGACTGACCCCAATCCAAAAGTTTCTGGCAGTGGCCTAAGTAAGCTTGAAAAAGCAGGAATTTTGGTAGAAGGACCATTGCTTGAGCTTCAAGCTCAGCAATTGAATCGAGGTTATATTAAGCGTCATAAATGCAATCAGCCTTGGGTAACTATTAAGCTGGCCATGAGCTTGGATGGACGTACAGCAATGGGTGACGGTGAAAGCAAATGGATCACAGGCTTCCATGCTCGTCAAGATGTGCAGCGATTAAGGGCAAAACATTGCGCTATTATTACAGGTATTGGAACTGTTCTGCAGGATAATCCGTCTTTAACAGTAAGGTATGAAGAGATTGATAGAAGTGACGGACTGCCTAATGAGAAAAGAGATTCTTCTAGAGAGCTGTCTCTGAAGCAACCCTTACGTGTAGTGGTAGATAGCAAACTTAATACGCCAGTAGATGCAAAAATTTTATCAACCACAGGTTCTGTGTTAATTGCTTCGACCCTTATTTCGGATGCCTTAGGTTCAAGTAAGGCGGAAATTGTCCGTGTACCAGGCAATGATGAGCGAGTTGATCTTTCAGAGCTACTGAAAATATTGGCAGAAAGAGAATGCAATAATGTGCTTGTTGAGGCGGGACCAAAACTTGCAGGAGCCTTCCTGCAAGCCGGACTTGCAGATGAACTTGTAGTTTATGTGGCCCCTAAATTGCTGGGAAATATGGCAAGGCCATTGTTCCATCTTCCATTTATTCATATGAACCAACAAGTAGAATTAGATATTATTGATATTGGGCAAGTGGGTGGAGATCTCCGTATAACGGCCAGACCAATAAAGAATTCAGCGATATAAAAGAGAAATTGATTATTATGTTTACAGGTATTGTGGAAGCAACAGGTGAGGTGACGGCACTGGATTTACGTGGTGGCGATGTTAGGCTTCGGATAAGAGCTAATAGTTTAGATTTGTCGAAAATTCAGCTAGGCGATAGCATTGCGACTAATGGCGTTTGCTTAACAGTTGCAAGTTTACTCGAAGATGGCTACGAGTCAGACGTCTCCTCAGAGACCCTATCTGTAACTTCTGTAAGTAGCTGGCATATTGGCACCAAGGTGAATCTTGAGCGTGCATTAACGATAGACACGCGATTAGGGGGGCATCTAGTTCTTGGTCATGTAGATGGTATAGGCGAAGTGGTCCACCTTAATCCTGATGCTCGTTCTTGGTGCTTGCGGATTTGCGCACCTAACGAGCTGGCTAAATATATTGCACAAAAAGGCTCGATCACTGTTGATGGCACTAGCCTTACGGTGAATAAAGTTGAAGGCGCCGAATTTGAACTGAATATTGTGCCGCATACTTTAGAGCATACTGGAATAGGGTCTTATCAGGCAGGATCTCTAGTTAATTTAGAGGTGGACGTGATTGCGCGATATGTAGAGCGATTATTGCTGGGAGACAGCGCTGCTAATACTTAGTATTTTGCAAAAAACTTATGTTTAATAGCTGGTTATATTTTTTAATGGCTTTTATTAGAGAGTGGGTATGTTGACAAACAGTGTCGAAGAAATAGTCGAAGATATACGTCAAGGCAAAATGGTCATTCTTATGGATGACGAAGATCGAGAAAATGAAGGCGACTTATTAATGGCTGCAACAATGGTTCGTCCGGAAGATATAAACTTCATGGCGACTTATGGTCGCGGGCTTATATGCCTGACGCTGACAGAGCAGCGCTGCCGGCAACTAGACTTGCCATTAATGGTCAGTGTTAGCAAGGCCAGCCGTGGTACTAATTTCACTCTATCTATTGAAGCTGCTCATGGCGTGACAACTGGAATATCGGCTGCGGACCGTTCGCGGACAATCCATGCGGCAGTGGCCGATACCGCTTGCCCAAAAGATATTGTTCAGCCAGGCCATATTTTTCCTTTACAGGCAGAAGCTGGAGGTGTTTTATGTCGAGCTGGCCATACTGAGGCTGGATGCGATTTGGCAAGAATAGCAGGATTTGAGTCAGCTGCAGTTATTGTTGAAATCATGAATGATGATGGCACAATGGCACGTCGCAACGATCTTGAGCTGTTTGCAAAAAAACATGATCTCAAAATAGGAACAATCGCTGATTTAATTCACTATCGATTAGTGACAGAAAAAACCATTAGCTGCATTAGTGAGCGTGAGGTGATTACACAATATGGCAAGTTTATGCTCCACACCTATCTAGACACCGCTCGCAATGAGAAGCATTTTTCTCTTGTTATGGGCGATATTGCTGGTAGTGAGCCACCATTGGTTCGTGTGCATATAAATAAATCAGCCAGAGATCTTTTTGGTGTTGAGTCTCCAGACGGTTTTAAGAGTTGGACCTTATCTCGAGCAATGGAAAAAGTAGCAGAAGAAGGGAGAGGCGTTGTAGTCTTTCTTTATTACCCAGAAACCGCTGATGATATAGATTTCAGTATTGATGGAATAATTAGCCCGATGCCTAAAAAAGCTGGAGATGTTGTTTATCAGCAGATAGGCACCGGATCCCAAATTTTGATGGACCTTGGGGTCCATAAGATGCGATTACTGAGCGCCCCATTCCGATTTACTGCAATTTCTGGTTTTGATTTGGAAGTAGTTGAATATATAAGTTGCGAATAATTTTTATGTTCTTTGGTTGCAGAAAGACGTAGATTTTTAATATTCCATATTGAGAAAGTAAAAATGAGCACATTTAGCCCTAGTGATAACAGTAGCTTCGACGTTGGTCATGCACGTATTGCCATAGTGGTTGCCAGATGGAACGCCAAAATTACCGAGAATCTTCTTATTGGGGCAAGACATGGACTGACTGACTATGGTATCGCCGAGAAAAATATTGACTTATTTAGGGTCCCGGGCGCTTTCGAGCTTCCTCTTGCTTGTCAAAAATTAGCCCAGAAATCTATCTATGATGGGATTATTGTTCTTGGTTGTGTTATTCGTGGTGGAACCCCGCATTTTGAATATATATGCGGTGAGACTACGAGAGGGATAGGCCAGGTCACACTACAAGAAAGTCTACCAATTGGGTTTGGCTTGCTAACGACTAATGACCTTGAGCAGTCCGAATTACGGTCCGGCGTAATTTTTAACGACAGTGAGAACGAAAACAAGGGAAAAGAAGCAGCATTAACCGTATTAGAAATGATTTCTTTATTTTCTAAACTTGGATCATTGTAATGTTTTTGCCTTCAACTAGAAAAAAAGCAAGAGAGCTTTTGGTTCAGGCCTTTTATCAGTGGGAAATTTCTGGTTCTGAGATTAGCTGCATAGAGGTTGAATTTGCTACTGACAACAATATGGATAAAGTAGATACTGAGTTCTTTAAAGAATTATTGTATGGCATACCAAGCAAGCTGATTGATGTGGATGCTGCTTATGAGGGACACCTTGATCGGAAATTCAAGGATTTAGATCCTGTATCTAGGGCTTTGCTGAGGATTGGCTCCTATGAGCTATGCTTTAGGATTGATGTACCTTATAGGGTGGCCATTAATGAAGCGGTAAATTTGGCCAAAAAATTTGGTCCAACCGATACCTACAAATATATTAATGGAATTCTTGATAAGGTGGCCATAGATAAGCGCGATCTAGAGATTAAAAGCCAAGCACGCGCCAAATAGTAAAAGATATTGTATGTCTGACAGACATGATGTTGTTTAATATTCTTAAATTCTGTCTGAACGATTCTTAGTCAGGACTAATTTTATGAGTTCTCAGAAGTGCCACTAGATGAATTTTCAATTATACAAAAATACTTTTCGTCTTTAGGGGAAAGCCAAGGCATTTCTTTGGGTGTTGGCGATGATTGCGCTATTCTAGATATACCTAAAGGTAAGCAACTTGCAGTTACTGTAGATACATTAGTTGAAGGTATTCATTTTCCAGTCAGGGCCTCCCCTGCTGATATTGCTCATCGTTCTTTGCGGGTCAATCTAAGTGATATTGCCGCTATGGGTGCGGATCCTCATTGGTTTACCTTGGCGTTAACTTTACCAGAGGTCAGCGATAGCTGGTTGCATCAGTTTTCACAAGCACTGCTTACTGATGCATTGAGTTTTGGTTGTGCCTTGGTTGGCGGTGACACAACAGCGGGACCTTTGTCGATAACTATTCAAGTGCTTGGTACTGTTTCTCAAGGAAAGCCACTTATTCGAGGTGGTGCCCAGGAGGGAGACAGTATTTATATAACAGGTTCACTTGGCGAAGGAGCTGCAGCTCTTTCTCTCTTTGATGCGACTAGTGACCTTGCTCGCATTGCAACTAAAGACACTCTTAATCGTCTGCTACAGAGATTCTATAGGCCTGAACCGCGCCTGAAAGAAGGCGCCTATTTGCGAGATTTAGCATCTGCCGCTATAGATATTTCGGACGGCTTGATTGCAGATCTTGGTCATATCGCTAAATCTTCAGGTTTGGGTGCCAATATAGAGCTTGATCGCCTCCCCATTGCTTCCTGGCTTTTGGCTCTAGCAGAGCCAAGCTATATTGAGGATTGGGTGTTATTTGGTGGAGATGATTATGAGTTATGTTTTACTGTACCCAATAGAAATAAAGATTTAATAGAATCCATGATTAGCAGTAGAGAATTGAATGCAGTTTATATTGGCAAGATGTCGAAAATACCAGGAGTCCGTTGTTTTGATAGCCGAGGACAGGCAGTGGAGCTAAAAAAATCTGGCTATCAGCACTTTTAAGCGCTCTTTATGTCATTTTGAACAGGTATGTTGCAAGCAGGTAAGATGATTTAGAAATAAAGGCACCCAAATGAAAACAACTATACCAACCTTTCAGCAATTAATTCGTAATCCAATCCACTTGTTGGCATTTGGTTTTGGTAGCGGATTATTGCCTAAAGCGCCAGGGACAGCAGGCACCGTAATGGGGCTCCTGTTTTGGTGCCTGCTAGCAGAATTGCCATTAACTTCATACTTGGCGACTGTCACTGTAGCTGCGTTGGCGGGGGTTTATATTTGCGGAAAAACTGCTAGTGATTTAGGCGTTCATGATCATGGCGGTATTGTCTGGGATGAAATGGTCGGGCTTTGGCTGGCATTGACTATAATCCCAGTCTCTTGGGCTTGGGTGTTAGCGGGCTTCTTGATTTTCAGGCTGTTTGATATATGGAAGCCTTGGCCTATTAGCTGGCTGGATAAGAATATAACCGGAGGCTTAGGTATAATGTTAGATGATTTGGTCGCTGGCGCCTTAACTTGGTTGGTGTTGTTTTTAACAATCAAGATTCTATAAGAAAAAACAATTTTGGTATGCTTAATCGCTGAACCTGTTGATGTGGGACAAAGTAGCTAGTGGCTTAAAGTCCTTTACTCGCTATGCATCATGGTTAAAATGAGCAACCTTGGCTAAATTACGTTTATGTTGGAGTAACTAGTGTCCTTAGATTTTATACAGAAATCGCAGCTGCCAACCCGATGGGGGATGTTTGAGTTGCACGGCTTTCATGATGCCGCTAAAGATAAAGAGCATATTGTCCTCTCGCTAGGGCCAATTTCTGGTGCGGGTTCTGTTTTAGTGAGAATTCATTCTGAATGCCTCACTGGCGATTCATTGTTTAGTCTTCGTTGTGATTGTGGGTCTCAACTAGAAGAAGCTATGCGCCTTATTGCCAAAGAAGGTAGGGGTGCGGTACTTTATTTGCGTCAAGAGGGTAGAGGCATCGGCCTACTCAACAAAATTAAGGCATATCACCTCCAAGACGAGGGTGCGGACACTGTCGAGGCAAACGAGCAGCTGGGCTTTGATCCAGATATGCGAGACTACAGCATGTGTCAGTCTATTTTTGAGCATTTTGAGATTGATAATGTACGTTTACTGACAAACAATCCTAAAAAGGTTCAAGCACTGGAAGAGATGGGAATTGTTGTCTCAGAGCGAATTGCATTACAAACTGGCCAAAATCCACACAATGAAGCATACCTGGCTGTAAAAGCTGGAAAATTAGGGCACTTATTTGATAAAAATAAGAGCTAGGCTTTAGTTATTTGTTTTTTTGAAATATTTTTTTAAAAAAAATTGTATCAAGGTTGTTCTATGTCATTGGCAAAGCGAATCATACCCTGTCTCGATGTTGATAAAGGTCGAGTAGTGAAGGGCGTCCAGTTTTTGGATATACGGGATGCTGGAGACCCTGTTGAAATAGCTAAGCGCTATAACAACCATGGGGCTGATGAAATAACTTTTTTAGACATCACAGCAAGCCATGAGGGTCGAGATACTATGATCCACACGGTGGAAAAGATAGCGAGCGAGGTATTTATTCCTCTTACGGTTGGCGGCGGCGTGCGATCATTGATTGATATTAGAGCATTACTCAATGCTGGTGCTGATAAAGTAGGTATTAATTCTGCAGCTGTAAAAACCCCAGAATTCGTTCAAGCTGCGGCAGATCGTTTTGGTTCACAGTGCATTGTTGTGGCAATTGACGCTAAACAGGTAAGCGCAAAGGGCGAGCCTTTACGCTGGGAGGTGTTTACTCATGGTGGACGCAATACGACTGGAATTGATGTGTTAGTCTGGGTCAACAAAATGGCCAGTTATGGAGCAGGAGAAATTTTATTGACGAGCATGGATAACGATGGAACTAAGAATGGCTTTAATCTTGCTCTTACTCGAGCTGTTAGCACAGCAGTAGATATCCCTGTTATTGCTTCAGGCGGCGTTGGTAATTTGCAGCACTTAGTGGACGGCATTCTTGAAGGAAAAGCCGATGCAGTTCTTGCAGCTAGCATTTTTCATTTTGGTGAACATACAATTCCTGAAGCTAAGTCATATATGTCTGCAAAAGGTATTGAAGTGAGACTTTAAATTTACATCAAAATGCTGGGTATTTTTATGACTCAGGCTGTGTTTTGCCTAGCAAATGTAAGCCCTGTAGTAAATTCAAAGCATCATGAAGTTGATTGTCGCTGATGGTAACCTCCTTTTCTTTGGGATTTTTTTGACCTAATGGACTACTTAGGTGTCTTGGTAAATTTGCCTCTTTTATGCCCACACTATTCTTCTTCCATACCTTTATGTCGGCAGGTTGAACTATAATATCTGGCTTTATCCCCAAGGCTTGAATGGACCTTTTGTTTGGAGTGAAGTAACGTGCAGTGGTTAGCTTCATTCCACGATTATTCCCTAAAGGAAAGATTGTCTGAACAGAGCCTTTACCGAAGCTATTGGTCCCGAGTATGAGTGCTCGACCATGGTCCTGGAGGGCACCTGCAACAATCTCTGCTGCGGAGGCTGAGCCTTCATTTATAAGCACCACCATAGGCAACCCGTTTAATCTGTCGCCCGAAGAAGCCTGATAGCTTGCACTTGATTTGGCCCCCCGACCTTCGGTGTAAACTACTAACCCTCCATCTAGGACTGCGTCTACAACCTCTATGGAGGTGGTAAGCAGGCCTCCTGGATTATTGCGTAAATCTAGAACTACCCCTTTTAGCTGACTATCTTTTTCAGATAGATCTGACAATGCTTTTTTGAATTGTTGGCCTGTATTTTCTTGAAATTGTGCAATTCTAATGTATCCAAAGCCAGATCTTGGTATTTCACTACGCACGCTACTTACATGAATAATATCGCGTTCAACGCTGATTTCAATCGGAGCATCTGCTCGTCCTCGGACAATTGTTAGTAGCAACGTAGACCCTTTTGGTCCACGCATTACTTCAATGGCTTCGCCAAAAGTCATGTTTTGCACAGCATTTGAATCTAGCTTGATAATCAAATCTCCTGGTAATATTCCCGCTCTATATGCAGGAGTTCCATCGATTGGAGAGATGACTCTAATAGCTCCTTTTTCTAAGCTTACTTCAACTCCTAGGCCTCCAAATTCACCTGAGGAATGCTCCTCTAATAAAGAAAAAGCTTGTTCATCTAGATACTCAGAATGAGGATCCAGAGAGCCAAGCAGGCCCTTTATGGACATTTCAAGTAATTTTTTGTCATCGACTTCTTCTATGTATTCTTGTCGGATTCTTTCGAAGGTCTGAGTAAAATGACGTAACTCTTCAAGTGGTAGGCGGGACGTCTCTTGAGTTTCTTTTGCCTGAATGCAATTAGAAAACATATAAGATGGTAAAAATAAAATAAAAGAAAAAATAATAGCTTGGGCTTTGGACATAATTTTATCCTGGTTAATTTAGGGCTTCTTTTGCATGGGAAAGCCTAGGTGATTTTTTCTTCAGCCAAATTTTTGGATTTGAGGGCTTCCCGTTTTGGCGCACTTCAAAGTAAAGAGCATGTTTCTCTTGGCCTCCAGTATTTCCAACTCTAGAAATATTCTCTCCTTTTAGAACCCAGTCCCCTGTTTTTTTTAGAAGAACTTGATTGTGAGCATAAAGAGTCATATACCCATTATTATGGTTAACTATGACCAGTAAGCCATGATTTTTAAGATAGCCTGAAAAGATAATTTCCCCATCATGGATAACACTAACTAGCGCTCCCTCTATTGCACTCAAAAGCCACCCTTTTGAGTGCAATTCAGAGCCCATCAAAGGATCGTAACGGTTACTTAACTGTCCATTTGTAGGCCAAGGCAATTTACCCTTGCTTGCTGCAAAAGTTTTTTCAATAGAGGAAGCGGGGAGGTTTTGGGTGCTTTTCTCCGCATCCATGAATATAGATTCTAGCCTACTTCGCTCGTTATTTAGTGTGCTCAACTTCGTTTGAGATGAGTAAATTTTTTTATTGAGACTTTTTACGATCTTTTTTCTATGTTGCTGCGCTGTTAGTAGATTTTTTGTAATTTTTTTAAGCTTGGAGCGATTTTCTAGGAGTTTAGCTTGTCGGTTGAAAATTGATTTTTCAATACTTGCTAACTCTTGAATGATTGATTTGTAGGTGTTTATTTTTTCACCCCTAGCGCGTAAAAAATAATTATAGTACTCAAGAGTTCTACTAATACTCTGTGGATTTTTTTGACTCAACAATAACCTTATCGGCTCTTGGCCACCCTGACGGTGCAAAGAGGTAATATAGCTTACTATCAATTTTTTTTGGCTTTGCAGGGATATTTTTAAGGCAGCATCTTCTACACGGAGCGCCTTAAGCTCAAGATTTAAATTTTTTAACTTTCCCTCTAAGATTTTGATCTTAACGCTTAAGTCTGCTAAATTTAGTTCAGTATTTTTAAGCTTGTCGTTAAGTGATTCTTGATGTTTTTCATCCCCCTCTAAGAATTGTTTTAGGTGCAGAATGTCACTCTTAAGCTTGTTGAGATGTTGCAGAGTGCCCGAGTCTTCTGCTAATGTTGGCGCGATTAGCATGAGCGTCAATGCCGCTGATTTTAATAACTGCTTTAGATTCATTATCGCTGACCGAAATAGATTAATGAGTTTTAACTAAAGACTGCCCTGTCATTTCTATTGGTTGAGGTAAATCCATAAGGGTCAGGATGGTGGGGGAAATATCTGATAACGCACCACTGGGGAGTAGAGAAATTTTTCTATCTCCTACGTAAATTAGAGGCACAGGGAAGATCGTATGCTGTGTATGAGCTTGTCTGGTATCTTCGTCAAACATCTGTTCTACATTACCATGGTCAGCAGTAATGAGGCATTGCCCCCCGACATTTCTGATTGCTAGTGTTACTTTTTCGATGCATTCATCGATTACCTCTACTGCTTTAACCGCTGCATCAAAAACACCGCTATGGCCAACTTGGTCACAGTTGGCGTAGTTACAAATAATGGCGTCATAGTCGCCACTATTAATTGCTTCTAGGAGTTTTTGTGTAAGCTCGTGAGCGCTCATTTCAGGCTTGAGGTCGTAAGTAGCAACTTTTGGAGAAGGTATCAGTATTCTTGACTCTCCGTCAAAGAAACTTTCTTGTCCGCCACTAAAGAAAAAAGTTACATGTGCATATTTTTCAGTCTCGGCGATCCTTAATTGAGTTTTCCCTAGCTTACCTAGATGCTCGCCCAGTGAGTTACTGATGCCTTCTGGAGGAAATGCTACTGACGCCGCTATATCCGACGAGTATTCTGCGGTCGTTACAAAGTCAGCTAGCAAAGGCCTTACAGTCCTATCAAACCCAGAAAAACTGTTGTCAACAAAGGCATGGGTTATTTGCCTTGCTCTATCTGGACGAAAATTCATGAAAATAACCACATCATCATCTTTGATGGTGACGTGATTCTCGCCTTTAGCGCAGATTGCAGTAGGTTGGACAAATTCATCACTTTGACCATCTTTGTAGCTGGCGTGCAGCGCCTCAATTGAGCTTGAAGCCTGATTTTCCGGCGAGGCTTTCGTCAACATGTCATAGGCTGCCTTTAAGCGATCCCATCTTTGGTCTCTATCCATGGCATAAAATCGACCACATATACTAGCAATGCGTCCGACGCCTAAATCTAAAAAGACAGAATCTGTAACCCTTAGCGAGACCTCGGCACTTCTTGGCGGGCTGTCTCTGCCATCTAAAAATGCATGCAAATAAACTTTTTTTGCCCCTCTTTGTGCAGCTAGCCTAATAATGCTGTTTATGTGATCCTCGTGGCTATGCACTCCACCCGCAGAAAGCAGACCAAGAATGTGCACTGCCGTATCTTTGGCAACTGCTTTATCTATAGCGTTTATGTAAGCCGGATTAATGAAAAAATCTCCATTTGTGATGGCATTGTTAATCTTAGATAGATTTTGATGTACTATTCGCCCAGAACCCAAAGTAACATGGCCGACCTCACTATTTCCCATCTGCCCCTCAGGAAGACCTACGGCAATTCCTGATGTGCCTATGAGGCTGTGGGGACAGGTCTTCCAGAGATTGTCTAGGGTGGGTGTTCTCGCACTATGGATAGCATTATGTTTTTTATTTTCACTGTATCCGTATCCATCTATTATCAAAAGGAGTAGCGGTTTTTTCGGTTTAGTCATGACTTTTTGGGCTCTGTTGTTTTTTTCAAAGATGCTAATTAAGAATCTTACCGGCAAAGAGCAATTAGCGCCAATCATGGTTTCCTGTTATAGGGTTCGCTGTGTATAATTTGGCTATTTTATTGTTTTGTATTCTGTGAAAAATAACAAGCGGAGCTTTATATTTTGGAATTCTTTAATTTTATAAGCGAGCAATGGGTGCTTGTTAGTATCTTCATGGCGTTACTTTATTTGTTTGCTATAAATGAACGCGCTAAAAGCGGAAAGAGCATCTCCCCTCATGTAGTCACTCGAATGATTAATGCGGATGAGGCTGTATTGCTCGACGTTCGTGATGCAAGAGAATTCAATGCAGGACACATTGCGGGCGCTATTAATATCCCCAATAGCAAGCTAAGTGACTGTATATCTGAGCTAGAAAAATATCGTGGAAAAGCACTTATTGTTGCCGATAAGGTTGGACAACAGTCGGGAGCTATAGGGCGTACACTTCAGCAACAAGGATTTAGTGTGTTAAGACTAAGCGGTGGCATGATGGAATGGAAAAATCAAAGCTTGCCAGTTATAAAGACATAAGCCGCTTCAGCACACTAAGGGTCGAAGTTTTTAGAAGCGGTTGTCACTTTGGCTGATCGCTATGTTCAATTATATGAAGTTCTTTTATTTTTCGAGTTAGAGTGTTTCTGCCCCAGCCAAGAAGTTCGGCAGCAGTTTTCTTCCTGCCTCCAGTATGAGTTAGCGCTGCTTCGATTAATATCTGTTCAAAGCTTACTGTTGCTCTCGCAAGAATATCAGTATTGCCAGAAGCTAATTCGTTTTTTGCCCAGATTTTGAGCTGTTCTTCCCATGAACTGAAGGTATTAGACACGTCTTTTGATGCAATTAAAAATTCTGGAGGAAGATCGTCAATATACACCTCTCGACCGGGAGCCATTACTGTAATCCAGCGACATACGTTTTCGAGCTGCCTGACATTGCCTTCCCATGGGAGATTGCACATGTGCTCCTCCGCTTCAGGGGAAAGAGCTTTAGCCTCACCTTCTAATTCTATAGAGGCCGCCTCTAAAAAGTGCTTCATTAGTTTAGGAATGTCTTCTCGACGGTCTGCTAGTTTTGGAAGGTGGATTCGGATAACATTTAATCGGTGAAACAGATCCTCTCTAAATCGCTTCTGCAAAACTAGATCTTCTAAATTTTGATGGGTTGCAGCAATAATTCGGGTATCAACTTTTATAGGTGTGTGGCCGCCTACAAGGTAAAATTCTCCATTTGAAAGCACTCGAAGGAGTCTTGTTTGTGCTTCTGCTGGCATATCCCCAATTTCATCAAGGAAGAGGGTGCCGCCATTTGCTTGCTCAAAGCGACCCTCTCTCCGATGAGTTGCACCGCTGAATGCACCTTTCTCGTGACCGAAAAGTTCAGATTCTATTAGGTCATGAGGAATTGCAGCCATGTTAAGTGCAATAAATCGATTATTTTTTCGCGGACTATTATCATGTAACGCCTTAGCTACAAGCTCTTTTCCAGTTCCTGATTCCCCGTTTATCAAAACGGTTATATTGGAATTTGATAGTCTTCCTATGGCACGAAAAACCTCCTGCATGGAAGGAGCCTCTCCAATGATTTCACTGTTATGGCTGGAAGTTTTTTTTTCTGGAATAAGATTATTTTTTTGTTCTTGAGCAAAACTAATTGCGCGTAGCGTTACAGCGACAAGTTCTTTGATGTCAAAGGGCTTCGGTACATACTCAAAGGCGCCTCCCTGGTATGCTGCAACTGCACTATCAAGATCTGAGTGAGCAGTAGTTATAATAACTGGCAGAGCTGGGTTCGAGGAGTGAATTTTTTTTAATAACTGCAAACCATCAATCCCTGGCATTCTTATATCGCTGATTATAGTATCAGGGGTTGACTTGTTCAGCTCATTAAGTAAATTGCTACCCTTTTCAAAGCTCGTCACCATAATGCCTGCCCTAGCCAGCGCTTTTTCTATTACCCATCGAATAGATCGATCATCATCAACAACCCAAACAGTATGTTTCATTTTATTAGCCTAAGGGTAAGTACACATAAAAAGTAGTTTTATCGACTGAAGTTTCACATCTAATAAGACCGCGATGAACATCAACAGCTGACTGAGCGATCGATAAACCAAGACCGGTGCCTTCCGGCCTGCCACTGATCATTGGAAAAAAAATACTATTAAGGATTTCTTCTGGTATGTCTGGGCCATTATTAATAATTTCAACGCAGCAAACCATTCTATGGTTGACGCCTCTAATGGTGAAGTTCCTTTCAATACGAGTTCTTATCCAAATTCTTGGGGTTTTTTGCACGCTGTTTTTTAATGCTTGGACAGCATTACGGGTAATATTTAACAATGCCTGGATTAGCTGCCCTCTATCGCCATTGATTTCTGGAATACTTGGATCGTAGTTTCTTCCTACCTCTATGTAGCCCAGCGTTTCTTTTTCTGTCAGCGAGACGATGTACTCAAGCACTTCATGTATGTTGGTGGGCAAAAGTTTAGGTAGAGCATTTGATCCAAGTAGTCGATCGACTAGGCTGCATAAACGATCAGTCTCACTAGAGATGATGTCAGTAAACTCGAGAAGCTCTGGCTGGCTGCTTAGATCATCAGAGAGTAACTGCGCTGCACCTTTAATCCCCCCGAGAGGGTTTTTTATTTCATGCGCAAGACCGCGGACTATACTGCGTGTAGCATCATGCGTAGATAGCAGCTCGTTTTCTTTACTTAGTTGTAGTAGCCTTTCTATTGGCTGCAGCTCCAGCAAAAGCATTTTTTCTTGGCCCCAGACAATAGGAGAGGCGGTAAGATCAGTAGTGATGTGACGACTATTTAAAAGCTGCAGGCTGGCTTCTCTCTGCGTAAAGGGTTGAGCCTCCTTCAATGCTTTATCCAGAGAGCATAAATGTACTACCTCCCCTAAAGAGCATTTTTGGTCGGGCTGTAAGAAATTTAATATTGGTAATCCAATGATGCGAATCGAGCTTGCATCGAAAAGATTTTCTGCTGAAGGATTTAAATAGGAAATCGTTAGCTTTTCATCTAACAAGATAATGGATACGCTAAGACTGTCTAAAAGTAGATTCTGTAGATTATCTTTTTTCATCATTGTAGCTGGCTATAAGTTTGGTTTCTTGCATGTTAGCGAATAACAGAGATTACGAAAACTCCCTAAAGACTTGGTTTTTTTATATCGCTATTTTTTACTTAAGTGCCAGCAAGTCGGGCCGTAAAGATTCTCAACCCGACTTGCCAGATTGCAGCTTTTACACAGAATAATACATATCAAATTCAACTGGATGAGTTGTATGTTCTACGCGGTATACATCTTGCATTTTTAATTCAATGTAGGCATCTATCATTTCATCCGTAAAGACCCCACTTTTCGTTAAGAAATCTCTGTCATTATCCAGAGCCTCCAGAGCCTCCCTTAGGCTTCCGGCCACTTGTGGAATTAAGGCGCCTTCTTCTGGAGATAAGTCATAAAGGTCTTTATCTGCAGGCTCGCCTGGGTGTATTTTGTTTATGACTCCATCAATCCCGGCCATAAGCATAGAGGCAAACATTAAGTAGGGATTTGCTGTTGGGTCACCAAATCGGAGCTCTACACGCTTTCCTTTGGGTGAATCAACATAAGGAATACGTAGTGCCGCTGAGCGATTTCGAGCTGAATAGGCAAGCATTACTGGAGCCTCAAACCCTGGAATTAGGCGCTTATAAGAATTGGTGGACGCATTTGCAAAAGCATTTAAGGCTTTGGCATGCTTGATTATTCCCCCGATATAGTAAAGTGCAGTTTCGCTTAATCCAGCATAACCATTTCCTGCAAAAGCATTTTCGCCATTCTTCCAGAAAGATTGATGACAATGCATACCGGAACCATTGTCACCCACAAGAGGTTTGGGCATAAATGTCGCAGTTTTTCCATAGGCGTGAGCAACATTATGTACACAGTATTTGAGAATTTGAACTTCATCAGCTTTTTTGACGAGAGTGTTAAATTTTACCCCAATTTCGCACTGCCCAGCGGTAGCCACCTCATGATGATGCACTTCAATGTCTAGTCCCATTTGTTCCATTGCCGAACACATTGCAGTTCTAAGATCATGTAGACTGTCTACTGGCGGCACTGGAAAATAGCCCCCTTTGACCCCAGGACGATGGCCCATGTTGCCATCTGAGTAGTCAGAACCAGAAGACCATGCCCCTTCTTCAGAGTTAATTTTGTAGAAAGAACCGCTTATATTGGAGCCCCACTTTACATCATCAAAAACAAAGAATTCTGGCTCTGGGCCAAAGAACGCAGTGTCGCCTAATCCGGTTGTAGCTAGATATTCTTCGGCTCGTTTTGCAACAGAGCGAGGATCGCGATCATAGGACCTCATGGTAGAAGGCTCAATAATATCACAACGGATAATTATGGTTGCTTCGTCAGTAAATGGATCCAGAATAGCCGTTGTATCATCAGGCATTAAGATCATATCTGACTCATTTATACCTTTCCAGCCTTCAATTGATGAGCCATCAAACATTTTGCCGACTTTAAAAAATTCGTCATCTACATCTTTAGATGGAAAAGAAACATGCTGCTCTTTCCCTCTTGTATCCGTAAAGCGAAGATCTACCCAGCGCGCTTCACTTTCTGTAATAAGTTTTTTAGTTTGTGACATTTGTTCCTCCAAATTTAAGTATGCCTAGCTACAATATAAAAATGTTTCATTGGTGATCTTTTGTTCTAGATATTAGCTGTAATTTTTACTGCTATCCTACTAGTTATCAAAGCAAAAATTGTGCCAACACTATAATTGGTCAACAGACCCAATCATAGCGCCCTAGAAAATATAATTGCACTGTTAGGGTGCCATAAAGACCATTTATGGTGCAATTTAAGATCATTTATAGTGCATTTATTGGTATATTTTGTAAACCACTTTATTTTTTCCATTTGGCTTGGGTTGTTTCTACAGCATGTCATGCAAGCATTAACTGTAATTAATACGGTATTTTTTAAGTTTAAAAAAATTAAAGTGAGCATTTTCATGCATTTTGCTATCTCCAGATAGCTCAGGTCAGTATAATGCCGTTTTTTTCCCAACCTAGGATCAGTCTTGTGATTGAAAATCTTCGGAATATTGCCATTATTGCCCATGTTGATCATGGTAAAACCACTTTAGTTGATAAGCTTCTTCAGCAATCGGGCACTCTCGATCGAAAAGATATGAATTCAGAGCGAATAATGGATTCAAGCGATCAAGAAAGAGAGCGCGGTATAACTATTCTTGCTAAAAATACAGCTCTCAAGTGGAATGGATATAATATCAATATTGTAGATACCCCTGGGCATGCTGATTTTGGGGGAGAAGTTGAGCGTGTGCTCTCAATGGTTGATTCAGTTTTATTATTGGTGGACGCTGTAGATGGACCAATGCCTCAAACTCGGTTTGTTACCCAGAAAGCTTTTGAGCAAGGATTAAACCCTATTTTGGTTGTAAATAAAGTTGATCGCCCGGGTGCAAGGCCTCATTGGGTCGTAGATCAGGTGTTCGATTTATTCGACAGATTAGGCGCTACTGATGAACAGATGGACTTCCCTATAATATTTGCTTCTGCTTTGAATGGGGTTGCTGGTCATGAACCTGAGTCTTTGGCAGAAGATATGGCGCCTCTTTTGCAAATGATAGTAGACAAGGTTAGGTCTCCGGCGGTCAATAGGGACGGCCCCCTCCAAATGCAAATCAGCGCATTAGACTACAATAGCTATGTTGGCGTTATTGGTGTGGGTAGGATCACTCGTGGAAAATTAAAGCCTAACGAGCAAATTGTTATAGTCGACAGCGAAGGAGTCTCTCGCAAAGGTAGAGTTCTTCAAGTTATGGGCTATAGTGGTCTTGAGCGTGTAGATGTTATTGAGGCGGAAGCGGGTGAGATCGTGTGTGTCACAGGAATCGATAAGCTCAATATTTCTGACACAATATGCAGTCCAGATCACCCAGAAGCCTTGACACCTCTGACAGTTGATGAGCCAACGGTAAGCATGACGTTTCAGGTAAATAATTCTCCTTTTGCCGGCCTTGAAGGAAAGTTTGTCACTTCTCGCAATATAAAAGAGCGCCTAGAGCAAGAGCTAATCCATAATGTTGCATTAAGGGTGGTGCAGGGCGATACGCCAGATAAATTTGTTGTTTCTGGCCGCGGCGAATTGCATTTATCGGTCTTGATTGAAAATATGCGTCGTGAGGGATTTGAGCTGGGAGTGTCAAGACCAGAGGTTATTACGAAAGAAGTTGATGGTGAAATTCTTGAGCCGTTTGAACAGGTAGTTATTGATGTTGAGGAACAACACCAAGGCTCTGTAATGGAAGAATTTGGTCTGCGTAGGGCTGAGCTTGGAAATATGGAGATGGACGGGAAAGGAAGGGTTCGCCTAGAGTTCATAGTGCCTTCTCGTGGACTCATTGGTTTTCGTTCGCAATTTCTAACGATGACCAGTGGTTCGGGTATAATGACCAGTATTTTTGATCGTTATGGTCCAGCCAAACAAGGAGATTTAGCTAAACGCCAAAATGGCGTTTTAGTCTCAATGGTGAGAGGAAAGACTTTGGCGTACGCTCTGTTCAATTTACAAGAACGCGGACGCCTTTTTCTTGGTCATGGCGCTGAAGTTTATGAGGGACAAGTTATAGGTCTCCATGCTCGTAGCAATGATCTGCCTGTTAACCCAACAAAAGCTAAGCAATTAACTAATATACGTGCTGCTGGGACAGATGAAAATTTGGTCTTGTCTCCGCCTATACATCATAGCCTAGAGCAAGCACTTGAGTTCGTTCAAGATGACGAGCTAGTAGAGGTGACACCAAAATCAGTTCGTATACGCAAGAAGTTGCTCACAGAAAATGAGCGAAAACGAGCCCCTAAGTTCTAACATCCTTTAGTTATCTCGAAGGTATGCAAAAATTTTCCTGCTTGCAGCAGGAGGCTTGTTTTCAGCAGCTTCTTTGTGTGCCTGCCGAACCAGTTGCCTTAAATGCTGTCTATCTATCTCTGGTGACTCTAGCATTAGCTCGCTAATAGCTCTGTCTCCTTCAGCGATAAGTCGATCCCGCCATTGCTCTAATCTTAGCTGCTCTTGCCGAAAGCCTTCACTCTGATGGTCAAAGGATTCAAGTGCCGCTATAATTTTTTGGCTATCAGCAGATCGCATACATTTTCCAATATATTGCATTTGTCTGCGTTTCCCCTCACGATTTTTGAGGCGCCTTGCCAGCATTACCGCTTCGAAAAGCTCTTCTGGCATTGGAATTTTTGCTAGTTTTCCAGGAGAGAGATTAATAAGCTTTTCGCCAATCTTTTGCAAATTGGTCATTTCACGTTTTAGGGCAGACTTACTTTTGACGATAGACTCAATAGGATTTTTTTCTACTAGGTCTATGAATAGATCAGAGTTAGTGATTGGTTTGTCAGTCATATACGATTAACCGTAAAATATTGTAGCTAGCCCTAGAAAAGAAAAGAAGCCAACCACATCAGTAATTGTTGTTAATGCAACAGTTCCCGCTAGAGCGGGATCAATTCGACAAGACTTTAGAATTACCGGAAGTGTGGCTCCAGCCAATGCAGCTACGATTAGGTTGATAGCCATCGCTGAAGAAATAATTACAGCAATGATGGGATCTTTAAACCAGAACGCTGCGACTCCACCCATTACTAACGCCCAAAGTATCCCGTTTAGCGCACCTACAGCAAATTCTTTGCTTAGCAGCCATCGTAGATTGCTCCGGCCGACCTGGCCTAATGCCATGCCGCGAATAACAACAGTAAGCGTTTGACTGCCCGCGACTCCTCCCATGCTTGCCACAATGGGCATTAGTATGGCTAACGCTACTACCTTTTCGATTGTAGCTTCAAAAATATTAATTACCGAAGAGGCCAAAATGGCAGTCATTAAATTAATGCCAAGCCAAACTGCTCTTCTGGGAGCTGTTCGTCCAATAGAGGTAAATGTCCCCTCCTCATCACTCAGTCCCGCTAGACTAAGCAGGGAATGGTCGGCTTCATCACTCATCACGTCAACCACGTCATCAATAGTGATGCGCCCTAATAATTTATTTTCTTGATTTGTTACTGGAGCGGACACCCAATCATTTTTTTTAAATAAGTGCGCAACCTCGGAATCAGGCATATCTGCATAGATGCCCTCAGTTCTAGCAACCATGACTTCTCTGGCCGTGATATCTGGGCTGGAGGTCAACAATTTACCAAGAGGTAGAATACCTAGAAGAGAATCCTCTCTATTGACTACAAATATGCTATCAGTGGTATTAGGAAGCTCTTCATGGCGTCTTAAGTAGCGCAATACAACATCAATTGTTATGTCTGGCCTTACAGTAATGGTATCAGTATTCATTAGGCCGCCAGCTGTATCTTCGGCATAACTAAGAATACTTTCGACTCGAAGCCGATCTTGTGCGCTCATTGCCTGTAGTACTTCTGGAATGACTTTTTCAGGTAGTTGCTGAAGAATATCTGCTATATCGTCTGGATCTAGACCTTCTGTCAGAGAAGCTACTTCATGGCTCTCCATTTCCTTGAGAATTTCCCCACTAAGCTCTTCGCTCAACTCTCCTATTACTTGACCTTCAAGCTCTTTATCGATCAGATCCCACAGAACTCGGCGTGCTTTAGGCGGCGCTGACTCTATTTGGTGGGCAATATCAGCAGGTGTCAAGTGGTTAAGCATGTAGCTCAGCAAGCGAACATCACTGGAGTCCATTAGCTCGTGAATGCTCGCAAGCTGAGAGAGCTGGCTAACTTTTTCGTTATGTCCCTGCATTGGAGAGGTGTCCTTGGCTATCGCTATAGACCAAGCAATAGTTTATAGGCGGGTGCTTAAAATTTACAGCGGTCATTGCATATTTCTTGCCAAGAGGCATGTGGTTTTATTGCGCCTCGTTAAATCGGTTGGCTAGCAATTGCTCTATATCTTTATATGCTTTTTTTGCGTCACTTCCCTGAATGTCAAAGTATAAGATTGCACCGTTGCTTGCTGCAAGCAATAACAAGGACATTACACTTTTGGCATCCACTAGCTTATCTTGGCTTCGACCTACTTTTATAGTGCAGCTGTATTTATTCGCGGTAGATGCCAGCTGTGCTGCTGCACGAGCATGAAGGCCTAGTTTGTTAATAATAGTGAGCTTTGTGCTTATTGATTGTGACATATTAATTATTAGGTTACCTATTAAGTTAGCTCAACTCTCTATGCCATGCCTGAGTGTTGGTATAATCTTTTTGAAAGATTTTTTTTAGCATGTTGCTAATATATACAGAGCGATGCTGTCCTCCAGTGCAACCAATTGCAATAGTGACATAGCTGCGATTGGTTTCTTGAAATTTTGGAAGCCAGCATGTCAGAAAGACGCTGATATCTGACAACATTTGAGATACTTCTTTTTCTTGCTCAAAAAATTTAATGATTGGGCTTTCATTGCCATTGCAACCTCGTAACTCAATGTTCCAATATGGATTTGGCAGGCAACGAACATCAAAAACAAAATCTGCATCAGTTGGCACGCCATACTTAAATGCAAAAGATTCAAATAGGATAGAAGTGGTATTTTCATTGCTTGGAATTAACTGTTTTTTTATAACACTCCTGAGCTGATGGAGATTCATGTTGCTAGTGTCAATTTTGCGATCTGCTAAGGTAGAAACAGAGTCCAGCAGCTTTGTTTCTAACAATATAGCCTCTTTGATCGCTACTTTATTGGAACTTAGCGGGTGTTTTCGACTTGTTTCACTGAAACGTTGAATCAACACATCGTTAGATGCATCGAGAAATACTATTTCATAGCTCACTTCATAATTTTTAATTTGGTTAAGAATTTCTGGTAGTTGGGTTAAGTCATTCTCCAGACTTCTTGCATCAATCCCTACGGCCAGATTATTATGTCGATGGCTTTTTTTAAAGTGAGATGCGTGTTCGATCAACCCAAGAAGAAGTTTAGCAGGCAGATTATCTATGCATGAGAAATCAGCATCTTCTAGCATATTAAGGGCTGTACTTTTACCAGAACCAGACCGCCCGCTGACAATTATGAGCCTCATTTTTTCTTAGCTCCTCCATTTTTGATCGCCTGATAAAACACTTCCTTGGATGAAGAATTCCTTAGTATTTCGCAGGTTTTTTTATCCTGTAGTAATTCTGCAATGGATGACAGCGCATCTAGGTGTGCGTTATGTTCCTCCTCGGGGACAACTAAAGCAAAGACTAGATCAACCAATATGTTATCTGTGGAGTCAAAATCTACCGGGCTATTTAGCTTAAAAAAAGCCGCTGTAATTTTTTCGCATCCAGGCATCCGACAATGTGGTATTGCTATCCCTTCTCCTATACCCGTGCTGCCCAGGCGTTCTCTTGCAAGCAAGCCCTGATACAATTTCTCTGAGTCAACACCATTGATTCGACCTGAAAGAAAGAGGGAGAGATCCTCTAAGATTCTTTTTTTGCTTTTTCCCGCAGCGTTGGTGACAATATTTTCAAATGGAATTAGATCAGATAGCTTCATGTGTGGTCATCTTTTTCGGTGTTTTTCTTTGTGCTTAATAAGCTGTCTATCTAGCTTTTCTGCAAGTAAATCTATTGCTGCATATAGGTCTTCGTGTTCGGTGGCGGCAAACAATTCTCCGCCACTTATATGTATAGTGGCATCCGCTTTTTGTAACAGTTTTTCTACCGAGACAATAACATGAATGCTGGTAATATGGTTATGGTGGCGCTCTAATTTTTCTAGTTTGTTTGTAGCATACTCTCTAATTGGGGCAGTTATAGCTAGGTGATGGCCGCTGATAGTTAGCTGCATATGAGTCTCCATTTATTTTTTATCGCATAATGCTTGGATGCATTTTCGTTTATTAGAGGTAGCAATTCCTGCGCTCTCTCTGTATTTAGAAACCGTACGGCGCGCAATCTGAATACCCATTCCAGTCAACAAGAATGTTAGCTTGCTGTCACTCAAAGGGCACACCGGATCTTCAGTGCTGACGATTCTTTTTAGGATAGCGCGAATTGCCGTAGATGAAAACTCTTCTCCGTGTGATGTTTTTACATGGCTTGAGAAGAAATATTTTAGCTCAAAGATGCCCAGTGGCGTATCTATGTATTTTTGAGTGGTTACCCGAGATATGGTAGATTCATGAAGTTCTAGTTCTTCTGCTATATCCGCTAAAATCATAGGCTTCATACCGATCGGTCCTTGTTCAAAAAATTCTTGTTGTTGTTTGATGATGCAGGAAGCAACCCTTAATAAAGTTTCGTTGCGATTCTCTATACTTCGAATCAGCCATCTTGCTTCCTGTAGATGGCTTTTTATAAAGTCGTTTTCTTGACTGGAATCCCCTCGCCTGACTAAAGATGCATACTGTTCATTAATTTTCAGTTTTGGTGTGATATCCTCATTTAGCAATACATGCCAGAATCCATTTGATTTATGTACACGCGCATCAGGTGCAATGTACCCTATGGGCTCGTTATTCCACCTGTCCCCCGGATGAGGCGATAAAGTTCTTATTAAGAATACAGCCGCATTGATAACTGCTGCGGTATATCCGGTAATTTTTTGGAGTCGCTGATGGCTATTTTCGCCCAACAGATTAATATAATCAGACACCAATAGTCGGGCTTCATTTAAATATTCTGTATTTTCTGAGAGCTGATTTAGTTGTATTAGCAGTGATTCAGAGAGGGTTCTTGCTCCGACTCCTGGGGGATCAAACTGTTGTATTTGATATAGCACTGCATGCACATCTTCAAGTTTTGTTGTACCACCTAGCAATACTTGGATATCCTCGGCCGCCACAGCAAGCATTCCATTCTCGTCAATCGAGTCAATAATATGCTCTCCAATTAAGAACTCTATCTTAGAGAAAGGTGCTAGATGGAGTTGCCATATTAAATGATTCTTGAGGGAGTCAGTGGTTCGATCGAGCTCTTCATCTCCGCTAAAATCGGTATTTTCGGCCGTCTTATAGTTAGTTGGTTCGTAAATATCGTCCCATTTGATATCGAGAGGCAGCTCTTCCGGTATTTTTTCTTCCCAGTCACTTATAGTTAGATCCTCGGTAGACACGTCTATGGATTCATTTGTTGATTTTTGCTCAAGGATGTCTAAATTTTCTGTCTCTTCTTCAAGTTCTAAAAGTGGGTTGTTGTATAGGCTTTGTTGAATTTCTTGAAGGAGATCCAGTGAGGATAACTGAAGAAACCTTATGGCCTGCTGTAGCTGCGGGGTCATTGCTAGATTTTGAGTAAGATTTAACTGCAGGCCTGTCTTCATGGGACTTTATGATAGCTCTAGTTTAGGGATAAAGAATTCTAATAAAAGTTTAATCTGAGCATGAGATGTCGCACAAGCAATTTTTATGCCTCAGTTGAGAAAATACTAAATATAGTTGAAATTTTTGAAATAGACTGAGTGTGGTAATTGTCATCAAAGTACAAAATCTTCGCCTAGATATATTTCTCGAACTTGCTGGTTGGCCACTATCTCAGAAGCTTGCCCCTCTGCAATAACTTTTCCTTCGCCGACAATATAAGCATGCTCACAGATGTCGAGAGTCTCACGTACATTATGATCAGTGATCAGAACACCAATCCCCTTACTTTTCAGATGCCGAATAATTTGTTTAATGTCATTTACGGAGATGGGATCGACTCCTGCAAAAGGCTCATCAAGGAGAATAAAATTAGGCTCCGTGGCCAGGGACCTAGCAATTTCGACTCTTCGGCGTTCACCTCCTGAGAGACTGAGACCCACAGAATTTCGAATATGAGTAAGATGAAACTCTTCTAACAATTCGTTAGTTTTATTTCTACGTTGAGTGTCATCGAGATCATCTCGTGTTTCTAGAATAGCTAAAATATTGTTTTCTACGCTCATCTTTCGGAATATAGACGCCTCTTGGGGCAGATAACCAATACCTTTTTTTGCGCGCCCATGCATTGGCAGATTGGTGATATTCTCCTCTCCAATGAAAACTTCTCCGCCATCTTGTGTGATTAAGCCAACTATCATATAAAAACATGTTGTTTTCCCGGCACCATTTGGCCCCAGTAGGCCAACTATGGCACCGCTTTCTACTGAAAGCGAAACATCCCGAATGACAGGTCTTTTTTTATAGCTTTTAGAGAGATTAAGAGCCCTGAGTACTGCCATAAACGCGGCCTTGTTATTTAGTGGGTGGAATAACCATTTCTATCCGGTTCTTTTTGTTTCGCCCAGAAGAAGCTTTCACAGTTTCGGCTTTTAGGTCATAGTCAATCGTATCTCCAGTTATGGTTGTACCATTTTGCTCGAGACTGGCATCTCTGATTAGCCTAATTCTTTCATTTTTAAGAAAATAATTAATAGTATTTGCACTTGCTAAAACAAGCCCTTCTTCAGTATTTTGGATTTGCTGATAGTGAGCTGGGGTTCCTGTAGCCACGATGTTATCGCCTTCTTTGGTGTTAGTCGTTACAGTTACTTTGTCCGCATTAATTTTTATGCTCCCTTGCCGAACAATTACGGAACCTTCGTAGGTGGCTGTGCCTTCCTGTTCGTTTTGCTCTGCACGATCTGATATGATTTTAATAGGTGCTTTTCTATCATCAGGGAGTGCGCTTGAAAATGTGCACCAGCCGAATACACCTAACAGAAGAATAAATTTAGCGGCCATGGATAATCCCTTGGACGTCAGAGAGAAGCTTGAATACTTCCGTGTCTAGATTTCCTTCCATTCCGACGCCCACAGATTCTCCATTTGGACTAATCATTTTAACCTTACGGTCAGTTTTAACAGTATGTGTTTTAGGATACAGGGTCAACTTTTCGGTCTTGAGTTCACTCTTGTCTCCATTAGCCAGATATTTCCATACACATACATCTTTTCTGAATATTATATTCTTGCCATCATTGGCTGTTTCGCCTTTATCTGCCTTAAGATACCAGGGTCTGGTAGAATCTTGTGTCTGATAATATGTGAGTTTTGGTTTGTTGAGCTTAATGCGATTGCTTTCTTTGAAATAACTAGTATTAGCAGCTTCTATCTTGGATGCTAGCTTTCCTTCTTTGTTAAACTCAAGCATTGATATGCTTAGCATGTAGCTATCAAATTTTCTATCGATAGCGTTTGAGCTATAGTTGGTCTTTTTCATAAAGACTTCAGGTTGCGCAAGCCAGAACAATAAAAAAATTCCAGCTATACTTAAAAGCATGATTGTTAAAAGCAGATTACGCATAGTTAAATATATTTTTCAAAAAAGTAATCCCTACTAGTAATTTATTTCTCTAGAGGTAGTCCAGTAAAATTGAATCCAGGGTGTTTTGTGCTTGCAAGATCAACTCGGCTAGTTCTCTTACCGCCCCACACCCGCCTTTTTCTGAGGTTTGCCAATGAGAATGTTTGGCTACAAAATTATGGGCGTCAGCTACTGCAACCCCTAACCCCACTCGGCTAATTACAGCAAGATCTGGTAAATCATCACCAAGAAATGCGATTTCTTGCATTTTGTAGCTGTGATTTTCTTTGTCATCCCTCAGAACTTCTTCTAGGGCAGCCAGCTTATCTTCCCTACCTTGGATCACTAGTTTTATACCAAGCTCTTCCGCCCTTCTTGCTACAAGAGCAGATGATCGACCAGTTATGATTCCTACTTCGATGCCACTTCTTTGTAGTAATCTAATGCCAAGACCATCCTGAATATTAAATGCTTTGAGTTCTTCGCCATTGTTGCCAAAATATAGTCGTCCATCGGTTAGTACACCATCAACATCTAATAGCAGCAGCCGAATTGATTTTGCCCGACTCAGAATTTTCTGGTTGCTTGTCGCCATAGTTAGACAATTCCCGCCCGAAGTATGTCATGCAAATGCAGTATACCCACAGGATGATGGTTTGAGTTTTCTACCACTAGGGCTGTAATCTGACAATCTTCAATAACCTTAAGGGCTTCAGCAGCCAGCGCATCTTGGTGGATTGCTTTGCAGTCAGCTTGAATAAGTTGACCCACAGGGGTTACTTTTATGTCGATATTAGCATCTATAGTTCTGCGCAGATCACCGTCAGTGAATACACCTAAAAGCATACCGGAGTCATCGGTCACAGTAGTCATACCAAACCCTTTTTTCGACATCTCAAGTAGTGCATGGCTCAGGAGATCTTTAGCGTTCACCTTTGGAAGCTTCTCACCACTGTGCATTATGTCTTGCACTTTTAATAGTAATTTGTGTCCTAGTGCTCCTCCTGGGTGAGAAAAAGCAAAATCTTCAGCAGTAAATCCTCTTGCTTCCAGTAACGTTATAGCTAAAGCATCCCCCATGACAAGAGTCGCAGTCGTGCTAGTTGTAGGAGCCAAGCCAAGAGGACATGCCTCGCAAGATACCTGGACATCTAAATGAACTTCTGCACTTACAGCCAGGGTCGAGAGGTGATCTCCAGTCATGCTGATCAGAGGAACACCTATGCGTTTAATTAGAGGTAGCAATGTGACCACCTCAGATGTAGTTCCTGAATTTGACAGGGCTAAAACTACATCTTTGCTGGTTATCATGCCGATGTCGCCGTGGCTTGCTTCGCCCGGATGAAGAAAAAATGCTGGGGTGCCTGTACTAGCTAAAGTTGCAGCAATTTTTCGGCCAATATGGCCTGATTTCCCCATACCAGTCACCACAACACGACCTGAGCACTCGAGCATTAGCTCGCAGGCTTGGATGAAATCGTTGTCAATACGATGCTCCAGCAGCTTAATAGCTTGGGCTTCCATGCGTATGGTCCGCTTAGCCACCTCTAAATAGTCGTTTTTGATCATGTTTAGCTCTATTTTTGTTAGTATAACGGCAGTAAGTTATGGTTAACAATCTTTAAGATTAAGAAGAAAGGTATGCTTTAACTTCCAGATACAAGAACAGCATAATAAAGTACATATAGCGATAATAGAGTAAACCCTATTTTTTTTGACATCGTTGCTTGGCGACGATACTTTTTTCCCAACCATAGCGATGATGCGATCATGGCAGTTAGTATTAGCGTTAATATACTCATAGACAAATAGTCGCGAAGAAAAACCTCTTTGCCTAGCACCAATGGGGCGATTATTCCTGGTGCGGCCATAACAGCCAATAAGTTCAATAAGTTAGAGCCAAATATAGTCCCTATGGCGATATCGTGATGGCCACGGATGGCGCTAATTACCGAGGCAGCTAGCTCTGGAAGGCTAGTTCCGATAGCGACAACAGTTAGACCAACAACAAGCTGACTTATACCAAAAAATTGAGCAAGCTCTTTAGCGCCCCAGACTAGCAAATCTGAGCACACGAGCAGTACTCCGATGCCTATTAAAAAAAAGATTAAAGCTTTTTTAGTTGGAATAAAATATGCACTGTTATTTGAGTCTAAGTTTTCTATGCGAGAGGTGTTTTTTTTGCAATAAAAAATCAAAGCAAAAAGTGGAAAAATAGCAGCACAAAGGATCACCCCTTCAGTGCGAGTTAGGTTCCCATCATATAAAAACATGCCAGCAAGCAAAGTTGCAACCAAAAGTGCAAGCGCTTCTATTTTAAGTAAATCATGACGGAGAGGAATGGGGCAAATAAGAGCAGTGAGACCCAAAACTAGGCCGATATTTGCCAGATTTGAGCCGATAGCATTACCTATGCCCATAGTGCCAGCATTGTTTAAGGATGCGTTAATAGAAACAATAATTTCTGGCGCAGATGTACCTATGGATACAATTGTAAGGCCAATCACCATGGGCGAGATGCCAAAATTGTGCGCAACCGCAGCGCTGCCTGTAACAAAACGGTCAGCCCCCCAAACTAAGCCTATTAGTCCAAACAGCACTGCTAAAATTGCAAGACCTAGCGTTTCCATTTTAGCTTTAATTCCTTAATTTTGGCTTGGGGGGTATTTCGTAAACTAGACTTGCAATGTTATAGTGCGGACGTCCCGAAGTCAGCTATTTTTGGTGCTATCAACTCAATCTGTTTTCATGATTGGATTAAGTTGGTGGTATTGTCGATCAAGTAAAGGTTTATAAGGAATCTAAAAATGCTCCGCAGGTACTTAAGTTTAACAATAGGCATGCTTTTTTTTGGCTTAGCGTCTGTAGTTGCACCCTCTATTGCAAATACAAAAACTGACCCTGCCGACTTAACGCATATACAGCAACCGCATGATTTGGTAGAGCAGGTCACACAGGAATTACTGAAAACTATTTCGACTCATAGAGAAAGTTTTACTAAAGACCCAGAGAGCTTTTTTGGAGAACTCGATGTATTGCTAAAGAATGTTATTGATTTTGACTGGATCGCATTTAGGGTGATGGGGCAGTATGCCAAAGCTGCCAGTGCTGACCAGCGGAATCGTTTTGCTGTTACGTTTAGGCGAGAGCTTATCGAAACCTATGGTCGAGGTTTGCTATCTTACGGCGAGCAATCTATTGTTGTTGTTCCGCCAAAAAAGGCCATTAGCGGCCTTAAATCAATAAGGGTTGTACAGGAAATTCGTGGCTCAGATGGGGTCTTCCCTTTAGTTTATTCAATGAATTTAACTCGTGACGGTTCTTGGAGAGTAACTAACTTAGTTATTAATGGCATAAATTTAGGTAAGATTTTTCGAAATCAGTTTATTCAGAGAGCAAAGCAATTTGGCGGAGATATCGATAAAGTTATTGACAACTGGTCATCTTCTGCTGGCTAAGAACTAGGAAAATATATATGAGTCCTGCTGAGATAAAAACTCTATTACTTTTAGATCTGCCTGATTGCGAAATAACAGCTGAAGGCGATGGCAGGCACTTTGATATTGTTGTAGTTGGACAAATTTTCTCTGACCTTAGACCTGTCCAACGACAGCAGTTAGTTTATGCGGTACTGCGTGACTGTATTTCTGACGGGTCTATCCATGCCGTAAATATGAAAACATTTACTCCAGAAGAATGGCAATTACAGTAATTTTGCTAAGCACTATATTTTATTGGGTCGCTTCTAAACGCTTCTTTTGAGCAAGAAAGGATTTTGAATGGACAAGCTGTTGATCTCTGGAGGCGGTCCACTGTCTGGCGAAATTCGTATTTCTGGGGCAAAAAATTCAGCTCTACCTATTTTGGCAGCTACTTTGCTCGCAGATGGCCCTGTAATGGTATCTAATATTCCTCATCTCCATGATATTACTACTATGTTTGAGCTACTTGGTTGTCTCGGCGTAACAGTCACCATGAACGAAAAAATGCAAGTTGATGTTGATGCCACTACACTTAATAATCATATTGCACCCTACGATCTAGTAAAGACGATGCGCGCTTCTATTTTGGTTCTAGGCCCCATGTTGGCAAAATACGGTGTTGCCAAAGTATCTTTTCCTGGAGGTTGCGCTATCGGCAGTCGCCCTGTTGACTTGCATCTTGAGGGCCTTAAACTAATGGGTGCTTCAGTTGAGATAGACGGAGGTTACATTAATGCGAGTGTTGATGGGCGCCTGCGAGGGGCTCATATCACAATGGGTATCGTTTCAGTTGGGGCCACCGAGAACTTGATGATGGCTGCAGCACTTGCTGAGGGTCAAACCATAATTGAGAATGCTGCGCGTGAGCCGGAAGTAGTTGATTTAGCACAATGTATTAACACCCTCGGAGGAAGAGTTTCTGGAGCAGGGACATCAACAATAGTCATCGATGGGGTTCTTTCTCTTCATAGGGGTAGCTATAGGGTAATGCCGGATAGAATTGAAACGGCGACCTATCTCGCCGCAGCTGTAGCCACTAGGGGTAAGATTAAGCTTAAAGACGCAAATCCAAAGACCCTGGGTGCTGTATTAAAAAAACTGCAAGAAGCGGGTGCTACAATCACCACAGGAATTGATTGGATTCAGCTAGACATGGAGAAAAAAAGACCCAAAGCAGTTAGTTTTGCAACAGCGCCTTATCCAGGGTTCCCAACGGATATGCAGGCACAGCTAACAGCTGTTAATGCTGTTGCCGAAGGTTCTGCAGTTATTGTCGAGACTGTTTTTGAAAATCGCCTAGTGCAAATAAATGAATTAAATCGTATGGGTGCAGTTATTAGTGTAGACAAGAATACCGCTAGCGTGACAGGCGTGGAGCGCTTGAAAGCTGCGCCGGTAATGGCATCAGACCTTCGTGCTTCAGCAAGCTTGGTTATTGCAGGTTTGGTTGCAGACGGAGATACTGTAGTTGACAGGATTTATCATATTGATCGTGGCTATGAGTGTATCGAAGAAAAATTTCAGCAGCTGGGAGCTAAAATTCGCCGAATCCCTGGTTAGATTTACTGAAGGTATTCACAGGACTACATTAGAGATCAGAAGGTATGGAAATAACAATTGCCCTCACCAAGGGACGCATACTGAAGGAAACCTTACCCTTGTTGGCCAAAGCAGGAATTAAACCCGCTGAGGAAATTAACAAGAGCCGAAAATTGGTATTTGATACAAATATCAAAGGCGTACGTTTATTGATATTACGTAGCTCTGATGTTCCGACTTATGTCAGGTTTGGAGCGGCTGATATCGGTGTGGTAGGAAAAGATATTCTGCTTGAGCATGGATCTGAAGGTTTATATGAGCCATTAGATTTGAATATTGCACGATGTCGATTAATGACGGCAGGGGTTATTGGTGTTTCGTCCCAAAAGGGACGCATTAGAGTTGCTACCAAATATGTCAATATTGCCCGCCAATTTTATGCTGAGTGCGGCCGTCAAGTAGATATAATAAAGCTCTATGGTGCAATGGAATTGGCACCAATTATGGCGTTGTCTGATGAGATTGTGGATGTTGTAGATACCGGAGGCACGCTTAAAGCAAATGGATTGGAGCCCAAGGATAAAATTTTTGATATTAGCTCTAGGCTTGTTGTAAACAAAGCTGCAATGAAAATGAAATATTTAGGTATTCAAAAAATAGTAGACAGTCTTGAGCGGGCGGTAGGTTAAGATATGCCGCCAGAGTCGATACATATAAAGCAACTATCATCAGATAGTAAAAATTTTGATTTACAGCTCGATCAGTTGCTGGAGTGGGAGAGTGACTCCACCCTAAAAATCGATCAGCTGGTTAGCAACATATTGATAGGTATTCGGCGAAAAGGGGACGATGCCCTCATAAAATATACCAGGGAGTTCGATGGTAGAGATATTTCTGATATTGAAGAGTTGGTTGTTTCTCGCGAAGAGATGAGGGAAGCACTTGATAGCATTAAGGATATTGAAAGGGAGGCGCTAACGTTTGCCTCTAAGCGAATTCTCGATTATCACCAGCATCAAAAATTAGAATCCTGGAGTTATAATGATGCAGATGGAACTCTGCTGGGTCAGCAAATTACCCCCCTTGGCAGGGTGGGAATTTATGTTCCAGGAGGTAAGGCAAGCTACCCTTCTTCGGTCTTAATGAATGCATTGCCTGCAAAAGTAGCCGGTGTAAGTGAAATCGTTATGACGGTTCCTGCCCCAAGGGGTGAGCTGAGCCCGCTGGTGCTTGCCGCCGCCGCCATTGCTGGAGTTGACCAAATTTTTACTTTGGGCGGGGCTCAGGCGATCGGTGCCTTGGCTTATGGTACAAAAACAATTCATAAAGTTGATAAAATTGTTGGACCGGGGAATATTTATGTGGCCACAGCCAAACGCATGGTTTTTGGGCATGTCGGACTAGATATGGTGGCTGGACCATCAGAAATTTTAGTGATATGTGACGGTACAACCGATCCAGATTGGATCGCTATGGATCTTTTTTCTCAGGCTGAACATGATGAGAATGCGCAAGCAATTCTAGTTAGTAATGATGCTGATTTTTTGGTCCGCGTAAAAATTAGCATAGAAAAACTGCTACCTACTATGGATCGTGCTGCAATTATTCAAGCCTCTTTAGAAAGCCGTGGCGCTTTTATTTTGGTTGAGAGTCTTGATGAGGCTGTGATGTTGATTAACCGGATTGCTCCTGAGCATTTGGAGCTGTCGGTTGCTGATCCAGAGAGATTGCTTCCTAGAATTCGAAATGCAGGGGCTATTTTTATGGGCCGTTTTACATCAGAAGCTTTGGGCGATTATTGTGCGGGGCCTAATCATGTGCTGCCAACGTCTTCTACTGCAAGGTTTTCTTCACCCTTAGGGGTGTACGATTTTCAGAAACGCTCTTCAGTGATCATGTGTAATGAAGATAGCGCTTCAAGTCTTGGCAAAAGAGCCTCTGTCATAGCAAAGGGTGAGTCACTGACAGCTCATGCCCGGTCTGCTGAGTACCGTATTAAAAAATAGATAGATTAGAGTTTTGACTATAAAGGCTAAAAATCAAGAGCGACAACTGCAAGATGGAAAATAATAAGTATTGGAGCGACATTATAGGTAAACTGAAGCCTTATATTCCGGGCGAGCAGCCAAAAAATCTGAATTTACTTAAGTTAAATACGAATGAAAATCCTTATCCTCCATCACCAAAAGTGCGAGATGCCATTATTTCTGAACTAGATGGCCGGCTTCGTTTGTACCCTGATCCCAATGCAGAAATTTTAAAGAAAGCAGTCGCCGATACGCTCAATGTTGAGACTGAACAGGTATTTGTGGGTAACGGTTCAGATGAAGTTTTGGCACATATTTTTCATGCATTCTTTAAGCAGCAGACTCCAATTTTATTCCCTGATGTTACTTATAGTTTTTATCGGGCTTATTGTGGTTTATATCAAGTGCCTTACGAATTAGTTCCATTAACGGAAGATCTATCTATCAGTATTAGTGACTACCAGAAGCCTAATGGAGGTATAATTTTCCCTAACCCTAATGCACCTACAGGCCGATTATTATCGTTACCAGCTATCGAGACTTTACTGAAGGGTAATAAAGATTCAGTTGTAGTCGTAGATGAGGCTTATATAGATTTTGGTGGAGAAAGTGCTACCACTTTGATTGATGTGTATCCGAATTTGCTAGTCACGCAGTCTTTATCTAAGTCACGTTCCTTGGCAGGATTGAGGGTGGGATTTGCGGTAGGAAACTCATCTTTAATAACTGCTTTGAATCGAATAAAAAATAGTTTTAATTCTTACCCTGTAGATCGTTTAGCGATTGTGGGGGGCGCGGCTGCATTTCATGATAAGGCGTATTTTGAAAAAACTTGCCAGAAAGTTATTGAATCTAGAGAAATCTTGACGATATCTTTGGCTGATTTAGGATTTTTTATTTTGCCATCCGCAGCTAATTTTTTGCTTGTGACCCATAATAAGAAAAATGCTGTTGAGTTGCTGAAACACCTCAGAGACAAAGGAGTGTTAGTTCGCCACTTTGATCAGCCTAGATTGAAACAGTACCTCAGAATTTCAATTGGCTTGCCTGAGCAAAATGAATATCTTTTAAACGTAATCAAGACACTGTTCAACAAATAAAATCGATAAATGTTTATTTATAAGGGTAACAGATAGCTAGTTAGTTAGCCTTTGGTCGAGTGCCCGCTACTGCATTTATAATTTTTCTCTTTCCATCTCTCAGTACGTCAAGTTTTACCGAGTCTCCTGGAGACAAATTGGCGATTATATTCATGCCTCTGTCATTGTCAGTTGCCCAGATCTGATTTATACGGACAATTATATCGCCAGGCAGTAACCCAGAAAAAAACGCCGGACTATTTTGATAGACATCTGTAATAACTAAACCTGATGGCGGCTCAAGAGCCAGCTGTTTTGCTGCCTCCGGTCTTAGCTGGAGGGCTGTTACCCCCAGCCATCCCCTGATGACTCTTCCGTGCTTGATAATGTCTTCTAGTATTTCAAGGGCGGTATTGGCAGGTATGGCAAAACTTATACCCGTTGCATATCCGGTACGATCTAGTATCGCAGAGATAATGCCGATAAGATTACCCTTCGTGTCAATTAAGGCGCCACCTGAGTTACCTGGGTTGATCGCAGCATCTGTTTGGATGAAGCTTTCAAAGATATTTAAGCCCAGCCCTTTTCTATGAGTTGCGCTGATAATGCCCTGAGATACGGATTGACCCACACCAAAAGGATTGCCAATGGCAAGCACTATATCCCCGACTTGCACGTCATCAGTATCAGCTAGCTTGATTGGGATAAGATTATCTAAGTTGATTTTTAGTACCGCAAGATCAATTTCTGGATCTTTTCCTACCACTATAACAGTTGCTTCTCTCCCATCTTGCAGTTGAAGAACGATCTGATCTGCACCATCCACAACATGGTGATTTGTTAAAACATAACCATCAGCGGTCATAAGGACACCTGAGCCTAATGAGGATTTCATTCTTTGTTGCTTTGGTGGATTGCTCCCATTGTAGAATCGCTGAAAAAGCGGATCAGCAGATAAATGGCTATTAGGGGGTAGTTTTTTCTGCGTGTAAATATTTACTACAGACGGAGAAGCTTTTTTCACCGCTACGCCATACGAGTCGGACTCAGTTTGCCTTGGCGTAGGGATAGATATAGGTTGCTGTTGGTCATCAATCCATTGAGGAAAAAATGTAAAAATAAGAATAGCAAGAAGAAGCCCAGTGATGGTTGGCCAGAAAAGATAGTTAATTAGGCGATAAATTTTTTTCACCGAGAACTCCTGTCTTTCTGATAGTAATTTTGGCGCCAAAAAACTAATTTTTATGAGTTATTCTGCATGCAGATATGATCGAAATTAGTCAGCTGACATTTAAAGTTGGATCATCATTACCTTCTTCTAAGGCGCAGTCTAACTCACTATTTGATGGCGCATGCTGAGCATTTGTCAAAGAACTGTCTTCTTTTAGGCCATACTCTTCGCTTAAAACACCCCCTGGAGCCTTTGGGGCATAATCTTTTGGCGGTTTTAAATTATCTTCTGAGGCTAGGTTCATAGTTTTGTCCGCGTCAAATGCAGAATTTATAATTTGACGACTGATATCAGCAGTAGTTAAATGAAGAGCTGCGCTAGCAAAACTTTCAAGTAGACTTTTGTAGCTTTTTGATAGGCCTGATACAACCTCAGATGTTTTGCGAAAATGCGCAGCTACTTCTTGCTGATAATTACTGAAATCATCTTGAGTTTCCGCCAGTTGAACTGCAAGCTCTTTTTGACTTTTGTTGTCCTTTTGGGCAGGACGAAGAGCTTTTGCTAAAAAAAATCCAGCGATAACTCCTGCGCCTAAGAATAATAAATTTACAAATAAAGTCGAAGTCAGCAAGATATGATCTCCGTAAAGTTTATTGAATTTAGTGCTGTTGCCATATCTTATCCTTAAACAGCCATAGTCTCAAAGATGTAAGGGGGTCGTGGTCAATATTTTTTTAATGGTCTTTACGCTAAACATATTATGGGTAAGTTTTTCTTTATCAGTATATGAGTTCTCGTTGCCTATTGTGCTATGCCTCGTTAGAGTTTACGCATAATAGAAATTATTTGTAATCAATCCATACACGAGTATACGCACATTATATTACCTTCACCGAAACAGCGATATCTATCAGACCTTCAGCAAGATGGATTTAATTATGATCCGTCCCAAGAGTTTGCAGTAGATTTACTGCAGTTGCTTTATAGGCGATTGATAGAAGATGAGCTTGTACGCTCCAAAAAAGGATTATTTGCAAAGTTGCGCAAGCAGCTTGGGTTCCCTTATGATCTAGCTCCAGTCCAGGGTCTATATTTTTGGGGGGGAGTGGGGCGAGGCAAGACCTACCTAATGGATAGTTTTTTTGATAGCCTTCCTTTTGAAATGAAAATGAGAGCCCATTTTCATCGCTTTATGCGAAGGGTTCATGCGGAGCTCAAGTCACTCAAAGGGAAGAAAAATCCACTAAATATGGTTGCTGATAATATTGCTGATGAAGCTCGCGTGATATGTTTTGACGAGTTTTTTGTATCTGACATTGCAGATGCGATGCTTTTAGGAAAACTATTTGAGCTACTGTTTGCTAGACAGGTAACTTTGGTAGCTACATCTAATGTTGAGCCAGATGAGCTTTATTCGAATGGATTACAACGACAGCGTTTTCTTCCTGCTATTGAACTGTTAAAGCAGCATACGAATATCATTAATGTTGACAGCGGAATAGATTATCGCTTGCGTAGCTTAGAGCAGGCAGAGTTTTATCATTTTCCGTTAGGCTTCGCTGCTGATAAAGTTTTAACAGAGGCTTTTGAGGTATTTTGCCCATTATTGAGCGAAGCTGTAGTAGACGTAAAGCTGGAAGTCGAGAGTCGTCAAATCCAATGCCGTCGTTTGGGCAAAGAGGTAGTTTGGTTTGATTTTAATGTTATTTGTAGTACTCCCCGGAGCCAAAACGACTATATCGAGCTGTCCCGAGAGTTCCATGCTGTTTTGGTTTCTAATGTCCCAGTTATGGGTAAAAAAAATGAAGATCAAGCAAGACGCTTTATTAATTTGGTTGATGAATTTTATGATCGCAGCGTAAAACTTGTTTTATCAGCCGAAGTAAGTTTGATGTTGCTATATGAAGATGGCGCTCTTAATTTTGAATTTCGACGAACTAGAAGTCGTCTCTTGGAAATGCAATCTTATGAGTACCTGGCCAGACCTCATCAGCCTTGATCTATATTTAGCGTCGATAAAATTGCTAGCTTTTTAGCCTGAATAACCCAAGAGAAGTAATTATTATTTATTAGATGCAGAATCTCCTTGAAATGACCATGACTGCTCTGTAAAATGCGCCCTCCTTTGTGATAGCCACACCAAATTTTAGTTAGGCAGAGTTAGATGAAAACATATAGCGCGAAAGCCGAGACAGTACAGCATGACTGGTACATTGTTGATGCAGCAGACAAGACCTTAGGTCGAATGGCGACAGTAATTGCCTCACGACTACGTGGAAAGCATAAACCAGAATATACTCCTCATGTTGATACCGGGGATTACATAGTTGTCATTAACGCAGAAAAAGTCCAGGTCACCGGCAATAAAGCAAAAGATAAAATTTATCATAGTCATACCGGTTATCCTGGTGGTTTGAAGTCAATAAGTTTCGAGAAATTGATTGAGAAAGCGCCTGAGCGAACCATCCAAAGCGCAGTTAAAGGTATGTTGCCAAAGGGGCCATTAGGTCGAGCTATGTTTAAAAAATTGAAAGTATATGCTGGCCAAGCGCACCCACACAGTGCTCAACAGCCTCAAGATTTAAATATTTAACGGAAAGTTAGTTATGGCAGATTCTCAATATTACGGCACAGGTCGCCGAAAAACGTCATCTGCTAGAGTGTTTCTAGCAAGCGGTGGCGGCAGTATCACGGTGAATAATCGGACTTTAGATCAGTATTTTGGCAGGGAAGTCGCTAGAATGATTGTTCGTCAGCCTTTAGAGCTAGTTGATTGCATTAAGACATTTGACTTGAATATAACTGTAGTTGGCGGAGGTAGTTTTGGCCAAGCCGGTGCTATTCGTCATGGAATTGCTCGTGCATTATTACAATATGATGAGGGTTTACGCAGTCAGCTTCGCAAGGCTGGTTTCCTGACACGTGATGCTCGTGAAGTTGAACGTAAAAAGGTTGGATTACATAAAGCGCGTAAACGACCACAATTTTCTAAGCGTTAATACAGGCTTTCTACTCATTAAAAAGCTCGCAATTTGCGAGCTTTTTAATGAGTGGGGTTTTATGAATCCACTGTAAAGATGCGGTGTTATTAGAAATTATCGAGCTTTTGTTTTTCCTGTATAAAAAATGAATTGTTCTTTGCTATTTCCTTGTAAAAATCCCTAGTTTTCAGTACTATTCTTACCCGTTTTGACACATAAAATATTGCCAATCTTAGTTGCTAGGAGAGCGTCATGACTGATGACGGTATTAATTACGGGCGCCGCCGGTTCCTGACAAATGCTACTTGTGTTGTAGGCGCTGTAGGTGCCGCTGCCGCTGCCGTTCCTTTTGTCGGCTCATGGAGTCCAAGTGCTAAAGCAAAAGCTGCCGGTGCGCCAGTTAAAGTAAATATTTCAAAAATAGAGCCAGGACAGATGGTTACATTCGAGTGGCGAGGAAAGCCAGTCTATGTTGTTCGTCGCACGCCTGAGACAATTGCTGCCTTGAGTGGCCATGACGATATCTTTAGGGACCCTTTGTCGCTTAACTCAAAACAACCAAGCTATGTCAATGGGGTGCATCGCTCCATTGAGGGTAAGGAAGAGTACCTGATTGTTGTGGGGCTATGCACTCATCTAGGCTGCGCACCCATGTTTCGTCCAGATGTTGGCGCTCAAGATCTAGGCGGAGATGGTTGGTATGGAGGATTTTTCTGCCCATGTCATGGTTCAAAGTTTGATCTTGCTGGGCGAGTATTTGCAGGTGTTCCTGCGCCCACTAATTTAGATGTCCCTCCACATTCTTATGAAACTGATAATGTGGTAGTCATTGGTGTAGACCAGGAGGCTAGCTAATGAAAGCGTTAGTATCATTGCGTGATTGGATAGACGCGCGTTTGCCAATTATGCGTGCCTGGAATACGCATATGGCTAAGTATTATGCCCCTAAGAATTTTAATTTTTGGTATTATTTTGGTGTGCTATCGTTAGTTGTGCTAGTTATACAGCTCATATCAGGTATTTGGTTGCTGATGAGCTTTGAAGGTTCATCTGAGAGAGCCTTTGCTTCAGTCGAATATATTATGCGTGACGTCGATTTTGGTTGGATTCTCAGATATATTCACTCCACTGGTGCGTCAGCTTTTTTTGTAGTCATCTACCTTCATATGTTTCGTGGGTTAATTTACGGCTCATATAAACCACCGCGTGAGCTAGTTTGGATCTTTGGTATGACTATCTACGTCGCCCTAATGGCTGAAGCCTTCATGGGGTATGTTCTGCCTTGGGGGCAAATGTCTTTCTGGGGGGCGCAGGTAATTATCTCATTGTTTGGTGCAATACCTGTAGTTGGCGAAGACATTGTGCAGTGGGTTAGAGGGGATTACCTGATTTCAGGTATAACGCTAAATAGATTTATGTCACTTCATGTCGTGGCATTACCTATTATCTTACTGGCTTTGGTTGTCTTGCATATTTTGGCATTGCATGAGGTGGGTTCGAACAACCCAGATGGTGTCGATATTAAGAAAAATAAGGATGAAAATGGTATCCCATTAGATGGAATTCCTTTTCATCCTTACTATACAGTGCATGATCTTATCCCAATCACTGTATTCTTGTTCGTTTTTTGTTTTATCCTGTTTTTTATGCCAGAAATGGGCGGGTATTTTTTGGAGTATGCTAATTTTGAAATCGCTAACCCCCTTAAGACCCCTGAGCATATAGCCCCTGTATGGTACTTTACGCCGTTTTACTCAATGCTTAGGGCGGTTCCAGACAAGTTTGCTGGATTTTTAGTTATGGCTGCCGCCATTGCCATTATGTTTGTATTGCCCTGGCTGGACCGTAGCCCAGTAAGATCTATGAGATACAAGGGTAGTTTTAGTCGTGGAGCTATACTGGTCTTTGCTGCCTCGTTTGTTATTCTTGGTGTTCTTGGGGTGAAGGCCCCAACACCAGAGCGAACCTTTTTGGCTCAAGTATGCACCGCATTATACTTTTTGTTTTTCCTTGCTATGCCGCTTTGGACTCGTATAGAAAAAACCAAGCCAGAGCCAGATCGCATTACAATGAATGGCGGTATGGGCCCCTGGAAATCCTTACTGGCTTTATTTATTGTGCTCTTCTTGATATGGGCGCCACTTAAAGCGGTAGGTGCAGAATCTAATTTTGACTGCGGGTCTATTAACTGCGATGAGTTTAATGCTGACCTGAGCGACAAAGCTTCGTTGCAAAACGGGGCTAAGTTGTTTGTTAATTATTGCATGGGTTGTCATTCTGCGAAATATTCCCGCTGGGAAAGAGTGGCTAGAGATTTACAGATACCTCCTTCTATAGCGAAAGAAAGTCTTATATACGCGGACCAAAAATTTGGCGCTTTAATGAATATTTCAATGCCCGCAGATAAAGCAAAAGCATGGTTTGGCGCCACACCTCCAGACTTAACCCTAGTTGCTAGGGCTCGCTCTCCCGAGTGGATCTATACATACCTTAGAAATTTTTATTTAGATCCAAGCCGTCCTCTTGGCGTAAACAATAAAGTATTTAAAGATGTCGGTATGCCCCATGTTTTGTTAGACCTCCAGGGTTTGCAAGAGTGTGCCCCTGGACCAGTTCTTGCCGCAAACGGCGGCATTAAGCGGGACCCTTTAACTAGAGCTGAAGTCTTAGACGACCCGTGCGGCCGCTATACTCTTTCCGAAAAAGGCAAGCTTTCCCCTGAAGATTTTGATGAGGCGATGTTTGATCTGGTTAATTTTTTAACCTACGTTGGCGAACCCATGGCTGAAGACCGTAAGAGAATTGGTGTCTATGCGTTACTTTTTCTTGCATTTCTATTCATCTGGGTTTGGCTTTTAAATCGCGAATATTGGAAAGATCTTCATTAGCACCTGCTTGGGCGGCAAATTTAGCCGCTCTTTTATTCATAGTTATAACTGAGGTTTTATTATGGGGATTGTTGCAAAACGATCATCTATGACATTTTATTCTGATCCGACTTGTCATTATAGCCATCGGGTTCGTATTGTCTTGGCAGAAAAAGGAGTTACTGTTGACATCGAAGATGTCGATAATCTAGCTATTCCAGAAGAGGTCTTGGCACTTAATCCTTATGGTGTGCTCCCTACACTTATTGATCGTGATCTGGCTTTGTATGAGACAAAGGTAATGATGGAGTACTTAGATGAGCGATTTCCTCACCCTCCATTACTTCCGGTCTATCCTGTAGCGAGAGCTTTAAGTCGTCAGTTTATGTTTCGTATAGAAAAAGACTGCAGTACCCAGATAGATAAAATTACTGACTCTCCCGAGGGTCCAATTAAAGAAAAGGCTCGCAAAGAACTACAAGATAGCCTTGTTAGTCTCGCTCCAATTTTTTCAGACTTACCTTATTTTATGAGCGAATATTTTACTTTGGTAGACTGCTGTTTGGGCCCCATTTTGTGGCGATTGAAGAGCTTGGGTGTAGACCTGCCCAATAATCGACAAACAAAGCCGCTTCATGATTATATGGTGCGTATTTTTGAGCGTGAATCTTTTCAAGAAAGCTTGTCTGAAGTCGAAAGAGAAATGGAATAACAAACAGTGTCATTTTTTGTACGGGATGGATCGTTAGTAATTGATATTTATCAGCTATGATTATGACATCAAATAAACCTTACTTAATTCGAGCAGTATACGAGTGGATTGTTGATAACAATCTAACACCTTATATGTCTATTGATGCATATCATCCAGGAGTTGAGGTTCCGCAAAGCTATGTGAGTGATGGCCAGATAGTGCTTAATTTGGTACCTCGAGCTATTACGAATTTGTTAATGGATAATGAGAAAATTTCATTTAGCACACGTTTTGGCGGAGCTCCTTGTGATATTTTTTTGCCGATCCAGTCTATAGTTGGAATTTACGCACAAGAAAATGGCCAAGGGATGATCTTTCAAGGGGAGGACCCGAAAGATCCAGAACCATCGGGCCCAACCTCCGTTACATCAGTACCACCATCGAAGAAGTTGCCCAGAGGCTCCGGTACTTCTGATGTAAACAAAAAACCCTCCTTGAGGATAGTGAAATAGAGAACTTAATTATGTCTGATCCAGTTGTGATAGTTGGTATGGCTAGAACGCCTATTGGTAGTATGCAGGGCCAGTTTTCTGAAGTCTCTGCAGTAGAGCTGGGTGCAGCGGCTATAAAAGCTGCTATTGATCGCTCCGGAGTCCCTTTGGATGCGATTAGCTCTGTTGATATGGGGTGCGTGTTGTCTGCAGGACTTAGGCAGGCACCAGCAAGACAGGCCACAATAGGTGCAGGGCTTCCAGTTAGGGTCAGCGCCACCACCATCAATAAGGTTTGCGGTTCTGGCATGAAGGCTATCATGAATGCATATGATGGCCTAACCCTTGGTCGTACAGATGTAGCCATTGCAGGCGGGATGGAGAGCATGACAAATGCTCCATACCTCATGTCACAGGGTAGAGGCGGCTATCGTTTTGGTGATGCCACTATTTACGATCATATGACGATGGATGGCTTAGAGGATGCTTATGCTAAAAGTGCTATGGGGCTTTTTGCTGAAAAAACTTGTAGTAAGTATCAGTTTACTCGGGAAGAGCAAGATGCGTTTGCTATTACTTCGTTAAGAAGAGCGCAGCAGGCTATTACAGACGGGAAATTTGATTCTGAAATCACCCCATTTGTTGTAAAAAGCCGTCGTGGTGACACCTTATATGCTCAAGACGAGCAACCAGGGAAAGGCAACATAGAAAAAATTCCTCAATTAAGACCAGCATTCAAAAAAGACGGCTCTGTTACTGCTGCTAATTCCAGCTCTATTAGCGACGGTGCCGCCGCTTTGGTACTTACTCGTTTATCTGTAGCAAAAAAGTTAGGATTGAAGCCTTTAGCTAAGGTGTCTGATTATGCTAGTAATTCACATGAACCTGAATGGTTCACTACAGCCCCAGTTGGGGCTATTAAGAAATTATTAAAAGCACTTGATTGGTCTAAGAATGACGTGGATCTTTATGAAATTAATGAAGCATTTGCTGTTGTAACCATGGCGGCAATGAAAGACTTAGACTTGCCTCATGAAAAAGTTAATGTTCATGGTGGAGCATGTGCTTTGGGTCATCCAATAGGGGCTTCTGGGGCCCGAATTATTGTAACGCTGTTAGCTGCAATGCAGTTATATGAAAAAAAGAAAGGCATTGCTGCAATATGTATTGGTGGAGGTGAGGCGTTAGCGGTTGCCCTTGAGCTGATGTGACGTTAAATCTTGAGAAATATAAAAATAGGCCTGTAGATCGAGCGTAATTATCAGTTTTAGTTGGTGTACTCAAAAGCTGATACGACGCTGACAGCCCCTCCAGTTTCGCTCGCTAACCGTAAGGCGACTTCTCCTTTTTGTCGAGCAACAAGACCCATTAAGAAAACTACTCCGTTTTCTGTAACCACCTTTATCGACGAGGAATTCACTTCTTCGTTTGCCATCAATTTAGTTTTTACTTTGGCAGAAAGCCATGCATCGTTAGTCCTTGAAATAAAAGAAGTGGGACCACTGACTTTTATTTCGTTGTACACTTGACGGACCCCGCGATACTCTTTGGCAGTTTTAGCTGCAAGAATTCTAGCCTCTAAAGAAGGGGCTTGTCCGGTTAGCAGTACCACTCGATTATATGAAGTAATATTAATATGAGCATTTTCTAGCTCGGGGCTAGTTTTTTTTATGTTAACTCCAATTAATATTTCAAGCTCCCAGTCATCAATATCAGTACCGAGTGAAATTTTTTCTGGATCTTGTTTTATTGGTTCCTCGGTTGCAACATGAATAATTTTAGTGCATCCGGCTAGAATGCATATGCAAAACACTAAGAGACTCGGCAATGAATTCGACATCAGTTGTTTTCTCCAAATAGTTGTTGGTCTATCAGCTCGCAAAGACAGAAAATACTCAACATTTGTAATTCGCTGATTCGATGTGCATCATCATGCTCAACCCGTATTTCTATATCCTCGTTGCTCAGTAAGGCCGAAAGGTCTTTGTCATACATGCCCGTAAATGCTATTACCACCATAGATTTATCGTGAGCAGCCTGAATGGCTTGCACGAGATTACCGGGGTTGCTTCCACTGCTAAATATAGCTAAGAGGTCGCCAGGTTCCCCTAATGCTAGGATTTGCTTACTAAATATTTGATTTTTTCCATTCCTATGACAAATAGCCGTTAGTATTCCGCTATCATTCAGAGATATGGCGGGAAGTCCTGGGCGTTCAAGTTTATATTGAAGCAGAAGAGACTCGGTGAGGATGCTAGCCAAAGCAGTTGTTAGGCCGTTGCCGCAAGATAAGACTTTCCGGCCTTGGAGTAGTTGTTGAACTATTTTATGACTGGCGCTGACAATATATGGGGCCAGCATCTTGGTGCAGTCTTTTTTAACCTGAATGCTTTGATTGAAATGTGCAATAACAGTTGATTCCATGGCTCTCTTGTCGACTCGTTATATTTTTTAAAAGGCTAAGTCGTCATTCTACCTCATGCTTAATTCGTTTGCTGACGCTTTAATGACAGATCGTCATATCGATATATTTCCCTGAATTCTTCCTCTGAGGCTACTTGGCCTTTGCCTTTCGTGCAAACTACTGGATGGAGTATATTTTTCCTTTGCGAAATTTTGCCCAAGGCTGCGTTCTTTTTATAGTACCTAATGGATTCAACTGAAGAGTGCCGGTGACACCATAAAATTTATGATTTGGATTTTTTTTCATCTGCTTAAGAGAATAATGCAGTTGGTAAGCGTCAATACCGAGTGCAAAAAAATGCCGATAAATTGGCGGCATGCTGACCCCTGATAAAAGAGTGGACAGGTCTAGAGACCAGGGTGTGGTGATAAAGTTGATACCATTAAGGTCCCTGTTTCTGTCGACCTCTTCAGAGCCAGAGTAAATTTGTGATGTGCTGTATATTTCAATATCTCCAGCAAACAGAAAATCTAAGGTGGGCTTTATTTGACGAGCACGATCTGGATAGGCTACCAAAAAGATCATATCAATGTCTTTTCGGCGGCGCGGTGTATAAACTAAGGGCTTGCCGAGCAGTTTCTCCAGGTTTCGTTTGCGAGTAGAACTATTTTTTATATGTAGTATTGAGCTTAGTTCTGGGGTGAAGTCAGTTACTGTGTTGCTATACAATATTGTATCAGTTATTTTACCACCTTTTTCTTGCCAACGCTCATGGAATGCTTTGGCTGAGCGCCTCCCCCAGCTGCTACTTGGAGCTATTATTAATGCTGACTTATGGCTCTTAGTCCATGCCTTGCTGGCAATCTCACGACTCTCATCTGTTACGGAGAGACCAAATTGAAAAATATTTCTTCTTGGTGATGTTAGTTCTCCCATATAATTTAGCGTGATAATTGGAACTGGAATTCTCTTTAATGCTAAAAATTGGAAAGCATTGTCTTTTTTTACCGGTCCAAGAACTAACTGTGCACCGTCATTTACAGCCTGAGTATAAAGATTAACTACATCCATCATATTTTCTGTATCATAAAATTGAACTTGAGGTACTTGCTCTTTGTTTTCCTTAGCTCTATATAAGGCAGCAAGAAAACCGCTTTGTATCGCATCACCTGCTTTTTTTTGTGCGCCGCTTAGTGGAAGTAAAACTGCAATTTTGTTTTGAGTATCGCTATATTTCGATACTTTTTCGTCCGAATAAGACTGAACCTCTTGCGGAAAATATTTTTCCCCAATATTTAAAATAGAAATTTGCGAGCAGCCTGACGCTAGTAATGCTATAAAGCACAAGATGGTTGTAACTTGAACTCTAAACATTGGTGTCGTTTCTTATGGTGGGTGAGTTATATATAGTAGCAACACCTATAGGTAATATGGGAGACATGGCACCTCGTGCTGTGGATGTTCTCCATACCGTTGATTTAGTGGCGGCTGAAGACACTAGGCGCAGCAGTCGCTTATTCAGACATTTTGGCATAAAAACCCCTATGGTTTCTTATCATGACCATAGTGATAATAAACAAATTAACACTATTGTCGATATGCTTTTGCGTGGAAATTCTGTAGCTCTAATTTCTGATGCCGGAACCCCTTTGATTTCTGATCCTGGCTATAGGTTAGTAAAAATTGTTAGAGATAAAGGTCTAAAAGTAGTCCCTATACCTGGATCTTGCGCTCTTATTGCTGCAATTAGTGTATCAGGCTTGCCTAGTGATCGGTTTATTTTTGAAGGATTCCCTCCAGCCAAATCATCTGCTCGTGTTGCAAAATTTGAAAGTGTTGCTGAAGAATTTAGGACTTTAATTTTTTATGAGGCCCCACATAGAATACTAGAAACTCTGACCGATATGGTGAATGTGTTTGGTGGAGCTCGCCAAGTAGTAATCGCTAGAGAATTAACAAAAACCTATGAGACTTTTTTGTCTGGATCTCTGATGAAAGTTTTAGTGCAGGTAGAAGAAGATAAAAACCAACAAAAAGGCGAGATAGTTGTTGTATTAGAAGGGGTTCGTCCCTCAGAAAAAGATCCAGACACTGCTGAGGCCAGGCGAGTGTTAGCGATACTGTTGGACGAAGTATCTTTGAAGCAAGCCGCCTTATTGGCTGCAAAAATTACCGGCTACCAAAAGAACGAATTATACGCCTTAGCTCTCTCTCTTAAGCAATAAACCAGCCGAGAGAATTTTTTAGCAACCTTAAGTGAGATTTTTATAAAAATAATTTTTAAGCAACTGATTATTTCATGGTAATCTATGCGCGGAGTTGGCTGGGCAGCCACCGCTGTTTTTCTCGATATTTCCTTAGGTGGTATTGGGTTGACAGGGGAGGAAAGTCCGGGCTCCATAGGGCAGAGTGCCAGGTAACTCCTGGGGGGCGCGAGCCTACGGAAAGTGCAACAGAAAGCATACCGCCGATGGTCATATTTTGACACAGGTAAGGGTGAAAGGGTGCGGTAAGAGCGCACCGCGCAGCTGGCAACAGATTGCGGCATGGTAAACCCCGCTCGGAGCAAGACCAAATAGGAGTCCTTTGGCGTGGCCCGCGTTGGACTCGGGTAGGTTGCTTGAGGCGTGTGGTGACGCGCGCCCTAGAGGAATGGCTGCTCACGACAGAACCCGGCTTATAGGCCGACTCCAAATATGACTAACCTCTGGCAATACCAGAGGTTAGTCTCTCTTTTTGAGCTTAAGTAATGCATAGTTCTATGCCGATTTTTCTTAGCAGTGAACCTTTCAATTCTTGATGAAATTAGCTTTCTTGCTTATTAGTTAAAGAATCACTTTAACTGATATTTCTAGCTATATGTTTTTCTTCATTATATCCTATTTAGCGCCCCTGTATTTTATTCGCTAGTCGCAAGTTATTGAGTTTTATCCAAATTTTCTTTATTGGTGGGCTTTATTTTGCCTTGACTTTGACTTTCTTGAGCATATAGTTACAAAAGTGGGGTAAAGTGGATAAAAGTGGTTCTGATAATTAGCAAATAAGGTTGGATAGAAAAGTGTTCAGAGGCAGCAATGAAATCAATATCGATATCAAAGGGCGTATGGCAGTGCCTTCAAGATATCGTGATGTGTTAACCGAAATATGCGGCGGAAGTCTCGTCATTACTATTGATATACAAGATAAATGCCTATTGATCTATCCCCTGCATGAATGGGAAGCAATAGAAACGCAAATTGCAGCTCTTCCGTCCTTTAATTCAACCACACGAAAGCTACAAAGAATTTTGATTGGCCATGCGAGAGAGGTCAGTCTTGACACTAGTGGGCGAATTCTGATTCCACCAGAATTGAGGCAGTATGCCGAGTTAGAGAAAAAATTAATGCTAGTGGGGCAACGCCATCGATTTGAGCTATGGAGTGAGAGCAGCTGGAATAAAGGAAGAGACAGCTGGTTAGCTGAAGCTAGCGATGACTTGAAGATACCGGAAGAAATGCAGTCTATTTCATTATAGGTAGAATTTTATGTCAGTAGAGGTGGGACATAAGGCTGTTTTGTTAAAAGAAGCAGTTGAGGCGCTTATTACTAATCCCGATGGTTTGTATATCGATGGGACATTTGGCCGAGGCGGGCACGCGGCACTGATATTGTCTCAGCTAAGCGAGACTGGAAGTTTGATGGCGGTAGACAAAGATCCGAAAGCTTGCGAGGTGGCGAAAAAGAAATTTTCTAAGGATGCTCGTTTTGAGATAAAGCAAGCTTCGTTTGCAGATATTCGTAAACTGATAACAGAGAAACAGCATGAGGGAACAGTAAGTGGGGTGCTCCTAGATTTGGGTGTTTCATCCCCTCAGATTGATGACCCCATAAGAGGATTTAGTTTCCTGCGAGATGGTCCGCTTGACATGCGCATGAATCCAAGTTGTGGGATTAGTGCCGCCGAATGGCTCTCGACAGCAAAAGAGAATGATATAGCTCAGGTTTTAAAAGACTACGGTGAAGAGCGATATTCCAAGCGTATCGCTCGTGCAATTGCTGCTGCTCGTGCCGATAAGCCAATAACACGTACTGGGCAACTTGCAGCAATCGTTAAAGAAGCTAACCCGGCTTGGGAGAAAGATAAGCATCCAGCAACAAGAGCTTTTCAGGGCATCAGAATTTTTATTAATCAAGAGCTAAAAGATCTTGAGAGCGTGTTGCCTGATATTTTAGAAATTATGGCAGTGGGTGGCCGATTGGTCATTATTAGCTTCCATTCTCTTGAGGATCGTATTGTAAAAAGATTTATTCGTGATCAGGAGAAAGGGAAGGCTATACCTAGAGGCCTACCTGTTATGGAAAAAGATATTGTTAGGCGTTTGCGTTCGATAGGAAAGATAGTTAAGCCAAGTGGCTTAGAGATTAAGGACAATGTAAGAGCCAGGAGCGCTGTGATGCGAATTGCAGAAAAGCTGATATAACTTTGATTAACATAGGAATGATTATGCTATCTGGGCTAAAAATTACATCCTGGTTGTTAGTTTTCTGGATTAGTGTGATTTTTTGTGCGCTTTCTGTGGTCCATGTCAGCAATGCTTGCCGGCTGCTTGCTAGCCAACTGTCAACTCTCGAGGGAGAGTCAAACATTTTGCAGGAGATGTGGGGAAAGTACTTATTAGAAAAAAGTTCTTACACCTCATTGATTAATATTGAGAACAAGGCAATAGATGAACTGCAAATGCGAGCTCCTCGGCAAGATGAATTTATAGTCGTTTCTCCATAGGTATTTTAGATAACTGCCAGGAAGAGTGTTGAGTGAAACTAAAGCAAAATAAGTTGACTGTTTCTCGCTGGCGCTATGCGTTAGTGATGACTGCGCTCCTAATATTACCAGTAGCACTAATTTGGCATATTGCTGGACTGCAGGTGTTGTCTGATGTAGATAAAGGCTATGAATTTCTTCAAGGAAAAGTCTCAAAAAAAATGGTTCGTAGGGAAGTCATCCCTGCTTATCGTGGAGTTATTACCGACAGGCACGGCGAACCGCTTGCAATAAGTAGCCCTGTAGTACAGCTGGTAGCGGATCCTCGGCTAGTAGATGTCAATCATCCTAAATTTTCTGAGTTGGCTGAGCATTTATCAGTAACTAGCGCAAGCTTGAAGAAACGAGTTTTGAGGTATGCCAAAAGACCATATATGGTTTTGAAGGCAAGAAATTTTTTGCCTCCTGCTGTAGCTGAAAAAATTCTTGCCTGGAAAATACCTGGTATTTATGGAGAAAAAACATATAAGCGCTTTTATCCTGCAGCCGAGGTGATGTCTCAGATAGTCGGAATCACTGATGACAAGGAGAAAGGTCAGGAGGGCATTGAATCGTCATATGACAGCACGCTAGCCGGTGTCCCTGGGCGAAAAAAATTACTAAAGGATCGAAGGGGCAACGTGATCAAAGATCTGGGGGTGGAGCGTAATGCTAAGCCTGGCGAAGCTATAGCCTTAAGTATTGATATGAGACTCCAGCACAAAGCTTACACTGAATTACAAGACGCTGTTGTTAGGCATCAGGCGACTTCTGGATCAATTGTAGTGCTTGATGTGCACACTGGGGAAATTTTAGCAATGGCAAGTCAGCCATCTTACAATCCCAATGATAGGAAAAAATTAAGCTCTGATGCTTTAAATAAAGGGGCTCGCAATAGAGCAGTTTTAGATTTATTTGAACCGGGATCGACCGTTAAGCCCTTCACTGTTTTGGCAGCCATGGAGAACAGCAAGATATTCGCTGAATCAATTATTGATACAAATCCTGGCTACATACAGGTAGACAAAAAAAGAATAAAGGATGAGCGTAATTATGGGGAGATTGGTCTTGCCGATTTACTCAAGAAGTCCAGTAATGTTGGCGCTATAAAATTAGGTCTAGCTGTCGATCCAGAAGATATGCATGATTTATTTTCACGCGTAGGTTTTGGACAGGTTGTTGGGACGGGTGTCGCAGGTGAAAGCCCAGGAACACTGCCTGTACATAAAAAATCGATGAGACTAGAAAGAGCAAATTTTGCAATTGGATATAGCTTGAATGCCTCAGCCTTACAGATTGCTCAAGCCTATGCAGTTTTGGCATCTGATGGATTAAAAAGACCAATTACGCTATTAAAAACAGATAAAATTCTAGAAGGAGAGCAGGTGGTGGATGCAGAACTAGTTGCTATAGTTCGCCAAATGATGACAGGTGTCACTCGTAAAGGAGGGACCGCAGAGAAAGCAGCTATTTATACTTATGACGTGGCCGGGAAGACAGGCACTGCTTATAAAAATGTAGCGGGAGGATATGATGATAAGAGATACGTTGCATTATTTGCAGGCATAGTGCCAGCAGATAAACCGCGTCTAGTGACAGTGGTGATCATAAATGATCCTAAAGTGGGCGGGCATACTGGAGGTCAGGTGGCTGGACCAGTGTATGCGAATGTTACAGAGAGAGCTCTTAGGGTGTTAATGGTCGCACCAAAAGTAGTAGTCAGCGATAGAGCTGTTGCGTTGAGTGCTAAGCCAAGTCCGATAAGATTTGGAGGTGATATTTGATGGCGGTATTGAATAGGCCAATTACCCGAAGTCTAGGAAGCTTGATGCCAGAGGTTTTGTTTCCTGAAGAGTTAATCAATTTGAAGATTTCTGGTCTCTGTCTCGATAGTCGACTGGTTGAAAGTGGCGATTTATTTATTGCGGTCCCTGGGTTTTCACACGATGGACGAGATCATATTCAGTCATCACTTAAGGCTGGCGCAGAAGTCGTGCTTGCTCATGCAGACGGAATTTTCCTTCAAGAGCATGACAGAGTAATACCGATACCAAGCTTGAATAAGAAAATAAGTGAAATTTCTGGACGTTTTTATTCTGATCCATCTCATAACATAGCACTGACTGGCGTGACTGGAACTAACGGAAAAACCACTTGCACGCACCTATTGGCACAGCTATTTAGCCTTACAGGTAATCCTGCTGGAGTTATCGGGACTTTGGGTTACGGGTGCGTAAAGAATGGAATATCTGAGCTAAGTGGTGAAGGGATAACGACACCGGATCCTATTACTCTTCAGGCGGTTCTGGCTAGCTTTGTGTACCACAATATAAGTAAAGCAGTTATGGAGGTATCTTCTCATAGCCTCAGTCAATTTAGGGTTCATGGTCTATTGTTTGATACGGCCATATTTACTAATTTGAGCCATGACCATTTAGATTATCATGGCGATTTTACAAACTACGCTGCCGCTAAGAAGCAGCTATTCAACATGCCTGATCTGCAGACCGCTGTGATTAACGAGGATGATCCTGTCGGTCTAGAGATAACTAAAGAGTTACCCTCGTCCGTAAATGTGTTTACTTTCTCTTTAATGAATCCAAGCGCGGCTATCTACGCTAAGGATGTAAGTCTATCAGTGTCAGGCATTGAGGCGAATATTTGCACCCCTTGGGGCAATGGTATGCTCAAGAGCCAGCTTATCGGTAGGTTTAATTTGCTCAATTTGCTAGCTGTCGTTGGAGCTGCTTGCTCCCAAGGATTGGTTTTCGAGGAGGCTATAAGACTGATTCCTCAACTTACCGGAGTGCCAGGGCGAATGGAGATTGTTTCTAGTTTGGGTGACTCTGGTGATGTCAAAATTTCTGAACCAGCGATTGTGGTAGATTTTGCTCATACTCCGGATGCTTTAAAAAATACACTAGAGACTTTACAGCAATTTTGTCATGGAAAATTATGGTGTGTGTTTGGGTGCGGGGGTGATCGGGACAAAGCTAAACGGCCAAAAATGGGCAATATTGCTAGCGAGCTAGCAGACCAGGTTGTTGTGACAAGCGACAATCCTCGCGGGGAGAGCCCGGAAACGATTATTAATGAGATTCTTTCCGATGTCATTTCTGAGGCAAAAACTGATCGATCGTCCGTTCATGTGATTCCAGATAGAAGAAAGGCTATTGATTTTGCTGTTCAGTCTGCGACCAAGAAGGATATTGTTTTAATCGCCGGAAAGGGGCATGAGCTGTATCAGTTTACTGGACATAAAATGATACCTTTTAGCGACCAAGTCGAGGCCAGTCTGGCTCTACAGAGGAGGGGTGGCTAGTTGATAAATACATTAATGCTCTCGAAAATGGCTCTAGAATACGGCGGAACAATTATGTACCCAGATTGCCACTTTCAGTCTGTATCGACAGACAGTCGTAGTTTAAAGAAAGGTCAATTATTTGTTGCTCTCAAAGGAGAGAAATTTGATGGACATGAATTTATTTCGTTGATTTCATCTCAAGCAAGCGGATTGGTGGTTGAGCGTCCAATGAGCGACCTAGTCATGAGTCAGTGGGTGGTTCCTGACACAACTAAGGCGCTAGGACAGATTGCTGCAGTTAATCGTAAGCATCTTAATGGATGTTTAATTGCTATAACAGGAAGCTGCGGGAAAACTTTAGTTAAAGAGATGATTGCAGCTATTCTCAGCAAGACGGGATCGGTATTGTTCACAAAAGGAAATCTAAATAATGAAATTGGAGTTCCTCGTACCTTGATGGAGATTCGCTGTGAACATAATTATGCGGTAATTGAAATGGGTGCAAGAGCTAATGGAGATATAGATTATCTCTGTAGTTTTACTAAACCGAATGTTGTTTTAGTAAACAATATTTTGCCTGCACATCTTGAAAGTTTTGGCACTCTTAGTGATATTGCTAAAGCGAAAGGTGAGATCTACAGGAATCTCTCTGCCGGAGATACTGCAGTTATCAACCTTGATGAAAGTTATGCTCAGATGTGGCATGAATCAACAAACGCAAGGGTCTTGAATTTTTCGATCAATAAGGCTCATGCCGACTTTACTGCCAAGAATCTTGTCTTAAAAGAAAACGGCAGCTATAGCTTTATTTTAGTTACTCCTGAGGGAGAATCAGCCATATCTCTTACTTTAAGCGGGAAGCACAATGTTGTAAACGCGATTGCAGCAGCAGCTTGTTCTTATGCGGCAGGTGCTCCAATGTCCTCTATTGTGGACGGTCTGAATCATCTAAAGCAGATACCAGGCAGAATGAATCTTGAGGAGCTACCTTCTGGAGTCACTTGTATTGATGATAGCTATAATGCAAACCCGGGTTCAGTAAAAGCAGCCATTGATAGCCTTGTGGAGATCCGCAGTCTTCATGTCTTAATATTGGGTGATATGGCAGAGCTTGGTGATGATGAGGTCTCCCTACATGCTGATATAGGCAGCTACGCATTAAATAAAGGCGTGGATATTCTTTTAGCCCTTGGCCCTCTTTCTTTTTATGCTGCCAGAGAATTTGGTCAAAGTGGTCAGCACTTTAAAAGCAAGCAAGAATTGATTGATTATTTAAATAGCAGTGAATTCTTAAACTCAGGTGTGCTTGATTTCGGATCAGCTATCCTGGTAAAAGGGTCAAGATTCATGGCTATGGACGACATATCCCAGTTGATAAAAAAATTAGGGGAGACCTAAATGCTTGTCTGGCTAGCTGACCACTTAACGCAGTATTTTACTGGCTTTGGCGTAGTGCAGTATATAACTGTCCGAGCAGTCATGGCTGCACTAACCTCTTTAGGAATCTCATTGATTTTTGGGCCGTGGATGATCCGTCGTCTGACTTACCTTCAGATTGGGCAGTCAGTTAGGAGTGATGGCCCTGCTAGCCATCTAGTCAAGACTGGAACACCAACCATGGGCGGGGTATTGATACTTTTTTCTATCTTTACTAGTACGCTTCTTTGGTCAGATCTTCTTAATCCATATGTTTGGATAGTGCTGCTGACGACTTTTTTGTTTGGAATTATTGGCTGGGTCGATGATTACCGAAAGGTGATTAAAAACAACTCTCAAGGTATTTTGGCTAAATGGAAGTATTTTTGGCAGTCATTGGTAGGAATTATAGTTGCAGTTATTCTTTATAAGATAGGCGGTATTGGTGTTGAAAACGAGCTAATAGTTCCTTTCTTTAAGGATATAGCGTTGCCGCTAGGTATGTTTTATATCGTGCTCACTTATTTTGTAATTGTCGGCAGCAGTAATGCGGTAAATCTTACGGATGGCTTAGATGGTTTGGCTATTATGCCTATAGTCTTAATTGGCAGTGCCTTGGGGCTAATAGGTTATTTGGTAGGACATATAGAGTTTGCAGAATATTTGCATATTCCTTATGTGCCTGGTGCTGGAGAGGTGGGGGTGTTTTGTGCGGCGCTTGTTGGTGCCGGTATGGGGTTCCTCTGGTTTAACACGTACCCTGCTCAAATTTTTATGGGAGATGTTGGATCATTATCTTTGGGCGCAGCCTTAGGTGTTGTGGCGGTAATAACTAGACATGAAATTGTTTTTTTTATCATGAGTGGCATTTTTGTTATGGAGGCAGTATCGGTGATGATGCAAGTAGCTTCTTTCAAGTTAACTGGTCGTCGAATTTTCCGTATGGCTCCAATTCATCATCACTTTGAATTAAAAGGTTGGCCCGAACCTCGTGTCATCGTTAGATTTTGGATTATCACGGCCATGCTGGTATTGCTTGGCTTGGTAACACTGAAGCTTAGGTAGCAAGAGAATGGATTTACCAATGAGGCAGTTAATAGCAAGCAATAAGCTCAAAATGGTAGTAGGTATTGGTGTTACAGGATTTTCTGTGGCTCGACACCTGTCTCAATTGGGGCAACATTTTGTGATGTTAGATACTCGCCAAAACCCCCCTTTGCTTGAACAGTTTAAGGCCGAGTTTCCAGACATATCAATATCGCTAGGAGAGCTCGCTATTGATAGCTTTAAGAATGCTGATGAGATCATTCTTAGTCCTGGACTGTCTAGGCAAATTCCAGCTATTCAAACTGCGATCGAGTTAAATATCCCAGTAATAAATGATATTGAATTATTTTCTCGATCTGCTAAGGCTCCTATTATTGCTATTACAGGCTCAAATGGCAAAAGTACTGTCACTACAATAGTGGGAGAGATGTGTACTGCTGCAGGTCGTTCGGTGGGTATTGGCGGGAACCTAGGGACGCCTGCGCTTGAATTGCTTGATCAGAATGCGCAGCTTTATGTTTTAGAGTTATCAAGTTTTCAGCTAGAGTCTGTTAGCAGCCTGTGTGCTGAAGTAGCAGTAGTGCTTAATGTTAGTGCAGATCATATGGATCGCTACAAAACATTACTTGATTACCATCAGGCCAAGCATCGGATTTTTAATGGGGCTCGCCAGGTGATAGTCAACCGGAATGATAGGCTTAGTGCGCCACTAGTTGGAGACAAAGTAAAAACATGGAGCTTTGGCCTTGACCGCTCAGATTTTAATGGTTTTGGGTTAGTTTCTGGAGATGACGGTCAATCATGGCTGACTTATGAATTTGAGAAATTAATGCCTGAAAGCGAACTTGGAATAAAAGGATTGCACAATACAAGCAATGCTCTTGCTGCTTTAGCCTTAGGCTCAGCAGTAAATTTTCCCTTGAGGTCAATGTTACAAGTATTGCGTCAATTTACCGGGTTGCCTCATCGATGCCAGACAATAAGAGTTCTAAATGGCGTAACTTATATCAACGATTCTAAGGCAACAAATTTAGGCGCTACTTTGGCAGCCATTAAAGGGCTTGGCTGTAATAATATAATTTTGATTGCTGGCGGCCAAGGGAAAGCACAAGATTTTTCAGCCCTCTCCACTGCGCTAACTGGGACGGTTAAGCAGCTTGTATTAATAGGCGAAGCCGCATCTGAAATAGGTAATGCTGTTTCTGGAAAAATAGACACTATTTATGCAATAAGTATTGAGTGTGCAGTAAGAGCATCTTGCGAAATTGCACAGCTGAGAGACATTGTTTTGTTGTCCCCGGGATGCTCAAGTTTTGATATGTTTGCTGATTTTGAAGATAGGGGTGAGAAATTCATCTGCGCAGTAGAGGATTTGAGATGAATTCAAGACCGCTGCAGCCGAGGAAAGGTTTTTTGCGTTCTCTGCAATGCATAGATCAACCTCTCCTATTTGCAATGCTGGCTATTCTTACGATTGGCTTAGTGATGATTTATTCCGCTTCAATTAGTCATGCTCAGGTTGAGTATGGCGATGGCTTTTATTACCTTAAGCGACATTTAATATTTCTTGTGCTTGGCATGATTACAGCCGCCATCATTCTAGCCGCACCTTCGCGAATTTGGTACCGACTCTCCCCCCCATTGTTCATAGTCACAGTTTTGCTGCTGCTGGTAGTTCTATTCACACCGGAGATCAATGGAAGTAAGCGTTGGATCTCTCTTGGACCCTTTAATCTGCAAGCTGCAGAGGTAGCTAAATTTACTGTCATTTTGTTTCTGGCGGGTTATTTGGAGCGTCATCAAGAGCAACTTAGAGCCGAATGGAGGAGCGTCTTTAAACCTTTAGTTGTGGTTGGATTAGTGATTATTCTTTTATTTTTTGAGCCAGATTATGGATCTATGGTAGTCATAAGTGCCACAGTTTTTTGTATGTTATTTATTGCGGGAGTTGCTCTTTGGCAATTTGGCATAATATCCATTTTAGCTGCTGCTGGCTTATCTTATGTTGCCATTATGGAGCAGTACAGATGGGAGCGCTTAAAGACATTTATGAATCCTTGGTTAGACCCTGGAGATTCTGGTTATCAAATAACAAACTCAATGATGGCTTTTGGTCAAGGAGAATGGTTGGGGGCTGGTTTAGGTAAGAGCGTGCAAAAACTTCACTATTTGCCTGAGGCTCATACTGATTTTATTTTTTCCATTTATGCTGAAGAATTTGGATTAGTTGGCGTTACATTAGTCGTATTTTTGTATGCGCTGTTGGTGCATCGGATATTGCATATAGCCCGTCAAGCGATGAAAAGTAAAGATTGGTTTGCCACTTACAGTTGTATTGGTATTGCCATGCTTTTGGCAATGCAATCATTTATTAATATAGGCGTTACTTCAGGATTACTACCTACAAAAGGACTAACGTTACCTTTTATTAGTTATGGCGGGAGTAGCCTTCTTGTTTGTATTGCGATGGTGGTGTTGGTTTTGAAAATTAGCTCAGAAGTAGGTGATACTCGAGAGACAGGAAAGCGGGTGAGGCGTGATAGAGCAGAGATGTAATAAGGTGATGATAATGGCCGGAGGTACTGGCGGACATATTTTTCCTGCTCTGTCAGTGGCGGAGGTATTAAGGAGCAAAAATATTGCTGTTACGTGGCTCGGTACTCGCGCAGGTATCGAGATGGAGCTGGTTCCAGCTAAAAATTTCCCTATTGATTATATCGATGTAGAAGGGCTAAGGGGCGCTGGAATAATGAAGTGGTTGAGGGCGCCTTATATTATAGTCAGGGCTATATTCCAGACTCTGGCTGTAATCCGCAAAGAGTCCCCAGATGTTATTTTAGGTCTAGGTGGTTTTGTGTCAGGACCCGGCGGCATTGCTGCTCGAATACTTGGGCTACCATTGGTTATTCACGAGCAAAATGCAATTGCAGGGACTACTAATAAGCTGTTAGCTAAAGTTGCTAACCGAGTCCTAACTGCTTTCCCTAATACACTCACTCAGGGTGAGTGGGTTGGAAATCCAGTTCGCAGTGAAATTATTGCACTGCAGTCGCCGCTACTTAGTTCTAATAGAGAGACTCACCCTTTAAGGATCTTAGTATTAGGTGGGAGCCTTGGTGCGATAACAATTAATCATCAAATTCCTTTAGCGCTAGCTACTATAGGGAAGCCTCATTGGTTTGAGGTTAGACATCAGTCTGGTAAAAAACATTTAAAAAATACTAAGAATGCATACAAGAATGCTGGTTTCAAGATTACTGTGGAGCCGTTTATAGCTGATATGGCTGGAGCTTATAAATGGGCCGATGTAGTTATTTGCAGGGCAGGTGCACTAACAATCTCAGAGCTGACTACAGTAGGTATCGGGGCGCTCTTAATACCTTTCCCTTACGCAGTTGACGATCACCAAACTCGAAATGGCGAATGGCTCGTGCAGCATGGAGCTGCAATTATGATTAAGGAGTCAGACTTAACAACCGAGGGGTTGGCATCAATCTTAAATGAGTGGTTAGGGGATCGAAGCAATTTAATCTCTATGGCAATCAATTCAAGACGATTGGCAAAAGTAGACGCTGCTGACCTAGTGGTCGATATTTGTATGGAGGTAGCATGAGTAACGAGATAAATTATTTTATACCTGAAATGCGAAGGATGAAATGCATACATTTTGTTGGTATTGGGGGCAGCGGAATGAGTGGAGTAGCAGAAGTTCTGATCAACCAAGGGTACAAGGTTTCTGGTTCAGATCTAGCGATGAACGGTAATATACTCCGATTAGAAAAATTGGGTGCAAGCGTGCAATTGGGTCATACGGTAGAAAATATTAAAAGTGCTGATGTCGTCGTCATATCTTCGGCTGTGACACATGATAACCCAGAGGTAACTGGCGCTCGAACTCTCAGGATTCCTGTAGTCTCTCGTGCGGAAATGTTAGCAGAGTTAATGCGCTATCGTCACAGTATTGCTGTTGCAGGAACGCATGGAAAAACTACAACCACCAGTCTATTGGCCGCTATTTTGGCTGCAGGTGACAAAGACCCAACTTTTGTTGTTGGGGGGCTCGTAAAAGCAGTGAATGCTAATGCTGGATTGGGCGTAAGCCCTTATTTTGTAGCGGAAGCCGATGAAAGCGATGCCTCTTTTTTGCATCTACAGCCTATGGTTGCGATAGTAACCAACATTGATGCGGATCATATGGAAACTTATGATTTTGACTTTAATAAGTTAAAGCAAACCTTTTTAGCCTTTCTTCATAACCTGCCTTTTTACGGGTTAGCTGTTTTATGTATTGATGATCCTGTGATTAAAGCAATGCTGCCTGATATTTCAAGACCTATTCTTACTTATGGTTTCTCTGAGGATGCAGACTATCGTATTCAGAATATGTCTGTTAATCAGCAGTACAGTTATTTTGATCTACATAGACCTAATGGGGTCGGCCCTCTATCTGTTGAGATGAATATTCCGGGCGCTCATAATATCTTAAATGCCGCCGCCGCTATCACTGTTGCTATTGATGAGGGGGTTTCTGATAAGGCAATCAAAAAGGCCTTATTGGAGTTTCAAGGAGTCAGTCGACGTTTTGAGATTTATGGCGAATACCCCATAGATAGCGGGACTGTGATGCTAGTGGACGATTATGGACATCACCCACGAGAGGTCTCGGCTGTCATTAAGGCAATAAGGGAAGGTTGGCCAAAAAGGCGGTTAGTGATGGTGTTTCAGCCTCATCGTTTCACACGCACTCGTGATCTTTTCGAAGATTTTGTTCAAGTGTTGTCTAGTTGTGATGCGTTGTTATTACTAGAGGTTTATGCGGCAGGTGAGAATGAAATTCCCGGGGCAGACAGCAGAACACTCTGTCGCAGCATAAGACAAAGAGGCTTAGTCGACCCTATTTATGTTTGTAGTGTTGATGATGTTCAGGAAGTCCTTGGAGACATACTCCAGGCTGGAGATATTTTGGTTACCCAGGGTGCAGGGAGTGTCGGCAGACTTGTAAAAATACTTGCAGATGCAAGGTTAATATAGGGTTCGCTAGATGAAAAAAATGATAATAAGCCAGTCAATGAAGACAAAGTATGGTCGAGTTGGGGTGCTGTTTGGTGGTATGTCAGCTGAGAGGGAAATTTCCCTATTGTCTGGGAAGTTTATGTCGGAGTCCCTGATTAGATCTGGCGTAGATGTTGTGCTTATTGATGTTGATGGGGATTTTTTGCAGCGATTGCCTGAGTATCAGTTAAGCAGAGCAGTGATTATGTTGCATGGGCCTGGAGGAGAGGATGGAAGCCTCCAAGGTGCCTTGCAGTTTTCCGGGCTGCCTTATACTGGGAGCAGGGTTTTGGCATCAGCATTAGCAATGGATAAATTGCATAGTAAGCAATTTTGGCAGGGTATTGGTTTACCTACGCCAAATTTTGCCGTGCTGGATAAAAAAACGAACTGGAACAAAACGCTTAGAAAATTGGGTGGCAAGGTGATAGTCAAGCCCTCGCAAGAAGGTTCGAGTTTAGGTATGAGTCAGGCTAGTGATCCTAAGTCTTTAGAGCAGGCATGGAAAATTGCTTCAAAGTTCGATGATATTGTGATTGCCGAGGAATGGATTGAAGGATCGGAATATACCGTTGCGATATTGGGCGAAGAGACGCTTCCTTCCATCAAACTTGAGACAAATCACACATTTTATGATTACACCGCAAAATATCTTGCAAATGACACTATTTATAAGTGCCCGTGTGGATTAGGCGTCGAAGAAGAGAAATTACTTACAAATTTAGCAGTAGAAGCTTTTACAAGTATCGGCTGTAGTGGTTGGGGGCGCGTAGATATAATGTCTAATTCAGACGGAGAGTTTTTTTTATTGGAGGTAAATACTGTCCCTGGGATGACTGATCACAGTCTGATGCCAATAGCTGCTGTTGCCGCCGGATATAATTTCGATGAGCTGGCCCTAAAGATTCTGGACAGCTCTTTATGATGATTATTTTTTTAACTCAAGATGGATGTCTTAAAAATGAACACGGCAATTAATCGTAATGAGATTAGGGCAACAAAGATACAAGAACACTTTTTCTTGTTGCGCAATCTTTTGGATTGGCTTTTTAGGAGGCTAGCACTGTTGCCCTTGGTGGTAGTCTTTGTCGTTATAATCTGGGGAGGCAGGCACCTCTTTATTGCTTTTGATGTCCCCATTAAGAATGTTTCGGTAATGGGCATATTTAGTAATATAAGCAAAAAAGAAATTGAAGAATCAGTGGTTCCGCTAGTCTCCGATAAAGGATTCCTCAGCCTAGATTTGACTACAATCGCAGCTCTTCTGGAATCACGCTCATGGATAGAAAGCGCTACTGTTAGGCGAAAGTGGCTGGGAGACATAGAGATAAAAGTAGTAGAGGAGACTCCAGTTGCTCGTTGGGGAAAAGACAGTTTCTTAAATAACCAAGGGGAAATATTACAGATCGAAAATAATAGTAACTTGTTGCATTTGCCTTTATTGCAAGGAGAAGAATATTCGGAAGGCCTGCTGATGAAAACTTATCGCGAAGTTGCTTTGTTGTTGCAGCCAGCAAGTTTGAAAATTATGGAATTAAAGAGGGACGACCGTGGAGTTTGGTGGTTGACCTTGTCAAATGGTTTAGAGCTTTTAATTGGTCATGATCAGATCATAGCAAAAGTGCGTCGGTTCTTAATTGTATGGGCGTCTGAATTACAGACCAAGAGCACCGATGTGGCGAGTATAGATATGCGTTACGAAAATGGCGTTGCAGTAAAATGGAAATAAAAATCATCGATGTGATAGATGCAAGCTTAAGGGTGTAAGAAAAATTGCCACGTATGTTTTATAGCGAGCAACAGTAAACCTAGACATAGAAGGTAAACATGAGGTCAAAAGATGACTAGTTCGAACGAAGAGCAGTTAATAATTGGTTTAGATATTGGGACATCAAAAGTTGCAGCCATTGTAGGAGCGGTGAGTCCTGAAGGTTTCCTAGAGATAGTGGGAACTGGACTGCAGATGTCTTCCGGTCTAAAGAAAGGAGTGGTCGTTAATATTGAGGCTACTGTTCATTCGATACAGCGAGCTATTGAAGAGGCCGAACTAATGGGGGGGTGTAACATCAACTCTGTTTTTGTGGGAATCGCCGGAAGTCATATTCGCAGCTTGAATTCCCATGGCATTGTTGCGATTCGCGATCGAGAAGTTTTGCCTTTAGATATAGAGCGTGTTATTGATGCCGCTCGAGCAGTTGCTATCCCCGCCGATCAAGAAATTCTTCATGTGCTACCCCAAGAATATATTATTGATAATCAAGAAGGGGTGCGCGAGCCTTTAGGTATGTCCGGTGTGCGACTGGAATCAAAAGTGCATCTTGTAACCTGCGCAGCAAATGCCGCTCAAAATATAAAAAAGTGTATTCGTAGATGCGGTCTCGAGGTTGACGACATTATTCTGGAGCAGCTCGCATCAAGCTATGCCGTCTTAACGGAAGACGAAAAGCAGCTAGGGGTCTGCTTGGTGGATATAGGTGGAGGAACTACTGATATCGCAATTTTTTATGATGGAGCGATTCGCCATACAGGAGTGATACCTATTGCCGGAGATCAAGTGACTAACGATATCGCTCATGCGTTAAGAACTCCAACTGCTCATGCGGAAGAATTAAAAATTAAATATGCGTGTGCTTTGGCAAAGTTAACCGCTCCTGAGGAGACCATAAAGGTTCCTAGTGTCGGAGATAGGCCTCCGCGCGATTTATCTCGCCAGGCTCTGGCGGAAGTGGTTGAACCAAGATATGAAGAATTATTTTCTTTGGTTCAAGCAGAGTTACGTCGCAGCGGATTTGAAAATTTGGTGGCTGCTGGAATGGTGCTTACAGGAGGTACATCTAAAATGGAGGGCGTTGTCGAGCTGGCGGAAGAAATTTTTCATATGCCGGTTAGGATCGGGTCCCCTCAAAACGTTAGAGGGTTAACTGATATCGTTGATAATCCTATTTATTCTACTGGCGTTGGGTTGCTGCTCTATGGAATGCAGCAATTATCAGAAGGATCATTGTCAGGCAAAACCGCTAAGGGTGATGGTAGAAGCTTCATGGAGACAGTGAAAGGGTGGTTTCAAGATAGTTTGTAAATATTTTATTTTTAATTAAAGCTAAACGAGGGGTAATCGTTATGTTTCAGATCGTGGATAATACACCAGATAGTGCAGAAATCAGGGTAGTAGGTGTTGGAGGAGGAGGAGGCAATGCCTTAAGACATATGATCGTAAGCGGTGTTACTGGAGTTGAATTTATATGTGCCAATACTGATGCTCAGGCGCTTAAGGATATTGACGCCACAATTTTACAGATAGGAAGTGGACTCACAAAGGGATTGGGTGCGGGAGCCAATCCAGATGTAGGTCGTCAGGCCGCAATGGAGGATCGTGAGAGAATTTCCGATGTTTTGCGTGGTGCTGACATGGTTTTTATTACCGCTGGAATGGGTGGGGGGACTGGAACTGGAGCTGCACCTATCGTTGCAGACGTGGCTAGAGAGTTAGGGATCCTTACAGTTGCGGTTGTTACACGCCCTTTTATCTGGGAAGGAAAAATGAGAATGTCAGTGGCAGAAGAAGGCCTAAAAGAACTTAAAGATAAGGTAGATTCTCTTATCACTGTGCCAAATGAGAAACTGCTGCAGGTGCTGGGTCGCTCCACTAGCGTGCTTGCGGCATTTAGCGCAGCAAATGATGTCTTGCTGGGTGCTGTTCAGGGGATTGCTGATTTGATAATACGACCTGGCATGATTAACGTAGATTTCGCTGATGTGCGAACAGTGATGTCTGAGATGGGTCAAGCTATGATGGGAACAGGTGAGGCAATAGGGGAAGATAGGGCGCGTGAAGCTGCTGAAAAAGCTATTCGTAGCCCTCTGCTGGAAGACATTAATTTACAGGGCGCGAGAGGCATCTTGGTTAACATAACAGCTGGACCAGATCTTTCATTGGGTGAGTTTAATGATGTTTTAGAGACTGTACATAATTTTGCAGCTGACAGCGCTACGACTGTGGTGGGTACCGTGATTGACCCATCATTAGGAGAAGCAATTAGAGTCACAGTTGTCGCTACAGGCTTAACTATGTCTGATAGCCAAAAGTCCTCTATCAAAATGGCGGATAACACAAAACCAATCGAGAGTGTAAAGGTGACAAAAAATGGAGATACAGATTACACTGAATTCGAACGACCAGCCGTACTTCGAAAAGAAGGTAGCTTATCGGAGGATGGGCTGAATGTGAAATCAGGATCTGATTCGGATGATTATCTCGATATTCCAGCATTTTTACGCTGTCAGGCAGATTAAGGTAGTGTATTATTCTAGGGTGACACTTTAAAAAGATCGTTGATTTCGTACGTCAATTGAGCTTGACGATTTTTAGTTTGAATTATGATTTGCGCCGATCAATATTTTTGTATGCATCTAACTAAATAATTGGGTTTCTGCCATCAAAGTCAACAGACCTACCATAGAGAAAGTATCCCGGATAATAGTAAAAGATGATTAAGCAGCGAACATTGAATAATATGATCCGCGCCACTGGAATTGGTTTGCATACCGGCGAGAAAGTTTTTCTGACTCTCCGCCCGGCTCCGGAGGATACCGGGATTGTATTTCGACGTTCTGATTTAAGCCCTATGGTGGAAATACAGGCATCAGCTGAAAATGTTGGTGATACGATGCTTTCTACGACTCTTACGAAGGGAGAAGTTCGTGTTTCAACAGTCGAGCATTTGTTGGCAGCTCTGGCTGGTCTTGGGATTGATAACGCTATCATTGATGTTACGGCTCCAGAAGTTCCTATTATGGATGGTAGTGCAAGTCCTTTTGTTTTTTTACTTCAGTCAGCAGGGATAAAAGAGCAAAATAAGCCAAAACGATTTATACGAATAAAGAAACCAATAAGTGTTTCAGATGGAGATAAAACTGCTTCCTTCAAGCCGTTTAACGGTTTCAAGGTAGAATTTTCTATTGATTTCGATCATCCGGCTTTTAATAATCGAACATTGCAGGCATCAGTTGATTTTTCTACCACCTCTTTTGTAAAAGAGATTAGTCGTGCCCGCACTTTCGGTTTTATGCATGAAATAGAATATCTGAGATCTCAGGGTCTAGCACGTGGTGGCAGTATGGATAATGCTATTGTCGTAGACGAATTTCAGGTGTTAAATGAAGACGGCTTACGCTATGAGGACGAATTTGTTAAGCATAAAATTTTGGATGCTATCGGTGATTTGTATTTGCTAGGAAATAGCTTAATTGGTGAGTATATTGGCTATAAGTCTGGCCATGGACTCAATAATTCGTTGCTTAGAGAATTGATTGCCCGGAAAGATGCTTGGGAAATAGTGACCTTTGAGGGTGATGACGATGAAGCACCAATTTCCTACACGAAGCCTTTGCTGACGGCATAAAATTTTCCTATATAATGATTTGGCAGCTGCCATGGATGCTATTTTTTTAAAAAATAACTACAGCAAATCGAGAGCAGCATTCACCGAACTATTCGATAGCTTATCTGAGCCGCATGCCCTACTTTTATTCTTGTGCAATTAAACGTCTAGTCTTATATATCCTGGAATGATAATGAAATTTTTGGCAAAACTTTTTGGTAGTAAAAATGATAGAGAAATCAAAAGAATACGAAAGGTTGTAGATCGTATTAATAGTTTTGAGGAAAAATTTTCTGTTTTACCAGATGAAGACTTAAGACTTAAGACTAAAGAATTTCAGAAAAATTATGAGAAAGGGTTATCCCTGGACCAGCTGCTACCCGAGGCGTTTGCTGTTGTGCGAGAAGCAGCTAAGCGTACTTTAGGCTTGCGTCATTTTGATGTCCAAATGATAGGAGGTGTGGTTCTTCATGAAGGTCGAATTTCAGAAATGCGAACAGGTGAAGGTAAAACGCTAATGGCAACTTTGCCAACATACCTTAATGCTTTATCTGGAAGAGGTGTGCATATTGTTACTGTGAATGACTATCTAGCTAATCGCGATGCTGAATGGATGGCACCTATATATCAATTTTTAGGTATGGGTGTCGGAGTTATTTCCTCTGGCTTGTCTCCAGAGGAAAAAATAAAAGCATATCAAGCGGATGTTACTTTTGGCACAAATAACGAATTTGGTTTTGATTATCTTCGCGATAATATGGTCTTACGTCTCGAGGATAAGTTACAGAGAGGCCTAAATTTTGCTGTTATTGATGAAGTGGATTCAATCCTTATTGATGAGGCCAGAACACCACTTATTATCTCAGGAACTGCTGAGGATAGTTCTGCTTTATACCAAAAAATTAATAAATTAATTTCGACTCTTGTTCTTCATTCTGAGGAAAATCAGGGTGATTTTATTATTGATGAGAAAATAAGGCAAATAGAACTAACAGAAAATGGGCACTGTAAAATAGAGTCCTTGCTTGAAAGTGAAGGCTTACTTCAAGAGGGAGACAGCCTATATAACGCAATCAATCTGTCACTGCTTCATCATGTCCAGTCAGCACTCAAGGCGCACCACTTGTTCAGCAAGGATGTTGAATATATTGTACAAGATAAGCAGGTTGTGTTGATTGATGAGCATACAGGAAGAACAATGCTTGGGCGTCGATTATCAGAGGGTCTTCATCAAGCCATAGAGGCCAAAGAAGATGTTGTTATTCAGAGCGAAAGCCAAACAATGGCATCGACGACTTTTCAAAATTATTTCCGTCTCTATGACAAATTATCAGGCATGACAGGGACAGCCGATACTGAAGCCTATGAGTTCCACCAAATATATGGACTCCCTGTTGTGGTGATACCAACAAATTTACCAGTAGCTAGAGTAGATCTTAATGACTTAATTTACCTTACACCAGATGAGAAATATGATGCTGTTGTTGCAGACATCAGGTCATGTATTGAGAAAAATTCCCCAGTATTAGTTGGAACAGCTACCATCGAAAGCTCAGAAGAAATGGCATCAAGATTAGAGAAGGTAAAAATTCCCCATCAGGTGCTGAATGCAAAACACCATGAAAAAGAAGCGCAAATTATCGCTCAAGCAGGGCAGCCTGGAACAGTCACAATCGCAACTAACATGGCTGGTAGAGGAACAGACATAGTTCTTGGAGGGAGCTGGGAAGCAATTGTTGCAGAGCTAAAAAATCCTACTCAGGCTCAAATACAGCTAATCAAGAATGAATGGAAAGTCCGCCATGATGTAGTTATTGCCGCTGGCGGGCTCCATATACTTTGTACTGAGCGGCATGAATCTCGACGTATTGATAACCAGCTGCGAGGTAGAGCTGGTAGGCAAGGTGATCCCGGTGTATCGCGATTTTATTTGTCGCTGGAGGACCCATTGATGCGCTTGTTCGCATCGGATGGAGTTAAAAATATGATGCGATCTCTGGGAATGGAAAAAGGGGAATCGATCGAACATCGGATGGTGACAAGTGCTATCGAAAAAGCTCAAAAGAAAGTTGAAGGCAGAAATTACGATATGCGTAAAAATTTGCTTGAATTTGATGACGTTGCTAACGATCAGCGGCAGGTAATTTACCAACAGAGGGATGAGTTGTTGGTGGAAGAGGACATTAGCGAAGTTATTGCTAGTATAATGTCTGATGTTATTGACATATCAATAAGTTATTACATCCTTCCACAAAGTTTGGCAGAACAGTGGGATGTTGCTGGCCTAGAAAATCATTTCGCATCAGAATTTAAGCTGCAGGTAGAATTGCAAAAGTGGCTGGATAATGATGAACTTTTGAATGAAGAAGGAGTTCGATTAAGAATTCAGCAAAAAGCTAAAGATGTCTACGAGGAAAAAGCCTCTGCAATTGGCGCAAATATTCGTGTCATTGAAAGACAGGTAATGTTGCAGGTATTAGATACCCTATGGAAAGAGCATCTTTCTCGTATGGACCATTTGCGGCAAGGGATAAATTTGCGCGCATATGCGCAAAAGAATCCTCGACAAGAATACAAGCGTGAATCGTTTGAATTATTTCAACAAATGCTAGAAAACATCAAGGTAGAGACCATTCATTTCTTAAGTAAGGCTGAAGTTCGTGATCGTGAGGATATCGAACAAATAGAGCGTTCTAAAATAGAGGCTCAGCAACGACAAAAACTCGAAATGAACCATGATAGGGTCTCAGCAATTGGCGAATCCAAAACATCAAGCGGAGCTACTAAAAAGTTTTCTCAGGGTAAGCCGTTTGTTCGATCAGCTGAAAAAGTAGGAAGAAACGATACTTGCCCTTGTGGTAGCGGAAAGAAATTTAAACAATGTCATGGTAAATTGAACCAATGAATTAATTATACACATTTTTTATGCTATTTGGATTAGCTTAACTCAGTTATGTTGCCTAGAAAAATATAGCGAGGAAATCATGGCGGTAGGCAAAGATTATTTTCCTGAAATGCATCCTGTGCCAGGCTTTAGGCTAGGTATAGCAAGCGCTGGCGTCAAGACTTCAGGTAAAAAAGACTTGATTGTGATGGAAATGATAGATGGAAGCTCTATTGCGGGGGTGTTCACAACAAATGCGTTTTGCGCAGCACCAGTGCAAATCTCAAAAGAGAATATTTATTCGACCCAATGTCGTTATCTGGTTATAAATACTGGTAATGCAAACGCAGGAACTGGGGATCAAGGAAGAAAGGATGCTGAGTCTATATGCCAGGCTCTTGCAGCAATAACTAGAGTTGATGAGAGAGCTGTGTTGCCTTTCTCTACGGGTGTTATAGGAGAATATTTGCCAGTACAAAAAATTATTTCAGCGTTGCCTTTAGCATACGCATCACTTTCTGCAACCAGTTGGGACGAAGCCGCAAGGTCCATCCTTACAACAGACACCCGCCCTAAAGGTGCAAGTGTCCAGTTAGACTTTTCTGGAAAAAAAATTACAATCACAGGGATCACAAAAGGCTCAGGAATGATAAGGCCCAATATGGCTACTATGTTGGCTTACGTGGCTACCGATGCAGTGATAGAACAAGAGTTACTAAAAAATATACTTGCTAGTATGACCGAGCACTCATTTAACCGGATTACTGTCGATGGCGACATGTCGACAAATGATTGCGCCATTTTAGTAGCAACTGGGGCTTCTGGTGTTGATGTATCAGAATTGTCCGCCAAGGACATGGATAAGTTTTTGGCTTGCCTGAAAGAATTGTTTATTGCTTTGGCTCAACAAGTTGTTCAGGATGGAGAGGGCGCTACTAAATTTGTGACAATAAAGGTATCTGCAGGTAAGGATGAGCCTGAGTGTCTGAAGGTGGCATATGCTGTAGCTGAATCCCCGTTGGTAAAAACCGCTTTGTTTGCTTCAGATCCTAATTGGGGGAGAATTCTTGCAGCAATAGGATACTCTGGTCTTTCTGATCTGAATGTTGATGGCATAGAGGTTTATTTAGATAACATTCTTATAGCTGAAAAGGGTGGAAGAGCTCAGAGTTACCTAGAATCTCTTGGTCAAGAAGTTATGTCTAAAGATTTTTTTTCTATAAATATTATTCTGAATCGCGGTCATGCAGCGGAAGAAATCTATACGACTGATTTATCTTATGATTATATTAAGATCAATGCAGAATATCGTAGCTAGTGCTTAAAATTTACGTGGTTGCAGCAGTTATTTGGGCCAAAAATAAAAAAATACTTATTACCAAAAGGCCTGATAATAAACCTCAGGGAGGTTTTTGGGAGTTTCCTGGCGGCAAGATAGAAAGAGACGAAACACCGACTGAGGGGTTGTTCCGAGAACTAAAGGAGGAGCTGGCTATTTCTGTTCTTGAAATGAGACCTTTTATTAAGCTTGAGCATGAATACCCAGAGCGTTCTATTATTTTAGATGTATGGATGGTGGAAAAATTTACTGGCAACGCTAGAGGAAATGAAGGACAAACTATTGCCTGGGTTTCTATTGATCAATTGAATCAGTACCAGTTTCCTGAGGCAAATAGGCTGATTGTAGATAAACTCCAGACATTTTTACCCTGCTAGTGATGGGTTGTGTCATCCCTATCAGTTATACCTGGCTCTTCAAGCCCCTGTATAGCAGGATTCCCTGGAATACTAAAACCTTCCGAAGCCCATTCACCAAGATCGATTTGTTTACAACGCGTTGAGCAAAAAGGCCTATAGGACGACTCTTCGTTCCAAGTAACTTTAATTTTGCATGTAGGGCAGTCGATGCAGGTAATTTTTTTATTGCCGCTTAATTCTTTCATGCTGCCATTTTTCCTTCTTTAGTATCTTTTTATTGAACATTTTTTTGTGTTGCCAAGGTCAAATAAAGCTCATGGAGTCCATCTATTTTTATTTTGAGCGCCTTAATATCGCTAGTATTGTCAACAATGTCATTAGCAAATTCTAGTCTTTCTGAGCGTTGCATTTGAGAGCTAATAATTGACTGCACAGTGTTTTTTTCGCCGCCATCACGCTTTGAGGTGCGTTGAACTTGCAGGCTTTCTGGCACATCTATGACTAGGATTCTATCCATTAGTTTGTGTTGACCTGTCTCCACTAATAGCGGTGACTCGAGCACTGTGTATGAGCTAGCAGATAGTGTGAGAAGATCAATGATCTCTTTCCGAATGGGGCGATGCAAAAGAGTCTCCAACCATACTTTTTTTTCTGGAGTCTCAAATATTTCTTTACGTATAAATGCTCGGTCCAAGTTCCCGTCCAAAAGTAGACTTTTTTTACCAAAATAGTCGGCGATTTTGATATGGAATATAGAGTCTTTCTTTGCTATATTTCGCGCCACAATATCTGCGTTGACTACGTCTATACCCAGCTGTTTGAAGTAGTTTCCTGCAGTACTTTTACCGCTACCAATGCCCCCTGTGAGCCCAACAAAAAAACTCATTATATTAACCTCATAGAAAAATCTATGGCTTGACAGTTTTTAGTTAAACCCCCAGATGAAAGATAGTCTATGCCAGGTATAGCTTTTTGGGTAATATTGATTGTGTCTATATTTCCCGAGACTTCTAACTTGATTTTTCCTGCATTCATGGTAATTGCTTGCTTGATCATATTAGGATCAAAATTATCTAACATTACCATGTCTACGTTTGCCGTTAAGGCTTCTTGAAGCTCCAAAATCGTTTCTACTTCTACCTCTATTGACCTTTCCGGAGAAATCTCTCTAGCTTTTAGAACGGCAGATTTTATTCCGCCACAGGCAGTTATATGATTTTCTTTGATCAAAAAGGCGTCATACAGCCCCATACGATGATTTTGGCAACCACCAACCACCACAGCGTATTTTTGTGCTAGCCTCAAGCCAGGTATTGTTTTGCGAGTATCAAGAATTGTTACATCAATTTCTGATGTTAATTTGGCATACTCTCGAGCAGTGGTAGCTGTGCCTGATAAGGTTTGAAGGAAATTAAGAGCCGCCCTTTCTCCTGTTAGTATACTGCGAGCAGAGCCTTTGAGCCTGCATACAATTTGTTCTGGTTCTAGCGATTCTCCATCCTCAGCAAGCCATTCTATTTTTATATGAGGATCTAGTTGGCGGAATACTTCGTTGAACCATGCTTGGCCACAAAGAACAGCTGGATCTCTAGTAACAACAAAGGCGTTAGACATGGTGCTACTTGGAATTAGCTGAGCCGTAATATCGCCGTCACCAATATCTTCGATTAAGGATCTAGCAACACTAATTTTAATGTCTTCCGTGAGTTTTTTGTTGTTCAGCATATCAAAAATATTTCATCCATTTTTATAGATATTATATCAGCACAACTGCTGTGTTAAAGACCCCATAGGGCCCATATTAGCAATATGACGGAGCATGTTTTATATTGTTTTTATTTAATGCAAAATTGCATGTATGTTTTTTTAAGAAAGTCTTTTATTGTTAGCTACTTAGTATGTAGATAGTGAATTTTAAAATCTCAAGATCAATTAATTTCTGGACAACCACTAATGATCAATTCTAATGGCTGGCATACTGGAGCCCGATCTGAACCATCGCCAAATTGCAGTGATCGCCCAAATGGAGCAAAAGTCTCTCTTTTGGTTATTCACAATATTAGTTTGCCGCCAGACCAGTTTGATAGCAATTATGTCTGTGATTTTTTTTTAAATAGCTTAGACGTGAGCATAGATCCGTATTTTAAGAAAATCTCTAATCTGCATGTTTCCCCGCACCTACTGATTGGTCGTAAGGGCGAATTGATACAATTTGTAGGATTAAATGACAGCGCATGGCATGCCGGCAAGTCATTTTTTGAAGGTGATGAGAATTGCAATGACTTTTCCATTGGAATCGAACTGATCGGCGCTGACAACACTCCCTATACTGATAAGCAATACCAAACTCTTGTTAGCGTCACCAGAGATGTGATGACATGCTACCCTTTGGTGACACGGAACCGTATCGTCGGACATTCTGATATAGCACCTGAACGTAAAACCGATCCAGGCCCTTCCTTTAACTGGAAACGCTATCTTTCAGCTCTTAATGTTTAAGTTTTGTGTGAAAATCAGCTTAGTATTTCTAGTCTTGATCCCAACGAAACAACACCCCTGCAAGTGTTATAAATATGACGGTCATCAAACCCAAGATGGCCAACTGTGGGGCGATGTCATAAAAATTTGCACCTTCTAGCATAACGCTTCTGGATGCTTTCACTAAATGTGTCAGTGGGAGAATTTGCGAGAATTCTTGAAGCCATTGAGGGGCACCGTCAAGAGAAAACCATAATTCTGAAAGAAGTAACATGGGAAAGCTGATAAGGTTAAGCATACCATTTGCTAAGTCCTCACTAGACGTTCGAGCAGCCATAAGTAGCGACATACTTATAATTGCCAGATTACCAGTTATAGCTATGATGAGCAGCAGCAAGTAGCTACCTATCATCATGAAATCAATGAATAAATCGCAAGAAATAAATACAATCGTGGTTACTGCAAGCATGATGAACAGCCTAGATAATGCTTGCGAGACTAAGAATTTCCATGCACTTAGAGGAGTAGCCTGTAGCCTCTTAAGGACTCCATTTTTACGATAACGGACAATGACATAGCCAATCCCCCATAACCCGCTAAACATGATGTTCATTGCCAAAATACCCGGAATTACCCAGTCTATATAGCGTATTTTTTGGCCCTTGATCTCTTGGCGCTGCCAAAGAATTTGAAGATTAGCTGACTGTGATTTATCTGCAAGCATCAGTTTTTCTAACAATAACCCTTTTTCCGATTCAGGGTTTACCCAGTAGCGCCTCGCCTCGCCTGGGTCGACGAATATGTCCAGCTCATGGAGTCGTACTTTGCTGATAGCATTTTCAAAATCTGTATATGCTATGACCTCAATGGTGGGTTCATTTGAAAAAATACCAGATGATATTGTTGGTATTAGCTTAGAGGCATCGACTGCAGTTGGTGCGATACTAAGCACCCCAGCGTGAAATATTTTTTGGCTCTCAGACGAAAAAGCTAGGGCCAGTATAATTACTATGAGAGGGGTTGCTATAAAAGACCAAAATAGGGAGCCCTTGTCTCGATAATATTCCCTGTTTCTAGCCATCCATAATGCAAAAATTTGCTTCATTATTTCAGATTACTCCCTTAAATGGTGCCCAGTTAGCTTTAAAAATAAGTCATCAAGAGAGGGCTTCCTTACTTGTAGTGATTGCAGGGTGATATTTTTGGATATTAGTTCCGATAAAGTTTTTTCTACGTCATTGGTAGGAATTGCGATGCAGTCTTCGCGTATCTCTATAGGGCTCGAGATGCAATTGATGTGACTGGAGTCGTGTGCGTTATTAAAATCTTCCCGATCAAGGCAAACATAACTATGGTTAAAGTTTTTTTTCAGAAGAGCACTTGGGGAGCCATCAGCTATAACTTTCCCTTGATCCATTATGACAAGTTGATCGCACAGTAACTCAGCTTCTTCCATATAATGTGTAGTTAAAAGTACAGTTTTCCCACGCTTTTTGATATTTCGAATCAGTGTCCAGAAATTCCGTCTTGCTTGAGGATCTAGACCAGTTGTAGGTTCGTCCAAAAATAGTATTTCCGGATCGTTCACCAAAGCAATCGCCAAAAGTAACCGTTGCCGTTGACCCCCAGAAAGTTTTGTAGCGTAAGTTTCTAGGAATTCTTCAAGTTGGCATATTTCAATCAGATCATCGATAGACTGTGTATGACGATACAGTTTTGAAAAAAGCTTAAGAACCTCTCGAGTTTTAAGGTAATCCATTAGCGCCGTTGTTTGAAATTGAATACCTGTCTCTGACGAGAACTGACTATCACGCAATTTTCCTTTATATAAAATCTTTCCAGAGGTAGCTTGTTTGATATTTTCAATGATCTCAATGGTTGTAGTTTTTCCTGCGCCATTAGGGCCGAGCAGCCCGCAGCATGACCCTTTGGGTATTGCGAAAGACACGTCATCAACTGCCCTTAAAGAGCGAAAAGATTTTGTTAAATTGAAGACTTCAAGGATGGCTGTCATATAGTAATTAAGTGTATAGCATCATTAGTGTTATCTGTTAGGGTATAAATCTTTTTAATTGAAATTTTTGACAGTATAACGTGCTGACCGCGAAGGAAATATTAAATGAAATTCCAACAAGGTACTAGAAGTTGGGGTGAGGCGCTTCGAGTTTATAGTCGACCAGAAGTAGTTAGGATGTTGTTCTTGGGTTTCTCTGCCGGGCTACCCCTTTTGCTTGTATTTAGCACACTAACCGCTTGGCTTCAGGATCTGGATGTCAGTAGGAGCAGTATTGGATTTTTTGGGTGGGTGGGAATAACCTACTCTATCAAAGTTTTTTGGGCACCAGTTGTTGATCGCATACGGATCCCTTGGCTAACTGAGAAATTCGGCCAACGACGAAGTTGGATTTTGATGGGGCAGCTGGGGATTATGCTTGGGTTGGTTGCCATGGTATTGGTCGACCCAAAGGCTTCCTTGTCAAATTTCGCAATATGCGCAGTGATAGTTGCTTTTTCATCATCGACTCAAGATGTCGCTATCGATGCTTTTCGTATTGAATCAGCAGCAGACGAGATACAGGGAGCACTGGCTGCAGGTTATCAGTTTGGCTATCGCTCAGCGATGCTTGTTGCAGGAGCGGGAGCGTTCTATATAGCAGATATATATAGCTGGAACACTGCATATTTTTTTATGGCTGCTTTGATGTTTGTTGGCATTGGCACTGTTCTTGTTATCCCTGAACCTGCTCGAGATGATAAAGATAAGCCTAAGTCAATAAAGTCAGAAAAGACAGGAAAATGGGATCGTTTGATTCATTGGTTTCAGGTTGCTTTCATGGCTCCGTTTATCGAGTTTTTTAAAAGGAATGGCTCTTATGCATTAATAATTTTGACGTTTATTGCCGTGTTCCGTCTTAGTGACATTGCGATGGGCATTATGGCTAACCCGTTTTATCTAGATATGGGTTTTACCAAGACTGAAATTGCTAGTATTAGCAAAATATTTGGTTTTTTTATGACGCTGCTAGGAGCATTTTTGGGCGGCCTGTGTGTTGTCCGTTATGGTGCTCATAGACCTTTGCTGCTGGCGGCTGGATTAACGGCAGTTACTAATTTATTGTTTGTAAATTTGGCAAATATGGGGCATGACATTAATGGACTAGTGATGGCAATAAGTGCCGATAATATTAGCGGTGGATTTGCAGGAGCTGTTTTCATTGCTTATTTATCCAGCCTGACTAATCGCGCCTTCACCGCCACGCAGTATGCGCTTTTTACCTCATTGATGACTTTGCCGGGTAAATTCTTTAGTGGTTTTTCTGGTATCATAGTCGATGCTACTAGCTACCAGGTATTTTTTACCTATGCTGCACTAATGGGCATACCTGCAATAGTCTTGTCTTGGATGCTGTGGAAAAAAGCGGGTCATGCAACTTAAAATTTCCATAAGGAACTAGTACTTTGAAGTACCTAATCTTTGTTGTTGTTGCGCCTATTGCAGAAATCTCGCTGCTAATCAAAGTTGGTAATGAAATTGGCTCCTTGCCCACCATTGGTCTTGTGTTGCTAACAGCTGGAATAGGGGTTTCTTTGCTGAGACAACAAGGTGTAGAAGCTTTTTCCCGCGCCCGCAAAAAAATGAATGCCGGAGGCCTGCCTGCCCAAGAGATGATCGAAGCTGTTATTATTGCGCTTAGCGGTGCTTTGTTGGTGGTCCCAGGGTTTGCCACTGATCTTCTAGGATTTGCCGGTTTAGTGCCAAGACTTAGAATGTATTTTTTATCAGGGTTAGTGTCAAAATTTTTTGTTAGGAGTTATGGCCAAAGCTTTACCCGAGAGCAGCCAGGCAATGATATGATTCATAATAAGGGAAAAGCCATAGATGCTGAATATTGGAGAGAGGGCGAAGATAAATAAAAATTTTTATACTGCCCCTTGAAATGATTAGATCGTGACACCATATATAAGGTTGCTTCAGTGCAAACCAGTTTTAATAGATTTTTTATAAATTGGTCTCGTTGAATATAGTTTAGATATTTCATGAGGCCTTACATAACAGTTGGAGAATGCTAATGAAAATTCGCCCCCTACACGACCGCGTTGTTGTTCGTCGAAAGGAAGAAGAAGAAAAAACTGCAGGCGGTATTTTGTTGCCTGGTTCTGCTAAGGAAAAGCCAAATCAAGGCACTGTGATTGCTGTAGGATCTGGCAAAGTCTTAGACAGTGGTGAGGTGCGCCCAGTAGACGTAAAGCTCGGAGATATAGTTGTTTTTGGTAAGTATGCCGGTAGTGATACTATTGAGATCGACGGAGAAGAACTGGTTATTCTTGGTGAAAATGACATCAAAGCAGTTATGGTTAGCTAACAGTTAATGTAACTTATTCTACTTTGTATTAGGTAGAGTAAAAGTTTCAATGAATTTTTAAGAAAGGAAAATATTATGTCGGACAAAGAAGTCAAATTTGGAGATAGTGCGCGCAACCCGATGCTGAGGGGCGTTAATATACTCGCGGATGCTGTAAAGGTAACACTAGGGCCAAAGGGGCGAAATGTAGTTTTAGAAAAATCATACGGCGCCCCTGTAGTTACTAAAGATGGAGTTTCCGTAGCAAAAGAAATTAATCTTAAGGATAAGTTTGAGAATATGGGCGCTCAGATGGTTAAAGAAGTTGCATCTAAGGCTTCTGATGATGCTGGCGATGGAACTACAACAGCCACTGTGCTGGCACAGTCTATTGTAAATGAAGGCTTAAAATCAGTAGCTGCGGGGATGAACCCAATGGATTTGAAGCGTGGAATTGATAAAGCGGTTACTGCAGCTGCTGAGCAAATTGCTACTATGGCTAAACCTTGCGCAGATACAAAAGCTATTGCTCAGGTAGGAACTATATCGGCCAACAGCGATACGCATGTCGGCGACATCATTGCTAAGGCAATGGAAAAGGTTGGAAAGGAAGGTGTGATTACAGTTGAAGATGGTACTGGTCTTGAGAATGAGCTAGATATCGTTGAAGGAATGCAATTTGATCGGGGTTACCTTTCTCCATACTTCATCAACAATCAAGAAACCATGGGTGTTGAGCATGAGAGCCCATACATCTTGCTTTATGATAAGAAAATTTCCAACATTCGCGATTTGCTTCCTTTGCTTGAAAGTGTAGCAAAAGCTGGCCGTCCGCTCATGATCATTGCTGAAGATGTTGAAGGCGAAGCTCTGGCGACACTGGTTGTAAATAATTTACGCGGCATAGTAAAAGTTGCAGCATGCAAGGCCCCTGGTTTTGGCGACCGTCGCAAAGCTATGCTTGAAGATATAGCCGTTCTTACGGGGGGTACTGTGATCTCTGAAGAAGTAGGAATGGAGCTTGAGGCTGTAACGTTGGAGCACCTAGGTACCGCCAAACGTATCAGTATGACTAAAGAAAACACAACTGTTGTGGATGGTGCTGGTGACAAAAAAGGTATTGTTGCTCGAGTAAAGCAAATTCGCACACAAATTGAAGACACCTCTTCTGATTACGATCGCGAAAAACTACAAGAGCGGGTTGCTAAACTGGCTGGCGGTGTTGCTGTCATCAAAGTGGGTGCAGCTACAGAAGTAGAAATGAAAGAAAAGAAAGCTAGAGTGGATGATGCTCTGCATGCTACTCGCGCAGCTGTTGAGGAGGGCGTTGTGCCTGGAGGCGGTGTTGCTTTGATTCGGGCTCTTCAGGGCATCGAAGGACTGACTGGGGATAATGAGGATCAGAATGTAGGGATCAGGTTAGCTCAGCGTGCTATGGAGTCCCCTCTTCGTCAGATCGTTACAAATGCTGGAGGAGAGGCTTCGGTAGTTGTAGATAAAGTCAAAGCTGGCAAAGGTAATTTCGGCTATAACGCAGCGCTAGGTGAATATGGCGATATGATCGCTATGGGAATTTTAGATCCCGCAAAAGTAACTCGTAGCGCACTTCAGGCTGCGGCATCTATAGCAGGCTTGATGTTAACCACAGAGGCCATGGTTGCTGATTCCCCGGCAGATGATGCTGCTGCTGCTGGAGGTGGAATGCCGGATATGGGTGGTATGGGCGGTATGGGTGGTATGGGCGGTATGGGCGGTATGATGTAGGCTCACCCCACAAGAATGAACTCAAAGCCTCGAATTTCGGGGCTTTTTGTTTGGAGTTTGTGTACTAATATCGAGTACTTTATTGAAGGGGTCTTCAGAACAGGCTATAGTTTTAGGTATATAAAATACTAGCTGTCAATTTGATACTAAGGATATAGATATGGAATTTTTTAACTTTCTCGTTCGATGGGGTCATCTGTTGTTTGGCATCACATGGATCGGGATGCTCTATTATTTTAATTTTGTTCAAGGCGGTTACTTTAAACAGGCAACGCCTGAGGCATTGGCTGATGCAAAATCTAAGTTGGCACCAAGTGCACTTTGGTGGTTCCGCTGGGGCGCCATGTTTACTTTTATTTCTGGGATAGTGCTACTCGGCGGACTTTCGCATAACCATCAGTTTAATAATTCAATTGTGATTGGTTCTACCATGGGAACTCTGATGTTCTTGAATGTCTGGCTGGTGATTTGGCCTGCGCAGCAAATAGCACTTGGAATGAAAGAAGGCGATGCCGCCAAAAACGGCGCTAAAGCTCTTTTAGCATCTAGGACCAATGTGTTGTTTTCTGCACCTATGGTCTTCGGTATGCTGGCCAGTCCTCATGGGGCTCAATGGGGTGGAAGTGGTTACGGTACTGCTGTGGGTGGACTGGATTTAATGATCTGTTTGGTGATTATTGCAGCACTGGAAATTAATGGCCTGATCGGCAAACAGGGGCCAATGGCTTCAGTGAAGGGCGTTATACATGGTAGCTTGACGCTAACAGCTGTGTTATTTGGTGTACTTTATTTTTGTTAAAGTATTTTGCCTTCTCAAGTTAAAAAAAGCCCTGAAATTCAGGGCTTTTTTTTTCTAGAATTTTATTTTTAGGCGTGATGGCAGCGATATGCCAAAAATTAAGAGATTAAAAAAATCTGCTTGATGGCCAGTTTTTATGCCTATAGCGTATAATCTAAATTCTGATCCTGTAACAGCTAAATCTTTTTGCGAGGGTGTCCAAAATATGAGTAATGATGATTTTAATAGGATCGATTCCATTGTGCCTGAAAGCGATGAAAGGATAGGCAGAGGAAAAGCTTATGCTAATCAAGCTTCTTCCAAGGGGAGTGAGCCTAGTAAAGTAAGCAGCATCCTTGCATCATTAAGCTCTAACGGCTATAAAATACTTTTTTTTATTACGTTGATTGTGGGCTATTTGTTTATATCCCAGGAGCTGCAATTAGCGCGCTTACAGGATCGCTTCAATGAGCTTGAAGCTAAAATTATTTCCACAGATGAGTCGCTTGATCAGTCGGGGGAGCTGCTAGTTACAAGACTTGGAGCGCAAGAATCTACCTTAGTGAAGCATTGGTCTGAAATAAGAAAGTTATGGGCTATTGCTTATGATAAAAATAGAAAAAATATTAGCCAGCAGCAAGAAAAGATCAAGTTGCAAGGTATCGCTTTAGAAAAGCTAAAAACTTTGACAGCAAGTCAGAAAAAAGAGCTTACTAGCATGACTGATAAGTTAGATAAATCTACCAAGACAGTGAACACTATGGTGGTGTCTTCTCTGGCTGCTAAGTCAGAGATAAGTGACTTAGTAGCCCAAATTCGAGGGCTATCTATAGCAGGCCTTAATGCTCGTATAACTGATAACGAGAAAGCAGTTAAAGCAATTGACGCGCATCGACTCAGCGTTAATCGTGAAATACAGCAACTAAAAGAGCGGTTAGGCGGTAAGCCTTAATGAGCCGATTGATCAGCCTAAAAGAAGGTGTTGATATTTTGGGCTCGTACTAAAATAATTTTATGGGAGAGTTTCAAGTGACTGTGATCCGTCAAGACGACCTTATAGAAAGCATTGCCGATGCACTGCAGTTTATTTCTTATTACCACCCACTTGACTTTATACAAGCGATTCATCGCGCTTATGAAAGAGAAGAATCTCAGGCAGCTAAAGACGCCATGGCTCAGATACTAATTAACTCTCGTATGTGCGCTATGGGACATCGGCCGCTTTGTCAGGATACCGGTATAGTGAATGTATTCATGAAGGTGGGTATGGATATTCAATGGCAAGGTAGTATGAGTGTTACCGATATGATTAATGAGGGGGTTAGGCAGGCGTATAATCATCCAGATAATTTATTGCGAGCATCTATATTAGCTGATCCTGACGGCGCGCGAAGAAATACCGGCGACAACACACCTGCGGTTATTAGCTATGAAATTGTTCCCGGCAATAAATTAGTTATTGATGTGGCTGCAAAAGGAGGAGGATCTGAGGCAAAGTCTAAATTTGCTATGCTGAACCCCTCTGACTCAGTGGTAGATTGGGTATTGCAGGAAGTTCCCAAAATGGGTGCTGGTTGGTGTCCTCCCGGAATGCTTGGTATTGGTATTGGTGGTACAGCAGAAAAAGCAATGCTCTTGGCTAAAGAGTCACTAATGGAGTCTATCAATATACAAGAACTCCAAGATAGAGGACCGTCATCTCGTGCAGAAGAACTTCGGTTGGAGTTATTTAAAAAGGTTAATGATCTCGGAGTCGGCGCTCAAGGATTAGGAGGATTGACTACTGTTTTGGATGTTAAGGTCAAAGACTTTCCTGCTCATGCAGCCAACAAGGCTGTTGCTCTGATTCCTAATTGTGCCGCTTCGCGCCATACTCACTTCACTCTTGATGGGTCAGGCCCAGCAAAGCAAACACCACCTAATATTGAAGACTGGCCAAAAATTTCATGGGAGATAGGTGATAGTGTTAGAAAAGTTGACTTAGGTAAAGTCACCAAAAATGATTTATTGGATTGGATGCCAGGTGAAACCATACTCCTCTCAGGAAAAATATTAACTGGAAGAGATGCTGCCCATAAGCGTATTGTTGAAATGATTACTGATGGCGAAAAACTGCCTGTTGATATGACCGGACGATTTATTTATTACGTGGGTCCAGTTGACCCCGTAAGGGAAGAGATTGTTGGCCCAGCAGGACCAACAACTGCAACGCGAATGGATAAGTTCACGCGTACCTTGCTTGAAAAAACTGGTCTTATTGGAATGATCGGCAAGGCCGAAAGGGGCCCAAGTGCAATTGATGCCATTAGGGATCACAAAGCTATTTACTTGATGGCTGTTGGTGGAGCCGCCTATTTGGTGTCGAAAGCTATTATTGGCGCCAAAGTGGTGGCTTTTGAAGATCTTGGTATGGAGGCAATTTATGAATTTGAGATTGTTGATATGCCTGTTACGGTGGCTGTAGACACAAATGGTGAATCAGTACATCGTACTGGACCAGAGATTTGGAAAACAAAAATTGAAGAGCATGCGTTGAAGCTTGGAGAATAAGTTATTCCGATCCAGCTTCTATTGACAATAATGTTTATTGATAGGCGCTGTTTTTTTTGGTTTTCTATGCGAACAACTAGGAATTTTCATGGCCAATAGTCTTTACTGGTATGATTATGAAACATTTGGATTAGATCCAAGTCGCGATGGCATATCACAATTTGCTGGGATTAGAACCAATGAAAGGTTAGAAGTAATTGGTGAGCCATTAACTATTTATTGTTACCCTCCGATTGATCGATTGCCGTCACCTGAAGCTTGTCTAGTCACAGGGATTACCCCACAGATAGCTTTAGAAAAAGGAATCCCAGAAAAAGAATTTATTCAAAAGGTGCTTCAAGAGCTATCTTTTCCCAATACATGTGGGGTCGGATACAACAGCATTGGATTTGATGATGAGTTTACTCGATACACCCTTTATCGTAATTTTTATGACCCTTATTCCCGAGAATGGGAAAATGGGAATTCTAGGTGGGATATTTTAAATCTACTTCGTCTATCTCGAGCGTTGAGACCAGACGGAATTGAGTGGCCAGTTAAAAATGACGGCTCCCCTTGTTTTAAGCTGACTAGTTTGACTCAGGCTAACGGGATTGATCATGAGTCTGCTCACGATGCTTTGTCTGATGTACTGGCTACAATTAATGTGGCTAAGCTAGTGATGACCAATCAACCAAAACTATATGATTATGTATATCAGCTTCGATTTAAAGATAAGGTGATGGAGCTGATTGATGTTCGTCAGCGCAAGCCATTCTTGCATGTATCTGGAAAGCTTCCAAAGGAAAACTATTATACGACTTTAATGTTGTCGTTGGCACTCCATCCCACTAACAAGAATTCTATTATCTGCTTTAATCTGATGGGCGATCTAGAGCCTCTTTTGGAGCTTTCAGTAAAGGAGATCTATCAGCGTTTATTTTTTCGAAAGAGTGACCAGGAAAAGCTTTCAGTTTTAACCATAGAGGTCAACAAATGTCCTGTGGTAGCCACAGCTAAACTGATAGATAGCTTAGTCGCGAAACGCTTAGGAATATCGCTTGAGCAGTGTGAGAGTAATCTCCAACTGCTATTAAAAAATAATCTGGCCTCGAAATTGCAGGCAGTTTACGCTATGCGTGTGTTTGAGAATAGCGATGACCCTGAGAGGTCTTTATATCAAGGATTCATTGATAATTCTGATAAAAAATTACTGCCAATAGCGAGAGAGGCGTCCCCCCAAGAACTCACAGCTAATAGCATACTTTTTCGAGATAAACGCTACCAAGAATTAATATTCCTCTATAGGGCAAAAAATTATCCTGATTCTTTGAGTTTGCAAGAGCAAACTGTTTGGAAAAATATGCGCCTCAAGAGATTAACTGATATCGTAGGGGGACAGCTATCCTTGGAGAGTTATTTCTCAAGGATAGACGAACTGCTTTCAGCAGAAAAGCTCTCAGAGCAAGACTGCAATATTTTGCTGTCCTTAAAAGATTGGGGTCGAGGCATCCTGGGCGAACTGCACGTCAAATAAAGATGCTGGTTCGAATACGGAAAAGTCGCTAAAATAAGTATACATGGGCATTAGTTGTGAGGGAAAAGTGAAATTTGAAGGCGCAAGTATTCTCTCTGTTAGTCAATTCGAAAGAGCTGATATTGATACTATTTTTCATGTGGCAAATCATATGGAGCCTTACGCTCAGAGGCAAAAAAGAACCCGTGTTCTAGAAGGGGCAATTCTTGGCAACATGTTTTTTGAGGCAAGCACCAGAACTCGTATCAGTTTCGGTAGTGCCTTTAATCTTTTGGGTGGCGATGTAAGGGAAACTGTTGGATTTGAGTCTTCTGCTTTAGCAAAAGGAGAATCCTTGCACGATACAGCAAGAGTATTGTCCGGCTTCAGCGATATTATCTGTATGCGGCACCCTGAACCTGATTCAGTTGCAGATTTTGCAAAGAGTAGCCGGGTTCCAGTCATAAACGGTGGCGATGGCAGCAATGAGCACCCTAGCCAGGCATTGCTTGATTTATATACAATTGAAAAAGAATTGAAGGGCTTAGGGCGAAAGATTGATGGGCTTCGCATCGCTATGATTGGTGATTTGAGGCATGGAAGGACAGTGCATTCTCTCAGTAAATTGTTGATGCTGTTTAACAATATTTCCGTGCAACTGGTGTCCCCTAAAGACCTAGCTATGCCAAAAAACATTGTAGAAGAGATGAGAAGTAAGGGCTTATCTGTAATAGAGTCAGAAAAAATTGAATCCAGTATATCCCACGTAGATATTGTTTATTCAACTAGAATTCAAGAAGAGCGATTTACTAGCAAGGATGAGGCTGATTTATACCGAGGTAAATTTAGGTTAAATCAAGCAATTTATACCGCCCACTGTGAGCCCAATACTGTCATTATGCATCCATTGCCTAGGGACTCCAGAGAGGAGGCGAATGAGCTGGATATAGATCTTGATGGTAATCCAAGTCTGGCCATTTTTCGTCAGACGGATAATGGTTTATTGGTCCGTATGGCCTTATTTGCCATGACTCTTGATGTGGTTCATTTGGTAGAAAAAAATTCGTCTGATGTGCCTTGGCATAATCTCCGTTAGCCTCCACAAGGAAAGTTCCGCAGTAATTCCCATTTAATAAAAAAAGCCATTTTAACTATGAATGAATTTGATGATATCAGACACTATTACGATAGTGAGGTGGTTGCTGTTTTGTCCAGGCTGGCAAAGAACCGAGAATTTATAGACACTCTTTTGTCAATCAAGTATCCAAGGTTACGTCGTTGGGCTCCTTGGTTGGTACGCCCAGTTATTTCTTATACATTGCGCTCTTCTTTCTCAAAGATGCGAACAGTTAGTCATCTTCATAGTGCTATAAGAGAGAGTTTCGGTAACCTATTAGTAGAAATTGGTAGTGTTTTAACGGTCACCGGTCTTGAAAAATTGGACCGCAATACACCATACCTCTTCATCAGCAATCACCGTGATATAGCGATGGATCCTGCTTTCGTTAATGTAGCCTTGCTTGACGATGGTAGGGACAGTGTAAGAATTGCGATAGGAGACAATCTTTTAACTAAACAATTTGTATCTGATCTGGCGCGAGTGAATAAAAGTTTTGTTGTTAAGCGATCAGTTGTAGGGAGACGTGAAAAGATGACAGCGTTAATGCAGTTATCGCGGTACATTCGTTCTTCGTTAGCTGAAGATAAATCTTCAGTATGGATTGCTCAACGGGAAGGTCGAGCAAAGAATGGCATGGATAAGACAGAGCCTGCATTGTTAAAAATGCTGACATTCAGTAAGCAAAAAGACCAAACCTTTGGAAATGCTTTACAAGAGCTTAATGTGGTTCCTGTGGCTATTTCGTATGAATTTGACCCCCTTGATGCAGAAAAAGGGCTGGAGCTCCTAGAAAAAAGAACAAACGGCAGCTATGAAAAAAATGAACATGAAGATTTTTTTAGCATATATCAAGGTATTGTTGGCCGGAAAGGCGCAGTGCATGTTTCTTTTGGAGAACCCCTGGTGGCAGATTATACGTCTGCAGATGATGCAGCACTTGCAATGGATCAGCAAATTATTAGTAATTACAAGCTGCATGCCACCAACTTATTGGCATACTATAAATTATATAAGTCCACTAACGAAACTGACATTATGCTTACAGAGATTGATTGCGATTGGGTGAAAATAACTCATGAGTTTAATCAACGCATCAATTCTATTGCCCCTGAGGCTCAAAAAATTGTTCTCGAAATGTATGCAAATCCTGTTTCTCAAAAAATAGCCCGCCGCGGATCCCTATAGAGAACTTACTTTTCTGCTCGCAAGAGGTTGGTCTGGTTTACTTTTACTTAAAATCCTTTAGAGACCCTACCCCTACTGTTACAATCTTCTCTGATCCCTGTATTTACTGATCAAATGGAACATAATGCCGATAGATGACGCAATAAAAGAAGAGATTCAGCAAGGCTATCGTCAGTTTTTAGAGGGCAATAGTTTGCAGCCAAGACTTGGGCAAAAGCAAATGATCGCAGCTATCGCTAATACCATAGGCAGCGTTAAGCAGGATGAAGAAGGATGCAAAATTTCTGATGATGGTATTTGTGTAGTTGAAGCAGGCACAGGGACAGGCAAAACAATTGCCTATTTGTTATCGACACTCCCTTTGGCCAGGCTGCTAGGAAAACAAGTAGTTATTGCTACTGGAACGGTTGCGCTGCAAGAGCAGTTGGTTAATAAAGACATCCCCTTGTTATTGGAAAGTGCAGGATGGGACTACAGTGTTAGTCTTGTTAAAGGTCGCGGGCGATATCTTTGCCCCCTTAAGTTAGAGCAATGCCTTGATACCGCGCAAGCAAAGGATGCCGGCGCGTTTTTGTTTGAGGATGAGATCACTTTTAATCCAACGGCTAATATCATAGAAAGTTATCGTGCTATGGATCAGTCCCTGAAAGAAGGTAGTTGGCTGGGAGACAGGGATAGCTGGTCCGATGTTTTGGAAGATGTAGATTGGCGCCCGCTGACAGTAGATCGACGCCAATGCACAGGGAGGCGTTGTCGATATATTACAGAGTGCTGTTTTTTCAAGGCCAGAGATGAGCTAGAGAAATCTGAATGTATTGTTGCCAACCATGATTTAGTGATGGCTGATTTAGCCTTGGGCGGTGGGGTAATTTTGCCTGCTCCCGAGGACACTATATATATTTTTGATGAGGCTCATCGAATAGGCGCGACAGCGCTAAATCATTTCTCGAGTCAGTGCCGTCTAAAAAATACTATGAATTGGTTAGGTCAAGTCAAGAAGCAAATAGCTGGAAAATTGGCGCTTTTTTTGCAGACCCCAGATATCCAGAAGCGTCTAGAAAAAATAGGTAAGGCGGCCGGGGCATCTGAAACATTATTAGGATTAAGTTATCCTATCTTCGAAAAATTTTTAAATAATACGGATAATGAGACACCTTCTTGGTGTTTCCCCGGAGGTGACCCAGGAGGCGAGATAAGAGAGATTGCTGGGCATGTGTCAGAAGAATTCAATACATTAGCTGCCTTAATTAAAACATTGTCGGATAGTCTGGGAGAGGCTATGGATGAGCCTCATTTCCCTCTTCCACAAGTAGATCTAGAGCAATTATTTCAGCAAGTAGGAGTTTGGCAGAGTAGAGTTGAGGCGGTTCAGAGATTGTGGAAAAGCTACGCACAAAGCGCAAATACTGATATTGGTTCTAAGAAAGACGGCAAGCTTAAGAATAACCTTGAGCGCTCTCCTAGTGCTCGCTGGATTTCGCTTGAGCAATCAAATTTGGGTAATTTGGATATCTGCTTGTCTGCATCACCAACAGATGCTGGAGGTATTTTTCATGCAAATTTATGGAAGCAGTGTTACGGCGCTATACTTACATCAGCTACACTAAGAACATTAAGTAGTTTTAATAATTTTAAGCAGCGCACTGGGCTACCAGCTCAGACAGAGTGCGTAGCGGTAGAAGGGGCTTTTGATTTTGCTGCTGCAGGGGTTTTGTTGATCCCAGATATCGGTGTTGACCCAAGTGATTCAGCTGGCCATACGAATGCGTTGATTGAAAAGATGCCAGAATTAATTGATTGGAATGAAGGGACTTTAGTTCTTTTTTCTTCTCGCCGACAGATGGATTTGGTGTCAGAAGGGCTACCATCAGAATATAGAAAAATTGTCCTGACTCAAGGACAGTACGGACATCAAGAAATTGTACGCCGGCATAAACTAGCTATTGATGAAGGGGAAGGTAGTGTTATTTTTGGCTTAGCAAGTTTTTCTGAGGGCATGGATTTTCCTGGCAGTTATTGTCGACATGTTATTATTGCCAAGATACCTTTCTCAGTTCCAGATGATCCTATTTACTCAACAGTATCTGAATGGATAGAAGGGAAGGGGGGCAATCCATTTATGGATTTAATGTTGCCTGAGGCATCTATTCGATTACATCAGGCATGTGGTAGATTGATTCGCACAGAGAAAGACACAGGTAGGATTACCATTTTGGATCGACGAATCATCACCAGGCGCTATGGTAAGCAACTGTTGGCTGATTTACCACCATTCGGTAGAGGCTTTTCTTAAAGTTAGAGCACTCTGTGAGTCTTTTAATTGAGTGCTTTTAGTTTAGTTTGAATTGAAAGCTTCATACTTAGTTGATCTAAGCCAGCTAGATCTAGTTGATATTCGCGGCTTCCATGAGTTATAAATTTGTCAGGAAGGCCTAGGTGCAACACGTGTGTAGTAAGACCTAAGCATGCCAGGCATTCGCTTACAGCACTTCCAGCTCCACCAAAAACTGCATTGTCCTCAACTGTGACTAGCAGTATATTTTCTGACGATAGTTTTTCTATAAGCGCGGCATCTAATGGCTTAACAAAGCGCATATCTGCAACGGTGGCATTCAGCTCCTCTCCGACCAATCTTGCGGTTTCCAGTAAAGCTCCAAAATTTAAGATCGCTAGCCGCTTTCCTTCCCTGACTATTTTACCCTTACCGATAGTTAGGGCCGTCATTTTTTGAATTATTTCTATTCCTGGGCCTGTTCCACGAGGATACCGAACAGCAGCAGGACCATTGTGAGAAAATCCAGTGTAAAGCATTTGGCGTGTTTCATTTTCATTGGAAGGAGTCATTATGATTAAATTCGGAATGCAACGGAGAAAAGTGATATCAAAACTCCCTGCATGACTCGCCCCGTCTTCACCAACAAGACCAGCACGGTCTATAGCAAATAAAACATTAAGATTCTGCAGTGCCACATCATGAACGAGCTGATCATAGGCTCGTTGCAAGAAAGTAGAATAAATTGCAACTACAGGCTTTGTGTTTTCGCAGGCAAGGCCTGCAGCTAAAGTAATGGCATGTTGTTCGGCTATAGCAACATCATGGAAGCGATCTGGGTAGCGTTGAGAAAATTCAACCATCCCTGAACCCTCACACATAGCTGGTGTAATTGCTATAAGTAGGGGATCTTCAGCTGCCATGTCGCACAGCCAGTCACCAAAAATTTGCTGATATTTCTTTTTTGGCGGCTTTGTTGAGATTTTTTCTTCGGGAGCAGTTACATTTGGCTCAATTTTATTTAATGCATGGTAGCCAACAGGATCTGATTCTGCTGGTCCAAATCCTTTACCTTTTTGTGTGATTGTATGTAAAAGAATTGGGCTTGAAAGGGCTTTTAGATTGCTTAATGTTTTTATTAAAAGAGGGACATCATGGCCATCTATGGGCCCTATATAATTAAACCCGAGTTCCTCAAAAACAATTCCTGGAGCAACCATTGCCTTCAAGTGTACTTCAGTTTTTTTAACAAAAGCTGAAGCTGCAGGTACCGCTCGCAGAACTTTTTTGCCTCCTTCGCGTATTGTATTATAGAAACGACTAGACCATATCTTAGAGAAGTAGGTAGCGAGACCTCCTACATTATGTGAGATGGACATATTGTTATCGTTCAAGATAACTAATAGGTCAGCATCGGTATGAGCGGTATGATTAAGTGCTTCAAATGCCATACCTGCTGTCATAGCACCATCACCGATAATGGCGACAGTTTTTTTTGTGTCGCTATTAAGCTTGAAGGCGAGAGCCATACCCAGTGCGGCACTAATGGAGGTGCTTGAGTGACCTGCGCCAAAAGCATCATAAGTGCTTTCTTCTCTGTTTGGAAAAGGCGATAAGCCCTTGGCCTTGCGCACAGAAAGTATCTCTTCTCTACGACCAGTTAGGATTTTGTGTGGATATGCTTGGTGTCCAACATCCCAGACAAGCTTATCATCCGGCGTATTGAAGACATAATGTAGAGCAATCGTTAACTCAATGGTGCCCAGTCCAGCGCCAAAATGCCCACCACTATGCCCCACGCTAAATAGCAGATAACCTCTTAATTCATCTGCTAATATCAATAGCTGTTCCGACGTGAGCCCCCTTAAGTCAGAAGGATCGTTAATGCTGTCGAGTAGTGGAGTTACTGGTCGAATCAGAGGTATATTGTTAAAGGTTTGTGCCATCTATTTGGTATCCGAAATTGAGATGTAATACTACACCAAAATTTATATTTAAGTGCTGCGAGTTTGATTTTTAAATTTAAAATACTTTTAGTACTTTCGGCTGATAATATAGTCAGCTACTTCTCTCAGATGTTGCGCATTTTCATCAAAAACTGATAATGCGTTTATTGCTGATGTATGTAATTGAGTGGCTTTTTCTCTGGCTCCATCCAAACCAAGAAGTTGGACATAGGTAGCTTTGTTTAACGCCTCATCCGCACCTGCTATTTTCCCTATTGCCTTAGTGTCTCCGACAACATCAAGAATATCGTCCTGAACTTGAAAGGCTAGACCAATAGATAGGCCGTAAGCATTAAGAGCTGTAAGTTCAGATGGATTTGAAAGACCAGCAGATAGTGCGCTCATCATGATGCTAGCATGAATCATCGCACCAGTTTTTTTATGATGCATGAGTTCCAGCTCCTCTAGGGTCAATGTTTGATTAACAGAGGATATGTCTATGACTTGCCCTTTAACCATCCCGTCTGCCCCTGCTGCTTTTGCAAGGCAGGCGATCAGTTGAAGTGATGTTTTAGGGGGAACTTTATCAAATTTGGTGAGTTGTTCAAATGCCATTGCTTGCAAAGCGTCTCCGGCTAGGATTGCGATTGCTTCACCGAAAACAACATGACAAGTAGGTTTATTTCTTCTTAGGGCGTCATTGTCCATAGATGGTAGATCGTCATGTATGAGTGAATAGGCATGAATTAGCTCTACAGACATAGATACTAAGTCGGTGTCTTCAGTTACTCCACCCAAAGCTTCTGCTGTAGCATAAGACAATGCCGGACGTAAACGCTTACCACCATTTAAAACGCTGTATCGAATTGCTTCATGCAACAGATTGCTGGAGTCTGTTTTTTCAGGCAGAAGGACAGTTAGTTTTTGCTCGATTCGTTGTTGGCAAGAGTGCAAAAAATCAGCAAAAGACTTGTTACTCATTAGTTATCCTCAGGCTCAAATGCTTCAAGCTTGCCTGATCCCATAGTTAGCATCTCAACCTTCAATTCTGCATCTTTCAATGCCTGCTGGCATTCCCGAGTTATTTTAATCCCATCTTCAAAAAATTTTAGTGAGTCTTCGAGATTTAGGGATCCTTCTTCCATATTTTTTACTATTTTTTCTAGTTCGTTGATTTTTTTTTCAAAATCAATAGGTTGTTTTGATTCTTTCACTTTGCCGTCCTCCAAAATATAATTAGCAGCAGTGGCTGAGCTAATACACATAGTCAATTGTCAGCCTACTGCATCGTTGAGTAGAATAATTTTACCCGTATGCCCAAATACTTCCATTTGCATGTGCGCTTCAATAGCCTTTGATAAAGGGTATGCAGAATCAATTACTGGCTTAATCTTATTGCTATTGAGGAAATGTACCATGTTTTTGAACTCAGTATTACTGCCCATGGTTGTTCCTTGAATACGAATATGGTTAAAAAAAAGTTTGCCCATCGGAAGACCATCAGGAGGTCCACCGGCCGTGGATCCGAAGAAAACATATCGTCCACCAGGGAGAAGAGTGCTTAGCACGCTATTTAATGCATCGCCTGCAGCGCTGTCAATAACGGCATTAAAGCCTCCAGATTGTTCGTGTAATTTTTTATAGCAATCCGGATCTTGGTAATTTTCAGCTCCAGTAGCCCCCAGCGCTTTAGCGGCATCAATTTTTTCTGCACTACCACTGCTGACATAAACTTCTGCGCCAAGATGCAGGCACCATAATATGGCAAACGTAGACACGCCGCCGCCTGCCCCAGTGACTAAAACCTTTTGACCTAAATGTATTTCAGCCTGTGTGACCACTGCTCTCCATGCTGTAAGTCCAGCAAGTGGTATAGCTGCAGCTTGCTGCCAGTTTAAGTGTTCTGGTTTAGCATGAACATCTCCTGCGGGGGAGCAAATAAATTCTGCAAAGGTGCCCTGATCAGGCATTCCAAGAACACGAAAATCAGGCCCATAATAAACTTCATTTTCTCCCCATGCCCTAGCCGGGTACAGAATAACTTCTTTACCAATTAAGCTTGAATTAACACCCTCGCCTATTTTATCTATTATCCCTGCTCCATCAGAACCTGGTATGCAAGGCACCTGTGTTCCTGGATAACCGCCTCGTGTCATCCAGTAGTCGCGTCGATTGAGCGCTGATGCAACCAACTTTATTCGTACTTCTCCAGGCATAGGAGATGGGGTTTCTACCTCTTTGATTTTCAGACAGCTGGGGCCATTAGTGCTTGTTAATACGACTGCTTGCATTGTGGTATCCTTTACTTAAATATATCGACTATAGTTTACGGAATTTTTTAGTACATCTTTAGTCTTATATGAAGTATTTTTGTATAATCTTTTTTTAAGAGGGCTTGGCTCTCTTAATCGTAATTACTTAGGAGTAGTCATGTCTCAACTGAAGCGTTTGGCTTTTTTTCTGTTTATTGTTTGTTTTTTTTCAGCAGCGCATGCTGGGTTTCCTTTATCGGATGCTTCTGGAAATAAGCTACCTTCGCTATCTCCTATGCTAAAGCAGGTAAACCCTGCAGTGGTAAATATCGCTACATTTTCAACAAATAGCCAAGCACAAAATCCACTAATGAATGATCCCTTTTTTAAGCGTTTTTTCCAAAGCAGACCGGGTCAGAAACGTAGACCTGAATCACAAGCACCTCGTAAAAGGCGACAAAGTGCTGGCTCCGGAGTTATTGTTGATGCCGCAAAAGGTATCATTATGACAAATCATCATGTGATAAAAAATTCTGATGAAGTGCGTGTATCTTTGACGGATGGACGAGAATTTACTGCTGAAATTAAAGGTGTGGATCCAGAGTTGGACATTGCTATTTTGCATATCGACGCCAAAAATCTTGCTGAGGTTCGTTTGGGTGACTCCAATAAATTAGATGTGGGAGATTTTGTTGTAGCTATAGGTAACCCCTTTGGTTTGGGGCAGACGGTTACTACTGGGATAGTGAGCGCCTTGGGTCGGACAGGGTTGGGGATTGAAGGCTATGAAAACTTTATCCAAACCGATGCATCAATTAATCCAGGAAATTCCGGGGGAGCGCTAGTGAGTCTGAATGGAGAGCTTATCGGTATCAATACAGCAATTATTGCTCCATCAGGAGGCAATGTAGGTATTGGTTTTGCAATCCCTGTCAATATGGCTCAAGCGAGCATGGAACAGATTCTCGCAACAGGCGAGGTAAAGAGAGGTCAATTAGGAGTTTCTATTCAAGATATTACGCCTGAACTGCGTGAAGCGTTTGATTTAAAAAATGGCCAGCAAGGGGTTCTAATAACAGGTGTAGCGGAAGACTCTGAAGCCGAAGAAGCGGGTATAAAGGCGGGTGATGTCATTACTGCTGTTGATGGAAGAGCTACCAGCTCAGGGGGGCAACTTAGAAGTCAGATTGGCATAAAAGGAGTGGGAGACAAGGTGGAGTTAAGCTTGATTCGTGAAGGTAAAGCTAAAAAACTGCAGGTAGGAATTGGTAAGCAGCAGTCCAGTACTATTGATGGACAGTTGCATCCGCTATTAGAAGGTATTCGTGTAGAGCCAAGTCGAGACAACAATGGCTTGATGGTTGTTGATTTAGAGCCCAATTCTCGAGCTGCATATATTGGATTAAGGCCAGGAGATCTAATAGTTGGAGTCAACAGAAAAAGAGTAACCGATTTCAATAGTTTCAGTGAAGCATTGAAATTGAGCCAGAGTTCAATTTTATTGCAAATTAGCCGAAATGGACGCCCAATGTATGTGGTTATTCGCTAGAGGCGGACTAGTTTCTGGTGATCTGGTTATGCAGTATTTTTCGCAATCACGGCATACAGCGGATCACCAAATTCTGGCGAATAATCGGCGATTTCTATATTTCCAAAAGAATCAGCCTCAGAAAGGAAGGATTTGATTAAATAGCCGCGTTGTTCATCATTGAGCTGCAGCCAGACTGACGTGGCTTTTGCTTCAAAATAACGATTTGAATAAGTGATAATTAATGGCGCGCCATTTTTTAATGCTCTTCCCATGTCTTTTAGTACGGCTACTGGATTCGTTAGATAGTCAATAGACACACATATAATGCCAGCATCAAACTGGTTGTCATGAAAGGGAAGACTGGGGTCATCGTTGAGGTTATGAGCCACCCATGTATCCAGTTGCTTATTATGAAACATCTCTCTTTCGTTCATACCTAAGCCGGTAACACTTTTATAATCTATTTCCTCTGGCAGATGGGATAGCATGCTACTCATGAGATCTAAAATGTCCCCATTTTCAGGCAGATATTTGCGGTAGATATCTGTGACAGCATCTATCGCGCTATAGTCGATATGCGCAACAAACCTGGGGATGGCGTAAAATTTTTCATCTGCCGTTTCATCCAGCCGACTAAATGCATCATCAGGTAATTCAAATGATATTTTTTTATCAAAGTTCATATTAAGATAGGAATGGTATTCAAATATATTTCATAAAGTAGGGGTATTCTACAAAAGATAACATAAGAATGGCTACCTCGATTGATGATTTAATTCTTTTATCTCTTGGTTTAGTTGACGTTCAACGTCTCTTGGAGAGCCGGTATTGCGAGCTAGCAAGTCATAAGCAATAGGCACAATAAATAAGGTAAAGAATGTTGCCGCCAGAACTCCAAATAAAATCACTATGCCAATAGCTTTTCTTGTCTCTTCCCCTGCTCCGGAAGATAAAATTAGAGGAATAGAGCCCGCCATAGTTGTGATTGATGTCATGACAATCGGACGCAGACGGGTTTCTGCAGCTCTGATCAAGGCCTTAGAAAATTCCATTCCCTCATCACGTAGCTGGTTAACAAATTCAACAATCAAAATTCCATTCTTGGCTGCCAAGCCAACCAGCATAATGAGCCCAATTTGCGTATAAACATTTAAAGAATTTCCCGTGAAATATAGCCCCGCTAGCGCTCCAGAAATTGCGAGAGGAACGGTTAAAATAATCACTAGAGCATGAATATAGCTCTCAAATTGAGCCGCTAAAACTAAGAGCACAACAGCAAAACCTAAGGCGAAAACAAATAGTAACGATGAGCCACTTTTCTGGTAATCCAGCGAGGTACCCTTATAATCGATGACAGCAGTTTCAGGTAAGTGCTCACGCACTAATTGGCGCATAAAGGATAGAGCTTCTCCTAGCGAATAGTCCTCTTTGAGTCCGGCCTCAATTGTAATAGCGCGCGTACGATTATAGCGATTTAGTGATCTAGCATCAGCGTATTCCTCAATTGTAATCAGGTTACCTAGCGGAATTAGTCTCCCTGTACTGTCAGATCGCACATAAATATTTTGTAAGTCTGTCGGAGTATTTTGCTTGGACCGCTCTCCTTCTAGAATCACATCATACTCTTCTCCATCATCAATATAGGTGGTGACACGACGCGATCCCAGCATAGCCTCTAGCGTGCGACCAATAGTGCGCGCGCTCACTCCTAGGTCATCCGCTCGATCTCTTTCGATAACAATACGTAGTTGCGGCTTCGTTTCTTTATAGTCGCTGTCAAGATCGATTAATCCAGGATTATTTTGATTTATTTTTTTGATCAGAGTATCGCGCCATTCTCCTAGTTGCTCATAAGTGCCACCGCCAATAACAAACTGAACAGGTTTTTTGGTTCCTCGGCCAAACCCTTGACGCATGACAGGGAATGCGCGAACACCAGGAAGATCGCTCATATTTTTAGAAATTTCACCCATGATAATCTTAGCTGAACGGCGCTTACTCCAGTCATTCAGCACAGCAATCACTATGCCGTCATTAAAGCTCGTGAGAGCGCCGAACTGTCGAGGCGCCCTAACCAAAGAGCGGCTGATTTCGCCGCTATCAATATAGGGCTGCATGCGTTTTTCAATCTCATCCATGTACTCTTTGGTGTATTGAAAGCTAGCACCCTCTGGCCCGGTGACTATGAGGTAGAATGCCCCACGATCCTCCTTGGGTGCGTATTCGGATGGAAGGATATTGATAAATAAAATGGCTAATGCCGCAACAGCAGCAAAAACACCAATCATTAGCATCCGATAACCTAATAATTTTTCTAACAGCGATGAGTATGCTGATTTGACCTTTGCGAAGATGCTATCAATTTTCTTAGCCAGCTGGTTAGGCTCTGTTTTTTTTAAGATTTTAGATGCCATCATTGGACTAAGCGATAGGGCTACCACAGTTGAAAATGCTACTGCGACAGACATCGCGATGGCAAATTCAGTGAATAGTCTTCCTAGATCTCCTTTCAAAAAAGTGATCGGCGTAAACACTGCGATTAGTACTAGCGAGGTGGCAACAATAGCAAACCCAACCTGACGAGTTCCTCTATAGGTTGCAGTAAGAGGGGGCTCTCCTTCTTCAATGCGTCGAGAGACGTTCTCTAATACCAGAATAGCATCATCAACGACCAGTCCAATTGCCAGCACCATAGCTAGCAATGTCAGCAGATTAATTGAAAAACCGAAGGCATATAAAACCGTAAATGTTGCAATTAAAGATACAGGCACCGTAATTGCCGGAATAAGCATTGCACGAGCATTTCCGAGAAACATGTAAATGACAAAAATAACCAAACTGATAGTGATAAATAACGTTTTATATACAGCAGTAACCGCATTACGTATAAAGACTGAAGTGTCGTATGAGTTGATGATTTCCATGCCAAGAGGCAGGTCAGGCCCTAGTTGTTTTGCTAAATCAATCGCGTCCTGAGCTATAGTGATAATGTTCGCTTTCGATTGCTTGACAATCCCAATTCCAATCATTGGTATTCCATTGCCGCGGAAAAAAGTTCTATTTTCAATTGCACTTTTTTCAATACGAGCTATATCACCCAGCCTTACAAGATCATTGTTGTTATTTCGGCTAACAACTAGCTTTTTAAAATCTTCAGGGGATTGATAGGCGCGTTCAATGCGAGCGGTAAATTGTGTCTTAATTGATTCAATGCTTCCGGCGGGCAGTTCGATGTTTTCTTTTATTAGCGCATTTTCTACATCAGTAAATGTGATGTTTCGTGCTGCCATTTGGGTGCGATCTAGCCAAACTCGCATTGAGTATTCTAGCCCACCGCCAATACGCACTCGAGCTACACCAGGAAGCACTGAAAAGCGATCCTGCAGATATCGCTTGGCATAGTCTGTAAGTTCCATAGTGTCGAGTCTGTCACTTACGAGATTGAGCCATAAGATAACATCATCGCTTGAGTCTGCTTTTTGAATATCAGGGGGTTCCGCCTCCTCGGGTAAATTGTCAATTACTCCAGAAACACGATCACGTACATCGTTGGTCGCCGCTTCAATATCACGATTAATATCAAATTCAATATTGATGCGAGAGCGACCATCAGATGAATTAGATGAGATAAATTTTATACCCTCAATTCCTGAAATTCTATCTTCAATTACTTCAGTGATACGAGTTTCGACAATATTAGCTGAGGCTCCTTGGTAGGTTGTACTGATAGAAACTACGGGTGGATCAATATCGGGATATTCGCGTAAGGAGAGATTAGAAAATGAAACCAAGCCAAATGAAACCAATAGTAGGGCTATAACTGAGGCAAAAACTGGCCGTTTAACAGAAATATCCGACAGGAACATTTAGTGCGCACCATGAACATTTTGTATTAACAGTTCAGCTAATGGAGTATTTTCTGTTTCTATAGCGCGAATGGAAATTTCAGCGCCATCTTTAATTTTTAACAATCCGTGTGTGATCACCTGATCGTGCTGCTTTACCCCAGACAAAATTTCAATCTCACCAGGTATCCTAGATCCAATCTCAACCCCAATCTCTTGCGCGTTTAGCTGGCTGTTAGCTTTGGTTACGATGTATACAAAATTTTTCTCGCCACGCTTAATGAGGGCTTCTTCAGGTATGAGTAGCGCCTGACGCTCATGCGCCATAATGACAACCTTCATTAGCAAGCCTGGCTTTAAAATTCGATCTTTATTGGAAGCGATCGCCCTGACCTTGATCGTTCTTGTGATAGGGTCGATTCGTGTATTTATCGTTTTTATTTTACCAGCAAACTCTCTGTTGCCGAAAGCCGCTACTTTGCCAGTAATCGGCATATCTTTTTGTAGTAACGACAAGAAAATCGATGGCACATCAAAGTCAATTTTTATGATACTGATATCATCAATTGTTGTGATGGGGTCTCCCGGTTGGACTAGCGCACCTACGCTCACCTCCCGTAAGCCTAGAACACCATCAAAGGGCGCTAAAATAGCTCGCTTATCTAGGCGCAGGGTTACTAGCAAATCGCCAGTTTTAACTACCTGGCCCTCTTGAAAGTGTATCGCAGTCACTTTTTCGGCAGTATTGGCTGTAATTAAGGTCATTTCATTTGACCTGGTTGTACCTAATGCTTCCACTCGATCAGTTAGCATAGTTTTTTTGACAGGCGCGACAATAACACTAGTCGGACCTTCTTGGGACGATCTTTTTGCCATTACTGGTAAGACTGTGATGATGAGTGTTAGAAGAACTAAAAAGGCTGTGATGTGAATCATATTGGCACTGCTCTTAATTATAAAAAAGTATTCTTCAGGCTTTATAGTAAATATTCATTCAGTATATATAGTAACCTGGTACATACAAAATAGTTCCAATCGGGGTAAACCTGTAAAAAAGAAGAGAAATTGATGAATTGGAGAACACTATGACTGGATTCACTTTACACACAGAAGAAAGCGCACCTAGCGCCAGCAAACCACTGTTAGCCCAGTCGCAAAAAGCCTTTGGCATGATTCCAAGGCTACACGCAGTAATGGCTGAATCACCAGAGCTGCTTGAAGCATACCAGTGTATTCATGAACTCTTCGTTAACTCCTGTTTTGACAAGGATGAGCTCACCGTAGTCTGGCAGGCAATCAATGTTGAACACTCATGCCACTACTGTGTTCCTGGACACACCGCGATAGCTAAATCCATGGGTGTAAGTGATGACATATCAGAAGCACTGCGTAACGAAACACCACTACCCAGCGACCGACTAGAGGCTCTGCGCGCATTTACAGTAAGCGTGGTTCGCGACCGAGGTAATGTGGATAACGACACAGTTCAGATATTTCTCAATGCTGGGTTTACTCGCCGCCATATCCTCGAAGTAATTCTTGGGGTCTCTCAGAAAGTGATGTCTAACTACATCAATCACTTAGCGAAAACGCCTGTAGATGCACCGTTTAAAAAATTCGAATGGACAAAATCGGTTTAATGGGATGGCGAATGGAAGAATAATGGTAAAGGCGTATTAATTTATGAAAGGAGTGAAAAAAACACACCTCCCACAGAAAGTTTGTCCTATATGTAATCGATCATTCAGCTGGAGAAAGAAGTGGGAAAAAGTTTGGAATGAAGTTAGATATTGCTCAATAAAATGCAAGAGTGAAAAAAATAAATCTCAATAAATGAAGATAAATTATTTTCTATATAAAGTTTCATTCTTACCCATACAATGGACTTAAACTATAAAGCTGGTCTGACTAAGCGTATTTGATTAAAAAAATCCTGACAGGGATCTGTAATAAAAAAGACAGTATCGATAACTAGATATTTTTTCTAATCGATTCGAAATTTTTCTAATATATCTCTGGAAATATATTCTAACGCCTTCTCATGTGTTGCCTTAAAATCTAAGAGTGGAGCCATACCAGCCTCATAAGCCTCTTTCCAGCGCAATACACATAAACACCATCGGTCACCTGTTTTTAGCCCTGGAAACTGATATTCAGGCAGAGGCGTACCTAGATCGTTACCTCTTGATTTAGTAAACCTCAGAAACTCATCTGTGATGATGGCGCATACTACATGGGTTCCGTGATCTGCTAAGTTAGTATTGCAATACCCATCCCTTAGAAAGCCAGTCACAGGATCACTGCAGCAGGAAGTCAATTTTCCGCCTAAAACATTTTTTGTTTGCTCATGGTGTTGTCTAGGAGAAGTATTACCTCCAGCGAACTCTTTAGTTTCATTATGCCCTTCTTCCATCTTACGCCTCCCTTGGTAACCACCATGTAGTATACATTTAACAGGTATGGGTAATGTAGTTGTTGTTACCTTTATCACTACTTTTTATTTCCTCTTCTAGAAAACCAAACATCTTTGTCTATATTCACTACCTTTCTTGTTTAGCGCCTTACTCTTGATAACTGACTAACACCTCTCCTAACCGACATGCCGCTAGCAGTCTCTTCTTCAGCGCTTGCCTTACTTACAATTGCATTTTATTTACTTACCTATACCATATAGGGGTATAAGGTATTTTAGTTAGACTAGGGGAAACAAACCATGGCAGATTGTTGCGAATCAAAATATCCAGATTATGGAAAACATATTCCAAGAGTGAATAAAGCTATAGGTCAGCTGAATGGGATAAAAAAAATGATTGAAGAAGGCAGGTATTGCCCTGACATTATCACGCAATTAAGGGCAGTGAGTTCAGCTTGCCAGTCACTCGAAATAATTATGCTTCAAAAGCACCTTGAATCCTGTGTGATTGATGCCTTTCAGTCAAATGACAAGAATGCTCAGAAAGAAAAAATTCGAGAGCTAACAAATTTGTATAAGGGGAAAAATGTTTTGTATGTTGGTGACGAAAAACATGAATAAGTTGTATTTCATATTTATTTTGCTGTTAGCAGCGCACCAATCTATGATTCATGCAGCACCGATGAGCTTTAAAGGGTCAACAACCAGCATGACTCAAGCGAGCAAAAATTATTTTAGTATTGAGTCTAGCTACGCTTCATCTATTAAGGAGTCGTTTGGCGTAAAGACTGTTAGAGCTAAGGGTAACGGCTATGACACAACGTCAGGAGAAATATTTTATTTAAGAAAATTGATGAGAAAAAATACTATTAATTCGCAGGCAAATTTATGGCTGTTTGCTGGAGCAGGCTTTATAGGCATAAAAAAAAATAACATAAAAGAGCATCATGTCTATTTAAGCCCAATCTTGCAGTTTGATTATGAGACCAAAAGAATGTACGGAATGGTTTCTCACCAAGTCTTAAGAGCTGGTCATGAGAACTTTGATGCAACCAAAATTGAAGGCGGCTTTTCGTTCTATGCGGCAGGGTACACTGAAATTCAGCCCTGGTTCATATTAAAAACTAAAAACATCAATAGTCTAAATAACAAAATTAAATATACGCCTACACTTAGATTGATTAATAAATCCATATTTATGGATGTTGGAGTATCGACGGATGGAGATGCATCCTTTCATTTCATGTATACATTTTAGGAGAGTATTTAATGAAAAAAACAATATTTCTAATAGCCATAATACTTTTCAGTGTGCATAGCTACGCATTGACTCAAAAAATTGAAGTACTGGGTATGGTATGCGCTTTTTGCGCACAAGGTATAGAGAAGAGCTTCAGGGCCGCGGATAACGTTGATGATGTTTTTGTTAGTCTAGAAAATTACTTTGTCGCTATAGAATCGAAAGATGGGCTTGATAATAAATTTATTACGAAAGTGATCAATGATGCAGGCTACGATGTTCGAAAAATAGAAATTTTTCCTGGCACTATGAGTCAAATTAGGATCGAGAATGAAAAATAAGCTAGCAGACTATCTATCTTTATTTGCTAGTAGCGGAACTATTATTTGCTGTGCGTTACCTGCGTTGCTAGTTTCAATTGGTGCGGGGGCAGCGCTAAGTTCTCTTTTTTCAATATTTCCACAACTCGTTGTTATTTCAATATATAAGGCTCAGATATTTATTGGTGCTTTTACGATGCTCGTAATTTCTGGAGTGCTCCAATACCGCGCAAAAAATCTGCCTTGCCCTATAGACGAAAAAAAAGCGGATGCGTGCACTAAGGCAAAAAAATTATCATTAATTATTTATTTTATTTCAGTAGGATTTTTTATTATTGGGCTTACTTTTGCTTACCTCATTCCATCTTTGCTATAAGTGAAGCGCTTATACACTGGGCTTTAACTATATTGGTGGAGGCGGCGGGAATTGAACCCGCGTCCGTCAGTCCTCTGCCGAAGGCTCTACATGCTTAGTTCAGTCATTAATTTAATAATTCACAACCCGGCTGGCAGGGTACGTAAATTACGATTCCAGTAAGTTTTTAGTGAGTCTACCCCAGACAAGTTTCATCACGATCTTATGAGTATGACACCTGATAGCCCCGAAAGACTCTGGACGCACAAGCACGGCTCCAGTCAGATGGCTCCCTACCGTTTCTTAGGCGGCGAGTGCGTAGTTGTCGTCGTTGGCAACTAATAGTTTGCGACTTTGGATTAACGAGATTGGTCACCATCTCGGCATGCACCTTGGGTTTTGTAACCGGCGTCGAATCCAGAACGCCCCCTTAAGAAATTATATTAACACAGGTATCGACAAATCTGATGTAAGTTATTGGGCAAGAAATTTAAAAAACGAGCTAGACTAGACGTTGTGTCGCATGATTCGTTGTTTTTGGCGCTGCCAGTCATGATCTTTTTCGGAGGCACGCTTGTCATGAGCTTGCTTGCCTTTTGCTAAAGCAATCTCACATTTTACAATGTGCCCTTTCCAATATATAGATAACGCAACACATGTATGCCCTTTTTGGTTAACGGCATTAAATAAGCGAGACAGTTCTTTTTTGTTCAATAAGAGTTTTTTGTTTCTACCAGGATTGGTGACATAGTGGGTTGAAGCCGTATTTAATGGCGCTATATGGGTACCCATGAGATAGGCCTCACCATTTTGCAGCAACACAAAACTATCCGCTAGCTGCCCTTTTCCAGCCCGCAAACTTTTTACTTCCCATCCCTGCAGGACTAATCCAGCTTCAAATTTTTCTTCTAAGTGATAGTCGTGGCGAGCTCTTTTATTTTGAGCAATGATCGGGTTTTTCTGTATTTTTTTTGGCTGTTTTCCCATAAGCATGATTATAGAGAGTGACGGAGCAAGCTCCTATGATTTTCTTGTATGTTAAGATGAAAAATAAATAGTGTAGCTTGATTGGTTTTTAACCGCCCAATTTGTCGGTACAATTAAATTTTTAAAAATTAGGCAGGATTAATGTTGAAAAATTCTCATCCCGAAGCTCCCTCTCAGAACAATAAAAATAACACCCAAGGAAGCCTGCATGGCACATGGGCTAGCCGTTGGACTTTTATTCTGGCAGCTACTGGCTCTGCGGTAGGCTTGGGAAATATTTGGAAATTTCCTTATATTGCAGGCGAGAATGGTGGGGGTGCATTTGTCCTTGTGTATATAGCATGCATTGCAATTGTAGCTCTCCCAATTATGGTTGCTGAGGTGACATTGGGGCGCATGGGTAGACAAAGCCCTATCAATACCATTCGAAATTTAATTAAAGAGTCTGGTGCGAGCAAAAGTTTTGGCGTTATTGGTTGGATGGGTGTTTCTGCCGGACTGATGATATTGTCTTATTATTCGGTCATTGCTGGCTGGGCCCTTAATTACATCGAATATATGATTTCCGGAGTCTTTCAGGATGTAACTGCTGAACAAGCCGGCACTATTTTTGATGACCTGATGAAAGATAAGAATGAATTGATTTTCTGGCAATCGTTATTTATGTTGATGACTGTTGTTGTTGTTATGTGCGGAATACATAAAGGCTTGGGCTTGGCTTCTCAAATCCTGATGCCTCTTTTATTTTTGCTGTTGATAGGCTTATTAGTATTTGGCTATCAGCAAGGCGATCTCACTGGTGCCTTTAATTTTTTGTTTGGGTTTAATTTTGGATCCCTTACATGGCAGTCAGTGTTGATAGCCCTGGGGCATGCTTTTTTTACATTAAGCATCGGAATGGGGGCAATGATGGTCTATGGAGCATACATGCCAAGCAATACTGGAGTTTTCTCAAATGTTCTCATGGTAGGTGTTTTGGATACCCTGGTAGCGTTGATCGCAGGATTGGTTATTTTTTCCATTGTTTTTGCAAATCCTAGTATTGAGTCTAGCGCAGGACCTGGATTGATGTTTGTTAGCCTACCCGTAGCTTTTGGTAATATGTTAGGCGGTTTATTTTTTGGAACTATTTTTTTCGTGCTAGTCAGTCTGGCAGCATGGAGCTCATCAATTTCACTGATTGAGCCAGCTGTAGCCCACTTGGTTGAATCGAAGGGTTTTAGTCGAATCACAGCAAGTTTATTATTGGGCATGGTTACTTGGGTTGTTGGGTTAGGTAGCGTATTCTCGTTTAATATCTGGACCGAAGTAAAAATTGCTGGGTTTAATTTCTTTGAACTAATAGATTTTATTACTGCTAACATCATGTTGCCGTTAACGGGGATATTTGTGGCAATTTTTATTGGTTGGTTTGTAAAAGAAAAAATGGTTCAAGAGGAACTATCTGGTGACAATCAAGGATTATCCTGTGTTTGGCGGTGGACTGTACGATATATCTCGCCTTTGGCTGTGGCGGCTGTGCTTATTATGGGTATTTACCCGAGAATGACGTAATGTTGACAGCCATCAATCGGACGGCTTTGGTGGCCTACTCGGCGCAACAGATGTTTGATTTAGTTAATGATGTGGCTTGTTATCCCGAGTATATGAAAAATTGTGTGGGTGCCAAAATTCTCAAGCAAGATAAATCTTTTATGCTGGCTCGACTGGATTTGAAGAAAGGTTTTCTACAACAAAGTTTTACAACTCATAATACCTTGTATGAACCAGAGCGTATTAGCATGACTTTAGATGAAGGTCCATTCAGCAAATTTTTAGGAGAGTGGTCTTTTAAGGCGCTGAACGAAGATGCCTGCAAAGTGTCTTTGGATTTGGAGTTTGAGTTTAATAATTTTTCTGTAAGTTTAGCCTCAAACCAGCTGTTTACTTTAGTAGCTAATAATCTTGTTGATGCTTTAGCATGTAGGGCAAAAGAGGTATATGGCTAATGGCGAAAAAAGAGTTAATTCCGGTTGAGGTTGCTTATGCATTGCCAGCGAGACAGCAGATAATAGAGCTACAGGTTCCTAGTGGAACAACAGCATTTGAGGCGGTCAAAAAATCTGGTATTACCGCGCAGTTTCCGGAGATAGATATTGAGAATGTAAAAATGGGCATTTTTGGGAAAACGCTTGGCACCAAAGGTTTAAAACCACCAAAGGATCAAGTGCTTGAGCGGATGGATAGGGTGGAAATATATAGGCCGCTCATTATTGATCCAAAAGAAATCAGACGACGTCGCGCAGAAAAAGCGGCCAGCACGTCAAAAATAAGAAATCTTGAAAGTTCAGACTAAAGGATTGCTGGACCAGATACGATGCTTGGGTTTGTTATTCTCAGATAGATTTAACTGAATTTACCAGTCGCCAAGCATATTAGCCGGTTTTGTATGTGGCATGAGCCCATGATTAGCTGTCTGGAGTAATCGTTTCTTCGGTCTGTTCTGGATTGGGCATAAAATCACCTCGAAGACTTACTAGTTTGTCCTCTTTGAAAAAAATGGCCATTCTTTCTCTAACCTCTGGGCCCTTTGCTGGATTTAAGCTATAAAAATAATCCCAACGATCTTGATTGAAGGTGTCTGCGACGAGTGGTGTTCCCATAATAAATCTTACTTGAGATTTCGTCATCCCCGGTTTGAGCTGATCAATCATAGTCTGATCGATGACGTTACCTTGTTGTATGTCAAATTTGTATACTTCCGGTAGCTTAATAAGACTGCGATCGAATGTTGGCATTTTTGGCATAGAAAAATTCGAACATCCAGGTATAGCCAGAACCAAGACTAAATAGCATAGTATTTTTGCAGATAAATGCATTATGGGGTTTCCGTTATTACATCAACGGTTGATAATACAGAATACAATCTATCTATAGAAGGGTTTAGAAAGGAATGAATGACGAAAATAGTGAATTACGTGATGCAGGATTAAAAGTCACCGCCCCTAGGCTTAAAATATTAAACATTTTAGAGAGCTCCATTGAATCTCATTTAAGCGCCGACGATATCTATCGTCAGCTCATCGAAGCCGGGGAAGATGTTGGAATTGCTACGGTGTATCGTGTTTTGACTCAATTTGAAACTGCAGGACTTGTAATGCGACATAACTTTGATAATGGCCCTGCGGTTTATGAAATTGAACGCGGCGGCCATCATGATCATATGGTTGATGTTGATAGCGGAAAAGTGGTTGAGTTTCATAGCGCTGAAATTGAAGAGCTACAAAAAAGCATTGCTGTTGATAACGGATTTGAGCTGGTTTGCCATAGCCTAGTTCTCTATGTAAGAAAAAAATAGCTTACTATCGCTAAATCAGATTTTTTTATTTGATTCGATCATTTCTTTCGCATGGCTTAAGGTTGTAGTCGTAATGTTAGTCCCCCCAAGCATTCGTGCAATTTCATGTATTATTTCAGTGCCAGATAAGGTAGTTATATTGCTATATGTAATATTTTTTTCCGTATTTTTACTTACAAGCATATGGTTATGAGCTTGAGCTGCCACTTGAGGTTGATGGGTGATGCAAAGGACTTGACCTCGATGTCCGAGCAGACGAAGCATTCTTCCTACTATATCAGCGGTAGCGCCGCCAATTCCTACATCGACCTCGTCAAATACGAGTGTTGGAATAGATGAATTTTTGGCCGCTATTACTTGAATAGCAAGACTGATTCGAGATAGCTCGCCGCCGGATGCAACACGAGTAAGAGCTTTCGCTGGCTCTCCTGGATTTGCGCTAATGAGAAATTCAATATTCTCTTGACCATGCGCACCAAACTTATCATTTGCGAGTGGCGTGAGATTGGTTATAAATTGCGCACCAGACATAGAAAGCAGCTCAAGTTGCTCTTGTATCGCTGCGGCAAGTTTTTTGGCTGCGAAGCTCCTTTTCTTGGTCAACTGTTGGGCTGCCGTCAGGTAATCTTGATGCAGTTCGATTGTTTGCTTTCTAAGAAGTATTTCTTCATCGTGACTTATTGAAAGATCTTTTAATGCATCTTTTAATTCTTTATTTTTGAGGTAGAGTTTTTCTGGCGAGACTTTATATTTTCTTGCTAATTGATATACCTCGCTAAGCCTGGCCTCTATTTTTTTTAGTGCTTCTGGTTCAGCATTAAAGTTATTTAGGTGTTGCTGAATTTCCCTACCAGCCTCTTGAATTTCAATTTGCGCGCTCACAAGCAATCTTTCAGCTTCCTCCAGAGCAGCTGGTTTTGTGGGAATTTTTTGTAGTATTTGCAGAGAGCTATTTAGAGCTTTTTCAAGATTAAAGTGATCCTCTTCCGAGCATATTTGAAGAAGCGATCGGCTGTCTGTGATTATTGATTCTGCATTTGAAAGTACTACTTGCTTTTGTTCAAGTGACTCTAGCTCATTTTCAGAAATACCAAGCTCATCAAGTTCTTCAGCCTGAAAAGAAAGTAACTCTCGAGATGCGACTATTTCTGCAGACATGCTTTCAAGTCTTGTGAGTTTTTTTTGAGCAGAAATCCATTGATAAAAAAACTCTTGGGTTTTTTTTGTTAGGTTAAGGCAAGCAGCAAAATTGTCTAAAATATAACAATGGGTTTCGCGCCTAAGCAGTGATTGATGCTCATGCTGATTGTGAATATCAATAAGAGTTTCCCCGAACTCCCGCAACTGTTGCATTGTGGCTAATTGCCCGTTGATATGGCCGCGGGACCGACCTTCTTTCGTTAAAACCCTTCGGAGTACGCATTCATCATCTGTAGCATCAAAATCATAGCTACTGAGCCATTTTTTGGCATGAGGCACCTTGCTGACATCAAAAACTGCAGAGACTTCAGCCCTTTCGGCTGTGCTTCGGATTTGCTCAGTGTCTGCCCTGTCGCCTAGCGCCATCGATAGCGCATCGACTACCAGAGATTTTCCTGCACCAGTTTCCCCTGTTAGGGCAGTCATGCCCTTACTGAAGTCTATTTCAAGATACTCCACTAAAGTAAAATTTTTGACAATTAGCGTTAAAAGCAAAATCGTTCTCGTGTTAATTTAATATGAAGATCATATTGTTAATCTTATACAGATTTTTCTGATGCGTCTGCCCTTGAAACTTTTTTTGATGACCCAATATAAGCATACATAGCTAGATGAGACTTTAGGCTTTTGTATGATTTTAGCTTGGTTTAAATTTAATGAAAGTGAGTATCAAGGAGGTTGTTTGTGGCAGGCAAGAAAAATAAAAAATCTGGCGAGGTTGTTGATGATGCTATCGATGGCGTGACGGACGAATCTAAAGTAGTTTCTTCAGAGCAGTCAGAGTCAATAGATCCTATTGTTGATGAAGAGTCGGATTTATCGCTACAGCTTGCCAAGCTTGAAGCAGATCTGTTGGAAGCCAAAGATGAATCTTTGCGGAATCAGGCGGAGATGCAAAATATTCTGCGTCGTTCAGAACGCGATGTTCAAAATGCTCACAAATACGCATTAGATAAATTTGTAGCTGAACTGTTGCCCGTTGTCGATAACCTCGAGCGGGCACTTCAAAGTATTGATCAGAATAAAGAAGATCTTAAGTCTTTGGCTGAAGGCGTAGTGCTTACACTAAAAAGCTTTCAGGACGTTTTGGCGCGATACAAGGTGTTGCCGATAGACCCTAAGGGCGAAGTGTTTGACCCTGAGCTCCATCAGGCTATGAGTATACTTGAAATGCCTGGATCAACCCCTAATACGGTTGTAGATGTATTTCAAAAAGGGTACACCCTGAATGATCGCTTGGTTCGTCCTGCTATGGTTGTAGTAGCAGGGGCTGAAAAAAAATAATATTTAACAAAGAAATAATAAGGCAAAGGTTGAAATTTTCGACAATGGGCCAATATTGTTAATTAGAAATAATTTTTGAATTTGAAGTTATGTTAATCCCGGAGAAAAAACCATGGGTAAGATTATAGGAATTGACTTAGGTACTACCAACTCTTGTGTTGCTGTACTTGAAGGCAATAAACCAAAAGTAATAGAGAACGCTGAAGGTCTTCGCACCACGCCATCTATTGTTGCGTTTGTTGATGGTGGTGAGATTTTAGTTGGACAGTCTGCAAAACGTCAGGCAGTAACCAATCCAGCTAATACGTTGTTCGCAGTAAAGCGTTTGATTGGCCGTCGCTTTGAAGATGATGTAGTTCAAAAAGATATTAAGATGGTGCCTTACAAAATTGTTAAGGCAGACAATGGTGATGCTTGGGTCGAAGTAAATGGTGAGAAACGAGCTGCCCCACAGATTTCTGCTGAAATTCTTAAAAAAATGAAAAAAACTGCAGAAGATTACTTAGGGGAGTCTATTGCCGAAGCAGTGATAACTGTGCCGGCATATTTCAATGACTCTCAACGACAAGCAACAAAAGATGCCGGAAAAATTGCTGGACTTGATGTTAAAAGAATTATTAATGAGCCCACTGCTGCTGCATTGGCTTATGGGATGGACAAGACCCCAGGTGATCGTGTAATCGCTGTTTATGATTTAGGTGGTGGTACGTTTGATATTTCTATTATTGAAATTGCTGACGTAGATGGCGAACATCAATTTGAAGTCCTTTCAACGAATGGAGATACTTTTCTAGGCGGCGAAGACTTTGATATGCGTTTGATTGAGTACTTAGCCGAGCAGTTCAAGAAGGAAAATAATTTTGACTTGCTTAAGGATCCTATGGCTATTCAGCGTCTTAAAGAAGCTGCAGAAAAAGCTAAAATAGAACTTTCTTCTAGCCAGCAAACAGAAGTCAATCTGCCATATATAACTGCTGATGCTACTGGGCCAAAACATCTAGTAGTCAAGCTAACTCGATCAAAGCTTGAGTCTTTGGTTGATAAGCTGGTGGAGCGCACTATGGCGCCTTTGAAGATGGCTCTGAAAGATGCAGGGAAATCTATTTCGGATATCGATGATGTGATTCTCGTTGGCGGTCAAACACGTATGCCGATGGTACAAGAAAAGGTTAGTACTTTTTTCGGTAAAGAGCCTCGTAAAGATGTAAATCCAGATGAAGCGGTCGCTATGGGGGCGGCTATTCAGGGTGCAGTGCTTGCTGGTGATGTGAAAGATGTATTGCTGCTGGATGTTACTCCGCTTACTTTAGGTATAGAGACAATGGGTGGTGTAGCTACTCCACTAATTGAGAAGAATACAACGATCCCTTCGCGAAAATCACAAATTTTTTCTACGGCTGAAGACAATCAAACAGCTGTAACTGTGCATGTTGTTCAGGGCGAGAGAAAGCAAGCGACAGGCAACAAGTCTTTGGGTCGTTTTGACTTGGCTAATATTCCCCCTGCTCAGAGAGGGATGCCACAAATTGAAGTAACTTTTGATATTGATGCAAATGGTATTTTGAATGTAAACGCAAAAGATAAGGCTACAGGCAAAGAACAATCTATTGTGATTAAAGCTTCATCTGGCTTGTCTGATGAGGAAATTGAAGGAATGGTGAACGATGCAGAAGCGAATGCCGCTGAAGATCAAAAATTTGAAGAGTTAGTGCAAGCGAGAAATGCTGCAGATGGACTCGCTCATGCGGCCACAAAAACTGTTCAAGAGGCAGGCGATAAAGCTACAGATGAAGAAAAAGAAGCTATTGAGGCTGCTGTAAAAGAAGTTGAAGTTGCTGTTAAAGGCGACGACAAAGAAGCCATAGATGCTGCTGCCGCAAAACTTTCTGAGGCTTCGAGCGTCCTTGCCCAAAAACTTTACGCTGAGCAGGCTGCTGCTGCAGAAGCAGAAAGCTCCGAAGAAGAAACAGAGTCTTCTGCTGATACTAATGATGCAGTAGATGCTGAGTTTGAAGAGGTGGATGCTGAGCCTGAAAAAGAAGATGATAAAAAGTAAGTCTTCGGCTAAGCGTATACTTTCATTGTATAGTATTGTCGATTGCAAGCGCGGGCTAGTCTCGCGCTTTGCTATGTTTGAATTACAGAAAAATAGCATCGAGCTGACTTAACCCCTGTCTTTGGCAGAAAAATTTACATACAGAAGTAGATAGCAAATGTCTAAACGTGATTATTATGAAGTCCTTGGTGTATCAAGAGATACGCCTGAACAAGATATAAAAAAAGCTTATCGCCGAATAGCGATGAAAAATCACCCTGATCGTAATCCGGATAACAAAGATGCGGATCATGTGTTCAAGGAGGCCTCCGAGGCTTACGAGGTGCTTTCGAATCCAGAAAAAAAGTCGTCTTATGATCAGTACGGCCATGCTGCTGCCGGTTCCGCTGGGGGTTATGGTGGCAATGAAAATTTCAGTGATATTTTCGGTGATGTTTTTGGGGATATTTTTGGTGGGTCTCGAGGCCGACAGCGTGCCGGACCAATGCGCGGGTCAGACCTGCAATATAATTTAGATATGGTGTTAGAAGATGCAATAAAGGGCAAGACAGTAAAAATTAAGATACCTACCCTTTGTGCATGCAAGCAATGTAATGGGTCTGGGGGTAAAAAAGGCTCTTCTCCTAGCACCTGCAGTACTTGTGCTGGTCATGGTCAAGTAAGAATGTCACAGGGGTTTATTTCTGTGCAGCAAGCTTGCCCGAAATGTCACGGTCGTGGAAAGGTTATCAGCGACCCGTGTTTAGGTTGTCGAGGACAAGGACGTGTTGAGGAGAGTAAAACTCTTTCCGTAAAAGTGCCACCAGGAGTTGATACCGGAGATCGAATCCGTCTTAGCGGGGAAGGTGAAGCTGGCCCAGAAGGAGGCCCATCTGGAGATCTATATGTACAGATGAATGTTAGAAAACATAATCTTTTTCAAAGGGATGGACGAGATTTATACTGCGAATTGCCGATAAGTGTTATTGACGCTATTTTGGGGCATGAGATAGAGGTCCCCACATTGGGAGGGCCTGTTAAATTAAAAGTTCCTCAGGAAACTCAAACTAGCACTACATTTAGACTCAAGGGCAAAGGCGTCACAACCGTTCGAAGTTCTGGGGTCGGAGACTTATTTTGCACAGTAATACTAGAAACCCCAGTTAATCTTGATAGCAAACAGAAAACATTACTCCGTAAGCTGCAGGAAAGTCTGAATGGGGGACAGCATTCGCCTAAAAAAGCTTCTTGGTTTAAAGGTGTAAAGAAATTCTTTGATGGATTTACTATATAGTTATTGATAGGTAATGTTGATGTGATTGTATTAAAGTGGCCATAATAGAATGCTTAATATAAAATTTTATTGTTCTGAAAATTCTAAAATAAGATTATTGACGTTATGAAAAATAACTCTACTAGAATTGCAATAACTGGTGCTGCTGGGAGAATGGGTAGAGCCTTGATTGTGTCTACAACGCTTAACCCTAATACTCTGTTGGCGGCTGCTATCGTGAAGCCAGGCAGTACACTTGTGGGGTCGGACGCAGGTGATTTTGCAGGCGCTGGTCATCTAGGCGTTCCATTAGTTGGGAATATCAGAGATGTGATCGATAACTTTGACGTGCTAATTGATTTTAGCTCTATCGAGAACACGCTATTAAATGCAAAGCTCTGTGCCGAGAAAGACAGAAGTATTGTGATCGGAACAACCGGGTTTACGGATAGTCAAAAAACCCAATTACTCTCTTTTTCAGAAAGAATACCGCTATGTATGGCCTCTAATTTTAGTACAGGCGTAAATCTGTGCTTTAAATTAATTGATCTGGCTGCTCGGATCATGGGGGATGAAGTTGATATTGAGATTTGTGAAGCCCATCATCGACATAAAATAGATGCACCATCAGGAACTGCCTTGAGTATGGGCGAAATTGCTGCACGCGCATTAGGTCTAGATTTGAAAAAAGCTGCAGTGTATGGACGTGAAGGACAAACAGGGGCCAGAGACCGAAAAACTATTGGATTTTCAACAATAAGGGCGGGTGATATTGTAGGAGATCATACTGTAATTTTTGCTGCTGAAGGCGAGCGGGTTGAAATTACTCACAAGGCCTCTAGTCGCATGTCGTTTGCTCGAGGAGCTATTAGGGCAGCTGAGTGGATAGCGAACAAAGAAAACGGTATGTACGACATGCAGGATGTGCTCGACCTCAAACGATAAGATGGTTTTTGGGCAAGTATTTTCTGGACAGCCCGCAACCGTTCGCCTACTATAATAATATATTTGTTAGCACTATTTTAACACCCTAAACCCGTATATTAGGTGAATGTAATCTAGCATTGTAGAGGCGAGGTGAAACAAGTTGTTTCACCTCGCTTTTTGCTACTCGGTGTTTGTTTTTATCCAGTCATGTGTATGCTGGGAAATGAAGTAAAGCAGGCTTGCTTTTAGTACTGATAATTTACTACTTGTCGTTAAGGAGGTTGCATTGAATACCGATTCTCATCGGTCGGCTATCTTGGTGCTTCAAGATGGTACTATTTTTAAAGGCAGATCCATTGGTGCTGAAGGCTTGTCTAGTGGAGAAGTGGTCTTCAATACATCGATGACTGGCTATCAAGAAATTCTTACCGACCCATCCTATGCGCGTCAAATTATTACTTTTACGCACCCTCATATTGGTAACACCGGTACAAATACTGAAGATGAAGAGTCGTCACGTATTTGGGCGGCTGGTTTAGTAATAAGAGATTTACCTGCGCTAGCTAGTAATTTTCGCTCGGAGCGGAGTCTTGATGTTTATCTGAAAGAAAAAAATATCTTAGGTATTTCAGATATTGACACTCGAAAATTGACTCGTATTCTTAGGGAAAAAGGGGCTCAAAGTGGCTGTCTTATGGCGGGTGATATTGATGAAGGGGTAGCGCTGCAAGTTGCTTGTGATTTTGCTGGTCTGGAAGGGGTAGACCTTGCTAAAGTAGTTACTACAACTACTGTTTTTAAATGGACAGAAGGGAGCTGGAAGCTTGGTTTTGGCCATCAGCAATCAAAGAATAGCCTTTATAAGATCGTCGCCTACGATTTTGGTGTTAAGCGAAATATTTTGCGGATGCTTGTTGATCGCGGTGCCGACCTGACTGTAGTTCCTGCTCAAACATCTGCCGCTGAAGTATTAGAAATGAATCCTGATGGTATATTTTTGTCTAATGGACCAGGAGATCCGCAGCCATGCACTTATGCTGTGGACTCTATCAGAGAAATACTGAAGACGGACATTCCGATATTTGGTATTTGCCTAGGACACCAACTGTTGGCCTTAGCTAGTGGTGCGAAAACCATGAAAATGAAATTTGGCCATCATGGAGCCAATCACCCAGTAAAAGATATTGGAGCTGGAAAAGTTGTGATCACCAGTCAAAATCACGGGTTTTCTGTTGATGAGAGATCACTTCCGTCCACTCTTCGTGTCACACATTACTCACTGTTTGATGGTTCTGTTCAGGGGATACATCGAACAGATAAGCCAGCTTTTGGCTTCCAGGGGCACCCCGAAGCCAGTCCAGGGCCGCATGAGGCCTCCCTATTATTTGACCACTTTTTTGAATTGATAAGTTATGCCAAAAAGAACTGATATTAAAAGCGTTTTAATCCTTGGGGCTGGGCCTATTGTTATTGGTCAAGCCTGTGAGTTTGATTATTCTGGCGCGCAAGCTTGCAAGGCTTTAAGGGACGAAGGTTTTCGTGTCATCTTGGTGAACTCTAATCCTGCCACTATCATGACAGACCCTTCTATGGCTGATGCCACTTATATCGAACCGGTAGAGTGGCGCACTGTTGCAAAAATTATTGAGGAAGAGAAGCCTGATGCGTTGTTGCCAACTATGGGTGGGCAGACAGCGCTGAATTGTGCTTTAGACCTTCATCGAGAAGGGGTTCTAGATAAATTTGACGTGGAGATGATTGGCGCCGACCAAGATGCAATTAAAAAAGCGGAAGATAGAAGTCTTTTTGCCGTCGCAATGAAGAAAATTGGCTTGGAGACTGCTAGAGCGCTTATTGTGCACAGCCTAGAGGAAGCGTTCAAAGCCCCAGACTTATTTGGATACCCTTGTATTATACGACCATCATTCACAATGGGAGGATCAGGAGGAGGAATAGCATATAACCGAGAAGAATTTGTTGAGATCTGCCGACGTGGACTTGAGTTATCGCCAACTAATGAGTTGTTAATTGATGAGTCCTTACTTGGATGGAAAGAATTTGAAATGGAGGTAGTACGAGATACAAATGATAATTGTATTATCGTTTGCTCCATTGAAAATTTAGATCCAATGGGCATTCATACAGGTGACTCTATTACTGTTGCTCCAGCTCAGACGCTCACAGACAAAGAATATCAAATTATGCGTAATGCCTCTATTGCAGTGCTGCGAGAAATTGGTGTCGAAACAGGTGGCTCAAATGTACAGTTTGCAGTCAACCCAGATGATGGCAGGATGGTGGTTATCGAGATGAACCCAAGAGTATCCCGCTCCTCTGCGCTGGCATCAAAAGCCACAGGCTTTCCTATTGCTAAGGTGGCAGCAAAATTGGCAGTTGGCTATACCTTAGATGAACTCCAGAATGATATAACCAGAGGTGCTACGCCAGCTTCCTTTGAACCCAGTATTGATTATGTGGTAACAAAGATTCCTCGATTTGCTTTTGAAAAGTTTAACCAAGCTAATGCTAAACTGACTACGCAAATGAAATCAGTAGGCGAAGTTATGGCTATTGGTCGCACTTTTCAGGAATCTCTACATAAAGCTATTCGAGGGCTAGAGGTTGGGTCGGCAGGTTTTGAGAAACAGATAGATATTACCACGAAGGATGACTTGGTTGAATTGCGACATCAATTAAGAGTCGCTGGTTCAGAGCGTATTTGGTATGTTGGCGATGCTTTTCGAGCAGGCATGGATGTCTCCGAGGTGTTCAGACTTACAGCTATTGATCCTTGGTTTCTTTTTCAGATAGAAGATTTGATTCTAGAAGAAGCATCTCTTGAAGGACTTCGACTGAATGTTATTAATGCAAAGCAACTTTTTCGTCTTAAACGCAAAGGATTTTCCGATAAACGTTTAGCGGCACTACTAGATGTCAGCGAGAAAGACTTTAGAACTTTTCGGCATACAGCTAATGTGCGTCCAGTATTTAAGCGTGTGGACACATGTGCAGCTGAATTTTCAACCTCCACAGCCTATATGTATTCAACCTATGAAGAAGAGTGCGAGGCGCAACCATCGGTGCGTGATAAAATTTTAGTACTGGGTGGAGGCCCTAACCGAATTGGGCAAGGCATAGAATTTGATTATTGTTGTGTGCATGCTGCTTTAGCAATGCGTGAAGATGGCTATGAAACCATCATGGTTAACTGTAATCCTGAAACAGTATCTACTGATTACGATACATCTGATCGCTTGTACTTTGAGCCAGTTACACTAGAAGACGTATTGGAAATTGTAAATGTGGAGAATCCTAAAGGCGTCATTGTCCAATTTGGTGGACAGACTCCATTGAAGCTAGCGCAGGCTTTAGAAGACGAAGGGGTGCCAATTATTGGAACAACACCCGATGCTATTGATTTAGCGGAAGATCGAGAGCGGTTTCAGGGAATGATTAATAAGTTAGAATTGCTTCAGCCTTCAAACGCTATTGTTCGTTCTTCTGGGGACGCTATAAATGCAGCGACAGCGATTGGATACCCACTAGTTGTCCGCCCCTCTTATGTTCTGGGCGGAAGAGCTATGGAGATTGTCTACCAACAAGACGAGCTGGCTCGCTATATGGATCAGGCCCTTAAAGTGTCAGGAGATGCCCCGATATTACTAGATTACTTTTTGTCTTCTGCTATTGAGGTAGATATAGATGCTGTTTCTGATGGGAAAGATGTAGTTATTGGGGCAATTATGCAACATATCGAACAGGCGGGAATCCACTCAGGGGACTCCGCTTGCGCCTTGCCACCATACAGTCTTCCCAGTGATGTTCAGAATGAAATGCGTGAAATTGTAAAAACTATGGCTATTGAGCTTCAAGTTAAAGGCCTAATGAATGTACAGTTAGCATGGCAAGACGGTAAAGTTTATGTGATTGAGGTAAATCCTCGTGCTGCTAGAACTGTCCCTTTTGTATCTAAGTGTATAGGTATATCTTTGGCTAAGGTGGCTGCTCGCTGCATGGCAGGGGTCTCGCTAAAGGATCAGGATTTCATTAAAGAAATAACACCTAATTTTTTTAGCGTCAAAGAGGCTGTGTTGCCATTCAATAAGTTTCCGGGTGTAGACCCCATTCTTGGCCCAGAAATGAAATCTACAGGTGAGGCAATGGGTGTTGGGCGCACCTTTGCAGAGGCTTATCTTAAAGCAGAACTAGGTGCTGGAAACCCAATACCTTCTAAAGGAACGGCGTTTTTGAGTGTGCGAGATCCAGATAAAAGTGGCATCGTTGATGTTGCTATTAGTTTGATAAATATAGGGTTCAAATTAGTAGCTACAGAGGGCACATCTAGAATTTTGTCCGATGCCGGTTGTTCTGTGGAAACTGTCAATAAAGTCCAAGAAGGTCGTCCTCATATTGTTGATATGATTAAAAATGATCAGATTGATCTCATCATCAATACAACTGAGGGTCGTCAAGCAATCGCGGCTTCTGCGCCAATCCGCTCGAGCGCTGAACAGCATGGGGTCTACTACACAACCACTTTGGCAGGTGGAGAGGCTGTCTGTATGGCCCTGCAGATTCAAGGTGAAATAAAGGTTAACAAATTGCAGGATCTTCATTTAAGGGGTAAAGAATGAGTAAGGTGCCTATGACTTTATCTGGAGCTGAAAACCTCCGTATCGAACTAGAGAGACTAAAGAAGATTGATCGCCCAAGAATTATTGCAGCAATTGCTGAAGCTCGTGCGCATGGCGACCTTAAGGAAAATGCCGAATACCATGCTGCTCGAGAACAGCAAAGTTTTGCAGAGGGACGCATTCAGCAAATTGAAGCTAAATTTAGTAATGCTCAAATTATTGATGTCACTGAAATTCCTTCTGGGGACAAGGTGATCTTTGGCAGCACTGTGTATATTGTGAATCTAGAAACAGATGAGCGGACTTACTATCAAATAGTTGGTGATGATGAATCGGATATCAAGAAAAATAAAGTTTCATACCAGTCTCCCATAGCTCGAGCATTAGTTGCAAAAGAAGTTGGTGATGTGGTTCTAGTCAAGACCCCATCCGGAGATGTGGAATATGAAATTGACGATGTGAGGTATATTTAAGAATTAAATTCTTAAATTATCGCAGCAAATTGGATAATCTAGGATTTGGCTTCTCTGATTTTTTCAATATTAGCGCTATGTGACCAACAGATTGAACTGTTTGAGCGGAAAGTTGCCCGCAAATTTCCTTAATGACTTCGGACTTAGCTTGACTGTCACCACCACAGATTTTAACCTTGATGAGCTCGTGATCATTAAGCGCTCGATCAATTTCAGCTAAAACATTTTTGCTTAACCCATTACCTGCAACTGTAACAACTGGGTTTAGGTTGTGGCCTAACCGTCGTAATTGCTTTTTGTCTTCATTGGAAATTTTCATTGATTATTGCTCTTAATTTAAGTTGTACTGATTATCGATTGCTTCTAACAGAACCGCGATTAGTCATTATAGGTGAAATCTTAAGCTGATTGGGCTTCCATTACGATAATTCGGCACGCATTTTATACTGGTTATTATTTTTATGTGTTAAAACTTTATTTCGGTGTTTTTATGTGATGCGGTATTTTTGATTTAGTTGCTGTTAAAATAAAATGACAAGATTTAAATACTGATTAACTTCCCTTTGATGATAGCTAAAAACCTCGGTAGATTAATATGTCAACACGCTCGAAAAGCAGTCAAAAGTGGTTGCAAGAGCATAATCGTGATCATTATGTGAAGCAGGCTCAGCAGGACGGTTATCGTTCTCGTGCTAGCTATAAGCTCTTAGAAATCAATCAAAAAGATAGGCTGCTATATCCTGGCTTAGTTGTTGTTGATCTTGGTGCCGCACCTGGAGGCTGGTCTCAAGTGGCTGCTAAATTGGTCGGCCCCAAAGGAAAGGTGATAGCATCTGATATACTTGACATGGATTCAATTGTAGATGTAAATTTTATTTTGGGAGATTTTACGGACCCTGTTGTGTTGCAACGCATACTTGGTTCACTAGAAAAAGGTTTAGTGGACCTTGTAATTTCTGATATGGCCCCCAACATGAGTGGTATGAAAGGAATTGATCAGCCTAAGGTTATGTATTTAGTCGAGCTTGCTTTAGATTTAGCTACACAGGTCTTGAAACCTGGCGGAAATTTTGTTGTTAAAGTTTTTCATGGGGAGGGTTTTGATCAATTCATGCTTGAGTTAAAGAAACGCTTTAAGCGAGTCACAGTGCGCAAACCCGATGCTTCTAGGCCCCGTTCGCGAGAAGTTTATGTTGTGGCAAAAGATTTTAAAAATTGAGTATTTAGTATTAAGTGGTGCAAGGTTCCGTGATAATTAAGCCCTGCAGTTGTGGAATAAAACGCTAATTTGTTGACTAAAGTTAGTAAATAAAAAATGGGGATTTCTCTTTGAATGACATGATGAAAAACATTATCTTGTGGCTGATTATTGCTGCAGTTTTGCTATCGGTATTCCAAAATTTTAATGCTCCAATTCCTGATAATTCTATTGACTACTCTACATTTGTGGAGAATGTGCAGCGGGGTAATGTTGAAAGTATAGTTGTTAAGGGGTCTATAATCGAAGGCTTCAGTACAGATAAAACAGCATTCAAAACAACGCGGCCTGCGGTATCCGATGATGGCTTGATGGGTGACCTGCTTAAAAATCGTGTAAAAGTTGAAGGGCGAGATCCAGAACCGCAAAGTCTATGGAGCCAGCTCCTGATTGCAGCTTTTCCAATTCTTTTAATCCTTGCGATATTTATGTTTTTTATGAGACAAATGCAAGGGGGCTCAGGCGGCCGAGGCGGCCCAATGGGTTTTGGTAAAAGTAAAGCAAGGTTGTTGGCACCTGATCAGGTCAATACTACATTTTCTGATGTAGCTGGTGTGGATGAAGCAAAAGAAGAAGTTCACGAACTGGTAGATTTCTTGCGCGACCCTTCGCGCTTCCAGCGCTTAGGAGGCAAAATTCCTCAGGGTGTTCTCATGGTTGGTCCGCCCGGCACAGGTAAAACATTATTAGCTAAAGCTATAGCTGGTGAGGCTAAGGTTCCATTCTTTTCTATTGCTGGGTCAGATTTTGTAGAGATGTTTGTTGGCGTTGGCGCCTCACGTGTTCGAGATATGTTTGAGCAAGCTAAAAAGCAGGCACCCTGTATTATATTTATTGATGAGATTGATGCTGTTGGCCGTCATCGTGGCGGCGGTCATGGCGGTGGAAACGATGAAAGAGAGCAAACGTTAAATCAGCTGTTGGTTGAAATGGATGGCTTTGAAGGCAATGAAGGAATAATTGTCATTGCTGCTACAAATCGTCCTGATGTATTGGATAAAGCGTTGCTTCGTCCGGGAAGATTTGATCGTCAGGTTTATGTAGGGTTGCCAGATATTCGAGGCAGAGAGCAAATATTAAAAGTTCATTCAAAAAAAGTTCCACTTGATGAAAAAATTGATTTAGGCGTAATAGCTAGAGGTACCCCAGGTTTTTCTGGCGCAGATCTAGCTAACTTGATAAATGAAGCGGCATTATTTGCCGCCAGAGCTAACAGAAGGGTTGTTAGTGGTGAGGAGTTCGAAAAAGCTCGAGATAAAGTCATGATGGGTGCTGAGCGACGCTCTATGGTCATGTCTGAAAAAGAAAAAGAAAATACTGCTTACCATGAGGCTGGACACGCCATTATTGGTAGGTTGGTTCCTGAGCACGACCCTGTGCATAAGGTTTCAATTATTCCTCGTGGGCGTGCGTTGGGAGTGACGCAATTCCTTCCAGAAGAAGACAAGTATAGCCTCACAAAACTTCAGTTAAAGAGCCAATTGTGTAGTTTGTTTGGCGGCAGAATAGCAGAAGAATTAATCCATGGCGCAGATGGTGTAACTACCGGGGCCTCTAATGATATTGAAAGAGCTACCCAAATGGCGAGAAATATGGTCAGTCGTTGGGGGCTATCGGATAAAATGGGCCCTGTTCTTTATGGTGAGGAAGAGGGACAAGCCCCAGGCATGACGAAGTCTGCTTACTCTGGAGACACTGCTAGAGAAATTGACATTGAAGTACGACAGATGCTCGATGATTGCTATGCTCGCTCTGTGCAGATTCTAAAGGATAATATAGATATTCTTCATGCTATGAAGAATGCCTTGATGGAATATGAGACCATTGATCTTGAGCAAGTTGACGATTTGATGGCGCGAAGGACAGTTCGCCCCCCTTATAATTGGGATAATCATGATTCTGGCAGTGCGACCAAAAAGAAAAAGAATAAAAAAATAGATGATACTGATTTGGCTGGTACCCCTGCCGAAGAGCATTAAGATATTTATTTTTGCTAGCAGAAATGCAGGCTTATTTAAGCGAATTTTTAAATTTCTTGTTTAGAGGTGGGTGGTCATTATTTAAGTTTTAAATGGCTCTAGTTGCTTTAGTGCTGCACGAAATTCACTTTTGATGAAGCTCTAATGAAGACAAACTCTTTCAGTTTAAATTTTTCTTCTCCCCATATAATGGCAGTTCTAAATGTAACTCCAGATTCTTTTTTTGATGGAGGCATTCTTTGCGACAGAAATCACCAGATCAATATTTCTTTGGCGCTCGAAAAAGTAGACTCATGCCTGAAAAGTGGCGCTAGTATCATCGATGTAGGCGGCGAGTCCACTAGGCCCGGAGCGGAACCGGTAGGTGTTAATGAAGAACTTGATCGAGTGGTGCCTGTAGTCGAAGCTATCGTAGAACGTTTTGACGCCTTTGTGTCGGTAGATACTAGCTCCCCATTAGTTATCACGGAGTCAGCAAATGTTGGTGCTGTGATGATTAATGATGTGCGAGCCTTGTCCCGCAAGGGTGCAGTTGAAGCAGCTGCTATGGCAAATATTTCTGTTGTTTTGATGCACATGAATGGAGAGCCGACTAACATGCAGCTTGCTCCAAGCTATAAAGATGAGGTTGACGAGGTAAAAAGTTTTTTATTGGAACGTGCTGGTATCTGCGAGTCTGGTGGGATTGAAAGAAAAAAGATACTCATTGATCCTGGATTTGGCTTCGGTAAAACACTAGAGCATAATTTACAGCTATTTCGTAGTTTAAATAAATTAAGTGAGTTAGGCTTTCCTATGGTTGTAGGAGTTTCTAGAAAATCAATGATAGGTGAAATTTTAGGTAAACCTCTAGATGAAAGATTATTTGGCAGTGTTGCTTTAGCAATGTTAGCAGTACAAAGAGGCGCTAATATCATTCGAGTTCATGATGTAGCTGCTACCGCTGATGTGTTGAAAGTGCTACATGCTGTAAAGGAAGAAATATGACTGATAGAAAATTCTTTGGTACAGACGGTATACGTGGTCGAGTCGGAACTAAGCCCATAACCGCAGATTTTATGTTAAAGCTGGGCTGGGCTGCAGGTAAGGTATTCAGCGAAAGAAGTGACGGGCGTAAGCTAATTATTGTAGGCAAAGATACCCGAGTATCAGGTTATATGTTTGAGTCCGCCTTTCAATCAGGATTAATTGCAGCAGGAGTAGATGTGGCGCTCCTGGGGCCAATGCCAACTCCTGCTATTGCTTACTTGACGCGAACTTTTCGAGCTCAGGCTGGTATTGTAATTAGCGCGTCACATAACCCTTTTTACGACAACGGTGTTAAATTTTTTGGCGCCGATGGTTTTAAGTTACCTGACGAGATAGAAGAAGCCATAGAGGCATACCTAGAAAAACCCTTAATAACAGAAGATTCTTCAAAACTAGGGAAGGCCTTTAGGGTAGAGGATGCTGCAGGGCGTTATATTGAATTTTGTAAAGGCACGCTACCATCAGGAAGTAACTTACAGGGTTTAAAGATCGTTGTGGATTGCGCAAATGGAGCTACATACACTACTGCCCCTAGTGTATTTCGCGAGTTAGGGGCAATAGTTATTGAAATTGCTGTTGAGCCTGATGGCTTTAATATTAATCAAGATTGTGGATCGACGCAGCCGGCGATCTTACAGAATGCAGTTTTGAAGCAAGAGGCAGATATGGGTATCGCTTTTGATGGAGACGGCGATCGAGTTATGTTTGTAGATCATAAAGGCGAACTGATAGATGGTGACGAGTTAATATTTGTTATAGCCAAACATCGTCACCAAAACGGTGGCTGTAGCGGTGTTGTTGGAACTTTGATGAGTAACTTAGGTATGGAAAATTCGCTAATGGACTTAGAGATTCCATTTGCGCGCACACAAGTGGGCGATCGACATGTAATAGAAGCTCTTCGACAACGAAAATGGCAATTGGGCGGGGAAGGCTCAGGCCATATTATTTGCAGTAATCTGACTACTACTGGTGACGGTGTGGTTGCCGCATTACAGGTTCTATATGCTATACGTGAAACAAACACATCGCTGAATGTGCTTAAAAAAGAAATGCACAAGTACCCGCAATATATGATTAATGTACCCATTGGAGGGAAGTTTAGTCTCAAAAATTGCCCTGCGATACAAGAGGCTGTTCTGTTAGCTGAGAGCGAGCTGAAAGATTGCGGTCGTATTCTGCTACGCGCCTCGGGAACTGAGCCAGTTGTACGAGTGATGGTGGAGGCTGAAGATGCCGAACTGGCCAATAGAGTCGCTTTAAGAGTGGCAGGTGTTGTTGAGGCTGAAGCAGGAGTAGATTTTTCCAGATAACGAAAAAAGCTTTAATCTGGCGCAGGGTGTTGGGCTGTTAACGCTCCTGTGGTTGAACAATGCTAATATCTCAGATAAGATTGCGCTCTTTTTGAGGCGAGGATACCAATAAATTATGCGTCGTTCCTTAGTAGCCGGAAATTGGAAAATGAACGGCGACAAGAAAAATATAGCTACTTTAGTGGCAGGTTTGCTTGACTTAGAATGCAAGGCAGACGTTATTATTTTTCCTCCTTATGTTTATATACCGCAAGTGTTAGCGAGTCTCTCAGATACAGTTATTGCTGTAGGCGCGCAAAACGTTTCTGAACGCAAGGTTGGCGCATACACTGGTGAAGTGTCATCTGAGATGTTGCGAGATATAGGTTGTCAATATTGCTTAGTGGGTCATTCTGAGCGTCGTAGCCTCTACGGGGAAAATGATCGCCAGGTTGCAGAAAAATTTTATCAGGCTCAGCTAGCTGGGTTGAAGCCTATTCTTTGTTTGGGTGAAACCCTCAAACAACGAGAACAAGGTGAAACTCTTGGCCTTATTTCTGCACAGATAGATACAGTGTTAGACTGCGCTGGAGTAAGCTGCTTTTCTGATGCAATCGTTGCTTATGAGCCTATTTGGGCGATCGGGACTGGCAAGTCTGCAGCTGTTGATCAGATCCAGCTCGTGCATCAATACATTCGCGAAAAATTGGGTGAATTTGGGGCAAAGACGAGAATTTTATATGGAGGTAGTGTCACTCCTGCCAATACTGCTGAGCTGCTTGGTCAGGCGGATATTGATGGGATTCTTGTTGGCGGCGCTTCTTTAGATATTGGCGCATTTAGTGAGATGTGCCAAATGGCATAATTGCAATTAACTAATAATTTGGCTGAATTAAGACAATGGAAAAATTAACATTAATCATACATATTCTCACGGGACTAGCCATTATTGGCATGATTTTGCTGCAACAGGGAAAAGGTGCAGAGGCTGGCGCATCTTTTGGTTCTGGCGCATCGCAAACTATGCTTGGCAGTGCGGGTAGCTGGAATTTTTTCAGCAAGATTACAGCTATACTTGCGACAATTTTCTTTGTTACTAGTTTTGCTCTAGCTGTCACAGCAAAAGATCGTTCAACTTTAAAGGAAGGTATTTTTCCTAACCTAGAAGCCATCCAACAGTCAGCAGAAACTGAGCTGCCGAAAATTGATATTGTTGATGAAGCCTCTGATATACCAAAATGAAGTTTAAGCAAAAAATTGCCCAAGTGGTGGAATTGGTAGACACGCTATCTTGAGGGGGTAGTGGCGAAAGTCGTGCCGGTTCAAGTCCGGCCTTGGGCACCAATCTGTGTAAATAACCTTCACCAATAACAACATATGCTGCAATAATTTATGTCTTGTGGGCATAGATTGTATTCTTAAGGGTTATTATTTTGACCTTTAAACACCCTTTAAAATTTAATCATTAATTTATCCTCTAGGGTCTAATAGAGCCTCTGTCTTATTTTGATAGAGTGCCTTTCTGAGTAAGCGCTTAAAAATATACATAGACAGTTAGTGTATGGTTGCCAGCATTCTTGTCGTTAAGTTTTCAGTTGTCTGTCGACACTAGTATTCTTATAAAATTTCTCCATAATCCCATTATTATAAGAATGTTTCACATAGCAAATTTTTCTACATGGAATAAATGCCAATGGTTCATAGATTTACTAAGATAAGAGAGGATCGAAGATTTCAGGGCGCAGTTATCGCTATTATTCTATTGTCTTCTCTTTTGGTGGGATTTCAGACATACGAAGCAAGTAATAAGTATGTAAACATGCTTGTTTTTTTAGATTATTTTGTGACTATATTTTTTGTTATCGAGCTATCAATAAGATTCTTAGGAGAAGAAAAAAAATCATTATTTCTTAAAGATGGCTGGAATCTTTTTGATTCAGTTATAGTTCTTGCCTCTCTAGTTCCTGTTGCGGGATCATCTGTTCTGATATTAAGATTACTGAGAATTTTTAGAATCTTGAGAATAATATCTGTCGTTCCAGAGCTAAAGGCTTTGGTCGAGGCATTATTACAGTCACTGGCAAGATGCGGCTATGTGATGTTAATTTTATTTATTATTTTGTACATCTATGCAGCGATAGGATCTATGTTATTTTCTGTAGATGATCCAGCAAGATGGGCCGACTTAGGTATTTCGTTGCTGACTTTAGTGCAAGTGATGACTCTTTCTAGCTGGGAGACAGTAATGTTGCCAATGCAGGCTTTGTATCCATGGGCATTTGTGTATTTTGTTTCATTTGTTTTTATAACAGCCGTGGTGCTCTTAAATTTAGTAATTGCTGTATTGGTTGATGTGGTATCCAAGTCAAATATTACAAAATAAACCACTAACTTAAAATTTAATTAAATTTGGACACAAAAGGAACTAAAATATGAAAATGATACAGAAGATGTGCGCTACTTTGTTACTGGCTGGATTGTCAAGCGCTTATGGTGCTCATCATGAGGCAAATGAACATGAGTATAAAACTACTCCCGATCAAGCAGAAGAAGAAAGAACAGTGCGTGCCTCTTGCGCTGAAGATGCAGCTAAACCAAAGCCTAAATTCTTAGATGAAAAAACTTGTCTAGAAACGCACGGATACAAGGTTAAGAATTAGCATGGAGGGCAGGTGTGGGTTGCTGTAACAAATTCTAGTAATGGTTATTGGCAGCTTTGAAGGCTTATAATACGAATTTATTGCCCACTGGTGCAGCATAGTCTAAAGTGATTTAATAATAATTAAATCAAATTGACAGGGGTTTAAGTGTCAAAAAAAAGCCTGCTAATAATTTTTTTGCTGAGCCCCCTTCTGGCTGGTTGTATATTCTCTAGTCCTCAGCCGCCCAGCAACCAGTCTAATATTTGCTCTATATTTGACGAGAATCCCGAATGGTATGACTATGCTAGAGACTCTCAAGAAAAATGGGGAACAAGTATTTCTACCCAGATTGCATTTATTAAACAGGAGTCATCTTTTAGGCATGACGTAAAACCACCGAGAGATAAATTGTTAGGGATAATTCCTTGGTTTAGATCTTCTTCTGCATATGGCTATGCTCAAGCTCAAAATGCAGTGTGGTCAGAGTATGAAAAAGAAAGAGGGTCTCTTTTTTCAAGAAGGTCCCATATGAAATACGCCACTGATTTTATTGGTTGGTATAACAAAAAAAGCCGAGAAACTTTGGGTATTAGCAGTGTTAATGCCGAGCATCTGTACTTGGCCTACCATGAGGGTCGCGGTGGCTATAAGCGAAAAAGTTATCTTAAAAAAAATTCATTGCGTAAAATTGCAAAAAAAGTTGGCCGTCAGGTAAAAACCTACCAAGGGCAACTTGCTAGCTGTGAAGCAAAGTTCAAATGCAGGCATTTCTATCAGATTTGGCCAATCTGTCGCTAGGAATAGTTGGGCCACCAGTCTGTTGGAGCTGCATGGCTAGTAATTAAAAATGATAAAGAAAAGACTGGGTATTTACAGGGGTTTATCTTGACCGAGCGCGATCTGATCTCTATAATCTCCGCACTCTCAAGAGTGCTGTGCAGAAGTTTTGAGGCAAGACCTTTTAGGGATTATAACTTGGTGACAATTGTAATCTTGTGAAGGCTATCAATTAAGTTAAGTTGAAAAAATTTGTTGCGGGGTGGAGCAGTCTGGTAGCTCGTCGGGCTCATAACCCGAAGGTCGTTGGTTCAAATCCAGCCCCCGCTACCAAATATTTACATAGGGTGATTTTCCTATGTTGATGTGATGAAATAGCTCACGTTCAAAAAGCCCCTTTTAGGGGCTTTTTGTTAGGTGGCCTAAGTCACTAAGAGTGACTGAATGTCGGCCTGGTTGAGAAAGTCGAGAGGTTTTAGTGGCAACGAGACAGGATGCACTTGTAGCTTTAGTTGTCCCAGTGGTGGATGCCATGGGATGCAGGTTTTGGGGATTGGAATATTTGTCTTCTGGGCGTAGTGCTATGCTGAGGATATATATTGAAAATGATCCCATTACAGTTGAAGATTGCGAAAAAGTGAGCCGACAGGTTGCCAGCTTGCTGGACGTTGAAGATTTGATCACCAGTGAGTATACATTGGAAGTGTCTTCTCCTGGTTTGGATAGATCATTGTATACACTAGTCCAATATGAACAGTATAAAGGTGAAAAAATTGTTTTAAAGTTACGCTTGCCTTATGAAGGCAGACGTAATTTTAAGGGGCGCTTAAATGGCATAGAGGGGGAAAACGTTCTATTAGCAGCTGATGGTTGCGAATTTATCTTCCCAATTAATAGCATTGAAAGGGCGAATATTGTCCACTCCTTCTAAGGGCAGTTGCGAGGCTGAAAAATGAATAAAGAAATTTTGATGGTGGCAGAAGCCGTCTCAAACGAAAAAGGCGTATCTTCAGAGGTTATTTTTGAAGCCATAGAACAGGCTTTAATAACGGCGACGAAGAAACGCTATGACGAAGATTCTAATATTCGCGTGGTTATTGATCGCGAGACGGGTGGTTACGAGTCTTTTCGTTGGTGGACAGTGATGGATGACGAAACTATGGCTGAGCTTGGTACTCAATTAACTATTGAGGAGGCTCACGAAAAAGACGTTAATCTTAAGGTTGGCGATGTCTTTGAAGAAAAAATTGAAGACATTGGTTTTGGGAGAATTGCAGCCCAAACTGCAAAGCAAGTAATAGTTCAAAAAGTGAAAGATGCCGAACGAGCTCTGGTTGTTGATTTATTTATTGAGCAAGTCGGAAGCTTGGTCAGTGGAACCGTGAAGAAAGTAACGCGTGATAATGTGCTGATTGATCTTGGTAATAATGCTGAAGGTGTTCTGCCTCGTGAAGAATTGGTCGGACGTGAAGTATTTCGAGTAAATGATAGAGTGAGAGCCATATTGCAGGGCATTAATCCTGAAAATAGAGGCCCACAACTCCTCCTTAGCCGTAAGTGCAACGAAATGCTGATAGAGCTATTTAGTATTGAGGTTCCCGAAATTGCAGAACAAGTTATTGAGATTCGTGGGGCTGCCAGAGATCCAGGCTCAAGAGCAAAGATTGCGGTAAAAACTAACGATGGGCGAATAGATCCTATCGGCGCTTGCGTAGGGATGAGAGGCGCACGAGTACAAGCAGTGTCTAATGAGCTGGATGGAGAGAGAATAGACATCGTCCTCTGGGACGACAATCCTGCACAATTGGTCATCAATGCAATGGCCCCAGCTGAAGTGGAGTCTATTGTTGTTGATGAAGAGTCAACAATAATGGATGTAGCTGTTTCAGAGAACTCTTTAGCAATGGCCATTGGTCGTAGCGGACAAAATGTTCGTCTTGCGTCTGAGTTAACTGGATGGAAAATTAATGTAATGACAGTTGATGAGGCTGAAGCAAAACAAGAAAAAGAGTCTCAGGGTCTGGTTGGCCTTTTAAAAGAACAGCTTGATATAGGCGAAGATATCGCTACAGTCTTGGTTGAAGAAGGATTTGCCTCTCTTGAGGAGGTAGCTTACGTTCCACTGGAAGAAATGGCAGGTATCGACGGATTTGATGAAGATTTAGTAGAAGAGCTGCGCGCTAGGGCTAAAGACGCCTTGTTGTCGATAGCCCTATCTTCTGAGCAGGATACCTTGCATCCGGCAGAAGACTTGCTGGCAATGGATGGCATGAATGAAGAGCTAGCAAAAAAGCTGGCTGCTTGTCATATCATCTCGATGGAAGATCTAGCTGAACAGGCAGTAGATGATTTGCTAGATATTGATGGTATAGATGAAGAACGAGCGGCCGAATTGATTATGACTGCACGTGCGCCCTGGTTTGCTGACGAAGACAGCAATAGTTGATCTAGAAGACTCATAATTGAGGAATATTGATGGCTGAAGTTACTGTAAGTGAGCTTGCCAAGCTTGTGGGGACATCTGTGGAGCGCCTGCTGAGTCAAATGCAGGAAGCAGGCTTATCGCAAGATAAGCCCGATGCGGTTGTCGATGACCAAGAAAAGCAAATATTGCTAGCACACTTGAAAAGTTTGCATGGTGGTACATCTGGTGATCCAAAGAAAGTTACACTCAAGCGAAAAACTCTAAGCACCTTGAAGACAAGTGCTGGCAGGAAAACAGTTAATGTTGAAATTCGCAAAAAACGGACTTATGTGAAGCGTGATGATGAAGGAATTGAGGTTAATCCTGATGAAAATAAAAATCTAGAAATTACAACTATTGATGCTGAAGATCAAAGACAAGCGGCAATAATTTCTCGTCGCGTATCAGAAGCACAATCTCAAGAAATTATACAAGATTCTGGGTCTAACAATGAAGAGAAGAAAAATCAATCAGTTGAAAATAACGTTGCGCCTACTGTCTCTAACCCGGTTTCTGGTGATATCAACGAAATTCCAGTAGAGCCAACAAAGACCATTAAAAAGCATGCAAAAGTATATGATATCGCCCCTGTCAATGACGAAAAAGAGGAGATAGCTAAGAAACCAAAAAAACGCGCCGCGGTCAAAGAACCTAAACGTAAAATTGTAGATCTACTGAAAGCAGCCGAAGAAGAATCAGAAGAAGAAAATAAGCCTCGGCTTCGCACTGGTGTGAAGATTGCTAAGGTTAAGAATGTGCATACATTTAAAAAACCAACGGACAAAATTTTTTGCAACGTAGAAATTCCAGAAGAAATTCTTGTCAGCGACTTGGCGAAAAAGATGTCAGTAAAAGCTACTGTTGTTATTAAAGCTCTAATGAAGCTAGGGACTGTAGTTTCAATTAACGAACCTATAGATCAAGATACTGCGATTCTTGTTGCTGAAGAGCTTGGTCATACTACTTCTTCTATTGCTGGATCAAAAGAAGAAGAAGCAATGATAGAAGCTTTGCAGACCCCAGTAGAGGAGTTCCTGGTGACGCGGGCCCCCGTTGTTACGGTCATGGGCCATGTCGATCATGGTAAAACATCGCTGCTTGATTATATCCGCAAAAGTCGAGTAGCCTCAGCAGAGGCTGGAGGTATTACCCAGCATATTGGTGCATATCACGTAGATACCCCAAAGGGAATGATCACCTTTTTGGATACGCCTGGACACGCTGCTTTTACTGCCATGCGTGCTCGTGGTGCACAGAGTACAGACGTTATTATTTTGGTGGTTGCTGCTGATGACGGGGTCATGCCACAAACTGAAGAGGCGATACAGCATGCTCGGGCAGCAGGCGTCCCTCTCATAATTGCGATAAATAAAATTGACAAAGAATCTGCTGACTCTGAAAAAGTAACTAATGAACTGTCTGCAGCGGGTGTTATTCCTGAAAGTTGGGGTGGAGATACCCAGTTCATTGAGGTCTCCGCACAGACAGGCGTAGGTATTGATGATTTGTTAGAGGCGGTATTACTACAAGCAGAATTACTCGAATTAAAAGCATCTTCTAGTATTCCCGCCAAAGGAGTGATTATTGAGTCAAGATTAGAAAAAGGCCGTGGCGCTGTTGCAACAGTCTTGGTTCAGGCAGGAAAGTTAAAAAAAGGAGATTTGGTGCTCGCGGGAGAGAGTCTTGGCCGCATTCGAGCGATGAGCGATCAAGCAGGAAAAACAGTAACAGATGCTGGCCCCTCAATCCCGGTAGAGATATTAGGCTTGGATGCGCCGCCAGCTGCTGGCGATGAATTTCTTGTAGTAAGTGATGAGCGCAAAGCAAAACAATTGGCAGAATTCCGACAAAATAGAGTCCGCGATGAGGCGGCCGCACTCAAGAAATCTGCAAAGTTAGAAAACATGTTCGCTACGTTTGAGGGTGGCGAGGAGAAAAGTCGCTTACCTATAGTAGTGAAGGCCGATGTTAGAGGTTCTTTGGAAGCTATATTGGCTGCTCTTCACGAGATGGGGAATGAAGAGGTAGAGATAGAAGTTATTTGCTCAGGGGTTGGGGGTATAAGCGAATCAGATATTAATTTGGCAGTTTCTTCTCGTGCTGCAGTGATAGGGTTTAACGTAAGAGCTGACAATACAGCTCGTCGTTTATCAGAAGAAGAGGGGTTAGATCTCCGATATTATAGTGTCATATACAATGTTTTGGATGATGTAAGGCAAGCATTAAGTGGGTTACTGTCTCCTGAAAGGCGAGAGGAGATTCTTGGTATCGCCGAAGTGCGTGATGTGTTTGGGTCGCCAAAATTTGGTGCGATTGCTGGCTGCATGGTTATAGAGGGCGTAGTGTTTCGACATAAACCGATCCGAGTGTTACGAGATAGTGTGGTAATTTATCAGGGCGAATTAGAATCATTGAGGCGCTTTAAAGACGAAGCTAGCGAAGTTCGAAATGGCGTTGAATGCGGTATTGGGGTGAAAGATTATAATGACATCAAATCTGGTGATCAGATTGAAGTTTATGAGATTACAGAGATAGCTCGGAAACTATAAACAAGGCTCAGAATTATGCCTCGAGAATTTACACGTAAAGATAGAGTATCCGACGCTCTTCAGCGAGAACTATCTAAATTGATCCGCGATGAAGTTCGTGACCCTAGGTTAGCAATGGCTAATATCACTGCTGTAGAGGTTAACCGCGACCTTGCTAATGCCAAGGTATACGTTACTTTTGTAGGACTATCGTCCGAAGAAGAAAGTCGAAAAGCTACAGAAATACTAAACGGTGCTGCGGGATTCTTGCGAACCAGAGTTGCTCGTGAAATGCAGTTGCGTATCGCTCCCCATCTTCGCTTTATATATGATCATAGCGGCAAAAGAGCCCAAGACTTGACGGCTATAATAGAGCGAGCGGTATACTTGGATAAGCAACACCAGATAAATCCAGATGAACCTGTAGACCATTCTGGGGAAGATTAGCGTTGGGGCGCCGCAATAAAGGACGTCAAGTTAATGGAATTTTGCTGCTAAACAAGCCACTTGGCATTTCTTCTAATGGCGCATTACAGAGGGCCCGACATTTGTTTCTTGCTGCTAAGGCTGGACATACTGGTAGTCTCGATCCTTTAGCGACAGGAGTTTTACCAATTTGTTTTGGAGAAGCAACAAAATTTACCCAGTTTCTTTTGGATGCAGATAAAAAATATAATACAACCATTCGCTTTGGCGTCTCCACCGCTAGTGGAGATTCTGGGTCAGAGGTAGTTTCTGAGCTGGGCGCTGAGGACCTAACCGCAAAAAAAGTGGAAGCAGTTTTGGCTGAATTTCGTGGAAATATTGCGCAGGTACCTTCGATGTATTCCGCACTAAAGCATGAAGGACAGCGATTATATAAGCTGGCTCGACAGGGAATAAGTGTAGATAGAAAAGCCCGTGATGTGATAATTTACTCTTTAGAGATGATAGGGTTTCGTTTTGGTGAATTTCCAGAGGCAGACATAAAGGTTCATTGTAGTAAAGGGACTTACATTAGAAGCTTGGCTGAAGATATAGGCTCTCGATTAGGCTGTGGCGCTTATGTGTCAAAACTACATAGAGGCGCTGTCGGTCAGTTTGATGAAAAAGATTCAATTACTATGGGGGAGCTGGAATCTATAGGCGAGTCTAGGCTTACAGCTAGTTTAGATTGCTTGCTTAAGCCTATGGATGCTGGCATTCAACACCTAATAGCTATCTATTTGCCTGAAGATGTTGCTTTTTATTTTTGCCAAGGACAGGCCGTAATGACGACACAGGCCTATCGCGAAGGCAAAGAAGGCGATATAGTGCGGGTCTTTCATCTGGATGGTTCGTTTTTGGGTGTTGGTGAAATCACAATTGATGGCAAGCTAGCCCCTAAGCGTTTAGTAATTTAATTTTATTCATAGGATACCTGTAAATATGCGCGGGCATCCTGAATCTTAAGCCGCATATTGGAGAAATATATGTTAAATGCAGAAGAAAAAGAAGTAATTGTTAAAAATAACGCTCAGTCTAAAGGTGATACTGGTTCTCCAGAAGTCCAAATCGCTTTACTAACAGCAAATGTTAATAAACTACAAGGCCATTTTGGTGATCATAAAAAAGACCACCATTCGCGTCGTGGCCTAATCCGCATGGTAAATCAACGTAGAAAACTGCTTGATTACCTTAAAGGCAAGGATGCTAGTCGCTATACGCAATTAATTGCTAAGCTTGGACTACGTCGATAAGAAGTGATTAATGGCTCCCCTGGGAGCCGTTAATAATTATAAGGGAAGTGAAAACAATACCTTTTGTATATTATGGCTGATCGAGTTACCTATAATTATCTAGATTTTGAATAAAAAATTAATATAAATAAAATCTAAACTTTACGGGTAATTATTGGTAACGCGAGCAGCTTAATTTCTGGTATTTTTTTAAAGCTTCATGCTATCAAGAACTATTAGGAAATAAATTTTATGAAACCTGTAATAAAAACATTTCAGTATGGAAAGCATACTGTCACATTAGAAACTGGCCGTATTGCGCGTCAAGCAACTGCAGCAGTTTTGTGTACTATGGACAAGACATCAGTGCTCTGTACGGTTGTTGCTGACAAGCAGGCCAAAGATGGACAAGACTTCTTTCCTCTTGGTGTTCATTACATTGAAAAAGCATACGCTGCTGGTAAAATTCCTGGTGGATTTTTTAAACGCGAAGGTCGACCAAATGAGAAAGAAACACTTACCTCTAGGCTGATAGACCGCCCTATCCGCCCTTTGTTTCCTGATGGGTTCAAAAATGAAGTGCAGGTAGTTTGTACTGTAATATCAGCAGAAAAAGATATTGATCCAGATATTGTAGCTATGATTGGGGTATCTGCTGCTTTGTCTATTTCTGGAGTTCCATTTAATGGTCCTGTGGGCGGCGCTCGCGTCGGCTACACATCAGATCTTGGTTATACCCTCAATCCAACTTACTCTGATTTGGTTGAGTCAGACTTGAACATGGTTGTAGCGGGGACTAAAGACGCAGTGTTAATGGTGGAATCAGAGGCAAATGAGCTGTCAGAGGATATTATGTTGGGGGCAGTACTTTTTGCTCATCAAGAAATGCAAGCAGTGATCCAAGTTATTACTGATTTAGCTGATGTGGCTGCTAAAACGAGATGGGATTGGCAGCCAGCGTCACAAAATTTAGAGCTTGCAGATGCCCTTAGTTCCAAAATAGGTAACGATCTAGACAATGCTTATCGTACAACAGACAAACAGGAAAGAGTAGCTCTGCTTGAAGGCCTTCGCAGCGATGCGATGGGCTTAGTGAGCGAGATAGCCGGTATCAGCGAAGAAGACGTGCGTGATGGTTTTAAAAAGCTTGAGAAGAAAATTGTGCGTGGCCGCATTACTCGCGGTGAGCCACGTATTGATGGTCGCGATAGCAAAACTGTTAGGGCTATTGATGTAGAGGTTGGTGTATTGCCGAAGACCCATGGCGCTGCGTTATTCACACGCGGAGAAACTCAGGCGTTAGTAACGACCACTTTGGGTTCCATGAGAGATGCGCAGCTGATTGATGCTCTGGAAGGTAAGCGTGAAGATCCCTTCATGCTGCATTATAACTTCCCTCCTTATTCTGTTGGTGAATGTGGCCGAATGGGATTTACAGGCCGACGTGAAGTTGGTCACGGTAAGCTGGCTAGACGCGGGATTAACGCGGTATTACCTTCTGCTGAAAAATTTCCGTACGCTATACGCGTGGTATCCGAGATTACTGAATCTAATGGATCTAGCTCAATGGCTTCGGTGTGCGGAGCAAGCCTATCTTTGATGGACGCAGGGGTTCCACTAAAGGCTCCAGTGGCCGGCATTGCCATGGGTTTAGTCAAAGAAGAAAGTGGATTTGCAATATTGACAGATATCTTAGGTGACGAGGATCATTTGGGTGATATGGATTTCAAAGTGGCAGGTACAGCACAAGGCGTTACTGCGCTCCAGATGGATATAAAAATTGAAGGTATCACTGAAGAAATTATGGAGGCCGCGCTCGAGCAGGCTCTTCATGCTCGACTGCATATTCTTGGTGAAATGAACAAGGTTCTTGCTAGTTCTCGCGACGAGGTATCCGAAGCAGCACCTCGTTACCATACAATGAAAATTGATGCGGATAAGATTCGTGATGTTATTGGTAAGGGTGGAGCTACTATTCGTTCTTTAACAGAAACAACTGGGGCTACCATTGATATTAGTGATGACGGAACTATTCGCATCTATAGCGATGACTCTGACGGACTCAATGACGCTATTTTCCGTATCGGAGAGATTACTGCAGAAGCCGAAGTGGGCCGTATTTATGAAGGCACCGTGGCTCGAATTGTTGATTTTGGTGCATTTGTTACTATCATGCCTGGTACAGATGGCCTCCTACATATCTCTCAAATCGCAGAAGAGCGTGTTGAAAAAGTAACAGACTACCTCAAAGAGGGTCAAGAAATTCGCGTGAAAGTGCTTGATGTTGATGCCCGTGGACGAATTAAACTTTCTATGAAGGAAGTAAAAGTAGATGTAGAGGAAAAAATTATTGCGGCAGTTGATGAGGAGGGTGCAGGAGAGTCAGCCGAATAATGTTGTAAATTTTTTCAGTATTTTTTTAAAAGCGAGGCATGCCTCGCTTTTTTTATGGATATTTTTTGTTATATGATGATTTTTCAGTGAAAAAAAGTAGCTTGGAGTTACAATCTTAAGTATGGATAATCACCACCCTTTTAAATCACCTCAGTTTGAACGACAGCAGTTTCGTGCCCGACTTTTTTTTGGGACATCTTTGATGGTGCTTTTGGTCTCCATACTGCTCGGTCGCTACTATTATCTGCAGGTTATTAAATACGAAAAATTTATGACGAGATCTGAAAGCAATCGAGTTCTGGTTGAGCCCATAGCTCCTACACGTGGATTGATTTACGATCGAAATGGAGTTTTACTAGCTCAGAACCGAATCAGCTTTAGTTTGTCTGTTGTTATTGAGAGAGCTGATGATCTTGGATTGTTGTTGGAAGAAATTTCTAGCCTGATCACTCTATCTGATAAAGAGAAAAGTCAGTTTTACAAGCAACTAAATAGACGACGACGACCTTTCGAGTCAGTTCTACTGAAAATGGACTTAAGCGAAGAAGAACAGGCAATACTTGCTGTTAATCAATATCATCTTCAGGGTTCTTTGGTGACCGCTAAGCTGTTAAGAGAGTATCCTTTTGGACAAAATTTTGCCCATGCGCTTGGATATGTAGGGCGTATAAACGATCATGAGATCGATACACTGGACCCTGTTCTTTACACAGGAACCCTTGTTTTAGGAAAAACCGGACTAGAAAAAAAGTATGAAAACGACCTCTTAGGCAGAGTTGGTTATCAGACGGTAGAGGTTAATAATCGAGGCCGTATGATGAGGCTGCTTCAGCGCGAGAGTCCTATTGATGGAAAGGATTTACATCTATACTTGGATTATCGACTGCAACGTCAAGCCTATAGGTTGCTGGAGGGAGAAAAAGGAGCCATTGTAGTTATAGAAATTGATACCGGAGGGGTCCTCGCGATGGCTAGTGCTCCAAGTTTTAATCCAAATGAATTTGTTTCTGGTATAAGCCATAAGAGCTATAGTGAATTAACTCACTCATCGGAATTGCCTTTGTTTGATAGAGCTCTGCGCGGACAATACCCTCCAGGATCTACCGTGAAGCCTGTTTATGGTTTGGCTGCGTTAGACGAAGGTGTGATTAATGAAAACTATAGAATAAGTGACCCTGGCTATTTTAAGCTACCTAATTCAGAGCACAAATACCGAGACTGGAAAAAAGGAGGGCATGGAAATAATATCCACTTGCATGATGCAATCGTTCAATCCTGTGATACTTTTTTTTATAATCTGACCAATCTTATGTCTATTGATACTTTTGATCGCTACGGTTCGGCTTTTGGGTTTGGGCAAAAGACTGGCATTGATATGCCTCTTGAGCGAAAGGGAATTATGCCATCACGTTCCTGGAAGCAGGAAGCTCGGAGCATGCGTTGGTATACAGGTGATACCGTAAATGTAAGTATAGGACAAGGATATACTCTGACTACGCCTATACAGTTGGCTGTTATGACCGCAGGCATAGCAAGTCGCGGCGAAATGCGTACACCGCAGTTGGTTCAGAATCAGCAGAATATCTTACCAGTAAAGAGAAAAATTGAAATCTCAGAAAATCATTGGAATTATGTACACCAATCGATGGAGGATGTTGTGCATGGCGCCAAAGGCACCGCGAGAGGTATCAGTAAGGGCCTTAACTACAAAATTGCGGGAAAAACTGGCACCGTGCAGGTGATAAAGATCAAACAAGAAGAAAAATACGATGCAGGAGCTACCGCAAAACGTAATCGCGATCATGCTTTATTTGTAGCCTTTGCCCCAAGAGAAAATCCAAAGATTGCAGTAGCGATAGTTATAGAAAATGCTGGATCCGGCTCATCCCAGGCCGCTCCTGTTGCTAGAAAAATTATGGATGCCTATATGAATTTTTATCCTGAGGCGTTAGGGGGGCTATGATGACCCAAAATGATTTTGTCCGACAAATGCGTCCAGGAAATTCCGCTTTTTACGATACCCGTAGCCAGTGGAATAGATTTCATTGCGATATTCCTATGATTGTGTTGCTTTTGATTCTGTCTACGGTCGGACTACTAGTACTTTTTAGCGCCAGCGGTCAAAATATTTCTCTTGTAAAGTCTCAGCTTGTTCGGTTTGGTATTGGGTTTATCGCAATGATTGCGCTAGCTCAAATTCACCCTCGTTTTTTTGAACGTTGGGCGTTTCTTCCCTACTTGGGAGGTATTTTATTATTAATAATGGTGCCATTATTTGGCATAGAAAAAAATGGTGCACAGCGTTGGTTAAGTATAGGTGTTCAGTTCCAACCTTCGGAAATTATTAAGGTTTCGATCCCCTTGCTTTTGGCTAGTTATTTAGCCAAAAGATCTTTTCCTCCTAGCTTTAAGCATGTATTTTTTTCATTGTTATTTATTGCTATCCCTGTAGGCTTAGTTGCAAATCAGCCTGACTTAGGGACAGCAATCTTGATCGCGATTGCGGGGTTTTCTGTATTATTTCTGAGCGGGTTACCAGGGCGTTATTTAATTTTTTCTTCCCTATCGCTAGCTGTGGTAATACCCATGGGTTGGCTGTATGTACTGCATGATTACCAGAAACAAAGAATTATTACCTTATTTGATCCAGAGTCTGACAAGCTTGGTGCAGCTTGGAATATTATTCAATCTACTGTTGCCATTGGTTCTGGGGGCTTCAACGGCAAAGGCTGGGGACATGGCACTCAGTCTCAGTTAAATTTTCTTCCAGAGAGTAGTACAGATTTTATTATTGCTGTTTTTGCAGAAGAGTTTGGGTTATTTGGGGTGCTGTTGCTTGTAGCTCTATACTTCGCCCTTATTGCAAGATGCCTCCTTATTAGTGTTAGAGCACAGAGTATGTTCGGCATGTTATTTGCGGGGAGCTATACAGTTTTATTTTTTGTTTATATTTTTGTGAATATGGGGATGGTGTCAGGTATTCTGCCTGTAGTCGGTGTGCCACTACCTTTCATGAGTTTCGGCGGAACATCTGTTGTGACGCTGATGTGCGGGTTTGGTATTTTGATGGCTATTAGTACAGAGAAAAATGATATGGAAAAAAAGCGTGGCGGTTAGCTTGCTAGTCACCGCCAAATTTATTCATGGGGACATCTTAGGAGATAGTTAAATATGAAAATATATGCAAGAACAACCTTTGTTTTTGTTGCTGCATTTTTGTTGGTTCCGTTATCTGTGATGGCTGACTATTCAGTGCATCCCGATGCCCATATATTTACAGATAGAATGGTGAGTGAGTATAAGTTAGAGCGCTCTTATGTTAAATCATTGCTTCAAAATGCAAGCAAACAGCAGTCTATTATTGACGCGATGACCCGCCCTGCAGAGAAGGTTAAAACTTGGGAGCAATATCGAAAAATTTTTATTCAAGAGAGACGAATTGATCAAGGGGTCAAGTTTTGGCTCGAAAACTTTGATACTTTAGCTAGGGCTTCCAAGGAATATAATGTGGCTCCAGAGGTGATAGTTGCGATCATTGGCGTGGAAACTTCTTATGGTCGAAATAAGGGAAATTATCGTGTCATTGATGCGCTAGCGACACTATCGTTTGATTACCCGAAGCGCAGTGTGTTTTTTACCAAACAATTAGAGAATTTTTTATTATTATGCGTAGAACAAAACCAAGATCCTTTGACCCTCAAGGGTTCCTATGCCGGAGCGATGGGTTACGGCCAATTTATACCTAGCAGTTATCGCAGCTATGCTGTCGATTTTGATGGTGATGGATTCTCAGATATATGGAATAATAAAACTGATGCCATAGGCAGTGTGGCCAATTATTTTTCACGTCATGGCTGGAAGGTGGGTGAAGAAGTAATTGTTCCTGCTAGTTTTTCTAAAGGCTATGACTCATCTCTGGTCAATAAGCTTAAACTGAATAAAACTATTGGTGAGTTAGGAGTGCTAGGATTTTCTCCCGCTCAGATATTGCCGACTGAATTTAAAGCTTTACCGGTCTTGTTAAAAGGCATGAACGGGGAAGAGTTTTGGCTGGGACTTCATAACTTCTACGTGATTACTCGATACAACCATAGCCACCTGTACGCAATGGCAGTGCATGAGCTCAGTCAGTTAATTTTGGAGCGAACAGCTAAGAATAAGAGGCAAGCATCCCATTAAAATCTGGTTTTGTAATATACAAAAATTGTTTAGATGTATCATTCCGGCTCTTATCTTTTCCGTACTGGTTGGCTGCAGTGAGACTGGTATTAAAAATGGTAGCGGTCAAGTGCGTCAAGACGGGCCGCCTCCAGAAGATGATATTCCAAGCATCACTTTTGATATTGCAAACATTGCTGACGCTATACCAAAAGTAGAATTGATTACAAAGGCAGGGAACTTTAGCCCATATGTGGTTATGGGAAAAACATATCGGGTCCTCCCTTCTTCCGCTGGCTACAAAGAGCGCGGAGTAGCTTCTTGGTATGGATACAAATTTCATGGTCGAAAAACATCTAATGGCGAATTCTATAACATGTACGGCATGACGGCTGCACATAAAAGTTTGCCTATTCCAAGTTATGCGAGAGTCACAAATCTGGAGAATGGGTTAAATGCTATCGTTCGTATAAATGATAGAGGGCCTTTTCATGAGGATCGAATAATTGATCTTTCATTTGTTGCAGCAAAAAAATTGGGTTATTTCTCTAGCGGTACTGCTGATGTTGAGATCGAGGCCATAGATCCTATTGAATATCAAAAAAAAGTAGATGACGGATCTAGGCCTGCAGGCAAAAACGGCAGGATAAAATCACAGAGCGCCACCCCGTCTTTCGCTGTAAGGCCCACCATGAAAGAGGGCGAGGTTATTTCTGGCACCTTTATTCAGGTGGCGGCTTTTGGTTCAGAAGCTGCCGCTAATAGTCTTATTGAGAGATTGCAGGGCCTGATTAAGCACCCGATTAGTATACATCGTTATAGTGAGCCTCGGGTTTTATTTAAGGTAATTATTGGTCCCATAAGAGGCAAGGCACAGATAAAAGAAACAACTGCTCTTGTTAAGAGGCATGAGGGAATTGGGAAATTTTTGGTATATCAGTAATTTTTCTGATAAGAGACTGGACCCATGTTAGAATTATTACGTATTTAAAAGCTATTTAATTTGGCAATACAAGCACTTTATTGATCTGTTATTTTACCTATCCTCCGGTCTAACTACCTTATGAAGCGGGTTATTTTTATGCGAAAAGAAATTTTAATTTTCTGGCCAGTATTTTTTTTGTTGAGTTTTGCGGCATCGGCTCATGGAAAGATATTAATGCCAGCACCACCAACGCTGGCAGCTAATGCTTGGATCCTAATAGATGCAAACACCGGTAAGGTCCTGATTGAGAATAATGCAGATCAACAGCTGCCCCCTGCTAGTCTGACAAAAATAATGACTAGCTATCTTGTGGCATCAGATATAGCTAGCGACAAAATAAAAGAAGATGATCAAGTCCCTATTAGTGTAACTGCTTGGAAAAAGGGCGGATCCAAAATGTGGGTGCGGGAGGGAACATCTGTTTCTGTGATTGATTTATTACGCGGGGTGATTATTCAGTCCGGCAATGATGCCTCTATAGCGTTGGCTGAGCACCTTGCCGGCAGCGAGGGAGCATTTTCTGATGTTATGAATCAGCAGGCTGCACTGCTTGGAATGTCTGGCACGTACTATAGTAATGCTACGGGCTGGCCTGACGAAGGGCATTTAACTACAGCTAGAGATTTAGCCTTGTTGTCACGCGCACTGATACAAGACCATCCCCATTATTATAAAATTTATTCTGAAAAGTATTTTAAATATAACGGTATAAATCAACCTAACCGCAATCGATTGCTCTGGCGCGATAGATCGGTTGATGGTTTGAAAACTGGGCATACAGAAGAAGCCGGATACTGCCTTGTAGCCTCAGCTGTTCGAAATGGTACGAGGCTTATTTCCGTGGTAATGGGAGCAAGCACTGAAGAGTCTAGAGCACAGGAGTCCCAGAAGCTCCTAGCTTACGGATTCCGCTACTACGAAACAGGTAAAATTTACTCTGCTGGCGATATCGTAGAAGAAGATGTGCGGGTTTGGTATGGCGCTGAAAATAAGGTAAATCTTATTGTGCCTGAGGACGTCTACCTCACCATACCCAAGGGTTCCCAGAAAGACCTTAATGCTAAAATATTATTAGATGAAATGATTGAAGCGCCAATTTTTGAAAAACAAGAAATAGCCAGAATATCCATCAGTTTAGAAGGCGAGCAACTGCTTGAGCTCCCTGTGAGTGCCCAGAAAGCAATAGACGAGGCTAGTTTATTTATGAGGTTATGGGACGCAATTGAAATATGGTTTAGGGTCTCCTCAAAAGAATGAGTGATCAAGATGTATTAAAATCCATGACTATGGAAGAAATTAACAGGGATGAATCGCTAGGGACCCCTAAAATTGAGTATCCTTGCGATTATCCTATTAAAGTTTTAGGTGAGGCGGGACCTAATCTGTATAAACTAGTGACGGCAGTGATGGAAGCCTATTCTCCCGGCTTCGATCAATCAAAAACAACTATTAGGGATAGCAAAAATGGCACTTTTCAGGCAATCACTGTGACTATAACAGCCACTAGCGTTGATCAGTTGCAAGCCTTGTTTGATGACCTGAAGGTTAGCCCCTTGGTCAAAATGGTTATATAAATTTTTATGCGACAGCCCCCTTCGTTGCCTCTAATTGTTCGTCATCTAGGCTGCTGCCAGTATCTTGATACCTTTGCGGCAATGAAATCGTTTGTATCTGAACGACAAAAAAGTACGCCAGACGAAATTTGGTTGTTAGAGCATTTCCCTGTATTTACTCAAGGCCAAGCGGGCAGTAAAGAGCATCTTATTGCGCCTGGAGATATACCAGTTGTTCAAAGTGATCGAGGTGGGCATGTGACCTATCATGCCCCAGGTCAAATTACTGGATATATACTGATAGATATGCAGCGTCTTGGTATTGGCGTGAGAGATATTGTGACTTTAATCGAAAAATCGATAATAGAGACTCTAGCGTATTGGAATATCAAGGCTACAGCAGATCCTAGGGCTCCAGGAGTTTTTGTGGGCGATGCAGTAGGAGATTTGGGTGGACTCAAAAAGATTGCATCTTTAGGTTTGAGGATACGTCGTGGCTATAGCTACCATGGGTTTAATTTAAATATTGATATGGATATGGGTCCTTGGTCCAGAATTAATCCCTGCGGTTTAGGTATCCCTATGACCCAGATGATTGATTTTTTAGAGGAAAGAGTCCCTTTGATTGATATTTTTAAGTGTATTTCAAACATTTTGGCCCAAAGTTTGGGTTATAATGAATATAAAGTCGAATTTACATTAGACCATTAGTTGCAATATGGCGATGGCATGTGTGCTTCTTCTATGACCGAAATAGTCTAGCCAGCAACTCGTTTGAGTAACCTTTATATGACAGACTTTAATGCAGCCGCCCCTAAGCGTACGCGACGTATCAAGCAGGGAGAAAAACTCCGTAGTGCTGAAAAAGTAGAGCGTATACCAGTCAAAGTGATACCCACTGAAACAATTCTTCGCAAGCCTGATTGGATGAGAATTCGTATATCATCCTCACCTAAAGTTCAGGAAATTAAAAATATCCTGCGAGCAAATAAGTTGTCTACTGTTTGCGAAGAAGCTGCTTGCCCTAACCTTAGTGAATGTTTTGGCAATGGTACAGCCACCTTCATGATTATGGGGGAGATCTGTACTCGTCGATGTCCATTTTGTGATGTGGGCCATGGCAAGCCAAATCCGCTTGATTTAGATGAACCCAAGAGCCTAGCCAAGGCTATTTATGAAATGAAGTTGCGATATGTTGTAATTACTTCAGTGGATCGTGATGATCTGAGAGATGGAGGCGCACAGCATTTTGCTGATTGTATCCGCGAAGCAAAGACTTTAAGTCCCAGTCTTCAGGTGGAGGTGCTGGTCCCAGATTTTCGTGGACGCATGGAAGCGGCCTTGGAAATTCTGACGGCAACATCACCTGATGTCTTTAACCATAACTTGGAGACTGTTTCTCGTTTGTATCGGGAGGCTCGACCTGGCGCTAATTATGGTTGGTCTCTCAAATTACTGCAGGACTATAAACATTATAATCCGAGTGTGGCCACTAAATCTGGTTTGATGGTTGGTCTCGGTGAGACTAAAGACGAGTTATTGCGTACATTGGATGATCTCAGAGCCCATGATGTTGATATGATAACAGTTGGCCAGTACTTGCAGCCGTCTAAAAATCATCTTCCGGTTGCTCGTTTTGTGCACCCAGACGAATTTTCTGAGTATGCAGAATATGGGTATGGCATTGGATTTAAATACGTGGCTTCTGGCCCACTGGTTCGCTCTTCTTACCATGCAGATAAGCAGGCCAAAGGTGAGAAAGTGCATTAAAAAAGGCTCCACTGATGTCACATCCTAAGCTTTTAGATATTCTGAATGCGACTGTTTATCGTGATGAAAAAAAAGTATTTGATGATTTTTCCCTGTCTATAGAATATGGACAAAGTTGCGCTATTATTGGCCCCAATGGGGCAGGTAAAAGTACTTTGCTGAAACTCTTGTCTCGAGAGATTTACCCGGTTGCTAAAAATAATTCTTTTGTAAAAATACTGGGTATGGAAATGCCAACTCTTTGGGAGCTCAGAGAAAAAATAGGATTAATATCAGCTGATTTGCAGGTAGGGTTTGTTCCTGATATTAGTGGTTTGGGCGTCGTAATTTCGGGGTTACACAATTCGATTGGCTTATTTCATCATCAAGAGATCACCGAGCTTGAATTAAAGCGCGGAGAAAAAATATTAGAATACTTGGGTATTAAGAGTCTAGCAAATTGCCTTTATCGCCAGATGTCTACTGGCCAGCAGCGTCGTTGTTTGTTGGGACGTGCCTTGATTCATGATCCGGATCATATGATTTTTGATGAACCCACAAGCGGCTTGGATTTAAGTGCAACCTATCAGTATCTTGATATCCTTAGAAAGCTCCTTGGCCAAGAAAAAACTATTTTGTTGGCCACTCATCATATCCATGAAATACCACCAGAAATAGAACGTGTGATTTTGATGCGAGACGGAAAAATTTTTGCGGATGGATGTAAGACTGAACTCCTAACGGATCAGTATATGTCGCGGTTGTTTGATGTTCCCCTGAGGGTGGTAGCGTTGGCTGGTTTTTATCAGGTCTTGCCAGCGTAGAGAGAACACGGGATAATTTGCAACCTTTCTTCAGCATGAATATATGCAGATAGTGGCTGGTAACAAAAAATCAGGAAAGAGTTAAATATGAAGATTGCAAAAAATAGTATCGTTTTGTTCCACCATAAAATGACAGATCAGGATGGCGAGATCATTGAAAATTCTGCAGGGCAAGAGCCTAGTGCGTTTCTTTATGGCCACAAAAACATGATAGAAACGCTAGAGCATTCAATGTCAGGAAAAGAGGCAGGTGATAAGTTTTGCGTGACACTGCAACCCGAGATGGCTTACGGTCGACTGAATCTCAAGAATAGACTAAGAGTTGCAAGGAAAAGTATTGGTCAAGAGGGAAAACTAGAGCCTGGTATGATAGTCCCTTTAAAGACAGTAGAAGGGACTCGCCCTGTGACTGTTGCAAAGGTTGGAAAGTTTAATGTTGATATAGACTTCAATCACCCCTTGGCAGGCAAAACATTAACATTTGATATTGAAATTGTAGATATTCGCGAGGCAACACTGGAAGAGATAAAACAGGGAAAGCCGCAATCCAGCGCTAACATCTAGCGCTGATAACCTAATAAAATTGCAACTGTAGCCCCAGTGTAACTGTATCTGTTTTGTTGCCAGCATACCCAGAGGCATTTGCATCCCCGCGGGCATAGTTGAGGTTTAAGCTCGTTTTATTGCCAAAAATAATGTAATTAGTGCCCCATTCTGTTGTAGCGCTACTTTTAGCTCCGCTAGGATTATTTTCTGTGTGCCGAAAATAGGGTTGTAGTTTTCCAGGCCCAACTTTATTTGGAAACAAGTAGCCCGCTGTAGTATAAAACGTATCACCATCAAAGATGCAAAAGCATTCAACGGTTGCATCTGCTGGCCTTGATATAGTGTTGAGGTCTGCATCCATTTCTTTGTAGCCAGCCCCAAAGTTAAAAACTCCTTGGTTGGGTAAAATTCTTTCAGAGAATACGTCAAAGGCGTACCCGAAAAAATCACCTGATTCGGAGGTGCTGCCAGTGCCATCAGACTGGGATTGAAGAGTTACAGCAGTTGTTAGAATATTGCCTTGAGCCCCATGATGAGTAGCACTAGTATAGTAGTGGCCAGGCTGAGGCTCTACATTGAGAAAGTTGTAAGCAAGTCGGGCTGCATATAATAAGTGATCAGAGTCGTTACCATAGTCATCTTCTAGGCCATCAAAGGCGCCCAATAAATATTGAAATCTCTCTTTTGTTCCCCAAAATACAGCCCCCTCACTTCGTCCTAGCTGCCCAGCCCCAACATGATATGCGGAAAATAAAGGTTGACGATATTGATTCCAGCTCAATGAGGAATAAGGGCCATTGAGTCCAGGACGGTCAGAGGGTACTAGCGTTCTACCCACCCATAAATTAGCAGAAGGATTAAACTCAAATTTTAATAGAGCATCGATAGTCATCATCGAATCGCCCTCGTATTTTTCTGTATTAATATTGAATTTTAAGTGTTTATGGAGCTGGCCAGATATATAGAGGCGCATACTGTTGATTGAGAACTCTGAACTATCGTCCGTGTTGCTATTGCGTGAGGCTGTTTGAAGACGGAGACCTCCTCCGACAGCTAGCCAGACTGTATCGTTATGTTTCAGCATGAGGCCTTTTAGTGGATCGCCGGCCATAGAGGGTGATGCTGCCAAGAAAATAAAATAAATCAGCAGGGGTAAAGCATAAGTTCTAGGTAAAACCCATGAAAAAAATCTGTTTTCTTTGAAAAAAATTCCCATTGAGAGTCCATTTTGGTATGAATTCTTTATCTTAATTATAACATGATATTTTTTACATAAAGAGCTAAATGGCTACTGTTTAATCGATGCATTGGCCCATGCGTTATCTTTAATGGGACGGTAGGTTCGAATTACAAAATCTATTTCTGTGCATAATGATGCTAAAGTATTCAAATTGTCTTGGGCTGTTTTATCGGTCTGCCAGTAAAGCGGCGTCATCGATACTAGCTGGCTGATCTGTTTAGCGCCTTTCACTTCAAGCCGGTAGCTAACCTTTTCCTCGTCTAAAAGTGAAAAATTATCAAGCGCCTCTTGAGGCGTATGTTCTTTGGCTTCCTTGTAGAGTAATTTTTTTAGTGCAAATAAGTGTCTAGGACCTGGTGAAATAACAATTAACACACCTTTTTTCTTCAGTACTCGTGCTGCTTCTATGTTATCCCCTGGTGCAAATATCCGTAACAAGCAATCAATGGAATTGGTTAAAACAGGTAAATTAAAGCTACTTGCAACAGCAAAATGCCCATTTTTTATGAGACGGCTTGCAATTTTTGTTGCCTCTTTTGATATATCTATTCCGAATATATGAATGTCACTTTTATGTGCTATAAGTTGCTGCAAGTAATAACCTTCACCGCAGCCGCTGTCTAGTAAAATTGAATTGGCTCCCAGGTGGCTGCTGGTTAATTCAGTGATTTTTTCAGAGAGAGGTTGATAGTAGCCTTGGCTTAAAAAATCCTGACGACTACTTACCATAAACTTGGTATCGCCTGGAGAAGGCGAGCGTTTTTGTTGCGGCAGTAAGAGATTAATATAGCCTTCTTTCGCAATATCAAAACTATGCTGGTTATCACACAGCCACTGCTGAGTTAAGGTACCCTCTGAATTTTTTTCAGGGCCAATACATGGTTTTGTTAGCGGCAATTTACACACTGGGCAGACCCAGATTGATACATGATTATTATTTGCCATAGAAAATTATTTTTTAGGTGGGTATTTAATAACGATATTTGTTGGTCGTAAGTATAATAGAGCCCAATAATATAGATATAAGTAAAAAATAGGGAGGCTCAATGAAAATTAAACATAATGCTGTTGTGAGCTTCCACTATCGTTTATGCGATGCGACAACCCAAGAAGAGCTGGAAAACTCTCATGCCGGTAACCCCAGCGCCTATTTGCACGGTCGCCGTGCTATTACGCCTGCACTGGAAGCTGTAATGACAGAAAAAGACACTGGAGATATATTTAGCGTAACTTTGCTTCCAGAGGAAAGTTTTGGTATTCGAGAAGAGGGTCGACATCAGCGCGTCCCTATCAAGCATTTGATGGGAAAAGTAAAACCAAAAGTCGGCATGGCTGTATCAATTCAAACAGACGGTGGAGTACGTCAAGGGGTGGTAATTAAAATAGGCAAGTTTAATGTCGATTTAGATACCAATCACCCCCTGGCGGGAAAGACGGTTATATTTGATATTGAGATTGTTGACGTTCGTGAAGCCACTCAGGAGGAAATTGACCATGGCCATGCACACGGCATTGGAGGTCATCAGCACTAATTATTGCCGAGTGATAACTGATTCTCATAATAAGCCTCATGTGCGAGTAACCAAGATTTTCTTTCCAGTCCACCAGAATAACCTGTTAATGTGCCATTTTTTCCAATAACACGGTGACAGGGCACAATAATAGCAATGGGATTTTTTTTGAGAGCAGTCCCTGCGGCGCGAACAGCTGCAGGCTTACCCGCCATGCTGGCAACTACCCCATAAGAAATGGTTTCGCTAAAAATGATATCCTGCAGTGCGGACCAAACAGAATTTTGAAAATCAGTACCCTTGTGATCCAAGGGTAGATTGAATATTTTTCGCCTTCCTGCAAAATATTCAGCCAGTTCTACTATGCATTGTTCAGTGAGCCTGCAGCCCAAGGAAGGCAACTTTTTCTGACTAGTGAATTCAATACCTGTTATGCCATATTTTGATGCTTTGATTTTTATAACGCCAAGAGGCGAGGTCATGTAGTCAGTGTAATTTTTAAAATTTTGCATTAAGTTTGCATGCCTCTTGTTAAGAGGTTGTGTGTAACTTTTTGGCTACTGTGGACTCGTCCATACTTTTCTTAGCGGCTCACCGAAGTCATCATAGATTATTTTTTCTTTTTCTTTTTCTTTTTCTTTTTCTTTGGGTTTGCTTGTTTTCTTAAGCGCAGACTTTGATTTACTTCTAGCATCCAAAGCAGCAATCACCTCTGTCAAGGGGGTTCGAGCTATTTTTGGCTCATTAAATAGTGGTGTTTTCAGGCTTGCGTGAGGACTCTCTCTGCCAGTAACACCTTTGTCTACTTGTTCTATTTTTCCGCCTTTGCAAGTGAATTGATCAATCTGTCTTTGTAGTTCATCTCTTAAGTCTGCTTTAGTTGGTATTTTTTTCACAATTTTTCGCCATGATTAAACTTTTTTTAGTATAGCACCAGTATTGACTATAGTCAGCTCTACCAGTGCTCCCATACAGGTGAGCATGCTATAGGTAATTCGGAGATGCGACCTAATTCGGCCCATGCTTGCCCCGGCCGATGAAAGTCAGACCCGCAAGACGCTAGCAGTTTCTTTTCCACACAAAGGCCAGCTAAATCTTTCGTGATGTTAGCATCCTGTCTTCCTGAGATCACCTCCATGCCTTGGCCTCCAGCCTCAATAAAGTTATCTAATAGATGTTTGAGCTTAGTCCGAGTTAATTGATATTTTTTTGGATGAGCTAATACCGCGGTTCCACCTGCCTCGTTAATCCATCGGACAATTTGTGGAATATCTGCCCAAAACTGTTTTATATCGCCAGGTTTTCCTGACCCAAGAAATTTTTTAAAAGCCTGGTTGATGTCAGAAACAGCTCCAATATCAACTAAGTATTGTGCAAAATGAGGACGACCAATATTACCATTATTGGCAATAGCGGCTGCTCCAGCGAGGGTCTCCTTGAAGCCCAGTTGATCAAGTTTATCTGCAATCATAGTTGCTCTTTTTTGCCTTGCTGTATTTTGGAACGCAACTCCTGCTTTTAAAGAATCGCTATCAAGTTGAACGTTGAGCCCAACAATATGAACATTCATTTTCCCCCAACAGCTTGAGAATTCAATACCAGGGATAATTTTGATCGGTAGGCTTTCTTTTAGGTTGAGGTGATGGTAGGCATTTATTGTGTCGTGGTCTGTAATGGCAAGCGTTTGGACTCCCATCTCTATGGCTCGACCAACCAGCTCTATTGGCGTTAGCGTTCCATCTGAGCAGTTACTATGGCAATGTAGGTCGTATTTCATGGGGTTATACATTTTTTAGTTAATTTATTTTTTAGTTTTTTCATGCATCCATTTGTAGAGATTTTAAGTGCGAAGCTATTTTTTTGTCAGGTATAATTCACTGATGAATATTTCTTCAACCAAAATAGACCCCGCTATTATAACCCCTATTGATGACTTAAGGCAGAGCCAAGTTGTAGGGCATACTAGGAATTTCATTGAGCTTGGTTCAAAATATTTTAATCAAAAATTTAGCATGATACCTGTTGTATTTGACTTAAAAGGAAGAATAGCGGGCATGTATAAGTGGCAGTCTTCTACAAGGAAGCAAGAGAAATCAAGAAAAATTCGCTACAATCCTTGGCTTTTCGCTAAATATTATGAAGAAAATTTAGCTATAACAGTACCTCATGAGGTGGCGCATTATTTGGTTAACTGTCTCCATCAACCCCGAAAAGTGAAACCTCATGGATCAGAATGGAAAGCTATAATGCAGATCTTTGGGGCTGACAGTAGTGTCACTGCTGACTTTGATATGACAGGTATACCCTGTTATAGCCATCGAAGATTTGAATATACTTGCGACTGCAAAACCCATCAGCTTAGTACTTATCGGCATAATAAATGTGTGCGTAATCAGGCTTGCTATCTTTGTCGATATTGCCAAGCCAAGCTTAAGCTAAAATATCAGGAGTTTTGATGTCTAAACCTCGCAGTTCTTGGTTTGTCTATATTATCAAGGCTAGTGATGGGTCTCTTTATACCGGGATCACCGTAGATGTGCACCGACGATTTCAGCAACACTTAAATAGCAAGCAGGGGGCTAAATACTTTCAGGGCAGAAAGCCTGAAAAGATTGTTTTTATTGAGTCCGGGCACAATCGTAGTAGCGCCTCTAAGCGCGAAGCTGAGATAAAATCTTTTACTCGGGATAAAAAACTTCTCATGGTAAGTGCAGCTAAACATTCAGGCCTACTTTGTTAATTTTTTTAACTTATCTAGATAAACATAGCGCCTATGGTATCTTTTGCCTGCGCCTCATAAAATGTGCACGTTCTTAACTTAGGTAAGGAGATGCAGTTGGATGCTTGGGATGTAATCATTGTTGGGGCTGGGGCCGCTGGATTAATGTGCGCCATCACAGCTGGTAAGCGCGGGCGTCGAGTCTTAGTGCTCGAATCTGCAGATAGGCCAGGCAAGAAGATACTCATGTCTGGCGGTGGTCGCTGTAACTTCACTAATTTGCATGTTGAATCAGATAATTTTTTGTCAGATAACCTAAATTTCTGTAAATCTGCTTTGAGTTGCTACACTCAATGGGATTTTATAGAGCTAGTCTGTAAGCATGACATTCAGTACCATGAGAAAACCCTGGGACAACTATTTTGCGATAGTTCGTCAAAAGATATCCTTAACATGCTGCTGATAGAGGCTGAAAAAGCAAAAGTAACAATTACGACAAAATGTTTAATTGATAAATATGAGACTAGGGAGCGTTCTGAGAAAAATTTTACGCTATATACAAATCAGGGAAAGTTTACGACCAAGTCTTTGATTGTGGCATCTGGAGGGCTTTCAGTTCCAACACTAGGGGGCTCTGATATAGGTTATCGTCTGGCAGAGCAATTTGGGCATAAGATTACTTTATTGCGTCCAGCCTTGGTGCCTTTTACTTTTACGGATAGTTTTAAATTGTTGTCAGAAAAATTATCTGGATTATCGTTACCAGTGCGCTTATCAACTGGTAAGCATCAGTTCTTGGAGAGTGTATTGTTTACCCATCGCGGCCTAAGTGGCCCTGCAGTATTGCAAATTTCAAGTTATTGGAGGGAAGGGCAGTCCATTAGGTTAGACCTACTGCCGTTTACAGACTGCTTTCAGCATCTAGTCAAACAAAAATTTGAGCAACCTAGGGCAGTGTTGAGAACAATTATCTCTCAACTGCTACCAAGAAATTTAGTATTAGAACTTGAGAAGTGCTGGTGGCTGGAGAAAAAAGAAGTGCCTATTGCTGAGCTTTCGGAGACATTAATTCAAACCCTTGCTGATAGCATTCATAGCTGGGAGTTAAAGCCATCAGGCACAGAGGGTTATCGTACTGCTGAGGTTACACTTGGGGGGGTTGAAACTGGCGAGGTTTCATCCAAGACTATGGAAAGTAAGAGGCAGCCTGGATTGTATTTTGTTGGTGAAATTTTAGATGTCACTGGCCACCTTGGGGGCTTTAATTTTCAGTGGGCCTGGGCATCTGGATTTGCTGCCGGAAAAGTTGCTTAAATGCGAAACTATTAGTTGTTATATTTGAAATAACAATTAATCAGGAATTTTTGGCCACTACACAACATTAGGCTTTATAATGGATCGAGAAGAATTAAATGCTGAAACAGCAAAAATTTATTGGAAAGAGGTAGAAACCTTTTTTGCCAATGGCACAGTTATTTATGTATCTTCAGAACTCGATTTGATTGATGTGGCTCTGGATATCTGTCTAGATAACAAGTTGAAAGTTCAGCAATGGATGTCAGGCAATCTGATTAATAAGGTCAGCGACCAGCAAGCCTTAGAATGGTTGAGTGGTGATACTGTATTATGGTCGGTAGTTGTAAAGCCTTGGGTGCTGGTTCAGCCAATAAAAGACTCCAGTTTATAGGGTATAATATTTTTTTACGCTTGATTGAATTCTCATGAATTTCTAATTTTATTGATGATTTCTTTGTGCTTGCTGCGGATATAAATCAATCTATTGTAATTTTAATCTTGATAAATATTGTTTCATATAGGATCCTTCGCAAAGTTTTTAAAAGCTCGGGGTTGAGTGCTCTAGGAAAATAGAAAATCTAATAAAGGAGTTAGTTTCATGGCAGGTTTCGACAAGGTGGTCAACACCTACGAAGAAGCGATGGCAGGCTTAGAAAATGGAATGACTGTCATTGCCGGTGGTTTTGGTATCTGCGGTATCCCTGAGAATTTGATCAAAGAGATCAAAAAGATGGGTTCCAAGGAGCTGACAATTATCTCCAATAACTGTGGTTGCGATGGTCTTGGCCTTGGAATTCTTTTAGAAGATCGTCAAATTAAAAAAATGGTGTCTTCGTATGTGGGTGAAAACAAGATGTTCGAAGAGCAGCTTCTTTCTGGAGAGCTAGAGGTGGAGCTAACTCCACAAGGAACGCTAGCAGAGAAAATGAGAGCGGGCGGTGCCGGCATCCCTGCTTTTTATACGGCTACTGGATTCGGAACGGATATAGCCAAGGGAAAAGATGTGCGTGAATTTGATGGACGTAAATATATTCTTGAAGAATCTGTTACGGGAGACTTTGCTATTGTTAAAGCCTGGAAGGCAGACCGCTTTGGTAATGCAATCTATCGACATACAGCTATGAACTTTAACCCTATGGCGGCAACTGCTGGAAAAATTACAGTCATGGAGGTGGAAGAAATTGTTGAGCCAGGTGAGTTAGATCCTATGCATATCCACACCTCTGGGATTTATGTTGATCGACTAATACAAGGTACGTTTGAGAAGCGCATCGAATTGCGTACAGTCCGCGAAAACTAATCGGAGGGATAAAAATAATGTCACTTTCTCGTGATCAAATGGCTATTCGGGTGGCGCGCGAGCTTCAGGATGGTTATTACGTTAACTTAGGTATAGGCATCCCTACATTGGTAGCAAATCATGTGCCAGAAGAGATGGAGGTTATGTTGCAGTCTGAGAATGGATTGCTTGGTATGGGCCCATTTCCAACAGAAGACGAGGTGGATGCTGATTTAATTAATGCTGGAAAGCAAACAGTCACTACAGCAACTGGCGCATCAATTTTCTCCTCAGCCGAGTCGTTCGCTATGATTCGTGGCGGCCATGTAGACTTAACTGTCCTCGGGGCTTTTGAAGTTGATGCTTCGGGAAATATAGCTTCATGGATGATTCCTGGAAAGCTCATAAAGGGTATGGGCGGGGCTATGGACTTGGTAGCTGGGGCAGACAATATAGTTGTCATGATGACCCATGCAGATAAATACGGTAAATCAAAATTGTTATCAGAGTGCTCGCTTCCCTTGACTGGTGCTGGTTGCATTAAGCAAGTTTTAACTGATTTGGCGTACTTGGAAATATATGACGGAAAATTTCATTTAGTTGAGCGTGCTCCTGGGGTCTCTATAGAAGAGATTGTTGAAAAAACTGCCGGAGCTTTAGTCGTTCCAGATAGTGTCCCTGAAATGAAGTTTTGATCGCTTACTTTTAGGCAATTAAGGTTTCCGAGTCTGGAGACCTTTTTCTTAGGATCTTCTCTTTGCGCAGCGCACCCCTTATTTCAACTCGAGCTTGTATGTCTGAATCTGTAGAAACGCAAAAAGTTGGTTTTATTTCCTTGGGCTGTCCCAAAGCCTTGGTTGATTCTGAGCGAATTCTTACGAATCTTAAGCTAGACGGGTATGAGACCAGCCCTAATTATACAGATGCAGATGTTGTTATCGTTAATACTTGTGGTTTTATTGACTCAGCAAAACAGGAGTCGATGGATGCTATAAGCGAGGCAATAAAAAAGCACGGAAAGGTTATTGTGACAGGATGTATGGGCAAAGGTGTTGATGCTGAGGCTATAAGATCTTTTTATCCAGAAGTTCTGAGCGTGAGCGGCCCAGCAGATGTGGTGTCAGTTTTAAAGGCCGTGCATGAGCACAATCCTGCTCCTAAAAATAATAAAGATAGCCCCCTTAAACCTTATGATGACGTGTTGTCGTCAATAGGCGTCAAGCTTACTCCTCCGCATTATGCATATTTGAAAATAGCTGAAGGCTGCAATCATCATTGTACTTTTTGTATTATTCCCGACATGCGAGGCCAGCTGGTTAGTCGGCCTATTGCCGAAATAGTTGAAGAAGCAAAGAAGTTAGTTGATTCAGGCGTCCGTGAGTTATTAGTGATTTCCCAGGACACCAGTGCTTATGGTGTTGATGTAAAATATAAATTGGACTTTGTTGATGGCGGCGCACTTGAAACTCGAATGCAGGATTTGGCTGTAGCGTTGGGCGAACTTGGAGTGTGGGTTAGATTGCACTATGTGTATCCCTACCCTCATGTAGATAAACTGATTCCGCTAATGGCCGAGGGCAAGATTCTTCCTTATCTGGACATACCTTTTCAGCATGCCAGTCCTAAGATTCTTAAATTAATGAAGCGCCCCGGTAATCAGGAGAAAGTCTTGCAGCGAATTAAATCTTGGCGCGCTATTTGCCCTGAGCTGACTATTCGCAGTACTTTTATTGTCGGCTTTCCAGGAGAAACTGAAGAAGATTTTCAGATATTATTAGATTGGCTGAAAGAAGCAGAATTAGATCGCGTGGGTTGCTTTAAATATTCCCCTGTAGATGGAGCCAAAGCTAACAATCTTCCTGACCATGTGCCTGAAAAGGTAAAGGAAAATCGCTGGAATCGCTTCATGGAGGTTCAGCAGGTTATTAGTGCTCGAAGATTACAGCGAAAAGTAGGCCAAACAATAGAGGTTCTCATTGACCAGATAGACGAAGAGGGTGCTATTGGCCGTTGCGCTGCCGATGCACCTGAAATTGATGGCAGTGTCTTTATTAATGACATTGAAAGCATCGAAAGTCTTGGCCTAAAGCCTGGAGATATGATCGATGTTTCAATTGAATATGCGGATGAGTACGATCTTTGGGGTGCGATCGTTTTCTCATAGAATGCTTTATTTTTTCTTTCTTGTTATGTTCACGAATAGATATAAATTAATCAAAGAAGTGGTCATATTTTCATGCCAGCTTTTTTGATTAATGAGAGTATTGGATCTTGAATTAAAAGATTTTTAATGTTCGTGCCCGCCGGGGCCGTGAACATGACCATGGGCAAGCTCTTCCTCGGTAGCTTCCCGAACCTCTGTAATTCTAATGTCAAAAGTTAATGTTTTTCCAGCTAGCGCGTGATTTCCATCCACGGTAACTGTTTCTTCAGTCAAGCCAGTTACTACCACCGACACAGCCCCATTCGGTGTTGTCGCCTCAAAGCGCATTCCGACTTTGATGTCTTCAGCTTGAAAGGATGCTCGAGGGATTTGCTGCACCATTTTCTCCTGTCTTTCTCCGTAGGCATCTTTGGGCTCAATGGTTACTATCATCACATCACCTGATTTTTTCCCCTCCATTGCTTTTTCAAGACCAGGAATAATCTTTCCATGCCCATGGATATAAGACAGTGGTTCGTCAGCAGGAGATGAGTCAATTTTATTTCCACTCTTATCAGATAACGAATAATGAAAAAGTACGGTGGAGTTTTGAGAAATTATCATTGGTGGCCTCTTGATTTCACAGTTTTTAAGCAACCACTAATAGATTTGGCTGCCATGGAACGCTTCGTTATATAGATATTTTTTCTAGTGCATGATTATCCATGAAGCATTTGGTTTTTCCAAGTATAAGGTGCCCATAAGAACTGCATGTATTAAAAAATATTTTTTAGTGTTTGTGGGGGATGAAAATATAACCATGAGTAAGCTCTTCCTCGGTAGCCTTCCGAACCTCTGTAATTTTGATATCAAACGTTAATGTTTTTCCAGCTAGCGCATGATTATCCATGAAGCATTTGGTTTTTCCAGGTATAAGGTGCCCATAAGAACCGCATGCATTAAAAAATAATTTTTATGACCAATTTTGTGTATATTGGTCAATAGGGGTTAAATTTTTTAGTGAAAGATGAAATCCTGTTGGCTGTACGATTGTTGGTAAGTTACTGTTTTGTTATGGATTGAAGGAAAAAAACAAGATGAGTGGATTTTTGTTTTTGGCGGTTTTTTTTCTTAATACAACTTGTAGTGTTTTTTGCTGGAAACAAACACTATATCTTGTATACTAGAATTTGATTTGCAGTAGTAGCTAGTATTAAAAAAATAAGATAAATTTGGCTATATTAATGCTTAATAAGCCATCCCTATGAAAAATATTGTGATACAGGGTCATTAAAATCTCTCGTAGAAATAAAGATCAAATACAAAGGAAAGCTGAATATTATGTCAATTGAAGCAATACAAACCGGCGAAAGACCTCAAATTATAGATGTTAAATTACAAGAGGCGTCTGCTGATATTTGGGATAAAAAATATCGATTAAAAAATAAACAAGGTGACCCCGTTGATGAAACTATAGACGCAACATATCGGCGAGTTGCTAAAGCCCTTTCGGATGTCGAGGATAAAGGAAAAAGAGAGGCTTGGTATGAACGTTTTTTGTGGGCATTGCGTAATGGAGCAATACCAGCAGGCCGAATAATTTCCAACGCTGGCGCTCTGGAGCACAAACCAGCAACTTCTACAATTAACTGTACTGTTTCTGGCATCGTTGAAGATTCTATGCTGGATATCCTGAATAAAAATCTTGAGGCTGGACTCACACTAAAAGCTGGTTGTGGTATTGGGTATGAATTTTCCACATTGCGACCAAAAGGGGCATATGTGTCTGGTGCTGGAGCATATACTTCTGGCCCTCTCTCCTTTATGGATATTTTTGACAAAATGTGTTTTACCGTTTCTTCTGCCGGCGGTCGTCGTGGTGCACAAATGGCAACTTTTGATGTCAGTCATCCAGATGTGGTAGATTTTGTTAAAGCCAAGCGTGAAGATGGAAGATTAAGGCAATTCAATATGTCCCTTCTGATCACGGAAGGATTTATGGAAGCGGTTAAGCATGATGAGGATTGGCCTTTAAGTTTTCCCGTTTTACAGAAAGAGGTGGATCAGGGTGAAGTTGATCTTCAGGATGCTAGCCTCTTATGGAGGGACTTTCCTACTGTAAAAGGTTATGTGACCAACAGTAAAGGCTTGGTTGCCTGTCGTGTGTATAAGACTGTTAAAGCTAAGCATCTTTGGAACGTTATTATGACGTCCACCTATGATTATGCAGAGCCAGGTTTTATTTTGATTGATAAAGTCAATCAGGAAAATAATAATTGGTTTTGCGAGGATATCCGTGCAACGAATCCTTGTGGAGAGCAACCGTTGCCACCATATGGCAGTTGTTTGCTGGGCTCGGTTAATCTGACTAAATTTGTAAAAAATCCCTTCACGAACAAGGCAGAGTTTGACTGGCAAGCTTATCGCGAAGTGGTCTCTGTGTTTACTCGAATGCTAGACAACGTTGTAGAAATTAATGGCTTACCTTTAGAAGGTCAGCGAGAAGCAATCATGAATAAACGTCGCCATGGCATGGGATTTTTAGGCTTAGGTTCGACTATGACGATGTTGACTATGCCTTACGGCTCTGTTGATTCACTAGCCTTTACAGAACAAGTTTCCCGTGAGCTATCTATGGCTGGCTGGCGGGCAGGTTTAAGTTTGGCTAAAGAGAAAGGCCCAGCTCCAATAATGAACGAGGATTTCGAGGTAACCGAAGCAATGCTTCGAAAGTGCCCAAAAATGACTAAAGACGGAATTGCTGTAGGAGACAAGATCAAGGGTAAGCTACTTCATTCTCGTTACAGTCAATATATGCAAAAGATCGCAGAAGTCGACCCAAAATTGATTGAAGAGCTAGCGGATGTGGGTTGTAGATTTACCCATCACTCCTCTATTGCTCCAACGGGGACGATATCGTTGTCGCTCGCCAATAATGCCAGTAATGGCATTGAGCCAAGCTTCGCACATCACTATGCACGTAATGTGATTAGAGAAGGGAAAAAGTCGAAAGAAAAAGTGGATGTATTTTCTTATGAGTTATTGGCCTATCGAGAGCTGATTAATCCAGAAGCGATGCCTTTTGCAGAGAATGATGAGCAAATGCTCCCTGATTACTTTGTCTCTAGTGCCGACATACAACCTAAAAATCATGTTGACGTGCAAGCAGCATCTCAACAATGGATTGATTCTTCGATATCAAAGACTATTAATGTTCCCACAGACTGTGACTTTGAAGAATTCAAAGATATATATCTTTATGCATATGAAAAAGGACTAAAGGGCTGCACAACGTTTCGCTTTAATCCTGAAGCATTTCAGGGTGTGCTGGTTACAGAGAAAGATTTAGAAAATACAACCTATCAATTTACATTGGAAGATGGCTCGAATGTCGAAGTGAAGGGAAATGATGAGGTTGAGTATGATGGTGAAATGCATACTGCCGCTAATTTGTTTGATGCCTTAAAAGAAGGCTATTACGGTAAATTTTAATTGAGTAATGAAATATGAAGATAAAGTTAGACCAAAAAATTATAGGCTATCAGGTATTATCACCATCAAATGATGCAGTGCCACCAATCGCACCTGAACCTGAACCTTTGGTGCGCGCGATTGAGCTAATGACAGAGCATGTGAGCCGTCCAGATGAGCTGTATGGGTCCACTTATAAAATAAAAACCCCTCAGTCTGAGCATGCATTGTATATAACTATTAATGACATTATTTTAAATCCCAACACTGATAATGAGCAACGGCGTCCTTTTGAGATTTTTATTAATTCAAAAAATATGGAGCAGTTTCAGTGGGTGGTAGCATTAACTCGGGTTATTTCCGCAGTGTTTCGAAAAGGAGGAGATTGCACTTTCTTGGCTGAAGAGTTGAAAGCGGTATTTGATCCTCAGGGGGGCTACTTTAAGCGCGGCGGAAAATTTATGCCTTCTTTAGTTGCAGAAATTGGTGAAGCTATTGAGCAACACCTGACTAAAATAGGTATGATTAAAGTTGCAGAGCTGGGTGAACACCAAAAAGATATTCTCGCTGAAAAGAGAGCAAAATACGATTCAAGGATATCTTCTGCTGACAACAATGGAGAGACAGATAATGCTTTTCCTCCAAGTGCAAGTCTTTGTCAGAAGTGTATGACCAAAGCTACTATTTTGATGGATGGCTGTATGACTTGCTTAAATTGTGGCGAGTCCAAATGCGGTTAAGTTAGAGTGAGGCTTTAACGAACTCCATTAGCCTAGTGATCGCTTCACTGGGATCACTGTTTTGAGATATGAGGCTAACCCCAACCTTTCCCAGCTTCGGAATTTTCTCATTATTTTTTAATATACGTAGATTCTCAGGAACGGTGCTTTTGGCTAAAACTGTTACCCCCAACCCTTCGTTAATGGCTGCTTGAATGCCGGTTAGGTCAGGTATTGTATAAACGACGCGCCAAGATTTTCGATTTTTCTGGAGGATTTCTTTTCCTCGTTTGCGATAGATGCATCCTTCAGGAGCAGCAATTAATGGCAGTATTGCTTGCAAGTGAGCATCACTATCAGTGCTGCTCACCCAGACTAGTTCATCTTCTTTAACAAGGCTGCTTCCGGCTGAAGATGGATCGTCATGTAGTGCTAGGATAAGGTCATAACGAAGACGGCCTGACATCGATAGAAGATCTTTGCTTAAAGCGCAAGTGACTTCAAGGGTGACATTTGGGTATGCTTGCGCAAAACGACCTACGATTTTTGGCAACAAAGTGGTGGCAAATTCACTGGGAATGCCAAAATGAATTTGACCGCTCACTGAGCTCTTGCTGAATCGGGATACAACTTCATCATTTATAGCTAAAATTTGTTTGGCATATTTGAATAGTAAATGCCCTGACGGGCTAAGCTCTAAGTGTTGTCCGCTTCGAACAAGTAGAGTTTGTTCAAGCATTCCTTCCAGACGCTTTAACTGAAGACTAATTGCTGGTTGCGATCGGCCCAGCCACTCCGCAGCTTGGGTAAAGCCACCCAATTCGATGACAGTAACGAATGATCTAAGGAGTGCTGTAGGAATATTGGTCATATTGTTTAATTCAGTAGTATTTATATTACTTATGGATGTATTTTAACTATTAATTTTACCAATTCATATATGAACGTTAAAATAATATTTTTATATGCAGCTCTCTACATTTAGAAAATTATAGCTATGAATCAAAATAACAGTAATACGCTCAAGGCCACGCCGCTTAAGGATCTTCATTTACAATTAGATGCACGCATGGTGCCTTTTGCGGGTTACGAGATGCCAGTGCAATACCCGAGTGGCGTAAAAAAAGAACATTTACATACTCGTCAACATGCCGGATTGTTTGATGTTTCTCATATGGGGCAAATAATTATTACAGGAAAAGGTGTGGCGAAAGCCCTCGAGACATTGATTCCTGTTGAGCTAGAGAGCCTAGGCGTTAATAAACAGACCTATGCTTTGCTGACTAATGATCATGGAGGAATTCTCGATGATTTGATGATTACACGGTGGTCGGAGGACTGTTTTTTTCTTGTCGTTAATGCGGGTTGTAAAGACCGAGATCTTAAATATTTGAGAGATAATCTTGATGGATTTAATATTGACCACATGGAGAATCAAGGATTACTTGCATTACAAGGACCTGCTGCCGAACAAGTAATAAAAGATTTGGCTCCGGAGTCACAAGAAATGCTATTCATGTCAGGTTCCCGCGTTAATTTAGCTGGAATCGACTGCTATATAACTCGTTCTGGCTATACCGGCGAAGATGGATTTGAGATTTCTGCCCCGCCTGAGTTTTCTGAACCATTGGCTCGCAAGCTGTTATCTTACGAGCGGGTAAGGGCTGCTGGTTTGGGTGCTAGGGACTCATTAAGATTAGAGGCAGGACTTTGCCTCTATGGCCATGATATTGATGCCCAGACTACCCCTATTCAAGCTTCTTTGCTTTGGAGTATTAGCAAATCCCGTCGTTCGGATGGTGAAAAATCTGGGGGCTTCCCTGGTGCTGAAATTATTTTTCAAGAAACAATGCATGGCCCTACACGAAAGCGTGTTGGCCTCAAAGTAGAAGGGAGAGCGCCAGTTCGAGAAGGCGCCGAACTTGTAAACAAAAAAAATGAAGTCATCGGTATTGTCACTAGCGGCGGTTTTGGTCCAACCCTTGATGCCCCGCTAGCTATGGGTTATGTAAAGACAGAGTATTCAAAAATAGGTACTGAGTTTGGAGCAATTGTACGCGGCAAAGTACACCCAGTTTTTGTTCAGAAAATGCCATTTGTGCCAAATCGTTATTACCGCGGATAAAGAATTGATCTAATTATTAGTGCTATCGATTAAAGACTTAACGCCAACGAAATATTAATTAAAAATATAGAGATATTGCTGCATGAAATTACTAGTAGATCTGTCCAATAGCAATGAGTTTATTCGTCGACATATAGGTCCATCCGATGAAGACAAGCTAGCAATGCTCCAGAGTATTGGGTATGAATCTTTGGATTCTTTTATTAATGCAGTGGTCCCGAAAAAAATTCGTTTTTCTGAATCCCTTGATTTAGGTTGCGCGGCAACAGAGCAAGAAACATTGGACAAATTGGCAAGCATCGCCAGCAAGAACAAGGTGCTAAAAACTCTCATTGGTCAGGGCTACTATAACACCATTACACCCAATGTGATTTTGCGAAATGTATTCGAGAACCCCGCCTGGTATACAGCCTACACCCCTTATCAGCCTGAAATTTCTCAAGGACGACTTGAGGCATTGATAAATTTCCAGACAATGATTATTGATCTGACTGGAATGGATTTAGCGAGTGCATCGTTGCTAGATGAAGGAACTGCAGCGGCTGAAGCGATGACACTTTGTCGGCGGATGTCGAAATCTAAAGGTGCGATATTTTTTGTTGATAAGCATTGTTTTCCGCAAACAATCGATGTAATTAAGACTCGAGCAGAACCAATGGGTTTGGATGTTGTTATCGGGGATCCATCTGAGATTGAAAAGCATGATTTGTTTGGAGTACTGCTGCAGTATCCAGGTGAAGATGGAGCAATTAGAGATTTTAGCAAAGTTGTGAAAATTGCTCACCAGAAGCAAGCACTAGTAGTTATGGCCGCAGATATCTTAAGCTTATTGTTGCTCAAAAGTCCTGGTGATATAGGCGCTGATGTAGCCATAGGGTGCACTCAGAGATTTGGTGTCCCGCTAGGTTTCGGAGGGCCGCATGCAGCTTACATGGCAACAAAAGACTTATTTAAGCGCTCACTGCCAGGTCGTTTAGTTGGCATCTCTCTTGATAGCAGCGGGAAGCCAGCTTACCGATTGGCCTTGCAGACTCGAGAGCAACATATCCGCCGAGAAAAGGCCACTAGTAATATCTGTACTGCGCAAGCACTTTTAGCAGTTATGGCAAGTATGTATGCAGTTTACCATGGCCCTGTTGGACTCAAACGTATCGCTCAAAAAGTACATTGTCTTACAGCCATTTTTTCATCTGGTTTGAAGAAAATTGGGTATATGCCAGTGAATGATAGTTTTTTTGACACACTCACTGTAGTTACAGGTCAGAATACTACTGCAATCCACAGGTCAGCTGTTTCCGCAGGGTTTAATTTGCGAATCATCGATGAGCTTCATCTGGGCGTCTCTTTTGATGAAACCACTTGCTCGACAGATATAGAAATTCTTTGGCGTGTGTTTAATAAAAATACGAATTTAACCGTCAATGAGGTGGAGTCTTTGGCAATCAGTGGGCTGCCAGTTGGATTATTACGCGAAGATATTCCTTTGTCTCATCAGGTATTCAACACTTACCATTCAGAGACCGAAATGCTTCGTTATCTGCGAAAACTTTCAGATAAAGATATTGCGCTGGATCGTGCAATGATACCTCTTGGTTCATGCACAATGAAATTGAATGCTACAGCAGAAATGATACCTGTCAGCTGGCCAGAATTTGCGAATATTCACCCTTTTGCTCCATTTGATCAAACGACAGGTTATACGGAAATGATCAAAGAAGTCGAGTCCATGCTTTGTGTTGTGACAGGGTACGATGCAGTTTCTTTGCAACCCAATGCCGGATCTCAGGGAGAATACGCTGGATTGCTAGCCATTCGTGCCTATCATGCGAGTCGAGGAGACTCAAATCGCAATATATGCTTAATTCCTAGTTCTGCTCATGGCACAAATCCTGCTTCTGCTCAGATGTGTGGCATGAAAGTAGTGGTAACTAGTTGCGACGAGAAAGGGAATGTCGATCTACAAGAACTTCGAGCGAGGGCGGAGGAGCACGCTGATAATTTAGCAGCTATTATGGTGACTTATCCTTCAACACATGGAGTATTTGAAGAAGGTATTGTTGAAATTTGCGATATAGTCCACCAGCATGGGGGTCAAGTCTATATTGATGGGGCCAATCTCAATGCCATGGTCGGCCTTTGTAAGCCAGGAAAATTTGGTGGGGACGTCTCTCATTTAAATCTTCATAAGACCTTTTGTATCCCTCATGGTGGTGGTGGTCCTGGAGTTGGCCCTGTTGCGGTTAGTCAGCATTTAGCGCCCTATCTGCCAGGACACCAAAAGTTCACTCAAGATTCTACTGTGAATGCTGTTTCATCTGCCCCATGGGGTAGTGCCGGCATCCTTCCAATTACCTGGATGTACATGAAAATGATGGGAGCGGAGGGGTTAAAGCATGCGACTGAGGTAGCTATTTTAAGCGCAAATTATATTGCAGGTCGCCTCAAAAACGATTATACAATTCTTTATACGGGAGCGAATGATCGAGTCGCACATGAATGCATTATAGATTTGCGAAAGATTAAGGATGATGCTGGAGTTTCAGTCGACGATTTGGCAAAGCGGCTTATTGATTATGGCTTCCATGCTCCTACCATGTCATTTCCCGTTCCAGGCACCTTGATGATTGAGCCTACTGAAAGTGAATCCAAAAATGAACTAGATCGTTTTTGTGATGCTATGCTAGAAATCCGAAAGGAAATTTTCGCTGTACAGCAAGGTGAGTACCCTGTGGATGACAACCCTCTCTGTCATGCGCCTCATGCTGCTGATATAGTAGCAGCTAATGACTGGAACAGAAGTTACTCAAGAGAGAAAGCGGCTTACCCTCTCGCATCGCTAAGAGACTCAAAGTATTGGCCTCCAGTTGGCAGAATTGACAATGTGCATGGGGATAAGAATTTAATTTGTGCTTGTGTGCCAACCTCGGATTACGAGTGATTAGCTGCCAGAAATTTATTCTAGATCGACCTGTAAATTCAAAAAATTGATAATAATTTGATTGAATTCCTCCGGTTTTTCAGTATGTAACCAGTGGCCAGCATTATTTATAGTTTTCAATTGTGCTCTAGGAAATAATCTTAATATCTCATCAAGATGCTTGTCTTGTATGTATGGGGAATTCTTTCCCCTGACAAAAAGAGAAGAGCCTATAAACGGTTGTCCGGCAGGAGCTGAGGTTAACTTATCATGGTAATTAGCGATAATACCTTTCATGAAAAGCCGTAGGTCAAATTTTCCATCTATTCCACGAACAATATTTTTTAAAAGAAATGCCCTGATTGCGCCATTCTTAATACAGGATGATAGTAATTTGTCTGCTTCCGTTCTGGAGGATGGCCTTGTTTTAATTAAGACATTTAGTCCTGCAATTACTTCACCATAACGATCAGACTCATAATTGACAGGCGAAATATCCGCAATGACAATTTTGTTGATCCTGTTGGCATGATTCAATGCTACTTGCATAGCAATTTTTCCACCCATGGAATGACCTATTAAGGCAGCCCGACTAAGATTTAAATCATTCATCAGCCTGATGATATCGTTGGCCATGCAGGGATAATTCATTTCCTCGCTGTGGGGAGATTGACCATGGTTCCGAAGATCCGGTGCGATGACCATATATTTATCTGAAAGCACTCGACCCAATAAGCCCAGATTGCTTCTAGAGCCAAACATGCCATGCAGTAATATTAAAGGTTCGCCAGCACCTTGAGTAGAGTATTTTAATTTCACAATCGTCAGTTTATTTGAGTTAGTAAGTTTTTAGAAAAGAATTATTTTTTTGCCAGAAGATGGCTCTTGATAACTGAAGCTCTAACATCAACTAAACATGCCGTCTTGTGACTCCAGCCCACCAAGGCAAATATATTTCAGTTCTAGATAATCATCAAGGCCGTATTTTGAACCTTCTCGGCCTTGCCCTGATTGTTTTATACCACCAAAAGGAGCCATTTCATTTGAGACCATACTTTCATTGATGCCAACGATACCATAGGCTAGTTGTTCTGAAATTCGCCAAATTCGATTGTTGTCAAGAGTATAAAAATAGGCTGCTAAACCATACTCTGTATCATTCGCTAGTGCGATAGCTTCAGCTTCAGTATTGAATTTGAATAAAGGAGCTACAGGACCAAAAATTTCTTCAGAAAAAATCCGCATGCATTTAACGGCATTATCAAGAACCGTGGGCTCTATAAAATTACGGCCTAGTTTTGAGCGACCCCCGCCGATTAGTGCTGTCGCACCTTTGCCGATAGCATCTTTAATGAGCGCGCAAACATTATCAGCAGCTTGTTCGTTTATTAAAGGCCCAATAGAGGTGTTTTCTGCAGCCCCTAAGCCCAAAGAAAGCTTTCCTACGGCATCGGTGAGTTTTTTAGAAAACTCTTTATAAACGCCCGATTGGATAAGAAATCGATTGGCGCAGATGCATGTTTGACCGGCATTTCTATACTTTGAGGCTATGGCCCCCTGCACAGCAAGATCTATATCTGCATCATCAAATACTATAAATGGCGCATTTCCTCCTAATTCCATAGAGGTGCGCTTAACAGTACTTGAGCTGGCAGCCATGATCTTTTTCCCTACGGCTGTAGACCCAGTAAAAGACAGTTTCTTTACTAGTGGATTGCTGGTGAGCTCAGACCCGATTTCTTCGGGATCGCCAACTATTACGTTTATAACACCCTCTGGAATACCAGCTCGTTCAGCCAAAGCAACGAGAGCCATAGCGGAAAGGGGCGTCTCGCTGGCAGGTTTACATACAACTGTACATCCAGCAGCCAGTGCTGGAGCAATCTTTCTAGCCAACATAGCACAAGGAAAATTCCAGGGAGTAATGCATGCTACAACGCCTATCGGCTGCTTGATAACAAATAGTTTTTTATCATTTGTTGGTTCAGGTATCAGATCCCCGTAGATGCGTTTAGCTTCTTCTGCGAACCATTCAATGTAGTTTGCTCCATAGACCACTTCTGCTCGTGCCTCAGCCAAAGGCTTGCCTTGTTCTGCTGTAAGAATTTGAGCAAGATCTTCTTTGTTGTCAATAACCAGGTTGTACCATTTGCGCATTAATTTTGATCGATCTTTGGGGTTCGTCTTGGCCCATAGTTTTTGAGCTGCACTTGCTGCCCTAATCATTCTTTTAGCTTCCGTAGCCCCACATTTAGTCACATCGACAATGACAGCTCCATTAGCTGGATTTTTTACGGCAAGAGTGTGCCCGGTATCAGAAGATATCCACTCTCCATCAATAAAAGACTGAGTTTTGAGTAGTGATAAGTCATGTAATATTAAGGTCTTGTTCATGCGTAGCCTAGTTAAATATGAGCAAAATACTTAGACAAAGTGTCTAGTATTTTATTTCAATAACTGATACTTGCAATAATTTCTTGGGGTTAGCCCCGTCCAATTTTTGAAAGCCCTAGTAAACGATCTAGGTTCAATAAAACCAACTATCTCTGAAACCTCTTCAACGGAGAGCTTGCCTTTTACCAGCTTGTCGATAGCCGTTTCGCGTCGTATGTTATCTTTTATCTTTTGATAACTAGTGCCTTCATCTTTTAGTCGCCTATAGAGAGTTAAAGGTTTTAAGTTTAGAAGTCTAGCCAAATTCTCTATTTTTGGAAAAATAAGTTTTTGTGAACTACTCTGCATAATTTCTCTTTCAATTTGAGATTCTAGGCTCACTTTATCCCCTGGAATTGTCATGATTTCTGCAGGGTGGTTGGCTAGAAATATATTTAATTCTCTGGTCGTTCGCACTAACGATTTTGTTAGATATTTATGAGAAAATGAGATACTGGTTCGCGCTTGTTTAAATGACAGGTTTCCAGGGAACATAACGCGAAGCTCTTTTATGTGGGCTGGCATTTCATGACTAAAACAGGTGCCTTTTAGGCGGATAGTCTCTGCGATGTACCAGCTAGAGAATCGATGCCATGTCACTAAAAGCCATTCAGCTAAAAAGTGCTCGGGGTCAAGCTCAGGTTGCATTAAATGGAATTGCAGTTCAGTGATGTTGTTGTCGTTTGTGTGGAGTTGTATTTTTACAGAATCTATAATCAAATTATAAAAAAGAACCATTTTCTCCAATAAGTCTCCTAATGTTTTGCATTGATCTGAAAGCTCGCAAAACATTTGAAATATGCCATATTTGCATGGTTGCGCAGTAAATCCCATAAATTCATCATTTAGCTGCGTCTGAACTAGACGGAAAAGTCGTGCCACTTGATCAGTGTGGATTCTGCATCCTGTCTGCTCTATTAAGGTTGGATTAATACCAGCTCGCGCCAATAGCACCTTAGGGTCAAAATTATTTTGACGTATTCCATAAAGACAGGACAGGACATGATGATGTGAAATTGTAGCGATAACTTGATCCTTAAGATATTGTATAAAATCGGTGAGTTTCTTTTAAAAATTAACCATACTATAGTGTATTTTATTTATTTTATGAATTAATTAGTGAGTTTTAGAGGTAAAATTGGACCTTGTGCATCCTTTATGGCTCATTCATAGTAAAACTAATACAACACTTTGTTATGCTAGTGAATAATAACTGCACAGTCATTATTTAACTTATGCGAGGACGCCCCCAATGACAGATACGTCTAAACCCAATTATTCCAATTGGACAGACTTGGCTAAAAAAGAAATCAAGAGCCAAACCTTAGATCGCTTGCTATGGAAAACTCCAGAAGGAATCGAAATTAAACCTCTGTACACGTCCGAAGATGTTACTGGGCTGAAATATCAGGAAAGCCTTCCTGGCTTCATGCCATTTAAACGTGGCCCAAAAGCTACCATGTATGCAGGGCGCCCTTGGACCATCCGGCAGTATGCAGGATTCTCTACTGCAGAGGAATCTAATGCATTTTACCGTAGTAATCTGGAGGCTGGCCAGCAAGGATTGTCTGTAGCATTTGATCTACCTACACACCGCGGTTATGACTCTGATCATGAGCGTGTTGAGGGAGATGTTGGCAAAGCCGGTGTTGCCATTGATTCTGTTGAAGACATGAAAATCCTTTTTAGAAATATCCCCTTAGATAAAGTCTCAGTTTCTATGACCATGAATGGGGCTGTATTGCCAGTGATGGCGAGCTTTATTGTTGCTGCCGAAGAGCAGGGCGTGAGAGCTGAAGCGCTCATGGGCACCTTGCAAAATGACATTCTTAAAGAATTTATGGTTCGAAATACCTATATTTATCCTCCCTCTCCATCGATGCGTATTGTCGCTGACATTATCGGCTACACCTCTAAGTATATGCCCAAGTTCAATTCTATCTCTATTTCCGGATATCATATGCAGGAAGCTGGAGCCACCAATGTTCAAGAGTTAGCTTTTACGATTGCAGATGGTATTGAATATGTAAGAACAGCTATAAATAGTGGCCTGGATGTTGATAATTTTGCCCCCAGATTGTCATTCTTTTTTGCAACTGGCATGAATTTTTTTATGGAGATAGCAAAACTTCGTGCGGCTAGAATTTTATGGGCAACGTTGATGAAAGAGAAATTTTCCCCCAAAAATGAAGCAGCGTTAATTCTCCGTACACACTGCCAAACTTCCGGTGTCAGCCTAACCAGCAAAGATCCTTACAATAATATAATCAGAACAACCATTGAGGCTATGTCTGCTGTCCTTGGAGGTACGCAATCATTGCACACTAATGCATTCGACGAGGCTCTTGGTTTGCCAACAGAATTTTCTGCTCGTATCGCTAGAAACACTCAGCTGGTGATCCAGGAAGAAACAGGTGTCACTCATGTGGCGGATCCCTTGGCTGGGTCTTACTACATAGAAACACTGACCGATCAGCTGGTCAAAGCGGCTCGAGAGTTAATTGATGAAGTGGAAGATATGGGAGGAATGACCAAGGCAGTTGAAACTGGTATGCCTAAATTAAGCATAGAGAAAGCAGCAGCATTAAAGCAAGCAAGAGTTGATCGAGGCGAAGAGGTTATTGTTGGCGTCAACAAATTTGAGCTAACAGAGGAGCCAAACATAGAGATTCTTGATATTAATAACACTTCTGTCCGTGACTCTCAAATTGAAAAATTGAAAAAAATTCGTCAAGAACGTGATGATGTTTTATGTCAGAATGCTCTTGATGCCCTCACTGAGTCAGCGACCACAGGGCATGGGAATTTGTTGGATTTGGCAGTAAATGCTGCTCGATTGCGAGCAACAGTTGGTGAAATTTCTTTTGCATTAGAAAAAGAGTGGGGAAGGCATCAGGCTGTGACAAGAACTATTAGTGGTGTTTACGGTTCCGCCTACGAGGGGGATAAAGAGTTTTCTGCCATCCAGGAAAAAGTAAAAGCCTTTGCGATCGATACTGGTAGGCGGCCACGCATGCTGGTGGCAAAAATGGGACAGGATGGACATGATCGGGGAGCCAAAGTGATTGCTACAGCATTTGCTGATATTGGTTTTGACGTGGATATTAGCCCCATGTTTCAAACCCCAAAAGAAGCTGCTCGTATGGCAATCGAAAATGATGTACATATAGTAGGGGTCTCTTCTCAAGCCGCCGGACATAAAACGTTAGTACCCCAGTTAATCAAAGCTTTAGCTGATCATGGGGCAGCAGAAATTAAAGTAGTTTGTGGTGGCGTTATCCCTCCTCAGGATTATCAGGAGCTATACGATGGTGGGGTTATTGCTATATACGGCCCAGGCACGAATATCCCATCTGCTGCTGCAGAAATTCTCGAATTACTTTGTAGAAATGCTGATAATGAAGAATAGGAGAATATGATGCACGAGGTTATCGAGCAGCTAGCAGAAAAAAGAAAACAAGCACACCTTGGTGGTGGCCAAAAACGCATTGATGCCCAGCATCAGAAGGGCAAGCTAACCGCTAGAGAGCGCATTGAACTGTTGCTTGACCGAGATACATTTGAAGAATGGGATATCTTTGTAGAGCACCGCTGTACCGATTTTGGTGTCGACAAAGAGCACATTCCTGGCGATGGCGTGGTGACCGGATACGGTACTATTAACGGTAGATTGGTATTCTTGTATAGTCAGGATTTTACAGTTTTTGGTGGCTCATTATCAGAGACACATGCTGAAAAAATATGCAAAGTAATGGCGCAGGCAATTAAAGTGGGTGCACCAGTTATTGGTTTGAACGATTCCGGTGGTGCCCGGATTCAGGAAGGTGTAGCCTCTTTAGGCGGCTATGCAGATGTATTTCAGCAGAATGTTATGGCTTCAGGGGTTATTCCTCAAATCTCTATGATTATGGGCCCCTGTGCAGGCGGCGCTGTTTATTCACCAGCAATTACAGATTTCATTTTTATGGTGAAGGACAGCTCTTATATGTTCGTAACAGGACCTGATGTTGTTAAAACTGTTACCCATGAAACAATCACAGCGGAAGAGCTTGGAGGTGCGATAACCCATTCTAGCAAATCAGGTGTTTCTGATCTGGCCTTTGAGTCCGATATAGATGCCCTGCTTAATTTACGGCATTTCATCTCTTTTTTGCCAGCAAATAATCGGGAAAAGCCGCCTATATGGCCAACAGACGATCCTGCTGATCGTATCGAAAACTCTTTGGACTCGCTAATCCCTAATGATCCCAATAAGCCCTATGACATGAAAGAGCTCATCATTAAGGTGGCCGATGAAAGAAATTTTTTTGAAATACAGCCCAATTATGCAGCTAACCTGATCATTGGGTTTATTCGTATTGACGGTTCTACGGTGGGAGTTGTCGGCAACCAGCCATTAGTGCTTGCTGGTTGTTTAGATATTGATGCATCAAAGAAAGGAGCACGTTTTATACGTTTTTGTGATGCATTTAATATACCAGTTTTAACATTTGTTGATGTCCCTGGGTTCATGCCGGGCACTAGTCAGGAGTATGGGGGCATCATCAAGCATGGCGCTAAACTATTGTATGCCTATGCTGAATGTACTGTACCTAAAGTGACAGTAATAACACGTAAAGCTTATGGTGGAGCCTATGATGTGATGTCGTCTAAGCATCTTCGTGGAGATGTAAATCTTGCATGGCCAACAGCAGAGATTGCTGTAATGGGGCCAAAAGGTGCAGTGGAAATTATCTTTAGAAAAGACATTGGGAATTCAGAAAAAATTAAAGCGAGAGAGGTCGAGTACCGTGAAAAATTTGCCAACCCTTTTATAGCAGGAAAACGTGGATATATCGATGATGTTATTTTGCCTCGAGATACTAGAAAGAGAATCGCTCGCTCGCTTGCCATGCTAAGCAACAAAGATATAGAAAATCCGTGGCGAAAACATGGAAATATCCCCCTATAGATAACTAAAAATTCTTAAATCTATTGTTCGATATAAATGTAATTTTTAATAGAAGATAGTGTATGTTTAAAAAAATTCTTGTAGCAAATAGAGGTGAGATTGCTTGCCGTGTATTCCGAACAGCAAAGGCTATGGGTATTCCAACTGTCGCAGTTTATTCGGATGCAGATAGGGATGCCTTGCATGTGATGATGGCTGATGAGTCTGTATATATTGGCCCCTCTCCCTCTGTAGAAAGCTACCTTGTGATTGAAAAAATTATAGATGCCTGCAAAGCTTCAGGAGCTGATGCGGTCCATCCTGGCTATGGTTTTTTGTCTGAAAATAAAAAATTCTGCCAAGCTTTGGGCTCCGCAGGCATCTCTTTTATTGGTCCTGGCGTAAAAGCCATAGATTCTATGGGAGATAAAATAACCTCCAAGGCGATAGCGATCAAGGCTGGTGTTAATGTAGTGCCCGGATATGACGGGATCGTACAAAACTCTGACGAAGCGGTAGAAGTTGCAAAAGGTATTGGGTTTCCAGTTATGCTAAAGGCTTCTGCCGGTGGCGGCGGCAAAGGCATGCGTGTGGCTTGGAACGAAAAAGAGTGTATAGAGGGTTTTGAGCGTGCAACAAGTGAGGCTCTTTCAAGTTTTGGAGATGGACGTATTTTTGTTGAGAAATATATTAAAGACCCGCGTCATATTGAGATCCAGATAATGGCTGATGGGTTTGGAAATATCGTTTATTTAGGCGAACGCGAGTGCTCTATCCAGCGCCGTCATCAGAAGGTTATAGAAGAGGCTCCTTCGCCGTTTTTAACAGAGGCAGTTCGGAAAAAAATGGGAGAGCAGTCTGTATTATTAGCCAAGGCTGTTGATTATCAGTCTGCAGGTACAGTTGAATTCATTGTAGATTCAGACATGAATTTTTATTTCTTAGAAATGAATACTCGCCTGCAAGTAGAGCATCCAGTTACAGAAGCAGTAACTGGATTCGATCTAGTTGAATTGATGATTCGTGTTGCTGCGGGAGAGAAGCTTCCTTTGTCCCAGGGGGACATACGTCTTCAGGGGTGGGCCATAGAGGCTCGTGTTTATGCAGAGGATCCGTTTTTAAATTTTATGCCTTCCATGGGTAGGTTAGGGCGCTATATTTCACCGCAAGGTGAAGGGGTGCGAGTTGACACCGGGATAACTGAAGGCGGCGAGGTATCAAGATTTTATGATCCTATGATTTCAAAGCTAATAGCTTACGGATCTGATCGCAACGAGGCCATTGAGAGAATGATTGATGCTTTAGATGCTTACTATATTCGTGGCGTCCAACACAATATCAGTTTTTTGAGTGCTCTTGTAGCCCATCCTCGTTTTAGCTCTGGAGAGTTCACAACTAATTTTATTAACGATGAGTATCCAAATGGATTTAACCCTGGTCTCGTATTTCAGGATGACCCTGCTATTTGTGTTGTAGCAGCTACAGTAATCCATAAAAAGCATAATGATAGAGGGGCCATGATTTCTGGCCAGTTGTCTGGCCATGAGTATGTTCCGCTAGAAGAACTGGTTGTCATTATGGATAATGGGGTTACTGCGCATCAAGTAACAGTTGAGTATTCTAATCAAACTTATAGCGTTACGCTTGACGATACAGTTTATTGTATTGCAACTGATTGGCATATTGGTGAAGCTTTATTTAAGGCAAAAATCAATGGTAGGACTATTTGCCTTCAGGTAGATGAAGTAGGGCGAGCCCTCCATTTATTTCACCGAGGTGCAAAAAAAGAAGCTCTTGTCGTCTCTCCTAGAGTGGCAGAACTTAGTTGTCATATGCTGACTAAGGAACCACCCGATATGTCGAAACACTTGCTTTCTCCAATGCCTGGTTTGCTTATCAAGCTAACAGTAAAAGTTGGCGATATTGTTAAGATAGGTCAAGAGTTGGCAATTGTAGAAGCTATGAAAATGGAAAATAGCTTGCATGCTATTTCTGAAGGGGTAGTTAAAAAGACCCCGGCTAATGTTGGAGATATCCTAGCGGTTGGACAACTAATTATTGAATTCAAGTAAGTGATACGTGCTTATGGTTGTATTATTTTGCATTCGATGCTTTAAGGAAATAATATTGTGCTGAAGGGGTAATAATATTGCAGTTGACTTGTAGCGAGCTGGCAAAAAATGTACTGCTTGGTGACAGGCGGGCTTTATCTAAAGCTATCACTTTAGTTGAATCAGTTCTTCCGACTCACAGGGAGGATGCATTAGAGTTGCTTGAACTTCTTGTCCCGCATACTGGTAATTCTATTAGGATTGGAATTTCTGGTGCTCCAGGTGTAGGTAAATCAACTTTTATTGAATCATTTGGCAATTACGTTATTGATCAGGGTCATAGAGTTGCCGTCTTGGCAGTAGATCCGACGTCCTCTGTCAGCGGAGGTTCCATACTAGGAGATAAGACGCGGATGGAGGTCTTGTCAAGAAAAGAGAATGCATATATTCGCCCTTCTCCAGCAGGTAAAACATTAGGCGGGGTGACCCGAAGAACGCGAGAAACACTATTATTGTGCGAAGCCGCCGGTTTTGATGTGATTTTTGTGGAGACTGTTGGGGTAGGTCAGTCGGAAACCCTTGTAGCAGAAATGACAGACATGTTTTTACTGTTGTTATCGCCTGGCAGTGGAGATGAGCTCCAAGGGATCAAGCGCGGCATTATGGAGCTTGCTGATTTAATTCTTGTAAATAAATCTGATGGAGACCAGCTGCCTGCGGCTAACCGTACAGTTTCTGACTACCAGTTGGCGCTACATTTTCTGCATAGCCGGAGTCTGAATTGGACAGCTAGAGTGCAGGCAATATCTGCCCTTACCAGCCAGGGTATTGATGTGGCATGGCAGGCTGTTATTGAATATCGGAATTTATTGGAGCATGTTGGAGAAATATCATCACGTCGAACGGCGCAATCCTGTGCTTGGATGTGGAGTGAAACTGCCGATGAGCTTCTGACGGAACTAAAAGAAAATAAGTTAGTTATGGCTCTAGCTGAAGATTTAGAGCGTGAGGTAAAAGAAGGCTTGCTGCCTCCTACAGTTGCAGCAAAAAGACTGATTCAAACATTTAGACGGTAGATGAGAAATAGATGCGAATTAGGAAATAAGAAGGTGATTCATGATTGGAAATCTTAATCATATAGCTATTGTCGTGGCCGATCTTGATAAAGCTATAGCTGTATATCGTGACGCATTAGGCGCAAAAGTCTCTGTTCCAGTGGACCTACCAGAACACGGTGTGCGAGTAGTATTTATAGAATTAATTAATGCCAAAATAGAACTGCTTCTGCCTATTGGAATGGATTCTCCAATAGCTAAGTTTTTAGAGCATAATCCTGATGGAGGCATGCACCATATTTGTTATGAGGTCGAAGATCTTATTGATGCAAAGAAAAAGTGTATCAGTCAAGGGTTACGAGTGCTGGGCAGCGGGGAGCCTAAAATTGGCGCTCACGGGAAGCCTGTTATATTTCTTCACCCAAAGGATTTATGCGGCACCCTCATAGAGTTAGAGCAAGTGTAGAGAAGCGGGCAGAGGCGGCTAACCCTTAGCCGCTGTTTTCAGATTGATAATACTCCATGAGTATCTTTGCTACTTCTGGTCGAGAAAATTCTGGAGGAGGAGCAATTCCTTCGCTTAGTATTTGTCGAACTTTAGTGCCAGATAGTATGACGAAGTCTTCATGTGTGTGATCTTTCACTTCATTCATCATTACTACTTTGTCTAATTTTTTTGAGTATGCGGTGTGGTCTGCGCGAAAAATTTCTATCTCAAGTGAGCCAGCTGGTACTTTTTCATCAAAAATTGTTTGAGCATCAAACGCTCCATAGTAATCTCCGACACCAGCATGATCTCGACCCACAATTAAGTGTGTGGCACCCATGTTTTGTCGGAAAACGGCATGAAGAACTGCTTCTCTTGGGCCAGCATAAAGCATATCGAAACCATACCCATTAACCATGACTGAGTTTTCTGGGAAGTACAATTCCACCATCTTTCGAATGCAGTCATCACGAACAGATGCAGGAATGTCACCTTGCTTTAATTTGCCGAGCAGCATATGAACGATTACACCATCTGCATCAAGTCGCTCCATTGCCATCCGACATAGCTCTTCATGCGCTCGATGCATAGGATTTCGAGTTTGAAAAGCTACAACTTTTTCCCAGCCTCGAGCTTGAATTTCATCACGGATCTCTTGTGCTGTTCTAAACGTATTTGGAAAATCATGCTTAAAATAACTGAAATTTAGCACTTCAATTTTTCCAGAAATTAGATGATTACCTAAGCTAGAAAATGTAGAAAATCCTGGGTGCTTGGGGTCCGCGGTACCAAAAATTTCTTTTGCTACAGCTTGAATTGCTTCATCGGAAACTAACTCGATATCATCCACGTCCATGATGGCCATGACCGGATGACCCTGAGTGTTTGGGTCTCTTAAAGCAATACGTTTAGCACTTTTTATCTCACTAATGTCATCAGTGAAATTGATGATTGGCGTTGGCCAAAATAATCCCTGTGTTGTATGTAAGGTTTTGGCAACACTTAGCGTATCTTTGAGATTCATGTAGCCCTTCAAGGGGTTAAAGTAGCCGGCACCCAGCATCACCGCATTGGCTGCAGCTGAAGAATTCATGACCAGAGAAGGCAAGCAGGATGCCTCTTGCGTTAGCTTATCGTGCTTTTCTTTATCATATACAAACAGTGGATTTAGTTTTGCCGAGCCATGAGGCTTGATCACGTGATGCTCTCCTGTGGGGTTAATTGCCTGATGAAAGCTGCATTTATAATTATAAAGTGCAAGTAGAGCTCATCGGAGGAATATCCGGCCCAATTTCTCTAAACTTAAATCTTGGTTGCGCCTGATTTTGTGAGAGCTGCATAATATCGAGTATTTCTTTATTTTTCCACCCAAGACAAGAGCGGAGCTGCTTTTGTTGAATGCTACCATGTAAAAATGACTACATGATGTAACATTAAATGCGAAAACAGCGTTCACGATTGGCATTTATGCCGCTATAATGTACCTTTATATTTTCGCAATATATGTACCTATCTTGCCTTAAGCACGAATAACATGGAGAAGAGAATGAGCCAATTTACAAAAATGGGCTTTGCTGTTGCATCACTGGTGATATTTCTAGGGATTGCAGGTTGTGGGTCTGATGAAAAAGAATTGATACTTACCCCCCAACAAGAAAAAGAAATTGCTGAACGACTCACTCCGATAGGTGAGGTGGTTTTACAAAAAGATATAGCCACTTCTATGCCGGCTATTGTGAGTACTGTATCTGCTCCAAAAGTAGAACTTTCAGAAGGTTCAGAGCATATTATAAAGATGTTAAATTCTGGTTCCGGCGGAAGTATGGTTTTTGAGCCTGCTGTGATTAAAGTATCTAAAGGCGATACCATCCATTTTAAAGCGACAGATATGTCGCATAATTCAGTCTCCATGGACGGCATGATTCCAGAGGGCGCCTCTAGTTGGGCTGGACAATTAAACCAAGATATAACCGTCAAGCTGGATAGTGAAGGGGTCTACGTCTACCAATGTGATCCACATGCTATGATGGCTATGATCGGCGTTATTCAAGTTGGAGAAGCTGTCAACCTCAGTGAGGTAAAAAATGCAGCAATCGATAAGAAATCAGCTTTTATGATGAATTCAGACAGGCTGGATACTTACTTATCACAGCTGTAAGATAAGTTACTGAGCGATCTTACTTAATAGCCAGGAATCCCTCAAAACAGAGGTACTTTTGGACTGTATTGATGTCAACAAATCCAGCTCTCTTGAGCATGTCTAAATTACCTTGTGTGGAAAAAGGCTCGAGAACACCTTTTAGGCTTCTAGATTTAGCAATAATCTCATCAGCTGAATAGCCTTGGCGAATTTTATAGTCGCTATATAGGGCACTCAAAATATCCTGAAAGCGTGCATCTGCACCATGCACTTTTTCAAACAACAATAAAGCTCCTCCCCAGTTTAATTTGCTATAAAGCTTGTCGATTAATTTTTGACGCACTGATGTATTTATAAATTGAATGGTATAGTAACAAACAATTAAATCTGCGTTATCCATCTCTAATTCGATGACATCGTCAGCAATAAAAGAAACATTTAACCCTTTTATTTTAGTGGCCTTACCGCTGGCTTTTTTGATCATATCTTTTTCTATATCTATGCCAATAAAGCGGGCCTCTGGTTTTTTTTGATTATGTATCGCAAGCTTTAGGGTCAGGGTGCCTGTAGAACAACCTACCTCATAGCATAAAGAGTCTGGCTTAATAAAAAAATCACTCATATCACATATGAGATCATGTCCCTCTTCGTAGAGGGGAACTGATCTGGATATATGATCATCAAATAAATCCACAACCTCCCCATTAAATTTCCAATTTGCCCTATCTGCAGGTAATCCATCGCCCACCTTTGTCATTTCGCATTCCTTCTTATAACTGAAGCATTTAGTTACGCCATATTATCACTAAACTATCTAATGCTCTCAGACAATCTAACAGTTAGAATAAGCCTATGACACTGCCTAAAAAAGTCAAAATTGTAGAAGTAAGCCCAAGAGACGGCCTTCAAAACGAACAGCAATTGGTTAGCGCTAAATTAAAAATAGAGTTGATCGATCTTTTGGTGGACGCAGGAGTTCGCTATATCGAGGCGGGTAGTTTCGTGAACCCCAGCTGGGTCCCTCAGATGGCTACTAGTGATGCTGTTTTTCGTGGTATTAAGCAAAGGCAAGGTGTCACCTTTTCAGCATTAACCCCAAATCTACAAGGGTTTAATCGTGCTATGGCAGTTAATGTTGGAGAAGTTGCTATTTTTACGACAGTCTCCGAATCTTTTAGTCAAAAAAATATCAACTGCTCTGTTGATCAGAGTTTGAAACGTTTTACGCCTGTTCTCAAGGCTGCTGCAGATAAAGATATACCTGTGCGGGCTTATATTTCTTGTGTGGCGGGCTGCCCTTACGAGGGAAACATAGATCCAACTAAAGTCGCTGAGCTAGCTGCTAGACTCAGCGAGATGGGATGTTACGAGGTCTCACTGGGCGATACAATAGGTGTTGGTACACCAGGCAACATCTCTCGAATGATTGAAAAAGTAGCGGAAAAAATTTCTATCCAGAATATTGCTGTGCATCTGCATGATACTTACGGCCAAGCACTAGCAAATATTTATGCTTCTTTGTTGATGGGCGTCTCTGTCATTGATAGCTCTATAGCCGGCTTAGGTGGCTGTCCTTATGTAAAAAATTCTCAAGGTTCGACTGCTTCAGGGAATGTTGCCACTGAAGATCTGATCTATATGCTTAATGGGCTAAATATCCAGCATGGCATAAATTTAGAAAAAATTGTTGAAGCCGGCCGCTTTATTTCCAAAGAGCTTGAAAGAAGCAATGGATCAAAAATTTCTATAGCATTAACTTGATAATGGCATGCTTTTTATTGTATTTTGCAACCCCTTAACTACTGTTACTAACAAATGCTAATTTAGAGAGCCCCTATGAACTCCTCTTCTGAGAATGAATCCACAGAAAAAAAATTACAAGATATTAAAGAAATCACCGTAAACGGAACTGTGATTAGTCCTGCTGAGATAATTCAGGAGATGTCGCATCATTCGACGGATTCTCCGGAAGACATGATTAAAAAGTCATCTGAGGTCCTGATTACACAGTTGCTACTTGTCCAAAAAGCCCAAGAGCTCGGATTGAATAAGCGTCTTCCAAAAGATAGCGACATACCTGTCGAAGAAACTATAATTGGCAGGCTTATTGAGAAGGAAATAGCAAAGTCAGATGAAGTTTCTGAAGAGGAATGTGAGAAGTACTATGATGAACATAAAGTTGAATTTTTCACCCAAGAGATGCTGGAGTTAAAGCATATTTTGATAGGTGCTACTCCTGAGAAAAAAAATGAAAGATCTCAGGCAAAAAAATTAGCTGAATCATTAATATTAAAGTTAAAAGACTCTTTAGATCAGTTTGATTTCTTGGTGGATGAGCATTCTAGCTGCCCTTCTAAGGAGACCGGCGGAACGTTAGGTAGAATTGGGCGAGGTCAAACTCCTCCAGAATTTGAAAAAATAGTTTTTGCTCTTAGAGAAGGCTTAGCCGACAAGCCTGTTAAGTCTAATTTCGGCTTTCATGTAGTTTACATTGATAAAAAAATACCAGCGAAACAGTTAGATTATGATCAGGTTAAAAGTGATATCGCTGATATGTTGATAGAAATTGGCCACCGCATAGAAATTTCTAAATATATTCATCAGCTAATTGATGCGGCAGACATTCAGGGTGTTGATTTTAAAATCGGTCGTCCGGCATAAAGTAAACTAACATTTTCTTGTGCAGTCCTTAGCCCATGTCTTGGCTGCAAGTATCTCTACATATCACGGCCTAGAATAGCAATCTGCTGTGAGATTAATTCTTTGCTGTCCTCATTTAACTCTTCAACTCTAAATAGTATGCTTTTTTCGCTGGGAGGATATAAGGATATATCTTGGAGTGACCCATGTGATTTAGTTGGTGCATCTAGAAGTATTTCACCATCAACCGCTTGTTCTAGCATTAACTGAAGTGAATTCAAGTGCGCCTCACAATGCGATTCATTAAGGATCTGAGATCTGGAGTATTTTTGTGTGTCATTTGATATTACGCTAGCTAGCTCTAACTTTATCCCTTGTGTGTCGAGTAATTTTTTACTTAAGTCATGAATTGCAGTGGCGCAGTATAAAGCCCTAAGAGGGTGATCATCATATTCCGACTTTCCTTTGAATTGCAGGTATATGCTGCGCTGTCCTGCGCTTAGTCTGGTCGCTCCATAAATTTCCGCAGCATCGTTAACCAGAACATCAAACTGAGACATAACAGATTCAAGATGTTCTGGATTTACTCTTGTTTTTAAGATAGTTAAATTTTTACAGTCAATAGCCAAAAGCGCATAATCCTCTACTTTTTGTTCGGCATAGGGCTGTTGATTTTCTTTTCTAGTTGCTATTAGAGGTTTTAGCCGGTGCTCGAGTGCACTCAACTCATCCATAGTCTCTTTATTATCCCCAGGCAGCTGTTGAATAAGATGATTGAGCCTAAATGAAAGAATTTTCCCTATTTTGGCTGATAAATATATTAGTATAAAAAATATGCTAGCAAATAAAAAAGCGATTGCGAAGCGCAAAGTTTGAAAATATGCCGCAAAAAATTCTTGGTCGAATCGGACTAGAGCATAGCCTGCAGTAGCATTCTCTATAGTTATGGCGCTGGTGTAAGTATGGGTTGCATTACTTGCCAGGGAAGTCCTGTTGGCGGATTTCGTAGCTTTTACCAGAAGTCTTCTAGATGCGTCATGCACCGCAACATACTGAATACCTTCAATGGTTAGCATGTCGTCTACTTCTATCTGGAGGCTCAGTTTATCTTGGTTGATGATTGAATTTCGAGACACTTTAGCTAGTTGTGATGACAGAGCCTGCCCTAGATAATTTTCTTGCTCATCAGCTATTGAGTCTAACTCTACACTTAATATTATTGCGCTTAGACTCGCAAAAGTTAAAGAGAATATTATGGTAAACGTAGGCAACAATTTTGCATAAGATTTTTTGTTCTTGCCCATTCTTAATTATTCCCATAAGGTTTATCAGATTAGACTCATTCTATCTTATCGGTCGTCCTTCTATAATACCCAATATAGAGGGCGGCAGTATTATTAGCTTGTATTTTTTATATTGGAATCAATTGTGAGAGAAATTTTACTTATTAACATATCGGGCGATGATAAGCCTGGGGTAACACAAGCTGTGTCAGAGGCATTGATGGATCATCGGTGTGATATCTTGGATATTAGCCAGTCCGTCATACATGATAATCTAAATCTTGGATTATTGGCGAGAATACCTTTAGGTCATCAGTTAGAAAAAATAAAGGATGAAATTTTTTCCTCCCTTAGCTTGATAGACATGAGGGTTCGTTTTCAGCTCATCGCTGATGAGGATTATTCAAACTGGGTTGATCAGCAAGGCAAGCCTCGCCATATTGTAACTTTGTTATCGCGAAAGGTTACAGCTGAGCATATCGCTCGTGTAACTGCTGTTACAGTTGAGCATGGCCTTAACATAGACAAAATTACTCGTCTCTCCGGGAGGATGTCCTTGGATCGAATGGAAAGCAGTAGCAGGTCTTGCGTGGAGTTCTCTTTACGTGGGGTGCCTTTAGATTTGGCTGTCCTTCGCTCCTCATTGCTTGAAATGTCCAGTGAAATGGATGTTGATATGGCTTACCAAGAAGAGAACATTTTTCGTCGCAATCGTCGTTTAGTTGTTTTTGACATGGACTCAACGCTGATTGATGCTGAGGTGATAGATGAGCTGGCAAAAGAAATAGGGGCTGGCGAACAAGTTGCTGAAATAACCGCAGCTGCCATGAGGGGCGAGCTGGATTTTAAGGAAAGTTTTAGCCGACGTCTGCGATTTTTAGAGGGCCTCAATGAATCGGTGCTAGAGAAAGTAGCTGAACGTTTACAGCTTACAGAGGGTGCCGAAGAGCTAATGGCTACACTTAGACTTTTAGGTTATAAGACAGCTATTCTTTCGGGTGGATTTGACTACTTTGCCTGTCAAATTCAGAAAAGACTAGGGATTGATTATGTTTATGCAAATCAACTTGAAATAGTTGACGGTAAAGTGACTGGAAATATTACAGGAGAAGTCGTTGATGGCGCCAGGAAAGCCGAATTATTACGGAATATAGCCGCTGGTGAGAGGGTTAGCCTAGAGCAGGTTATAGCAGTAGGAGACGGAGCTAATGATCTACCTATGTTAAGTATTGCCGGCCTAGGAATTGCCTTTAGAGCCAAGCCTTTGGTGAAGGCAACTGCCAAGCAATCTATATCTAAAGTTGGTTTGGATGGCATTCTTTATTTAATGGGCATTAGTGATAGGGATGTCTCGCGATGGGAATAACATCCTGACGGACAAAAAACTAAAGCAGAGGAGCTTTACTTGGCATGCCGGGAATCTCTCGCACTAGTTTTGGGACTAAATATCCAGGTAGTCTCGACGTAAGCTTAAGAATTAGGGCTTTGGCCGTCGCGTCGTTTACTTCAAAATGGGCCGCACCTTTTACCTTGTCCAGTTGATGTAGATAGTAAGGCAAGACTTTCATTTGGAAAAGCCGTTCACTCAGCTCTTGAAGCACTTCAATTGAATCATTAATTCCTGCAAGCAGCACTGTTTGATTGAGAAGTATTACTCCTGCTTGAGAAAGACGGTTAAGAGCAGCAGCTACAGAGACATCTAGCTCTTTAGGGTGATTGCTGTGAATGACCAGTGAGGTCAATAGGCGACTTGATGTTAGCCACTCTATACAGTCATCTGTTATTCGGTCTGGAATAACGATAGGGAGCCTTGTGTGCACCCTTAGTCTTTGAATGTGTGGTATTTTGGAAATCTCATTAGTTAGCCAGCGTAACTGTTTGTCGCTAGCCGCAAGAGGGTCGCCTCCGCTAAAGATAACCTCAGTTATTGAAGTATTATTGCGAATGTAAGCTAGCGCTTGCTCCCACTCACCTCGGCCTGGCTTATTTTCCTGATAAGGGAAGCTACGTCGAAAGCAATAACGACAATTAATCGCACAATTAGTACTAACAACTAATAATACGCGGCCTGGATATTTGTGTATCAATCCAGGGACTAAGTTTGCTTCTGTTTCCTCTAATGGATCTGTTGTATATCCGGGTATCGCATACATTTCTTCTTTTGATGGGAGAATTTGCTTTAATAATGGATCGTTAGGGTCGCCTTTTGTAATACGTTTCAGGTATGCTTTCGGCGCTCTCAATGAAAAATCATTGCTAGCCTCTGTGGCCCCGCCCAACAGGCTGTCTATTATTTTTTGATCGAACTCAAGCCACTCGAGTAGTTTTTTTGGATCTCGAATACTTTCAGCGAGCTGCTCTTGCCAGGTAAGACTATCTACAGATGCAATAGAACGGGTTATCATAGCGGTCTCTTATATATGTGCTTTAAAATAATTTATTGAATATTGAGGTAACAATGGCTAACTATTCTACCAATGAATTTCGTTCCGGTCTGAAAGTAATTATGGATGGCGATCCCTGCAGTATCCTAGAAAATGAACTTGTCAAACCTGGCAAAGGTCAGGCTTTTAGTCGCGTTCGTTTGCGTAATCTTAAAACAGGACGCGTCTGGGACAAAACTTTTAAATCTGGAGAATCCCTTGAGGGCGCTGATGTAGCAGAGACGGATATGCAGTATCTCTATAACGATGGAGAGCACTGGCACTTTATGGAGCCTGACACTTTCGAGCAGCACCAGGCTGATAAAAACGTTGTTGGTGATTCGGCGTTCTGGCTTAGAGAGCAAGATACTGTGATGGTAACATTACACAACGGAGCCCCTTTGGTAGTTACACCGGCTAATCATGTGGAGCTGGAAATTACAGATACTGACCCAGGCCTAAAAGGTGATACTGCTCAGGGAGGCACTAAGCCGGCCACCCTAAGTACTGGTGCAACAGTTAAAGTGCCGCTTTTTTTAAATATTGGCGAGATAATTAAGGTTGATACCCGTACTGGAGAATATATAAGTCGGGCCTAACTACCAGGCAAGGCAAAAATTTTACTGACTATGAGCAATTGGAGACCAACAGCTACGATCGAGACCCTAAAGTTTCGATCGGAGTTATTTTTTGTGATTCGCAACTTCTTTAAGGACAGAAAAGTTTTGGAGGTGGATGTTCCTCTAATAGGACAAACTGGGGTAACTGATCTGCATGTCGACTGTATTGAGATCGATATGGCTGGAGAAAGAAAATATCTGCAGAGTTCGCCAGAATACTTTATGAAGAGATTGCTTGCGTCTGGTTCTGGCTCCATTTACTCATTAGGTAAAGCTTTTCGTGCAGAGGAGATTGGACGCTACCATCAGCCAGAATTTACCCTTCTTGAATGGTATCGTCTTGGGTTTGATGAGCATCAGTTGATGAGTGAATTTGCAACGCTTATTAAGAATTTAGGTCTAGATTGTAAGCATCAAATTCTAAAATATGCAGATATTTTTGAGCAGGTAATTGGTTTGAATCCGCATAAAGCAACTCTTGTTGAGTTGCAAAAGATAGCCTCAATTGCATCCAATAGAGATTTTTTTGGAGACAATCGTAGTGACTGCCTTAATTTAATATTTAGTTTTTCTGTTGAACCAAACCTTCCAGATAGCTTGATTTTTATTCATGATTATCCAGAATGTCAATCTGCGTTAGCTCGATTGAAAGAAGACTCTCAAGGCAATGTGGTAGCCAGACGGTTTGAGGTCTATTTGAATCGTGTAGAGCTGGCTAATGGATATGTGGAGCTTAATGACCCAGACGAACAGAGAGGCCGGTTTGCTGCTGATGCATCTCTCCGTGAAACTGCAGGTAAGAAAATCATGCCTGCAGATGATAATCTTCTGGATGCTGTAGAATTTGGACTACCTTTTTGCTCGGGGGTGGCAATGGGGGTGGATAGGTTACTGATGCAGTTGTTAGGTATGGATCAAATTTCTCAGGTGATGCCATTTGCCTGTATCTCAGATGATATCAGCCATGAGTAGCTCGCTTAATGATTCTCTCCCTCCTGCTATTTTTCTTATGGGGCCAACGGCTTCAGGAAAAACAGATTTAGCGGTAGCACTTCGAAATCACCTACCTGTTGAACTGATTAGTGTTGATTCGTCACAAGTCTACAGGGGAATGGATATCGGCTCGGCAAAACCAACCCGAGAATTGCTAGAACAGGTTCCCCATCGATTAATCAATATTCGAGATCCCTCTGAAGCCTATTCTGCGGCCGATTTTGCACAAGATGCTCGAAAAGAAATGGAAGATATCACTAGACAAGGCGGGATCCCGTTATTGGTAGGCGGAACAATGCTTTATTTTAAAGCGCTTCTTGATGGTCTGGCAGATAACCCGCCATCTGACCTTAAAATACGCAAAAAAATTGAAGCTGATGCGAGAGAAAAAGGGTGGCCTTATTTGCATGCTCAGCTTGCAGAGATTGATCCAGAGTCTGCTGGAGCGCTGCATCCTAATCATTCTCAACGTATACAGCGGGCATTAGAAGTTTTTCAGATAACAGGTAAGCCCTTGTCCCTCATAAAGCGAAATCAGCAAGAGAAGGGAAGCTTAATTGAGTCTATCTTAAATGATTACAAGCTTGTGCAGATCGCACTAATGCCGTTGGATCGACTATATTTAAATCAGTGTACTGAGCGGCGATTTAAATTAATGCTTGATGCAGACTTTGAGTCTGAGGTTCAGGTACTATATGAGCGAGGAGACCTACATCCAGATCTTTCTTCTCTGCGCGCTGTTGGATATAAGCAAATGTGGAGATATTTATCGGGAGATATTGGTTATGATGAGGTATACCGTCTAGGCATTATAGCGACAAGACAACTTGTTAAGCGTCAGTTGACTTGGTTGAAAAAATGGCCCCATTTACATCAAATCCACATTAATTATGCAGATGAAAAAAAAGTTTTTTCTGAAAAAGCATTAGCTGATTGCTTAAAAATTTTAAAAGACTCATGTGTATACAGGAATGTTTTGCAGCAGTATTGTAGGTAGAACGACCAGCCACTAGTGTTGTATGCCAATAAGCATTGGAATAGAGGAGTTTTAATGTCAAAAAGAAATAATCTTCAGGACCCTTTCTTAAATATTTTACGCAAAGAGGGCATACCGGTCTCTGTTTTTCTTATAAGCGGAACTAAACTACAAGGGCAGATAGAATCCTTTGATCAATTTGTAGTATTGTTAAAAAACACAGTAAGTCAAATGGTGTATAAGCATGCCATTTCCACCATAGTCCCTTCCCGTAGCGTGCGGTTGCCAGAAATTGATATGAGTGATGAAAATGAAAATTAAACTATTGAGCTATAGGGAGTGCTAATTGTTTTTTGAGCGTCCAGATTCTGGTGAAGTTGCTATTTTAGTGCACTTAAAATTAGATAGTGAGCGCGAACCAGAAGATCCGAGAGAATTTGAAGAATTGGTTATTTCTGCAGGCGGAGATCCTGTTTTCTTGGTTGCTGGATCCAGAAGTACCCCCCATCGAAAATATTTCGTTGGCACCGGCAAGCTTGACGAGCTAAAGCAAGCAATCTGCGAGTACTGTGCTGATATTGTAATTTTTAATCATAGCCTTTCTCCTAGCCAAGAAAGAAATCTAGAGGGCGAACTTGAATGTCGCGTATTGGATAGGACAGCGCTAATCCTCGATATTTTTGCACAGCGAGCTCGCACACACGAGGGTAAATTGCAGGTCGAGCTAGCGCAATTGCAACATATGTCAACAAGACTGGTTCGTGGATGGACTCATCTAGAGCGACAAAAAGGAGGTATAGGATTACGAGGTCCAGGAGAAACTCAGCTGGAAACCGATCGAAGATTATTACGTGCTCGAATTAAGTCTATTCTTAAGCGGCTGGAGAAGGTACGAAGTCAACGAAATCAGAGTCGTCGTTCTCGTGAGCGAGCAGAAGTACCTACTGTCTCTTTGGTTGGGTACACGAATGCAGGTAAATCAACGTTATTTAATAGACTTTCGGCATCAAGCGTTTATGTCGCTGACCAGCTTTTTGCAACATTAGATCCGACTATGCGCCATATAGATCTAGATGATGTTGGCTCCACCATTCTGGCGGATACGGTGGGCTTTATTAGCCACTTACCGCATAAACTAATAGAAGCTTTTAAGGCTACACTAGAAGAAACTGCAAGTGCTACGTTGCTTTTGCATGTGGTAGATGCACCTTCTGAAATGCGGCAGATTAATATCAAACATGTTAATGATGTGTTGTCAGAAATTGGTGCCCTAAAACTTCCAACACTGATTATTTTTAATAAAATAGACCTACTGGACCAAACTGACCAAAAGATAGACCGAGATGCAAGCGGCAGGCCGATTGCGGTTTGGCTGTCAGCTCAAACTGGAATTGGGTGTGAACTATTATTGCAAGCAATGTCTGAGTTGTTGTCTAAGGATATGATTTGTGAGCAGCTGAAGATCACCCCAGGTATGGGAAAATTGAGAGCTATTTTTTATCAAAATAATGCAGTCATAGCTGAGACCTTAAGGGATAACGGCGATTCTTTATTAAAAGTCAGAATTCCCAGAATAGACTATCTTCGGATACTAAAGGATTTGAACATAAATCCTACTCAGTTAACTGAGATTGATTAAATATTTATATTTTTTTAAATAGTATATTTTGGTCTTGAAGTAATAGTATTTAATTGGTGGCAGGGTACAATTGGTAAAACTACGCAAAATATAAAAAACTTGGAGATTATTATGGCTTGGAATGAACCTGGAGGCGGCAAAGACCCTTGGGGCGCCAATAATAGCAGTGATGGCCCTCCAGATATTGACGAGGCATTGAAAAAAATCCGATCTCGTATAGAGAGCATCTTCGGTTCTGGCGGTGGCGGTGGAAAAAAATCAAGCGGCGGAAGTGGCAACAAGAGTTTGGTTGGACTCATCCTGACTGTTCTAATTATTGGATGGAGCATAACAGGCTTTTATCAAGTTGATGAAAAAGAACAGGCAGTTGTTTTGCGCCTAGGGAAATTCTTGGACACTATGGGGCCTGGACTTCACTGGAATCCCCCTTTAGTAGATAGCGTTACGAAGGTTCGCGTTACTGAGGAACGCCAGTACTCAAGTCAAGGTCAAATGCTGACAGAAGATGAAAATATTGTAGAGTTGCCACTCACCGTGCAATACAACATTAACGATGTAAAATCTTTTGTACTTAATGTAAAAGATCCTGAACTGAGCTTACGTCAAGCTTCTGATAGTGCATTACGCCATGTGGTGGGCAGCAGCAAGCTAGATGAGGTAGTTTCTACAGGGCGCTTAAAAATTGGTGATGAGGTTCAGCTTAGATTACAGACTTATCTCGATAACTATGGCACGGGAATAAAGGTTCGTAAAATCAATATACAGGAAGCTAAACCGCCTAGCCAAGTCAAGGCTGCTTACGATGATGTGATTAAAGCTCGAGAAGACAAAGAGAGGCTTGTTAATGAAGCTCAGACTTATTCGAATGGCATTATTCCTGAAGCCAGAGGCCAAGCCCAGCGATTGATTGAAGAATCTAACGGCTATCTAGAGCAAGTGGTTGCGGAGGCGCAGGGTGAATCGAAGAGATTTGAGCTGTTGTTGTCGGAATACAATAAAGCACCAGAAGTAACACGCCAACGAATTTATTTGGATGCAATGGAAGAAGTTATGAGTAGCAGCACAAAGGTGCTAGTTGATGTTGAGGGCGGCAATAATATGCTTTATCTGCCTCTGGATAAAATTATGCAATCAAGTTCATCGCAAGTAAAACTACCGGCATATGGGTCAAGTAATTCTAATGAAAAATATGATAGCAACTCAAGTCGCCAGAATTCAGCCAGATCAAGGGAGGGTCGTTAGATGACTAGTCGTTCTTTATCCTTAGTACTTCTTTTGGTGTTGGCCCTAGTTGGCAGCAGTTCCTTATATGTCATTCAAGAAACAGAACTAGGTGTCAAATTAAGGTTTGGTCGCCTTATAGAAACTGATATTCAACCAGGATTGCACTATAAAATTCCCTTTGTTGATCAGGTTAGAAAATTTGATGGCAGAGTTCTAACGTTGGATGCAGATCCTGCTAGCTTTTTTACCATAGAAAAGAAGAGGCTAATTGTTGATGCTTTTTCTAAGTGGCGAATCATTGATGTAGATGTTTACTACAGGGCAACTGGCGGCAATCAGGCTGTAGCTCAGGAGCGCTTAGCTAGCCGTGTGAATGATGGCCTGCGTAATCAGTTTGGCGCAAGAACACTACACGAGGTGGTGTCTGGTGAGCGTGATCAGCTAATGAAACACTTAGCAGATAAGCTCAATTTAACTCTTGGTCAATCCTTAGGGGTCGAGGTGGTGGATGTTCGCGTTAAGGGAATTGATTTACCGCCAGAAGTAAGCGAGCAAGTTTATAGGAGAATGAAAGCCGAGCGTGAAAAAGAGGCTAGAATATTGCGTTCTGAGGGGCGCGAATCGGCTGAAAAAATACGCGCAGATGCGGACCGTCAGAAGACAATTTTGCTGGCCAACGCGTATAGGATCGCTGAGGAAACCCGAGGCCAGGGTGATGCAACTGCAACCTCTACTTATGCTGCTGCATATACAAAAAATCCAGAATTTTACGCCTTCATCCGCAGCTTGTCTGCTTACAGAAAATCCTTTGCGAATAAAGGTGATGTACTTTTGGTGGACCCAAAGAGTGACTTCTTTCGTTACTTGAACAGCCAAAAAGGTGAATAATTTAAGAATGGGATGATTGGAATTTTTTGTGACCTATGAGCAAATTTAGATCAAGCAGGTAGATGTAATGGCTGTAGTTAATCAGTGGTTATTGCCAGATGGTATTGAGGATGTATTGCCTGAGCAAGCTCTTAAAATGGAGAAATTGCGTCGACAGGCTTTAGATCTATATTATTCTTGGGGTTATGACTTGGTAATCCCGCCATTGGTGGAGTTTACTGAGTCTCTTTTGAGTGGAACTGGTTCAGATCTTGATTTGATGACGTTCAAGCTAACCGATCAGGTAAGCGGAAGGATGATGGGCGTGCGTGCTGATATCACACCACAAACAAGTCGTATGGACTCACACAGCCTGAAACGAAAAGGTCCCAGTCGTTTGAGTTATGTGGGGCCTGTGCTCTATACGAAACCCCGATATCCGCTAGAAAGTCGATCACCAATTCAAATCGGGGTGGAACTTTATGGCGAGTCAAGACTTTCCGCAGACATCGAAGTTATTCGGTTAATGATCGAAACATTGGCGCTGGCTGGCTTAAAAAATCCGCGATTAGATCTTGGTCATGTCGGTATTTATGAGAGCTTTCTTGAAGTGCTAAGCCTGCCAGATCATAAAGAAAAAGAGCTATTTGATTTGGTTCAGCGAAAATCCATCCCAGAGCTTAATTTTTGGATTTCTAAAAATATACAAGATGGCACGTATGCAGAAATGTTACGATCCTTGGTTGATCTGGCAGGAGATATCTCTGTGTTGGATCAGGCGCGAGAATTTCTCGCTGAAGCTCCAGCAGAGGTTGAGCTTGCATTAGACGAACTGCAATCAGTCGCTGATGCCTTAAAGGTAAGCAATCCTGAGCTTGAACTATGCTTTGATCTAAGCGAGTTGCGGGGCTATCATTATCATACTGGGCTAGTTTTTGCTGCATACGCCCCAGATGTGGGGCAGGCTGTTGGTAATGGCGGCAGATATGATCATGTGGGTAAAAATTTTGGCAGATCTCGCGCAGCAACTGGTTTCAATATGAGCCTGCACACGCTGATTCAGTTTACTCAAAATCAAAAAGATCCATCTTCAGGGATCTTTTCGCCAGTCACAGATAGCCACGATCAGTATAAAGCGATACAAAACCTGCGACTAAGTGGCGATCGAGTCATTCTTGGGTTTCCTGATCAAGAGCCAGATTACGATGAGTTGGGCTGCGATCGACAGTTGATCTTAGTTGATGGAAAATTTCAAATCCTTCCTGTGTAACCAAATTTTTTAATGAATCTAGAGAGATCAAATGGGTAAAAATGTAGTAGTCCTTGGCACCCAATGGGGAGACGAGGGCAAGGGTAAAATTGTCGATTTATTGACAGATCAGGCCACTTTGGTTGCTAGGTTTCAGGGCGGTCATAATGCAGGCCATACGCTTGTTATTGATGGCAAAAAAACAATATTGCATCTCATTCCTTCAGGAGTTCTTCGTGAGGGCGTCTTATGCTTGATTGGAAATGGAGTTGTTTTATCTCCTGATGCTTTGTTGGTAGAAATGGAGGAGCTTCACCAACAGGGCGTTCCAGTAAGAAAAAGATTGCGCATTTCTTCCTCCTGCCCATTAATATTGCCGGTACATATTGCTCTTGACCAAGCGCGCGAGAAAGCTAGAGGTGAAGCCAAGATAGGTACTACTGGTAGAGGTATTGGCCCTGCTTATGAAGACAAGGTGGCTCGTCGAGGTCTTCGTTTAGGCGATATATTTAATCGAGACAAGTTTGCATTAAAGCTAAAAGAGTTGATGGACTACCATAATTTTATGCTTACCTCTTTTTATGGAGCAGAGGCTGTGAGCTATAAAGATACTCTCTCTAAAGCTTTAATTTGGGCGGATGAACTACAACCTATGGTTGACGATGTCACTAATATCCTGCATTTAGCTAGAAAGCGTGGCGACAATATAATGTTTGAAGGCGCACAAGGGTCACTATTAGATATTGACCACGGTACGTACCCCTTTGTAACCTCTTCCAACACTACTGCTGGTTCTACAGCAACAGGGAGTGGATTTGGACCATTATACCTAGACTATGTTTTGGGTATCACTAAGGCTTACACTACAAGGGTTGGCTCTGGACCTTTTCCGACAGAATTATTTTGCGATATAGGGAAACATCTTAGTATCAAAGGCCATGAACTTGGTGCTACTACAGGAAGAGAGCGCCGCTGTGGCTGGTTCGATGCTGCAGCTCTTCAGCAAGCTATTCGCATCAACTCAGTGTCTGGAATTTGTTTGACGAAATTGGATGTGTTGGATGGACTTAAAGTCATTAAGATCTGTGTTTCATATCAAGACACTGAGGGTAAAAAAACAGGAATTCCTTGTCACGCTGATGACTATGAAGACCTAATCCCTGTATATGAGGAAATGCCTGGTTGGGTCGAGTCTACGGTAGCAGCTAAGTCGTTAAGTGAGCTTCCTGTTAATGCTAGAAGTTATATTAGGCGCATTGAAGACTTGCTGGATACCCCTGTAGATATTGTTTCTACTGGGCCTGACAGAGTAGAGACTATTGTAGTTCGTCATCCATTTGAGTAATACTTTTTGCAGCATGACGTATAGTTTTCAGTGTAAATTAACAATCGGTATTAAGTTTTCATTTTTGGCTGTTGTTTTTCCGTATGCTATAAGCAATAGATAGCTGCAAAATAGCATTAACGCCATGCTAGCGGTCCATAGCATTGATTGTTGCGGATGCGCAGCAAAAGTACCCACCTGATAGACAATAACAGACACTCCGTACGCAAGCAGAGTGTTCCATGTGGCCGAAAAAATTGCCCATGCTTTTCCTGCTTCTTTGTAAATCGCACCTAAAGTTGCAACACAGGGCATATAAAGAAGAATAAAAAGGATATAACTGAAAGCAGCTACCGGGCCATCAAATAATTCCTGCATAAGAGTAATGGTGGAAACTTCTATGTTTTGATCTTTTGCAGAACTTTGTTCATCTTCCAGATTGCCCATGCTTAGCCCAAACGGGTCTTTCCACATTGAGTTCACTTTAGCTAAATTCTCTGGAATGGTAGCAAAGGCTTCTGAAATTCTATCGCCTATGGCCATAGGCGCTTCTTTTGGTGTATTGTTTTTATCTTTAGCCATATTTGAGTAAAGTGCATCCAGGGTGCCAACAACCACTTCTTTTGCAAAAATCCCACTAAAAAGTCCCACAGTGGCAGGCCAATTCTCTTCTTTGATGCCAAGGGGAGAAAACACAGGTGTGATGGTTTTACCGATTACTGAAAGTAGTGATTTGCTAGTATTTTCATTATTGAAAGTTCCGTCTAGACTGATAGAATTTACGAAATTTAAGACAATGACAACCAAAACAATAGCTTTTCCTGCTCGAACTATGAATCCGTGCAGTCGATGCCAGGTATGAGTGAAGAGACCCCTGAGAGTTGGGATATGATAGTTGGGTAGCTCCATAATGAATGGGGATATATCCCGACTTAGAATTTTTTGACGAACCAGTAATCCTGTTAGTAGAGCAAGTATAATCCCGATGAGGTATAAACCAAAAACCACGTTGTGCCCATTTTCAGCAAAAAAAGCTGTAGCAAAGAGAATGTATACAGTTAGCCTTGCACCGCAAGACATGAACGGCGCCATTAAGGTTGTAATTAGACGATCTTGATTGCTGTCCAAGGTCCGGCTTCCCATTACTGACGGAACGTTGCATCCAAAACCTATCACTAGTGGGACAAAAGATTTTCCAGGCAGTCCAAGACTTCTCATCAATCGATCAAGAATAAACGCCGCACGGGCCATGTAACCAGAGTCTTCCAAGAATGTCTGAAAGAGGAACAAAGTTCCTATAACTGGTATAAAGCTGGCAACTAGTTGAATCCCTCCGCCTGCCCCATCTGATATAAATGTTACCAGCCATAGTGGGAAATTTGCAGCTGTGAGCATTTGTCTTGGAGCTTCAACAAATATTGCTCCGGCAGTCATATCAAAAACATCAATGAAAGCCCCGCCAAAATTGATGGCCACCATAAACATTAAATACATTATTCCCAGAAATATAGGGAATGCAAAAAAACGGTTAAGCAGTACTGCATCAAGATAATCAGAGAAGGTTTTTTTTATTTTGGTTTCATGATGAACTGAATCTGCAGTAATTTCTTCGATCCATTTATAGCGATCTGTAATTAAGGTATCCGATATACTGATTGTGAGTTTTGACTCAAGCAAGTTAACCTCTGCTTTTACTTCCTCTTGCAGATCTTTTGGGAAGCCGCTCAATACTGAATCATCTTGCTCCATAACAGCAGTGACTTTAAGTCTACTTGACCCTGGCGAATATTGGTTCATCAAAGAAAGAATTTTATTTGCTGTATCTTCAAGCGGCTTAGAAACAATAACAGGTTGAGACTTATGGTTATTCTTATAAAGATGGTTGCTGGCTACATCTACTAATGTGCCCGTGCCTTCGCTTCGACTAGCGATCATAGGTACTACGGGAAAACCAATTTTTTCTGACAGGTCATAGGGGTCTATATGCACACCATTTTGATCGGCTACATCTATCATATTTAATGCGATAACCAGAGGCGTGCCAGCCTCCATTAATTGTGTGGTTAAATAGAGACCTCGCTCAAGACTAGAAGCATCAATTATATTAATTATTAGGTCAGCACTACCTTCCAATATAAAGTGTTGTGCAAGTTGCTGATCTATAGAGTCAGCCTCACATGAAATATGTAGCGAATATGTTCCAGGAAGATCAACCAGCTTAAAATTAGCGCTTGCATGCTTAAAATGCCCAACTTTTTGCTCTACGGTAACGCCAGGCCAGTTTCCTACTTTTTGATTGGAGCCTGTAAGTGCATTAAAGAGAGTCGTTTTTCCGCAATTTGGATTCCCTACAAGGGCTATAGTAAAGTCATGATTCATAACTTTACTACCATTAAGCCTTCTGCTTCTTGGCTTCTAATGCTTAGACGAAAACCTCTTACCATTATTGCTATGGGATCTCCAAGGGGCGCTCTATGCTGAACGACAAAGAGAGTTCCTGGTGTTAAACCAAGACTCATGAGTCTGTTCCTATAGGATGGAGTTACGTTGACAAGATTGCTAACTCGAGCATTATCGCCAACTGCAAGCTGATTAAAGGATATGTTCATTTGATAGCTAAAATACTTTTTTAAAGTGTAGATGATAATGATTATCAATCAAATATAAGCTATAAGCAATAAAAATAGAGGTAATCCGATCTTTTTTGGTAATTATAGTGGCTGGATGCGCTAGCTTTTCCAAGAGCTATTTATTGTACCTGTTTGTATTCCCGCATGGCTGATCTTCATATCTTCGAAATGATGTTTAAGCATGAGTTCAATGACAGGAAAAGCTAGATCTTGCCATGGAATCTCATGCTCTTTGAATAAACTAACTTCAAGGGATTCAATGCCGGGGCTAAACGACCCGTTACTAATATAGCCTCGATAAAATAGGTAGACTTGATTGATATGAGGGAGGTCGAATAAGCCACAAAAAACCGGATTATCTATATGGGCGTTCGCTTCTTCTGCGCACTCTCGAAGTGCCGCTTCTAGGCAAGTCTCATTATTTTCCATAAATCCAGCTGGTAGAGTCCAAAAACCTAGGCGCGGCTCAATAGCTCTGCGACACAACAAAACTCGGTCCTCGAAGACTGGAATGCAACCAGTTATAATTTTTGGATTTTGGTAATGAATGGCATCACAGTTAATGCATACGTCACGCTTTCGGTTATCTCCAATGGGGGTCTCCAGACTTGTGGCATGACCACACTCACTACAAAATTTCATAAGATTGTCTTGTTATATGGGTTGTATGGAAATAATTGTTAATATGATTCTATTATATATAAGTGTCATGGAAAAATATCGTGCTCAATGTGTCTAAATTTCAAGAGTTGCAACAAACGAAAATTTATTCAATAATTCCATGAAAACAGTCTCTTCATTTATTTATTTATTGGTTTCAAAATGGCTAACATTGTTCCGTCGCCTTGTGTCTCAGTCTGCGCTATGAGCGAAGAAGATATTTGTGTGGGCTGCTATCGTACATCACGAGAAATTAGAGAATGGATGTTAATGGAGGACCGAGATCGTCTTAAGGTAATAGAAAACGCTTTTCAGCGTTCTCAAAAAAATAATCCCTTTGCTTGAGCGACAGATAGCCCTAGCTTTCATTGTCTGTTTCGTGCTTATTTTTTATTAATAGCTTCTTAACCTGGAGCTTGGACACACTCTTGTCGCTTAACTCTATTGTTTCGATACGATAGCTCTCAAGCTCCAAAGAAACGTTGCCATCCGGAATGTTTTCAAGATGCTCTAAAACCACGCCACTCAAAGTTTTTGGACCACCTGTAGGCAGATCCCAGTTGGCTCTTTTATTTATATCCCTAATGGTTTCTGATCCGTCGATTTCAAAGATGTTGTGCTTGAGTTTAACTATACCCAATTTTTCATCTTCGGCCTTATTGGTGGTAAAGTTTCCCACAATCTCTTCCAGGATGTCTTCTAGCGTCACAAGACCCTCAATTTCACCATATTCGTCTACCACCAGGCCGATTCGTCGTCGATCAAGCCTGAAGTTCAGCAACTGCTTGTTCAGGGGGGTATTTTTTGGAACGAAATAGGGTTCACGGGCAAACCGCTTAAGGGCTTTTTGAGTAAATCCTTCGCCTCCAGCACGCAGTAATCTAGAAACGTTTTTCATATGAAGAAAACCCTCAATATGATTGATATCTCCTCTATAAATTGGCACACGCGTATAACCACAATTGATGATGATATCTAAAAGAATTCCCGTATCATCATCTAGATTTAGTCCCACAATTTCATTACGAGGCACCATGATGTCATTGACGGTTATCTCCTCCAGGTCCAAGATATTAATGAGCATATTTTCATGCTCTGGTGTTTTTTCGCTTGATATCCCCACCACAGTCCGAAGTTCATCTTTGCTTAGGCTATCATCTCGACTTTTGTCTGGATTAATTCCAAAAATCCTTAATAGTCCATTCGAAAGTTGATTTACCAGCCATACAAAAGGATAAAATACTATTAGGAGTGGTCTAAGTATGTGGCTAGAGAAAAAAGCGATACCTTCTGGATGTAGCGCTGCCACCGTTTTTGGGGTGACTTCGGCAAATATGAGCACTACCAATGTCAACAGTAGTGTGCCGAAAAATATACCAGCATCGCCATAGAGTCGAATCGCTATGACTGTTGCAATTGCTGAGCAAAGGATATGGGTAAGATTGTTACCGATTAAAATGATCCCAATCAACCTATCTGGGCGCATTAAGAGTTTGTGGGCTTTCCGGGCTCCACGATGATTTTTTTTGAGATGATCCAACCGATACCGGTTGAGAGACATCATCGCGGTTTCTGAGCTAGAAAAAAATGCTGATAGTATTAACAGGCCGCCGAGAATAGAAAATAGCAACCCTATGGGAGCGTCGTTCAAAGAATGTGGAACCTTTTTTTCTTATAGAGGATGTATGTTGAAGATTTTTGCGCAGATTGGCAAGCATTCTATGGATATATCAATAATGTTATTGATGATTGAGACGTTTATTTTTATAAACTGTATTAATTAGTTAGCTGGAAAGCAGTACCTCTAAAACGAATTTGGTGCCCCAGTAAGCAACAGCTAAGGTGATGAATCCAGACAGCGTCCAGCGTACGGCAGTTTTTCCTCTCCAGCCTTGTGTGTGCCTACCCCAAAGCAAAATAGCAAAAAATATCCAAGAAAAAATCGAGAAAAATGTTTTATGAGCAAGATGCTGTGCAAAGAAATCTTCAAAAAATATCAAACCTGTTGCTAGCGATAGCGTCAATAAGCCAAAACCAACCCAGAGTGCTTCAAATAAGAGAGACTCCATTGTCTGAATGGACGGAAAAATTTGTGAAAAAATTCCAAAATGCTTATGGCGCAATCTCCATTCTTGAAGAGATAAAAATAATGCCTGAAAGGCGGCAAGGGTCAGTAAACTGTATGATAAAATTGAAGTCAAGACATGAAAGCCCATCTGGATTGAAACTTCAGAAGAGGTTATTTCAGCATCCTTGGCCGTCATAGCCAAAAAAATTATTAGCGCGCTTAGGGGAAATAAAACCAAAAACAAATTTTGGAGCTGTTTTCGATGGCGACTACCTAGCACAATGAAATTAACTGTAAACGCAATGACAGTTGTCATCGGGAGTAGGCCAAAGTTTATTCCTTGATCAGTGATAAGCCATTGGAAGCTTGCGTAGCCATTGGCAGCTATAGCTAAAGTTGCGATTAAGAAGAAAACAGTAGTTCTTTGTGCTCCGCCCTTGCTAAGCTGTAAAGCCAGATAAAAGCTTGAGATCAGATAAAGTGCAATTGAAGCGGTAGCGGTAAACATAGTATGTTTTGTTCTTTTGTTATTTATGTCGGTGTTACAATAATATCAAAGTGTGCCACAGATATGGTTCAGCGAAAAGGACTGGCGCACGCCTGTTAGTTTTAAAAAAAAGACCCTGAGGACTAGTAGAAAAAACTCTGAATACATTTTGCAGGAACTTGGCCCAAGAAACTGAATGGCAATATAAATTACAAAAATTTAGATAAGGTTTATCGAGGCTATACGTAAAAATATTTAAGATATGATAAAAAAGAACCCAATTGATTAACCCTATGATGGAAAACTGACTATGGCAATTTTTGAGAATCTTAGCAATCGCTTAGCTAGCTCCTTTAAAAAAATTTCCGGCAAAGCAAATCTTACTGAAGAAAATATTCAGGCTACGTTAAAAGAAGTTCGAATGGCCCTTCTTGAGGCAGATGTTGCTTTACCAGTAGTAAAAAACTTTGTTGAAGCCGTCAAACAGCGCGCTCTAGGGCAAGATGTCGCTAAGAGCCTTACCCCGAGTCAGCAGCTCTTAAAAATTGTTCAAGCTGAGCTAGAGCATGTGATGGGCGATAGCAACGAGGAGCTGAATCTTGCTGCCCAAGCCCCAGCTGTTGTTTTGGTGGCCGGTTTACAAGGGGCTGGTAAAACTACTTCTGTTGCAAAACTGGCAAAATTTTTCGTCGAGCAGAAAAAGAAAAAAGTGATGGTTGTAAGTGCCGATATTTATCGGCCGGCCGCAATAAAGCAGCTAGAGGTATTAGCGAATGAAGTCGGTATTGATTTCTATCCCAGCGAGCCCTCGCAAAACCCTGTCGATATTGTTTCGGGCGCCCTTAAATCTGCCAAGATAAAGTTTATGGATGTCCTGCTAATTGATACAGCCGGACGTCTTCACGTTGATAGTGATTTGATGGATGAAATTCAGTGCATACATGCAGCAGTTAATCCAGTAGAAACACTATTTGTCGTTGACGCTATGATTGGACAGGATGCAGTTGTTACCGCCAAAGCCTTTAGCGATGCTTTGCCTTTAACTGGGATTATTCTTACCAAAATAGATGGAGATGCTCGTGGCGGCGCGGCGCTTTCTGTCCGGCAGGTGACAGGAAAACCAATCAAATTTTTAGGGACTGGAGAAAAAACAGACGCACTAGAGCCTTTTTATCCAGAGCGAATAGCATCTCGCATACTCGGAATGGGCGATGTTATGTCGCTGATCGAAGAGGTTGAGCAGAAGGTTGATCATAAAAAAGCAGAGCAGCTAGCAAAGAAAGTTTCACAGGGCAAAAGATTTGATTTAAATGATTTAAAGGATCAGTTGCAGCAAATGAAAAATATGGGTGGACTATCGGGAATGATGGAGAAATTGCCTGGGCTGGGAAATATGCCGCAAATGCCCACAAAACCAGATATGGCAGAAAATTTCTCTCGAATGGAATTTATTATTGATTCAATGACCTCTCTGGAGCGTAGTAAGCCAGAAATTTTAAATGGTTCTCGTAAACGCCGAATTACTCAAGGTTCCGGTACAACGCTTCAAGACCTAAACCGTTTGTTAAAGCAGCACAAGCAGATGGGGATGATGATGAAAAAAATGAAAGGTAAAGGGTTGCAGCGAATGATGCAGGGAATGTCTGGAGGTATGCCCTCGCCTGGAGGAGGTATTTTTCCGGGGGGGAGCGGAAAAAGTCCTTTCTGATAACAGCTTGATAGATCTGTTTATTTTTCGCAGGTTAAGCTAAAACTGTACTCGCTGAGATCTTTTGGTTATAATTTCGCGCCTTTGAATATCCTCGGTTTTTGCATTGCATTTGATTATATTTTAATAATGCAATTCATGGCCGGTAAGTTGAAATAGTTAATAAAAAGAGAAGCTTCATGGTAACAATTCGTTTAGCTCGTGGGGGCTCCAAAAAACGCCCTTTTTATCATATTCATGTTACTGACAGTCGTCGGGCGCGTGATAGTAAGTATATAGAAAGAATTGGATTCTTTAATCCTGTGGCACGAGGACAGGAAGAGCGTCTCCGCGTAGACGCTGATCGAGTTCAGCACTGGGTTGGACTCGGTGCAGGTATGAGTGATCGCGTTTCTCGCTTGATAAAAGAATCTGCTGCAGCCTGATGCTGATAAGACTTTTTGACTGAAGTGAGCCGGATATCTGTTGTTTCAGGGCCATCTAGCCCGCCAGATCTTGTGGTGGTGGCGCGAATCACAACTATTCATGGCGTTAAAGGATGGGTTAAAATTCATCCATATACTGATGAACCAGAAAATATTTTTGACTATAAGCCTTGGTGGCTACAAACAGATCAAGGCTGGAAAGAGATTCAAGTTGTCCAGTACAAGGTGGCAAGTCAAAATTTGATTGTTCAAATATTAGATTTTGATGATAGAGATATTGCTCGACAAGAGTTATGCCAAAAAAATATTGCAGTAGAGCGATCAGAGTTTCCGGAATTAGATTCAAATGAGTATTATTGGCATCAACTTGAAGGATTGAGAGTTATCTCAATTCAAGACGGAATTGATCTCGGTGTTGTGGCCGGTTTAATGGAAACCGGTGCAAATGACGTGCTTGAGGTAAAAGGTGATATCGATAGCTTGGACTTTAAAGAGAGGCTGATCCCTTACACGAAGCAGGTTGTTTTGACTGTAAATCTTATTTCTAAAAAGATTGAAGTGGACTGGGATGCTGAATTTTAAAAGCACTTAAGTAGAACGCTGGAGTCATCAAATAAGTCATGGGGGCGCGGCAATGAAGATAGCTTTGGTCACGCTATTTCCTGAAATGTTTGATGCGGTACTTAATTATGGTGTAAGTGGCCGCGCTGTTAAACTTGGTCTTGTTGATGTTGAGACGTTCAACCCCAGAACGCATACTGTTGATCGCCATCAGACGGTAGACCATAGGCCATATGGTGGCGGCCCCGGAATGGTTTTTATGGTTGGGCCATTGCGTCAATCAATCAGAGAAGCACGAGAGTGGATAGGAGGTGAAGCTAAGGTTATTTACTTATCTCCTCAAGGAAGGGTGTTAGACCAAGAGGGTGCAAAGTCATTGGTTGTCGATCAGAATCTTATATTGATCGCTGGGCGATATGAAGGTGTAGACGAGAGGTTGATTGAGCTAGAAGTTGATGAAGAATGGTCTATTGGTGACTACGTGCTTAGCGGTGGAGAGTTGGCTGCTATGGTGATAATGGATACAATAGTGCGTCAGCTTCCTGGAGCCCTAGGTCATGAAGAGTCTGCACAGCAGGATTCATTCTCAGAGGGTTTACTGGATCACCCTCACTACACGAGACCTGAATGTTACGAAAATTTGAAAGTTCCGGATGTATTATTGTCAGGAAACCATAAAGATATTAAGCAATGGCGGCTAAGAGAGTCACTAAAACGAACTTGGCAGAGACGACCAGACTTGTTAGAAGGTATGACGCTTAATGAAGAGCAACAAGAAATACTTGATAGTCTAGCTAAACATAGTGTTTCAGAAGAGTCGACTGACGAAAGCAAGTAGGTTGCTTTCCTCTCTGTTCGACGCTACTCAAAAAAAGGTGAATAGCACCAAATTATAAAAGCTGAGGAGCAAACCATGAGCGGTAAAAATTCAATTATAGCAGCAATCGAAGCGGAACAGATGGGTAAAGAACTCCCGCAATTTTCACCTGGTGATACTGTTGTGGTGCAGGTGAAGGTTATCGAAGGTACGCGTGAGCGCCTTCAGGCTTTTGAAGGTGTTGTGATTGCTAAACGCAATCGTGCCCTCAATTCTGCCTTTACTGTGCGTAAGATATCAAACGGTATTGGCGTGGAGCGTACTTTTCAAACCTATAGTCCGCAGGTTGAAAGTATAGCTGTCTCTCGTCGTGGGGATGTGCGACAAGCTAAGTTATATTACCTACGTGAACTGTCAGGTCGTAAGGCGCGTATTAAAGAAAAATTAGGCTAAATATAACTTAGCTCTCGTGAGCAAGGTTGGCTCAAAAAGAAAGGTGCTATTTGCTAGCGCCTTTTTTGTTGAATAAAATTATTGAGATATCAGTTGACGGAGTAGCCTCTTGAGCACTATAGGTTGTAATATGTACTATTGTGCTCAGTGCTGAAGTTTCGGGTATTTAGAATAAAATATGACTGTTATTAGCAATGCCAATCAGCTTCTTATTGATAGCTACCTTGATTCCATATGGATGGAAAAAGGGTTAAGTCGAAATAGTCTGGAATCTTATGGTCGTGATTTGAGGAGCTTTGCTAAATGGCTCGATCCTCAAGGCATCAAACTGCTAGCAGTTGTGCGCCAAAACTTACAAATATTTCTATCGCATCGCTTTGAGCAAGGCTTATCTGCAAGAACCACAGCAAGGCAATTGTCATGTTTGCGCGGATTTTATCGCCACTTTTTACGAGAAAAAAAGATACAAATAGACCCTACAGCGTTAGTGGGTAATCCAAAATTAGGGCGCCCACTTCCTAAGAGCTTGTCTGAAGATGATATCGAAATATTACTAGCCACTCCAAATGTTGAAGATATTTTGGGGTTACGCGACAGAACTATGCTAGAAGTTCTTTATGCTTCTGGGTTGAGGATAACAGAGCTGATAAGCTTAAGGTTACATGAGATAAATTTACGTCAAGGAGTTGTCAGGGTATTTGGTAAAGGCAGCAAAGAAAGACTTGTGCCTTTAGGGGAAGAAGCAATGAGTTGGCTGGACAGGTATCTTAAGTGTTCAAGACCCATGTTGTTAAATCAGGTTCAAAGTGATGTTCTATTTGTTAGCACTAGAGCTCAACAGATGACACGACAAACGTTTTGGCATCGATTGAAGCGGCATGCTAAAGATGCAGGAATAGAAAAGCCTATTTCACCACATACACTCCGCCATGCTTTTGCAACTCATTTATTAAACCATGGTGCTGATCTCAGAGTGGTTCAATTATTGTTGGGGCATAGTGATCTTTCGACCACCCAAATCTATACTCATGTAGCTAATAGTCGCATGAAAGCGTTGCATGCCGAGCATCACCCTAGGGGCTAGACTGCACAAAAAAATAAATATTTATGGTGAAGAAAATATGAATTTGTTAACAATAAGATCCTATATTTTGGTGGCATTTTGCCTACTATGTTTTGCTATACCAGTAGCTGCCGAAGGTGTGTCTGTGGAGGTTGCTAAAAAAATTACAGATACACTTAAAGCATCTCGCCCAGATTTAAACTTTGGAAATGTAGAAAAGACACAAATTCAAGGCCTTTATCTGATTAGAGTTAATACTACACAGTTTCTTTATGTCGGAGAAGCAGGAGAATATGCAATAGCGGGAGAGATGTACCATGCTCGGCCCGGAGAGTTTGTACCTGTTGTAGCTCAACATATTACAGAGATGCGTAAAAATAAAATGGATGTTATTCCCTTGGATGATGTGATCATATTTCCTTCATTAACAGGCAAGACTAAAGCAATCCTTTATGTTTTTACTGATGTGGATTGCCATTTTTGTCGAAAATTTCATAATGAAACCTTGCCTGACCTTTCTGCGCGGGGCGTAGAGGTCAGGTATCTGGCCTTCCCGAGAGCGGGTATTGGTTCTGACTCATATAAGAAAATGACTTCTGCTTGGTGCGCTAGTGATAAAAAACAAGCATTGTCAGCTTTAAAGAATCGTGAAACTATCCCTGAGAATATTTGTAACGAAAATCCTATTGCTGATCAATATGATCTCGGTCAAGAAATAGGTATTACAGGCACACCTACGATGCTTTTGGGGGATGGAACGCTATTGATGGGTCACCGTCCGGCTAAAGAGCTATTGGCAGTCATGGGGATTGAGTAACCTAAGGGATTGGTGGTTCAGTAGTTTGTGCTTAAACTTTGCCACTACCATTGACAGTTACATTGCCGACTATTATGGTTGCGAACCTCTTGTTGGGCGCAAGCCCTTAGTTTTTCATGTAGAGGTTAAAGCGTTATATTGAACCTATGCTTGTGATGATTATTTTTTATTTTAGGCGTAAAAACTAACTTTAAAATCAGGGCGAATACATTGAATTCTGTAAATATCGGTATTTGTGGTTTAGGTACTGTAGGAAGCGGCACAATTAATGTGCTAAGTCGAAATCTCAAAGAGATTAGCGCTCGTGTGGGTCGTGAGATTGTTGTGTGCCAGGTTGGAGCCAGACGTGATAACGCGGATTGTGATTTAACAGGAATAGACATCTCTCGAGACATATTCTCTGTGGCAGATAACCCTGATGTTGATATTTTAGTAGAGCTTATTGGTGGAACTACAGTTGCCAGGGATTTGGTGTTAAGAGCTATTGCTAACGGGAAGCATGTCGTTACTGCCAACAAGGCTTTAATCGCTGAGTCTGGTAATGAAATTTTTGCCGCCGCTGTAGAGAAAGGCGTTACCGTTGCATTTGAAGCCGCAGTAGCTGGAGGTATTCCGATCGTGAAAGCTATTCGAGAGGGGTTGATTGCTAATGATATTGAATGGATTGTAGGAATAATTAATGGAACTTCTAATTTCATTTTGACTGAAATTAGAGATAAGAATCGTGAGTTTATGGATGTTTTGCAAGAAGCTCAAAAACTTGGTTATGCTGAAGCTGACCCTACCTTTGATGTTGAGGGTATCGACGCAGCACATAAACTAGCTATTTTAGCCTCCTTGGCATTTGGGTGCCCTTTACAGTTTGATAAGATTTTTACTGAAGGAATTGCCAAAATTGAACCCCAAGACGTCGTATATGCCGAGCAGCTTGGATATCGAATTAAACACCTAGGCGTGACTAGAAAAAGAAACGACGCAATCGAATTACGTGTCCACCCAGCATTAATACCTGAGAAGCGTTTAATAGCTAATGTAGATGGAGTTATGAATGCAGTATTAGTCAAAGGTAATGCAGTTGGGCCTAGCATGTACTATGGCTCTGGAGCTGGTGCCGAGGCAACTGCTTCTGCAGTAATTGCTGATATTTGTGATATTGCTCGAACATTGGGGGCTGGACCAGAGCAGCGTACCCCACATTATGGCTTTCAGTCGGATCAGTTGAGGCAAATCAATGTGCTGCCTATTAGTGAGATAGAAACTGCCAGTTATATGAGGATTACTGCTCTAGATGTTCCGGGGGTGCTGACTCAAATCACCAAGGCTTTGAGTGAAGAAAATATAAGTATTGAGGCTGTGATTCAAAAAGAGCCTGCAGCAGGCAAGGATCACGCTCAATTGATTCTTCTGACTAATAGCACTCTGGAGAAATATCTAGATAAGGCTGTGGAAAAAATCCAGGCTCTAGAAGTGATAGCGGGTGATGTCGTCAGGATAAGGGTTGAGTCATTGATTTGAGCAACTGTAAAGCATCTCGGCAAGCAGCTAAATTAAAGATAGTAAGCGAAGGTCAGTCAGGTAGGTGGTTATCTTGAAATATATTAGTACGCGTGGGCAATCCCCCGCATTATCATTTGAGGATGCAATGTTGGCAGGCCTTGCGAGTGACGGGGGTTTGTATGTGCCAGAAAAAATTCCTCAGTTCTCCAAAGAAGAAATCGCTTCGTGGGCTTCTTTATCTTATCAGGAGCTGGCCTTCAAGGTAATGTCACCGTTTGTGGATGGAGAAGTCCCAGACGATGAATTAAGAGAGTTGATTCAAAAAACTTATAGTACTTTTCGTCACGATGCTATCGCCCCTCTCGTACAGACTGCCCATAACGAGTTTATTCTTGAGTTATTTCATGGTCCCACTCTAGCGTTTAAGGACTTTGCTTTGCAATTTCTCGGCAATCTGCTGGATTATGTTTTGAAAAAAAAGGATCAACGTGTAGTTATTATGGGTGCCACTTCTGGTGATACTGGTTCAGCAGCAATTGAAGGATGTCGCCATAGTGATAATGTAGATATCTTTATTTTACATCCTCACAATAGGGTCTCTGAAGTACAACGCAGACAAATGACGACAGTTCTTCAGAAAAATGTTTTCAATCTAGCCCTAGAGGGAAATTTTGACGATTGCCAGAATATGGTAAAGAGTAGCTTCGGAGATCAATCATTTCTGCCACCTGATCGCCAACTTGTAGCAGTTAATTCGATTAACTGGGTAAGAATTATGGCCCAGATTGTGTATTATTTTTATGCAGGTTTGGCATTAGACGCTCCTCACCGCGCTGTATCATTTTCAGTTCCCACTGGAAATTTTGGAGATATCTTTGCAGGTTATCTGGCAAAAAAAATGGGTCTACCGATAGATCGGCTAGTTATTGCTACAAATGCTAATGATATTTTGCACCGATGTATTAGTAATAATGACCATAGCCTTGAGACTTTAGTGCAAAGCCTTTCACCATCTATGGATATCATGGTGTCTAGCAACTTTGAACGAATGCTGTTCGATCTTTATGATCAAGATGGCGGGGCTATTAACAACTTAATGTTGAATTTTAAAACAACGGGCAAATTAATCTTAAGCGATCTAGCATTAACTAAGGCTCGAGCAGTATTTACAAGCTATCGGTTGGATGATAAAACCATGACTCAGGTGATGACTCACTTTTGGGAAGCCACTGGGTACCTTTTGGACCCCCATACCGCTATTGGTGTTGAAGCAGCACGTAAAACACTTTATCGGCAAGATATTCCCGTAGTCTGTCTTTCTACAGCCCACCCTGCAAAATTTCCTGAATCGATACGTAAAGCGGGATTCTCTAATGAACCTGAATTGCCTCGATATATGGCAGATTTATTTGACAGGAAAGAAAGTTATTCTGTGCAGCCTAATAATATAGAGGTAGTGCAACAATTCATTGCTGATAACATCCGTTGATTGTTAAAGACAGTTATTTTCCCTTTGTGAGCATCCCTTCAAGCAAGATAGGATTTTGTTTTGTTGAGCTATAGGCACTCATATCATGCTGGAAATTTTGCCGATGTGCTGAAACATATTGTTCTCGTTGAAATATTTGATTACCTGACTAAAAAAGATAAATCTTTTGATTATGTTGACACACATGCGGGAGCTGGCTTGTTTAACCTCAACTCAAGTCATGCGACAAAATTAGAGGAGCATATTCAGGGAATCGATAAGATTCACAGAAAAGATTGGCCAGAACTTTCTAAATACTTTGAAGTCATTGATGCTTGCAATAACTTTCCATCGGCGACTCTTTATCCGGGGTCGCCATTGATTGCTCAGTATTTTTTGAGGGCACAAGATAAGGCTTGGCTCTATGAGCTTCATCCAAGGGATTTTCAACTATTGGAGGCTAATATAGCGCATGATCGTCGTGTAAGAATATATGATCAAGATGGCTTTTCCGGGTTGCTAGCTTTACTGCCACCTATTTCGCGTAGAGGACTGATTTTGATTGACCCTTCATACGAAGTTAAAGTTGATTATGAGAGGGTTTACGAAATCACTAGCAAGGCTTATAAAAAATTCTCAACGGGAATTTATGTAGTTTGGTACCCAGTGGTGAGCAGAGACAAAATTGATCGACTGGAAAAGAAATTTATTAAAAGTGGAATTAACAATATTCAGCGCTTTGAGGTTGGCATTGATCAAGATTCTGATACAAGAGGCATGACTTCTTCTGGTATGTTCGTGATCAACCCGCCATGGCGGCTTTTTGGGAAAATGGCTACAATTTTACCAAGGCTATCAAAATCATTGAGTACTGCGGACAACGCTCTTTTTAGATGTGACGTTCTGGTGGCTGAATAGAGAGAATGTCTCTGGCTATAATTCATGACCTATATTTTTGTGATTAGTTTAAAAAAATATGATAAATCTCCATAATTTGACAACTTAAGAAAAAAGAGTGTTGACAAGCCTCTACTCAGGTGAGATTAGATGAACTTAGATGCGTATTTTCAGTTATTAAAGAGTTCCCCAGATAAGATATTCTTTCATGATACTATTTCTATTATCGATACATATTACCACTTCAAAGAAACTGCGTTTTCAAATGGCGAGGCTGTGAATAATAAAGGGGAGAATAGTAGCTCTTGTAAGATATTCGCATTTGGCCATCTTAGTGGACTGACTGAAAATCAAGTACTGCAATGTTTTGGTGATTTTTATCGAAAAGGTGTGCTGGAAACCCCTTTCGCAGACACCCATCAAAATATAAGAAATTTTATGCAATATGGATGAGTAGGGGTTAAATTTGAGGCTGAAGCCTTAATTTTGAAATAGGTTTTTTTTGTTAACAAAATAGATCCTGCATTGCTTTATAGACTTAAAATTAACAAAAGATAAAAATTATGGATATAAGAAATGAGGCGCGCAAGCATCTTTTAAGTTCTTTGCTGAAAGTACTGGATGACAGTTATACGCAGAACGAATTAGAAAACTTCTCTATCCTTATGTATCAGGATGCCGAACTTGAGGAAATAAGGAAAATGGTTTCTAAAATAATACAACCGATCCGTCAATTTGGTATCTCGAAGAGAAAACATCTTGGAGAAGAAGATAGAGTTTGGATTAAAGGGGTAGTTGCTGATCTGAAATCTACCTGTGTTTATGAATGATCAGTCGCTTGGTTGGCTAGGCTTGCTACTAAAAACTATAAATTCTTATAGTCGATTGAAGTTAAATAAAATGTTTTGTGAGGGGAAGTATTGATACAACCTGCGCGCATAAAACCAAATATCAGGCATCGTCAAGTAGATCTAGAGCTTGGCCATTTTGACAACAAATTGCCCAGCTTGCTGAGAAAAATATATTTAGGTCGTCAGATTTTCAGAGAAGAAGAGTTAGATCGCTCTCTAGCAGGTTTATTTCTACCCAACAGCCTGAAAGGGCTAGAAGAAAGCATAGGGCTTCTGGAGGAGGCGCTAGAGCAGCAGCAGCGCGTATTAATAGTGGGTGATTTCGATACTGATGGGGCCACCAGTACGGCGCTTGCTATGTTGGCTCTTCGTGCTATGGGAATGAAATATGTAGATTTCATCGTTCCTAATCGTTTTGAGTTTGGTTATGGCTTGACTCCTGAGATTGTTGATATAGCAAAGCAACGAAATCCCGACCTTATCATTACAGTAGATAATGGCATATCTAGCATTGAAGGTGTCATTGCAGCGAAGGAGGCCGAGATCAAGATACTGATAACTGACCATCATTTGCCAGGACCTCAGTTGCCAGCTGCAGATGCCATCTTAAATCCAAATCAACATGGCTGCGATTTTCCATGCAAAAATCTTGCTGGCGTTGGAGTAGTGTTTTACCTGTTAAGTGCCCTGAGAAGAAGGTTGCGTGAGACTGGCTGGTTCGAGGGCAATGATATTGTTCCTCCAAATATGGCAGAGTGGCTTGACTTAGTTGCACTTGGGACTGTAGCGGACGTTGTTCCTCTTGACCACACCAACAGAATACTAGTGCATCAGGGGTTGTTACGTATACGTTCTGGGAGATCGAGGCCGGGGCTGCAGGCATTATTAGCTTTGGCAGACAAAGACCCCAAAAAGTTAGTTGCTACTGACTTAGGCTTTATCGTAGGGCCACGACTGAATGCCGCTGGCCGGCTAGATGACATGAGTATTGGCATTGCATGTCTCCTAGAAAATGACCCTAGTACCGCAACAGAGTATGCGCTGCAGCTTGATCAGCTTAATCTTGAGAGAAGAAAGATTGAAGCAGGCATGCAGGAAGAGGGGGTTGCAATTCTCAATCATCTCGAAATAGACCAGAAGACACTACCCTGGGGACTATGCTTATTTGACAGCAATTGGCACCAAGGAGTGATCGGCCTGCTTGCATCTAGAATTAAAGATCGCGTGCATCGTCCAGTCATTATTTTTGCTGATGCCGGCGGGAATGATGATACAAAAGAATATAAGGGATCTGCGCGTTCAATTCTTGGATTGCATATTCGTGATGCTTTAGAGGCAGTAGCAACAAAGCATCCAGGGCTAGTAAGCAAGTTTGGAGGGCATGCGATGGCAGCAGGTTTGAGTATTAAAGCGAAAGATTATAGTACCTTTTCTGAGGCCTTTGATCTAGAAGTTAGGCGCCAATTGACGCCTTCTGATCTAGAGGCTGAAATATTCGTAGACGGTGAGCTAACACCGGAAGAATTGAATCTACAGAATGGGCTCCTAATAAGAGAATCTGGCCCCTGGGGGCAACAATTTCCAGAGCCGTTATTTCAAGGAACATTCTATATTGCTAGTCAGCGTATTGTGGGTGAAAAACACCTTAAGCTGCTACTATCAGTAGACAGCAATCAACGTCAGCTAATTGATGCCATCGCATTTAATGTAGATATGAATAGCTGGCCTGACGAAAAAAAAGAAAAAGTGCAGATCGTTTACAAGATGGACATTAATTTTTGGCAAGGAAGAGAATCATTGCAGTTAATAGTCGAATCTTTCATTTTGTAATTATACTTGATTGAGCTCAATGCTTAGTTTTTACCAACTTCAAGTTCGAGCCATCGTTCTGAGGCAGCATATAGAGCCCCTTGTTTTTTTGCCATGCCATCCAATACAGATTGTGTTTCTATGAATGGCTTAAGGTAAAATTCCGGTGTGGTAGTTTGCTTCTGTATGGCAGCTATCTCTTCTTCTAGTTTTTCGATAAGCGTCGGTAGCATGTCAAGTTCACGCTGTAGCTTGTAACTTAGCTTGGTTGGCATTATTTTTTTTGCATTGATGCTGGTTGAGTTGCTGGGATTATCATCGAGCTTTGTTTTAGTATTTTCATTGTCAGCAATTTTTAGCACTTTGCCGTGATTTTCCCAGTCACTATAGCCTCCTAGGTATTCTTGGATTTGTCCTTCTTCTTCAAAAACTAATACGCTTGTGACAACGTTATCAAGAAATTTACGGTCATGACTAACAATAATCAGCGTTCCTTCGTACTCTACCAGTTGTTCTTCAAGCACCTCAAGCATTTCTATATCAAGGTCATTTGTTGGTTCATCTAGTATTAGCAGATTGCTGGGTTGCGTGAACAGCTTAGCCAGAAGAACTCGATTGCGTTCGCCTCCAGAGAGTGCTTTTACTGGAGTCATGGCGCGTTTGGGGGAGAACAAGAAGTTACGCAAATAGCCTATAATATGACGCTCTTTGCCGTTAATTTTTATGTATTCTTTGCCGTTACCTACATTTTCGGCAATAGTTTTCTCGGTATCTAGCTCTCGATGTATTTGATCGAAATAACCTATTTCTAGGTTGGTGCCTAGCTTCACGGAGCCTTTGTCAGGAATTATTTGTCCTAAAAGAATTTTAAGTAGAGTAGATTTCCCTACGCCATTATTGCCAATCAGACCTATCCGATCGCCTCGCCGTATCTTGATATTGATATTATCCATGAGGATCTCACCGTTATACCCATGACAAAGACTACGTGCCTCAACTACCTTTCGACCAGATTGATCTGATGTTTCGACACTAATTTTAGCTTTCCCTTGGCGGCTAGATCTTTGCATACGCTCTTCTCGCATTGTTAGCAGTGCGCGTACACGCCCCTCATTTCGTGTGCGCCTAGCTTTAATACCTTGACGGATCCAAACCTCTTCTTCTGCTAAACGTTTGTCAAATAGAGCATTACGAGTCTGCTCATGCTCTATTGCTTTTTCTTTGAGAAGCAAGTAATTATTAAAGGTCCCAGGCCAGCTGATCAGTCGGCCAAGCTCTATTTCCACGATGCGCGTTGCTAGCTTCTGTAGAAAATTTCGATCATGAGTAATAAAGATGACGCTGCCTTGGTATCCCCTCACTTTATGCTCCAGCCATTCAATTGTACTAATATCTAAATGGTTGGTTGGCTCGTCTAGCAGTAATAGATCCGGGCTGGAAACCAGCGCTTTGCCTAGAGCAACCCGACGCCGCCAGCCTCCAGAAAGCTCAGCTAGTGTTTTATTAGCAGGAAGATCTAGCTGGCTAATAATAGTCTCAACTTGCTGATCAATCTGCCAGCCTCCGCCGGCATCAATTTGTGCCTGTAGTTGCTCCAGTTCACTTAGTCCTCGCTTATCCAGAGCCTGTACCGCAAGCTGATTAAATTGATCAATTAGTGCTTGCTGATCGGCTAGACCATCCTTAATGACATCAAAAACTTTGCGATCAACAGCTGTCGGCAGAGCTTGCTCTAGCTGACTAATGCGTAAGTGTTGCTTATAGTGGAGTTCACCAGAATCAGGTTTAACTTCTCTATTGATAATTTTAAGTAAAGTCGATTTTCCAGCTCCGTTTCTCCCGATTAAGCAGATTCTCTCTCCTGGTTCTACGGAAAAACTGGTATTATTGAGTAATGGCAAATCGCCAAATTCAATAGATATATCATCGAGACGGATTAAACTCATAATTAACTCTAATGCTTATGTGATTGGTGATATTAATAAACGCGAATTTTAACAGAGTTTTTGATTTTCGTGCCAATGTACGTGCAATCTATGAGAATAGTTGTGCCTAAGGTTGTTATTGGGTGATTTTTTAGCCTTGTCGTTTGTTTGAATGCCTAAGTAGGTAGAGAAGGAGCTAGGATTCCGATAGAATTCGCTTCCTGTTCTAATTTTCAGGTGTCAGTATTTAATGGAAATCAATCCTATTAAAAATACCCTCAAGGATCTTCAGTCAAGAACTGATACGCTCAGGGGGTATCTTTGACTATACCAACAAAAAAGATCGTCTTGTTGAGGTTGAGTTAGAGTTAGGGGATTCTGATGTTTGGAGCGATGCTACTCGCGCTCAAAATCTTGGCCGTGAGCGATCGGCCCTTGAGCTGGTAGTCAAAACCATAGATGCATTAGACTTAGGTGTTTCTGATGCTTGGGAGTTTCTAGAAATAGCATTTGAGGAAAAAGATGTTGACGCCATTCAGTCGATAGAGTCCGAGCTGGTTGTCCTGTCAGACCAGCTGGCTAAACTCGAGTTCCGTCGAATGTTCTCTGGTCCAATGGATCAAAATAATGCTTATTTGGACATTCAGTCAGGTTCTGGTGGAACTGAAGCTCAAGATTGGGCGGAGATGGTTTTGCGTATGTATCTTCGCTGGGGTGAAGCTAAAGGCTTTACGACAATCTTGGAAGAGGCTTCTCCTGGGGAAGTCGCTGGCATCAAAAGCGCCACAATACATTTTGAGGGCGAGTATGCTTTTGGGTGGCTACGCACAGAAACAGGGGTGCATCGATTGGTTCGAAAGTCTCCGTTTGATTCAGGAAATCGCAGGCATACTTCGTTTTGTTCTGTTTTTGCGTCTCCAGAAATAGATGATGATGTTGAGATTGATATCAATCCAGCAGATGTAAGAACGGACACGTATCGAGCCAGTGGCGCTGGGGGTCAGCATATCAACAAGACAGACTCAGCAGTACGGTTGACACACCTACCGACAGGGGTGGTAGTTCAGTGCCAGAGTGAGCGCTCTCAGCACCAAAATCGAGATAATTGCTGGAAAATGCTTAGAGCAAGACTCTATGAGCAGGAAATGTTTAAACGAAGCGAGGCCGCCCAAGCATTAGAAGACTCTAAGTCAGACATCGGATGGGGCAGTCAGATCCGTTCTTATGTTTTAGACGACCAAAGAATAAAAGACTTAAGGACTAACGTCCAGACTAGTAACTGCAATTCAGTTCTGGATGGAAACTTAGACCAATTTATAGAAGCTTCACTAAAAGCAGGTTTGTAAATAAACAGGTCTTGATTGAAAATACAAATTTTGCAGACATAATAATTCAGAATTGAATCGACCGGAAAACATATGAGCAACGAATCACCACAAGATGAGAATAGATTGATTGCCGAAAGAAGGGCTAAATTGGCGCTAATTCGTGAACAGGCTGCCGCCAATAATGTTAGTTCTTTCCCTAATGATTTTCGGCGTACATATTTAGCTGGTGATCTGCAAGACCGGTATGCGTGCGAATCCAAGGAAGCTCTTGAGGCCAAAGGGCATCAAGTGAGTGTCGCTGGTCGGGTGACTAGGAATCGCGGTGCTTTTATGGTGATCCAGGATATGTCTGGAATGATACAGCTTTATGTGGCCAAGGAAGCGCGCCCTTTCGCCAAAAGCCTGGATCTTGGTGATATTGTGGGTGTGAGCGGGGCGCTACAAAGATCTGGCAAAGGTGATTTGTACGTTAGCATGGATAAAAATTTTCTGCTAACAAAATCATTGAGACCTCTTCCCGATAAACATCATGGCCTATCAGACCAAGAGACGAGGTATCGACAACGTTATGTTGATTTGATTGTTAATTCTGAATCCCGCGATGTGTTTAAAATTCGCTCGCAAGTGATTAATTTCATCCGTTGTTATCTGAATGATAACCATTTTATGGAAGTAGAAACACCAATGCTTCAAACGATCCCTGGTGGCGCCGCCGCTCGTCCTTTTGTTACACACCATAATGCTTTAGATCTTGATATGTATTTGCGTATAGCGCCAGAATTATATCTCAAGAGATTGGTAGTTGGAGGTTTCGAGAGAGTATACGAGATTAATCGTAATTTCCGTAATGAGGGGCTGTCTACTCGTCACAATCCTGAATTCACTATGCTTGAATTTTATCAAGCTTATTCAGACTATATTGACTTAATGGATATGACAGAAGATATGTTGCGTAAACTAGCTCTTGCAGTATTGGGGAGCTCCAAAGTTGGCAATACACTCAAGAATAAGGAAGGCGAGGTGATTCAGGAGAAGATCTATGACTTCTCTAAACCATTCCAAAGAATTTCAGTTTTTGACTCTATCTTGAAATTTAACCCTGATATTTCCAAAGAAGATCTAGACGATGATGTTCAAGCTCGAAAAATAGCAGTAGCTTTAGACATTCCCCTAAAAGATATCTGGGGTTTGGGTAAGGTGCAGATCGAGATTTTTGAAAAAACTGTAGAGCACTTACTGGATGAGCCAACTTTTATTACAGCATATCCAACAGAGGTTTCGCCTCTTGCGCGTCGTAGTGATACTAATCCGTTTGTAACCGATCGATTTGAATTTTTTGTGGGTGGAAGAGAGATAGCTAATGGTTTTTCTGAGCTCAATGATGCAGAAGATCAAGCAGAAAGGTTCCATCAGCAGGTAGCCGAAAAAGATGCTGGAGATGACGAGGCTATGCACTATGATTCGGATTATATTAGAGCGCTAGAGTACGGGTTACCGCCGACTGCTGGAGAAGGAATTGGTATTGATCGTTTAGTGATGCTCTTAACCGACTCTCCATCGATACGGGATGTTTTATTATTTCCGCATATGCGCCCAGAATAGATTTAAAATACTCGCTTGTAGGCTGAAAACGGGTTTTTCAAAGATTAGCAATATTTTCTTTCTGTTGTACAAGTTTTGCAGAAGTTGCTTCTAGCTCATCCAGTCGATCCCTTTCTTTTGCGACAATTGCTGGAGGAGCCTTTTCGACGAATGATTCGTTGTTCAATTTCCCTTTTATATTTTTTGCTTCTTTTTGAATTTTCTCTAGCTCTTTGCCAAGTCGTATAGTTTCTGCTGCTTTGTCAATTAATCCAGTCATTGGTACAAGAATTTCCATTGCACCCACTAGTGCTGTTACAGACGCTGGGACGGTTTCCCCAGGAGAAAGCCATGTTATTGTCTCTAGGCGCGTGAGTTTCATCAAGAAAGGCCTGTTTTCATCTAAGCGGCATTTGTCTTCTTTTGATCCGTTGCGCAAATAAACTGTTAGCATCTTAGCTGGAGATATATTCATTTCACCGCGTATATTGCGAATGCCAATAACAGCATTTTTAAGCCATTCGATGTTCATAATAGCTTCATCATCTATGAGCGTATTATCTGAAACAGGGTATGACTGAAGCATAATAGTATCGCCTTTAGCCCCTGCTAAAGTTTTTATCTGTTGCCAAATTTCCTCCGTAATAAATGGCATAAATGGATGAGTCATTCTAAGGGTGGCCTCTAAAACTCGAACGAGTGTACGACGAGTTCCCACCTGAAGGCGGGGATTAGAGGTATCATCCCATAAAACAGGTTTCGATAGCTCCAGATACCAATCACAGTACTCATTCCATATAAATTCATAAATAGCTTGAGAGGCCAGATCAAACCTGTAGTCGGCAATTGCCTCTGCAACTGTGCTTTCAGCCTGTTGTAAGCGACTAATAATCCATCGATCTGGAAGGGAGAGCTCATAGTTATCATGATTATTTTGACCGCAGTCCTGATCCTCTGTATTCATTAGCACATAGCGCGCAGCATTCCATATCTTGTTACAGAAATTACGAAAACCTGCAATTCTTCCTACATCAAAATTAATGTCTCGCCCGGTTGATGCCAGGGAGTAATAGGTAAAGCGAAGTGCGTCTGTGCCATAGGCCTCTATGCCATTCGAAAATTCTTTGCGCGTTTGCTTGTCAACCTTTTCACATAGCTGGGGTAGCATCATCCCTGATGTGCGTTTGGCGACCAAGGGCTCTAATTCAATGCCGTCAATCAGATCAATAGGATCAATCACATTTCCTTTAGATTTAGACATTTTTTCGCCATGACTGTCACGCACTAAGCCATGAACGAAGACTGTTTTAAACGGAACATCATTCATGAAGTAGAGACTCATCATGATCATTCTGGCAACCCAAAAGAAAATAATATCGAATCCAGTTACCAGGACGCTTGTGGGGTGATATTTTTTTAGAAGCTCGGTAGTCTCTGGCCAGCCAAGAGTACCAAAAGTCCATAGACTCGATGAAAACCAAGTGTCTAAAACATCGTTATCTTGTGTGAGTGCTATATCGCTAAGATTATTTTTATTGCGCACCTCTTGTTCAGACCGGCCAACATAAACATTTTCTTTATCGTCATACCAAGCGGGAATACGATGTCCCCACCAAAGTTGACGAGATATACACCAGTCTTGAATGTCTCGCATCCAAGAAAAGTACATATTTTCATATTGTTTTGGTACAAACTCGATGTCACCGCTTTCAACTACAGCAACCGCTTTTTTTGCTAGAGGAGATGTTTTTACATACCACTGATCTGTAAGATATGGCTCTATGACAACCCCAGAACGATCGCCACGAGGTATTTTTAGTTTGTGGGCATCAATTTTATCAAGCAATCCTAGACTATCTAAGTCGGTTATAATTTTTTCTCTAGCGGCAAATCTGTCCATTCCTACATATACAGCGGGTACATTTTCATTTAATTCAGCATCATGGTTAAATATATTGATTATGGGTAAGTTGTGACGCCGTCCCATTTCGTAGTCGTTGAAGTCGTGTGCTGGAGTAATTTTTACGCAACCCGTACCAAAATCTTGGTCAACATAGTCATCAGCAATTATTGGAATTTTTCGGTTGGTGAGAGGCAGTGTAATATGCTTACCAATAAGTTTTTTGTATCGCTGGTCCTCGGGGTGTACAGCGACAGCAGTATCCCCTAGCATGGTTTCTGGACGAGTAGTGGCCACAGTTAGAGATCCACTGCCATCTGATAATGGGTATTTAAAGTGCCACAAATTTCCATCTTCTTCTTTGGAAATTACTTCAAGATCAGAGATAGCGGTATGTAATTTAGGGTCCCAATTTACGAGTCTTTTTCCCCGATAGATGAGATCGTCTTCATACATTCTAATAAAAGCTTCTTGAACGGCTTTATAAAAACCGTCATCCATAGTAAAGCGTTCGCTTGACCAGTCTGGTGAGGCACCTAATCGGCGAAGTTGTTTGGTGATTGCCCCGCCTGATTCTTCTTTCCAATCCCAAATTTTCTCAATAAACTTTTCCCGACCTAAATCATGGCGAGTTACATCCTCGCTATTGAGTAGTCGTTCCACTACCATTTGGGTGGCTATTCCAGCGTGATCTGTGCCAACCTGCCAAAGAGTATCGTTACCCTTCATTCGCTGGTAGCGTATCAAGGCATCTATGATGGCTTCTTGAAAACCATGACCCATGTGTAGACTGCCGGTGACGTTTGGCGGCGGTATCATTATGCAATATGGCGAAGCCCCATGGCCTGAAGGCTTAAAATAACCATTTTTTTCCCAGATTTGATACCACTGGATTTCAATATCTTTAGGGCAGTAAGTTTTTTCCATGGGTGCTCGTTTCATTATTAAAAAAATGGTGTGATTTGTTTCATTTTCGCTTGCTGAAGAAACTAATACCGTATCTGTAAAAGGCGTAAATTATAAAGGGATAGATATGACTACGTCGATGAACTTATGTTCAATATTACTTTTTAGCTAGCCGGTTCGAGTTAAGTCATGGTACTTAATAGGGTATCCTCGGCCCTGATAGAAACTGTAACGCTGACGTTTTTTTTCAATTACTTGCGCATCATCATACACAATTTCTACCACTTTTCGAAAGCGAGAAAACCAGTCAGGCGTAACATGACTGGACATATTAATAAGTAGTGCGTCATGGTTTCCTGGATCTAAATGATGACTAATAGAAATAGGAGCAGATGGAGATTCTTCAATCTGATGGGGAAGAAAAGCAGTCGCCTTGAAACCCCACAGCTCTTCATTAATTTTTTCCGATATAGCTTCTTCCGGTGAATGAATAAGTACGGGCAGGTCTTGCTGAAAAGCTTTTTCAGTTAATTTGCAAGCAAGCAATATGGCTGCATCATAGTCTCCCGTAATGCGATAAAAAATAATATTAGTCATTGCTAGCTTCTTTTATTAGAAATTCAGCCAATAAAGGCACAGGCCTGCCAGTGGAGCCTTTGTCAGCTCCACTTTTCCATGCTGTCCCAGCGATATCTAGGTGAGCCCAGGCACCATTCTTGATGAAACGAGCAAGAAAGCAAGCAGCAGTAATTGTACCGGCTGTTCGCCCCCCGATGTTAGCCATATCAGCAAAGTTACTTTTTAGCTGCTTGTCGTATTCACCCCAAAGAGGTAACCGCCAAACCCTGTCGCCACTAGAGTTACCAGCAATTTCTAGACTCTCTGCGAGCGCATCATTATTGCTGAGTAGGGCGCTAGCATGACCGCCTAAAGTCATTACACATGCGCCTGTCAAGGTTGCAATATCTATCATGATTTTTGGTTTATATCGGTTCGCATATGTGAGTGCATCACATAAAATTAGTCGTCCTTCTGCATCAGTATTTAAGATCTCAATAGTTTGACCAGACATACTTGTAACGATATCACCAGGTTTGATTGCGCTACCTCCCGGCATATTTTCTACGGCAGGTATTATACCAACTACATTCAGGCGAAGATTCATGTCAATTAGCATAGAAAAAATCCCTAGAACGCTAGCTGCACCACACATGTCATATTTCATTTCATCCATGCCAGCGCCAGACTTTAGGCTTATTCCTCCGGAATCAAAAGTAACTCCTTTCCCGACAAGTGCGACAGGACTATCTTTTTTATTAGCCCCAAAGTATTGCAAAATAATCATTTTAGCAGGCTGCTGAGTACCCGCAGTGACTGATAGCAGAGACCCCATTCCAAGAGTTGTCATTTCTTTTTCATTTAATATTTTACAGGCAACCTGAGGATGTTGGGCTGCAAGTTTTTCTGCCTCTGTGGCTAGATAGGAAGGCGTACATATATTCCCTGGTAGATCACCCAGATATCGAGACAGATTTACCCCCTTTGCTATCGACGAACCTAAAATACATGCTTGCTTAATTTTTTGTAAATCTACCGCCGATGATAGGGCAAGAGTAACTTTTTTTAGGGATGGAATTTTTTTGATACTAGTTTTAAGAGAGCCAGAAGAATAGTTTTGTTCGCCCAGAATTCGAGAAAATTGTTGTGCCTCCCATGTCTTTTCTCGTCCGCAAATAGCTATGTCTTCTAGTGATATCAATGCATCCTTGATAGGTAAACCAATAAGTTTACTTCCAACACTTGTCGCAAGCTTAATAAATGACTGCTCATTAAGTGATTTCTCGCCACTGCTAAATATTAGTAACCTTTTCGCTTGTAGTCCATCAGGATTATTAATTACGATTGAGCTGCCTATAGTTTCCTTAATATCACCGCTTTCTTTTAATTTTTTGATCAAATCCTCTATTGTGGTGTCTATATGTTTTGGTGACTGCAAGGGGGGATCATCTTGTTGATTCCCAAGAACTAGCACTAGGCAGTCAGTTTTTTTGGTAAGAAGGTCGCAGGCAGCGGCAGTAAGTTGCATTGTTTCTCCAAAGTTTAGTTGGTGAGAGGTTTAAATCGACGTACACTTAGCAAGATGAGCCCCTTTGAGTATCAAAGACCGTCGGAATATAAGTTTATATTAAAACATAACAGGAATTTTTATATTGCTCATTTTTCGTTATCTTGCGCGTGACTTTTTAGCGTCTGCATTTGCAGTTTCCGCGGTACTCCTGATGATCGTCATGAGCGGCCGTTTTGTTAAATATCTTGCAGAGGCTGCTGCGGGTGACATGGACGCAGGAATCCTTTTTTCTCTTATTGGCGCCCGTCTTCCTGGTTTTTTGGAATTAATTATACCTCTTGCGTGCTTTTTGGGAATCCTTTTGGCCTATGGGCGCCTATATGTTCAAAATGAAATGACAGTCATGATTGCATGCGGTATGAGTGAAAACAGATTAGCGGCTTATACATTGGCCCCGGCGCTAATAGTGGCGCTCCTGGTGTCCTATCTGAGCCTTTATGCTACGCCTAATGGCACACGGGCGGCTGGAATACTTATTTCGGATCAAAATGCTCGCGGAAACTTGGATGGCATGGCTGCTAATCATTTTTACCCACTCCAAAAGGGAAAAGGAGTGACTTATGCTGAAAAAATAAATGAGGATGGCGTGATGCTTGACGTCTTTCTTGCTGAGCATCACCCTGATGCTGAAGATGGAAAACAGCTGGTCCTAATTGTTTCCGAAACTGGTGAACAAAAGAGTGATGATGATGGCGTAGACTACCTTGTTCTTCGGGATGGTTATCGCATTCAGGGGATGCCCGGACAAGCAGATTATCAGATGACCCGTTTTGAGGAATACGGGCAATCTATGCAAAAGCAGGATTCGAGTCGCCGTGTTAGAAAAAAAACTGATACGCTTTCTACCTCGGAGTTAATGGCCTCTAAAGAGTTACCGCATATAGCCGCTTTGCAGTGGCGTTTTTCTGTTCCTATTTTAGTGCTGGTGATGAGTCTGATAGCTGTTCCCTTAAGTAAAACAAACCAAAGACAAGGAAGCTTTTCTAAGATAATACCAGCAGTATTGCTTTATATGGTTTACTTGGTGATGCTAAATAGTGCCCGCGGTGCGGTAGAGGAAGGGGCTCTTCTGCCTGCGGTTGGGTTATGGGTTGTCCACGCATTGTTTGTATTGATTGCTTTATTTTTGCTGTTCTTTCAATCTATTAAGCTAAAGATAAAACAGCGTAATATCTTGGTAGCCAAGTGATGAATCGGAATTTCTTTTTGCGCCTTGTAGGAAAATTATCTACTTTTGTATCGAATAAAAAACTACCGACATACGCAGCAAAATATTTTCGAAATCAAGAAGTATTTGAAGTTAGTTTTTTTCATAGATGGGAGAAATTGCGTGCCTTTGTACTAAGGGATTTTAAGTCGATGAAAAGGCTGTCGACTTACATAGCAATTTCGGTTATTGGCTCCATAGGCCTAGTGTTATTAATTATAGTTATTCTTGATGCCATCGGCGCCATGATTGACGGGGTGGGGGACATCACCATAGAGTATACTTTTGCCCAGATGGTTGTTTATGTTGCGTTAACTATACCCGCTAGAATTTATGAATTTCTTCCTACAGCCTCTTTGATTGGATGCCTTGTTGGTCTGGGCGGCTTGGCAAATAATTCTGAATTGATCGTAATTCGTGCTGCTGGTGTACCATTGCTTCGTATTGTGTGGATAGTTCTTCGTCCAATTATGGTGCTAGTTTTACTTGGTGCGATGTTTGGTGAATATGTTGTTCCTTATTCCGAGAAGTATGCTGAGAGCCGACGGATGCTTTTAACTAAAGGAAAATTATCCCAAGGATCTGCTAGCGGTCTTTGGAATAAAGAAGGCAATGAATTTATGCATTTTGATGCAATTTATCCTGGCGGGATATTATTTGGGGTAACTCGCTATCAGTTTGATGATAATCACGTTTTAAAGAAGGCTAGCTTTGCAGGTAGAGCTTCATTTCAAGGTGAAACCTGGGTAGAAGAGCTTGGAGCAGTAACCTATTTTGAAGGAAATAGCACTCGAGTAGAAACGTTTGTAACACAAGATTGGAGCACTGAGTTATCACCAGAGTTGCTGAATATAGCTTCACTGCCTTCTGATTCTCTTTCCATGCGAGATCTTAACAAACATAGCAATTATTTAAGACATCAAGGGCAGGATGCCTCTAGGTATGAGTTAGATTTTTGGCGAAAAGCTTTACAACCACTGACAGTGATCAGTTTGATCCTGATCGCAAGTTCGTTTATCTTTGGGCCATTACGCCAAGTCTCTATGGGCTATCGTATCTTTGCTGGAGTAGTGGTGGGAATTGTATTTAGAATCAGTCAAGATCTACTTGGTCCTGCTAGTATTGTGTTTGGGCTCTCTCCTTTTATCGCAGTTATTTTTCCTGCAATGGTGTGCACCTTTATAGGGATTATATTATTGAGACGAGCCTCCTAAGAATGACTCCAGATAATTAGCCTCATCGCCACATAAGCTTTGATTGAATGCTTAGGCTGCGTTATTTTTTAGCTAAAACTATGACTCTAGTTTGGCTATAAATATCATGAAAACACCTTCCTTTCTTGTCAATTATGCACCACAAATAGCCGACCCCAAGAGATACCAATGAAATATGCGCAAGAATACAGCGCAACCAACATCTTTCCCAAGAAAGAGGTTTCTGGTCATAATCTTGCAGTTGAAGCCTCCATGACTTCATCCCTAATGTTTGTCCGTTGCGATGCCAGCACCATACATAAAATGATGCACAGCTTAGCCACATACCCAGAGTGATGATGCTTTGGGCAACATCACTCGGCGCCTGTAATGTGTCGTCTCCCGCTAAGCGCCTTAAGATAAAAACAATAATTCCAAAAGCAAAAATAATACCTACAAGCAATAAAGAGTCGTACAGCATAGCCATGAGTCGCCGAAAAAGATTTGCGGATATTTTTAATTTAGTGGTCTCTTTGTTCATGTTTAACACTCTTTAGGTCGAGTATAATTGTATCTCTTGTGAGCAATAAATACATTGACATCATTTGGACTTTCTTAGTATTGCATTTGCACTGAATGTACCTTTTACTTGGGTAGGTTATAAAATCATAAGGCTGAAATATGAGCAAAATTTTAATTGAAAAAAATCATAATATGGATGAGCTACAGCTACAGGATCTAATTGAAAGGCTCGGCAAAAAACTCAAAGATAAATTTGGTGGAGATTATCAGCTAGAGAGCAATTTGGCTCATTATGCTTATCACGGGGCAGACGCTAAAATAAGTTTTGATAAGTCCATGGTAAAAGTTGAGGTTAAGCTAGGACTTCTAATGAGCGCGATCAGGGGAAAAATAGAGTTAGAGATAAATAGTTATTTGGATGATTACATTACATAAATAATCTCTTTCTTGGTACAAAAAGAAAAATCTATTGCGGATTACATACCCCAAAAATCCTCATTTGCCTACCTTTATGGCCCACGTCTACATCAAATTTCATAGGGGCAATGCCGGTATGAATCACAAATTCCCGAGATACGACCTTATATGTAAACATGACGGTGTCGCTTCTTGCTTTAATTTGATTTCCATTTCTTTGTATTATAGTTAATGGGATCGAACCGAAACCGTTAACGCTAGGGTTAGTTACAACAATTTTTTCCCCATTAATTGTAAATTTGACAGTGCCTCCAGGCATATCGATAGATCTGCCAGCCCCGGTTTTGTATACTTCCTTCACGGGGCAAGTGTAAAGTTCTCCATCATTGGCGTAAGAGTTCGCCGTAAAAAAGAAAAGACTAGACAGCACAATCAGTGCAAATTTGTTCATAAAAATTATGTCTCATGATGTAGGCATTAGCTTGGTTGACACATGGATGATGGCTAAATCCCAGTATTTTTTTACAACAACTCAAATCATAGCCTATCTTACACAAGTTATCTTCATATAAAAAATAGTTGGCTTTTTGCTGCACAAAGAAGCTCTTATAATTTGAAGCATATAAAGCTTCTAGTCCTTTGTAGTCTTCCTTCAGTGGTCTTTAGGGCAGGATTGAATTATCAATTTGGAAAGTCCCATCGATCTTCTGTGCCCACCCAAAAAACTAGCACAAAAGATTCTACTAGATATTCACAGGTGAACTTCCAGATTTCTAAGCTAAAAAAAGGACGTCTGCTAGCAAGGATAGGGCTGATAAGGCCGAGAAAGCTATAAGTTCTCTTCGTGAGGAATTAGTAGAACTAGGCGAGTTCAAGAAGACGGTTGCTCAACTCTCCTTTTTAATCCAAGCACATCAGACATTAGCGGTTGTAGCTAAATATTAGGCAGGCGCCAAGTCTTGATAGAGCGCCTTTGCGGCCAGCCTCAGAGAGGATTTGATGAGTGACTTCTGAGTTGACATATGGCTTTTAGCACCTATTGCCACCAGATTGCTTCAAAAGTGCCCGGATATTTTTCGGGCATCTTATTATCTAATAGGTTATTTTAAAAACGATACCAAAAAATATGCCAACAATTATTTCAGGCTGCCAATGTATGACAAAGTCTAATACTAGACAGCCGTATTATTAATTAATTAAATCATATACTTACTTTAAAGTTAAAATTTACTAAAGAGTCATATGGACAGGCTTGGACTAAAGAAAAATAAGGAGTGGTACCAGAGGCCGGACTCGAACCGGCACGCTTTTAAGGGCGGGGGATTTTGAATCCCCTGTGTATACCAATTTCACCACTCTGGCACGGAGCACGATTATAGCAGTGACCTTCGTAGAAGCAAGTGAGAATATACCGCTCGCCTAACGGAGCGCTTAATCTCAGAGACGCTAGCTATGGACTCCTATTTCTATTACCCTTGCGGACTTTGCATTCAATGAGAGCGACATACAACCTGTTATGCGACGAGAATATTTTAACTACGAATTACCAGTCGACCTAATAGCCCATGAGCCAAGCGTTGAGCGCAGAGGAAGCAGAATGCTGATTCTGGGGTCTCAGGATGGGCAAATTAAGCATAAATCATTTTATGAAATTGTCTCTTTAGTGAAGCCTGGAGACTTGATGGTTTTTAATGACACTAAGGTTATACCTGCAAGATTATTTGGATTAAAAGATACTGGCGGCAAGATAGAAATGTTGGTAGAAAGACTGGTTGACGACCAAAGAGTTTTAGCTCATTTGCGTGCCAGCAAGTCGCCTAAAGTTGGCACAGTAATTATATTTGATGGTGGAATTGAAGCTATAGTTGAAACCCGTCAAGAAAGTTTATTTATGGTTAGATTTCTTAGCGACCAATCCGTGATGAACATACTTGAATCTACAGGCCATACACCTCTTCCTCCTTATATAGAACGAGCTGACCAAGCTGTTGATAGGGAGCGTTATCAGACGGTGTATGCTAGAACACCTGGCGCAGTAGCTGCACCAACTGCAGGACTGCATTTTGATTTAGAGATACTAGAACAACTGTCCCTCTTGGGTGTTGACATGGCATATGTCACATTGCATGTCGGTGCTGGAACATTTCAGCCTGTGCGCGTTGATAGCATTCATGAGCATGTAATGCACTCAGAAGTGATAGATGTACCTTTGAGTGTTTGCGAAAAAGTAGTAGCAACACGCCAGCGAGGAGGGCGTGTAATTGCTGTTGGAACGACTAGTGTCCGCTGCCTAGAAAGTGCAGCTGCTGATGGAGTCCTTAGGCCCATGAAGGGTGAAACAGATATATTTATTTATCCCGGCTATGAATTTCAGGTGGTGGATGCCATGGTGACAAACTTTCATTTGCCTGAGTCTACACTATTAATGCTAGTTAGCGCATTTTCAGGATATTCTGAGATAATGAACGCTTACCATCAAGCTATTGACAAAAAATACAGATTCTTTAGTTATGGCGATGCCATGTTTTTAACTCGTAACTTAAATGCAGTCAACGAACTACCGATCACCAAAGTGTATTCAAGGGATATTTTAAATGAGACGTAAGTGCTTAATGTCTTTTGAGTTGGACGCTACAGACGGCAATGCTCGGAGAGGTAGACTTAAGTTTCCTCGAGGCAATGTAGAAACACCCGCTTTTATGCCTGTTGGGACGTGCGGCACAGTGAAAGGTATGTTGCCACGAGATATTAAAGATATTGGCGCCCAAATAGTTTTAGGTAATACTTTTCATTTGATGTTGAGGCCTGGAACAGAGGTAATCAAATCTCATGGAGATTTGCATGATTTTATGCAGTGGCATGGTCCAATCCTTACTGACTCTGGAGGCTTTCAAGTTTTCAGCTTGGGATCGATTCGAAAAATTACTGATAAAGGCGTCTCTTTCCGCTCTCCTGTTGATGGCAGCCCAGTGTTTTTGGACCCAGAGACCTCAATGCAGGTCCAAAAGGACCTGGGAGCTGATATTGTAATGATCTTTGATGAGTGCACGCCTTATCCTGCATCAGAGAAAGACGCGCGAGCCTCTATGGAGCTATCTTTACGTTGGGCAGAGCGCAGTAAGAAAGCACATGACGATAGTTCTTCCGCATTATTCGGAATTGTCCAAGGTGGCATGTATGAAAATTTACGCGAATTATCTTTAACGGGTCTTGAAAAGTTAGAGTTTGATGGTTATGCCGTTGGTGGCCTTTCTGTGGGCGAGCCCAAAGAAGACATGCTTAGGGTGTTGGATGCACTGACACCTAAAATGCCCAACAATAAGCCCCGTTATTTGATGGGTGTGGGGAAACCATTGGATATTCTGGAGGCAGTAAAGCACGGTATTGATATGTTTGACTGCGTTATGCCTACACGTAATGCACGTAATGGCCATTTATTTACTAGTTGTGGTGTGGTTAAAATTAAAAATGCACAATATCGATATGATGTTGGGCCGTTAGACAAAAAATGTGATTGCTACACCTGTAAAAATTTTAGCCGCGCATACCTCCATCATTTAGAGAAATGTGGAGAAATGCTTGGAGCGCAGTTAAATACTATTCATAACCTACGTTATTATCAGAATTTCATGACAGATGTACGCCAAGCGATAAAAGAGCATCGATTAGATGATTTTTCAGCACAATTTTATCAGGAACAAGGACTTTAATTAATTAAAGGACAACCAATGGCAGCTGCCTGCTGCTTTTTCAGTAAGAGCTGATTGATTTTATTTTATTAAGTGTAGCATTGAAAAAAAGAGTAGTTTTTCAGAGACTCTTACTTTAAAAGCCTAAAAATAATCTTTAGCAGGCCTCACAAGAAGACTGTTTTCAGCCTATAATGCGAGCCTTGATCATTTTTATGCCACACAAAGAACAATTTTATGAATAATTATCCTTTAAAGACTTATCTTTTTATTCTTGTAACCATAGTTATGAGTGTTGTTTATGCCTTACCTAATCTTTTTGCGGCAGACCCTGCATTACAAATCTCTGGGCAGAACGGAGAAATGGTAATTGACCAGCCGGTGATGGATAAAATTACAAATGCATTAAGAGTGGCGAATATTGAATATTTTGGTGAAGAAGTAAGTGGAGAAAACGGCCTCCTTCGCTTAAAAGATATTGATCAGCAGTTGCCTGCAAAGCGAGTTATTCAGGATAAGCTTGGCCCTGATTATATTGTTGCATTAAATTTGGCTCCAACAACTCCAGAATGGTTGTCTAAATTTGGAGCCTCTCCAATGAAGCTCGGCCTTGATCTTCGAGGAGGAGTTCACTTTTTGCTTGAAGTAAATACTGATGAGGTTGTAGGAAAGCAAATGGAGACCACGGTTACCCAAGTGCGTGCTGCTATGCGAGAAGAAAAACTACGTTACCAGTCTGTAAAAATAGTGAATGGGAAGTTAATAGTCAGTGTTTTTAAAACTAAGGCTGAGGCAGAGAAGGCAAGCAGTATTTTGCGTAATAAATTTAGGGGCATAACTAGAAAGAGTACTGAAGAAAACGGTTTTTTTATCATTCACTCTGAAATGCTGGAATCAGAAATTAAAAAAATTGAAGACTACGCTATTAATCAAAATTTAACGACATTGCGTAATCGTGTGAACGAATTAGGAGTGTCAGAGCCAGTTGTTCAGCGCCAGGGAAGAAATAGAGTTGTTGTCGAGCTACCTGGCGTGCAGGATACTGCCGAGGCTAAACGAATTATTGGTAAAACGGCAAATTTAGAGTTCAGGTTAGAGGCGGAAGCTGGATCTACCAATCGCGAAAGATTTGAATTCAGTGAAAACTATGTCCGCGACAGAGGGATTAAAGACGCTTTTTTAAAGCGCACGGTGGTAATTACAGGTGATCATGTGTCCAAGGCTTCTGCCGGTTTTGACGAGCAAGGAACTCCCAATGTGAGTATTACCTTAAATAGTAAAGGTGGCGCCAGAATGCACCGCATATCTAGAAATAATATTGGACGTCGTCTGGGGGTCCTGTTTATTGAATACAAGGTAGGAAGAAAATATGACACTGATGACACTGGTAAGCGGGTAGCCGTTTCTGAGCGCTATGTCGATAAGAAAATTATCAATTTGGCGACTATTCAGAGCGCCCTGGGTGTTGGTTTTCAAATTACCGGCTTGACTAGTCCGCGTGAAGCTTCTGAGTTAGCATTATTTTTGAGGGCGGGCGCTATGGCCGCCCCAATGTATTTTGTAGAAGAGAGGACTATTGGTCCATCGCTGGGAGCTGAAAATATTTCTTTGGGTGTCAAATCTGTAACGATTGGTATGCTTCTTGTAATTGCTTTTATGTTAATTTATTACAAGCTATTCGGTCTTTTTGCTAATATCGCTTTGACTTTAAACTTATTGATTTTGATGGCCTTCATGTCACTGCTTGAGGCAACTTTAACATTACCTGGTATTGCCGGCATTGTTTTGACAGTAGGGATAGCGGTAGATGCAAATGTGCTTATATTTTCGCGAATCAAAGAAGAGCTAGCCTCCGGTTTACCTGCTCAGTCTGCTATTAATGCTGGATACGATCGAGCCTTTGTTTCAATTGTAGATGCTAATGTAACAACTCTTATAGTTGCTATTATTCTTTTTGTTATTGGGTCTGGCCCCGTACAGGGGTTTGCGGTGACTCTTTCCATCGGTATTTTAGTGTCCATGTTTACGGCTATTATTGTCACCAGAGCGTTAGTTAACTTGAGTTATGGTAATCGCACCATAGAAAAAATCTGGATTTAGGAAAGCTGATATGATCACTGATAGTGTTGTTAATTTTATGGGTCAGCGGAAAGTAGCGTTCATTCTTTCTATTTTTCTAATTATTGGATCTATTGTTTCTTTTGGCACCAAAGGGTTGGTTCTAGGGTTAGATTTTACTGGTGGCACTCAGATTGAAGTGGGCTATCAAGAGTCAGCTAATTTGATAGATATCCGAGCCCAGCTAACTAAAGCCGGCTTTGAGGCTCCCGTTGTTGTCCACTTTGGGTCTGAGAGAGATGTCCTTATTCGCATGCAGGGAAAGCCTGAATCAGGCTTGTCTGATGCGGTCCTACAAGCACTTCAAACCAACCAGCCTAATGTTGTTTTACGTCGAGTCGACTTTGTGGGGCCTCAGGTAGGGGAAGAGCTACGAGAGGATGGTGGCCTTGGCATGCTTGTAGCCTTGCTGGTTGTTATGATGTATATCGCTATTCGGTTTCAATATAAGTTTTCTTTAGGTGCGGTCGTTGCGCTGGCTCACGATGTAATTATCACCCTTGGATTTTTCTCCGTTACCGGCTTGGAATTTGATCTTACTGTTTTAGCTGCAGTATTAGCAGTTATAGGATATTCGCTGAATGACACCATAGTTGTATCTGACAGGATTCGAGAAAATTTACGATTGTTGCGTATTTCTAATATCGAAACAGTAATTAACAAATCATTAACCCAAACTCTTGGTCGCACCTTAGTAACATCCCTGACTACACTGCTGGTGCTAGTGTCATTATTCTTATTTGGTGGAGAGTTGATTCATAATTTTGCTATTGCGTTAATAGTGGGTGTTTTTATTGGAACTTACTCGTCAATTTATGTGGCATCAAACATGCTTCTTACCTTAGGCCTACAGCGAGAAGATTTAATGCCTTCTGAAAAAGAGGACGCAGAGATAAATGAGCTACCCTAGCTAAATAAAGCGGCGCTTATTGATCTGATTAATGGCTTAGCGTTTTATATTCTGGAGTAAAAATTGATTGAGATCTGTGAGAGAGATATTCTGGTTTTCTGAATATCGGCGATTGCGGTATTCAACGACTCCTTGCTCTAAACTTCTTTCCCCAACCACTATGCAATGAGGTAGGCCGATAAGCTCAACGGTTGATAACATGACGCCTAGGCGCGATTTGTCTTGATCCATAAAGAGAACATCGAACCCTAAACCTACAAGCTCAGAGTGAATTTTTTCGCAAACTATTTTTACTTGCTCAGATTTTTGCATATTGATAGGGATCAATGCAATTTGAAAAGGCGCCAATGCATCTGGCCATACAATACCGCTGGCATCATTATTTTGCTCAATAGCAGCAGCTACAATTCTACTGACCCCGATTCCATAGCAACCCATAAACATCGTCTGTTCCTTACCTTCTTCGTTGAGCACTGTTGCGTTCATAGTTTTACTATATTTAGCCCCCAGTTGAAAGATATGCCCAACCTCTATACCACGCTTGATATCTAATACTCCTCGACCATCTGGACTAGGGTCTCCTTGGACGGCATTCCTAATATCTTCGACTCTTACATCTGGGCAGTCGCGCTCCCAGTTGACTCCTGTAAGATAGAAACCATCTTTGTTAGCTCCACATGTAAAGTCAATTAACTGGCTAGCAGCATGGTCAGCAATCACAGGGATGTTAAGACCTACCGGTCCCAAGAAGCTGATATCACAACCGAATTGTTTTTTGATGATCTCTTGGCTCGCTAAAGTCAGTGGTGATTTGATGCCACTAATTTTTTGAGATTTAACAGTATTGAGCTCATGATCATCACGCAAGATCAACGCCGCTAATGGATTGATCGAAATAGCCTGATCATCGTTAGATAGTATTATATCGGGCTCAGCCAGCACAATTATTATCTTAATTGTTTGGACTTTATCTGTATCTGGGAGCTTATTTGTCCCTACAGTACTATGTTGGTGTGATATTTCAATTTTTTGTAGTTGCTGTCTGTTGTTTGAGGTCTTTTTCTCTAGGTTAACCGCTTTAGTTGTCTCAATGTTCGCTGCAAAATCACTTTTAGTTGAAAAAGCAATAGCATCTTCACCGGATGCGGCCAAAACGTGAAATTCATGTGAATGATTTCCGCCAATGCTACCAGTGTCAGCAATAACAGACCTAAAATCTAAGCCTATTCGTTTGAAAATATTAGTATAGGTTTGATGCATCAACTCGTATGTGTGGCGAAGACTTTCTTCAGAGGCATGAAAAGAATAAGCATCCTTCATTAAAAATTCTCTAGATCGCATAACG